>JAESFU010000032.1_pt1 | contig 421388 bp, 404 predicted proteins | sample 9269461 | NCBI WGS metagenome assembly JAESFU01 (sample SAMN14502556, study PRJNA617107) | algae metagenome | isolation source: Stenomitos rutilans HA7619-LM2 and co-occurring heterotrophs from cave walls | place: USA: Waikapalae cave, Hawaii | collected 2009-07-28 | reverse complement strand
GCGCCGACCCCCCCGGAGGGGCGCCGCGACGATTTTAGGGACGCGATTCCCCCGCTATAAGGGTCGCCCTCATGAACACCCTCTCCGCGATCCTCCTGGCGATCCCCTACCCCGAGATCGATCCGGTCCTGGTCCAGCTCGGGCCCTTTGCCATCCGCTGGTACGCCCTCGCCTATATTGCGGGCCTCGTGATCGGCTGGCAGGTCATGCGCCGCGTCTGCGACCAGCCGCCCAAGGTACTGTCGCCGCTCAAGATCGACGACTTCCTGCTGTGGGCGGCGCTCGGCGTCATCCTGGGCGGACGGATAGGCTACGTGCTGTTCTACAAGCCGGGCTTCTACATCGAGCATCCGCTGGCCGCGCTGACCCTCTGGGAGGGCGGCATGTCGTTCCACGGCGGGCTGCTGGGCGTCATCGCCGCGATCCTGCTCTTCGCGATGCGCAACAAGGCCGACCCTTTCATGCTGTCGGACCTGGTGGCGATCGTGGCGCCGCTCGGCCTGTTCTTCGGCCGCCTCGCCAACTTCATCAACGGCGAGCTGTGGGGCCGCATCAGCGACGTGCCCTGGGCGATGGTCTTCCCGCGCGGCGGGCCGCTGCCGCGCCATCCCAGCCAGCTCTACCAGGCCTTCTTCGAGGGCGTGCTGCTGACCCTCATCGTGCTTGCGGTGTGGAAGCTCACCGAGGGCCGCCGCCGACCTGGCTTGCTGACCGGCGTATTCTGCGCCGGTTACGGCCTCGCGCGCATCGTGGGTGAGCTCTTCCGTGAGCCCGACGCCCATCTCGGCTACCTGTGGGGGCCGATCACCATGGGCATGCTGCTGTCGCTGCCGGTGCTGCTGTTCGGCCTCTGGGTGATCCTGCGGGCGTACCGGAAGCCCGCGCTACCGTGACCGAACTCGGCGGGCTGATCGCGCGCCGCATCGCGCTCACCGGGCCGATCTCCCTCGCCGACTTCATGGCCGAGGCGCTGGGCCATCCGCGCCTCGGCTATTATCGCCGTGCCGTGCCGGTCGGCGCCGCCGGTGACTTCACCACCGCCCCCGAGATCTCGCAGATGTTCGGCGAACTGCTGGGCGCCTGGCTGGCCGAGCGCTGGCTGGCCATGGGTCGGCCGTCCCCCGTGCGGCTGGTCGAACTCGGGCCCGGCCGCGGCACCCTGATGGCCGATGCGCTGCGCGCGACCCGCGGCGTGCCGGGCTTCCATGCCGCCATCGACCTGCATCTGGTCGACACCAATGCGCCGATGCGCGAGGCCCAGCGCGCGGCACTGCAGGCCTATCGCCCGACCTGGCACGAGCGCTTCGACGAGGTGCCCGAGGGACCGCTGCTGCTGGTCGCCAACGAATTCTTCGACGCGCTGCCGGTGCGCCAGTTCCATCGCACGGCGCAGGGCTGGCGCGAGCGCATGGTCGGCCTCGACGCACGCGGCGAACTGCACCTGGCGCTGGCACCGGGCAGCACGCCCTTCGCCTCGCTGTTGCCCACTACCGGCGAAGGCGCCGAGGCCGAGTTCAGCGAAGCCGGACAGGCCCTGGCGGCCGCGATCGGCGCGCGTATCGCCCGTGACGGCGGCTGGGCGCTCATCATCGACTATGGCCTGGAGAGCGCCGGTCGCGCCGCCTCGCTGCAGGCCGTGCGCGGTCATCAGGGCGCGAGCATCCTCGACCGCCCCGGCGAGACCGACCTCAGCGCCCATGTCGACTTCACGGCCCTCGCCGCCGCGGCAGGTGTCACCGCCTATGGGCCCGTGGGCCAGGGCGCGTTCCTGCGCCGGCTCGGCCTGCCCGAGCGTGCGCAGGCTCTGAAGCGCAATGCAAAAGCGGCACAGGCCAATGCCATCGATGCGGCATCGGCCCGCTTGATCGCGCCCGACCAAATGGGCACCCTCTTTCGCGTGCTGGCCCTCGGCGACGGCAAGAACGCTCCACCAGCCGGCTTTACGGACACCCCCTCGGACGACACATGATCCAGGCCCAGACGCTCGCCGCCCTCGACGGGGTGCAGCACCGATTCTTCACCCGCAGCGGCGGCGTGAGCACCGGCCTCTTTTCGTCGCTCAACTGCGGCTACGGCTCGGCCGATGCGCCGGAGAATGTGCGCGAGAACCGTCGCCGCGCAGCCGGGCAGTTCGGCCTCGACGAGCCCGACCTGCAGACCGTGCACCAGATCCATTCGGCGGACGTGCTGACCGTCGGCGCGGAACGCTGGAAGTCGCCGGGCGCCCCCCAGGCGGACGGCCTCGTGACCGATCGGCCGGGCGTCGCGCTGGGCGTGATGGCGGCCGATTGCGCGCCGGTGCTGCTGGCCGACGGCAACGCCTCGGTGATCGGCGCGGCGCATGCCGGCTGGAAAGGCGCCCTGGGCGGCGTCGTCGATGCCACCATCGTGGCGATGGAGAAGCTCGGCGCCCGGCGCGAGCGCATCCAGGTCGTGGTCGGCCCCTGCATCGGACCGGCTTCCTACGAGGTCGGACCGGAGTTTCCCGCGCCGTTCCTGGCGCAGGACGAAGCGAACGAAGCCTTCTTCCGCACCGCCACGCGCGCCGGCCATTTCATGTTCGACCTGCCCGGCTATCTGGTGCACCGCATCGCCCGCAACGGCGTCACTGTCAGCGCCACAGGCCACGACACGCTGAGCGGCACCGACGATTTCTTCAGCTATCGCCGCAACACGCTCCAGGGCGTGCGAGACTACGGGCGCGGCCTGTCGGCGATCGCCCTCGCGGCCTGACGTGCCCTACTTCTATTTCCTGATGATCTGCTGCCTGCTCGGGGTCGTCGCGACATGCGCCATGTTGTGATGCTGCTCTGCCTGCTCGCCCTCGCGGCGTGCGGCGGATCACCGAGACCCTTCGAGCACGATTCCTCGCAGGTCTCCTACGGCCGCCAGATCCGCGACAAGGTCGAGGTCGCGATCAGCCCGCCGCGCAACATGCCGCCGCAGATGGGCGAGCGCGTCGCGGCTGCCCTCGCCCTCGAGCTCCAGTCCTACGGCATCAATGCCGCCGTCGCACCGGCGGAAGCGCCCATCCAGGTCGACGGCGTGATGAGCACGCGCGATGCCGGCATGTCGATCGAGGTCCAGGTCGACTGGCGCATCCGTGGCAAGCCGCGGACCGACGAGCCGGCGACTGTGAAGACGCGGGCCCCGCCCGAGGACTATGCCGAACAGGTGGAGCGCCTGGTCTCGCGCATCGCCCAGCAGGCCGCCCCGCGCGTCGCGACCCTGATCGGCAAGCCGCCCAACTTCATTCCGAAGGCGCCGGGCCAGGTCGCGGCCGGCGTCACCATCCCCTACGAATTCCCGCCCGATCCCGTGGCCACGGCACCGGCGCCGACGGATGCACCGCCCACGACCACGACGGTGCCCACGCCGGCCGCCGCCAAGCCGGCCGAACCGCAGGTCAAGGTGCTGGTCGCCGCGGTGACCGGCGCGCCGTCCGACGGCAATCGCCAGCTGACCTCCGGCATGCGGCGTGCGCTGGGATCGAGCAAGCTGGTGATCGTCGACCAGGCAGAAGAAGGCGCCTTCACCGTCGTAGGCACCGTCAACATGACGCCGATCGACGACCGCATGGCCAAGCTCGTCGTCAAATGGGTCGTCAAGGGTCCGACCGGCAAGAATGTCGGCGACATCGAGCAGTCCAATCCGGTGCCGCTTGCCGCAGCCAAGGGTTCATGGGCTGGATTCGGCGACATCGTCGCCTCCGCCGCGTCGGAAGGCGTGCTCCAGCTTCTCGAACAGGCGATCAACAAGCCGCGCTGACATCTGCGCAGCGCGTGAATCGGCTTGTCAGAGGGGGGTTACCGGCTGCTACTGTCCCGGTGGGGCGGCTCGATTCTTGCAAGATTGCACAAGGGCAAGAAATAGCCGCGAGACAGGGAGTCAATAAAATCATGTTTTCATTCAGGAAGTCGGCTTTGGCCGTCATCGCTGCAGCGAGTGTCAGCGGCCTCATGGCCACTGCCCCGGTGCAGGCGCAGACGCTCAAGGTCGTGATGCATTCGGACGTCAAGATCCTCGATCCGATCTGGACCACTGCCTACATCCAGCGCAACCACGGCTACATGGTGTGGGACACGCTGTTTGCGGTTGACGAAAAGTTCAACGTCAAGCCGCAGATGGTCGAGAAGTTCGAGAACTCCGCCGACAAGCTCCTCTGGACCTTCACGCTGCGCGACGGTCTCGAGTGGCACAACGGCACGCCGGTCACCGCCGAGGACTGCGTGGCCTCGATCAAGCGCTGGGCCGCCCGCGATTCGATGGGCCAGAAGATGATGGGCTCGGTCGATGGCTTCGAGGTCGTCGACGCCAAGACCTTCAAGATGAAAATGAAGGAGCCGTACGGCCTCGTGCTCGAGTCGCTCGGCAAGCCGTCGTCGAACGTCCCCTTCATGATGCCGAAGAAATCGGCCGAAACCGACCCGATGCAGCAGATCAAGGTCGAGGACGTGATCGGCTCCGGACCGTTCATCTTCAAGGCCGACGAATGGAAGCCGGGCGAGAAGATCGTCTACGTCAAGAACGCGAAGTACAAGCCGCGCTCTGAACCGGCCAACGGCCTTTCCGGCGGCAAGGTCGTGAAGGTCGACCGCGTCGAGTGGATCGCCATGCCGGACATCCAGACTCAGGTGGCCGCGCTCCAGAACGGCGAGATCGACATGATCGAATCGCCCGGTCACGACCTGCTGCCGCTGCTCGCGAAGGACAAGAACATCGAGCTGGTCAGCTTCAACCCGACCGGCAACCAGTACGCCTTCCGCTTCAACAGCCTGGCCAAGCCGTTCGACAATGCGAAGGTCCGCCACGCCGTGTTCGTCGCCTTCGGCCAGGAGGACTTCCTCAAGGCCACGATCGGCGACCCGCAATGGTACAAGGTCTGCAAGGCGCCGTTCGTGTGCGGCACGCCGCTCGCCACCGACGCCGGCATGGCCGACGTGCTGAACGGCAATGCGGCCAAGGCCAAGCAGCTCCTCACCGAGGCCGGCTACGACGGCACGCCGATCGTGCTGATGCAGTCGACCGACCTGCAGGTTCTCACCAACCTCGCCCCGGTCGCCAAGGCGCAGATGGAACGGGCCGGCTTCAAGGTCGACATGATCTCGATGGACTGGCAGACGGTTGTCGCGCGCCGCGTCAAGAAGGACCCGCCGAACCAGGGCGGCTGGCACGCCTTCCTCACCTCGTGGGTAGCGGCCGACATCCTCAACCCGGTGATGGCCGGCTACTTCAACGCCGCGTGCGACAAGGCCATGTTCGGCTGGCCGTGCGATGCGACGATCGAGAAGTACCGCGACCAGTTCGCCAAGGAAACGGACCCGGCGAAGCAGTTCGCCATCGTCGAGGAGCTGCAGAAGTACTGGGTCAACCATCCGACCCACATCAACGTCGGCCAGTGGTACGCCCCTCTGGCACGCCGCAAGAACGTCGAGGGCAACCTGGTCGCCCCGGCGCCGGTGTTCTGGAACGTCACCAAGAAGTAGCCCGATCCGCGCGCGGGGTTTCGACCCCGCGCGCCCATCGACGAAGGCAGGCGGGGGTCCGCCTTTCTCGATGGGGAAGAAACACCGGAGGGGAGCGTTATGAAGAAAGTGATGAAGCGTACGCTTGCGGCAATGGTTGCCGGCGCGATTCTGTCGAGTGCGGGGCCGGCGCTGGCCCAGGGGAAAGTCGTCAAGTTCGTCCAGAACGGCAACCTGACCATCCTCGATCCGATCTGGACGACGGCCTACGTCACGCGCAACCACGGCTACTTCGTCTACGACACGCTCTTCGCCTCCGACGAGAACAACGCCGTCAAGCCGCAGATGGTCGACAAGTACGACGTCTCCGCCGACAAGACGGTCTGGACCTTCACCCTGCGCGACGGCCTCGAGTGGCATGACGGCAAGCCGGTGACCTCCGAGGACTGCATCGCCTCGATCAAGCGCTGGGGCGCGCGCGACGCGATGGGCCAGAAGCTCATGGACTTCGTGAAGGAATTCAAGGAAGTCGATCCCAAGACCTTCCAGATGGTGCTGAAGGAGCCGTACGGCCTGGTCCTCGACTCGCTCGGCAAGCCGTCGTCGCAGGTTCCGTTCATGATGCCGAAGCGGGTCGCCGATACCGATCCCTTCAAGCAGATCGACAGCCAGATCGGCTCCGGCCCGTTCATCTACATGAACGCCGAGTCCAAGCCCGGCGAGAAGCACGTCTACAACAAGAACCCCAAGTACAAGCCGCGCGCCGAGCCGCCCTCGGGCCTCGCGGGCGGCAAGGTGGTGAAGGTCGATCGGGTCGAGATCATCGAGATGCCCGACCCGCAGCAGCAGGTGAACGCCATCGCCGCGGGCGAAATCGACGTGATCGAGCAGCCGCCGCACGACCTGATCCCGATCCTCAAGAAGGAAAAGGGCGTCACGCTCTACAACTGGAACCCGCTCGGCCACCAGTTCATCTACCGCATGAACTGGCTCCAGCCGCCGTTCAACAATCCGAAGATCCGCGAAGCCGCGTTGCTGACCATCCGCCAGGAGGATTACCTCAAGGCGACCGTCGGCGAGCCCGAGTTCTACAAGGTCTGCACGGCTGCCTTCATCTGCGGCACGCCCAATGCGGTCGATGCGCCCAACGACATGTTCGTGAAGCCGAACTTCGAGAAGTCGAAGGCGCTGCTCAAGGAAGCGGGCTACGACGGCACGCCGATCGTGCTGCTGCAGTCGACGACCCTGCCGGTGCTCACCAATGTCGCCCCTGTGACAAAGGCGCTGCTCGAACAAGGCGGCTTCAAGGTCGACATGCAATCGATGGACTGGCAGACAGTCGTGACGCGTAGAACCAACAAGGGTCCCGTGGGTCAGGGCGGCTGGAACATCTTCCACACTTTCTCGGTGGCTGCGGACATCCTCAATCCGATCTCGACCTCGTACATGGTCGCGAACGGCGACAAGGCGTGGTTCGGCTGGCCGACCGATCCGGAGATCGAGAAGTTGCGCGATGACTACGCCAAGGAAACCGACCCGGTGAAAAATAAGGCGCTCGCCGCGGCCGTTCAGGCCCGCGCTTTGCAAACGGCGCAGTATGGTTGGATCGGCCAGTGGTACGGACCGGGTGCCATGCGCTCCAACATCTCGGGCTGGCTGAAGGCGCCGGTGCCGGTGATGTGGAATATCGAGAAGAAATAACAGCGAGGCCACCTGGCCAAGCTGTGATCCCGGGCGGAGCTCGCTTCGCCCGGGGTGACACGTAGAGGGAATATGCTCGACTTCATTGCCCGCCGTCTCATAGCCATCATCCCCGTCCTGGCGGTGGTGGCTGTCTTCGTCTTCCTCATGCTGCGACTGACGCCGGGCGATCCCGCCGCGGTCATCGCCGGCGACAACGCCACATCGGACCAGATCGCCGACATCCGCGCCAAGCTCGGGCTCAACGAGCCGATCTGGACGCAGTTCGCCATCTGGATCGGCAATGTCCTTCAGGGAAATTTTGGCGAGAGCTTCTTCTTCAAGAAGACCGTCGCCGAACTGATCGCCCAGCGCGTCGAGCCGACGCTTGCCCTCGCGATCTGCACCCTGCTCTTCGCCGTCAGCGTTTCCGTGCCGATCGGCGTCATGGCCGCCTACCGCCAGGGCTCGCTGCTCGACCGCGCGGTGATGGGCTTCTCGGTGCTGGGCTTCTCGGTGCCGGGCTTCGTGATCGGCTACTGCCTGATCTACGTGTTCGCCATCGAGCTCGGCTGGCTGCCTGTGCAGGGCTATGTCCGCATCGGCGTCAATTTCGGGCAGTTCCTCGAACGCATGATCCTGCCGTCGCTCACGCTCTCGGTCGGCTTCATCGCCCTGATCTCGCGCATCACGCGCGCCTCGGTGCTCGAGGTGCTGAACGAGGATTACATCCGCACTGCCCGCGCCAAGGGCCTGTCCAACCGTGTCGTGCTGATGCGCCATGCGCTGCGCAATGCCGCCGTGCCGATCCTCACCGTGATCGGCCTCGGCATCGCCATCCTGATCGGCGGCGCGGTGGTGACGGAAAGCGTGTTCGGCCTGCCCGGTCTCGGCCGTCTCACGGTCGAAGCGGTGCTGAGCCGTGACTTCCCGACCATCCAGACCGTCATTCTTCTCTTCTCCGTCGTGTATGTCGTGGTCAACCTGCTCATCGACATCAGCTACACCCTGTTCGACCCGAGGATCCGGTATTGAGCGCGATCACCCCAGAAGCCGTCGATTCCGCCTCCATCGCGGCGGCGGCGACCAAGCGCAAGAGCCTCTGGCTCGTTGCCATCCGCAACCCGAACGTGATCTTCGGCGGCCTCATCCTGCTCGCCATGCTGACGATCGCCATCCTGGCGCCGTTCCTCGGCACCGTGGATCCGCAGCGCATCGATCCGGCGGCCCGCAACAAGAAGCCGGGCACCGAGATCACCTATCGTCTCGACGACGGGACGACGGCGAAGCGCATCGCCATCATGGGCACCGACAGCCTGGGCCGCGACGTCTACAGCCGAGTGCTCTACGGCGCCCGCGTGTCGCTGGCCGTCGGCGTCGCCGTCTCCGTGATCTCGGTCGCCATCGGCATGGTGATCGGCCTGGTGTCCGGCTACATAAGATGGGCCGACGGGATCATCATGCGCATCATGGATGGGTTGATGGCGATCCCGGGCATATTGCTCGCGATCGCCCTCGTCTCGATCTGGCGCGCCGGCCTGATCACTGTCGTGTTTGCCATCGTCGTGCCCGACGTCCCACGAGTCGTGCGCCTGGTGCGCTCGATCGTGCTGACGGTGCGCGAGGAACCCTACGTCGAGGGTGCGATCTCGGTCGGCACGCCGACCTGGATCCTGATGTTCCGCCACATCCTGCCCAACACCGTCGCGCCGCTGATCGTGCAGGGCACCTTCCTCGCCGCCGCCGCGATCCTGACCGAAGCTGCCCTGTCGTTCCTCGGCATCGGCATCCCGCCGGAGATTCCGAGCTGGGGCAACATCATGGCCGAGGGCCGCACGCTGTTCCGCGTGTTCCCGCACAACATCCTCTATCCCGGCATCTTCCTTGCCTTGACGGTGCTGGCCATCAACATCATGGGCGACGGTCTGCGCGACACGCTTGACCCGAAAATGAGCAAGAAAGTCTGATGTCGACCGAAGCACAGAAGCCCGTCCTCGAAGTCCGCAACCTCAGCGTCGCCCTGCCCAAGGGCGGCGACCGTGTCCACGCCGTCGAGAAAGTCAGCTTCACCGTCAATCCCGGTGAGATCGTCTGTCTCGTGGGCGAATCGGGCTCGGGCAAGTCGGTCATCGCCTTCACGGTGATGGGCCTGCTCGCTAAGGCGCTGAAGCCGACCTCGGGCGAGATCCTGCTGCAGGGCGAGAACATCCTGACGGCCAGCGAGACCCGGCTGCGCGAGCTGCGCTGCACGCGCATGTCGATGATCTTCCAGGAGCCGATGACGGCGCTCAATCCCGTCATGACCTGCGGCGACCAGATCGACGAGGTGCTGAGCACGCATACGCAACTCGACGCCGCGACGCGCAAGGCCAAGATCATCGCCATCCTGGACCGCGTGAAGCTGCCGGAGCCGGAGCGCATCTACGCTTCGTTCCCGCACCAGCTCTCGGGCGGCCAGCGCCAGCGCATCATGATCGCCATGGCGCTGGTGCTCGATCCCGTCCTGCTGATCGCCGACGAGCCGACCACCGCGCTCGACGTCACGACCCAGGCCGAGATCCTGAAGCTCGTCGCCGAGTTGCAGGAAGGCCAGGGCACGGGCGTGCTGTTCATCACCCACGATTTCGGCGTGGTGGCCGAGATCGCCCACCGCGTGGCCGTGCTGCGCTGGGGCGAGCTGGTGGAGATGGGCCCGACCGAGCAGATCCTGTCGCGGCCCGTGCAGGGCTACACCAAGATGCTGATCTCGTCGGTGCCGTCGATCACTCCCGCCCATCGTGGCGTGCGACGCGACGGCACGACCATCCTGCGTACCGAGAAGCTCGGCAAGACCTACACCGCCAACTCCTTCTTCCAGAAGGCGCGGGTCGTGAAGGCCGCCGTCGATGTCGATCTCGACATCCGCCGCGGCGAGACCCTGGGCATCGTAGGCGAATCCGGTTCGGGCAAGTCGACCGTGGCGCGCTGCATCGCCCGCCTGATCGATCCGACCGAGGGCAAGGTCTATATCGGCGACACCGAGATCGCGACCATGTCGGCGAGCAAGCTCAGGCCGCATCGCCGCCGCGTGCAGATCGTCTTCCAGGACCCCTACCGCTCGATGAACCCGCGCATCACCGTGGGCGACTTCATCATCGAGGGGCCGATGAACTTCGGCATCGGGCGCGAGGAAGCGATGGCCCGTGCGCGCAAGCTGATGGAGACGGTGCGTCTCGATCCCAACGCGCTCGACCGCTACCCGCACCAGTTCTCGGGCGGCCAACGCCAGCGCATCTGCATCGCGCGCGCGCTCGCCATGGAGCCCGAACTGCTGATCGCCGACGAGGCCGTCTCGGCGCTCGACGTGTCGGTGCAGAAGCAGGTGCTGGAGCTGCTGGACGAGATCCGCGTCCGCCTGAACCTCGCCGTGCTCTTCATCACCCACGACCTGCGCGTCGCCGCCCAGATCTGCGATTACGTCGCCGTGATGAGCAAGGGCCGCGTCGTCGAATACGGCTCGGCCGAACAGGTCTTCGGCGCGCCCAAGGCCGACTACACCAAGGCCCTGTTCGCCGCCGCCCCCGGCCGCCACTGGGAGTTCGGCAAGTTCGCGGCCTGACGTTCACCGCATGCAGGGCCCGATCCTCCGATTTGGGCCCTCCATCGGAGCCGTGATAGACTTCCCCCGCGACCAAGGAAAAGGCCAATCAGGCAGCCGCTGCCGAGCCTCCCCCTGACCCGGCGCCGGACCAAACGGCACAACCGTGTCCAGGGAGGTTCACATGGCGGAGAGCGTCTACAAAGTGGTCGAGCTGGTCGGTACCAGCAGCGAATCCTGGGAAAAGGCCGCGAAGGCGGCCGTCGACCGTGCAGCGAAGTCGCTGCGCGACCTGCGCGTCGCGGAGGTCGTCGAGCAGGACATGGTGATCGAGAAGGGCAAGGTCACCGCCTACCGCAGCAAGGTGAAGCTCTCCTTCAAGTACGAAGGCGGCGGCTGAGGGCTTACTTCTTCGCCAGCACGCCGGCGAGGCCGGTGTAGGTTTCCGGCCTCAATGCGTGCAGTCGTGCCTTGAGGTCGGGACCGACATCGAGCCCGTCGATGAAGGTGGCGAAGTCCGCGAGCGTCACCTGACGGCCGCGCGTCAGCGCCTTCAGCTTCTCGTAGGGCATCTCGACTTCGGCGACGCGCAGCATCGTCTGGATCGCCTCGGCCAGCACTTCGGGATGCGCCATCAGCGCCTCGTTGAGCGCCACCTCGTTCACGCTCACCTTGCCGAAGCCGCGCAGCAGCGCGCCGTAGCCGATCAGCGCATGCGCAAAGGCGGTGCCGAAGGTGCGGGCGACCGTCGAATCCGAGAGGTCGCGCTGCAAGCGTGAGATCGGCAGCTTGCGCGACAGATGCTCGAACAGCGCATTGGCGACGCCGAAATTGCCCTCGGCATTCTCGAAGTCGATCGGGTTCACCTTGTGCGGCATCGCCGACGAGCCGATCTCGCCCTCCTTCGGCTTCTGCGTCACCCAACCATCGGAGATGTAACGCCACATGTCCTGCGACAGGTCGATCAGGATGGTGTTGATGCGACGGAGCGCATCGAACATTTCCGCAAACGTGTCGTGCGGCTCGATCTGGGTCGTCACCTCATTGAGCGCGAGGCGCACCGGGTGCGCACCCGCCGCGCCCGGCCGGTTCAGGCGCTCCACGAAGGTGCGCGCAAAGGCCAGCCAGTCGACCTGCGGCAGCGCCACCATCTGGGCGTTGTAGTTGGCCGTCGGGCCGCCCCACTTCACCAGCACTTGGTTGCTGCCGAGATAGGCGACCTGGCGCGCGAGGCGCGTCGCGAAGACGTTCATCTCCTTGCCGAAGGTGGTGGGCGTGGCACTCTGGCCGTGTGTGCGCGCCAGCATGGCGGTGTCTGCGTGCTTGCGGGCGAGGCCCTCGATCTCCTTCGCCACCTTCCCGAGCGACGGCAGCATGACCGCCTCGACGGCGCCGCGCAGGCAGAGCGCATGGGCGGTGCTGTTCACGTCCTCCGAGGTGAGCGCAAAGTGCACCCACTCCAGCACGTCGGCGAGACTCGATCCCTTGAGCTTCAACTTGATGAAGTACTCGACCGCCTTCACGTCGTGGTTGGTCGCGGGAATGCCGGCATGGCCCTCGCGCTCGAACTTGCGGATGATCCGCGCATCCTCGACCGAGATGTCCGGCAGCGCCTGGAGCATCGCCGTCTCGGCCGCCGTGAGCGCACGCATGCCGACGCCCTTTGTCTCCGAGAGGGCGGCGAGATATTCGCACTCCACGGTAACGCGCGCCTTCATGAGCGCGTATTCGCTGAAGTAACCGGCCAGCGCTTCGGAGGTCGTGCGGTAGCGGCCGTCGACGGAGCTGACGGCGGTGAGGGAATCGAGCTGCATGCCGGTCCCATAGCACAGGCGGCCGGGCGCTGCTTGCCGTCCCGGGGATGGCAGGTTCAGACTGGCCTCATGGCTTCCGGCTTCCTCGAAGACGCTTCGTTCAACCAGTCGCCCGCCTTCGGCGACGTAGACCTGTTCTCGGCCGACCGGCCGCTGGCCGACGCGGCCGGCCGGGCCGGCCTCGACCTCGCGGCGCTGTCCGCCTGCGGCCGGGACTATGGCGCGGCCGAAACGCTCGATCTCGGACGGGTGGCCAACGAGAATCCGCCCCGGCTGCGCACCATGGACGGCAAGGGCAACCGGCTCGACCTGGTCGAATTCCATCCCGCCTATCACGCACTGATGCAGAAGAGCATCGGCCACGGCATCCATGCCTCGGCGCACGATGGCAGCGACAAGCCGGCGCCGATGTCGGCGCGGGCCGTGCGTCTCTATCTCGCGACCCAGGCCGAGAGCGGGCACATGTGCCCGATCACCATGACGCATGCCTGCGTGGGCGCCCTGCGGTCCGAGCCGGCCCTGCTCAAGAAGTGGCTGCCGAAGATCCAGACCCGCACCTACGATCCGCGGCCGCTACCCTGGTGGGAGAAGAACGGTGTCACCCTGGGCATGGGCATGACCGAGCGCCAGGGCGGCACCGACGTGCGGGCCAACATTACAAGCGCGACGACGCACGGCGACCATGTCGAGATCAGCGGCCACAAATGGTTCATGTCGGCGCCGATGTGCGATGCGTTCCTGGTGCTCGCTCAAGCTGCCAAAGAATCCGGGGGAGGCGGCCTCACCTGTTATCTGATGCCGCGCTACCGGCCCGACGGCTCGCAGAACGCGATCCGCTTCCAGCGGCTGAAGGACAAGCTCGGCAACAAGTCGAATGCCTCCTCCGAGGTCGAGTTCCACGGCGCCTGGGCCGAGCGCGTGGGCGCCGAAGGTGCGGGCGTGCGCACCATCATCGAGATGGTGAACCTGACGCGGCTCGACTGCGCCATCGCCTCGGCCGGCCAGTCACGGATCGCGCTCAGCCAGGCGCTGCACCACATCCGCAACCGCTCGGTCTTCCAGCGCAGGCTCGCCGACCAGCCAGCGATGCGCGCGGTCGCCGCCGACATGGCGCTGGAGCTCGAGGCACAGGTCGCGCTGGTGTTCCGCCTGATCCGTGCCGCCGAGCATGCCGCCCACGATCCACGCGAGGCGGCCTATGCCCGCCTGCTGACGCCGGCCGTGAAGTTCCTGGTGTGCAAGAGCACGCCGCAGCTCGTCTACGAATCGCTCGAGTGCCTGGGCGGCAACGGCTACACCGAGGACCTGCCGATGGCGCGCTACTTCCGCGAATCGCCGCTCAACGCGATCTGGGAAGGCTCGGGCAACGTGATGGCGCTCGACGTGCTGCGCGCCGCCGGCCGCCATCCCGAAGCCGCGACCGACACGCTCTCGCGCCTCGTGCGCACCGCCGACCAGGCCTTCAAGACCGGACCTCTGGCGCAGGCGCTGGAGCAGACGTTGAAGTCCGGCGTCGCCGAACGCCGCGCGCGCTTCCTGTGCGAGGGCCTGGCGAAGATCGCCGCCGTCGCGGCGCTGGTCGAGGCGGGCTCACCCTTCGCCGCGCTCTATGCCGGGACGCGCCTCGGCGGTTCGCCCTTCGCCCAGTTCGGCTCAGCCGATCTCGGCGGCAGCGAGACGGCGCTCATGGACCGCGCGCTGGCAGCCTAGCGCTTCGCGGGCCGGCGCGACTGCCAGGGCCACAGCAGCAGCATGCCGCCCATCACGATGCCGTAGGCGGCGAGCCCGATGCCCATCGCCCAGAACAGCGCGTCGAGCCCCTGCCCCAGTTCGATCGCGAGCCAGCCGCCGCCGACGGTGACGACCAGGCGCACCAGCACGGCGGCGACCGGCACGCCCATGCGGCCGGCGCCCTGGCTGCCGAAATGGAGCGTCAGGCCGAGTCCGTAGAGGATGTAGAAGGGTGCGGCCCGCGTGAGATAGCCGACGCAGGCGGCGATGGTCGCGGGATCGCTGGTGAACAGCAGCGACCATTGCTCCGGCAGGAGCGCGATCGCGCCGCCGATCGTGCCGATCACCGCGGCGGCGAACAGGCTGCCGGTCCAGGCGACGCGACGCGCCCGCGCCCAGCCGTCGGCGCCGGCGGCGACGCCGATCAGGGTCAGCATGCCGGTGCCGATCCCGTAGGAAAGCGCGCCCATCAGGTTCTCGAGCCGCGAGCCGATGGCGTAGCCCGCCAGCGCCGAGGTGCCGAAGCGGCCGACCAAGCCGGTCAGCACCATCGTGCCGATACCGCCGACTACGGTGACGGCCGAGGAGGCGAGGCCCACGCCCATGATTTCGGCGAACAGGCGGCGTTGCAGGCCACGCCCGTGGAGCGAAGGAACGAAACCCAGCCGGCCGCTCCAGATCGCGCGCGCCGTCAGAGCGAGCGACACGGCGGAGGCCGCAATGCCTGCCGCCGCGAAGCCGGCCACGCCCCAGCCCGCCCAGCCGCCGACGCCGAGCCCCAGCAACGCCGCCAACGGCACGTAGACCGCCGAGCCCACGACGCCGAACCGCGCCGCCAGGGCCGTGTTGCCCACGCCTCGCAGGATGGCCGACGTGAAGTTGGTCGCCCACACCAGCACGCCGCAGCTGAACCAGAGATCGCTGTAGGCGCGCGCCTGCCGCAACACCGCGCCCTCGCCGCCCATCATGCGGTAGAGGACGGGCGCCACCGTCCAGGCGAACAGCGTGCAAAGTGCTGCAAAGGCCAGTGCCAGCACCAGCGCGTGGATCACCAGCGCCTGGGCATCCTCGCGCCGGCCGCCGCCCAGCGCCCGCGCCATCGACGCCGCGACGGCGCCGCCCAGCCCGCCGGAGGAGACGTTCATCACCATCACGACGAAGGGATAGACCAGCGCGAAGGCGGCCAGCGCGCCGCTGCCCAGCCGGCCGACCAGCCAGATCTCGGCCAGGACGACGGCGATCTGCACCACCATGAACGCGGTCGTGGGACCGGCGAGCCGCAGCAGGGAACGCCCGATGGGCGCGACGAGGAGAGGATGGGACACGAGAGGATTCCGACGGGAGCGACAACGGCGGTAACGATGCACCCGGTCCCTGGCGGGACGGGCGAGGAAGGATCGTTAAAGTCGTCGGCTCATGTGCGGAGTCTCCGGAATGGCCGGCACTATGACCCTGCGCGGCGGCGCCGACAAGCTGACCGCTTTGCCCGCCGGTGCCGCGCCGCTACACTTCGGCTTCAGCAGTCCAGCCAATGTTCAGCGAGTAACTCGTTCCAATGAAAAAGATCTTCACGGCGTGCCTCGGCACGGAGACCAATACCTTTGCCTCGATCCCGACCGGGCACGGCCTGTTCGAGGAGACCTGCCTGTTCCGCAAGGGCAGCTACGGCAAGAACGTCCCGATGTTCGGCGCGCCGCTCGATGTCTGGCGCAAGCGCTCCGAGGCCAAGGGCTGGCAGGTGGTCGAGAGCCTCTGCGCCTTCGCCCAGCCCGCCGGCAAGACGGTGAAGAAGGTCTACGAGGCGTTCCGCGACGAGATCGTCGCGGACCTGAAGGCCGCGATGCCGGTCGATGCCGTGTTCCTGTCGATGCACGGCGCCATGGTGGCCGAGGGCTACGATGACTGCGAAAGCGACCTGCTCGCCCATGTGCGCAAGGTCGTCGGGCCGGACGTGCCGGTCGGCGTCGAGCTCGACCTCCATTGCAACATCGGCGCCGGCACGATGCGCGACGCCACGGTGCTGGTCCTGTTCAAGGAATACCCGCATGTCGATGTGTCGGACCGCGCCGACGACCTGTTCAACGTCATGGAAGGCGCCATCGAGGGCCGTACCAAGCCGGTGATGGCGACCTGGGACTGCCGCATGATCGGCGTGTTCCACACCACGCGCGAGCCAATGCGCGGCTTCGTCGACAAGCTGATGGCGATGGAAGGCAAGGACGGCGTGCTCTCGCTCTCCGTCGCCCACGGCTTCCCGTGGTCCGACATCCAGGAGATGAGCAGCCGCATCATCGCCGTCACCGACGGCGACAAGGTGAAGGCCGAGAAGCTCGCCAGGGAGCTGGGCCAGGAATTCTTCGCCATGCGTCAGGCCACGCAGCCGCCCTATGTGACGCTCGATGCCGCCATGGCGCGCGTCTCCTCGCACAACCTGCCCAAGCCGATGGTGCTGGCCGACGTGTCGGACAATGCCGGCGGCGGTGCTGCCTCGGACTCGACCTTCGTGCTGCAGGCCCTGCTCGACGGCAAGGTGAAGGACGCGGCGATCGCGATGTTCTGGGATCCGGGCGCCGTGAAGCTCGCGTTCGAAGTGGGCGAAGGCGCCGAGCTCGACATCCGCCTCGGCGGCAAGCTCGGTCCGCAGTCCGGCCCGCCGGTCGATGCGCGCGCCAAGGTGCTGAAGCTCGAGAAGGACGTCTTCATCCAGTTCGGCGGCACCCGCAAGGGCACCAACCCGATCGGCGACGTGGCGGCGCTCCAGATCGAGGACGTGACCGTGATCGTCAACACCAAGCGCTCGCAGTGCCACAGCCTCGACTGCTTCACCAAGCTCGGCATCGATCCCTCGACCAAGAAGGTCGTGGTGGTGAAGTCGATGCAGCACTTCCATGCCGCCTACGCCCCGATCGCCAGCGAGGTGGTCTATGTCGCCGCCCCCGGCGCGCTGGTGCCGGACTGGTCGCTGCTGCCCTACACCAAGGCCGACAAGACGCAGTGGCCCTTCGTCGCCAACCCGCACGCGTGAGGCTCTTCGTCCTCGCAAGCTTCGTGGCCGCGACGACAGCAAGCGTCGCGGCCGCGCAATCGCCGCCCCTGCAATCTCCTAACGGCGTGCGGACGCTCGATCCGCCCGGCGCCATCAAGGCCGAGGGTACCTGGAGCCTCGGCGCCCGGGCCGGCGACTTCGTCTTCGTCGCCGGCATGCAGGGCGTCGATCCCGCGACCAACAGGCTGGTCGAAGGCAACGAGGCGCGCATCCGCCAGGCGTTCCTGAACATCAAACTGATCGCCCAGTCGGAAGGCGCGACGCTGCAGGATTGCGTGCGCCTCACCATCTACGTGAGCGACCTCGCCACCATCGCGCCGCTGGTCGACAAGGTGCAGGCCGAACTCTGGGGCAAGCCGCCCTATCCGCCGCGCACCATGTTCGAGGCGAAGAAGCTGTTCGACGGCGACATCATCGAGATCGACAGCGTTTTTTACTCTCCGCAGAAGAAGTGATCTCATTGGAGCGCGCCACTCCAGTGGCGCAATCAAGCTCATGAGCGCCGCTGGAGTGGCGCGCTCCATTGAAACACCTTTAGCGAGGCAGGGCCGCCTGCTCCACGGCGGGCATGACGGCCGCTCCGCCCTTGGCCTTCTTCTCCGTCGCCTGCGCCGTCCGCGTCGGATCATAGCGGCGTTCGAGCCAGCGTTGGGCGCGATCCCACAGGGTCGTCAGCACGAGGTAGTAGACGGCGGCGGCGGCGAAGACTTCGAGCACGTCGAACTTGATCTGCATGATCATCTCGGCACGCCGCATCAGCTCCTCCATCGAGATCACCGAGGCGATGGACGTGGCCTTCAGCAGGCCGTTCACCGAATTGCCCAGCGCCGGCAGGATGATCCGCGTGGCCTGCGGCAGCAGCACCTTGCGCAGCGCCAGTGAGCGCGAGAGGCCCAGCGCCTTGGCGGCGTCATGCTGCCCGGCCGGGATGGCGAGGAACCCGCCGCGGATGATCTCGGCCATGTAGGCCGCCTCGTTCAGCACCAGGGTCACGATCACCGAGGTGATCACGCCGAACTTGATGCCGAGCTGTGGCAGGCCGGAATAGATCATCACCATCTGGATCAGCAGCGGCGTGCCGCGGAAGAACCAGATGTAACCCTGCGCGATCTTGCTGACCGGGCCATGGCGCGAGGCCCGCATCAGCGCGATGGTGAGGCCGAGGATCAGCCCGCCCGCCAGCCCCGCAACGGTGAGGCCGGCGGTCACCAGCACGCCGACCAGCAGGAACTGGTTCGTCAGCGCCGCATAGAAGTCGCCGAGGTCGAAGCCTCTCATGATACGACCGTTTCGATATCAGGTCGGGCCGGGGCCGCGAATGACGAAGGTCTCGACCGGCAGCTTGGTGAGACCGTATTTGTCGAACAGCTTGTCGTAGTAGCCGTCCTTCTTGAGCTCGGTGAGCGCCGCCGCGACCTTCTCCGCGACGTTCTTGTTGCGATACATCTGCGTGGTCGGCGCGCTGCCCAGCCCGGTTGCGGTGATCTCGATCAGGCCGCGGCGCTTGATCTCGACCGCCGTCACGTCGATCAGGATCGCGGTCTCGACCTGACCCGCGCGCAGGGCGGCCAGCACGTCGGTGGCGGTCTTGAAGGTCAGGATCTCGATCGGCTTGGCGCCCTTGGCGACCTGCTCCTTGTCGACGCCGCGCAGCCAGCGCTCCTGGTAGGAGTTGACCTCGACGCCCGCCTTGCGGCCGGCCAGCGATTCAGCGTCGGTGAGCTTCAGCGGCGAATTGGCCGTGACCGTGAGCGCGATGGTCTGCTGCGCATAGGGCACCGTGTAGGCGATCTTCGAGCGCTCCTCGGTCCAGAACATGCCGGTGTTCACGCCGTCGAAGCGGCCGCTCTGCATCGCCGGGATCATGGGCGGGAAGTCCATGCGGAGCAGCTCGAGCGGGATGCAGAGCTTCTTGGCGATCTCGCGCATGAGTTCCACGTTCAGTCCCTGTAGTTCGCCCTTCTCGTCGACGAACTGCTGCGGCGGCAGCGTGGGATTGATCGACATCTGCAGCTTGCCCGGCGTCACCAGGTCGGCATTGGCGATGGCCGGCTTGCAGTCTTGCGCGAGGGCCGGCGCGGCGGCGAGGCCGAGCGACAGAACGAGTGCGGAGAGCCGACGAGCGCGCATGACATCCATCCTTGCTTGGAGGTGCCGTCGGCGAAGGGACGGCACAGGGCTTGCAGTGGTTCCGGACGAAACCTCGCACCCGAACCCGCAACTGAAATTGCAATAACGGTGCCACCGAAGGAGACGACGATGTCCGAGCAGTTCGATTGGCGCAGCGCCGCGTCAGCGCGCGGACTGAAGGTGACCGACCTCGCCGAGCAGGTCGCGACCTCGATCGAAGGGATCGACCTCGGCGACGATCACGACGAGGAGATGATCGCCATCATCCGCGCCGCCTGCGTCGCACGCACACTGCTGCTGTTCCGCGGCCAGCAGGAACTCTCTCCCGCCGGCTACCTCGCCTTTGCCAACCGCTTCGGCGGCCGCCCCGACCTGCATTCGCTGAGGCACTACTGCCTGGCCGATCACCACGAGATCTTCGTCGTCGGCAACGTCCATGAGGACCAGGCGAAGGTCGGCTCGCCCAAGGTCGGCCTCAACTGGCACACCGACCACTATCACCTGCCCGAGCCCGGCCTGTTCACTTACCTGCACGCCATCCAGGTGCCCGAAGGCCAGGGCGACACGCGCTATGCAAACGGCATCGCCGCCTACGAGGCCCTGCCCGACGCCAAGCGCGCCGAGATCGACGGGCTGAAGGTGCTGCACAGCCGGGCCCGCCTGTTCCGCAACCTCTTCCCCGAGGCGACCGAAGAAGAAGCGGAAGCCGAGCGCCTCAAGATCCCCGACGTCGTCCATCCGCTGGTCCGGACGCACCCGGAGATCGGCAAGCGCGGGCTCTACCTGGGCGGCGAATGGGGCTCCTGCATCGACGGCATGCCGGCGGACGAGGCGCAGGCGCTCTACGACGAGCTGCTGCACCACATGATCCAGGATCGCTTCTCCTACCAGCACCGCTGGCAGGCGGGGGACGTGCTGATGTCGGACAATCGCTGCAGCCTGCACCGGGCCAGCGAATGGGACGAGGCGACCCAGATTCGCCGCTTGCACCGCATCATCATGATCGACGACAAGGTGCCTTACTGAAGCGACGAAAAGTCCTGTATTTCAGGGCGTTTACAGACCACCGACTCATTGGTATGTTCCGCCCCGTCGCGGCCCGGGATGGCCGTTTTGTCGTTTTAGAACAACGGCTTAGCGATGTCCCGCCCCGGCGCGAGGGCAGCGTTCCATGAAGATTCTCACCGGCAACAGCAACAAACCGCTGTCCGAAGCCATTTCCGCCAAGCTGGCCTTGCCGCTGGTCAAGGCGAACATCCGCCGATTCTCCGACAACGAGATCTTCGTCGAGATCCTGGAAAACGTGCGCGGCGAGGACGTGTTCGTCATCCAGTCGACGAGCTTTCCGGCCAACGACCATCTGATGGAACTGCTGATCACCATCGATGCCCTGCGCCGCAGCTCCGCCCGCCGCATCACCGCGGTGATCCCCTATTTCGGCTACGCCCGCCAGGACCGCCGCACCGGCTCGCGCACCCCGATCTCGGCCAAGCTGGTCGCCAACCTGATCACCCATGCCGGCGCCCATCGCGTGCTGACGCTCGACCTGCATGCCGGCCAGATCCAGGGCTTCTTCGACATCCCGCTCGACAATCTCTATGCCGGCCCGGTCTTCTCCAAGGACATCAAGGAGACGTTCGCCAACCGCAGCCTGACCGTCGTGTCGCCCGACACCGGCGGCGTGGTCCGTGCCCGCGCCATCGCCAAGCGCATCGATGCCGACCTCGCCATCATCGACAAGCGCCGCGAAGCGGCCGGCGTCAGCGAAGTCATGAACGTGATCGGCGACGTGAAGAACCGCGACTGCATCCTGATCGACGACATCGTCGATTCGGGCGGCACGCTGTGCAACGCCGCGGTCGCGCTCATGGACCAGGGCGCCACGTCGGTCTCGGCCTATATCACGCACGGCGTGCTGTCGGGCGGCGCGGTCGCCCGCGTCGCGGCCTCGCCGCTGGAAAAGATGGTCATCACCGATTCGATCATGCCGACCGAGGCGGTGCGCGTGTCGCCGAACATCCGCCCGCTCAGCATCGCGACGCTGATGGCCGAGGCGATGCGGCGCATCACCGACGAGACGTCGGTGTCGAGCCTGTTCGAGTAGAGGTCAAAGGAATTCAAGAGATCCGGCGATGGGCACCCCTGGAGGCCACGCCGCGATAAGAGAGCAACCCAAGGAGAAGTTGAAATGGCAGAGACGACCAAAGTCGTCGCGAAGATGAGGGACCGGGCCGGTAAAGGGGGCGCCCGCTCCAGTCGTCGCGAAGGACTGATTCCCGCCGTGATTTACGGTGACAAGCAGCCCCCGGTGATGATCGCCGTCGAACCGAAGACGATCGAGCGCGAGCTTCACAAGGAAGGCTACTTCAATCACCGCATGAAGATCGCCGTCGATGGCACGGACTATGACGTCCTGCCGCGCGACGTGCAGGTCGATCCGGTGACCGACAAGCCTCTGCATCTCGACTTCCTGCGCATCGGCCCCGAATCGATCATCACCGTGCAGGTCCCCGTGCGCTTCCGCAACGAGCTGGCCTCGCCCGGCATCAAGCGCGGCGGCGTGCTGAACGTCGTTCTGCACGAAATCACGCTCCGCACCCGTGCGGATGCGATCCCGGAGATCTTCGAGGTCGACCTGACCGGTCTCGAGATCGGCCACTCGATCCACATGTCGGCTCTCAACATTCCCGAGAGCGCGCGTGTGGTGACCCGCGACAAGAACGCCACCGTGGCGTCGATCGCCGCCCCGACCGTGGTGCGCGAAGTGGCGGCAACGGATGCTCCGGCCGACGGCGCTGCGCCGGCGGCGGGTGCTGCCCCGGCGGCGGGTGCGGCGGCAGCGGGTGCCAAGGCCCCCGCTCCGGCGAAGAAGTAACGAGCGGGCGAAGGTTCCGCTCCGTCGATGCTTCTGCTGGTCGGGCTCGGCAATCCCGGGCCGCGCTATGCGGGGCACCGGCACAATGTGGGATTCATGGCGGTGGACGAGATCGTCCGCCGCCGTGTCTTCTCCCCCTGGCGTGCGCGCTTCAACGGCGAAGTGGCCGAAGGCCATCTCGGCGGCGAACGCGTCATCGCCCTGAAACCCATGACGTTCATGAACGAATCGAGCAAGGCCGTGGGCGAAGCCGTGCGCTTCCTCAAGGTTCCGCTCGACCGGCTGGTCGTCTTCCACGACGAGCTCGACATCGCGCCCGGACGGGTGCGCATGAAGAAGGGCGGCGGCGCCGGCGGGCATAACGGCCTGCGCGACATCGACGCCCATGTCGGCAAGGATTACCGCCGGGTCCGCATCGGCATCGGCCATCCCGGCCACAAGGACCTGGTGCTGCACTGGGTGCTGCGCGACTTCGAACGCGACGAGCGCGATCCGAAGGACGGCTGGGTGCCGAAGGTACTGAACGCACTGGCCGAGGAATCGGCGCTGCTGATCGAAGGCGGCGCCAAGGCCGATGAGAAATACATGAGCCGGGTGGCGCATCTCGCGCCGCCTCCCGACCTTCCGGCCCGCCTCGACATCAAGGGCGTCCGGGACAGCAAAGAGTAGACCCATGGGCTTCAACTGCGGAATCGTCGGCCTGCCCAATGTCGGCAAGTCGACCCTGTTCAACGCGCTGACCGCCACCCAGGCGGCGCAGGCGGCCAACTATCCGTTCTGCACCATCGAGCCCAATGTCGGCCGGGTCGCCGTGCCCGATCCGCGCCTCGAAAAGCTCGCCGCCATCGCGACCTCGGCCAAGATCATCAACACCCAGCTCGAGTTCGTCGACATCGCGGGCCTCGTGAAGGGCGCGTCGCGCGGCGAAGGGCTGGGCAACCAGTTCCTCGGCAACATTCGCGAGGTCGATGCGATCGCCCACGTGCTGCGCTGCTTCGAGGATGGCGACGTCACGCACGTGAGCGGCAAGGTCGATCCGGTGAGCGACGCCGAGGTCGTAGAGACCGAGCTGATGCTGGCCGACATGGACAGCCTGGAAAAGCGCCTGCCCAACCTCGAGAAGAAGGCCAAGGGCGGCGACAAGGACTCGACCGCCGAAGTGCCGGTCGTGAAGAAGGCGCTCGAGGCGCTGCGCGACGGCAGGCCGGCCCGCGAGGCCAAGCTCAGCGACGACGAGCGCGCGATCTTCGCCCGCCTGCAGCTCATCACCGCCAAGCCGATGATGTACGTGCTGAACGTCGAGGAAAGCTCGGCGGCGACCGGCAACGAGCACAGCGCCAAGGCCGAAGCCTTCGCCAAGTCGCGCGGCATGCCGTCGGTCGTGATCTCGGCCGCCATCGAGGCCGAGGTGGCGCAGCTCCCGGCCGAGGACCAGGCCGACTATCTCTCGTCGCTGGGCCTGGAAGAGACCGGCCTCGCCCGCGTCGTGCGCGCGGGCTACGCGCTGCTCGACCTCGTGACGTTCTTCACGGTCGGCCCAAAGGAGGCCCGCGCCTGGACGGTACGCCGCGAGGCACGCGCCCCGGAAGCCGCCGGCGTGATCCACACGGATTTCGAGAAGGGCTTCATCCGCGCCGAGACCATCGCCTACGACGACTATGTGACGCTGAACGGCGAAGCCGGCGCCCGCGATGCCGGCAAGCTGCGGTTGGAAGGCAAGGAATACGCCGTCAAGGACGGGGACGTGTTTCACTTCAGGTTCAATGTTTAGAGCGCCTACGGCGCGCTAAACATTGAACCGGCGAACGGCAGCGCTTGTAATCAAGCGCGAGAGTTCGCACGGCGCAGAATAGTTAAGAACGTCATTGGAGCGCGCCACTCCAGTGGCGCTCATGACACCCACAACCTCATCCTGAGGAGGCCGCGCAGCGGCCGTCTCGAAGGATGGGCCACAAACGTGGTGCGCGTGCCCACCCTTCGAGACGCGCTCCTACGGACCGCTCCTCAGGGTGAGGTCGTTGTTGGAGTGGACAAAACATGAGCGCCACTTCAGCGCGGGGGTTACCCCGCGCGCAGTGGCGCGCTCCAATGAGTCCTAACTACCGATCTGCCCGCCGCCTTTCTTCGTGATCGCGACGACCGACGGTCGCGGCGGCATGCCGTCCTTGAAATCCGGCCAGCGCGTCGACGGCTTCTCGTAGGTCGAGCCTCGATCCTCGCCGGGATGCTGGATGGCGACGAACTGCGTGTTGTCGTCGGGCGAGAAGATCGGCCCGCACACTTCGGCACCGGTCGGCGCTTGGTAGAAGCAGCGCGTCAGCGCGCGGCCGAAGCCCATCGTGTCGGCGCCGTAGACGCCGTCCGCAACGCCCGCCGCCGACGGCGCACCGTCGGTCACGATCCAGATGCGGCCCTTGCTGTCGAAGGCGATGTTGTCGGGGCAGCTCAGCCAGCCATTGTCCGACGTCGCGCGGTGATAGCGCGCGCCGGCATCCTGGCCGGGCTTGCCGGCCAGCAGGAAGATCGACCAGGCGCCTTCGTTGGAGGCATGGTCGCCGTCCTTCGGCGTGATCTCGAGGATATGGCCGTGATCGTTGGTCGCCCGCGGATTGGCGCGGTCGACCTGGTCGGGTTTCCGCAGGCCGTTGTTGGTCAGCACGACATAGACCCGGCCGTTGACCGGATTGGTCTCGATATCCTCCGGCCGGTCCATCGGCGTGGGCTTCAGGAGATCGGCGGCCATACGCGTCTTCACCAGCACGTCGCCCTGCGTCGCGAAACCGTTCGCCTCGGTCAGCGGCCCCTGCCCCTGGACCAGCGGCAGCCACTCGACCTTGCCGTCGGCATTGAAGCGCGCGACCGAGAGCGTGCCTTCGTCCAGCAGGTTCTTGTTGGCGGCGCGATCGTTCGGGTTCCACGGCTTCGACGTCACGAAGCGGTAAACATACTCGAAGCGCTCGTCGTCGCCGCTGTACAGCACCACCCGGCCGTCCTTGGCCAGCGCGTAGGTGCAACCCTCGTGCTTGAAGCGGCCGAGCGCGGTGCGCTTCACAGGGGCTGAGTTGGGCTCATACGGATCAGTCTCGACCACCCAGCCGAAGCGGTTGGGCTCGTTCGGCTCCTTGTCGAAGTTGAAGCGGTCGACATGCTGGCCCCAGGCGTTGGTCGCACGCGCCACGCCGTAGCGCTTGCCCAGTTCGGTGTCGGCCAGCCGCGCCGCATCGCCGTCGAAGTAGAAGTGGAAATTCTCCTCGCAGGTCAGCCACGTGCCCCATGGCGTGCTGCCGCCAGCGCAGTTGCCGAAGGTGCCCAGCACCCGGGTGCCGGTCGGATCGGCCGAGGTCTTGAGCCTGGCGTTACCGGCTGCGGGACCTGAAATCTCCATCGGCGTCGTGGCCGTGAGGCGGCGGGCGAACTTGCTATCGGGCACGACCTTCCAGCCGGCGCCGTCGCGCACGATCTCGATGATCGCGCCGCCGACCGAGGCCATCTCGACCGCGACCTGATCCTTGCTGGCCTTGAGCGCCGCATCGCGCCCGCTGCCCAGGCCGGCGAACATTAAGTTGGGGTTCGTATATTCGTGATTGGCGACCATCAGGAAGCGATCACCGGTGCGGCTGTCGGCCGGCTGCGGATAGAGGCCGAGATAGTCGTTGTTGTAGCCGAAGCGCTTCTCCTGCTCGGCGGCGGTCAAGGTCTTGGGATCGAAGCCCGAGGCATCGCCGATGATCGGATCACCCCAGCGGATCAGCACCTGCATCTCGTAGCCGTCGGCCACATGCTGGTTGGCGTCGAGCGTGTGCGCCAGTTCCTTGAAGGTGAGCGTCGACGGACCGGCCGTCTGGGCCTCCGCGTCCGATGCGGCAAACGGGCTGCCGAGCGCCGCCGCGGCGCCGATGCCCGCCAGTCCGCGCAGTGCGTCGCGCCGGCTGAGGCGACGTCCGATCAGCTCGCCGATCGACGGCTCGGTGCTGGCATTCACGCCGATATCGTCGGGGTCCGTGTAATCGTCACTCTGTGCGGCGGCCATGTGAGCTCCTCGAAACGGCACGCCTTGGGTAGCGGGCAATAATGGCGTTTCCATTACGATTTTGCGCGCGCGGCATCGCCGTCCACAAGGGACCGTCAGCAAACCGTAGCGCTAGGCCTGTAGCAGGCGGATGTCACACTTGATGAAGAGACAGACATGAAAACACATCTGCTGCTTGCGGCTTCGGCCACCGCCCTCCTGCTGGCTGCCTTCCCCGCCTCTGCCCAGACCAAATTCCCGGCCACCCTCGAAGGCCACGCGATCTTGCCGGCGATGACGCTGGTTCCTGCCCCGGCCGATGCGCCGCAGGAGCTGCAGATCTCCGGCCGCTATGCCGGCCCGACCGGCCAGCGCGTCGACACGCCCGAGAGCGTGCCGACCTTCTCGGCCCTTTCCGACAAGGCCGCACCGCGTCCGATCGGCCTCAGCCTGCCGCTGAAGGGCCAGGCTGTGCAGGGCCTGTCCGGCATCAAGAACATGAAGGACGGCACCTTCCTCACCATCACCGACAACGGCTTCGGCTCGAAGGCCAACTCGCCCGACTCGATGCTGATGTTCCACGTGCTGAAGCCCGACTGGAAGAGCGGCGCCGTCGAGCGCGTGTCCACCACCTTCCTCAGCGATCCCGATCGCAAGGTGCCGTTCCGCATCGTCAACGAGAACACGCCCAAGCGCTACCTGACCGGCGGCGACTTCGATCTCGAATCGATGCAGCCGATCGGCGACTTCCTGTACTTCGGCGAGGAGTTCGGCCCCTACCTGATCAAGACCGACAAGAGCGGCAAGGTCCTGCAGGTCTTCGAGACCAAGGTCGACGGCAAGGTCGTGCGCTCGCCCGACCATCCCGCGGTCATCATGCCGGGCGCACCCGGTCCGGTGAAGTTCGAGGTCCGGCGCAGCAAGGGCTTCGAGGGCATGGCGGCCTCGCCCGACGGCAAGTTCCTCTATCCGCTGCTCGAAGGTCCGCTGGTGACCGAGTCGGGCGAGATGGAAGCCAAGGACGGCAAGCGCTTCCTGCGCATCCTCGAGTTCGATGTGGCCAAGGGCGAGTACACGGGCAAGAGCTTCAAGTACACGCTCGAAGCGCCGGCCAACGCCATCGGCGACTTCAACATGATCGACGCCAGCACCGGCCTGATCATCGAGCGCGACGACACCGAGGGCGACGCGGCCCAGGCCTGCAAGGACGGCGCCGTGAAGGCCGACTGCTTCAACGTGCCGGCCAAGTTCAAGCGCATCTACAAGATCGACATGAGCCAGGCCGATGCCGACGGCTTCGTGAAGAAGGTCGGCTACATCGACCTGATGGACATCCAGGACCCGAACAAGGTCGCGCGCGCGGGCGCCAAGGACGGCAAGCTCACCTTCCCGTTCTTCACCATCGAGAACGTCGACCTGATCGACGCCGACCACATCATCGTCGGCAACGACAACAACCTGCCCTTCTCGTCGGGCCGGGCGCTGGGCAAGTCCGACGACAACGAGCTGATCCTCCTGAAGGTCACCGACCTCCTGAAGGCGAAGTAATTCGTTCGCCTCCCCATTCAGATGGGGAGGTGCCCCGAAGGGGCGGAGGGGTCATGACCCCATCGCCCTCGTAAGACGAGGGCACTTCCCCTTTGCGGAGCCCGCAAAGGGGAAGAGTTCGATCGCTACTCGGTTACGTCGAGTGCCACCTTCTCGCGCTTCTTGCGGAGCGCGGGAAGGAGCGGTGCGATCAGCAGCAACGCCGCCAGCGCCAGGCACGCGACCGAGATCGGTCGCACGACGAAGATGTCGAAGGATCCCTGGCTCAGGATCAGGGACTTGCGCAGGTTGTTCTCCAGCATCGGACCCAGCACGAAGGCCAGCACCAGCGGCGCCGCCTCGTAGCCGAACTTGCGCATGAGATAGCCCAGCACGCCGGTTCCGATCATCACGAAGACATCGAACACGGCGTTGCCCGAGGCGAAGACGCCGACGATGCAGAACATCAGGATCAGCGGGAACAGGATCTTGTAGGGTGCCTTTAGCACCTGAACCCACATGCCGATCAGCGGCATGTTGAGCACCAGCAGCATTATGTTGCCGACATACATGCTGGCGACGATGCCCCAGAAGACCTTCGGGTTCTGGCTCATCATCAGCGGCCCGGGCTGCAGGCCATGGATGACGAAGGCGCCGAGCAGCAGCGCCATGATGACGTTGGGCGGGATGCCCAGCGTCATCAGCGGAATAAAGGCGCCGCCGGCCGCTGCATTGTTCGCGGCCTCGGGCCCCGCCACGCCCTCGATGGCGCCCTTGCCGAAGCGCTCGGGCGTACGCGACAGCTTCTTCTCGATCGCATAGGACGCGAAGGAGGCGATCACCGCGCCGCCACCCGGCAGCACGCCCAGCAGGAAGCCGAGCAGCGTGCCGCGGCCGACCGGACCGGCGCTGGCCTTCAGGTCTTCCTTCGACGGCCAAAGGCTGCCGATCCGGGACTGCACGATGTCGCGGCGGATCTGCTGCTCGATGTTCGCCAGGATCTCGGCGACGCCGAACAGACCCATCACGACGGGCACGAGACCGATGCCGTCGACCAGTTCGAGCCGGTCGAAGGTGAGGCGTGGCATGGCATTGATCTGGTCGAGGCCGATCAGGCCGATCACGACGCCGACCGCCGCCATCAGCAGGGCCTTCGCCATCGAGCCCTGCGTCAGGAACGACAGGATGGTGAGGCCCAGCACCATCAGGCTGAAATATTCGGGCGGGCCGAAGGCCACGGCGACTTTGGCGAGCAGCGGCGCCACCAGCATGAGTGCCACGATCGCGAAGGTGCCGGCGACGAACGATCCCAGGGCGGCGATGCCCAGCGCCGGGCCGGCGCGGCCACGCTTGGCCATCTCGTGCCCATCGATACAGGTGACGACCGAGGCCGCCTCGCCGGGGATGTTCACAAGCACCGCCGTCGTCGAGCCACCGTACATCGAGCCGTAGTAGATGCCGGCCATCATGATGATGCCGGATTCCGGCGAGCCCGAGAGCGTGACGGGCAGCAGCAGCGACATGGCCGAGACCGGGCCGATGCCCGGCAGCACGCCGACCAGCGTGCCGATGAACACGCCGATGAAGCAGTAGAGAAGATTGATCGGGTCGAAGGCGACCGCGAAGCCCTGGGCGAGACCGGAAAGCACGTCCATTGCGTCAGCCCGCCAGCCAGGAAAGGTAGGGCACGTCCTCGAGCCAGCTTCCCTTGGGGAGCTGCACCAGCAGGACCTTTTCCAGCAGGTACCAGACGCCGACCGACGCCACCAAGGCGATCGGGATCGAGAGCTTCGGCGGCACCGGATCGACGACGGTCATCAGGAAGAGCAGCAGCGCCAGGCAGCAGATCACGAAGCCCAGTTGCTGGAACAGCGCGCCGAAGGCGATCAGGGCGGCGATCACCAGCACGACGTTGCGCCAGCGCGCGCCGCGCCAGAGATCGGCCAGCAAGGGGCCGTCCCCGCGAACGCCGGCGAAGACGATCGACAGCGACAGCGCCGATATGAAGAGCCCGAGCCAGAAGAAGACGAAGCCCGAGCCGGGCTCGCGCAAGGTGCCGAGTTCCAGCAGCCAGCCCTGCCAGGTGACGAAGGCTCCGACGGCCAGCCAGAACAGGCCGCCCCAGAATTCGGCGCGACGCAGCACGCTCAGCTCTTCTTGGCGAGCCCGAGCTGGTCCACGACCTCGCGCTGCTCGTCGAACTGCTGCTTGGCGAACTTGGCGTAGTCCGCCGTGTTCATGTAGCGCTTGGGGTAGTCGTACTTGGCCATCAGCTCGACCACCTTGGGATCTTCGAGCGCGGCCTTGAAGGCGTCGTGCAGCTTCTGCACCACGGCGGGATCCATGCCCTTCGGCCCCGCGAGCCCGAAAGGCGAATCCAGGGTCAGGTTGTAGCCCAGCTCCTTCAAGGTCGGCGCGTCGGGCCAGCGCGGGCTGCGCGCCTCCGTCCAGATGCAGAGCAGGCGGAACTTGCCGGCATCCACCAGCGGCGCCCAACCGGTCGCGTCGGCGTCGGCCATGACGTGGCCTCCCTCGAGCGCCGCCCAGCCTTCCGGCCCTCCCTTGAAGGGTACATGGGTGAACTTCACGCCGGCCTTGTGGGCGATCTGCTCCATGCCGATGTGTAGCGAGCTGCCGGCACCCGGCGTCGCGTAGGTGAACTTGCCCGGGTTCGCCTTGGCGAAAGCGATGACGTCCTGGAAGGTCTTGAGGGGCGAATCCGCCCGCACGACCACGCCGAACGTGTAGGCCGACGTGTGAAGGATCCAGGAAAAATCCTTCATCGGATCGTACGGCGTCTTCTGCATGTGCGGCAGGCGGAAGATCGTCACCGGCATCTGCGAGATCGTGTAGCCGTCGGGCTTGGCGGTCGCGGCCATGCTGGCCGGGCCACTCGTGCCCGAGCCGCCGGTGCGGTTGTCGATCACCACCGGCTGCCCGAGGGTCTTCGCTGCGACATCGCCCATGGCCCGATGCCAGACATCGACGCCGCTGCCGGCCGGCCACGGCATGATCAGCGTGATCGGCTTGTTGGGAAAATCCTTCGCGCCTTGAGCTTGCACCAATGCCGGCGCGAGGGCTGCGGACGCAACCGCACCCGACGCCGCTATGAACGAACGACGACGCATGAACTCCTCCTGTCGTTTCTCTCCCCCTGAAGGGCAGGCTAGCTCTTGGCGGCCAGTCCCAGCTTCTCCAACCCTGCCTTCTCCTCGGCATAGAGTTCGCGCGCGAACTTGTCGTACGCAGCGGCCGGCATGTAGCGCGGCGCCATGTCGTACTTCTCCAGTGTCGCGACGACTTCCTTGTCCTCGAGCGCGACCTTGAAGGCCTCGTCGAGCTTCTTCACCACGGCCGGATCCATGCCCTTCGGGCCACCCATGCCGAACGGCGAATCGAACACCATGTCGAAGCCGAGATCGCGGAGCGTCGGCACGTCGGGCCAGTTCTTGGTGCGCTTCTCGGTCCACACGCAGAGCAGGCGCAGCTGGCCGGCATCGACCAGCGGCTTCCAGCCGGTCGAATCGGCCTGCAGGGTCGTGTGCTTGCCCAGCACGGCGGCATTGGTCTCCGCGCCGCCTTTGAACGGCACCATGGTCCACTTGATCCCAGCCTGGGCCGCGATGCGTTCCATGCCGATATGCAGCGACGTGCCGGCGCCCGGGGTGCCGTAGGTCACCTTGCCCGGATTGGCCTTGGCGTACTCGATCACGTCCTTGAAGGTCTTGTAGGGCTGGTCGGCCGCCGTCGTGACGCCGAACGTGTAGCCGCTGAGATGCGAGACGTAGGTGAAGTCCTTCAGCGGATCGAACGCCGTCTTCTGCATCACCGGCAGACGGAACACGGAAATCGGGAGCTGCGAGAGGGTGTAGCCGTCGGGCCGTGCGGTGGCGGCCATTGTCGCCGGCCCCAGCGTGCCGGAAGCGCCGCCCTTGTTGTCGATCTGGAAGGGCTGGCCCAGAACCTTGCCGGCCCGCTCGCACATGGCGCGGAGCGTGATGTCGCTCGATCCGCCGGCAGGCCACGGGACGATGAAGGTGATGGGCTTGCTGGGATAGGCCTGGGCGCGGGCAGCCGGCAGATAGAGCGGCATGCCGACGCCGGCAGCGATCACGGTTCCCAGGCCACGCTTCACGAGACCACGACGACGCATCGTCATTTCTTTCCTCCCTTTGTTGAGAGGAAGTTGGCCGATGGTTCAGTCGATGTAAAGCGAATGCACAGCCTGTGCTACGGCAGGACGCGCTTCATCCAGTGCGCCGTCGATTGCGCGTCCTGGTTGTCGCTCTCCTCCAGCTTCGCGATGACTCGCGTGCGGTCCTCGAGATCGCGGTTCTGGCTGAGCTTGATCTTGGTCTGCGTCCGCACGATCGGCATCCGGAAGGCGACGATGCCGCGCGTCTGGGCCTCGGCATTGCCCGGCGGCAGGCGGTCGAGGTTCCAAGACGACGGGTCTGCACCCTCATACGCCGTCGAAAGCTTCGTCAGCACGTCGAGCGCGCCCTGCGTGTCCTCGACGACCTGCGGCCGGCCATAGGCGTGCACCGTGACGTAGTTCCAGGTCGGCACCTTGGGGCCGGGCGCGTACCAGGTCGGCGAGACATAGGCGTGCGGGCCCCAGAACAATGCCAGCGACTCCGCCGGGCGCTCGAACAGCTTCCAGTGCGGATTGGCACGTGCCAGGTGGCCGATCAGCGAACCGTGCTCGCTGCCGTCGTCCTGCCAGAGCAGCGCCAGGTGGGTGGCGAAGGGCGCGCCGGCCTCGTCGGTCGTCATCAGCAGCGCCCAGCTATGGGCCTGCATGACCTCCCGTCCAACCGATTCATCGCCTGCGAAATGCTTGGGAAGATACATGGCTCGGATTCCTTGAACGGCGCGGGCTTACCATGGTCCAATATCCTCCACACAGGGAGGATTATTCATGGGCGAAGATATCCGTCTTAAGTCTGCCGCCGGCGAGATCGGTGCGTACCTGGCCACCCCGGCGGGCACGCCGAAGGGCGGCATCGTGGTCATCCAGGAGATTTTCGGCGTCAACCAGCACATCCGTGGCGTGACCGACAAGTTCGCCGCCGCAGGCTACCTCGCCCTGGCGCCGCGCTTCTTCGACCACATCAAGCCCGGCATCGAGCTCGGCTACACGCCCGACACAATCGCGGAAGGCCGCGGCTACGTCATGACGCCGGGCTTCACCGACAAGGCCGTGCAGGACGTCCAGGCAGCGATGGACGAGCTGAAGAAGCGTGGCGTGAAGAAGGTCGGCGTGACCGGCTACTGCTGGGGCGGCACGATCAGCTGGCTGGCCGCGACCCGCCTCAAGCCCGACGCCGTGTCCGCGTATTACGGCGGCGGCATCCATGGCGCCAAGGGCGAGAAGCCGACCGTGCCGACGCAGCTTCATTTCGGCGACAAGGACATGCACATCCCGATGGCGCACGTGAACGAGCTGCGCGAGTTGCATCCCAACGTCGAGATCTTCGACTATCCGGCCGACCACGGCTTCCATTGCGACGAGCGCGGCAGCTGGGATGCCGCCGCCTCGAAGAAAGCGATGGAGCGCACCATGCAGCTGTTCAGCAAGTACGTGAACGGCTGACCTTGGCCAAGAAACCCGCGAAGAAGACCTTCACCCCCGATGCACGCGGCCCCCTGAACGGGGTCCGCGTCGTCGACCTGTCGCGCCTGGTGGCCGGCAATGTCCTGACGCTTCAGCTCGCCGACTTCGGCGCCGAGGTCATCAAGATCGAGCCGCCCGAAGGCGACACCTTGCGCTCGTGGCGCGTGAAGGGCGTCGAGACGGCGTGGAAGGTCTATAGCCGCAACAAGAAGAGCGTCGCCCTCGACCTGCGTTCCGACGCCGGCCGCGCCATCGTGCGCGAACTCACGAAGACCGCCGCCATCCTGGTCGAGAGCTTCCGGCCGGGCGTCATGGAAGACATGGGTCTCTCGCCCGCCGAGCTGCACGCGATCAACCCGAAGCTGGTGATCCTGCGCATTTCCGGCTGGGGCCAGGACGGACGCTATCGCCACAAGCCGGGCTTCGGCACGCTGATCGAAGGCTATAGCGGTTTCGCCTCGATGAACGGCTTCGCCGACCGCGAACCGGTGCTGCCGCCAATGTACCTGGCCGACTGCATGGCCGCGCTCAACGGCTACGGCGCCGTGATGGTGGCGCTGCGCGAGGTCGAGATGAACGGCGGCAAGGGCCAGGTGCTCGACCTGCCGCTGTTCGATCCGCTGTTCTCGATGCTGGGCCCGCAGGCGGCCAACCACAGGCTGACCTGCGAGGTGAAGATCCGCACCGGCAGCCGTTCGACCAACGCCGCCCCACGCAACGTCTACCAGACGAAGGACGGAAGCTGGGTCTGCCTCTCGGCCTCGACGCAGGGCATGGCGATGCGCGTGCTGGACAAGATCGGCCGGCCGGAGCTGAAGGAAGATCCGCGCTTCTCGACCAACATCGAGCGGGTGCGCAACGGGCTCGAGCTCGACCGGATCATCGGCGAGTTCATCGGCGCGCGCGATCTCGACGAGAACCTGCGCTATTTCGACGAGGCCGGCGTCACCATCGGCCCGGTCTACGACATCTCGCAGATCGTGCAGGACGACTATGTGCTGGAGCGCGAATCGCTGATCGAGATCGACGACGCGGACATGGGCGAGATCCCGACCCATCCCGTGGTGCCGCGCATGTCGGGCACGCCCGGCGCGCTGAAGAGCGCGGCGCCCAAGGTCGGCGAGCACAACGAGGCCCTGCTGAAGCCGATGCTGGGCGCCGCCGAATACGACAAGCTCTGCACGTCCGGTGCCATCTCCCAGGGGAAAGCGAAGAAGTGAACCGACCCGTCCCGCCCGTCTGGCGCTCGATACTCTACGTTCCGGGCAACGTCCCGAAGTTCATCGACAAGGCGCATGAGCGCGGTGCGGATTGCGTGCTGGTCGACCTGGAGGACAGCGTGCAGCCGGCGCAGAAGCCCGAGGCGCGCGCCATGCTGCCGGACACGATGAAGAAGGTGGTGCGCGGCGGCGCCGACGTCGCGGTGCGCATCAACCGGCCGTTGCGGCTGGCGATCCCCGACATCGAGGCGGCGGTGCGGCCCGGCCTCTCGGCTCTGTTCGTCACCAAGACCGAGGGCGTGCAGCATCTGCGCCTGCTCGACGAGGTGGTGAGCGAGCTGGAGCGCGAGCGTGGCATGACGGTCGGCGGCATCGGCTTCGCCGCCATGATCGAGCACCCGCGGGCGCTGACCGAGTTGAACGACATCGCCGAGCGCGGCCCCCGCGTGGTCGCCATGATGCTGGGCGGCGAGGACTTCGCGCTCGAGACCGGCTCGGTGCCGACCGACGAGACGCTCGAACTGCCCAAGCGCATGGTGTCCTTCGCGGCGCAGGCGCATGGCCTGTCGATGATCGGCATCCTCGGCACCGTCGCCGACTATTCGGATCCTACCGCCTACAGGAAGAGCGCCGAACGGGCGCGCCGCTTCGGCTTCTCCGGCGGCACCTGCATCCATCCCGGCCTGGTGTCGACGTTGAACGAGGCCTTCACGCCGACGGCGGACGACGTCGCCTATGCGAGGAAACTGATCGCGGCCGACGAAAAAGCCGCGGCTGAGGGCCGCGGCTCGTTCTCGGTGGATGGCAAGATGATCGACATCCCGGTGATCGATCGCGCCCGCCGGCTGATCCAGCGATACGAAGCGATCGAGCGTCGTCTCGGACGTTAGCGCCGGCGGGCGTTAGCGCCGAGAGGCACTAACGCTCACAAGCGGTCAGTGCTTGTCGGCCCACACCATGCGCTTCACGGCGTACATCATGCCCGCGAGAGCGATCAGGAACAGGATGACGCGAACGCCGGTGCGCTTGCGGTCTTCCATGTGCGGCTCGGACGACCAGGCCAGGAACTCGGTGACGTCGGCGGCTTCCTGGTCGAGCGTGGCCTTGGTGCCGTCGGCGTAGGTCACCTTGTCGTCCGCCAGCGGCGGCGCCATGGCGATCTTGTGGCCCGGGAAGTACTTGTTGAAGTTGTCGTCCTTCTTGACGTCGAACTCCTTGATCTGCTCCGGCGTCAGCTTGTCGTACGGCACGTAGCCCGTGAGGATGCCGTAGATGAAGTCCGGGCCGAACTGGCGCGCCTTGACGATCACGCTGAGGTCGGGCGGCGCCTTGCCGTTGTTGGCGGCGGCGGCGGCGGCCTGATTGGGGAACGGCTTCTTGAAGCGATCCGAGGGACGGGCCGGCCGGTCGACCGGTGCGCCGTCGTCGTTGAGATCGGAGACGGTGATGTCCTTGATCAGGCCCTTCACCTGATTCTCGGTCAGGCCAAGATCCATCAGGTTGCGATAGGCCACCAGCGACAACGAATGACAGGCCGCGCAGACCTCCTGATAGACCTGGAAGCCACGCTGGGCGGCCGCGCGGTCGTAGGTGCCGAACGGTCCCTGGAAGTGCCACTTCCGGGCGGGCGGGGGCTCGGTGCCGCCGGCCGCGATGGCGACGGTGCCGGTGGCGAAGGCCGCCAGCGCGATGGCGCCGGAGACCAGGAGATTGCGGGCGAACGGCTTGCGCATGGCTCTTAGACCGCCTTCTTCTTGAGCACCGAGTCGGCGATGCTGGCAGGCAATGGCAACGGCCGTTCGATCTTGCCCAGGATCGGCAGCAGAATGAGGAAGTGGGCGAAGTAGTACAGCGTCGCGAGCTGCGACAGCGGCACCCAGAAGCCTTCCGGCGGCTTGGAACCGCAGATGCCCAGGACGATCACGTCGACCACCAGGAACATCATGAACCACTTGTAGATCGGCCGGAACGTGCACGAACGGACGCGCGAGGTGTCGAGCCACGGCAGGATGAACAGCACCGCGATGGCGCCGAACATGGCCAGCACGCCGCCCAGCTTGTCGGGAATGGCGCGCAGGATCGCGTAGAACGGCAGGAAGTACCATTCCGGCACGATGTGCGCCGGCGTCACCAGCGGATCGGCCGGGATGTAGTTGTCGGCATGGCCCAGATAGTCGGGCGCGAAGAAGACAAAGCCGGCGAAGACGATCAGGAAGCAGAGGACGCCGAAGCCGTCCTTCATCGTGTAGTACGGATGGAAGGGGACGGTATCCTGCGGGCCCTTCGGGTCGATGCCGGTCGGGTTGTTCGAACCGTGGATGTGCAGCGCCACGACGTGCAGCGCCACGACCGCCACGATGATGAACGGCAGCAGGTAGTGCAGGGCGAAGAAGCGGTTGAGCGTCGGGTTGTCGACGGCGAAGCCGCCCCACAGCCAGGTGACGATGTGCTCACCGACCAGCGGGATGGCCGAGAACAGGTTGGTGATGACGGTGGCGCCCCAGAAGCTCATCTGGCCCCACGGCAGCACGTAGCCCATGAACGCCGTCGCCATCATCAGCAGGAAGATGACAACGCCCAGGATCCACAGCAGTTCGCGCGGCGCCTTGTAGGAGCCGTAGTACATGCCGCGGAAGATGTGGATGTAGACGGCGATGAAGAAGAACGAGGCGCCGTTCATGTGCAGGTCGCGGATCAGCCAGCCCTGCGGCACGTCGCGGTCGATGCGCTCGACGGCATCGAAGGCCATCAGCACGTGCGGCGTGTAGTTGGTCGCGAGCACGATGCCGGTGGCGATCATGAGGACCAGCATCACCGTGGCGATCGCGCCGAAGTTCCAGAAGTAGTTGAAATTCCGTGGCGTCGGGAACGTGTGATATTCCTTCTCGATATACGAGAAGATCGGTAGGCGGTAATCGATCCAGGCGATTACCTTGTTATTGAAGACCGGCGGCGTGCCGTGTGACGAGGCCATTCTGGAACTCCAGCGGGATCTGAGGCGGACGACCTGGGTCGATCAGCCGATGCGAACGAGCGAGTCGGAAGTGAACAGGTAGTCCGGAACCACGAGATTCTTCGGCGCCGGTCCTTTGCGGATACGGCCCGACGTGTCGTAGCTCGAGCCGTGGCAGGGGCAGAACCAGCCGCCGTACTCGCCCTTCGGGTCGCCCGGCTTGTTGCCGAGCGGCACGCAGCCGAGATGGGTGCAGACGCCGATCATGATCAGCCATTCCGGGCGGACCTTCTTGGCGGTGTCGGTGACACGCTTGTTGTCGGTCTCCGGATCCGGAAGCTGCGCCATCGGCACGGCCTCGGCTTCCTTGATCTCGGCCTCGGTGCGGTGACGGATGAAGATCGGCTTGCCGCGCCACTTCACGGTGACCGCCTGGCCGACCGCGATCGGGGTGACGTTCACCTCGACGGTCGACAGAGCCAGCGTGTCCGCGGCGGGATTGAGATTATTGATGAAGGGCCACGCGACGGCCGCGGCACCGACGGCGCCAAGAGCGCCCGTCGCGACCATCAAAAAGTCGCGCCGTGTCGGTTCGCTGTGCCCGTGGGCCGAAGTGCTTGAAGCAGCCATGATTACTCTCTTCCGTCTCCCCGAGGAGATGGCGGGTATATAGCCGGGAAAGCCCCTTTTGTTTCAAGGCTCTGTTGGTCGCAGGGCCGATGAGCGGCATTCTGTGACAGCGTGCCGCATAAAAGGCCTTTTTGTGGCGGCCCCATGCTTGGGTGCCCCCGGAATTCCCCCTCCCGGCCGCTCGCCTGTTTCGCCTCGCAGTCGCACAATCCGCCCTCGCCCGGCCGATCCGGCCCGGTCGGTGGGACTTCGGCCAGGTTTCGTCCCCAACCCGAGGTCAACCCGACCTAGCCCCGGCGCCGGAGGGCGGCCCTATTGGCGGATGGTCTCCAGGACATGCCGCAAAGGCTCGGGCGATATGCGAATGGGCGGCGGCGTCAGGTGAATGCCGCGATCGAAGGGATTGTCCAGATCGAGGCCGAGCTTGATGGCCATCGACACGGCCATGACGCTGAAGAACAGGGCGACCACTGTCGTGGCATTGCGGGGCGCGAACACGCCGAAGCTGCCGTAGACGACGATCAGCCATAAGGCGACGACACCCACGAAAGGGAGCGGCAGCGAATTCACGTTTTGCTGAACCAGTTGCGACCGCGCCGCCCGGACCGCGGCCGCCAGCCGCAAGGCCTCGGCGCCCAGCCACTTCTGACGGTCGTCGGCAGGCTTGAGGGCCACAATCCGGTCCTCGACATCGTCAAAGACTTTGGCGGTCGCAGGGTTGTCGACCTTGTGCTTGCCGGTCGGATCGTCGGCGAAAAGATCCTCGAACTTCAGCGCCGCGAAGCGCTGCAGGTTCTCCCTGATGGATTCGGTCTCCGGACCATAGCGGCGCAGCAGCGTGTCGAGCTGGCCGATGTTCGAGGACAGGAGCGAGACGGTGGCGTTGCGTGCATTGAAGGCGGCGTTGGCGTTCGATATCAGAAAGCCGATCACAATTGCCGTCATGGTTCCGACGACGGCGATGGAAACCGAAACCGTCGCCTTCGCTTCCGCGCTCAGGTGATGATCGGGCAGGCGGCGGCTGATCAACATGCCAAGCATGGCGCTGCCGAAGACGACGCACAGGACGAAGAACGCAATCTGGGCTGAGTGCAGGATCATGGTCGTCTTTCTCACGGGCGTAACGGCGACCCGGCGATTTGATGACGCCAGCTAATTTCTGCGTCAACAAGCAGACGGAACAGGACGAGTTCATGCGATTGGCACTGTTCGAGCCCGATATTCCTCAGAATCTCGGCGCCTTCATCCGCCTGTCGGCCGGACTGGGCGTCCCCCTGGACGTCATCGAGCCCTGCGGCTTTCCGGTCGATGACAAGCGGATCCGCCGGGCGGCCATGGATTATTACGACCTGGCCACCCTGGTCCGGCATGCTTCGTGGGCCGCTTTTTGCCGCGACAGGCCGCCGGGACGGCTGGTTCTGCTGACCACGGCGGGGGCCGAGCGCCTGCCGGACGCGGTTTTCCGGCCCGACGACATTCTACTGATGGGTCGGGAAAGCGCCGGCGTGCCGCCCGAAGTCCACGAAAGCGCCGACCTGCGGGTCCGGATTCCCCTGCAGGCTGGGGCAAGGTCGCTCAATGTCGCCCTGGCGGCCGCGATGGTATTGAGCGAGGCCCTTCGCCAGACCTCGGGATTCGAAAAGCTCGCATGACCGCCAAGTCCACCCGCACCGCCACCGGCCCCAACGGCCCCTCGCCCCTGCCCGACGAGGCGACCATTGGCCGCCGGAAGGAAGAGGCCGCTTCCTGGTTCGCCGGCCTGCGCGACCGGATCTGCGCCGAGTTCGAGCGGATCGAGGACGACCTGCAGGGCACGCATCGCGACAAGGCGCCCGGCCGTTTCGAGCGCAAGGTTTGGGAGCGCGAGAAGGGTCCGAACGGCGAGGATCGCGGCGGCGGGACCATCTCCCTGATGCGCGGCCGCGTGTTCGAGAAGGTCGGCGTCAACATCTCGACCGTGTTCGGCGAATTCAGCCCCGAGTTCCGCAGCCAGATCCCCGGCGCCGCGCAGGACCCGCGCTTCTTCGCGGCCGGCATCTCGCTGGTGGCGCACATGCAGTCGCCCAAGGTGCCGGCGGTGCACATGAACACGCGCTACATCGTGACGACGCGCAGCTGGTTCGGCGGCGGCGCCGACCTGACGCCGATGGTCCCGCACGAGCCGGACACACGCGACTTTCACGCCGCGCTGCGCGCGACCTGTGACGCGCACGATCCGGCCTGCCATTCCAACTTCAAGGAATGGTGCGACGAGTATTTCTTCCTGCCGCACCGTAACGAGCCGCGCGGCGTCGGCGGCATCTTCTACGACTATCTCGACAGCGGCGACCATGCGCGCGACTTCGCCTTCACGCGCGCCGTCGGCGAGACCTTCCTGGACATCTATCCGAAGCTGGTGCGTCGCCACATGAACGAGCCGTGGACCGACGCCGACCGCGCCCATCAACTCACGCGCCGCGGCCGCTATGTCGAGTTCAACCTGCTGCACGATCGCGGCACGCGGTTCGGCCTGATGACGGGCGGCAACGTCGAGGCGATCCTGATGTCGCTGCCGCCGGAAGTGCGCTGGCCTTAGAGAAGCCGCCTCAATGGAGCGCGCCACTCCAGTGGAGCATCATGATTCATGAGCGCCACTGGAGTGGCGCGCTCCATTGCTAACGCGACGGCCAGTTCCACATCGGTCGGTCCTCGCCCTCGGCGACCGTCTCGCCCAATTCCTTCGCGAGCGTGATGCGGCGTCCGCCGGCTTTCGTGAGCGCGGTCACGAGACGCTCGGCGTGCGAGACCACGACGACCTGCGATCGCTTCGCCGCGCCGGCGATGAGACGCGCGAGCGGAGCAAGCAGATCCGGATGCAGGCTGGTCTCGGGCTCGTTCAGGATCATCAGCGATGGCGGCCGCGGCGACAGCAGCGCGGCCACCAGCAACAGATAGCGCAACGTCCCGTCCGACAGTTCCGTGGCCTTCAACGGCCGCAGCAGGCCGTGCTGCAGCATCTCGACTTCGAAATAGCCGTCGCTCACCGCGACATCGACCGAGCCGCCGGGAAAGGCATCGGCGACGGCGGTCTCGAGTTCGCCCTCGATGCCGATTTCCTGGATGGTCGCGAGAGCGGCCGCGAGATCGGCGCCGTCGCCGGCAAGAACCGGCGTGCGCGTGCCGACCTGGCGGCGGCGCGCCGGCGCCTCGCTGTCGGTGCGGAAGTGATCGTAGAAGCGCCAGTCGCGCAGCTGCTCGCGCAAGGACAGGAGCTCGGCGCCGTCCTCGGGATTGGCGCAATGGGTCAGCATGCTGTCGAACGGCTGCAGATGCGTATAGGCCTGCCGCCGCTGGCCTCTGCGGTCGCGCAGGGTGACCGAAGGGCCCAGCCGTTCGGCAAAGGCGTTGGCGCGCTGCAGGACCAGGCCGGTCCACAGCGACTCGGTCTTGATCACCGGGTCACGGCCGAACAGGCCGCCCGGGATCGGCAGGCCGAGATCGATCGCGTAGCCATAGGACTCGGACGAGAAACCCAGCTTCAGGCTGATCGGCGCCTTGCGTACCGTGCCCTGCACCGCCTGCTCACCGCGCTTCATTCCGCGCGAGAACTGCGCGGGCCCGGCCCATAGCATGGAGGAAATGCCGCCTTCGATCGCCAGCGACTGGATGATCCGTCCCTGCGCGACATCGGCCAGCAGACGCAGCGCGCGATAGAGGCTCGACTTGCCGCTGCCGTTGGCGCCGGTGACGACCGTCAGCGGCTCGATCTCGAGCCGCACGTCGCGCAGCGAGCGATAACCCGAGATGCAGAGCCGCGAGACGATGCTCATGCCGGGCTCATCTGCGCTTGGCCATCACCCAGCCGGCCAGCAGCGGCGCCGCGAACAGCACGAGCACCAGCAGCGGATAGGGCGCACCCCACCAGAAGCCGAGACGATCGAAAAAGGCTTCGGCACCTTCCTCGTAGGTCACGCGGGCATAGGTGAAGCCCGCCAGCATCGTCGAGGTCGGCCACAGCAGCGCCGCCAGCAGCGCCGCCTCGAACCACTGGCTGCCCGTCGTGCGTCGCGCGTGAATGAACGCGAGCATCACGACATAGGGAATCGGTACCAGCGCCTTGTACCATTCGACCGCGCGCACCGAGAGGGTGGCCGCGATCCAGGTATCGCCGACCAGGTCGTTCAACACGACGACCGTCGCAATCGCACACCACAGGACAAAGACGAGTCCCGGCCGGATCACGACGCGCGCACCCGCTTTTCGAGTTCGGCGAGGCAGGCCGCACGATCGGCCGTGAAGTCGCCCTCGATCCACCAGCGTTCCACCGCTCCGATCAGGGCGCCGACCTTCGGTCCCGGCTTGAGGCCGAGCTTCAGCGCATCGCCGCCGCTCACGGGAAGTTCTGGCGGCGTCCATGTGCGCGCCATCGCCAGCGCCGCCCGCCAGTCGCCGGGTGCATCGACCGCCAGCAGCAGGCGATCGGCGTAGAGATTGCCGCCCAGCGCATAGATCTGTTCACGCCAGGCTTTCGGACCACCGGCCACGTCGATGACCGGTTCGGCGGCCAGCATCACGTCGAGCCGCAGGGATTCCTGGGTCGACAGCTTCAACCGCTTGCCGATCATCGTGGCGTCCGCATCGGCCGACAGGATGGAGGCGAGGCGGCGTATCGCGTCTTGCTTGTCCTCGCGCTCGATCAGCGCCCGCAGCCGCTTCGTGCCGTCGCATTCGGGCAGCCAGTGATCGAGGATGGCCGCTTCGCGCATGGCGGCGACCGTGTCGGCCGGTGCCGGCGCTTCGAGCAGGCGCAGCACTTCCTTGCGCACCCTCTCGCCCGAGAGGCCGCGCAGGCTGCCGGCATTGCGGCGACAGGCTGCGAGCCCCGCCGCATCGAACGGCGCGCGTCCGTACCAGGCGTGGAAGCGGAAGAAGCGCAGGATGCGCAGGCGGTCCTCGGCGATGCGCTGGTCGGGATCGCCGATGAAGCGCACGCGCGCGGCGGCAAGATCGGCACGACCGTCGAACGGATCGTAGAGTGTGCCGTCGAGGTCGGCGTAGAGCGCGTTGAAGGTGAAGTCGCGGCGGCTCGCATCCTCGAGCCAGTCGTCGGTGAAGGCCACGACCGCGTGCCGTCCGTCCGTCTCGACGTCGCGGCGCAAGGTCGTGAGTTCGTAAGGCGCTCCGGCAATGACGGCCGTCACGGTGCCGTGCTTCAGGCCGGTCGGCACCACTTTGATCTTGGCCGCCTTCAGCGCGAGCATCACCGTCTCCGGCGGCTTGTCGACGGCAAGGTCGGGTTCGTTCGTCGGCGTCACGCCGCGCACGGCATCGCGCACCCAGCCGCCGACGAAGCGCGCCGCGATGCCGGCGCGACCCAGCGCGTCGAACAGCGTGCCGACCGCCGCATCATTCGACCACGGCGCCACCTCAAGACGACCGACTGGCTTCATGATGCGAAGAGTCCGCCGTAGCCCTGATTCTGGGTGAAGAACATGACGATGAAGCCCACGATGGCGCAGGCGAAGCCCGCGATGCCGAGCCACGTCATCGGCATGTCCTGCCACTCCGGCAAGGTGCCGGAGAGCTTGCGCTCCTGCTTGATCTTGACCGCCCACGCCCACAGGAAGAAGGCGCAGAACGGCGCCAGCACCAGGGCAAGGATCAGAAGGACGACGCGCATGGACGCTCCGGGCCCGCGTCAGACGCCGGCGGTCAGGATGAAGTGCAGGTTCTTCAGCATACCCGCCGTGGCGCCCCAGATGTAGCGTTCGCCATAAGGCATGGCGTAGTAGCGCCGTTCTCGGCCCTGCCAGACCCTGCTGTCGATGCGGTGATTGCGCTCGTCGAGGAAATGGTCGAGCGGCACCTCGAAGACATCGGCGACCTCGCGCGGGTCTGCACGCGGCGTGAATCCCGGCGCGACGATGCCGACGATCGGCGTGATCTCGTAGCCGGTGCCCGTGCGGTACTGGTCGAGCGGCCCGATGACCTCGATGAAATCGCGGGTAAGCCCCACCTCTTCCTCGGTTTCGCGCAACGCCGTCGCCGTGGCGTCGATGTCCTCGGCCTGCCGGCGGCCGCCGGGGAAGGCGATCTGGCCGGCATGGCTCGGCATGTCCTCGGTGCGCTGGGTCAGCAGCACGGTAATTCCCGGTTCACGTCGAACCAGCGGCACCAGCACGGACGCGGGACGCCACACTTCGGGCGCTGACACGACACCGTTCAGGGAGAAGTCGCTGTCGATCGGTGGCTGGGCGACGGGCAAACCCGATGCCAAACGCCTGCTGCGGTCGGCGACACGCCGCACAATTTCGTCAACCGTCATGCCCTTGTTCCGGCCTCAATTCTGGGCTTCCCTCAATCATATTTCCATTCGACGACAGGAGCGCCCTGGTGGCCCCCGATACATCGACCGCAACCGACGCCGACGCCCAGGCCGCCCTCGCCGACATCGAGAGGCTGGGCGGACAGCTCCGCGCTGCCCGCACCTCCATCGGCAAGGTCATTTATGGCCAGCAGGACGTCATCGATCAAACGCTGATCTCCCTCCTCTCGGGTGGACATCTTCTGTTGATCGGCGTTCCGGGTCTCGCCAAGACCAAGCTGGTCGACACGCTGGGCGTCGTGCTCGGCATGGAAGCCAAGCGCATCCAGTTCACGCCCGACCTGATGCCGGCCGACATCCTGGGCTCCGAAGTGCTCGAGGAAAGCGACACCGGTCGCCGCTCCTTCCGCTTCCTGCAGGGTCCGGTCTTCGCCCAGCTGCTGATGGCCGACGAAATCAACCGCGCCAGCCCGCGCACCCAGTCCGCGCTGCTGCAGTCGATGCAGGAGCGGCATGTGACGGTGGCCGGCAAGCGCTACGACCTACCGGCGCCCTTCCACGTGCTGGCGACCCAGAACCCGCTGGAACAGGAAGGCACCTATCCGCTGCCCGAAGCCCAGCTCGACCGCTTCCTGCTGCAGGTCGATGTCGGCTATCCCGATGAGGAGGCCGAGCGCCAGATCATGATCGGCACCACCGGCGCCGAGCAGGCCGTCGCCACGCAGGCGCTGTCGCCAGGCGATCTGATGGCTGCCCAGGCACTGGTGCGCCGACTGCCGATCGGCGAGAGCGTCGTCGACGCCATCCTGAAGCTGGTGCGCGCCGGACGTCCGGAGCACACCGACCTCGACGTCGTGCGCCAGCGCGTCGCCTGGGGCCCCGGCCCGCGCGCCAGCCAGGCCTTCATGCTGGCCTGCCGCGCCCGCGCGATCATCCAGGGCCGTCTCGCGCCGTCGGTCGACGATGTCGTGGCGCTTGCGGGTCCGATCCTGCGTCACCGCATGGCCGTCAACTTCTCCGCCCGCGCCGAAGGCGTAACCGTCGAGTCCGTCATCGCCCAGATGTGCGCCCGCCTTGGGTAATCTTCTGGCCTAGGCATTGCACTGCGGGAGTTCATGGCTTCGCCTTCAACCCTTCATCGGTCGCTCGAGCTTGCCGGCACACTGCCCGCCCTGATGGTGGCCGCAGATCGCGTGGCCGCGACCGTCATCCAGGGCGTGCATGGCCGTCGCCGCGTTGGCCAGGGCGATGCCTTCTGGCAGTACCGGCCGTTTCGCGATGGCGACAGCGCGACCCAGATCGACTGGCGCCAGAGCGCGCGCAGCCGCAACCTGTTCGTGCGTGAAACCGAATGGGAAGCCGCCGCCAGCATCTGGCTATGGCGCGACGCGTCGCCCTCGATGCAGTACGCCTCGCTGAAGAACATCGACACCAAGGCGGTGCGCGGCGAGCTGATCACCTTGGCGGTGGCGAGCCTGCTGGCCGATGCCGGCGAGCGCGTGGCCGTCCTCGGCGGCGGCATGCGCCCGACGTCGGGACGCGTGGCCGTGCGCCGTGTGGCCGAGACCCTGCTCGACGAGAGCCGTGACACGACGCGCACGCCCGCCAGCCTGCCACCGATGGTGCCGCTGCCCGCGCATGGGTCGGTGGTGCTCGTCTCCGACTGGCTCGACCCGCTGGAGAAGATCGAGGAGATCATCCGCTACTACGCCAGCGTCGGCGTACGCGGCCATCTCGTGCAGATCCTCGATCCTGCGGAAGAAGAATTGCCGTTCGACGGCCATGTGAAGTTCGAGGGCCTCGAAGCCGAGGGCCAGCACACGATCCGCCGGGTCGAGGCCGTGCGCGCCGCCTACGGCGCCCGCCTCACCGCCCAGAAGGAAGGGCTGCAGCGTCTGACGCGCCCGGCCAACTGGACGGTGCATCTGCATCGCACCGATCGCTCGCCGCAGACCGTACTCCTGTCTCTTTACCTCGCCATGGCCGACATGGGTCGGCTGAACCTGGCCTGACCGCATGCTGAGCCTCGGCGCCTTCGCTTTCGCTGCCCCCGGCATGCTGGCCCTGCTGGTGGCCCTGCCGGCGATCTACTTCTTGCTGCGGCTGATCCCGCCGCTGCCCAAGCTCGTGCGCTTCCCGGCGATCCGGCTGCTGGTCGGGCTGGAGCCCGCCGAACAGACGCCGATGAAGATGCCGTGGTGGCTGTTGCTGCTGCGCCTTTTGCTGGCGACGGCGCTGATCCTGGCCGTGGCGCGCCCGCTGCTGAACCCGCAGGCCGAGCTGCCGGGCCGCGGCCCGCTGCTGCTGGTGATGGACGATGGCTGGTCGAGCGCGCCGGGCTGGGCCACGCGCACCGCCCATGCCGAGCGCCTGATCCAGCGCGCCGAGCGCGCCAATCGCCCGGTCGTCCTGATGGGCACCGCCCCCGCCCCGCTCGATGCGCCCGCCGTGCGCCGCGGCGCCATGCGCCCCGACGAGGCACGCACCCTGCTGCGCGCCTTCCGACCCAAGCCCTGGCCGACCGATCGCGCTGCGGCGACGACCATGATCGACCAGATGCAGATCGATCCCGGCGCCTACGCCGTGTGGCTGAGCGACGGTCTCGAGGACGAGGGCGCGACGCGCCTCGCCGAGCGCCTGCGCCGCTTCGACGGTCTGCAGGTCCTGCTGCCCGACCAGGCGACGACACCGTTGCTGCTCCTGCCGCCGGCCGCCGAAGGCCGCGACCTCAAGGTGCGGGCGCAGCGCGCCGTCGCCGATGGTCCGCGCAAGGCCGCCGTCCAGGCGTCCGACGAGCAGGGCCGCGTGGTGGCCCGCATGGACGTCGACTTCGCCGCGACCGCGACACAGGGCGAAGGCGTGCTGGCCGTCCCGCCGGAGTTGCGCAACCGCATGGCCCGCCTCGACATCGAGGCCCAGGGCGGCGCCGGCAGCGCGATCCTGCTGGATGAGCGTCATCGCCGCCGTCCCGTCGCCATTCTGGGCGAGCGCGCCACTGCGGGTAACCAGCCGCTGCTGCAGGAGATCTACTTCCTCGAGCGCGCGCTCGATCCCTATGTGAGTCTCAGCATCGGCGATCGCGAATCGGTGCTGACGCGCAACACCGCCGTGCTGCTGATCCCGGACGGCTCCACCCCGTCGGCCAACGACCGCGAGGAGATCGCCAAGTGGATCGAGCGCGGCGGTATCGCCGTGCGCTTCGCCGGTCCCAATCTCGCGGCCGGCGCCGACAACCTCGTGCCGACGCCGCTACGCCTGGGCGACCGCGCGCTGGGCGGCATCATGAGCTGGGGCCAGCCGAGCTCGCTCGCCGAGTTCCCGCCCAACAGCCCCTTCCTCGGCATTCCCATCCCGAAGGACGTGCGCATTTCCCAGCAGGTGCTGGCCGAACCGACGCCCGATCTCGCCGACAAGACCTGGGCGCGTCTTGCCGACGGCACACCGCTGGTCACCGCCGAGAAGCGCGGCCAGGGCTATCTCGTGCTGATCCACACCACCGCGAACACCGGCTGGAGCAACATGTCCCTCTCCGGTCTGTTCGTGAACATGCTGCAACGCCTGGTCACCCTCTCGCGCGGAGTCGCGGGCGACGGCGTCAACAAGGCGCTGAAGCCGTGGCGCACGCTCGACGGGTTCGGCCGCCTCGGCGCCCCGCCCGCCGGCATCCAGATGCTCCCCGCCGATGCCACCGAGACCTTCCAGCCCAAGCCTTCTTCCCCGCCGGGCCTCTATGGCGACGAGAATGCCCAGGTCGCCTTCAATATCGGCGGCCGCATTCCCGCGCCCAAGCCGCTGGTGCTGCCGAGCGGCATCTCGACCGACAGGCTCTCCGAAGGCGGCGAGACGGATCTCTCGAAGTGGTTCCTCTTGGCCGCGCTCGTGCTGCTGCTGGCCGACCTGCTGATCTCGCTGTGGCTGCGCGGCCTGCTGCCCAAGGCCGTCCGGTTCGGACGCGCCGCACCGGCCGCCTTGCTACTCGCCGCCCTGGTGGTCACGGGCTCGCCCGACGTCGAGGCGCAGCAGCCTGCGCCGCCCCAGCGTCCCGGCACTGCGGCGACGCAGCCGGCGGCTCGCCCCGGCCCGCCGCCGCTCACCGACGAGCAGGCGCTCAAGGGCTCGCTCGACATTCGGCTGGCCTACATCATCACCGGCGACAAGGAAGTCGACGACATCAGCAAGGCAGGCCTCGAAGGATTGAGCGAGATCCTGCGCAGCCGCACCTCGGTCGAACCGGCCGATCCGGTCGGCCTCGACCTCGAACGCGACGAGCCGCGTCTCTATCCGCTGATCTACTGGCCGGTGACCTCGACCCAGCCGGCTTTGTCGCCGCGCGCCCAGGCCGCGCTCGATCGCTACCTGCGGACCGGCGGCATCATCTTCATCGACACGCGCGACCAGCAGATGAGCTTCGACCGTCCGGCCGGCGGTAATCCCGATCTCAAGCGCCTGCTGGCCGGCGTTGAGACGCCGCCGCTGGTCGCCATGCCGGCGGACCATGTGCTGAGCCGGGCGTTCTATCTTCTGTCCGACATGCCGGGCCGCTGGCAGGGCGGCAAGCTCTGGATCGAATCGGGCGGCGGCCGGGTCAACGACGGCGTGACCACGATCCTGATCGGTTCCAACGACTATGCCGGCGCCTGGGCCACCGACCAGCGCGGCCGCGGCCTGATGCCGGTGACGCCGGGCGGCGAGACGCAGCGCGAGATGTCCTACCGCTTCGGCGTCAATCTCGTGATGCATGCGCTGACGGGCAACTACAAGGATGACCAGGTTCACCTGCCGGACATCATGCAAAGGTTGAGGCGATGAACATGACATCGGCCGTCTCGGTCGCCTTCGATCCGTTGCTGCCGTGGACGGTGCTGGCCGTACTGGGCGCGGTCGGGCTCGTGCTGGTCCTGCTCGGCCTGCGCGCCGGTGCACGCGGCACGATCTGGCGCCTGGGCTCGCTCATCGTCGTGCTCGCGGCGCTGGCCAATCCGTCCCTGATCGAGGAACAGCGCAAGCCCATCGCCGACGTTGCGCTGGTCGTCGTCGACGACAGCGATTCCATGGCAATCGGCGAGCGGCGCCCGCAGGTCCAGGCCGCACGCGAGTCGCTGAAGCGCAAGCTCGGCCAGCAGGAAGGCCTCGAGGTCCGCGAGGTGGTGCTGCCGCCGTCGCAGATCCAGCTGGGCAGCGAGCGGCCGGGTGGCACGCGCCTGATCGACACGATGCGCTCGGCGCTGATTGAGATTCCGCAGGAGCGGCTCGCGGGCGTGGTGCTGCTGAGCGACGGCCAGGTCCATGACGTGCCGGCCGGCGTGCCGCCGGAGTTGGGCGGCGCGCCCGTGCATGCGCTGATCGCCGGCAGGAAGAACGAGCGCGACCGGCTGATCGTCCTCGAACAGTCGCCGCGCTTCGGCGTGGTCGGCCGCGAGGTGACGACCAAGTTCCGGATCGAGGATCCCGCCGGCGGCACTGCGCCGGTGACCCTGTCGGTCGGCGGCGAGGTCGTGAAGCGCATCGACGTGCCGGTCGGCCGCTCCGTCGAGTTGCCGATCACCGTCGGCAATCCCGGCGCCAACGTCGTCGAGCTGGAAGTCGGCCCCGGCCAGAGCGAACTGACCCTCGACAACAACCGCGCGCTCTTCACCATCAACGGCGTGCGCGACCGCCTGCGCGTGCTGCTGGTCTCGGGCGAGCCCTACCAGGGCGAGCGGGCCTGGCGGAACCTGCTGAAGAGCGACCCCGCGGTCGATCTCGTGCACTTCACCATCCTGCGCACGCCGCAGAAGGACGACTTCACGCCGGTGCGCGAGCTGTCGCTGATCGTCTTCCCGATGCGCGAGCTGTTCGAGCAGAAGCTGAAGGAATTCGACCTGATCATCTTCGACCGCTACGAGTCGGGGAACCTGATCACGCGCGACTATTTCCGCAACATCACCGAATACGTGAAGGGCGGCGGTGCGCTGCTCGTCTCGGTCGGCCCGGTGTTCGCCACACAGCGCTCGCTCTACCGCACGCCGCTCGGCGCCATCCTGCCCGGCGCGCCGACCGGCGATGTGGTCGAGACCGGCTTCAAGCCCAAGGTCACCGAGATCGGCCAGCGTCATCCAGTGACGGCGAACCTGCCGCAGGCCGGCGATCCCAACAAGGAGCCGGAATGGGGCCGCTGGTTCCGCCTGGTCACCTCGCGCACCGAGCGCGGCAATGCCGTGCTGGCCGGCGCCGAGGAGAAGCCGCTGGTGATCCTCGACCGCGTCGGCGAGGGTCGCGTGGCGCAGATGTTGTCCGATCACCTGTGGCTGTGGAACCGCGGCATCGACGGCGGCGGACCGCAGCCCGAGCTGGTGCGCAGGGTCGCGCACTGGCTGATGAAGGAACCCGACCTCGAGGAAGAGGCGCTGCGCGCGACCGCGACCGGCGGCCGCATCGAGATCACGCGCCGGACGCTGGCCGCCACCTTCCCGCAGGTCACGATGACCTCGCCGGGCGGCGCCACGCGCACGCTCGACCTGCGCCAGACCGCGCCGGGCCTTGGCCTCGCCGTGGTCGATGTCGACAAACCCGGCCTCTACCGTTTCGACGACGGCACCCTGCGCACCGTGGCTGCCGTCGGCAGCCCCGACCCGCTCGAATTCTCCGACGTGCGCGCGACGGATACGAAACTGAAGCCGCTGGTCGACGGCACGGGCGGCGCCCTGATGTGGATCGCCGACCAGTCCGACCCGGACATCCGCACCGTCCGCCCCGGCCGCGCCGCCGGCGGTTCCGACTGGATCGGCCTGCGCCGCAACGAGGGCTACACGGTCGCCGGCATCAACCAGCTCCCGCTGCTGCCCGGCATCCTTGTGGCGCTCGCCTTCCTGATGGCCATCGCCACCGCCTGGTGGCGGGAGGGGCGCTAAGCTGAGCGAAGCTCAGCTTAGCGGTTAAGCGTCAGGACATTGCCCTCGGCAATGTCCGAGAGCGCCTAAGAACGAACGACCAAACTCTTCCTCAGTAGGTCGCCCGACCACCCGAGATGTCGAACGTCGCGCCGGTCGAAAACGAACAGGCCGGCGACGACAGCCAGTAAGCTAGCTCGGCGACTTCCTCGGGACGCACCATGCGCGCCATCGGCACGTTGGCCAGCAGCTTCGAGCGCCGCTCGTCGGTGAGCGGGCCGAAGATCGCGGTCTCCGAGGCCGAGGGCGAGATGGCGTTGACCAGCACGCCCGACGTCGCGAGTTCCTTGCCCATCGACTTGGTGAGCGCGATGACGCCCGCCTTCGACGCGACGTAGGCGGCGACGTTCGGATTGCCGTCCTTGCCCGCGATCGAGGCGATGTTGACGATACGCCCGTAGCCGCCCGCCACCATGTCGGGCACCGCCGCCTGACAACAACGGAACGTGCCGTTGAGGTTGATGTCGAGCACGCGATGCCACTGCTCTTCGGGATACGACGCGATGCCGGCCGAGGGACCGAGGATGCCGGCGCTGTTCACCAGGATCGACGGTGTGCCGAGCGCTTCCCTGGTCGCCGACCAGGCCGCGCGCACCGACGCCGTATCGCCGACGTCGACGGCGAAGGCCTGTGCGCCTGCGCCGATTTCCCCGGCGGCACGCGTCGCACCGGCAGGATCAAGGTCCCACAGCGCGACCTTGATGCCTTCCCTGGCGAAGCGATGCGCGATGGCGCGGCCGAGACCGCTGGCCGCGCCGGTGACGACGGCGGCCTGCGTGATGGGGCTCATGGCTTGACGTTGGCCTGCTGCGCGATCTTGCGCAGGGTCGCGATGTCCTTGGCGGTCTGCGCCTTAAGATCGTCGGGGCTGATGGTCGAGGCGGTCATGCCGAACTCGGCCCAGCGCTCCTTGATGTCGGGCATCGCCAGGATCTTGATCAGCTCGGCATGCAGGCGCTCGACGATCGGCTTGGGCGTGTTGACCGGCGCCATCAGGTCGTAGCGCCAGACGAAGTCGAAATCGACGCCCTGCTCGACGAAGCCCGGCACGTCGGGGAAGTTGATCGAGCGGCGCGTGCACGAGACCACCACCTTGACCTTGCCAGACTTCACCATCGGCACGGCCGACTGCACGTCGGAGAAGCCGAGCTTGATGTGGCCCGCCGCCACGTCGTTCAACACCGGCGCCGCGCCCTTGTAGGGCACGTGGGTCATGTTGATGCCGGTGCCGGCGCGGATGATCTCGGCGCAGAGATGGCCGGTGGAGCCGTTGCCCCAGGTGCCGTAGTTCACTTCGCCGGGCTTGGCCTTGGCGAGCGCGATCACGTCGCGCAGGTCCTTCACCGGATAGTCCGGGTTGGCCACCATCACGACGGTGGCCGAACCGATGTCGGCCAGATGCTCGAAGTCCTTCACCGGATCGTAGGGCAGGTCGGGCATCACAGCCGGATTGACGACGACGGTGCTGGCCGACCCCAGGACCAGCGTGTAGCCGTCCGCCGGCGCCGCCTTGGCCGCTTCCATCGCGATGACGCCCGAGGCGCCCGGCTTGTTGTCGACGACCACGACGACGCCGAGCGCGGTGCCGAGCTTCTCCGCCAGCGAACGCGCCACCAGGTCGGTCCCGCCGCCCGCGGCGAACGGCACGATCATGCGGATCGGCTTGCTCGGCCACTTGGCATCGGTGGTCTGCGCAAACGCCGGCACCGTCACGCCCAGCGCCAAAGCCAGGGCAAATGCCCTCCTGAACAGTCTCATTCTTTCCTCCACGTGGTTCTTGATTACGTCCTGCTCGGCGGCGCGCAGGATTCGCGCAGTACGAGATCGACCGGCAGCAGTGCCCGCGACTGGCCCTCGCCCGGGGTGCCGCGCAGCCGTTGCAACAACAGTTCGGCCGCCGCCCGGCCGACATCTTCCAGACTCCAGCGCAGCGCCGTGATTGCCGGCGTATGCACGGCGGCGAGATCGGTGTCGCCGACGGCGATCACCGACAGGTCGGCGGGCACCGAGAGGCCGAGGTCGCGCGCGGCGCGCAATGCGCCGGCCAGGATGCGGGTGCCCAGCGCAATGATCGCCGTCGGGCGCTGTTCACGGTGCAGCAGGGCGAGCGCATCGCCCTGCGCGAAATCCATCGACGTTTCCTGAAGACAGACGAGTGCGCCCGCCGGATCTATGTCGGCTTCGGCAAAGGCCGCCTTGAAGCCCGCGATGCGTTCGCGGCCCGGCCGCATGCGCGCGCCCGGCGTGAGCAGCGCGATGCGGCGATGGCCGAGCCCGATCAGGTAGCGCGTGGCCGTCCGCGCGCCTTCGCGATGGTCGACCAGCACGGCGGGCCACGGCATGACCTCTTCTTGCGGCACGTCACGATCGAGGATGACGACCGGCGCACCGCCGGCGGCAAGCTCGCGCCATGTGCGGTCGTTCTCGTCGCTGCCGGGCGCCACGAGCATGCCGTCGAGGCGCCGGCTGCGGAACGCCGCGACCATCGCCCGTTCGCGCGCCGGATCGTTCGCCGTGTTGGCGACGACCATCAGCATTGCCGCTTCGCGCAGCCGCGCCTCAGCCGCCTGCACGATGCTGGCATAGAGGGGATTGGCGACATCGGAGACCAGGCAGCCGACCATCCCGGTCGTGCGCGTCCGCAGGCTGCGTGCCAGCAGGTCGGGCTGGTAGCCGAGCTTTTCCGCCGCCGCCGCGACGTCGCGCGCCACCCGCGCGCTGACGTTCTTGCCGCCGTTCAGCGCCCGCGACACCGATCCGACCGAGACGCCGGCCGTGCGGGCCACGTCGCGAATGGTCGCTTTGGAAACGATTTCTGCCATACGAAGCCGCATATTTGACATCAATGGCATCGCTTGCAAGATTAATTTGGAAACGTTTCCAATTTTAGGAGTCCGTGACGCCATGGCAGCCGTCCAGGAACGCGTGAAAGCCGTCGAGGCCGATACCGAGTGCGATGTCGTCGTGGTGGGCGCCGGATTCGGCGGCCTCTATGCGCTGCACAAGCTGCGCGAAAGCGGCTTCTCGGTCCGGGGACTCGAAGCGGCGCCCGATGTCGGCGGGACCTGGTACTGGAACCGCTATCCCGGCGCGCGCTGCGACGTGCCGAGCCTGTTCTATTCCTACAGCTGGTCGCCGGAGTTGCGCCACGAATGGCGCTGGACCAACCGCTATGCCGGCCAGGAAGAGATCCTCGCCTACGCCCGGTTCGCCGCCGACCGGCTCGACCTGCGCAAGCTGATCCAGTTCGACACCAGGGTCGCCGGCGCCACCTTCGACGAGAAGTCCGAACGCTGGATCGTGGAGACCGATCGCGGCACCCGCCTCAGCGCCCGCTTCGTCATCATGGCGACGGGCGGCCTGTCGATCCCCAACACGCCGGACATTCCCGGCGTCGCCGACTTCAAGGGCGCCATCTATCACACCGCTCGCTGGCCGCAGGAGCCGGTCGACTTCGCCGGCAAGCGCATCGGCATCATCGGCACGGGCTCTTCCGGCGTGCAGGCGATCCCGATGATCGCCCAGACGGCCGAGCAACTCGTCGTGTTCCAGCGCACGCCCAATTTCTCGGTGCCGGCGCGCAATCGTCCGCTGACTGACGACGACCACAAGAGCTTCGACGATGGTCTCGAAGGCTATCTCGCCAGCCTTGAGCAATCCGACTTCGGCCGCGTGCCGCCCACCGCCTTCACCGCGGAAGTGCCGCCGCGCGACGTCCAGTGGAAGCACTATGAGAAGCTCTGGAACGAGGGCGGCAGCGGTGGCTTCCTGAAGGCCTTCCCCAACATCCTGGTCCATCCCGACGTCAACGATGTCTGCGCCGACTTCGTGCGCCAGAAGATCCGCGAGACGGTGAAGAATCCGAAGACCGCTGCGGCTCTGTCGCCGCAGGGCTATCCGTTCGGTGTGAAGCGCCTGTGCGTCGATACCGACTATTTCGACACCTACAATCGCTCGAACGTCGAACTCGTGAACCTGCGCGAGGAGCCGATCGAAAAGATCACCGCTGATGCCGTCGACACGGCGTCGCGGCACTTCGAGCTCGACGCGCTGGTCTTCGCCACCGGCTTCGACGCAGTGACGGGCGCCCTGCTCGCGGTCGACATTCGCGGCCGCGACGGCGCCACGCTGAAGGATGCGTGGTCGGAAGGACCGCAGACCTATCTCGGCCTGACCGTGAAGGGCTTCCCCAACCTGTTCACCATTACCGGCCCGGGCAGCCCGTCGGTCATCGGCAACGTGATCACCAATTGCGAGTATCATGTCGACTGGATCGCCGAGTGCCTGACGCATATGCGCCGGCGCAACCTCTCGACGATCGAACCCGACGGCGAGGCGCAGGTCGCCTGGGGCAAGCATGTCGCCGAGGTTGCCGAGCGCACGCTCTTCCCCAAGGCCAACTCCTGGTACCTGGGCGTCAACATTCCCGGCAAACCGCGCGTGTTCATGCCGTATATCGGCGAAGGCTACCGCACGACCTGCAAGGAGATCGTGGCCGACGACTATCGCGGCTTCACGTTCGGCGATGCGGCCGGGCGCGAACAGGCGGCCGCCGAATGAGCCGGCTGTTCGGCCCGATCCGCCAGAACGGCTATGTCGTGCGCGACATCGAGGCGGCGATGGCGCACTGGATCGAGGTACTGCAGGTAGGCCCGTGGTTCTATATCGACCGCGTACAGACCGACTGGTTCCGCCATCGCGGCCAGGACTCCACCGTCGAGATGAGCATCGCACTGGCCAATGCCGGCGACCTGCAGATCGAGCTGATCCAGCAGCGCAACGAAGCGCCGTCGATGTACAAGGAGTTCCTCGATAGCGGCCGCGAGGGATTGCAGCATGTCGCCTTCTGGTCGACCGACTATCAGGCGCTCTACGACCGCGCGCTCGGCCAGGGCTACAGGCTCGGCCATGAAGGCCAGATCGGCGGCGAGCAGGGCCGCTTCGCCTATTTCGATACTGGCAAGGAGCCGGGTACCGTGATCGAGATCTCGGACATCAGCGGCAACAAGGGGCGTTTCTTCGAGCATATCCGCGAGCGTGCGCGGACGTGGGATGGGGCCGATCCGATTCGCCGGCCCCGATAAGCATCGCCTCCCTATTCAAATGGGGAGCTGCCCCGCAGGGGCGGAGGGGTCATGAGCTTCGGGTGATCGTTCTGCCTTCGACGCTCCCGGACATTGCCAAGGCAATGTCCTGCCGCTCCTGGGGCCGAGCGTAGCTCGGCCCGTTACCAACCCGAAACTTGATCCCAATCCTTGTAAGGCCATTTTGGGGGCAACAAGGAGATCATCATGATCGAGCTCAGACCCTTCGATAAATTGGGCAAGTCGGACCACGGCTGGCTCAAGGCGAACTTTCATTTCAGCTTCGCCGACTACCGCAACCAGGACCGTGTCCACTGGGGTGCACTGCGCGTCTGGAACAACGACCGCATCGCGCCGCAGTCGGGCTTCCCGCCGCATCCTCACCGCGACATGGAAATCGTGACCTACGTCATCAAGGGCGCGATCACCCACAAGGACCATCTCGGCAACGAGGGCCGGACCGAGGCGGGCCAGATCCAGGTGATGAGCGCCGGCAAGGGCATCCAGCACGCCGAGTACAATATGGAGCAGGCCGAGACCGAGCTGTTCCAGATCTGGATCCTGCCCAACCAGCAGGGCGTGCCGGCGCGCTGGGAGACGGTGCAGTTCCCGGCCGACGGTCGCGAGGGCAGGCTGGTGCCGCTGGCCTCGGGACGCGGCGATGACGGGGCGATCCCGCTCTATGCCGACGGTTCGCTGATGGCCGGCACGGTGAAGGCGGGCCAGTCGACCCGCCAGAAGCTGAACGGCAAGCCCGCCTATCTCGTGCCGGCCAAGGGCCGGATCGAGGTCCGCGGCAGCGACGGCAAGGTCGTGACGGCGAATGCCCGCGACGGCGTGGCGGTCGTCGACCAGGACGAGATCGAGATCGTGGCGCTCGAGGATGCCGAGATTGTGCTGGTCGAAACGGACCGGCTGAACTGACCTCTCCTCAGATTGACGGTATGGACCGGGCGGGCTTTGATCCCGCCCGGTTTTCGTTTGGGAGAGACGCATGGCCTACAAGGGCTTCGATCTGACGGGCAAGGTGGCGCTGGTGACCGGCGGCAATGGCGGTATCGGCCTCGGCATGGCCGACGCGATGGCCCAGGCCGGCGCGGGCGTCTGCATCTGGGGCACGCGCAAGGAGAAGAACGACGCGGCCGTCGAGCAGCTCAAGAAGCATGGCGGCAAGGTCCACGCCCAGATCGTCGATGTCGGCGACGAGAAGCAGGTCGCGGACGCCTTCGCCGAGACGGTGAAGGTGATGGGCCATGTCGATAACTGCGTCGCCAATGCCGGCGTCTCGGGCCGCGGCAAGGGCTCGATCCTGGAGATGGACTACGCCGAATGGCGCCGCGTGCTGCAGATCAACCTCGACGGCGTTTTCTTCACGTTCCGTGCAGCCGCCAAGCACATGGTCGAGCGCGGCCAGGGCGGTTCGCTGGTGGCGATGGCCAGCACGGCGGCGATCGAGGGCGCGGCGCGCTCCAGCCACTACGGCGCCAGCAAGGGCGGCGTGACGGCGATGGTGCGGGCGCTGGCCGTCGAGCTGGCGCGCTACAAGATTACGGTGAACTCGATCCTGCCGGGCTGGATCGAGACAGAGATGACGGCCAATGCGGTCGCCAATCCGAAGTTCGCGGGCAACGTCCTGCCGCGCATCCCGACCCGCCGCTGGGGCACCGGCGCCGATTTCGGCCCGATCGCGGTCTACCTGGCGAGCAGCGCCTCCGGCTATACGACGGGACGCGACTTCGTCATCGATGGCGGCTATACGTTGTTCTAGTCCTGCCGCCACTACAGCTTCAGACGTTGGGGAAACACTCATGATGAATCGGTTCGCAACCGGCCTGGCCATCCTCCTTGCCTTCGGCGCCGTGCCTGCGCTTGCGCAGCAGAAGCCGGCCGCTACGCCGGCTGCGGCGGCCCCCAAGGCCGATGAGGACAAGTATGTCGGCTACTACTATCCGAAGCCGACCGCGACCGAGACCTACACCTCGCCGATGCAGACCATCGCCGGTGCCGAGCGCGCCCAGCGCGTGCAGTTCGCCACGGTCGTGTCGCAAGGCACGATCCAGTCGGCCTACCGCGTTCCCTACTCGGTCTTCGTGAAGGGCGAGAAGGCCGACAAGATGATCATCGTCGGCCTGCAGCCGGGCGAGATGAGCACGATCTTCCGTGCCCGCGCGATCCTCGCGAACATGACGACCATGTCGCGCCTCTCGCCGTTCTTCCAGGAGCGCACGATCGCCGAAGACGCGAACTTCTTCGACCTGCTGAAGCTGCTCGGCTTCCAGCAGATCACGATCAGCGACGGCGACAAGTTCACCCATCAGGTGAACATCCGATAAGTCGAGAAACTCTTCCCCTTTGCGGACTCCGCAAAGGGGAAGTGCCCGCGTCTTACGCGGGCGATGGGGTCATGCCCCCTCCGGCCCTGCGGGCCACCTTCCCATCTGAATGGGAGGAATCTCAGATTGCGCCCATCCCCCCGTCGATCACCAGTTCGGCGCCGGTCATGAACCGGGACTCATCCGAAATCAGGTAGAGCACGCCGTAGGCAATGTCCTCCGGCGTGCCGAAATGGCCGATCGGCACGCGCTGCCGCGTGCGTTCGCGCGCCTTCTCGCTGGGCAGGATGTGCTCGCCCATCGGCGTCATGATGATGCCAGGATGGACCGAGTTGCAGCGCACCTTGTAGCCCTTGCGCGCGCAATCCATTGCCACCGTCTTGGTGAACTGCCGCACCGCGCCCTTGCTGGCGCCATAGGCTGAAAGGTCGGGCGTGCCGAGGAAGGCCGCCAGCGACGACATGTTCACGACCGATCCGCCGCCCGAGGCGCGCAGCGCCGGCACGCCGTACTTGCAGCCGAGGAACACGCCCTCGACGTTGATCGACAGGATGCGGCGCCACTGTTCGAGGCTCTCGCCCTCGAAGGCCGAGGGAAAGGGCCCGGCGATGCCGGCATTGTTCACGAGCCCGTTCAGCCGGCCCTCGCGCGCCATGATGTCGTCGATGATGCGCTGCCAGTCGGCTTCCTTCGACGTGTCCTGTTCCTCGAAGCGCGCCTTGCCGCCAATCTGCTGGACTGTTTCGAGTCCGCCGGCGCGATTGACGTCGGTCACGATCACCGTCGCGCCCTCCGCGGCAAGCAGCTTCGCCGAGGCGCGGCCGATGCCCGATCCCGCGCCCGTCACCAGCACGACCTTGTCTGCAACGCGGCTCATGCACCCTCTCCTCAAACTTTCTTGTCGCAACGCTAGAAGCGGCGCAGGCTTGCCACAAGCAAGGAGGAACACATGGCTCGCACGCTGGAATTCTACTTCGACTATGGCAGCCCCTACAGCTACCTGGCCGACACGCAGGTCGAGGCGATCGCGCAACGCGCCGGCGCGGCGCTGGTGCGCAAGCCGATGCTGCTGGGCGGCGTGTTCAAGGCGACGGGCAACCATTCGCCGGCCGAGCTGCCGCAGAAATCGGCCTGGAGCGGCTTCGACATGCCGATGTGGGCCAAGCATTACGGCGTGCCTTTCCAGCGCAATCCCTTCTTCCCGGTGAACACGCTGGCGCTGATGCGCGGCGCCGCGGCGGCGCAGATCGACGGCACGTTCGAGCGCTACCATCCCGCCATCTACAAGGCGATGTGGGTCGAGGGCCGAAATCTCAATGACATGAAAGAGATCGCTTCCGTGTTGTCGTCAGCCGGACTCGATCCGGCGAAGGTTGGCGCGCGCATCCAGGACCAGGACGTGAAGGATCGCCTCAAGGCGACGACCGACGAAGCCGTGGCGCGCGGCGTGTTCGGCGCACCGACCTGCTTCGTGGACAAGATGATGTTCTTCGGCAACGATCGCCTCCCCTTCGTCGAAATGGCCCTCAAGGGAGAGCTCAAATGAAAAAGACAATCGGCACTCTCGTTGTTGCCGGCGCGCTGTTCGCTGCCACACAGTCCTTCGCCCAGACCGTCGGCACCTGCCCGCGCGGCGGCGGCGCCAACCAGCCGCAGCCGGTCCGCGTCCTGTTCGCCCTCAACAGCTCGGTGGTCCCGCCCGGGGAGAAGCCCGGGATCGCCCAGGCGGTGAAGATCGCGAAGGATCGCCAGGTCTCGGCGATCTGCCTGATCGGCCATACCGACAAATTGGGTGATAAGGCTTACAACCAGAAGCTCGCCCGCGCTCGTGCCCAGGCCGTCGCCGCCGAGATGATCCGCGACGGCTATCCCGCCAAGGACATCACCATCGTGGCCGACCCCGAAGCCTTCGGGAACATGAGCTTCGGCAACGACAATGCCTCCGAGATCGACCGCAAGGTGACGATCTTTTACGCGCGTTAGTCTCATTGGAGCGCGCCACTCCAGTGGCGCTTTCATAAAGACATGAGCGCCACTGGAGTGGCGCGCTCCATTGACGGGTTACGACCCGGAAGTCATCTCGATCGCGACCTTGCCGACGACCTTGCGGTCCATCAGGACGCGGAAGGCGTCGGCGGCCTGTTCCATCGGGAAGCGGTGCGAGATGTGCGGGCGCATGACGCCCAGCGCCGCGAGCCGCGGCAGTTCCTCGACATAGTCGCGGCCGAGTTCGGGCGAGAGGCGCAGGATGGTCTCGCCGGCGCGCACGCCCAGGACCGACAGGCCCTTGATCAGGATGTGGTTGGACATGAGCTTGCTCGGTCCGCCAGAGGTGAAGCCGACCACCAGCAGGCGCGCACCGTAAGCCGCTGCACGCACCGACTTCTCCAGCACCTCGCCGCCCACCGGATCGTAGATAACGTCGGCACCCTTGCCATTCGTCATCTCCTTCACGGCCGTGACGAAGTCGCCGGTGCGATAGTTCACGACCTCGTCGGCGCCGCCCTGGCGCACGATCGCGAGACGGGCATCGTCGCTGCCGGTCGCGATCACGCGCGCGCCGAGATGCTTGCCCAGTTGTACGGCCGCAAAGCCGACGCCACCGGAGGCGCCATGGACGAGCAGCGTCTCGCCCTTCTTCAGTGCGGCGCGGTGGACCAGCGAATGAAAAGCCGTCTGTGCGGCGACACGAAAGCCCGAACCCTCAGCGAACGACCAATCGTCCGGCAGGCGCATGAGCTGGCCGCTCGCCTTCAGCTTCACATATTCAGCGAAGGCACCGGGACGGATGCCGAAGATCACGCGATCACCCGGCTTCCAGTTCGCGACATCGGTGCCGATCGCATGGACCGTCCCCGCCCCTTCCATGCCGGGCACGAAGGGCAGCTCGGGCTTGTGCTGGTAGCCGCCGGCCACCATCAGCACGTCGGGGAAATTCACCGAACCGGCGCCGACCCTGACAACGATCTCGCCCGGTCCCGCTTCGGGGATCGGGCGTTCTTCAATGTGGAGAACAGAGGGATCGCCCAGGCGATCACAAATGATCGCCCGCATCGGGCTAGTCGAGCTCGAAGGCGTTCTTGTAGTCGAGCTTCAGCGCCGGATCCTGGTCTTCCTTGCGGAGCAGGCAGTTGCCGACGACCAGCACCTCGATCTCGCTGCCCATGAAGCAGCGCCATGCATCCTCCGGCGTGCAGACGATCGGCTCGCCGCGCACGTTGAACGAGGTGTTCACGATCACCGAGCTGCCGGTCTTCGCCTTGAAGGACGAGATCAGGTCGTAGAACGGCTTGTTGGTCTCTTCGTGGACCGTCTGGATACGGCCCGAATAGTCGACGTGAGTGACCGCCGGGATGTCGGAGCGCGGCACGTTCAGCTTTTCGATGCCGAACAGCGCGTCCTCCTCGGCCGTCATCTTGCGGCGGCGTTCCTCGACGACCGGCGCGACCATCAGCATGTAGGGGCTGTCGGTGTGGAACTCGAAATACTTGTCGACGTCTTCGCGCAGCACCGCCGGCGCGAAGGGGCGGAACGACTCGCGGTACTTGACCTTGAGGTTCAGCGTCTTCTGCATCGAGGGCGAACGCGCATCGCCCAGGATCGAGCGGGCGCCCAGCGAACGCGGGCCGAACTCCATGCGGCCCTGCATCCAGCCGACCGCCTTGTCGTCGGCCAGCGCCTGCGCGGTCTGGTCGATCATCTCGTCACGCGTGAGGCGCGAGAACTTGGCGCCGACGGCCGTGAGGCGCTCGGCGATCTCGTCGTCTGTGAAGTCCGGGCCGAGATAGGAGCCGGCCATGCCGTCCATGTGGCCGTTCAGCTTGCGCGGCTGGCCGAGGAAGCCGTGATAGGCAGCGTAGGCCGCGCCGACCGCGCCGCCGGCATCGCCGGCCGCCGGCTGCACCCAGATGCCGTCGAAGATGTTCTCGCGCAGCAGCTTGCCGTTGGCGACGCAGTTCAGCGCCACGCCGCCGGCGAGGCAGATGTTCTTGACGCCGGTTTCCTTCTTCACCGACCGGCCGAGGCGGATCACGATCTCCTCGGTGACGGCCTGGATCGAGGCCGCAAGGTCCATGTGATGCTGGGTCAGCATCTCCTCGGGATTGCGCCGCGCACCGCCGAACAGCGCGCCGAACTTGTCGTTCGTCATGCGCAGGCCGGTGCAATAGTCGAAGTAGCTCTGGTCGAGGCGGAACGTGCCGTCTTCCTTGAGGTCGACGATCTTGTCGAGGATCAGGCTCTTGAACTTGGGCTCGCCATAGGGCGCCAGGCCCATGACCTTGTACTCGCCCGAGTTGACCTTGAAGCCGGTGTAATAAGTGAACGCCGAGTAGAGCAGGCCGATCGAGTGCGGGAAGTGGATCTCGCGCAGCATCTCGAGCTTGTTGCCGCTGCCCATGGCCAGCGATGTCGTGGCCCATTCGCCGACGCCGTCCATGCAGAGCACGGCGGCCTCTTCATAGGGCGACGGGAAGAAGGCCGAGGCCGCATGGCTCTGGTGATGCTCGCCGAACAGAAGGCGCTTCTGCCAGTCGAAGTCGGGCTCCCACTTCTTCATCTCGTCGCGCAGCAGCGTCTTCTGGAAGAGCTTTTCCTTCAGCCACAGCGGCATGGCCATGCGGAAGGAATTGAAGCCGCGCGGGGCGTAGGCGAGGTAGGTCTCGAGCAGGCGCTCGAACTTCAGGAACGGCTTGTCGTAGAAGGCGACATAGTCGACGTCCTGCAGCTTGATGCCGGCGCGGTCCAGGCAGAACTGGACCGCATTCTGCGGGAAGCCCGCATCGTGCTTCTTGCGGGTGAAGCGCTCTTCCTGCGCCGCGCTCACCAGGTGGCCGTCCTCGATCAGCGCGGCCGCGCTGTCGTGATAGAAGGCCGAGATGCCGAGCACCCGCATGGAAGGTCCCTACCCTTTTAGAAGAGCGTGTAGATGAACGGCGCGATTGCCGAACCCTTGGTGAGAACGATCAGGCCGCCGAAGATCACCATCATGATCATGATCGGCAGCAGCCAGAACTTCTTGCGCTCGCGCATGAAGGCCCAGAGTTCGACGATAATGGAGCCCATGGATCGGTCCTTTCGGAATCAGAACTGGTTTTTCATCGATTGCGGCGGCGGACCCGGCGGCGAGCGGTCGATCCAGTAGCTCTTGGCATTCCGGTCGAGCTTCAGCCGCAGGAAGTCCTTGCCGAAAGCACGCATCACCAAGCCGATCGGCATGATGGTGACGAAGAACAGCAGGCCGAGGACCAACGGATTCATGACTTTGTAGAGAAGCAGCCCGAACTTCAGCCACAGCCGGTTCAGGGGGCCGAGCGCCTTCGGATAGACGAGCGCCACAACCAGGAACGCTGCCGCAACCGGCAGCATCCATTTCCACGCCGCACCGTGCTCGGTGCCGTGATGCCACAGGTTGATCGCGCTCAGGATTCCGAAGAAACCCGCGAAGACGAACCCGAAACCGCGATCGGAGCCCGCCTTGACGTGCTCTTCCCGCGAAAAGTCCTCATGAAGCTGGCTGGTCGCCATTTACCGAGCGTTCTTTAGTTGATTGGGGCTCTTAACTCTCTGATCCCAAACGCCAAGTCAATCGGCGACCGCCAGTTTGCTATTCCGCCGCAACCGAGGCGAAACGATGGGTCAGCAGGGCTTCCAGCGTCATGCGCCAGACGGCGGACGCCCGCTCGAAGCTCAGCCCGTCGCGGCGGCGCAGGACGATCCAGGCATCGAGGGACAGGGCCGCGCCGATGGCGTCGGCCAGTTCCTCACGTGCCTGCTCGTCCAGGCTGGCGAATTCCGGGGCGAAAGCCTCGAAAGTGGACTTCCGCAACTCCAGCTTGAAGGCCTTGCCGCGCTCCAGCAGGGCCGGATGGTCGACGAACTGGCCGGCGGCGACCCGCAGCGGGACGATCTTGTCGAACACTTCGGCCAGACCCTGGACCACCGAGGCCACGCGCTGCCCCAACGGGCGGGAGTCGGAAGGCTGCTGCGGGACGACGATGTCCTGGCCGATAGCGTCGAGAACAGTCACGAAAAGTGACTCGACGTCACCGAAATGCTGGAAAACCGAGCGGACCGAGACGTCGGCCCGGCGAGCGACGGCCACGACAGTCGGCGCCGTGCTGGTCTCGGCGATCATGACCTTGGCGGCCTCGATGATCTTACGACGGGTCTCGGCGGCGCGACGGTTGCGGCCATCGGGACGGGCCGTCCCAGTCGAGTCCGTACCTGCTGTCATTGCCGCCACTGCGTTGCCGCGCGGCATCACCGCTGCTTCGCTCATGTGCACATTCCTAATCCGGAGTTCAGGCTTGAATGGTCAACGCACGACCAGTCGCCTATGGAGGGCGTGAGATAAGGGCCGACTGAGGCAGCAACAAGGTAAAGACCGTCGCACCACCATGAATACGAGCCATGCAAAAACCCCGCTCGCGGTACTCTGGGACTTCGGAGGGGTAATCCTCTCCAGCCCCTTCGATGCGTTCAATCGTTACGAGGCCGAGGCCGGACTTCCCAAAGATTTCCTCCGGGGCCTCAATACGCGCAATCCGGACACCAATGCCTGGGCCAAAATGGAACGAAGCGAAGTTTCGCTCCAAGGCTTCGTCGACCTCTTCGAGGAGGAAGCCCGTCTCCAAGGGTACGCCGTGGAGGGCTGGAAGATTCTGCAGGCACTGAGCGGCGACATTCGGCCGCAGATGGTCGAGGCCCTGCGCCGCTGTAAGGCGGCGTTCCGGGTGGCCTGCATCACCAACAACATGAAGGCCGGCGAAGGGCCCGGCATGGCGCGCAGCCCGGAAAAGGCCAAGGCCGTGTCCGAAATCATGTCTCTTTTCGAGCATGTCATAGAATCGAGCAAAATCGGCCTGCGCAAACCCGACCCCCGCATCTACCAGCATGCCTGCGACCTGCTGGGCGTGCCGCCCGACCGCTGCATCTATCTCGACGATCTCGGCATCAACCTGAAGCCGGCGCGGGCGCTCGGCATGCGCACCATCAAGGTCGGCGATCCCGAGGTCGCGATCGACGAATTGCAGGCGATGGTGGGAATCCCGCTGCGGGGCTGATGCCGTGAAGCGCACCGCTTCCCCGATCACGGCGAAATACCTGCAGAACGCCGCCGTGTTCTATCTCGAGCGGTACGCCAGCTCGGCCGAGGGATTGAGGCGCGTGCTGCGTCGGCGGGTGTCGAAGGCCCGCATGCTCGAAGCGCCCGTGATGGACAATGTCGACGAAGCGATCGAGGCGGTCGTGCAGAAGTTCGTGGCGGCCGGCCTGCTCGACGACAAGGCCTTCGCGCAGACCAAGGCGCGCGCCCTGCACCGCCGCGGCATGTCGGGCCGTCTGACGCGCCAGCGCCTGCAGGTGGCGGGCGTCGGCGCCGACGATGTCGACGACGCGATGACCGCCCTCGACGACGAGCTCGGCACCGATCCGGCCAGGCGCGAACTCCAGGCGGCCCTGGCCTTCGCGAGACGCCGGCGTCTCGGTCCATTCCGCGCCAAGGACCGCGAGGAAAACAAGGCGCGCGACCTCGCCTCGATGGCACGCGCGGGTTTCGCCTTCACGCTGGCGCGCAAGGTGATCGATGCCACCGATCCCGACGCTCTGGACGAAGACTGAACGGCTCGCCATGGTTCGGCCAACGAGGAATTCATGACCGTCACGATCTGGCACAATCCGCGCTGCAGCAAGTCGCGGCAGACTCTCGAGCTGCTGAAGCGCAAGGGCGTCGAGCCTGCGGTGCGCGAGTATCTCAAGGAGCCGCCCAGCAAGGCGGAGGTCGAGAAGCTGGTCGCGCTGGTCGGCGGCGATCCGCGCGAACTGATCCGCGACGGCGAGGCCGAGTTCAAGGCGCTGAAGCTCAAGAAGGCCGACCTCACCAAGGCCGAGATCGTGAATGCGATCGCCGAGCATCCCGTCCTGCTGCAGCGTCCGATCGTCGTGAAGGGCACGCATGCCGCGATCGGCCGTCCGCCCGAGGCGGTCCTGCCGCTGCTGAAATGACGCCATGACCGGACGGCTTCGCCTCTGGTCGGGCTACGTCCTCTTCTTCTACGTCGTCACCCATCTTCTCAATCATTCGCTCGGGCTGATCTCGCTGAGGGTCCTTGAGGCGGGCCGGCACTGGTTCGCGTCCGTCTGGAGCAATCCCGTCGGGTTGACGGTGCTCTATGGCGCGATGCTCGGTCACTTCGCCTTGGCGCTGTGGTCGCTGTATAGGCGGCGCGCCCTGAAACTGTCGCGCTGGGAATGGGCGCAATGGATCCTCGGCGCGTCGATCATCCCGCTGGGCGTGGTCCATGTCGTCGGCACGCGACTCGCGGAGACGCTCTACGACGTCCAGTCGGGCTATCCCTGGGTGCTGGGCTCGCTCGTCGCCAACGGCTGGCCGGGAATCCTGCGGCAGTTCTCCCTGCCGCTGGTCGTCTGGGCGCATGGCTGCATCGGCCTGCACTTCGCGCTGCGCCTGACGCCCTGGTATCGCGACTGGCTGCCGCTTCTCTATGGCCTCGCCCTGCTGATCCCGGCCGCCAGCCTCGCGGGCGCGGCCGTCGCGCTGCGCGATGTCGCCGAGCTGGCGCAGCGTCCCGGCTTTCTCGAGCAGCTGTTCGAACGCGCGAACGTCCCGGCGCCCGGGCAGATCGCCAACCTCTATTCGATCGCCGCCGGCCTGGAATATGCGGCGCTCGCCCTGCTGGTCGGCGCGATCGCCGCGCGGCCCTTGCGCGACCTCTGGGAACGGCGCGCCGGCGTCGTGCGCCTCGACTACGACGAGCGGCGCAGCGTGACGCAGCCCGCGGGCCACACGATCCTCGAGATGAGCCGCATCGCCGGCATTCCCCATGCCGCCGTCTGCGGCGGGCGCGGGCGCTGCTCGACCTGCCGGGTCCGCATCACCGGCGACGACCGCCACAGGCTGCCGCCGGCCTCGCTCGAAGAGGCGAAGGTGCTGGCGCGTGTCGGCGCCCCGGCGAATGTCCGCCTCGCCTGCCAGCTGCGGCCGCCGCCCGGCCATTACCGCGTGACGCCCCTGCTGCCAGCCGCCGCCGGACCGGTCGAGGCCTATCGCCGCCAGCCGCAGGCGCATGGCGGCGAACACTATGTCGCCGTGCTGTTCGCCGACATTCGCGGCTTCACGACGATCTCCGAGGGCAAGCTTCCCTACGACGTCGTGTTCCTGCTCAACCGCTACTTCCGTGCGACGGGCCAGGCCGTCGAAGCGGCCGGCGGCCGCCTCGACAAGTTCATCGGCGACGGCGTGATGGCGATCTTCGGCCTCAACCAGGAACCGCAGGTCGCCTGCCGGCAGGCACTCGATGCGGCCCGGCGCATGGCGCTGGCGCTCGACGACTTGAACGAAGCGATGTCCGGCGATCTCGACCTGCCGCTGCGCATCGGCATCGGCATCCATGCCGGCCCCGCGATCGTGGGCGAGATGGGCTATGCGCGCGCCGCCCAGATCACGGCGATCGGCGACACGGTGAACACGGCGAGTCGGCTGGAATCGCTCACGAAGGAATTCGGCGTCGAGCTGGTCGTGTCGCAGGAGCTGCTCGACCGCGCCGGTATCGATCTCGGCACGGCCGCACGCCATGAGGTCGAGATCCGCGGCCGCCAGGCAAGGCTCGCCGTGCGCGCCGTCGCCAGGGCCGCCGATCTCACGGCAATGTCATGAGATTTTCGTTGTCCGGAGGTCGCGTCAGGCGACAATCCCGGGACCTTCAGGAGGTGATCCCATGCGTTCCCTTTTCCTCGCCGCTGCACTGACCGTGACGTCTCTCGGCCTGTCCCTGCCCGTCCAGGCCGCAGGCGGCGGATCCATGGAATCGTCGCCGGCCAAGCCGGTCGACGCCAACTTCACGCGCGCCAAGGCGATGATCGAGGCCCGGGACTACCAGGGCGCCCTGCCGCTCCTGCAGCAGGTCGTGACCAAGGACCCGAAGAACGCCGACGCCTACAACCTGATGGGCTTCGCCACGCGCAAGTCGGGCAATCCCAACGGCTCGCTGCAATACTACCAGCAGGCGCTTTCCATCGATCCCCGCCACATCGGCGCCTACGAGTATCTCGGCGAGGCCTACCTGATGCTGGGCCGCCTGCCCGAGGCCGAGCAGCAGCTTGCCCGCCTCGATTCGCTTTGCACCTTCGGTTGCGCCGAGTATCGCCAGCTCAAGGCCGCCGTCGCCGACTACAAGGCCGGCAAGCGTCCGACGAACTAGCCCGCGCCGACGCAGCTACCAGGTCGCCCGGAAGCCGCCGCTGAGGGCGTGGCTGGAGAGTCCGGAACCGGCCTCGCCGTCGTAACGCAGATAGAGTCCTGCGCCGGCGGCGATCGCCGTATTGGCGGCGACACTGATGACCGCCGAATCGGTCTGCGGTGAGGCGCCGAACACCGTGAAGCCGGTGCCGGGCGCGCCGGCGAAGTTCGCCGTCACGGGCCGCGCCGTGCTGGCATATTCGTGCGCCCAGCCCGCGCGCAATTGCACGGCGAGCTTCTCGCGGCCCTCGGCACCGAAGGCGCCGGAAATCTCGGCTCCAAGCACGCTGCGCGCCGAGCCCGTGTTCTGCTGCGCGACGGTGAGGCCGAGCGCACCGGCGCCTGTCTCGGTGAAGCCCGCCTGGTCGACCGTCGTACCCTGGAAGCGTGCGAAGGGTGTCAGCGCCAGCGCGGCCGGCCCGTCGATCGCGATCCGATAGCCCGCCTCGACCTGACCCAGGAACTGGTTGGCGCCGGTACGGCCCTGCGCCAGGCGCGGCGCCAGGTTGGGCAGCACGATCTGCCGCGTCATCGAATTGTCGTTGTAGCCGTAGCCGGCGAGCGCATCGACGTAGAAGGCGCCCGGCGTGAAGGACGCGTAGAGGCTCGCCTGATAGCTGTTGGTCGTGCCCTGCCCGCTGAATCCGCCGGCCCACTGGTTGCCGCTGCTGAAGCCCGCGCCGATGCCGGCCACGAAGCTCGGATCGAAGCGATAGTCGAGGCCGGTAGCGAAGCCGCCAGCATTATAGGTGAGGCTGGCGGCATTGCCGTTGCCCGCGACCGTGCCGGTGCCGCCCATCGCGGTGCCCCACAGGCCCCATCGGCTGGGCAACGCGCCGTCGCAGGCCACATCGCAAGCCTCCGCCAATGCCATGCGGCTGACCTGGCCGCCGGCACCGCCGCGCACCATGCTCATCTGCTGACCGAGCGCGTTCATGAACAGCAGGCCGCCCCCCAGGTTGGCGGTGCCGAAGCCCGAGTAGCCCTGGCCGCTCAGCGCCGTCATCGCGGCCTGGCCCTGCGCCAAGGTATAGCCCGCCATCGTGCCGACGACGGTGGCGAAGTCGCCGCTGGCGCCCGCGACTCCGCGATCGAGCGCGCCGCCCACGGCCATCTGGTTTGGAGTCTGCGCGCCCGTCGCGAAGCCGCCGGGCTTCAGGGTCAGGTAGACGTTGTTTGCATCGTAAGCGAGCGAGGACTGCAGGAAGGGCAGCGGTGTGCCGACGCCGGCATACGCCCCGGTGACGCCGCCGGTGGCGGAGAGGATCGTGTAGGTCGTGCTGGGTGCATAGACGCCCGACGCCGGCAGGACATTGACCATGCCGCCGTTGATCGTCGCCGTGCCGGGCGCACCGGTGATGTTGACGAGGTCGGACTGGCCCGATGCATTGACCTCGACCTGGTAGGTGCTGCCGGCGGCCTGCGTATAAGAACCGGTCACGCTCAGCGTTCCGATCGAGTTGCCAGGCGCCGTGGAGCCACCGACGTTCACGTTGCCGAAGATGGTGCCGCTGCCGCGCAGTTCCCCAGCGGGTCCCACCGTCACGTCGCTGGTGATGCTGCCGTTCACGGCCAGCCTGCCGTTCGTGACGGAAGTCGGTCCCGTGTAGGTGTTGGCCGCCGTCAGATTGAGCGAGCCGCCCCCGGTCAGGCTGAGGCCGCCGCTGCCGGTGATGGCAGCCGCGAGCATCGCGCCCCCGTCTCCGGCAACGGTCAGGTTACCGGACCCCAGCGACAGCGTTCCTCCACTGCCGGCGAGGAGTCCGAGCACGAGATCGTAGCCGTTGAGTTCGACCGTGCCGCCATTGATGGCGAGCATACCCAGGGCGGGCAGCGCATTGGGACCGGCCAGAGAGAGCACGCCGCCGCCATCGACCACCGTTCCGCCGCTGTAGGTATTTGTGCCGCCAAGGGCGAGGTTGCCGCCGAGCAGCCAGAGGCTGCCGATGCCCGACATGTTGCCGGCATAGGTCCCGGCGGTCGGTTGACTGAAAGACACGATCGAGTTGTTGACGATGTTGCCCTGCAGGCTCGCCGTATTGCCTTGCAGGATGCCCGCCAGGACCGTCGTGCCGCCGGTGTAGCTGTTTGTGCCCGACAGAGCGAGCTGGCCGCTGCCCAGCTTCACGAGCGCGCCATTGCCCGTGATGTTGCCAGCGAAGCTGGTGCTCGCAGCATTGACGGTCGCGAGGGTCGCGCCGCCGAGCGAGAGAATGCCGCCGGTGCCGGACAGGGCGCCGATCGTCTGGTTGTTGCCGTTCAGTTCGACGGTGCCGCCGTTGATCGTGAGCGCGCCGCCTGTGGGAAGGCTGCCGACGGCACCGAGCCCCAGCGTTCCACCGTTGACCGTAGTCCCGCCGGTGTAGCTGTTCACGCCGGCCAGGATTTGGGTGCCACCGGTGAGCGTCAGGCTGCCGCCGGTCCCCGGATAGTAGCCGCCGTCGCCGAGCGTGCCGGTGAAGTTGCCGTTGGCGTTGGCGATGGTGAGGTTGTTGCCGCCGAGGCTGACGGTGCCGAAGCCGGAGAGCGACTGGATCGTTACCGCGCCCCAGGCGCGCGAGATGTCGAGCAGGCCTTCGTTCCGGACGCCGGAGGAGCTGGCGATGCTGCCGGGGCCGGAGATCAGCAACTGGCCGCCGAAGATCGACGTCAGGCCGCTATAGGTGTTCGTCGCGCTGAGCTGCACCGCCCCGCCACCGTTGATCTGGAGGCCGCCCGGACCGGAGATCACGCCGGCAAGGCCCAGAGGGACATTGTCGCCCGTAACGACCATCGTACCCGCGGCCGTCGAGACCGGCGCGTCCGTGACGAAGAACGGTGTGTAGCCCACGGCCATGTTGTCGAGGTCGAACAGCACCGAGTTCTGCAGGAAGAAGGGCAGGCCGATCGTGTTGGTTGTTCCCGGCGTGCGCGCATCGAACTGGGCGACATAGTTGATGGGAGCCGTGCCGTAGGGCTGGAGGATCGAAACGGATGACTGCAGGCCCGTGACCGGCGTTGCACTGCCCGCCGGGCCGGTCGCGCCTATCGCGGTCAGCGTGGAGCCACCCAGGATGGCGTTGCCGTCGCTGAGGGCTGGCTGATTGAATATCGTACTGAGGGTGAAGCCGCCGGTGCCCGTATCGAGCAGCGCCTGGGGCGTCGTCGTGACGGTCGTCCCATTGTTCGTGATACTGACTTGGAATCGATAGCCGAACTGCTCCGACGCGTTGTTGCCGGTCGAGCCTCCGTAGGGATTGGGAAAGGGAGTGCCGCGGTTCACCCACGGCACCATGCCGGTGGTGTTGCCGGGCGTGGGCTGCGTGACCGGCGCGAACTGACCCAGCATCTGCGGCGTCACGCCTAGGGTGACGCAGGGGCTGCAATTCGTGACCTGCTGCGACACGCCGCCGATGGTGACCTTTTGCCCGAGAGACTGCTGTGGCGGGTTCTGGACGCCCAGAATGGGATTGGGCTGGCCATTCGCGGCGACGACATAGCCTTGGCCGGCACCGGTGACCGTCGTCTGTCCCAGCACGCTGCCCGCCGTGTAGTTGCCGAGCAGGGTGGTGAAATTTCCCGCACCGAACGTGCCGTAGAAGATGCCCTCATGCATCGGCGCGGTCGTACCGGCGACCAGCGTCGACTCGCCTTGGTAAACCAGATTGTAGATGGCATTTATCTGGTAGCCCGGCGTGGCGTTGAGAGTCGAAGCATGGACCGGCGTCGCGCCCCCATAGTAGAATTTGAGCTGCTCCGCCTGGACGATGTTGCCCTGGAAACCGCGGCAGCCGCCGATGCCGTTGCCGTAGCAATATTCGACGCCGCTGCCGTTGGGCACCGTCGTGTTGGGCACGTACCCCGTGGCCGGATTGGTGCCGGGCGTGATTCCCGGCCACCAGCTCGTGTTGTATTGCGCGTTGAACAGAGCGGACCCGGTGTCGAACAGGTACGGCAGCGCCGCGCCGCCATTGATGCCGACATTGATGACCAGCCGGTACTGCTCCGGGAATGGCGTGCCCGTGGTCACGGCGGGCGCGTTGATCAATTGCAGTGGAATGTTGACCGGAGAGGGAGCCTGCGCGTGGACCCCGGATGCCCCGCCACAGGCCGAGCTCATGACAAGAAAAGCTGCTCGAACACACCGCACCCTAATCCCTCCCCCAAGAGAATGGTTGCACCCCCCGATCTCGGCGAAACTTTCTCCTCGGAAAGGTTACTGGTGCAAGATTGAACGCGGCAATGCCCCAACTCACCAAAATGGGTCAGCGCGGACGGGCCTTGCTCATTCTTCGGATCGACGGTCGGTCATCCGTGAGGCTTGACGCTCCGCTCGGTTGGCGGATGGGCATGAAGGCTGAGCGAAATTCGGATCGGCGAAAGCCCTCTATTAGGCTTTTCCGCCAGCGGTTTCGCCCGCTATGCTGCGGCACATAAACGCCCGTTCACGCCGCCGCATCGGAGGGCTCCCGCGATGAGCACCGTCACCCCAGTTCCGCTCGTTTTCGGCGATTACGCCCTCGAAGATCGCTACCGGCTCGGCAAGGGCCGGGTTTACATGACCGGCATCCAGGCGCTGGTGCGCCTGCCGATGATGCAGCGCCAGCGCGACCTCGCGGCCGGCCTCAACACCGGCGGTTTCATCTCCGGTTATCGCGGCTCGCCGCTCGGCATGTACGACAACGCGCTGTGGGGCGCGAAACGATACCTGAAGGAGAACAACATCCACTTCCAGCCCGGCCTCAACGAGGACCTCGCGGCGACGTCGGTGTGGGGCAGCCAGCAGACCAACCTGTTCCCCGGCGCCAAGGTCGATGGCGTCTTCTCGATCTGGTACGGCAAGGGCCCCGGCGTCGACCGCTCGATGGACGTCCTGAAGCACGGCAATGCCGCCGGCACCTCGCCGCATGGCGGCGTGATCGCGCTGGCTGGCGACGACCATGGCTGCCAGTCCTCGACCCTGCCGCACCAGAGCGAGCAGGTCTTCGCCGCCGCCATGATCCCGGTCGTCAATCCGGCGACCGTCCAGGAATATCTCGACTTCGGCATCCTGGGCTTCGCGCTGTCGCGCTATTCCGGCTGCTGGGTGGGCTTCAAGGCAATCTCGGAGACGGTCGAGAGCGGCGCCTCGGTGTGGGTCGATCCCGAGCGCATCCAGATCGTGATGCCGACCGACTTCCAGTTGCCGCCGGGCGGGCTCGGCATCCGCAATCCCGATCCGCCGCTGGAGGCCGAGAGACGCCTGCACGGGCCCAAGATGGCGGCGGTCGCCGCCTTCGTGCGCGCCAACGGCTTCGACCGCACTGTCATCGAGCCGACCGAGACCGGCACCAGGGCCCGCATCGGCATCATGACGACGGGCAAGGCCTATCTCGACACGCGCCAGGCGCTGGAGGATCTCGGCATCGACGACGCGCGGGCTCGCGCGCTCGGCATCCGTCTCTACAAGGTGGGCGTGACCTGGCCGCTGGAAGCCGAAGGCGCGCGCCGCTTCGCCGAGGGCCTGCAGGAGGTGATCGTCGTCGAGGAGAAGCGCTCGAACCTCGAGGACCAACTCCTGCGCATCCTCTATCACCTGCCGGCCGACCGCCGCCCGGTGGTGATCGGCAAGGCCGACGAGAGCGGCCGCATCATCCTGCCGAGCGAAGGCGAGCTTTCGCCGACCGGCGTCGCCATGGTGATCGCCGGCCGCCTCATGAAGCACGAGGGTGATTCGCCCGAGCTGCGCCAGCGCCTCGCCCGCCTCGATGCCAAGGAAAAGCTCCTGTCGGCGCCGCCGCCCAAGGTCGCGCGCACGCCGTTCTTCTGCTCGGGCTGCCCGCACAACACCTCGACCAAGGTACCCGAAGGCAGCCGCGCCATGGCCGGCATCGGCTGTCACGGCATGGCGATCTGGATGCCCGAACGCCGCACCTCGCTGATCAGCCACATGGGCGGAGAAGGCGTGGGTTGGGTCGGCCAGGCGCCGTTCCATTCCGACAACCATATCTTCCAGAATTTGGGCGACGGCACCTACTACCACTCAGGTCTGATGGCGATCCGCCAGTCGGCCGCCGCCGGCGTCAACATCACCTACAAGATCTTGTTCAACGACGCGGTCGCGATGACCGGCGGCCAGCCGCACGACGGGCCGCTGACGGTTCCCGAGATCACGCGACAGGTTGAAGCCGAGGGCGCGAAGAAGGTGATCGTCGTCACCGACGAGCCGGACAAGTACCCGATGAACGCCGGCTTCGCGCACGGCGTCACGATCCGCCATCGCGACGAGCTCGACGCCGTGCAGCGCGAGCTGCGCGAGATCCCGGGCCTCACCGTCCTCGTCTACGACCAGACCTGCGCCGCCGAGAAGCGCCGCCGCCGCAAGCGCGGCACCTTCCCCGACCCGGACCGGCGCGTGTTCATCAACGACGCGGTCTGCGAGGGCTGCGGCGATTGCTCGGAGAAGAGCAACTGCGTGTCGGTGAAGCCGCTCGAAACCGAGCTCGGCCGCAAGCGCCAGATCGACCAGAGCAACTGCAACAAGGACTTCTCCTGCGTGAACGGCTTCTGCCCGAGCTTCGTGTCGGTGCGCGGCGGCGTTCCCGCCAAGGCCCGCCGTCCGAAGCTCGAGGTGGTGAAGGACGATCCCTTCGCCTCGCTGCCGATGCCGACCTTGCGGCCGCTGAGCGAAGCCTACGGCATCCTGGTGACCGGCATCGGCGGCACCGGCGTGATCACCGTCGGCGCGCTGATCGGCATGGCGGCGCATCTCGAAGGCAAGGGCTGCACGGTGCTCGACTTCACGGGCCTTGCGCAAAAGAACGGCGCGGTGATGAGCCACGTGCGTCTCGCGCCCAAGCCCGAAGACCTCCATGCCGTGCGCATCGCCGCCGGCGGCGCCAACCTGGTGCTGGGCTGCGACATGGTCGTCGCCGCCTCGCCGGCCGCGTTGTCGCGCATCGAGCAGGGCATCACCAAGGCCGTCATCAATGGCCACGTCCAGCCGGTCGCCGCCTTCGTCATGAACGGCGACATGGACCTCGGCGCCGAGTCGATGATGAAGGCGATCCGCGATGCTGCCGGCGACGAGGCCACCTCGTTCATCGACGGCACCGGCCTCGCCACGGCGATCCTGGGCGATTCGATCGCAACCAACCTCTTCATGCTGGGCCATGCCTGGCAGAAGGGCCTGATCCCGCTCTCGCTCGACGCGCTGATGCGTGCCATCGAGCTGAACGGCGTCGCCGTCGAGAGCAGCAAGCGGACGTTCAACTGGGGCCGCCTCGCCGCGCACAATCTCGCCGCCGTCCAGGCCGCAGCCAAGCCGGCGATGAGGATCGAGAAGCCGGTCGCCCGCACGCTGGCGGAGATCGTCGCCAAGCGGGTCGAGCTGCTCACGGCCTACCAGGACAAGGCCTATGCCGAGCGCTACCGGGCGCTGGTCGACAAGGTCGCCAAGGTCGAGAAGGACAAGGCGCCCGGCCGCCGCGGCCTCGCCGAAGCGGTCGCCAAGTCGCTCTACAAGCTGATGGCCTACAAGGACGAGTACGAAGTCGCCCGTCTCTACAGCGACGGCGAGTTCCAGAAGAAGCTGCGCCAGCAGTTCGAGGGCGACTACAAGATCAGCTTCCATCTCGCGCCGCCGCTGTTCGCCGATCGCGATCCGGTGACGGGCGAACTGAAGAAGAGCGAGTTCGGCTCGTGGATGATGCCGGCCTTCCGCTTCCTCGCGTCGCTGAAGCGGCTGCGCGGCGGCACGTTCGACATCTTCGGCTACAGCGAGGAGCGGCGCATGGAGCGCCGCCTGATCGGCGAATACGAAGCGACGGTCGATATGCTGCTGGCCACGCTCAGCCAGGACAATCACGCCGTCGCGGTGCAGATCGCTGCGGTGCCGGAAACCATGCGCGGCTTCGGCCACGTAAAGGAGAAGAACGTGAAGGCCGCGAAGGAGCGCGAAGCCTCGCTGCTCGCCGCCTACAGGAGCCCTGCGGCCCAGTCGATTGCCGCCGAGTAAGGCGGAGACGGGACGTCCACATTCCCTATTGGGGTTGGGGAAGGAACGCGGACGTCCCGGTTACGCGCGGCGTCCGCGAAGGGAGGCAAGCGGCCGACGCACCTGCCGCTATAGGCCCGTTCGCCTGGGGAAAGTAAGCACAATCCAGGCGCGAGAACGCACACCTGATACACGCCAATGCACGCTGGTTGCGCGCAGTCAGAACGCATTTACAAAACACTCCGTCGTCTCGACCGGAGCCGAGCGAAGCGAGGCGTAGCGGAGAGACCTTCTCTCTGCGACTAGCTGGCTATTCGTCGGGAGAAGGTCTCTCCGCTACGCGCCTTCGGCGCTTCGGTCGAGACGACGGCTAAGTCAGAGACCGTCGGCTTCCGACCGAATCAGGCGCGTCCGGACTGGGGCGAGAAAGAAGCGAGGTCGAATTTGCCGCCGGGCAGGCCGCGACCCAGCCGGTCGAGGGCGCGCTGCCACTTGGCGGCGAAGTCGGCGTCGAACACCAGCTCGGCGTCGGCGTCGACGACCAACCAGGCATTGTCCTGCATCTCGCGGTCGAGCTGGCCGGGCGCCCAGCCGGAATGGCCCAGGGCCAGCCAGGCATTCTTGGGTCCAGTGCCCACGGCCATGTCCTTCAGGATCTCGAGCGAGGCCGTCAGCGCCATGCCGCCTTCGATCAGCAGGGTCTCGTCGCGCTTGTAGTCCGCCGAATGCAAGACCAGCCCGCGCGAGGTCTCGACCGGACCACCGAACAGGACCGGCCAGTCGGCGGCAGTCTTCGGGACGGCGATGCCGAGCTGCTTGTAGACCTGGCCGAGCGGCAAGTCGTCGACCTTGTTGTTCACGATGATTCCCAGCGCGCCGTCGTCATCGTGCTTGCAGATGAAGACGACGCTCTTCTGGAAGCGCTCGTCCGGCATGGACGGCGCGGCGACCAGGAAGCGGCCGACCAACGTGGCGGAAGGAGAGCTGGGCCCGGGCATGATGAATGATCTCCTATATCCATGGGGATTGTCCGGCCAAAGATCAAGGACCAGGACACGCACCCCTTACCGACGACGGGCCTTCCATGGACAAAAACGCCCCCCCGGCCTAGGGTCCGCCGGTTCGTAAAGGCCGCGGTTGGGCGGCGTATTGGAGGAGCTAAAAATGGCGAAAGTCGGAGACAAGGTTCCCAGCGCCACGCTGCGCATGTTGGGAGCCGAAGGCCCCAAGCCCGTCACCACCGAAGAACTTTTCGCGCCGGGCAAGAAGGTCGTGGCCTTCGCACTGCCGGGTGCCTTCACCCCGACCTGCTCGGCCAAGCACGTTCCGGGCTTCGTGTCCGAGTTCGACAAGCTGAAGGCCAAGGGCGTCGACACGATCGCCTGCATCTCGGTCAACGATGCCTTCGTCATGGGCGCCTGGGGCAAGGACCAGAAGGCCGGCGACAAGGTCATGATGCTGGGCGACGGCAATGCCGAGTTCACCGAGGCGATGGGCCTGACGATGGACGGCTCGAAGTTCGGCCTCGGCAAGCGCAGCCAGCGCTACGCCATGGTGGTCGAGGACGGCACCATCACGCAGCTGTTCGTCGAGAAGCCCGGCGCCTTCGAGGTGTCCACGGCCGAGAACGTGCTGAAGAATCTCTAGCGCCGCGCTTCGCACACGGCCAAGATCGACGGCGGAGCGAAGGCTCCGCCGTTTTCTTTTGGGGTGCCATGAACCCGACTGATCCGCAGCTCTTCAACGGCTTGTTCCAGGTCAACGGCGCCACGCGCCTCTACGGCACGATCGGCGATCCCATCCGCCAGCTCCGCATGACCGGCGTGATGCCGCAGGTCTTTGCCGCCACCGGCGTCAATGCCGTCTGGCTGCCCTTCGAGGGCGGGGCCGATCTCCTGCCACTGATGCTCGACGCGCTCACCAAGATGCGCAACCTCGGCGGCTTCACCGTCACCATCCCGCACAAGACCACCATGCTCGACATGCTGGGCCGCGCCACGCCCCGCGCGCTGGCGGCCGGCAGCGTCAACCTGGTGCGTCGCGATCCCGACGGCGCCCTGGCCGGCGACAATGTCGACGGCGTGGGCTTCGTCCACGGGCTCGAGGCACAGGGCCATCGCGTGAAGGGCGCCAGCGTCTGGCTGGTCGGCCTCGGCGGCGCCGGCGGCGCCATTGCTGCCGCGCTCTGCGAAGCCGGCGTCGGTCGCCTGCTCGTCACGGAGATCCAGGAAGCGCGCGCCGGCAAGGCGATCGACCGGCTGCTCAGCCACTATCCCGACGTCCCGGTCGCCGAGGTCCGCTCGCCACCCAAGGGCATCCACATCGCGATCAACGCGACGCCGCTCGGCTTGCGCGCCGGCGATCCGCAATCCTTCGACCCGATGACGCTCGATCCCGACGTCGTGGTGGCCGACGTGATCATGAGCCCGGTCGAAACCCCGTTGCTCAAGCGCGCCCGCACCCATGGACGGCGCATCCATCACGGCCGGCACATGCTCGACCACCAGGTGCCGCTCTACCTCGACTGGTTCGGCATCGACACCAAGGGCATCGACATCATCCGCCTGGTGCGCTCGATCGGGTAAGTCTTTCCGTTCTTCGGCGCTCTCGGACATCGCTCCGCGATGTCCTCACGCTATCGGGCCGAGCTACGCTTGGCCTACAGCGTGACGCCGCCGTTCACGTGGACTGTCTGGCCGGTGATGTAGCTCGCGGCCGGCGAACACAGGAAGGCGATCAGGGCTGCCACCTCCGTGGTCTTGCCATAGCGGCCCATCGGGATCGACTGGGCCACCTTCTCCATGCCAGCACGCGGCACGGCGGCGTGAGCGTCGGGATCCTTCTCGATGAAGCCGGGCGCGACGCAGTTCACCGTGGCGCCGGAGCCCGCGATGTCGACGGCGAAGGCTTTCGCGAAGGCCTCGACGCCCGCCTTGGCTGCGGCCGAGGCCGGGAAGGTCATGAGGCCGCGCGCGAAGGCATGGGCCACGAAGGACGAGACGCCGACCAGGCGACCTGCCGCCCCGGCCTTGACCAGCCAGGGCTTGGCCGCCGTCGCCAATTCGAAGAAGGCCGCCGTCATGGCGTTCTGGCTGGCGTCCCAGGTCGCGCGGTCGAGTTCGCCGACCTGCGTGCGGTTGGCGAAGCCCGCATTGCTGACGATGACGTCGAGATGGCCGAATGCCTTGACGGTCTCGTCGACGAGACGCGCCGCCGTACCTGACTCCGCGAGGTCGCCTTCGAGGATCAGCGTCTGCGCACCGGCACCCGTCGCAAATCCAGCGACCCGTTCGAGCCCGGCCCGGTTGCGGCGCGCATGCAGGGCCAGCGCCGTGTCGGGCGCGGCCAGGGCGCGGGCGGTTGCGGCGCCGATGCCCGATGAGGCACCGGTGATGAGGATCACGCGGGACGGAGAAGCCATGGCGACAGGAGTAGAATCCCGGACGCCTAGCGGCAAGCCTCACGCACGACCGGCGCCAGCAGTCCCGCGAAGCGGCGTGCGCCGGCGGCGGAGAAGTGTCCCTCGTCGACGAAGTCGGCCGGGCCGAACGCGTCGTCCGGCAGGGCGAGGTAGGTATCGCCCAGCGCCTGCGCCGTGCGCTTCAGCAGCGCGTTGGACTGCTGCAGCAACCGCGGGAGATCGCGGTCGCGCACGCGCGGGAGCCAGCCGTAGAGCCCCTCACCCTTCAGGCGGTCGCGATTGACGACCTGCCCGACCCAGATTGTCGGCGTGCCGTGCGCCCGGTTGATGGCGGAGATCGTGCGGACGTTGCGCTCGAAAATCGCCGCCTGGGCCGGATCTGATCCGATGACGGGCGGCAGGGCATAGGGGTCCTTGGCGTAGCGCACCGTGTCGACCTCGGCGGCAACGAGGCGGGCCAGCACCGTGAGCAGCGGTGAGATCGTGACGTTGGAGCCGCCGATGCGCCGCACCTTCAGCGAATCGACCTGACTCGGCATATGGAAGTCGGCGTAGCCGGCGTCGAGGTCTGGAATGTAGGCGTTACGCAGGTCGTTCCAGCCCACGAAGTAAACCGCGCAGTGCGGCGCCTTGCCGAACTTCTCGGGATAGAAAGCCGTCTGCAGCACATGCTCGGCGGTCGTGTAGCCCGGCACGCCGTGATTGACGACGACCAGACGGTCGCCGCGCAGCGCCTCGTCCAGCCGGTCGGGCCAGGTGTCGCCCTCGCCGTTGCCGATGTCGTAGGTCGCCGATCCGCCGAAGGTCGCTACGACACCGCTATCGGCCAACCGCGCGGGATCGGGATCCCGGCCGCGCGTCCCCTGGGACGAATGGCGGATGGAGAGACCCGTCGCACTGGTGAAGGCGAGGCCTGGGGCCGGCACGGCCTGCAGCAGCGGGTGCCACTGGAAGCGCGGCGGCTCGGCGGTGACCGGCGGCAGCAGCGACGGCGAGCCGGGCGGCGTCAGTGCCCACGATCCCAGCCCCCAGGCGAATTCGATACAGGCCAGCACCAGCAGCGCTCCGGAAAGACGCGGCCAGCGTGCCACCAGGACCGCAAGCACCAGCAGCGCCGCGAGATAGAGGAAATAGTCGGTGCGCGGCCCCGCGAACTTGAGCTCGTCGATCCGGAACAGCCAGATCGCGGCGCCAGTGGCGACGAGGAGGGCCAGGAGACCCGTGAAGCGAAGGAATTTCGACACGCCGGACAGGTCTAGGTCAGGTCCCGCGGATTGGGAAGACCGATGGGGTGTGCCACAACGGGAAGATGTCCTTCTTCCAACGATTGCTCAACGCTGCACAGTCCCGGCGCCGTCGACGCGTGGTCTTCGAATATGGCTACCATCCCAGAAAGCGGGACTGGAGTCGGTCGAAGGGCATCCAGGCGCTGGCGAACGACGCCTACCGGTTCGCGGACGACTACAAGGCCCTGCTCTCCCGCTTTGCCGGCTATCGGGCCTGGCTGGAGAACATCCCGAAACATGCGGAAAACACCGATCCCACGCCCTGCTGGAACAACGACTCCTTTCCCTGCCTCGATGCCGTCTCGCTCTATGGGTTGCTCGCCTTGCACAATCCTTCGGTCTACGTCGAGGTGGGATCCGGCAATTCGACCAAGTTCGCCCGTCGCGCCGTCCAGGATCACGGCTTACGGACCCGGATCGTCTCGATCGATCCGTATCCCCGCCGCGAGGTCGATGCGATCTGCGACGAAGTGATCCGCCACCCCTGCGAGGACATGGACCTGACGTTCTTCGCCGATCTGCCCGGCGACGCGATGCTCTTCGTCGACAATTCCCACCGGTCTTTCCAGAACTCCGACGTCACGGTCTTCTTCATGGAAATCCTGCCGGTGCTGCGGCCCGGCACGATCTGGGGCCTGCACGACATCTTCTTCCCCTTCGACTATCCGGAAGCCTGGAGCGGCCGCTTCTTCAACGAACAGTATCTGCTGATGAGCTACCTGATGGGCGGTGGCGGCACGGACGAAATCCTCCTGCCCAATGGGCTCATATCCACGAGCCAAACATTGATGCCGTCGGCGCTGAAGATCTTCGAGGGTCCGCACTTCGACGGCACGGAGAAGCATGGCGGCTGCTTCTGGATGCAGCGCGGTGGTGGCGAAAGCCGCCTGAGGTAGCTCCCGGTCAGCCGCCCTTGTACGTGCCCACCGACGGATCGAGGAAGTGGTTGTTGGCTGCCCGCACCTTCGCCGCGGCATCGTCGTAGAGGAACGGCAGGAAGGCGTAGCGCCGGCCACGCGATACGGAAGAGACGGCGTGCATCAGCGAGCAGGAGAAGACCACGGCGCCGCCGATGGGTGGCTTGAAGCCGCGCGGACTGTATTCCGGGAAGCTCACATCGCCGCCGTCGAAATCGTCGTTGAGGTTGATCGAGATCGCGAAGCGCCGGTGCGCCGTGCCCTTGGTCGTGTTGTCGCGATGCGCGGCGAAGTGTCCGCCATCCTCGGCCGTGTAGCAGCCCACGAGATAGCGTTCGATCCTGGTGGCGTCGAAGAAATAGAGCCGGGCGATTTCCGGCACGATGCGCCGCTTGATGCGCCGCTGCACCGCCAGGATGACAGTCTCGTCGTCGACGATGAAATCGCGGCGACGCTTGCGCGCGGGATCGGTCAGCTCAACGGTCTTCCCGCCGACCTCGCTCATGAAGCCGGTGTCGCGGCCGCCGTCGGTTTCGTGCAGCTCGATGAGGTGGCGGCAGAAGTCGGGCTCGAAGACGTTGGGCAGGAACAGCACCGGCGCCTGCAAGGCCTGGCCGGCATGAAGGTGCGGTGGCGGCAGTGAGTCGAGGCAGGCGAACAGCTCGGCGCAATCCGCGCCGCCCGGCTTGAAGGGAATGACCTCGAGCACGCGCAAGGTCGGATCGAGCACGACCCAGAACTGCCGCGCGTTGACCTGCCCTCCCGCCACGGCATCACGTGGCAGCGCGCCATAGGCCTTGCAGACTCCGCCGTCGAAATCCAGGAAGTAGCGAACGCCCGGCAGGCTCTGTTCTACGCGACCGGCATCATCGTCCCGAGGATCGACGGTGACGCCGAAGAAGCACATCCGCTCGTCATCGAACCGGTGCCGGTTCGCCGCCACGGCCTGGAGCGCCGCAGCGCCGCCCGGCGTGCTGCCCGACACGAAGAAGCAGAGGACGACGTAGCGACCCGCCACCGTGTCGAAGATGTACCGCGGATTGCCGGCCGTCGCGGCCTGGAACCGGGGCGCGGGATCGCCGCGCATCAGGTTGACGAAAGCGTTTTCCATCGATTGGCGCAGACTCCTCGGGCGCTTCGGCAGCATATTAGGGTTTGGTGCAGATCGCGACGATCACGGCGAGGATGGGGCCCGCCGCCCGGGTTGCCGGGGTGTCATGAGGCCTCTATCACGGCGCATGGCCACGGAAATCGAGCGAAAGTTCCTTGTTGTTGGCGACGAATGGCGAGCGGGCGTCGTCCGCGAGCAGCACATTGTCGACGGGCTGGTCGCCATGACCGGGAAGCGCAAGGTGCGGGTTCGAATCTGCGGAGACGATGCGACTCTCACCATCAAGGCCCGAGAAGCACCCGGTGTGAACGCAGAGTTCGAATACAAGATCCCCATGAGCGATGCAGAAGAGCTGATGACCCGTCACTGCGACGGCAATGCTCTGACGAAAATACGGTCGTTCGTTCCGTTCGGGGGCTTCACCTGGCAGGTGGACGCCTACGAGGGGATCATGGCCGACGTGGTCCTGGCAGAGGTCGAGTTGCCGAGCCTCGATTGCGAGGTGCCGTTGCCGCCCTGGATCGGACAGGAGGTCACCGGCAACCCCGCTTACCGCAAGATCAACCTGCTGACCGCGCGCAGCACGAAGCCACCTTCGGCCGCCTGAAGGCCCAGGGGGCGGGATCCCAGCAGACGCGACTAAGCCGCCTGAAAATCCTCCCGTCAGGAACGGCAAACTGAGGAAATCAACCAGATCCTGAGTCGCTAATCGGGAGGCACACAATATCGAGTGCCGGAATCCCCTGCTTCACGGCGGTGCCTACTTCGATTCATTTATTTCGTTTGATTCGTTTGTTTCGCTTACTGACAGAGACCGGAAGCCGCTGGAGCCAGCCATTCTTCGTTGATCACGGGTCCGCTGCGGATCACTGTCAGGCTCCACGTGGGCACGCGCCTAAAGCGCATCGCATGCATTTTGATTGCCCGCTCAGAGAGATTTTTCAACGATCTACATATCGAGGGGAAGGCCAAAAGGTTGGAGCGACCATCGCGATCGTTGCCACCAAGTCGACTGCTTCCAACTCTGCGCTCGCATTAGCATTTGAATCCGTACTTTGATCACCTCTCGGAGCTGCTCTCGGAGAGAATGTCCAACGCGATTCGGGCGTTAGACTCGGACGTTAGACATCGTGCCCAGTCTGTTCCGCCATAGGCACAGGCGGAACACAGCGTCAAACGCTGGCCCGCTTGGGATGGATGGCTGAGAGAGAGAAATGGCGCGCCCGGAAGGAGTCGAACCTCCAGCCTTCTGATTCGTAGTCAGATGCTCTATCCAGTTGAGCTACGGGCGCACGGCCGAGCCCCGAAGGGTCCGGCGAAGAGGGGCGCACCCTAATGAAAGTGTTCCGGCGATGCAAGCCGAGTCGACGCGGCATCGAGGGCTGCGACCGGGCGCCGCCATCCCCTGCAAACGAGCCGTAAAACCGGCCCCGGCCGCGATCGAACGACAGCGCCAAGTCATTCAACTGGCTGGGAAAACACGCGGTCGGTTTTGCTTGCTTTCAATCAGCATGACTGCCATCTGGATTTGGGGCGCGTGCCCCGACTTGGCCCCTTTTCCTTCGGGTGCCGGATCGGGGGCACCAGAACGATGTTTCGGGGCGGGTTCGAGGCCGAAGATGGCGCTAAGAGTTCCACGATCCGCGCTTCTCCTGGCGGCGATCGTCCTGAGCGGATGCGCAGAGAGCAACGTCTTCGCACCGGCCGCCAGCCAGACTCCGCCCTCGAACGCCAACCCCGCCATCACCCAGACCGGCACGCAGACGGTCCGCACGACCATCCAGCAGCTGCGCAGCGACCAGGCCGCGCTCAACAACGGCATCGCCGCCCAGCAGGCCCAGTTCAACGCGACGAAGGGAAAGCTCGCGGGCGACACTCAGGCCTATTCCAGCCTGGTGAGCGGCATCACTTCGCGCCTGCAGGCCGGCACGACGCCGGGCAACCCCGATCTCGTGAACCAGTGGAACGCCGCGCAAGGCCGGCTCGACGCCGTGACCCTGGGCACCGGCACGCTGAATTCGCTGGCCAGCCAGGTGACGACCCAGGCCTCGGTCGCGGGCTACCTGCTGGAGAACGTGCGCCTGACCCTCAGGGTGGGCGGCGCCACCGACGAGGACCATCGCAACCTGCGCGCCATCGAAAGCGACACGCGGCGCTCGATGCAGCAGATCGACCGGCTGATCGCCGACCTCAATGCCGAGATCGCCCGCGAGAATACGTTCCTGGGCCGCGAGCGCGCCAACCTGGCGACGCTGTCCTACAACGTGAACATCGGCCGCCTTGGCGCGCCCACCGGCGGTCCGGTCGGTACCGTCACGCCGGCGCCGACCCGTCGCCCCGTTCCGCTTCAGTAGCCACCCGCCGACCGGTGGGCTGACCTGCCGTCAGGGCGGTCGCGCATCCAGGACCTGGAGCGTAACATGGCGTGCATGGTCCTCCGTTTCTTCGCCCTTGTCGGCACGATGCTCGCCCTGGCGCTGCCGGCGCAGGCACAGGTGTCGGCGTCGGACCAGACCGCCATCCGCGAGATCATCGAGCGCCAGGTCGAGGCCTTCCGCCGCGACGACGGCGCGGCTGCCTTCGGCTACGCCTCGCCCAGCATCCAGGGCCTGTTCGGCACGGCCGAGAACTTCATGGACGTGGTGCGGCAGGGCTATCGGCCGGTGTACCGGCCGCAGGTCTTCGAGTTCCGCGAGATCGTCACCCTGCACGGGATGGTGACGCAGAAGGTTCATGTGATCGGCCCCGACGGCCGGCCGGTCACCGCCTTCTATCCGATGGCGCAGCAGCCCGACGGAAGCTGGCGCATCGAAGGCTGCTACCTGCAGGCGCCCGAAGAGCACCAGGCCTGATCGCTTCCCCTGCTCATGTCTCGTGTTTCGCCCAAGATTCTGGCGCTGCTCGGCGCCCTCACCCTGATTTGGGGAACCAACTGGCCGCTGTTCCGGATCGCGCTCGAGGAGCTGCCGGTCTTCACCTTTCGCACGCTGGTCCTGTCGTCGGCGGTGATCATGCTGACGACAATCCTGCTGGTGCGCCGCGAGAGCTTCGCCGTGCCGAAGGGAAAGTGGCCGGCCCTGATCCTGGCTTCAGCCATGAACATCGGCATCTGGAACATCGCGACGTCGCTGGCCGTCCTCTACATCCCCTCCGGCCATGCCTCGGTCCTGGCCTATACGATGCCGCTCTGGGTGGCCGCGATGGGTTTCGTCGTGTTCGGCCAGAAGCTCACGGGACGGCTGCTGGCGGCCATCCTGATCGGCGCAGGCGCCGTCGCCGCCCTGATGATCCCGAACTTCAAGGGCTATGCCTCCGCGCCTCTCGGCCTGTTCTGGGGCCTGCTGGCAGGCTTCTGCTGGGCGATCGGCACCTTCGTCGTGAAGCGCACGAATTGGGGCGGCATGGGCCTCTCCCTCACCTTCTGGCAAGTCCTGATCACGCTTCCGCCCATCGCCCTGGGCGCGCTGCTCTTCGACGGACTGCCGACGCACTGGCCTTCCACCAAGGCGCTGGCCGCGACGATCTACACCGGCGCCATCCCGATGGCGCTGGGCACCGCGACCTGGTTCACCCTGGTGAAGCTGCTGCCGGCGCAGGTGGCCGCGCTTTCGTCCATCGCCATTCCCATCGTGGCGATCGTGAGCGGCATCCTCCTGCTGCACGAGCCTTTGTCCGCCCTGCAGGCCGTCGCCATCGGCTCGACCGTCATTGCCCTCTGGCTCGCCCTGGTGCCCGGACGACAGAGGTAGTTGCCTCAGGCCACCCTAATTCCCACATGGGGGTGGGTATTGGAGGCCCAGGCTCATGACGAGAGGCGATCCACGAGACTGGATGTGGTCGGAAGCGCTGCAGATGCTGGCGCAGGCCGAGCGGTTGCATCAGCAGGTTTTCAAGCCGCAGACGGCGGGCCGGCTGCGGCCGAGCTGGGAACCGCCGGTCGACGTGCTCGAGACCGACCACGAGGTGCTGATCCTCGCGGCGCTGCCCGGTGTCGACGTGCAGAAGGTCGAGGCCGTGATCGAGAACGGCACGCTCATCCTGTCCGGTGAGCGAACCGTTCCGGCCGAGCTGCGCACTGCGAAGATCCATCGCCTCGAACTGCCGCAGGGCCGCTTCGAGCGGCGCATCGCTTTGCCGCCCGGCGTCTATGGCGATGTCCGCCGGTTCGAGGTGAACGGCTGCCTGGCCGTCACGCTGGCCAAGGCCGGCCCGCGGAGGCAGCCATGAGCCCGCAGGATGACGCGGGCAAGCCCGTGATCGACGCAACGCCCGAGACGAAGCCCTTGCCGTCCGACGCGCTGATCGTCGTGCCGGTGCGCGACCTCGTGCTGTTTCCCGAGATGGTCTTCCCGGTGAGCGTCGGCCGGCCCTCGTCGATCGCCGCCATCCAGCAGGCCGTGCGCGAGCAGCGCCAGATCCTGCTGGTGCTGCAACGTGACGCCACGAAGGAAGAGCTTGTGCCGGCCGACCTTCACCAGGTCGGCACGGTCGTGAACATCCTGCGTTACGTCACGACGCCCGACGGCAACCATCACATCGTCTGCCAGGGCGTGCAGCGCTTCCGCATCACCGACTTCGTCGAGGGACATCCGTTCCTGCTGGCGCGCGGCCTGCACCTGGTCGAGCCGACCACGACGGGCCCGGAGATCGAGGCGCGCTTCAACGTCTTGAAACAGCAGATCCGCGACACGCTCGACCTGCTGCCGCAGGTGCCGCAGGAGCTGCGCCAGACCGTCGAGAACACGACGGCGGCCGGGTCGCTGGCCGACCTCGCGGCGTCCTATCTCGATTCCAAGCCCGCCGACAAGCAGGAGGTGCTGGAAGCGCTCGAGCTGGTGCCGCGTCTCGACAAGGTGAGCGGGCTCCTGGCCAAGCGGCTGGAGGTGCTGCGCATCACCAGCGAGATCGGCAACAAGACCAAGAGCTCGCTCGACGCGCGCCAGCGCGAGATGGTGCTGCGCGAGCAGATGGCCGCCATCCAGCGCGAGCTGGGCGAGGACGATTCGAACAAGCAGGCGATCGCCGATCTCGACAAGGCGATCACCGAGGCGAAGATGCCGCCCGAGGCCGAGACCGCCGCGCGCAAGGAACTGCGACGCCTGCAGCGCACGCCCGAGGCGTCGGCCGAGCACGGCATGATCCGCACCTATCTCGACACGCTGGTCGAGCTGCCCTGGGCGCTGCCCGAGACGCAGCCGATCGACATCGCCGAGGCGCGGAAGGTGCTCGATGCCGATCATTTCGGCCTGGAGAAGATCAAGAAGCGCATCGTCGAGTATCTCGCCGTGCGCAAGCTGGCACCCGAAGGCAAGGCGCCGATCCTGTGCTTCGCCGGACCTCCGGGCGTCGGCAAGACGTCGCTCGGCCAGTCGATCGCCAAGGCGATGGGCCGCAAGTTCGCGCGGGTCAGCCTCGGCGGCGTCCATGACGAGGCCGAGATCCGCGGTCATCGCCGGACCTACATCGGCGCGCTGCCCGGCACGATCATCCAGGCGATCCGCAAGGCGGGCTCGCGCGACTGCGTGATGATGCTCGACGAGATCGACAAGATGGGCAGCGGCGTGCACGGCGATCCGTCGGCGGCGATGCTCGAAGTGCTCGACCCCGAGCAGAACGGCACGTTCCGCGACAACTATCTCGACGTGCCGTTCGATCTCAGCCGCGTCGTGTTCATCGCCACGGCCAACATGCTCGACACGATCCCGGGCCCGCTGCGCGACCGCATGGAGATCATCTCGCTGACCGGCTACACCGCCGGCGAGAAGCTGCAGATCGCCAAGCGCTATCTCGTGCGCCGCCAGCTCGCGGCCAACGGCCTCACGACCGATCAGGCCGGCATCGACGACGAGGCGCTGCGCCTGATCATCGAGGGTTACACGCGCGAGGCCGGCGTCCGCTGGCTGGAGCGCGAGATCGGCCGCGCGCTGCGCCATGTCGCGGTGCAGGTGGCCGAGGGCTCGGTGACCAAGGTGCAGATCGGCACGGCCGACATCGAGCGCCTACTGGGACCGGTCCGCTTCGAGAACGAAGCGGCGATGCGCACCAGCGTGCCGGGCGTGGCGACCGGCCTTGCCTGGACGCCGGTGGGCGGCGACATCCTGTTCATCGAGGCGACGCGTTCGCCCGGCGGCGGCAGGCTGATCCTCACCGGTCAGCTCGGCGACGTGATGAAGGAGAGTGCGCAGGCGGCGCTGAGCGTGATCAAGAACAAGGCCAAGTCGATCGGCATCGACCCGGCTCTGTTCGAGAAGAACGACATCCATGTCCACGTGCCGGCCGGCGCCACGCCCAAGGACGGGCCGAGTGCCGGCGTCGCGATGTTCATGGCGCTGGCCTCGCTGATGACCGGCCGCACGATCCGCAGCGACACCGCGATGACGGGCGAGATCAGCCTGCGCGGCCTGGTGCTGCCGGTGGGTGGCATCAAGGAGAAGGTCGTGGCCGCGGCGGCGGCGGGCATCACCCGCGTGATGCTGCCGGCCCGCAACAAGCGCGACTACAACGACATCCCGGAAGAAGTGCGCAACACACTCGAGTTCATCTGGCTCGAGAAGGTCGACGACGCGGTGGCGCAAGCGCTGACGCCGGACGCGCCGGACGAGAGCAACGAGGGTTAGCTCATCCGCAGCGACAGCGGCGAGATCTCGTCGCCGGGGCGGTTGGCGTAGTCGAGCTTGACCGAGTCGCGCAGCATTCGGGCCTGCGCCTCGGCGAGGCGTTCCATGGCGGCGGCCGGATCGAGATGGACCGGGTCGCCGTCCGTCAGCACCACCTCGCCATCGACCAGCACGGTGCGCACCGCGCGGTCGGCGGCGTGGAAGACGAAGGAGCGCAGCGGGTCGCGTGCCGGCTGCATCAGCGGATGGTTGAGGTCGACCAGCACGATGTCGGCCGACATACCGGGCGCCAGCGCGCCGATATCGTCGCGGCCGAGCGCGGCGGCGCCGCCGAAGGTCGCGGCCTCGAAGGCGCCGGCCGTGTCGAGGCTCCTGACGTCCTCGCTCATCAGGCGGCCGGCGACGATCGCGAGCCGCATCTCCTCGATCAGGTTGTGCGGCGCGCAGTCGGTGCCGAGCCCAACATTGACGCCACGCGCGCGATAGCGGCCGACATGATCCATGGCGAGGCCGTAGCGTGCGAAGGGCTGCGGGCAATGCGCCACCGAGGCACCCGCCTCGGCGATCAGGTCGAGATCCTTGCGCGTGTGCCAATTAATCTGCGGATGGTCGTCGAGCAGGATGCAGTGCGCCATGATCGTGTCGGACTTCATCAGCCCATTCTGCGCGGCCCACTGGATCGGCGTCATGTTATGGCGGCGGATCATCTCGCGTACCTCGACGACCGACTGGCCGACATGGGTCGAGAAGCGGCGGCCCGAGTCGTCGGCATGCTTGCGGCCGGCGGCGAACAGTTCCGGCGTCACCGTGTCGATCTGCGCCGGGAAGACCACCGCATCGAGGCGCCCCGAATTGTGCGACTCGGCGTCGTCCATCACTCGCTTGGCCTTCTCGAACTGGGCAAGGCCCGCCGCCTCGTCCCACTTCCAGGTCACGGTCTGCGGTGCGGCCATGCCCCAGCGCGCCGATGCGAACGTGGGTGCCGCGTAGAAGCGCATGCCGCTCTGCGCCATCGTCTCCAGCCAGCCCTCGAACGGCACGGTGACGTCGCAGGCAGTCGTCGTGCCGGCGCGCAGCATCTCGGAATAGGCCATCGTCGCGGCGCCCTGGCGGCCGTCGTCGCCGAGACGAAACGCCTGCAGGCGTTCCATCAGGCCGGTCATCTGCTGCTCGGGCACGCCATGATCCTCGCGCACGCCGCGATATCCGGGCTCGGTCGAGGGATGGGAATGGATGTTGATCAGGCCCGGCAGGGCCAGCATCCCGCGCCCGTCGATCACCACCTCGCCCGGTCCTGTCGGCTTTGCGCCGGCCGGCGTGATCTCGACGATGCGGCCGTCCTTCAGGTGCAGGTCGACCTCGCGGCGATAGACGTGCCGCTTCTCGGCACCGTCCCGGACCACGGCCCAGGAGACGTTTCGGATCGAATCGGGCTTGGCATCCATGTTTTTGCGCTCCGGCAAGGCATGCCTGTTGCATAGGCACCGCAACGGGACGATAGAATCGGGAAAACGAGAGAACAAGGAGGCAGGTGATGCGGAAGATGAAATGGGCGGCGATTGCCGCTGCAACAACGGCGCTGTTCTCGGTCACGGCCGAGGCGCAGCAGACGCTGAAAGTGGTCATGCATTCGGACGTGAAGATCGTCGATCCGATCTGGACCACGGCCTATATCGTCCGCAATCACGGCTACATGGTCTATGACACGCTGCTGGCGGTCGACGACAAGCTCGACGTCAAGCCGCAGATGCTCGAGAGCTGGAAGGTCAGCGACGACAAGCTCACCTACACCTTCACCCTGCGCGACGGGCTGAAGTTCCACGACGGCGCGCCGGTGACGTCGGAGGACTGCATCGCCTCGATCAAGCGCTGGGCCTCGCGCGACGCGATGGGCCAGAAGCTGATGACCTTCACCAAGGCGCTGGCCGCGGTCGACGACAAGACCTTCACGCTCACCCTCAACGAGCCGTACGGCCTGGTCATCGAATCGCTGGGCAAGCCAAGCTCGAACGTGCCGTTCATCATGCCCAAGAGGGTCGCGGAGACGCCGGGCAACACGCAGATCAAGGAGTTCATCGGCTCCGGGCCGTTCGTGTTCCGCGCCGACCTGTGGCGGCCGGGCGAGAAGACCGTGTACGACAAGTTCAAGGACTACAAGCCGCGTGCCGAGCCCGCTTCGGCCCTGTCGGGCGGCAAGAACGTCTATGTCGACCGGGTCGAGTGGATCAACATCACCGATCCGCAGACCGCGGCAAACGCCCTGCAGACCGGCGAGATCGACGTCCTCGAGCAGCCGCTGATCGAGATGCTGCCGCTCCTCGAGAAGGACAAGAACATCGAGATCAAGACCCTCAACCCGCTGGGCAGCCAGTACAGCCTGCGCTTCAACGTGCTGCACAAGCCGTTCGACAACGCGAAGATCCGCCAGGCCGCGCTCTATGCGCTGAACCAGAAGGACTTCCTGCTCGCCGCCATCAACGACCCGAAATACTTTCAGGAGTGCAAGGCGCTCTTCATCTGCGGCACGCCCTACGCGACCGATGCGGGTTTCGAGGACAAGCTGAACTCCAACTTCGCCAAGTCGAAGGAGATCCTGAAGCAGGAAGGCTATGACGGCACGCCCGTCGTGCTGCTCTTCGCGACCGACACCAACACCGGCCGCCTGACTCCCATCGCGAAGTCGCTGCTGGAACGCGGCGGCTTCGTCGTCGACATGCAGGCGATGGATTGGCAGACCGTGCTGTCGCGCCGCTCGCGCAAGGAGCCGCTGAACGCCGGCGGCTGGAGCGGCTTCATGACCTCCTGGGTCTCCGCCGACCTGCTCGACCCGATCGTGTCGGCCTTCATCGGCGCCGCCTGCGACAAGGCCGCCATCGGCTGGCCCTGCGACGCCAAGATCGAGGAACTGCGCGACGCCTTCGCCAAGACGACCGATCCGGCCAAGCGCAAGGAGCTGGCGACCGCCGTCCAGGTGCGCGAGTCGGAGTACCCGACCATGGTACAGCTCGGTCAGTTCACCGTTCCAATGGCGTACCGCAAGAACATCACCGGCAGCCTCACCTCGCCAGCACCGGTCTTCTGGAACATCAAGAAGGCGCAGTAAACCTACCACCTCACCCTGAGGAGCGGTCCGCAGGATCGCGTCTCGAAGGGTGGGCACGAGCACCCCGTTCGTTGCTCATCCTTCGAGACGCACGCCTGCGGCGTGCTCCTCAGGATGAGGATGTGCGGAAAAACTTGGAGCGAAAGACTTTAGCCGAGTTCCAGGCTGGTCACGCCGAACAGGCCGGAATAATCGACGTCGGGATCCGCGCCCGTGTACATGCGCGCGGTCTCGAAGGATGGCTTGAGGCCGATCTGTCGGGCGAGCTTCACCGCCTCCTTGTTGCGATCGGGCACGTCGATCGCAACGGCGGTGGCACCGAGCGTCGTGGCGAGCGCGCCCACCAGCGCCGACGCGATCTCCGGCGCCGCACCATAGAGCGGCCCGACCCTCGAGGCGGCCGCACAGGCGCGCATCACGGCGCAGCCCGCGATCTCGCCGTCGCGCAGCGCGACCATAGCGGCCCGTTCGGGTAGCGAGATCCATGAGGCGAGGAACGAATCCCGCGCTTCGGGAAAGAAACGGCGATCGTAGGCGGCCAGACGGTCGAAGCCGATGCTGCGCGCATCGACGAGAGAAACACCGGCCGGCGGCTTGGGCGACGGCGGCGCGCCTTCGTGGCGGATATTGTTCCAGGCCAGCCGGAAGCCCGACTTCTTATAGTTACCCTGCTGTGCCACCACGCCATCGAGCCCGACATTGCGGCCCTCAAGCCGCGCCATGCCGGCGCGCCACACCTGGATGCCATAGCCTTTCCCGCGCACTGGCGGCCGGGCGATGTAGAAGCCCAGGAAGCCGAAGCCCGCGCCGTACTTCACGACCGAGATGCAGAGCTGCGGCTCGCCGTCGAGACGGCCGATCAGGAAAGCAGAGGGGTCGGCCGCAAAGAAGGCGTGAGCGTCCGTGTTGCCGGGGTTCCAGCCTTCATCGTTGGCCCAGGCGGCCATGCGCTGAACGTCGTCGGCGCTGCCGACCGTGATCTCGAAGCTCATGGGCGCGGAGCTTACTCCGCGGCCTTGGCCGTTGCTGCGAAAAAGCGGTTGTCAGGTCGCGGCAGGCCGAGATTTTCCCGCAAGGTCGTGCCTTCATACTCGGTGCGGAAGAGACCGCGGCGTTGCAGCTCGGGCACGACCTTGTCGACGAAGTCGTCGAGCCCGCCCGGCAGGTAGGGGAACATGACGTTGAAGCCGTCGCAGGCTTCCGTCAGCAGCCACTCCTCCATCTGGTCGGCGATCATCGACGGCGTGCCCAGCATGCCGAGCCCGCCATAGCCGCCGAGGCGGCCGGCGATCTGGCGCACGGTCAGGTTCTCGCGCTTGCCGAGCTCGATCACCCGGTCGCGACCGCTCTTGCTGGCCTCGGTCTCGGGAATATCGTCGGGAAGCGGCTTGTCGGGATCGAACTTGCGGGCGTCGACGCCCAGCGCCATCGAGACGGCGGCGATCGAGCTGTCGTAGTTCACCAGGCCGTCCAGGCGGGCGCGCTTCTCCTTCGCCTCGTCGAGCGTATCGCCTACCACCACGAAGGCGCCGGGGAGGATTTTTATATGATCGGGGTTGCGGCCGATCTTTTTCGCGCGGCCCTTCACGTCGGCATAGAAGGCCCGCGCGCCGTCGATCGGGCCACCGGCGGCGAACACCATCTCCGCCGTCTCGGCGGCAAGCTGTCGGCCGGCATCGGACGCGCCGGCTTGCACGATGACGGGCCAGCCCTGCACCGGGCGGGCGATGTTCAAGGGCCCGCGCACCTTCAGGTACTTGCCCTTGTGGTCGAGCACGTGCAGTCGCGACGGATCGAAATAGAGACCATTCTCGACGTCGCGCACGAAGGCGTCGTCGGCCCACGAATCCCAAAGCCCAGTTACGACATCGAAATACTCACGGGCGCGCGCATAGCGCTCGGCATGGGGCATCTGGTCGTCCATGCCGAAGTTCAGCGCGGCATCGGGATTGGACGTCGTCACCAGGTTCCAGCCGGCGCGACCTTCGCTGATATGGTCGAGCGAGGCGAAGCGGCGGGCAATTGTATAGGCCGGCTCGAAGGTGCTCGACGCCGTGGCGATCAGGCCGAGATGCTTGGTCGCCATGGCGAGCGCCGGCAGCAGGGTCAGCGGATCGAACGAAGTCACCGTGGCGCTGCGCTTCAGCGCGTCCATCGGCATGTTCAGCACGGCCAGGTGATCGGCCATGAAGAAGGCGTCGAACTTCCCGCGCTCCAGGGTCTGGGCGTACTTCACCAGCGCCTTGAGGTTGAAGTTGGCGTCGGGTGTGCCGCCGGGATAGCGCCACGCCGCGGTGTGGATGCTGACGGGGCGCATGAAGGCGCCGAGGCGAAGCTTCTTCTGGGTCATAGGCAATATCTTGCCCCCGCCGGGCGGACCGGCAAGGCCCGCTCGGACGACAAGAACTAATTCAACGAATTATTTCCCCGATCAGAGGATCGGAGGGTGCTTTTTTGCACGCCCACCGCCTCGTCGACGTTCAGTCCAGCCGCGAAAGCCGCACGGACGTAAATTTCTCGACGGCATACTGTGCAAGCTTGGGAAGAAGTTGCGCCATGTGCTCGGACTTAAAGTGAGCCTGGATAGCCTCACGATCCGACCAGCGCTCGAGGAGGATGTATGTTCCCGGCTCCTCGGCGCGGTACCATTCGTAGCGCAGGCAGCCTTTATCTTTTGCAAGGGTCGCTACCTCAACCTCCCGGAAAAGAGCCTCGGCTTCGGCTTCCATGCCAGGCTTGATTCGCTGAGTTACAACTATATCGATCATTAGTTTCTCCACGACACGCGGCCAGCGCCATTCCTCCAGTGCCATTGCGGCGCCGCGCAGGCAAGTGTCTCCAGCTCTTCAATCCGAAGCCGGGTGGGCTCGCTTCACGCGAGCCCGAGATCCTTCTTCCCTAAGATCAGAGAATCGGAGGGTGCTTTTTGTCCGTCCCGGCCACCCGTTCCCAGGCGCGCGCGACCTGGAAGACCGTGGACTCGTCGAAGTAACGGCCGACGAACTGCACCGAGACCGGCATGCCGCCGACCGAGAGGCCGGCCATCATGGCCAGCGCCGGATGGCCGGTGACATTGAACGGCGTGCGCGCCTGGCGTGGATAGGTGCGCTCGACCTCGGGCAGATCGTCGATGCGGCAGGCCGGGTCCATCGAGCTGGCGCAGAGCAGCACGTCGACGTCGCGCAAGGCCGCTTCGACCTCGGCGATCATCTGCAGGCGACGCCGGCTCGCCAGCATGTAGTCTCCCGCGCTCATGAAGGCGCCGGCCATCAGGCGGCGGCGCGCCAGCTGGCCGTAATCGCCGGGACGCTCGCCGAGCCAGGGCCCATGGATCGACCAGGCCTCGCTCTGCAGGATCACGCGGTTGACCGCACCGAACTCACCGAGGGTCGGCAGCTTGATGTCGCGCAGGTCCGCACCCTCGAGCTGGAGGCTGCGGGCGACATGCTCCAGCGCCGCCGTGACCTCGGGCGTGGCCGGCGTGTCGATCTCGTGGAAATGGCGCACGAAGCCCACGCGCAGCCCGCGCAGGCTGCGGTCGAGCGCCTGACCATAATGACTCTGTGTCGCCGCCGCGCTGCCAGGATCGAGCGGATCGTGGCCCGCAATCGACTCCAGCATCAGTGCATTGTCGGCGACGGTGCGCGTCATCGGCCCGACATGGTCGAGCGTGAAGGAGAGCGGGAAGACGCCGCGGCGCGAGACCAGGCCATAGGTCGGCTTCAGGCCGACGATGCCGCAGCAGCTCGCGGGATTGCGCACGCTGCCGCCGGTGTCGGTGCCCAGCCCCATCGGGAACAGGCCGGCCGCTACGCCCGAACCGGAGCCGGACGAGGAGCCGCCGGGATGATGGTTGGTGTTCCAGGGATTGCGCGCCGGCGGCCAGGGGAGATCGAAGCTCGGACCGCCGATCGCGAATTCGTGCGTCGAAAGCTTGCCCAGCACGATGGCGCCGGCGCCGCGCAGCTTCTCGACGCAGACCGCGTCGGCGCTCGCCATATTGTCCTGCAGGACCTTCGAATGGCAGGTCGTCGGCAGGCCCGCGACGTTGATGATGTCCTTGATGCCGACCGGCACGCCGTGCAGCGGTCCGCGCAGCCGGCCCGACTGGGCCTCCGTTTCGGCCGCCAAGGCGGCGGCCATCGCAGCGTCGCCGTCGACCTTGATGAAGGCGTTGAGCTTCGGGTCGAGCTGCTCGATGCGGTCGAGCAACGCGCGCGTGAGATCGACCGGCGAAAGCTCCTTCGCGGCAATGGCGCGGGCAGACGCCTCGACCGTCATCCAGTGCAGGTCGCTCATAGTGCCGTCCCCGCCTTCATCGGCGGCCAGGGTTCAGCCGTGGGATCGGCCGGACGCTTGATCTTCTGCGCCACGTCGGCCGCCTGCTTCGCGGCGACCGTCACATCCTCGGGGAATTCAGCCAGCGCCTTGGCAAGCCCTGCCCGCCGCGCCAGCATTTCGATCGTATCCTTGTCCACGCGCCATCTCCTTCAGCCCGGAAGAGGTCAGCACGAGTCGTGCCAGCCGTCCATCCATCAGGAATCAGCGTGTCGGCACAGCGGTCAGCGTTCCCAGGCCCGGGGGCTGCTTGTGCCAGGCGCGGCCGTCGACCATCTGGCGCACACCGTATTCATAGAGCGCTTTCATATAGGCTTGGTCGAACTCACCCTTCTTGGGCGCGTCGAAGTCCGAGCCGATATAGGCCAGGTTGTAGTCGACCTTGTCGCGCTGCGAGACGAAGTAGGTCCGCAGCACGTCGTTGGTGCCGCTGGCCGCCAGCATCGCGATGATGGCGCGGCCGGCAATCGAAATGGTCCGGCGTTCGGACGTCGCGTAGTCCGGATCGAGGCGGCCGTTGCGGATGATGTAGGCGATGCGGGGCCGCTTGAGGCTCGCGATGTCGATCGACGGCGGATAGAGGAAGAGCTGGGCGATGGCACCGCCGTCGACATGCATCTCCTGGTACTTCTTGCCGTCGAGTTCGACGTCCATCATTACCGGCTGGAAGAGGCCGGGGATGGCGGCCGAGGCCCGCAGGATCTTGCGGAACAGCTCGAGCGCGCCGGGATGGCCGCTCGCCGCGATGGCGCCGATGTTCCAGATTACCGGTCGCTGGGCATCGAGATCGGTCGTGCCGATCATCAGCAGCCGGCCCTTGTTGTATTCGGCGGCGATCGCATCCAGCAGCTTCTGGTCGGCGTAGCTGGCGATCACCTCGGCGAGCGGCGCCGTGTCGGCCATGCTGTCGTCGAACACAGCGGCCGTGATGAAGCGCCGGCGGAAGACCTTTTCAGCCGTCATGGTCGTGTAGACGTCGCGCAACTGGGCATCGTAGGCGGAACCGAGGAAGGCGAACGGTGCGATAAGCGCGCCGGTGCTGACGCCGGTGACGATCTTGAACTGCGGCCGCGTTCCGAGCGCCGTCCATCCATTCAGCAGGCCCGAGCCGAAGGCGCCATTGTCGCCGCCGCCGGAGATGGCCAGGAAATAGGCCGGCGTCATGGTCGTCGGCAACTTGCCTTCGGCCCGCAGGGCGGCGGCCTCGCGCACGCCGGACTGCATGCCTTCCGCGACCATCCCCTTCGGATCGGCATCGGCGAAGAAGCGTGCGTTGGGAATGCCGAGCGGCATGGCCCGGGTGGTATCGGCGCGCGGCACCGAATCGCCACGGTCGGGAATGGAACATCCCGTTCCGACGAGGCACGCCAAGGCCACCGCGACAAGCAAGCGAGTAATCGACACGTTCCCTCCCCCGAGGTCTCTGATCAGTCGAGTTGCAGCACCATGGCTTTCAGATAGGCCGTTTCCGGCAGGTTCGGATGAACCGGATGGTCGAGCGCCGCACCACTGCTCACCAGGATGCGGCCGGTCCGCTCGGCGTCGCGCAGGCCGCGACGGACCTGCTCGGCGAACAGCGGCGGATCGACGAGGTGCGAGCACGAGGCCACGAAGAAGAAGCCGCCCTTGGTGACCAGCGGCGCCGCGAGCCGCACCAGCTTGCGATAACCCTGCGCGCCGGTCTTGAGATCCTTGCGGCTCTTCACGAAGGCCGGCGGATCGCAGATCACGACCTCATGGGTGCGCGGCTTCATCTTCTCCAGCGCCTCGAACACCTCGCCCTTCTGGAACGAGACGATCTTGTCGACGCCGTTCAGCGCCGCCGCCTGCTGGGCCGCGTTGAGCGCGGGCTGCGAGCGATCGAGGCAGACGACGGACTTGGCGCCGCGCGTCGCGGCCAGCACGCCGAAGCCGCCGCTGTAGCAATAGGCGTCGAGGACGCGCGCATCCTTCGCGAGGCCCGCCATGAAGCGGCGATTGTCGCGCTGGTCGTAGAACCAGCCGGTCTTCTGGCCCTCCGAAAGGTCGGCCACGAAACGGGCGTCGTTCTCGATCAGCTCGATGCTGCCGGCCTCGCCCTTGGCGATCACGACCTCGCGCTTCAGCCCCTCGAGCTCACGCACCGGCGAATCGTTCTTGAGGACGATCGTCGTGGGCGAGAACTCCGCCTCCAGCGCCTCGAGCAGGACCGGCGTCAGCGCATCCATGCCGGCCGTGTTGACCTGCACCACGAAGGCATCACCGAAGCGATCGATGATCACGCCCGGCAGGCCGTCGGCCTCGGCATGGATCAGCCGGTAATAGGGCACGCCCACCAGCCGGTCGCGCAATGCGGCCGCCTGGGTCAGCCGGCGGCCGAGGAACAGCGCATCGACCTGGGCTTCGGGGTTCGTGCTGAGAACCCTCGCGGCGATCAGCGAGTGCGGGTTGAAGGTGCACAGCGCCAGCGCCTCGCCGCCGGGGGCCCGCAGGGTCGCCAGGCTGCCGACGGGGATCGCCTTGGCGTCGGCGTCCATCAGGATCTCGTTGGAGAAGGCCCAGGGATGGCCGGCCCGGACGCGGCGATCCTCGCCGGCGCGCAGGATGACGGAGGGGAGCTTTTTCACGGCCAATTCTATTCTCCTCGGGCGACGCCATCGCGCCGCGGATCGGCGCCGCCTTCCCATCCGTCGCCGCTGCGCCGGAGGGCGGTCAGGCCGCCTTCATGTCGGCGGACTTGTACTTCATGGCCCAGCGCGCGCAAGGCGGCTGCGTGGTCCGCGATCGGCGTGCCCTCCTCCAGCTCGGTTGCATCGTTCATGTTGGCGACCCGCGGCAGATCGACCGCGGTCTGGGCCGACAGGTCCCAATCGAGCAACCCGATCAGCGCCTGCAGCGTGTCGCCGATAATCCGCGCGCCCCCTGCAGAGCCCAGCGCCGCCACCAGCTTGCCCTCGCGATCGAGCACGAAAGTCGGCGACATGGACGAACGCGGCCGCTTGCCGGGCTGCACCCGGTTGGCCACCGGCTTGCCGTCCAGTTCGGGCCGCGGCGAGAAGTCGGTGAGTTCGTTGTTCAGGAGGAAGCCGCGCACCATCATGTGTGCCCCGAACGGCGCCTCGATGGTGGTGGTGAAGGTGACGGCATTGCCCCAGCGGTCGACGATGCTGATGTGGCTGGTGCCGCGCTCGACATAGCCCGGCGGCACGCCGGGACCGACCGGGCCCATGCTGCGATCCGGCGACATGAGCTTGCGGCGCTCCGCCAGATAGGCGGGCGACAGCATGCCGGCCACCGGCACATCGACGAAGGCCGGGTCGGCGACGTAGCGGTCGCGATCGGCAAAGGCGAGACGGCTCGCCTCGGCGATGAGATGGACGGCGCGCAGATCGTTGGGCGCATCGCGCTGGATGTCGAAGGGCTGGATCAGGCCGAGCACCTGCAGGATCGCGAGGCCCCCCGACGAAGGCGGCGGCATGCCGCACACGGTCCAGACGCGATAGGGGCCGCACAATGCCTCGCGCTTGATCGGCTTGTAGCTGGAGAGATCGGCGGCGGAGAGCGTGCCTGGCCGGCGATGGTTACGAACACGGTCGACCATCTCGGCGGCAATCGGGCCTTCGTACATCACGCGCGCGCCCTGTGTGGCGATCAGGCCCATCGTGTCGGCCAGCGCCGGATTGGCGATGCGCTCGCCCAGCTTGCGCGGCGAGCCATCGGCATTGAAGTAGGTCTCACGAATCGCCTGTTCCTCGCGCAGCGCGGGGATCCTCTGAAGCCAGGCGGCGAGCCGCGACGAAACCGGGAAGCCGTCGCGTGCCGTGGCGATGGCTGGCGCGAACAGGTCAGCCCAGGCGAGCTTACCCTTTTCCTTGTGCGCGAGTTCGAGCATCGCCACGACGCCGGGAACGCCGACCGACATGCCGGAGGCAATGGCCTCGCGATAGCCGAGCGGCTTGCCGTCGGGCGCCAGGAACATGGTCGGGCTGGCGCCGGCCGGTGCAGTCTCGCGGCCGTCATAGACGGTGATGGCGTGGTTGGCGCCGTCGTAGTGCAGCAGGAAGCCGCCGCCACCGATCCCCGAGGCGTGCGGCTCGACGACGCCCAGCGCCATCTGCACGGCGATCGCCGCGTCGACGGCATTGCCGCCACGCCGCAGCATTTCGAGCCCCGCCTCGACCGCCAGCGGATGCGCCGCTGCCACCATCGACTGCGGCGCCGCCTGCACGCGACAGGCGGCGCAGACCAGCAGAACGACAGCCAGCAGACGGCGCAGGCTCATGCGCGGCGCGCCACGATGAAGAGGCGGCGGAAGGGAAACAGCGTGATGCCGTCGGCGCGCGTGGGGTAAGCCTTGCGCAGCAGCGCCGCGTAGGTCTCGTAGAACTCCGTTCGCTCCGGCTCCTGCAGCAGCTCAAGGTAAGGTCGCAGGCCGGTCGATGAGGTGTACTGCGCCACCGGATCCTTGCCGGTGAGCGGCTGCTGATAGATCGTTTCCCAGACTTCGAGATCGGAGCACAGCGGCTTCAGCACGTCGTAATAACGTTCCGGTTCCTCGACCCGCACGATCGGGCGCACCTTGGTGAGCTTGTCGCTCCACGGACCGGCCTGGGCCGCCTCGTGCATCGAGGCATGTGAGGGTGCCTCGTGATTGCGCGGCATCTGGATCGCGAGTTGGCCACCGGACGGCAGCAGCTTCACCAGGCCCGGGAACATGTCGATATGGCCGTCGAGCCACTGATAGGCGGCGTTGCTGTAGAGGATGCCGGGCGGCTGGCCGGGCTTGAAGTGCGCGAGGTCGCCCTTCTCGAACGTCACCCTCGCATCCGCCGTCTGGCTGCGCGCCTTGGCGAGCATCTCTTCCGAAGAATCGATGCCGACGACCGGCGCTTCGGGAAAGCGCTCGGCCAGGATGCGCGAGATGTTCCCCGCACCGCAGCCCAGATCGTAGATCGCATGGCCCGGCCGCGCGCCGTTCGCCGGATCGAGCCGGCCCATCAGGTCGAGCGCGGGCCGCGTGCGATGGTCGGCGAATTTCAGATAGAGATTGGCATCCCACACCGTGGACTTTCCGTCGCTCACGTCACTTCTCCTCGAACGCTTCGTCGACCGGCACACGATAGGCCGTCGCGATCTTGTTGCCCTTCTGCGCGGCCAGCACGACCGCCATGAACTCCCCGAACATCTCCTCGGTCATGCCCTTCTGGCGCGCCATGGTGCCATGCGAGGCGATGCAGTAGTCGCACTGGTTGGCGACGGAGACCGCGAGATAGACCAGCTCCTTGGTGAGCCCGTCGAGTGTGCCCGGCGCCATCACCGCTTTCATTTCCGCCGCGAAGCGTTCCATCGTGTCGGGATGGCGGGCAAGCGCCTTCCACACATTGTTGATCTTCGCCGGATCGTTACCGCGCGCCTGGGCGATTCCTTCGACCACCGCCCTGGCCCGCGGGTTCATGTCCTTGTACTCGGTCAGCTTGGCCATGCGTGATTGCTCCACGAATGAAAAGGGCCGGCGGTATGCCGGCCCCATCTTGGCGTTTTCGCACCAATTGGTCAGTACATATGCTGGCCGCCGTTGATCGACAGGGTCGAGCCGGTGATGAAGCCGGCATCGTCAGCGATCAGGAACATGACGCCGCGGCCGATCTCCTCGGCCTTGCCGAGACGGCCGACCGGAATCTTGGCCACGATCTTCTCCAGCACGTTGGCCGGCACGGCCGCGACCATGTCGGTTTCGGTGTAGCCCGGCGCGATTGCATTCACGGTGATGCCCTTCGACGCGCCCTCCTGGGCCAGCGCCTTGGTGAAGCCGTGGATGCCCGACTTGGCGGCGGCGTAGTTCACCTGGCCGTATTGGCCGCCCTGGCCGTTGATCGAGCCGATGTTGACGATGCGGCCGAAGCCGCGCGTGTTCATGCCGTCCCACACCGCCTTGCTCATGTTGAAGCAGGAGCCGAGGTTGGTGTCGATGACGGCATCCCACATGTCGCGCGTGAGGCGGCGCATCGTGGAATCGCGGGTGATGCCGGCATTGTTCACGAGGACCTCGACGGGACCCATGTCCTTTTCGATCTGGGCGATCACCGACTGGCAGGCGGCGAAGTCGCCGACGTCGAACTTGTAGACGTTGATTCCGGTCTCGGCCTTGAAGCTGTTCGCGGCCTCGTCGTTGCCGGCATAGGTCGCGGCGACCTTGTATCCCTTGTCCTTCAGCATCCGGGAGATGGCGGCACCGATGCCACGCGTTCCGCCCGTCACGACTGCTACCCGTCCGGCCATTTTTTCCTCCCGTGTGTTGACACCCACACACTCTAGCCGGTTATCCCCCATCTCCTGCAAGCGCAGATGCGTGTCGCTTCGATGTCCGAATTGATCGACGCCGCCGGATAGAGGCGACCGGCCGCGCGCGCCTAGAACGGCGCCATGAAACCTTTCACCGCCCTGCTCGGCGCCGCCGCCGGGACCCACGCCGCCGACCAGATGGCGCTCGCCACCCTGCCGCTGACGGCGACCCTCGTGCTGGGAGCCGGTCCGGACCTGCTCGGCCTGCTGGTCGCCGCGCAGAGTGCATCCTGGCTGCTGGTCTCCCTGCCGGCTGGCGCCTGGGTCGATCGCATGCCGCGCCGCCGCATGCTGATCGTGGCCCTGGCGCTCGGCCTCACCGCCTCGCTGGTCGCGGTTGCAGCAGCGGCCACCGGCTATGTCTTCCTGCTGGGCCTCGCCGCCATCGCCGGCGCTTCGGGCACGGTCGTCTATGTCCTGACGTCGGTGTCGCTGCTGCCGAGCCTGGTCGCGGCGGGCGATCTGCCGCGCTCCAACGCACGTCTCGAGCTGGCGCGCGCCGTCGTGAGCCTGGCCGCGCCGTTCGTGGCCGGTCTCCTCGCACAACATCTGTCGCCGACCTGGGGCTATGCGCTTGCGGCCTTGGGCGCGGCGCTGGCGCTGGTCTGCGTGCTCGCCCTGCCCAAGGGCACGGCACCGACGAGCGGCGCCGAACGGCCCTCCCTCGCCAGCGCCATCCGGATCGGCACGGCGTTCGTCGTCCACAACGAGCTGCTGCGTGGCATCAGCCTCTGCGCGATCTTCTGGAACTTCGCCTTCTTCGCGCTGCTGGCCATCTGGGCACCGCTGGCGCTGGGACCGCTCGGCCTCGACCCAGCGCATATGGGCCTCGCCCAGTCGACCTACGGCGCCGGGCTGATCCTGGGCGCGCTGGTGGCACCTGTGACGGCCCACCGCCTGCCGCCGCTCGTGACCCTGATCTTCGGACCGGCGGTGTCGATCGTCGCGGCGCTCCTGTTCCTCGCGGCACCCTCGGGCAACGGCTTCGTCCTGGCGGCGGGCGGTTACTTCCTGGTGGGGTTCGGCCCGATGCTGTGGCTGATCTGCCAGACGACCGTGCGCCAGCTGGTGACGCCGTCGCCGCTGATGGGCCGGGTCAACGCCACGGTCCAGACCGCGATCTACGGTGTCCGTCCGCTGGGCGCCCTGGCCGGCGGGCTGGTGGCGGCGCAGGCTGGACTGCACGCGGCCCTGCTCCTGATCGCCGTGGCCTTCGCGCTCTCGACCCTCGTCATCATCCTGTCACCGCTGGCGCGCCTGCGTGTCATGCCCACACCAGCGACCGCCTGAGGCTTGACCCGCAGGCCGGTCCGTCGGAATTTGCCGGCGGAGGTCGTTGCATGAAGAAGTTTCTGGGCGCCGCTTTGGTGGCGCTTTCCCTGTCCGCTTGCCAAAGTTCGTCATGGTACCAGGCCTATGGCACGAACTCATTTCCCGTTGCGAAGGACGGCATGGCCGCACTCTACATCGTGCGCGACACGGCGCCGCCGGATGCGCCGGGCATTCCCATCGCCATGAGCCGCAATGCCGTCGGCAGCCTCGCCGGCTCGACCTGGATGCGCCTCGACCTGCCGCCCAATCCCTACGACCTGCGCGCCTATGGCGACGGGGAGAGCACCGAACTGATCGTCACCGTCGTGCCCGGCGAGACCCGGTTCCTGCTGGCCGAGCCCAAGGGCACCAACGACGCCCAGCTCACCTGGCTCTCGCAGGAAGACGGGCGCCGCCTCGTCAAGGCGGGCACGCAGGTCGGCACCTACATCAACTACTAGAGTCTCGCCCTCGAGCTGACACCCAACCCACCTCATCCTGAGGAGGCCTCGCAGAGGCCGTCTCGAAGGATGGGCAACAGAGGTGGTGCGCGTGCCCACCCTTCGAGACGCGCTCCTGCGGTGCGCTCCTCAGGGTGAGGATCTTCAAAAGCAAACGCCCGAAGGATTGCTCCCTCGGGCGTTTTTCATTTCGTCGCGGCCCGCGCTCAGTCGCGCTGGACGCACATCGCGATGCCCATACCGCCGCCGATGCACAGCGTGGCGAGGCCCTTCTTGGCGTCGCGCTTCTGCATTTCATAGAGCAGCGTCGTCAGCACGCGCGCGCCCGAGGCGCCGATCGGATGGCCGAGCGCGATCGCGCCGCCGTTGACGTTGAGCTTGCTCTCGTCGAGGCCGAGCTGCTTGCCGACGGCCAGCGCCTGGGCGGCGAAGGCTTCGTTGGCTTCGACCAGGTCGAGGTCCTTGACCGTCCAGCCGGCCTTCTTCAGCGCTTCCTGCGAGGCCGTAACCGGGCCGATGCCCATGATCGACGGATCGACACCGGTGGTCGCCCACGACACGATCTTCGCGAGCGGCGTGACACCGCGCTTCTTGGCTTCGTCGGCGCTCATCAGGACAAGGGCCGCCGCGCCGTCGTTGATGCCCGAGGCGTTGCCGGCGGTGACCGAGCCGCCTTCCTTGGTGAAGGCCGGACGCAGCTTGGCCAGCGCCTCGACCGTCGTGCCGTGACGCGGGAACTCGTCGGTGTCGACGACGACGTCGCCCTTGCGGGTCTTGATCGTCACCGGAACGATCTCGTCCTTGAAGCGGCCGGACTTCTGCGCCGCCTCGGCCTTGTTCTGCGACGAGGCCGCGAACGTGTCCTGTTCGGCGCGCGTGATCTGGAACTTCTGCGCGACGTTCTCGGCGGTGTTGCCCATGTGATAGCCGTGGAACGCATCCCACAGGCCGTCCTTCAGCATGGTGTCGACCATCTTGAGCTCGCCCATCTTGGTGCCGTCGCGCATGTGCGCGGCGTGCGGCGCCTGGCTCATGCTCTCCTGGCCGCCGACCACCATGATGCTGGCGTCGCCGTTGCGGATCGCCTGCCAGCCGAAGGCGACGGCGCGCAGGCCGGAGCCGCAGAGCTGGTTGATGCCGAGCGCGGTCTTCTCGACCGGGATGCCGGAATTGACGGCCGCCTGGCGCGCCGGGTTCTGGCCCTGACCGCCGGTCAGGATCTGGCCCATGATGACTTCGTCGACTTCCTCGGGCTTCACCTTGGCGCGCTCGAGCGCGCCCTTGATGGCGGTCTTGCCGAGATCGTGCGCCGGCACCGAGCCGAATGCGCCGTTGAACGAGCCGATTGGCGTGCGCGCAGCGCTCGCGATAACGATGTCCGTCATGAATCCCTCCGTGGCAGGCCGCCCTCGCGGATATTTATAGGCCTGCCGCGCGGCGGGGCAAGGACTGCCGCCTGAGCGGGCTGGCTGCCTTCATTCCGAACAGCGGCCGGATCCAGCGCCACGGACGCACCAACCCTGCGTAAATCAGCCAGGTCCCGGCGAAGGTCGCGACCACTGCTGCGATGAAGCCCAGGAGGGGTGGTGCGCCGACCCGGAGCAGTCCCCACACCGCGATCACCGTTACGGACTGATGAATGAGATAGAACGGATAGACCGCCTCGGTCGCCTCGGACAGGAACGCGGGCCGCCGGGTGAGGTAGCGGTGCGCGAAGCCGATGATGGCGAACAACCACGCCATGACGTTGACCGCCGACAGGAGGGCAAAGACCGGCCGCACCTCGGGCGGAATGGTCGGCCGGACCGTGCCCGCGAAGAAGCCGGTATAGAGAACCACGTAGGCGGCAATCCCGACGGCCAGCGAGACGAGGCGCTGGCGCTGCAACACCCGCAACAGGTCGGGCGAACCGAAGATGAAGGCGCCGTAGAGCAGCAGCGCACCGTACGAGACGAGCCCGTTCCAGTCGCCGACCAGCCCGTTGATATTCCACGAGACCGGCGCCAGCCAGAGCGTCGAGGCGGCGAGCGGCAGGACCATCAGCCAGTGCAGGCCGAAGCGCGCGGTAACCTGGCCGGCTTTCGCGAGCGTCGCCTGGCCCGACGCCGACCGCGCCCACAGAAAGACCGGCAGGAGCACCAAGGTCAGCACGAGCACGTAGGCCACGAACCAGAGATGGTGCCAGCTCATGTTGCCCTTCGGGTAGACGCCCTCGAAGGCATGCGGCAGCCATTGCAGGAACGAGCCGGTGAACTGGCCGCTGGAGAGCCGTTCCAGATAGACCTGCGGCGGCACGATCACGACCATGCCGAAGGCCAGCGGCAGCAGCAGGCGCTTCAGCCGGTCGAGCACGAAGCCGCCCGGCGTACGGTCGCCCAGCGCCAGCATGATGGCCGCGCCCGAGACCACGAAGATCAACGGCATGCGCCAGCGGTTCAGAAACCGCATGGCCTCGCGCAGTCCTTCGAGACTGTCGGGGCTGGTGACGTGCCAGCTCCAGCCCGACCAGGCCATGCCGGCGTGGTAGAAGATCAGCAGGCCGAAGGCTGTGACGCGGAGCCAATCGAGATCGGCGCGGCGGGCGGCAAAAGCGACAGGCTGCATGGCAAGGCTCCCGGTGGCGAACGCCCTTGACCTACGCGCCAAGCCCTTGATTCCGTGTCGTTTTGTGACGACCGGCGTGCCCCGTGGGATGACCGGCAGGCGGTGCGGGACGTCCGGTTGGCCCTCAACGCGACCGCAGATGATTCAAGGATCCCTCACTTCGTTCGGGATGACATCGTTGTTGGAATGGGCGCAGTGCGTTGATGCCGAAAAAGGTGTCATCCCGAACGAAGTGAGGGATCCTTCGTCAGGCCCTGACGGGGGCCAGGGCTTCGAAACGTTGCCGATAGCGCCGGCTCAGGTTCACCTCCGCGCCGCCCTGAAGGCGGATGCGCCAGTCGCCGTTCACCCAGGGCGTCACCTCGACCACACGGGCGATGTTGACCAGATGGGATTTGTGCACCCGCACGAACCGTTTCGGATCGAGCTCGCCTTCCAGCTTGGTGAGGGAGGAGCGGATCTCGAAGGTCTCGTCGCCGACATGCAGCACGGCGTAATTGCCAGAGGCCTCGATCCAGTCGATGTCGGCCACCTCGACCATGATCTCGCGGCCCTTGCGGCGGACGGCGAAGCGCTCGGGCAAGGGTCCGGCTGGAGGGTCCGGTACCGGCGCACTGGCTTCCACGGGCTCAGGCGGAGCCGGGCGCGTCAGGTAATGACGCAGCGCCACCGAACCCGCGCTCAACAGCGCATAGGCGATGATGTCCTTGGCGAACTCGTAGACCAGCCGGTCGAGCGTGAGCGGAAAGCTGTGCGGCATGCCCAGGATGCCGCCGAACCAGAGCAGCCTGAGCGCCGCCATGCCCAGCGTATGGGCGATGCTGAACGGCACGACCGCCGCGACATGGATCACGAGGTTGCGCGGGTGGTGGGGGATCGGCCAGCGCCGGTGCAGCCAGTAGATCACCGGCAGCAGCGCCGCCACGACCAGATGGCTGGAAACCTGGATCGCCAGGGCAGCGCCGTACGACATCGCAACGCCGCGCGCCGCCTCGTTGGCGATCTCGACATGGGTATGGGCGAAGACGGAGACCGTCAGCAGCGCCAACCAGATCGCCGGCACGCGCCAGTCGAAGGACCTAGCCGGTGACGACACGGGATCGCCGGGTCGGAAGACTGCCCAGCCACTCCATCAGCGGCGTCCAGCAGAGCTCGCGGGCGCGGCCGCTCACCACCATGCCGATATGGCCGAGCGGCAGGTCGATCCGCGTCGCGTTCTTCAACCCCTTCTTCGGATCTGCCAGGGCCGCGGCCGAGAGCGGCGGCACGATGCGATCGCCCGAGGGAATCATGACCAGCGACGGCACCTTGATCTTCGACGGCACGATGCGCCGGCCGCCGACGACCCAGTTGTTGCTGCCCGGCACGTTGCTGCCGTACCAGCCGACCAGGCATTCGCGCGCCGTCGGACCGGCGAGCGGCGCGCCGCCGTTCAGCCAGTCCTCGAGCAGCACGAACTCCTTCGCATGCTCGCTGTTCGGATCGAGGCCGAGGAAGCGGCCGAACTTCTTCACCGCGAGCCAGGGATCGAGCGACCAGAACAGCGTCTGCAGGATGTCGACCGGCAGCTCGCCGACCTTGTCGGCGACCTCGGCCAGAAGCGGCCCGGTCGACAGAAGGAAGGCGTGGCCGGTGCGGTCGGCGTGGAAATCCCAGGGCGCCGCCATCAGCGCGAGCCCGGCGACGCGGCGCGGCTTGCGCGCGGCCAGCGCCACGGTGAGCGTGCCGCCCATGCAGTAGCCGAGGACCGCCGGCGCCCGGCGTGCCCGCTTCGCGACGAAGGCGAGCGCCCGCTCGAGGCGCGCCACATAGGCGGTCGTGTCGAAGCTGCGCTCCTCCTCGTTGGGCGTTCCCCAATCGACGAGATAGGGCCGCAGCCCTTGCGCGGCCATGGCGCGCAGCAGGCTCTTCTCGGCGGTGAGATCCAGCACTTCCCAGCGGTTGATCAGCGACGGCACGACCAGGACCGCGCGCGTACCGCGCCGCCGTGCCGCGCGATTCGTGGTGCCGTAGTCGAGCAGCCGCGTATTGCCCTCGCTCCATACGGGAGGCGGATCGATCAGGGTGCGGTGAACGTCGTTGCGCTGATAGGCCATCACGCCGTCGGCCAGCCGGATCTGGCGCCGCCGGATCTCGCGCTGCAGCGCTTGCTCGAACTGGCCCTCGCCGGCCTTCGCTTCGAGCGCGGCAATCTCCGGCAGCAAAGCTGCCAGCGATTCAGGAGCCCCGGCTGCGGGACTCGAGTTCGGCGAGCCTTGCTTCAAGAGCCTCCACGCGCTTTCGGAGCTCGCCCACGTCATCAGGGCCGTACCCAGATGGAGCGGCAGCGGACGGGGGCCTAGTCGTGCCTGCATGAGACGCTCCCTGGGCAACCTGCATGGCCGAGGCGACCTGCGCATTCGCGGCCGCGAACAGCCGGGCGACCTGCTCGGTCACGGCCTGATCGGAGGCGAGACCGGCAAGCTGGCTCTGCCACAAATCGAGGTAGCGCCGCGCCAACCTGTCGAAATCGGAGCCGGAACCGCCTGTCGTGTCGTCGTTCTCTGAGGCCATGCACATAGTATAACGCATCGACGCGCAGACGCTGCTTTCGCATGAGCAAAGCGTGCCTTGTCGCACTGCGGCATCGGCGCTAAGGTGAACGATCCCAGTAAACGAGCGTTCACTGCGCTTGGGAGCTAGAGGAGCGAAGCGTAATGGCCGATCAGGCAGTACCCGAGGGCGGACCGAAAGCGGCGCCTGTGGTCATCAAGAAGTACGCGAACCGGCGGCTCTACAATACCGCGACCTCTGCCTATGTGACGCTGGACCATCTCTCGCAGATGGTGAAGGACAAGACCGACTTCGTCGTCTACGACGCCAAGACAGGCGACGAGATCACGCGCTCGGTGCTGACGCAGATCATCTTCGAGGAAGAGAGCAAGAGCGGCCAGACGCTGCTGCCGATCCCTTTTCTCCGCCAGCTCATTTCCTTCTACGGCGACAGCCTGCAGGGTGTGGTGCCGCAGTATCTCGAAATGTCGATGACGCAGTTCGCCCGCAACCAGGACCAGATGCGGCGCTACATGCAGAATGCGTTCGGGTTCAACCCGTTCCAGCAGTTCGAGTCGATGGGCAAGCAGAACATGGCGATGTTCGAGAACGCCATGCGCATGTTCAACCCGTTCGGCACGCAGCCCAACGGCCAGGCACCCGCCGGGCAGGATTCCGTACCTGCACCCACGGCTGCCAACGGCCACGAGCCGCCCAAGGCCGAGACGGCGGCGACGCCGGCCAACGACACCGCGATCGACGACCTGAAGCGCAAGCTCGACGAGTTGCAGAGCCAGCTCGCGGAGCTCGGCAAGAAGTCCTGACGAAGCCATGAACGCGCCGCCGTCGTCGATGGCCCGCCGGGTCATGTCGCCCTGCATCGGCATCTGCAAGCTCGATCAGAAGAGCGGCTTTTGCCTCGGCTGCAAGCGCACGATCGAGGAGATCGGCCGCTGGGTGATGCTCGACGATCCCGCACGCCAGGCCATCATCGACCAGCTCCCGACGCGGAAGCTTTAGCGCTTACTTTCCCTTGAACACCGGCTTGCGCTTCTCGCGGAAAGCTGAGGTGCCTTCCTTGTAGTCCTCGGTCAGACCCGTCAGCACGTTCTGGTCGGCATCCATGTGCGCGGCGAGATCGTCGAGCGCATGGGCGAGGCGATTGACCGACGCCTTGCTCATGCGCACCGGGATCGGCGGCTGGCGGGCGATGCGCTCGGCGAATTCCATCGACGCGGCGAAAGCCTGGCCGTCTTCCACGACGTTCTCGACCAGGCCCCACTCCCGCGCTTCCGCCGCGCTGATGCGATCGGACGCCAGGATCACCGCCTGCTTGGTGCGCGCCGGGCCCATCAGCGCCAGCATGCGCGGGATCGAGCCCCAGCTCATGTTCATGCCGAGCTCGACCTCGGGAATGCGGAAATGCGCCGAGCGGCCGCAGGTGCGAAAGTCGAGCGACACGACCAGCGCCGCGCCGCCCCCAACGCAATGGCCCTCGATCGCGGCGATCGTGACCTGGTCCATGTCCTGCCAGGCCTTGCACATCTTGGGACCGACCCGCTGCTTCTGGATGCGTTCGCCCACCGGCAGGGTCGCGCGCGCCCAACCTTCCGGATCCTTGAGATCGAAGCCGGCTGAGAAGGCCTTGGCCGAGCCGGTCAGGATCACCACCGTCGTCTCGATATCGTCCTCGAAGTCGCGCGGCACGTCGCGCAGCTCGCGCATCGCCTGCTGGCTCAGCGCATTGATGTTGTCGCCGCGGTCGAAACGCACGACGGCGATGCGGCCTTGCGGGCCCAGGCCCTTCTCGATCTTCACGAACTGACGATCCATCGCGCGTTTCCTTCCGGCGTTTTGCGCAAGCCTAACGGCTCGCCTTTACAAGGGCGAGCCGCTTCGATTGACTGACCTGCATGTCGAAAGCCATCGAATCCACTGTCTTCGAACGCCGCGTCAACGCGTTGTTTGCCCCCTACACCAAGCCCGGCTCGCCGGGCGCCGTCGTCGGCGTGATGCGCGGCGGCGAGGTCGAATTCTGCAGGGGCTTCGGCCTCGCGAGCATCGAGCTGGGCGTGCCGATCCGTCCCGACACGCGCTTCCGCATTGCCTCGGTGAGCAAGCAGTTCACGGTGACGGCGGCGCTGATGCTGGCGGCCGAAGGCAAGCTCAAGCTCTCGGATCCGCCGCACAAGTACCTGCCCGAGCTGCCGCCGCTGCTCGTCACGATCGACCAGATGATGCGCAATTCGAGCGGCCTGCCCGACTTCCTCGAGCTGCTGCGCTTGGGCGGCCACGGGCTCGACAAGCCGGCACGGCCCGAGGACCTGTTCGATGCCTGCACGCGCAACCGTCATCTCAACTTCACGCCCGGCAGCCGCTTCCTTTACAGCAACACCAACTTCCTGCTGCTCGGCCTGATCGTCGAGAAGCTCACGAAGAAGAAGCTGGGCGACGTGCTGGCCGAGCGCATCTTCAAGCCGCTCGGCATGGCGCAGACCTCGCTGGTGGCCGAGATCGATGCGGTGATTCCCAACCTCGCCACCGGCTATCTCGGCGACCGCGAGCAGGGCTTCCGCCGCGCCGCCCATGCCTATCCGCAGGGCGGTGAAGGCGGCCTTACCTCGACGGTCGAGGACCTGCTGATCTGGAGCCGGCATTTCGACAAGCCGACCTTGGCGCAGACGATCCCCGCGCAACTCACCGCCATCGCCGGCCTCACCGGCGGCCACGCCAACAACTATCGCCGCGGCGTCGCGGTCGAGCAGTTGCGCGGCCTGCAGACGGTCGGCCATGGCGGCCTGTGGCCGGGCTTCCGCACCGAATTCCTGCGCGTGCCGAAGGCCGATCTCACCGTCGTTGTGATCGCCAACCTGGGCAGCATCGATCCGTGGCGGCGCGCCCGCGCCATCGCGGCGCTGGCCCTCGAAGGCAACAAGAAGATGAAGCCCGCCCTGGCCCCGATCGCGCAGGCGGAGATCAAGCCGCTCGCCGGGACCTGGTTCAATGCCGAGGAGCCGTCGCTGTTCGACCTGGCGTGGCGCAACGGCGAGGCCATCGTGACCCAGAACGGCCTGCCCTTCGCGCTGGGCCGCCGCGCCGGCGGCTGGTTCGGCGCCGAGCGTGGCTCCTACGAGTTCGCCCTGAAGCCCGGGCCCAAGGGAACGCTGAGGGTCGATCTCGGCGCCGGCCGGGTGCTGACGTTCGCGAAGGTGGGCAAGCGCGCCGCGGTCCCGGCCGCGCTCGCCGGCACCTACGTCTCGGCCGACTGCGCCGCGGTGTGGCGCATCTCGCGCGACGGCGAAGACTGGAAGATGGAGGTCGGCGGCCCGCTGATCTCGGGCGGCGCCCCGTGGATCCTGCGCGGGCTCGACGCTGACACGGTGGAGCTGGAATCGCCGGGTAGCTGGATCAAGGCCACCCAGCTCGCCCATCTCGTCCGCGACCGCAGCGGCAAGATCGCCGCGCTCGAGGTCTCGACCGGCCGCATCAAGAAGATGCGATTCGATCTCACGGTGTAAGCTTTCGGACTCTTCCCCTTTGCGGAGTCCGCAAAGGGGAAGTGCCCTCGTCTTACGAGGGCGATGGGATCATGACCCCTCCGTCGCGTAAGACGCGACACCTCCCCATCTGAATGGGGAGGCGATTCAGATCAGCGGAACGGGATCGCGTACATCAGGCCGCCGTTGGTCCAGAGCGCGTTCTGGCCACGGTCGAGCTTGAGCGCGGTGGCCGGGCCGACATGGCGGTCGTAGCTCTCGCCGTAGTTACCGACCTGCTTGATGACGTTGTACATCCACTTCTCGTCGACGCCGACCGCCTTGCCGTAGCCCGGCGTGACGCCGAGGAAGCGCTTCACGGCGGGATCGTCGCTCTTCATCTTCTCGTCGATGTTCTTCGACGTGATGCCCATCTCCTCGGCCTCGATCATGCCCATCAGGGTCCACTTCACGAGGTCGAACCACTGGTCGTCACCATGGCGCACGATCGGGCCGAGCGGCTCCTTGGAGATGCGCTCGGGCAGGATGACATGCTCGCCCTTGCCCGAGAGCTGGCCGGCGCGCGCAGCAGCGAGGCCCGAGGCGTCGGTCGTGTAGGCGTCGCAGCGGCCGGCGGCATAGGCCTGCAGCAGCTCGTCGAGCTTCTCGATCAGCACCGGCTTGAAAGTCATCTTGTTGGCGCGGAAATAGTCCGCGAGGTTGAGCTCGGTCGTCGTGCCCGGCTGCACGCAGACCGTGGCGCCGTTCAGCTCCTTGGCGCTCTTGATGTTGCTCTTGGCCGTCACCATGAAGCCCTGGCCGTCGTAGAAATTGACGCCCGCGATGTTGAAGCCGAGCGAGGTGTCGCGCAGCAGGGTCTGCGTGGCGTTGCGGGTGATGACGTCGACCTCGCCCGACTGCAGGGCGACGAAGCGCTGCTGGGCGGTGGTCGGGGTGAACTTCACCTTCTCGGCGTCACCGAACATCGCCGCGGCGATGGCCTTGCAGAGATCGACGTCGAGGCCGGTCCACTTGCCCTGGCTGTCGGCGAAGGAGAAGCCCGCCAGGCCGGTGTTCACCGCGCACTGGACGAAGCCCTTGGCCTTGACCGCGTCGAAGGTCTGGCCGGCCGAAGCCGGTCCTGCGGCAAACGCCACCGAGCCGGCGAGCGCGGCGGTTAGTGTGATGGATTTGAATGACATTGCTGAAGCCCCCAGTCTGTCCCGGTGGCTTCAGCATAGCAAAAGACGAGCCGCTTAGATCGTGCGTTCGACCATCAGCTTCTTGATCTCGGCGATCGCCTTGGCCGGGTTCAGGTGCTTCGGGCAGGTCTTGGTGCAGTTCATGATCGTGTGGCAGCGATACAGCCGGAACGGGTCCTCGAGATTGTCGAGGCGCTCGCCCTTGGCTTCGTCGCGGCTGTCGGCGATCCAGCGATAGGCCTGCAGCAGGATGGCCGGGCCGAGGTAGCGCTCGCCGTTCCACCAGTAGCTGGGGCACGAGGTCGAGCAGCAGAAGCACAGGATGCACTCCCACAGGCCGTCGAGCTTGGCGCGCTCCTCCGGCGACTGCAGGCGCTCGCGCGTCGGCGGCTGGGTGGAGGACTTCAGCCACGGCTCGATCGAGGTGAGCTGGGCGTAAGGGACGTTGAGGTCGGGCACCAGGTCGCGCACCACCGGCATGTGCGGCAGCGGGTAGATCTTGATGTCGCCCTTCACTTCGTCAATGAACTTGGTGCAGGCCAGCGTGTTGGTGCCGTCGATGTTCATCGCGCACGAGCCGCACACGCCCTCGCGGCAGGAGCGGCGGAAGGTCAGCGAGCTGTCGATCTCGTTCTTGATCTTGATCAGCGCGTCGAGAACCATCGGACCGCAGGTGTCCATGTCGACTTCATAAGTGTCGACCGACGGGTTCTTTCCGTCTTCCGGCGTCCAGCGGTAGACCTTGAACGTCTTGATGTTCTTGGCGCCCGCGGCTGCCTTGTAGGTCTCGCCAACGCCGACCTTGGAATTGGCGGGAAGAGTGAACTCGGCCATGTCGTCCTCTCGAACTCAGTACACGCGGGCCTTGGGCGGGAACGACTGGACGTCGTTGCTCATCGGCTGCAGGTTGACCGGGCGGTAGTCGATTTTGGTCTTGCCGGTCAGCTCGTCGACCCAGACGACCGTGTGCTTCAGCCAGTCCTTGTCGTCGCGGTTCGGATAGTCCTCCTGCGCATGCGCGCCGCGGCTTTCCTTGCGGTTCGCGGCCGAGCGGATCGTGCCCTGCGCCTGGAGGATCAGGTTCTCGAACTCCAGCGTCTCCATGAGATCGGAGTTCCAGATCATCGAGCGATCCTTGACCTTGATGTCGCCTTTGCCGGCGAACACCTTGTCCATGTTCTCGCAACCCTCTTCGAGCGTCTTGCTCGTGCGGAACACCGCGCAGTCGTTCTGCATGGTCTTCTGCATCATGGCGCGCAGCTGCGCCGTCGGCGTGCCGCCGTTGGCATGGCGGGCCTTGTCGAGGCGGGCGATCGCCTCCTCGCCGGCGTGCGGCATGTCCTTGTGCGTCTGGCCCGGCGTCATCTGCTCGGCCACGCGGTTGGCGGCGGAGCGGCCGAACACGACCAGCTCGAGCAGCGAGTTGGAACCCAGGCGGTTGGCGCCGTGCACGCCGATCGAGGCGGCCTCGCCCAGCGCCATCAGGCCCGGCACGACGGTGTTGGGATTGCCGTCCTTCACCGTCATGACTTCGCAGTGATAGTTCGCCGGGATGCCGCCCATGTTGTAGTGGCAGGTCGGCAGGATCGGGATCGGCTGGCGGGTCACGTCGACGCCGGCGAAGATGCGCGCGGTCTCGGCGATGCCCGGCAGGCGCTCGTGGATGATCTTCGGGTCGAGATGCTCGACGTGCAGCTCGATGTAGTCCTTGTTCGGGCCGCAGCCGCGGCCTTCGCGGATCTCGATGGTCATCGAGCGGCTGACGACGTCGCGCGAGGCGAGGTCCTTGGCCGACGGGGCATAGCGCTCCATGAAGCGCTCGCCGCTGGCGTTGGTGACGTAACCACCCTCGCCGCGCACGCCCTCGGTGATGAGGCAACCCGCGCCGTAGACGCCGGTCGGATGGAACTGCACGAACTCGAGGTCCTGCAGCGGCAGGCCGGCGCGCAGCGCCATGGCGCCGCCGTCACCGGTGCAGGTGTGGGCCGAGGTCGCCGTCTGGTAGACACGGCCGTAGCCGCCGGTCGCCAGCACCACCTTGTGGGCGCGGAAGCGATGGATCGTGCCGTCGTCGAGGTTCCAAGCCATGACGCCACGGCACACGCCTTCGTCCATGATCAGGTCGAGGGCGAAATACTCGATGAAGAACTCGGCGTGGTTCCGCAGCGACTGCTGGTAGAGCGTGTGCAGGATCGCATGGCCGGTACGGTCGGCCGCGGCGCAGGTGCGCTGGGCGATGCCCTTGCCGAATTCCGTCGTCATGCCGCCGAACGGGCGCTGGTAGATCTTGCCCTCGGGCGTGCGGCTGAACGGCACGCCATAGTGCTCGAGCTCGATGATCGCGCCGATGCCGTCACGGCACATGTATTCGATCGCGTCCTGGTCGCCGAGCCAGTCGGAGCCCTTCACGGTGTCGTACATGTGCCAGCGCCAGTCGTCCGGGCCCATGTTGCCCAGTGCCGCCGAGATGCCGCCCTGCGCCGCCACGGTGTGGCTGCGGGTCGGGAACACCTTGGTGATGCAGGCCGTCTTGAAGCCCTTGTTGGCCATGCCGAAGGTCGCCCGCAGGCCGGCGCCACCAGCGCCGACGATGACCACGTCGTATTCGTGATCGATGACCTTGTAGGCGGTGTTGCCGATGTTGACCGTCCCTGCGACGGGAGCCTTGCTGTTGCCGCTGCTCGCCTCGGCCATGACTTAGCCTCCGAATCCGATACGCATGCTGGCCACGATCGCCGCCAGCCCGAAGAATACTGCGATGAACTTGACCGCCACGATCAGCGCCAGCTTGACGCCCTCATTGTGTACGTAGTCCTCGATCACGACCTGGATGCCGAGCTGGCCATGATGCAGCCCGATGCAGATCGTCAGGATCATCAGCACCATGACGAAGGGCGAGCTGAGCCAGGAGCGGACCATGCCGTAGTCCGCGCCGCTCAGCATCACCAGCGAGATGGCGAACCAGATGACGAGCGGGATCAGCGCGACCGCCGTGAGGCGCTGTACCCAGAAATGATGCACGCCGCTCTTGGCCGAGCCGAGACCGCGCGCGCGGCTGAGGTGGCTTCTGAGATCGCTGTTCATCCGCCGCTCCTCAGATCAGCCGCAGGCCGACGATCCACGAGATCGCCGTCGCCACGAGGGAAACCGCCACCACGATCCAGCCGCTGCGATCCGCATCCTTCAGTTCGAAACCGTATCCGAAATCCCAGAATAGGTGACGGATGCCGTTGAACAGATGGAAGAACATGGAGAACAGCCAGCCGCCGAGCACGAAGCGGCCGACGATCGAGCTGTTGAAGGCCTGGAACTTCGCATAGACCTCGTAGCTGCCGGAGGCACACACGACCCAGAGCGTGAGGTAGAGCACGCCGACGGACAGGGCGATGCCGGTCGCGCGATGCAGGATCGAAAGAATCGCCAGGAACGGCAGTCGATAGACTTGCAGATGGGGAGAAAGCGGCCGGCTGGTCGGCCGATTGGCAGCGCTCATCGGGTGATGACCTCAAATCGCCGAATATCGGCTCGCGCTGTTTTTAGCGCGCAACCGCTTCAAGTCAACGAATGTCGGCGTTGCACGTGCGTTAAGCCCCGGATTTGCAAGCGAAAATCCGCCTGCCGAGCGGCTTTTCTAGGCAATGCGCCGCGGCATGAGCAGCCAGTAGTCGAGATCGAGCACGACGGCGGGATGGTACTTGCCGTCCGCGCCCTTGGCCGGAAACGAACCGCAGGGACAATCCTTCGCCGCAATGCTTCTCATTCGCAACGCGCCGACATCCGTGCGACCCGGCAGCGGCGCCGTCTCGAGCACTTCCGACCAGGCATAGATCGTGTCGCCGCCGAAGGTCGGCGCGACATGGCTGCCGGCGTTGAAAGCGGCGACACGGAATCCGTTGGCCAGCCCGTTGAACGACAGCGCCCGCATCAGCGAGATCACATGGCCGCCATAGGCGAGACGGCGGCCGAAGCGCGTGTCCTTACCGGCAAAGGCATCGAAGTGGACGCGCGCGGTATTCTGGTAGAGCCGCGTCGAGAACATGTGATCGGAATCCTCGAGCGTGATGCCGCTCACATGGTCGATGCGCTCGCCCGCCACGTAATCCTCCCAGCGATGAGAGGAACCGGCCGCGGCATCGTCGTAGCCGGCGAGCGACAGGCCCTCAGGCACGATGAGATCAGCCGGCTTCACCGACGGCGCCGTCTTCGGCACGACGGTGGGCTGCACGGCTGCGTTGGGATCGCGCTTGTGCACCATCACCCAGCGCACATAGTCGAGGACCATCTCTCCCTTCTGGTTCACGCCGGTCGAGCGCACCCAGACGACGCCGCTCGTCCTGTTGGAATTCTCGCGCAGGCCCAGCACCGTCGAACTCGCCGACAGCGTGTCGCCCGGATAGACCGGCACGCCCCAGCGGAACTCGGCATAGCCGAGATTGGCCACGGCATTCAGCGAGATATCCGGCACCGTCTTGCCGATGATGACATGGAAGACCAGCAGATCGTCGAGCGGCGCGCGCGGCAGGCCGATCGCCTGCGCAAACACATCGGAAGAGTTGATGGCGAAGCGCGACCCGTAGAGCGCGATGTTCAGCGCCGCATCGGCCTCCGTGAGCGTTCGCGGCGTGGCATGGCGGAATTCCTGCCCGACGCGAAAATCCTCGAAGAAGTTGCCGTTGTTGGTCTTGCTCATGTTCTTGGGGCTCATGTCCCGGCCTGCAGTTCCTTGATCGCGGTGGCCATCGCCAGCGCGCGCTCGGCCTGCTCGACATGGAGGTTCTCGATCATGCGGCCGTCGACCGTGACGACGCCCTTGCCTTCGGCCTGCGCGGCCTTGAAGGCGGTCACGATCTTGCCGGCCATTTCGAGTTCCGCAGCCGACGGTGCGAAGACCTCGTTGCAGGGCTCGACCTGGCTGGGATGGATCAGCGTCTTGCCGTCGAAACCCATCTCCAGCCCCTGCTGGCAGACGGAGCGGAAACCCTCCGTATCCTGGATGTCGTTGTAGACACCGTCGAGGATGGTGAGGCCGTGGGCGCGCGCGGCGAGCATGCCGAGGCCCAGCGCCGTCACCATCGGAAGGCGCATCGGCGTATGACGCGCGCGCATGTCCTTCACCAGGTCGTTGGTGCCCATGATGAACAGAGTAAGCCGCGGGTGCGATCCCGCCACTTCCTCGGCGCGCAGGATGCCCTTGGGCGTTTCCATCATGGCCCACACCGCCATCGACTCGGGCGCGCCGGCGGCATCGAGCAGGCCGACGACGCTCGCCACCTCGGCCGCGCTCTCGACCTTCGGCACCACCACCGCATCGGCGCCCGACTTGGCAATCGCCGTGATGTCGGCCGCGCCCCACTGCGTGGCAAGACCGTTGCAGCGGATCGCGATCTCGCGCTTGCCATAGCCCTTGCTCTGCGCCGCGGCGACCACGTTGGCGCGGGCCGCCTCCTTGGCGTCGGGTGCCACGGCGTCTTCGAGATCGAAGATCAGCGCATCGGCCGGCAGGGTCCGCGCTTTTTCGAGCGCACGTGTGTTGGCACCCGGCATGTAAAGAACGCTGCGGCGCGGACGGACGGACATCGACATCTCAGAGCCTCCCCGGAAAACGCGGCGGACTATAATGACGGTCCTCCTTGTGGCAAGGTGGCGCCGGCCATGCGCTTCCTGTCCCTCCAGAGCCATGTCGCCTACGGCTATGTCGGCAATCGTGCGGCGACTTTCCCGCTGCAACGATTGGGCCACGAAGTCTGGGCGGTGAACACGGTCGAGTTCTCAAACCACACGGGCTACGGCGCCTGGCGCGGTCGCGCGGCCTCGGCCGAGCAGGTCGCCGAGATCGTGCAGGGCATCGAAGCGCTGGGCCAGCTCGCGCGGTGCGATGGCCTGCTGACCGGCTATGTCGGCGATGCGGCGCTGGCCGACGTCGTTCTCGATACCGCACGCCGCGTGCGGGCGGCCAATCCGCGCGCGATCTGGTGCTGCGATCCGGTGCTGGGTGACATCGACACGGGCATCTACGTCAAACCGGGTATCGACACATTTTTCCGCGACCGGGCGATCCCGGCCGCCGACCTCGTGACCCCCAATCATTTCGAACTCGAGCATCTGACCGGGCGCAGAGTCGCGACGATGGATGAAGCGCTGGCCGCGGCGCGCACGTTGCTCGCTGGAGGGCCGCGCCTCGCCCTCATCACCAGCCTGCGCCGCGCCGATGCGCCGATCGACATGATCGAGATGGTGGCCGTAACCCGCGAGGCGGCCTGGCGCGTCGCAACGCCCATGATCGGATTTCCCATCGCACCGAACGGTACCGGTGACTCGGTCGCCGCGCTCTTCACGGCGCACTGGATCGCCGGCGACGACATCGCCGAAGCGCTCGGCAAGGCCGCCTCGTCGATCTTCGCGGTCCTCGAAGCCACCGCGGCGATGGGCGAGCGCGAACTGCAACTCGTGGCGGCGCAGGACCGGCTGATTGGGCCGTCGCGCCTGTTCACCGCCGAGAGGCTGTAGCCGCGTGATGTCCGTGCCGGGCTTCGTCTTCGATCCCTTCTCGCTCGCCATCGAGGGCGCGGCGATCGGGTTCCTCATCGCCGTACCGGTCGGGCCAGCGGCCGTGCTCTGCATGCGGCGGTCGATCACCGTCGGCGCCATGGCGGGCTACATGACCGGCATCGGCGCGGCGCTGGGGGACGCAGTATTCGGCGCCGTCGCGGCCTTCGGCCTGTCGTTCGTGCAGCAATTCGTGATCGAACGCGAGGGCTGGCTGCTCGGCATCGGCGGCCTCGTCCTGGTGGCCATGGGCTGGTCGACGATGCGCCACCGGCCGCGCAACGTGGGGGATCCCGTCGCCGACGACCGCGAGCACCAGTTCTCGACGCACTTCCACTATGCCAGTTCGAGCTTCTTCATCACGGTGTTCAATCCGCTCACCGTGATGGCCTTCGGCGCGGCCTTCGCCGGCCGCAACCTGGCCGGCGTCGGCGGCAGCCTGCCCGACGCCACACTGCTGGTCGCCGCCGTGTTCTGCGGCGCGCTGGCGTGGTGGACGATTATTTGCACGGCAGCGGTGTCGCTGCGTGCCCGCTTCACCGGAGCCGGCCTGCTCTGGCTCAACCGTGGCTCCGGCGCCGTCATCCTGGGCTTCGGGGTGGTGGCCCTGATCTCGCTCCTGCCGCTGCCCTGGAAGAAGATCGGCGCCTTCCTCGGTCTCTAGCTCAGACGATCTTGCAGACCTCGTCGAACTCGAAGCGCGGGCTGCGGGCAAACACCTTGGAATGATCTCCGTAGCCGATGTTGCACAGGAAGTTCGTCTTGAACTTGCCATCGGGGAAGAAGGCCGCGTCGACCTTGGCATTGTCGAAGCCGCTCATGGCGCCGCAGTCGAGGCCGAGCGCGCGAGCCGCGATGATCAGGTAGGCGCCCTGCAGGCTGCCGTTGCGGAACGCGGTCGGCTCGGCCGAAGGCTTGCCCTTGAACCAGTGGATGGCGGTCTTGTCGTGCGGGAACACCCGCGGCAGATGCTCGAAGAATTCCGGGTCGTAGGCCAGGATCGCCGTCACCGGCGCCGTCATCGTCTTCTCGGTATTGCCCGCGCTCAGCGCCGGCTTCAGCTTCTCCTTGCCCTCCTGGGTGCGCACGAAGACGATTCGCGCCGGCTGGCAGTTGGCCGAGGTCGGGCCCCACTTCATGAGATCGTAGATTTCGTGAATTTTTTCGTCGGTCACCGGCTTATCGAGCCAGCCATTGTGCGTGCGGGCCTCACGGAAGATGGTGGCAAGCGCCTTGTCGTCGAGCATCGAATTCCCCTTGAAAGTTGAGCGACCGTAACGAAGCTTCCTCGAACGGTCGAGACGCGCACATGTGATCGAGTTACCGTCCGGAACCCGCCGTTCCGTTGCACGAATTGTGCTAGCCTCGGCCGCCAACGTTTGCGCAGGGTTCATAGATGCTGCCCGTTCTGCTCGATCCCGCGAAATTCAAGGATGCCTGGATCACCGCCAAGGGCGAGACACGCGCGCATGTCGGCCTGAAGGCGCTCGAGACGCTGTGGTTCAATACCGGAACCCTGTGCAATCTCACCTGCCGCAACTGCTACATCGAATCCTCGCCGCGCAACGACCGGCTCGTCTATCTCACGGCCGGTGAAGTCACGGCCTATCTTGACGAGATCGAGCGCGACGGCCATGAGACCAAGCTGATCGGCTTCACCGGCGGCGAGCCGTTCATGAATCCCGACCTGCCGGCGATGCTCGACGACGTGCTGTCGCGCGAGCTGAAGGCGATGGTGCTGACCAACGCCATGAAGCCGATGCACAAGATGAAGCCGGCGCTGCTCGATCTGCTGGCGCGGCACGGTCGCGACAATCTCGCGATCCGCGTCTCGGTCGACCACTACGAAAAGGCGCTGCACGAGGAAGAACGCGGCGCGAGAAGCTGGAAGCCGACGATCGACGGGCTGGTCTGGCTGGCGGAAGCGGGCTTCGAGGTGCACGTGGCGGGCCGTCATTTCTCGAACGAGACCGACGACGAGGTCCGGGCCGGTTACGCGCGGCTGTTTGCCCGCCTCAGAGTGCCCATCGATGCGCGCAATCCGGCGACCCTGGTCCTGTTCCCCGAGATGGATCCGACCGTCGACGTGCCTGAGATCACGACGGCCTGCTGGGGCATCCTGAAGAAGTCGCCGGACAGCGTGATGTGCGCCTCGGCCCGCATGGTGGTGAAGCGCAAGGGCGCGCCGCGTCCCGCCGTCGTGGCCTGCACCCTGCTGCCCTACGATCCGCAGTTCGAGCTGGGCGCGACCCTGGCCGAAAGCGTCGGCGAGGTACGGCTCAATCATCCGCATTGCGCCAAGTTCTGCGTCCTGGGCGGGGCCGCCTGCAGCGCGTGACGACGGGAATCGACATCGTCATTCCGACGTTGAATGCCGGCACGACTCTGGCCCGCACCCTGGCGGCGCTTCCGACTCATCCCGATCTCTCTTTCTCCACGACGCTCTGCGACGGTGGCTCGCGCGACGACACCGTCGTCATCGCACGACAGGCGGGCATTGCCGTCGTGACGGCGCCGGCCGGACGCGGTGGCCAGCTCGCAACCGGCGCAGCAGCCGGTGGCGCTCCCTGGCTCCTGTTCCTGCATGCCGATACGAGACTGGGCGACGGCGCGGGCGGGATCATTGCGCGCTTCGTGACGTCAGCCCCCGGTAAGGCCGGCTATTTCCGTCTGCGCTTCGACGCGGACGAGGCCGGCGCTCGACGGGTGGAGCGACTCGCCGCCTGGCGTTGCCGCACCTTCGGCCTTCCCTATGGCGACCAGGGCTTGCTGATCTCGCGCACTCACTACGAACGTCTCGGCGGTTTTCGGCCATTGCCGTTGATGGAAGACGTCGACTTCATGCGCCGCATCGGTCGAGGCAATCTGGTTCTCCTCAACGCCGACGCACTCACCTCGGCCGCACGATATCAGCGGGACGGCTGGCTACTGCGTCCCTTGCGCAACCTGACCTGCCTCACGCTCTACTTCGCCGGCGTCCCGCCACAGACCTTGCGGCGCCTCTACGGATGATGCAGCGCCATCTCGTCATCTTCGCCCGCGCACCCCAGGCCGGCCGCGTGAAGCGCCGCCTCGGTAGCGAGATCGGCATGATGGAAGCCTTTCGTTTCTATCGCCGCATCCTCGACCAACAGATAAGGCGCATGACGCGCGATCCGCGTTGGACAGTCTGGCTGTTCGTGACGCCCGACACTGCACTCCGCCATCCCGCCTGGCATCTCGTGCCCGTCTCGCAACGGAAACCACAGCGGCAGGGCGATCTCGGCCGGCGCATGAAACTGCCCTTTGAAACGCTGCCATCCGGTCCCGTCGTGCTGGTCGGCAGCGACATTCCCGCGATGCGCACGCATCACATCGCACGTGCGTTCACGTTGCTGGGCAGCCACGATCTCGTTTTCGGCCCAGCTCGCGATGGCGGGTTCTGGCTGTTCGGCGCTCGCCGTCTACGCCCGCTGCCGCGCTCCCTGTTCGCTAATGTGCACTGGTCGACAGCGACGGCGCTCGCCGACACGCTGGCCGGCATCCCGCGTCACGTCACGACGGCGCTGGCCGACACACTCGACGATGTCGACGATGCCGCTTCCCTGCGGCGGCTTTCGCTCTAGGCTTTCTTCAATAGGTCGAGTTCACGTCGCACGTCGGCGAAGGCGTCGGTCCAGTTGCCTGGAACGGTCTGCTGGAAGAGGCGCGCCGACGGATACCAAGGGGTCTCGGCGCCGCCGAGCTGCCAGCGCCAGTCGGCGACCGAGGGCAGCAGCACCCAGGTCTTCACGCCCATCGCCGCGGCGAGATGCGCCACCGGCGCGTCGATCGAGATCAGCAGGTCGAGTTGCGAGAGCGCGGTCGCCGCCTCGCCGAAATCGAAAATGCCGCGACCGACATCATGCACCAGCCCGCCGGCGCCGAACGCCTGGATGTCCTTCTGGGGAACGCCGCCCTGCAGGCTGAAGAACAGCAGCTCCGGATCGCCCGTGAGCGCCAGGAAGTGGGAGAAAGAGACAGAGCGCTGGCGGTCCTGCGCCTGGCCCGGCATGGCCGCCCAGTAGATGCCGATGCGCAGCTTCGCCTGCTCCAGCCGGCCAAGCTTGATGCGGCTCTCCTCCGGCGCGCGCAGATAAGGCGGCTCGGCCGACAGCGCCGCGTAGTCGGCACGGCAGAGATACGGCAGCGACACCAGGGCGGCGTGGACGTCGAACGCAGGCACCGGCTCGCCCTCGGCCACGACTTCGTCGATGTAATCGACTGCGCGCAGCAGCTCCTTCAGGAGCGCCTGGCAGAGCACGATCACCGTGGCCCCGCGCCGCTTCAGCTCGCGGGCGAAGCGCACGAACAGCAGCACGTCGCTCAGGCCCTGCTCCGGATAGAGCAGGATGCGCTTGCCCTGCAACGGACCGCCGTCCCAGGCAGGTTGCGCGAACTCGGGCGTCGGCGTCTCGGGCAGGCGCTTGCGGATCTCGTAGGCGTCGAAGCCGGCTTCGAGATCACCCCGCATCAGGAGCGTGATGGCGAACTCGACGCGCGCCCGCCGGTTGTCGGGATGGATCGTGAGCGCGCGGCTGAAGCAGCCGACGGCCTCGTCGAGGCGGCCGAGGTCGCGCAGGCAGAGCGCCAGGTTGAAGAAGCCCTCGGCATAGTCGCGGCTGAGCGCGATCGACCGGTAGTGATGCTTCACCGCCTCGTCGGGCCGATTCACGGCGCGCAACGCATTACCGAGATTGGAATGGAGCGCCGGGTTCTCCGGGTCGGCCGCCAGCGACAGGCGGTGATGCGACACCGAGGCCTCGAGCTTGCCGGCGAGGCGCAGGGCGACGCCGAGATTGTTGTGCAGCTCGGCATGATCGGGACGAACAGCGAGCAGCCGCAGATAGGAGGTGATCGCCTCGTCTAGACGCCCGGCGCGATGCGCCTGCGACGCCAGTCGCAGCTGCTGCACGAAGCTGTCGGCCATGCCGCCGAACAACGGCGTCGGCGCACCGGAGGCCGCGGACTCCCGCTTCGTCGGATGGATGTGAGGCGTGTCGTTCACGCTCTCAGTTTACCTCAGCAGGTCACCACAAGCATCCGCCCTCAAACGAAAACGGCGCGGACCAGAGGCCCGCGCCATTCGTTTCGTCGTGCACCGAACGGTGCGCGTGGCTCAGACGTAACCCTTGATCAGCTCCTCGGCGATCTGGATCGCGTTCAGCGCCGCGCCCTTGCGCAGATTGTCGCTGACGACCCACATCGACAGGCCGTTATCGACCGTGGAATCGGCGCGGATGCGGCTCACGAACACGCCGTCCTGACCGGTCACTTCCTTGGGCGTCACGTAGCCACCGGGCTCGCGCTGGTCGACGACGAGCACGCCGGGCGCCGCCGCGAGGATGCGCCGCGCGTCGTCCTCCTCGAGCGGGCGCTCGAGTTCGACGTTCACCGCCTCGGCATGGCCGACGAAGGTCGGCACGCGCACGCAGGTCGCGTGAACCTTGATCTTGGGATCGAGGATCTTCTTGGTCTCGGCCACCATCTTCCACTCTTCCTTGGTCGAGCCGTCATCCATGAAGACGTCGATCTGGGGAATGACGTTGAAGGCGATGTTCTTGGTGAACTTCACCGGGTCGAGCGTCTGGTTGACGAAGAAGCTCTTGGTCTGGCTGACCAGCTCGTCCATCGCTTCCTTGCCCGCGCCCGAGGTCGACTGATAGGTCGACACGACGACGCGCTTGATACCGGCCGCATCGTGGATCGGCTTCAACGCTACGACCATCTGGATGGTCGAGCAGTTCGGGTTGGCAATGATGCCGCGGCCCTTGTAGCCCGCGATCGCCTTCGGATTGACCTCGGGCACGACCAGCGGCACGTCCGGATCCATGCGCCAGAAGGACGTGTTGTCGATCACCACGGCGCCGGCCTTGGCCGCGCGCGGGCTGTGCTCAGCCGACACCTTGGCGCCCGGCGAGCTCAGGACGATGTCGATGCCCTTGAAGTCGAATTTCGCGAGGTCCTGAACCTTCAGGACCGATTTGTCGCCGAACGACGCCTGCAGGCCGACCGAGCGGGCCGACGCAAGTGCCACGACATCATCGGCCGGGAAGTTCCTCTCGGCCAGGATCTGCAACATTTCGCGCCCGACATTCCCGGTCGCGCCAACGACGGCAACTCTGTAGCCCATGACTATATGCGCCTAGCGTGCGCGCACCCCTGTTTGAAGGACAGGGGGAGATACGCGCACGGCCCCGCTTTGGCAAGAAACCCGTCGGAATAGCCACTTCCTAGGCCCGCCGGCCCTCTGTGGTCGCAATCCAGATACCCGCGAAGACCGCCACCAGCCCCATGGCCAGATCAAGCGTGAAAGGCTCGCCCACGAGCTGGGTTGCCAGCAGCGCAGCGGCGATCGGGTTGACGGTCATGGTCGTGGCCACGCGGGTCGGCGTCGTGCGCTGGAGCGCCATGACCCACAGGATGAACGCGAGCGCCCCGCCGCAAATACCAAGGTAGACGCCGGCGATCCATTGCAGTGCGCCGAAGCCGGTCACGACTGCGAGGCGTCCGGTCAGGGCTCCGACGAGGAGGAGCGCCCCGGCGCCCGCCCCCATGCCGACGGCGAGAAAGCCGAGCGCACTGGAGCGCTGGATGAAGGGCCGCGACCAGACATTGTAGGCCGACATGCAGAGCACCGCGCCCAGCATGATCAGCTCGCCCCGCCAAGCCCCCGTGGGTGCCGCTGCAAGGCCCGAAGCGAGGGCGGCGAAGACGCCGAGCACCGCGATACCGACACCCAGGGACTTGCGCGCCGTGAGCGGCTCGACGCCGAACAGGGCGCCGATCAGCATGGTCTGCAACGGCAAGGTCGACAGCGCGAGGCTGGCGCGCGCCGCCGTCGTGTAGCCGATCGCGATATTGTAGAGGACGAAGAACACGCCGAAGAAGCCGAAGCCCAAGGCCGCGACCGGAAGCCAGTCGCGGCGCTGAGGCCACCGTACGCGCAGTAACAGCGCTGCCGGCAGCACGCACAGGAATCCGATGCCCCAGCGCAAAATGCCGAGCGTGACCGGATCGGCGTCGGTGACCAGATAGCGCGTCACCGCAGCGGCCGTGCCGCCAAGCATGCTCGAGATCACGGCGAGCAGCACGCCCAGCCATTCGCCCATACGACTCTCCCGCGCCGGCATCTTCTTGTACGCGCCACCCCGGCCTGTGCCATCGTGGAGAACCGATACGGTGCGGCAACTACCTGGAAGGTACAGCTTCATGCCCAAGCAACCCGGCTTCGCGTCCCGGCTCCGCTGGTGGCGCGACCACAAGGGCCTGTCGCAGCTCGAACTCGCCGCGCGCGCCGGCATCTCCCAGCGTCATCTCAGCTTCCTCGAGTTGGAACGCTCCACGCCCAGCCGCGAGATGGTGCTGCGTCTGGCGGATGCGCTCGATATCCCGTTGAGACAGCAGAACGCGCTGCTGGTCGCCGCCGGATACGCCGCGGTCTGGCGCCAGACCGACCTGGGCGCGCCGGAACTGGCCCAAGTCCAACAGGCGCTCGACTACATGCTGAACCAGCAGGAGCCGTTTCCCGCCGTTGCCGTCGATCGCCACTGGAATCTGCTGAAGGCCAACAGCGGCGCGGTGCGACTTGTCGAATTCCTGGTGGGCCCGGTGCCGCCCGGCACGGCGATCAACATGGCCGATGCGCTCGTGGCGCCCGATATTCTGCGACCCCATCTCCTGAACTGGGCCGAGGTGACCCGCTACTTCATCCGCAGCGTGGAGGCGGATGCGGCCGCCGACGGCACCGCGGAGACGGCAGCCCTTCTCGAAAGACTGATGGCCTATGACGGGGTGCGTACGGCGTTGAAGGCGCCTTCCTCCGAGCCTGCGACGATCCCGATCCTGCCCATGCATTTCCGCAAGGCCAGCACCGACCTGCGGCTGTTCACGACCTTGGCCACGCTCGGCACGCCACACGACATCACGCTGCAGGAGCTCCGCGTCGAATCCTTCTTCCCGATGGACGACGCCACTGCGAACACGTTGCGGTCCTGGGCCGCTACTCCGCCGTCGCGCCCGACGCCTTGATGATCGGCACCCAGAGCGCCAGCTCGTCGCGGACCAGCTTGTCGACGGCGGCGGGCGGTTCGGGCGGCATCAGGTCGATGCCCTGGCCCGCCATCTTCTCGCGCACCGCCGGCAGCCGCGCGATGCGGATGAACTCGGCGTTCAGCTTCTCGACCACCGGCGCCGGCGCGCCCTTCGGCATGGCGAAGCCCATCCAGGTGTTGAACACATAGCCCTTCACCCCCTGCTCGACCATCGTCGGCACGTCAGGCAGCAGCTCGGAGCGCTGTTCGCTGGTGATGGCGAGCGCCTTCAGCTTGCCGCCCTTGATCTGACCGATGACGGTCGGCGTGTTGTAGAAGCCCATCATGACCTCGCCATTGGCGACCGCCATGATGCCGGCGGGCGTCGTGCGATAGGGCACGTGCTGCAGCTTCACGCCGACGTCGCGTTCGAACAGCAGGGCCGACATGTGATGGCTGGTGCCGGTGCCGCCCGACGAATAGGTCATCGAACCGGGGTTCGCCTTGGCCTGGGCGATCACGTCGGCCACGGTCTTCGCCGGACTGTCGGGATGCATTACGAGCACGTTCGAGACCGAGCCTGCCACCGCGACTGCGTCGAAGTCCTTCACCGGGTCGTAGCCCGGCTTCGGATAGAGCCCGATGTTGAATACCACGGTGCCTTGCGAGACCAGGATCATCGTGTAGCCGTCGGGCGCCGCGCGCGCCGCCTCGGCGGTGGCGATGGTGCCGCCGGCTCCCGTCTTGTTGTCGACCACGATGTTCTGGCCGAGCGCCTTGCCAAGTTCGTCGGCATAGATCCGCGCGATGATGTCGGCGGTGGCGCCGGGCGCCAGCGGGACGATCATGCGGATCGGCCTGGCGGGCCAGGCTTGCGTCATGGCAGCGGTCGAGGGGAGCGCGAGGGCCATCGCGAGAAATGTTCGCCGTTCAAAATACGACATCCACACCCCCTGTCATCCTGAGCGCAGCGAAGGATCTCGCATGCGCCACACCGTACCTGCCCGCTATGTGAGGTCCTTCGCTGCGCTCAGGACGACGTGATTTAAAGGCCCACCGATTCTGCAACCAACTTCGCCAGCTTCTTGCGCAAGCCTGCCACCAGCCCACCCATGCCGCGTTTTTTGACCAGGTTCTTCATTTCGTAGGGGTCGCTCTTCAGGTCGTAGAGCTCGTCGCAGGCGACGCCGTCGAGCGACTTCTGCGTCCAGTGGATGTACTTGTGACGCCTGGTGCGGATCGCCTTGTAGCTCATGCCCACCAGCCAAGGCATGGCATTCTCGCTGAAGTATTCGCACATGAACGACGTGCGCCAGCCTTTCGGCTTTGCGCCCTTCGCCAAAGGCTTCAGAGACAGGCCCTGCATCGTCTTGAAGTCGGCGGCCTTGCCGCCGGCGAGGTCGACCAGGGTCGGGGCGATGTCGAGCGCGAGGACGAGTTCGTCGTTCACCGTGCCGGGCTTGAACCAGGCGGGATAGCGGATGAGGAACGGCGACTTGATGCCTTCCTCGTAGGCGAAGCGCCGCTCCGGTCCGAGCCCGTGCTCGCCGAAGAAGTAGCCGTTGTCGCCCAGGAACAGGATGAAGGTGTTGTCGAGCTCGCCGTTCTCCTCGAGCACCTTGAAGATGTCGCCCATGCCCTCGTCGACCGAGGCCATCATGGCGGCGCGCAGGCGGATCTCCTCGTCGGTGCCGGCCAGGATGCCGTCGAGCACCTTGCGCGAGGCCTCGTTGACCCTCATCGCATGGGCTTCGGTCCAGGCCGGCTTGTCCTTCACCACATCGGCCGCCGGCAGCGCATTGGGCCGGCGCGGGAAGTGCTCGCCCTTGTAGAGGTCGGCATGGCGCGGCGCGGGCCGGTAGCCGCCGTCGGTGAAGTCGATCGTGCCGTCGGCTGCCTGGTAGGCGTCGGGATGCACGGCCTTGTGGGCGAAGAACAGCGCGAAGGGCTTGTCGCGCTTCTGCTTCAGGAAATCGACCGCGTGCCCGTTCAGCAGATCGGTGATGTAGCCTTCGTGCTTCTTCTCGTCGCCGTCGATGTTCAGTACCGGATCGATGATCGAGCCGTGGCCGGGGAAGCTCACCCACTTGTCGTAGCCCGGCCGCGGGCCCCCGGAATTGCCCATGTGCCACTTGCCGATATGGGCGGTCTCGTAGCCCAGCCGCTGCAGGACGACGTGATAGTTCGGCAGGCGGTGGCTGTGGGCGTCGCGCGCAACATTGTCGATGATGCCGTGGCGGCTCGCATACTGACCGGTCAGGATCGAGGCGCGGTTGGGCGAGCAGAGCGGCGTGGTGTGGAACGCCGAGGTGAACATCGCGCCTTCATGGCCGATGCGGTCGATGTGCGGCGTCTTCATGTAGGGATGGCCGCAGATCCCAAGCTCGTCGAACCGGAGATCGTCGATCAACACGACCAGGAAATTGGGCTTACGCTTCTTCGCCACGATGGGGGTCCCCGCTCTTGGTTCCGGCAAGCACACCGCGTGCCGAAACGAGGCTAGCGAGTGGAGTTGACGGACACCAGAGCCTCGCGCCCATATCGACCGCGAAAGGGAAATTCCATGACCGAGACTGCCCTGCCGCTGGCGGGATTGCGCGTATTGGACATCAGCTCCTTCATCGCCGCACCGGCCGCCGCCGTCGTGCTGGGCGACTGGGGCGCCGACGTGATCAAGGTCGAGGGGCCGGACGGCGACCCCAACCGCCGGATCATGCACGATTCGTCGAACTACCCGAAAAGCGAGGTCAACTACCCGTGGCAGATGGATTCGCGCAACAAGCGCTCCATCGTGCTGGATCTCAAGCAGGCGGACGCCCGCGCCGCCCTCGACCGGCTGATCGCGGTCTCCGACATTCTGATCTGCAACTTCCCGCCGCCGGTGCGCGACAAGCTCAAGCTCGCCTACGAGGACGTGAAGAAGGTCAATCCGAAGCTGATCTACGCCTCCCTCACCGGCTACGGCGAGAGCGGCCCCGATCGCGACCGGCCGGGCTTCGACGCCACCGCCTACTTCGCGCGCTCCGGGCTTCTCGATGCGCAGCGCTACGAAGGCGGCCCGCCGGGCGTGCCCGGCCCCGCGCAGGGCGATCGCGCGACGGCGATGGCGCTGGTGTCGGCGATCCTGATGGGCCTCATGAATCGCACCAAAACCGGCGAAGGCTCCTGGGTCGGCACATCGCTGCTCGGCAACGGCCTGTGGTCGTGCGGGGTGATCGCCCAGGCAGCACTGGTCGGCGCCTTCCTGCCGCACCGGCCGCCGCCCGACCGGCCGCGCTCGGCGCTGGGCAACATCTACCGCACGGCCGACGACCGCTGGCTGCAGCTCACCATCGTGCGCGCCGACAAACTGTGGGCGCCGCTCTGCCGGGCGATGGGGCTGGAATCCCTGATCGATGATCCGCGCTTTGCCACCGAGCCCGAGCGCCGCGCCCGCGCCGGCGAACTCGCCGGCATCATGAGCGACACCTTCGCCACCAAGCCCTACGAGCACTGGCGCGATGCTCTGGCAGCGCACAGTGTCACCTTCGGCGTCATCAGCCGCCCGCAGGACGTGCCGGACGACGAGCAGGCGGTGGCCTGCGGGGCCGTGGTCGAGACGGCGATCCCCGGCATGCCGCGCACCCTGGCCGATCCGATTCGCCTCAGCTTCGCCAGCCAGAGGATCGCGCATGCCGCCCCGGAACTCGGCGAACATGGCGAGCAGGTTCTGCGCGAGGCCGGCGTCAGCGCGCAGGAAATTGCGGCCCTCAAGACAAGCGGTGCGTTGCGATGAGTAAAGAAGAAGAGTTGCCGCTGGCCGGCCTCACCGTCCTCGACATCAGCTCCTTCATCGCCGCGCCCGCGGCAGCGGCGGCGCTGGGCGACTACGGCGCCGACGTCATCAAGATCGAGCCGCCGGTCGATGGCGACCCGCATCGCAACAGTTTTCGCAACGCCAGCTACCCGCAGAGCGACCGGAACTTCCCGTGGCAGCTCGACGGCCGCCACAAGCGCTCGCTGGCGCTCGACCTCAAGACCGACGGCGCGCGCACCATCCTCGAGCGGCTGCTGAAGCGCGCCGACGTGATCATCGTGAACTTCCCGCCGCCGGCCCGCGAGCGGCTGAAGCTGCGCTGGGAGGACATCGAGCCGATCAACCCGCGCCTCGTCTACTGCTCGCTCACCGGCTACGGCGAGACCGGTCCGGACCGAGACCGGCCGGGCTTCGACATCACCGCCTATTTCGGCCGCTCCGGCATCCTCGATGCCGCGCGCTACGACGGTGGCCCGCCGGGCGTCTCGCTGCCGGCGCAGGGCGACCGCGCCACCGCAATGACCCTGGTGGCCGCGATCCTGATGGGCCTGCGCCGACGCGACCAAACGGGAAAGGGCGGCTGGGTCGGCACCTCGCTCTATGCCAACGGCGTGTGGGCCAACGGCACCACGGCGGCCGGTGCGCTGATCGGCGCGCAACTGCCGGTGCGCCCGCCGCCCGACAAGCCGCGCAATGCGCTGACCAACCTCTACCGCACCCGGGACGATCGTTGGCTGCAGCTCCTGATGGTCCGCGACGACCGGATGTGGGCCACCTTCTGCGGCATCATCGAGCGGCCCGACCTCGTGGCCGATCCGCGCTTCTCCGGCCGGCCGGAGCGCCGCGCCCATGCCCAGGAACTGCACGACCTGCTGCAGCCGGTGTTCGCCGGCCGGACCTACGCGGAGTGGGAAAAGCTGCTGTCCGGCACCGGCATTCCCTTCGGCGTGATCGGTTTGCTGGCCGACGTGATCGACGACGAACAGGCTGAGCATGCCGGCATCTTCGCCGACACGACCAACCCGGCGATCCCACGGACCGTGAACACGCCGATCCGGCTCGGCTTCGCGGCGCCGCGCACCGCCGGTCCTCCTCCGGAGGTCGGCCAGCACAATGACGAGGTGCTGCGCGAGACCGGCTTCAGCGAGGCCGAGATCGACGCCCTCAAAAAGTCCGGCGCTTTGGGGTAGGCTCTCCGGATGGCCTCACGCTTCCGGACCTACGCCGAGTTCTGGCCCTTCTACCTGCGCGAGCACGCGAAACCATCCACGCGTGCCGTCCACTATGTCGGCACCATCGCGTCCGCCGCCTTCCTGATCTGGGCGCTCGCCACCCAGAACTGGTGGTGGCTGCTCGCCGTCCCGGTCTTCGGCTACGGCCCCGCCTGGTTCGGCCATTTCTTCATCGAGAAGAACAAGCCCGCCACGTTCGAGGCGCCGTTCTGGTCGCTGATCAGCGACTACAAGATGTGCGGCTTGTTCCTCACCGGCCGGCTCGGTGACGAATTGATGAAGCACCAGATCCGGTCCTGACACCGCGCAGGCGATGCGCCGCGAGACCGGCAATGACAGCACCGGCAAGCAGCAGCAAGTCCATGCCTGCGATCGGCCAGAGGTGACGATGCATGACGCTGCGCGCGAGATGATCGCCGGTCGTGATCCAATTGAGCCCTACGGCGAGAATGGCCAGGACGGCGACCGCCCTGCATTGCTCTATCCAAGCCTGCGCCGGCCGCAGCCAGGCGTGGGCGAAGGTCGCTAGCCACACGAGATAGAAGGTCCAGATCTCCAGCGCAGCACGATCGTAGCTTGCGAAGGTGGCGCCGAGAGGCAGCAAGCGGTTGACGACGAAGAACGAGAGCGTCGCCGCGATTATGCCGGCCACCGAACCGACCGTCAGCGCGTCGACGACGCGCACGCCGCGGAGTCCGAGCTGCTCGTGCTTGCGGCGCCGCGACTCAAGCCAGAAGAGATAGCCCGTTGCGATCAGGATGCAGCCCAGTAGGCCGAGCGCGAAGTATCCCCACCGCAGGCTCCAGTGCCGAAAATGCACAAGATGGAAGCCCATGACGACTCGTTGGATCTCCTTCAGAGGCCTGTAACCCGCCTGATGCATCAGAAGATCCCCGGTCGTCGCGTCCAGGAAGACGTACTCACCGGCGCGCGCAACGCGATTGTCGAACGGCCGCTCGAACTGGGCATATGCGTTGGCGTCTCCGGGATTCCGGATCAGCAGAGTCTTTGGTTGCTCGCCTCCCCAGATCGTTTCGGCCGCCGTCACGAGGGAATCCAGGGAATGCAGCCGGCCGGGACGGTCGAGTTTCGGCCGTTGATAGCGCCCGAAAACATCCGCCTGAAATTCGGCACGACTGGGATAGGTCAATAGCCAGCCTGACGGGAAATAGATCATGTAGAAGATGATGAGGCCGGACAATGTGATGGCGATATGGAACGGGAAGCCCAGAACGCCGGCTACGTTGTGAAGGTCGAGGATGGTTCGACGCGCCTTGCGGCCCACTCGCAGCGCAAAGAAATCGGCAAAGATCCGGCGATGGATGATGACGCCGGAGACACATAGCAGCAGCATGGCCATACTGGCCGCGCCGACGATCCAAATGCCGAGATTCATGAAGTCGAGATGCAGGTCGTAGTGGAATGGATAGATAAAGCGCGAGCCTGCCCACGTTCCGGGATCGGGCAGCGGCGTGAGGTTCTGCGGATCGGCAAAGACCACGACTTGTCCTGACCGCTCTCTCCAAGCCAGCCGGACAAAGGGTTCTCGCTCCGTCGGCATTCTCAACTGCCACGTGGAGGATTTTGCAATCGCCGCGCGGTCGTAGAATGAGCGCAGTGGTTCGAGGGAGGGAGGCCGCTCCGGCAGGCCAAGCCGGGTCATCGGCGCCATCCAGCGATCGATCTCCTTGTCGAAAACGGCAAGCGTGCCCATCCAGAAGATGGCGAACAGGAGACCGCCCAGGATCACTCCGGCCCAAGTATGCAGCCAGTTCATCGAGGCGCGTAAGGCAGGCTCCATGACGCTGGGTCGACCGACGTGGTCCTGGCGTCCCTGCTTACGCTCAGAAATCTGCCGTCAGCGAAACGCGAAAGGTACGCGGGGTGCTGAGGTTCAGGTTTGTAGCGCCTGTGCCGCCCAACCAATAGTTGGAGTCGAGCAGATTATCGACGTTGAATCGGCCGATCAGAAGCTTGTCTTTGGCGCCGGGATTCTCGAAGGCATAGCGTACGCCGACATCGAAGCGGGTCCATTCCGGCAAAGTGCGGCGAGGCAGGGTCGTGTCGAAGAACTGCGCGCCGGTGTAAAGCATCCGACCGGAAAGGGTCAGTCCAGAAACAAAGGGAAGATCGATTTCACCAGCAAGATTGAACTGCGCCCCGGGCGAAAAGGGAGCGATCCAGCCGTCCATCGTGCCCCCCTGGGTCTTGGTCAGCACCCCGCTCAGGAACATGGCACCGCCCAGTATGCGGACACCTTCGGCAAGCTCGCCGAAGAAGTTCAACTCAAGCCCCTGATTGCGCTGCTCGCCGCCCACATATTGCGTGTTGGTGGCGGTGTTCGTCAGCACACTCGGCTGGGTGATCTGGAATACGCTCGCCGTGGTGGTGAGCTTGCCCCAATCGACCTTCACCCCGACTTCGTACTGTGTGGACTTGTAGGGCGCGAACGCCTCGCCGGCATTGGCGAACGTCGCGCCAACAATGCCGCCCTGCTGGAGGCCTTGGATAAAGTTGCCATAGAGCGAAACGTTGTCCCATGGCTTGAATATCAATGCGGCTGACGGGCTGAACGCGCTCTGACTGTACCCGGATGTCGCTAAGCCTGAGACTGCGTTGAAGTTCGTTGCCTGAACCTGCTGTAGCCTCCCGCCGAGCGTGAGTTGGATACGCTTGTCAACGGCACTCAGCGTATCGGCAATCGCGAGGCTGGCAAGCGTTACGTTGGTCGTCTTGGTCGCATTCGGCGTTGCAAGGTTCGGCTTGGCGATCAGCGTGGGATTGTAAAAGTTGGACGCGAATACCGGTCCGGTGACGCTTCCGACGCCTCCATCGTTGTAGAAGGTCGACCCTATAACGGCGAACTCATGTTCGATTATTCCGGTGACCGCTGTACCGCGAACACCAATCTCGCCGGTTCGATATGAATTCCACATCTGCTGGTTCAGGAGGTTGGTGCTAGTGGCCGTCCCGTAGAAGTTCGTTGCCGTCAGAGTGGCCGGGTAAAGGCCTCCAAATCTGTAGTCATGGGCGCCAAAGGCGGCATATGCCGTGACATTGTCCGTCAGGTCGAACTCCGCTCTAAGGACGCCGAAGAAATCCTTTCGGCTCACTTCGCTCCACGGCTGGGCGCCGGCGTTGTTGCGTGCGCTGGGTGCCCAGGGAAGTGGCACGCCATTGGCGACGCCGAGGTAGGGTGTAGGCGCGTTGATCTCCTGGAACTGATAGCCAAAATCGGCAGACACGCGAAAGCGATCGCCCCGGAAATCCAGGCCAAGAACGGCCAGTGCACGCTCGTTAGTATTCCACTGAACGTCAGTCTGCCCGTTGCCGTACACCCCGTTGAATCGGACGCCGAATTCCTGCTCGGCTCCAAAGCGGCGCGCAAGATCGACATGCCCGCCAAACTGTGTCCCCGAGGTGTAGTTGAGCGTCGCCTGCGTGAGCGCTTCAGCATGAGCACGCTTCGGCACGATGTTGATCGTCCCGCCGATCGCAGCACCAGGACCGGGAGGCATGCCACCCAGCATCACGCTGGGGCCTTTCAGGATTTCGACCCGCTCAGCCAACTCCGTCATGATCGAAGCCGTCGGCAGCACTCCATAGAGACCGCCGTAGGCAACGTTCGAATTTGCGACCGGAAACCCTCGTATGTACGTGCCGTTGTCACCCAAGCCGCCGTCGAGACGAAAGAACCGAACCGAAGGATCATCGACAAGCACGTCTCGAATCGTTTTCGCCTGCTGGTTCTGCGCTTTCTGCGCCGTATAGCCGGTCTGATTGAAGGGCGTATCCATGACACCTCGGTTGCCCAACAGGCCGAGCTGAGCGCCCGTTGCGACCTGTCCTCCAGCGTAAGGGGGCGGTACGTTGTCGATCATCGCCTGCTGGGGCACCGCGAACGTTCCCTGCACCTGCACGGGGTCGAGCTGCAGTGCCCCCGACCCAGCACCCTGTCCGGCGCGCTGCACGGAGATGACGGTCGCGCCGACGCTGTAGGTAAGGCCCGTTCCCGCGAGCAGGCGTTGCAGAGCTTCCTCGATCGAAAGCGATCCCTGCACGCCCGGCGAGTTGACGCCACGCAAGATAGTGTTGTCGGCACCGATCTGCCGCCCGGACTGCTGACCGAACTGGACCAGCGCGCTCTGCAGCGGCTGCGGAGGGATGTTGAAACTGCGGCGCTCCCCAGCCTGGGCCAGTTCACTGTCCAGCCGCGTGCCCTGCGCCCAAGAGGGTGCTGCCTCGATCCCGCCTGCCATCGCCGCGACACCGGCGACCACTGCCAGTCGCTTGCCGTACTTCAACGCCATCGATCAACTCCCCACGCCATCGGAGGGAAGCCATCGCGGCGGCCAGGCTTCTCTTTCCGTCGCTGCTGAGACTGGATCGACGGCGGATTTTTCGGACGCTCGCGGAAAAAAGTTCAGCGCGGCGAGACGACGATCAGCCAGGGAGTGACGTGGCGTATCCGTGCGCCGAGCACGTCCGCCATGGCTTGCAGGCCCTTCTGCGGATCGCGCAGGTCGAATACGCCGGTCAGGGGACGCCGCGAGAGGTCCCCATCGGCGATCACGATTCGCGCCGGCAGGTACCGTTCGACCTCCGCGACCGAGGCGGCGAAGGATCGATCTTCGAGGACCAGCGAGCCCTGCCGCCAGGCGGCGACGCTCTCGGCCGCCACCTGACGGCGGACGGCGGCGCCTGCATCGGAGAGGCGCAACGCTTCGCCTGCGATCAGCGATTCGGCCCGGCCGGCGCCGTCGACCCGCACCTTGCCCTCGTTGACGGCGACTTCGACAGCGTCGGGATCGAGCCTGACATCGAAAGCCGTGCCCACGACGGTCGTGCGGACGTCGCGTGCGGCGACGCTGAAGGGCCGCGCGGCGTCGGGCTTCACCTCGAAGAACGCCTCGCCCTTCAACAGGGTCACCGTGCGGCTGGCCGGCGCGAACGACACCGCGACGGCGCTGCCGGGCGCCAGCGCCACGCGCGAGCCGTCTTCCAGCACCAGGTCGCGCAGCGCGGCGCTGTCCGTCGTGTAGTCGGCCTGGAGGCGGACCATGAGGGAGGGCGCGGCAAGGAACAGGGCGATGCCGGCCAGCGCGGCGGTACCGGCCGCCCACAAGGTCGGCATCAGGCGACGCCGAGCGGGCTTCGGTGACGTGGGAAGCGAAGCGGGAGGCGAGCCGATCACCGCCGCGCGCAAGCGGTCCCTGTCGGGCACTGCGCCGTCGACCGCCCAGTCGCGCGCGTCGAACGGCAGGAGCGATTCGGCGAGCGACGACGTCCGCACCGTCCTCGCCCAGGCGTCACCATGGGCAGGACTGGCGGCCAGCCATCCTTCGAAGCGACGACGAAGCGCTGCATCCTGCGGGTCGTCCTGGAGGAGGACGAACCACTCCAGGGCCTGCTCGGAGGCGTCGCCGGGACTGTCGTGCACGCTTGCCGTCATCACTCCTTCATCCCCTTGGGCCATCTGGCCGGGTCGCCGCCCGGCCGACCGTCGGGTCGGGCACAGGGTAGACGGTCCTCGTCGTCTTTTTTATGGGCTCACCTCTACCGAGCCGTGTCGTCTCCGTCCGGCCATTCCAGCCTGTTCCGGCAATGCCGGAGCCCGTCGACGACCAGCTTGTGCGCCGTCGGCACGGAGATCTTCAGGTGCAGCGCGATCTCGCGCAGCTTGAAGCCGCCCAGCCTGTGCATCTGGAAGGCGATGCGCGTGCGCGGCGGCAGTTCCGCCATCGCCTGCTGCAGCCGGCGCAGCTCGTCCCGGTAGAGCGTGATGCCCTCGGGCGTCGGCCCCGAGAAGCTCACCTGGTCGGCTTCGGTGACCTCGGCCGCCTTGATGATGCGGCCCTCGCGCGCGACCGCGCCGCGCCCGTCGACCGCCAGATTGTGGACGATGCGATAGAGATAGGCCTTGGGCTCGGCGATGGTGCGGTGCTCGAGCATCGCGGCATGCAGCCGAATCCAGGCTTCCTGGACGACGTCCTCCGCCTTGCTGCGCGAGCCGACCAGGCGCGTCGCGTAGTCCACCAGGGCGCGCCGGTGCTCCATGAACAAGAGGGCAGTGTCGGACGGCATGTCCCAAGGATCCGCTTCGCCAAGAGATTTAGTAACGCTATAGTCTTTATGCGAATGGCTCGCAATTGCGAGCCAAATGTCTTCGAATGACGCCGTCGTTCACGGCCCTGACGGATAAGCTCCCCCGAGCCTCGCGAGGACATCACGCTGACGGGACAGCGCAGTTCTTCATGTGCCGGAAGCACTGCCCGCGCCTCTTGCTTCCCGGGGGGGGCGACGCCACATTGCACCCGAACCACCCCATTCCGGTTGAGGATTTATGGAAACGATGCTGCAGGGCGCCGCGCCGCAGGCTGCCCCCGCCGACCTGATCAAGGACAGCGACCAGACGAAGTTCGCCAAGGACGTGCTCGAAGCCTCGCGCACCGTACCGGTCATCGTCGATTTCTGGGCACCGTGGTGCGGGCCGTGCAAGACGCTCCAGCCGATGATCGAGAAGGTCGTCAAGGAGGCCAAGGGCGCGGTCAAGCTGGTCAAGATCGACATCGACAAGAACCAGATGCTGGCGCAGCAGCTGCGCATCCAGTCGATCCCGGCCGTCTATGCCTTCTTCGGCGGCCGTCCGGTCGACGGCTTCATGGGCGCCGTGCCCGAGAGCCAGCTCAAGGAATTCGTCGGCCGCCTGATCCAGGCCTCCGGCGGTGCCGGCGATCCGGCCGCCATGGAACTGGCCGAGCTGCTCGAGCAAGCCAAGGCCGCGGTCGCGCAGAACGACATGGACACGGCCGCGCAGCTCTATAGCGAGATCCTGGGCGTCGAACCGACCAACGTCGTGGCCCTCGCGGGCCTCGCGCGCTACCAGGTCTCGCTGGGCGACATCGAGCAGGCCAAGGAGCTTCTCGTGCAGATTCCCGCCAAGGAGCGTACTGGTGCCGACGTCGTGGCGGCCCAAGCCGCGATCGACCTCGCCGAGAAGGCCAAGGATGCCGGCCCGATCGGCGACCTGAAGGCCAAGGCCGAGGCCGATCCGAAGGATTTCCAGGCGCGTCTCGACCTCACGATGGCTTATTGGGCCAACAACCAGAAGCAGGAAGCGGTCGACGAGCTGCTCGCCATGATCAAGGCGGACCGCAACTGGAACGAGGCCGCCGCGCGCCAGCAGCTGCTGAAGTTCTTCGAGGCGCTGGGCTTCACGGACCCGATCTCGGTCGACGGCCGCAAGCGGCTGTCGACGATCCTGTTCTCGTGAGTGTTGCCCGGTGAGTGATCGCGCACCGTCGTCGACGAGTCCGGGGCGCAATCCGTTCGAGCCGAGTTTCGAGCAGCTTCCCGAGACGCTGCCGATCTTCCCGCTGTCGGGCGTGCTGCTGCTGCCCGGCGGCAAGCTGCCGCTCAACATCTTCGAGCCGCGCTACCTCGCCATGATCTCCGACGCGCTGGCCGGACATCGCATGATCGGCATGGTGCAGCCGGTCCAGCCGGGCGGCTTCGCCGGCGACGGGATGCCGTCGGGCGACGGTCCGCCCAAGGTGCATCGGGTCGGCTGCGCCGGGCGCATCACCAACTTCAACGAGACCGAGGATGGGCGGCTGATGCTGGTGCTGAGCGGCGTGTGCCGCTTCGACATCGTGCGCGAGCTCGACCTGGCGCAGGGCGGCTACCGCCGCGTCTCCTCGGTCTTCTCGCCCTATCGCGCCGATCTCGATCATGCCGACGACATCGTCGAGCTCGACCGCGACCGGCTGATGGCCGCGCTGGCCGCCTTCTTCCGCGGCCGCCAGCTCTCGACCGACTGGGACGCGGTGAACAAGGCGGCCGACGAGAACCTCGTCACCTCGCTGTCGATGGTGCTGCCGTTCGGCCCGGCCGAGAAGCAGGCGCTGCTGGAAGCCGCCGACAGCACGGCGCGCGCCAAGCTGCTGATCGCATTCCTGGAAATGAACGCCTTCGGCGATCCGTCGGACACGCCGCCCGGCCGCAAGAACTAAGGGCTTTCCGTCTCACTGCGAACCATTCACCTCATCCTGAGGAGCCGCGCGAAGCGCGGTGTCTCGAAGGATGGGCAACAGACGCGGTGCTCGTGCCGACCCTTCGAGACGCTCACTGCGTTCGCTCCTCAGGGTGAGGTCGGTGTTGGGATGATCGACTGATTCAATCCCGCTTGGACTCTTAGCGTCAATCGGCGTAGGGCACGGGGGTGGACAGCGCCGCCTCCTCGTGTCGTGCCCAATAGAGTTCCTCGATACGCCGCGTCAGCGGGCCGGGCCGGCCGTCACCGACAGGACGGCCTTCGTAGTTCGTGACCGGCATGATGCCGCCGGCCGTGCTGCTGATGAAGATCTCCTCCGCCTCGGCCACCTCTCCCGCCTGTACCGACCGCACCTCGCAGCGCAGCTGGAGCGCCTCGGCGATCTCCATCACCGTGCGGCGCGTGATCCCCTCGAACAGGCCGCGCGCCGGCGTGGCGAGCGCGCCGTTGCGCACGATGAAGACGTTGAAGCCCGGACCTTCCGTCACGGTGCCATCGGCGGCCGGCATCAGCGCGACCGTCGCATCGCGGTCGTAGGCCTCGAAGATCCCCATCGTCAGGTCGAGCCAGTGGAAATTCTTGATCCGCTGGTCGAGCGATTCCGGCGGGATACGCTGGGTATGCGACAGGATCATGCGCAGGCCCTCGCGCCGCTGGGCATCGTCAGCAATCCAGACGAAAGGCTGCGCGAAGGCATAGAGGCGGTTGCGGCACAGGCGCGGGTCGCGCGTGCCCGCCGGCGGCAACCCACGGGTACAGGTGACCTGTACATAGGCATCGCGCAGGCCCGAGCGACTCGCACACTCGATCATGATGTCGGCGATCTGCTTGCCCGTCAGCGGCAGCGACATGCGGAGACCGGCCATCGACGCCTGGAAGCGCTCGACATGGTCCATCAGCCGGAAGAAGCGCCCCTTCCAGACATGCGCCACATCGTAGGTCGCATCGGAGCGGACGAAGCCGCGGTCGAGAATGGGGACCGCGGCCTCCGACAGCTTCATCCAGCGCCCGTCCATGTAGGCCACGCCCTGGATGGCGGCGGCTTCGCTGTCACGGTCCATTGTCAAATCTCCGATCGATTTCGACTTTCCAGAGCCGACCATGACTCATCGGGTTTCGATCGTCACATGCGCGAGTTCGTGCACCGGCACGAGGCGCTCACGGATCGTCTCGCCATCGACGGCGCCGGCGACACTGATGATCGCGGCATGGGCGCCGGGACCGATCCGCCAGATATGGAGATCGGTGATGCGCGCATCGCCTGGCCCTTCCACCTGTTCCCTGACCTCCGCCTCGAGATGCGGATCGCTGGTGTCGAGCAGCACGGCAGAAGTGTCGCGCAGGAGGTTCCAGGCCCAGACGGCGATCACGATTCCGCCGACGATGCCCATGACGGCATCGAGCCAGACCCAGCCCAGGTAACGCCCCGCCACGAGCGCAGCGATCGCCAGGACGGAGGTCAGAGCATCGGCCAGGACGTGCGCGAAAGCGGAGCGCAGATTGTTATCCTGATGGGCGTGGTCGTGTCCGTGGTCATGATCATGGTGGTGGTGGTGATGTTCGTGATGGGCACCACCCGACAACAGGAACACGCTCGCCACGTTCACGGCCAGGCCGAGGATGGCGACGAGCGTCGCCTCGCCGAACGCCACCGGTGATGGATCGAACAGGCGGCCGACCGATTCGATGGCGATGCCCAGCGCCGCCAGCGCCAGCACCAGCGCCGACGCGAAGCCCGACAGATCGCCGACCTTGCCTGTCCCGAAGGTGAATCGGCGATTGCCGGCATGCCGCCGGGCGAAGGCATAGGCGCCGGCCGCCACGGCGAGCGCGCCGGCATGGGTCGCCATGTGGAAGCCGTCGGCCAGCAGGGCCATCGAATTGAACACGATGCCGGCGGCGATCTCGCCCACCATCATCAGGGCGGTCAGTACCACGACCCATAGCGTGCGCCGTGCATTCTGATCGTGCCGGTCGCCCAGGAACACATGGTCGTGGGAGAGGGACTCGATATCCCGTAGCGATGTCATGGCGTCACCTTCACTTTGCGTAGCGGCGGACGACGGCAATCAGCTCCTCGGCGCCTGCCGCGCGCGCCGCGGCATCGAGCCCGGGCCGCGCGACATGCTCGCGCACATGGTCCTCGATCAGCTCGCCCATCAGGCCGTTGAGCGCGCCGCGGGCGCCCGCAACCTGCTGCAGGACCGCAGAACAGTCCGCGTCCTGCTCGATCGCCTTCTCGATGGCCGCCATTTGCCCGGCGATCCGGCGGACCCGCGCGACCAGCTGCGCCTTTTTCTTCTGGAGATGTGCCATAGTATACCCCCCTATACTAATTCAGCTGCACTGGAAACCCCAGGACCTGGGTTGCGGAGCGGGCCGCCAGAGACCACCCTGACCGGGAACAGGAGACGTCGGATGATTGATATGATCCTCACGCTGCAGGTGAAGACCGGCATGGAGGCAAGGGCCGAAGACCTCTTGCGCGAACTCGAGCAGGAAACGGCGGAAAACGATCCGGGCTGCCTGCGCTACCAGTGGTACAAGGCCGAGCAGCCGAATCTGTACTACCTGCTCCAGCGATGGACCGACCAGAAGGCGGTGGACGCGCACGCCAAGGCGGCCCACATGGCGAGGCTCCTGCCGCTGCTTGCCGAGTGCGCCGCGGAGAAGGCAACGACGACCAGGCTGACGAGGCTGGTATAGGCGGTTGCCCCTAGGGGCGTCATCCGGCGGCGTGCTATAAGAACGGCACAAGAATCACGGAAAGAACCGCACGATGAGCCCTCCATCGGACGAACCCGCAGCACCGCGCCGCGCCGGCGTGGACCCCAAGCTGCTCGAGATCCTCGTTTGCCCCGCGACGCACGGGCCGCTGGAGTACGATTCCGCAGCCGGCGAGCTGATCAGCCGCAAGGCCGGCCTCGCCTATCCGATCCGCGACGGCATCCCCATCATGCTGGTGAGCGAGGCGCGGCAGATCCGCGACGTGCCATGACCGCGGATTTTCCCAAGGCCGTGCCCGACGGCGGCAGCTACGAATCGACCACCGCGCCGTGGCCGACCGAACTGCGCGTCTTCAAGGAGGAAGGCCGGCTCGAGATCGACTTCTCCGACGGCTATGCCTGCGCGCTCTCTGCGGAGTATCTGCGGGTCGAGAGCCCCTCGGCCGAGGTGCAGGGCCATGGGCCGAACCAGAAGAAGATCGTCGCCGGCCGCCGCCACGTGAAGATCGCGTCAGTCGAGGCCGTGGGCCACTACGCGATCCGCATCGTGTTCGACGACCGCCACGACAGCGGCATCTACAGCTGGGCCTATCTGCGTGAACTCGCCGAGACGCGGGTCGAGCGCTGGGCCGCCTATGAGGCCGCCCTGGCGCAGCGCGGCCTGAACCGCGACACCTGACGTCCGGCCGATGAAGATCATCATTGCCGGCGCGGGAATCGGCGGACTGACCGCGGCGATGTGCCTGCATCGCGCGGGGCACGAGGTTCACGTCTACGAAGCCGTGTCGGAGATGCGGCCGCTGGGCGTCGGCATCAACATCCAGGCCGGCGCCGTGCGCATCCTCTGCGGACTGGGCCTCGAACCCGCACTGGCCGCCACCGCTATCGAGACGCGCGAACTGCGCTACGCCAACCGCCACGGCCAGACGATCTGGGCCGATCCGCGCGGCCGCCATGCCGGCCTGCCCTGGCCGCAATTCTCGATCCATCGCGGCGAGCTGCAGATGATCCTGTTCCGCGCCGCGCAGGAGATGCTGGGCGCGGGCCGGATCCGCTTCGGCCGGCGCATCGCACGCTTCGCCCAGCATCACGACAAGGTCGCCGCACACTTCGTCGATCGCGACGGCATGCCTGCCGAAAACGCCGAGGCCGATCTTTTGATCGGTGCCGACGGCATCCACTCCGCGGTGCGTGCGCAATACTATCCCGACGAAGGCCCGCCCAAGTGGCAGGGCATCCTGATGTGGCGCGGCGTCACCGTCGGCAAGCCGTTCCTCGGCGGCAACACGATGGTGCAGGCGGGCCATCATAACCAGAAATTCGTCTGCTATCCGATCAGCCGCGCCCATGCCGAGCGTGGCGAGGCGCTGATCAACTGGATCTGCGACCTGCACATGGGCGACGGCGCGCTGCCCTCGCGCGAGGACTGGAACAAGCCCGGCCGGCTGGAGGATTTCCTGCCGCGCTTCGCCGACTGGAACTTCGGCTGGCTCGACGTGCCGGAGGTCATCCGCACGGCACACACGATCCTGGAGTTCCCGATGGTCGACCGCGATCCGCTGCCGCGCTGGAGCCACGGCCGCATCACGCTGCTGGGCGACGCGGCGCATCCCATGTATCCGATCGGCTCGAACGGCGCCTCGCAGGCGATCCTCGACGGCGAGGCGATCACGCAGGAACTGGCTGTCGGCGACGATCCCGAGAAAGCCTTGCGGCGCTACGAGGAGCGGCGCCTGCCGCCGACCGCGCGCATCGTCGAGAGCAACCGGCGCAAGGGCATCGACGTGATGCTCGACATCGTCGAGCAGCGCGCGCCGCAGGGCTTCGACAATCTCGAAAGCGTGCTGCCGGCAGATGAACTGGAGAAGATCGTCGGCGACTACAAGAGGCTGGTCGCCCAGGATCGCGAGACGCTGCTAAAGCTGGCGGGCTCTTCGTGACGCGCACAAAAGAAAACCGGCCCCTCTCGGGACCGGCCGTGGCAGCGGTTTAAACCGACCATCACATCGCCGGCCGCTACCGAGGGAAAATATGCCAGAGAGCGATGACGAATTTATGGCTGTGAGGCAGGCAATTTCCGTCCTTCAGCAGGGACCGCGCGCGTGAGTCTCGCCCGTTCCATTGCGACGGTTGGCGGCTTCACCCTGCTCAGCCGTGTCGTGGGCTTCGTGCGCGACATCGTGCTGTCGGCGGTGCTGGGCTCCGGTGCGGTCGCCGACGCGTTCTTCGTCGCCTTCAAGTTGCCCAACTTCTTTCGTCGCTTGTTCGCCGAAGGTGCCTTCTCGGCCGCCTTCGTTCCTCTGTTTGCCCGCGAACTCCAGGGCGGCGGCCGCGCCGAGGCGATGGCTTTCGCGCGCCAGGCGCAGGCGGCGCTGCTGCTGGTGCTGGTGCCCTTCACCCTGATCCTGATCGTCGCCATGCCGCTGGTGATGGCCCTGCTCGCGCCCGGTATGCGCGATGACCTGCCGACCTTCGCCATGGCCGTCGAGTTCGGCCGCATCACCTTTCCCTACCTGCTGTTCATCTCGCTGGCCTCGCTCTATGGCGGCGTGCTGAACGGCATCGACCGCTTCGCGCATGTCGCGGCGACGCCGGTGTTGCTCAACCTCGCGCTGATCGCCGCCGTGCTGGGGCTGACGCCCTTGCTGCCCAACTCCGGCTATGCGGCCTCGATCGGCGTGGCGATCGCCGGCGTCCTGCAATGGATCTGGCTGCTGGTCGCCTGCGCGCGCGACGAGGTCGCAATGGCGCTGACGCGGCCGCGCTGGACGCCGCGGGTGGCGCGGCTGGTGAAGCTCGCGACCCCGGTCGCGATCGGCGGCGGCGTGCAGCAGATCAGCGTCATGCTCGACGTGGTCTGGGCGTCGCTGCTCCCCGTCGGCACGATCTCCGCGCTCTACTATGCCGACCGCATCGCGCAGCTGCCGCTGGGCGTCGTCGGCATCGCCATCGGCACGGCGCTGCTGCCGCTGCTGGCGCGCGAGCTGCGGGCCGGCAACACGCAGTCGGCCATGACCAACCAGAACCGCGCCATCGAGTTCGGCCTGCTGTTCAGCCTCCCGGCCGCCGTGGCCCTGTGGTTCCTGGCCGATCCGATCATCCGCGTACTGTTCGAACGCGGCCGCTTCACGTCCGAGGATACGCTGCGCACCGCCAGCGCGCTGGCCGCCTTCGCCGTCGGCCTCCCGGCCTTCGTACTGGTCAAGGCGCTGGCGCCGGGCTTCTTTGCGCGCGAGGACACTCGCACGCCGCTCTACATCGCGCTGGCGGCGATCACGTCCAACATCCTGTTCAACGTCTACTTCCTGTTTGCCACGTCGATCGGCCTGGTCGGCATCGCGCTCGCCTCCTCGCTGTCGGGCTGGCTGAACGCGGGGCTGCTGGGGGTGGTGCTGCATAGACGGAAACAGTTGGTGCCGGACGGACGGTTGATCTCGCGCGGCATCCGCATCGCCGGCGCGACCGCCGGCATGGGTGCTGCCCTATGGCTGGGATTGATCTGGCTCGCCAGGCCACTGTCGCATGCCGACATCGGCGGCGGCATCGCGCTGGCCGGTATTTGCCTGCTGGGCGCGGGCGCCTATGCCGTGTTGGGCGCAGCGCTCGGCGTCGTTCGGATTTCGGAGCTGCGCTACGTGATGCGCCGCCAGCCCGGCCTCAGGTCAACCGACCCAGGCGAACCACAGTGACGCCGGGCCGCAGCGGGCGGCTCGACGAGGGCATGACCAGCACGCAATCGTCGTAGGGCGTCGTCACCGGCTCATCGTCGTCGTGGCCCAGCACCGTGCCCGCCTTGGCGATCACGTCCTGGCCCTCGAAGCGTTGCGCCGGCGTGAAGTTGCCGCGCTTGGTGGCGACCGCATGCGTCACCTCGACGACGCGCTGGCTGGCCGGTGTCGGCTGGCGCCAGCCGGCCGGCAGGTCACCCTCTTCGAGGATGCCGGTCTCGACCAGGAACCGCGCCGTCACGTCCTTGGCGACGACGACCGAGGAGGCGCGCCAGTGCTGGCCGGTCTCGATCAGAAGCGCGTTCTTCGGGCTCTTCGGATCGCCGAACCCGCCATAGTCGCGCATGCGCATGCCGGCGGCATGGCCCGCGTCGCGCACGATGTCGACCGGCGTGCCGATCTTCTTGGCGAAGGCCACACCCTTGTCGAGCGGGCCGGACAGCATCAGCGGCACGCAATCGTCGTGCATCGAATGGAGGTCCAACAACAGGTCGGCACGCTCGACGAACGGCTTCAGTACCTGTGCACGCTTTGTCTCGACCGTGGTCGCCGGCTCGTCGATGCGGCCCCACACGCGGTTGAAATCCTCGTCGACCAGGCGCGACTTGAACGGCGTCTTGGGATCGAACGAGTGATAGGCGTCGATATTGTTGAAGGTGAGGATCAGCGTGCCCTTGCGCGGCTTCACCTTCGCGGCCAGCAGCGCATCCACGACGAGGGCGCCCGAGACCTCGTTGCCGTGCGTCAGCGATGCCACCATCACCGTCGGCCCCGGCTTGCCGCTCTCGATGACGTGGATGTAGGGCGCGGCGCCCTTCTCCCACTGGCGCAGGTCGGGGAAGGCGAACTCGATCGGCGGCGTAACGGACATGTTTCTGACCATCGGCAGGTTGTGCCGTTCCTTCGCATGCTAGTTTACCCGGGACAAGGAGAAGCCTATGGCGCGCAGCCGGTATCGTTGGTTCGTCGTCTTCCTGTTGTTCGCGATCACCATCGTGAACTACATCGACCGGGCGGCCCTCTCCTACGCGATTCCCATGATCCAGCGCGATCTCGGCCTGTCGCCGGCCGAGACCGGCGGCATCCTTGGCGCATTCGGCCTGGGTTATGCCATCACGACCCTGATGGGCGGCTTCGCCGTCGATCGCTACGGCGCCCGGCTGATCCTCACGATTGCCGCCGTGCTGTGGAGCCTGTCGATCGGCGCCACTGCGCTCGCGACCAGCGTCGCGGTCCTCTATGCAGCCCGTGTGTTGCTCGGCGTCTCGGAAGGCCCCAACTTCCCGGCCCTCACCGGTGCGGTCAGCCACTGGCTGTCGCCGCACGAGCGCGCGACGGCACTGGCCAATGCCCTGCTGGCGGTGCCGCTGGCGCTGGCCATCGGCGGACCGCTGGTGACGCAGCTCCTGGGCTGGCTCGACTGGCGCATGACCTTCGCGGCTTTGTTCGTGATCTCCGCCGCGTGGATTCCGCTCTGGTACTTCTGCTTCCGGGACGACCCGTCGCAATCGCGCTTCGTGAACGAGGCCGAGCTCGCCCATATCCGTAAAGTGGACCCCGGCGTCACCGCCGCGCCGCACGCGGTGCTGAAGAGCTGGCCGGAAGCCTCGGTGCTGAAGGCACTGCTGACCAACCGCACCCTGCTGGCCAACTACTGGGCCTTCTTCGTCTTCGGCTACTTCCTGTTCTTCTTCATGACCTGGCTGCCGAGCTATCTCGAGCGCAAGTACGGGCTGAACCTCGCCGCCATCGGCCTGTTCTCGGTCCTGCCCTGGCTGTCCGCCGCCATCCTGCTGGGGCTCATGGGACGCTGGTCCGACCATCTGCTGAAGACCACCGGCAGCATGCGCATCTCGCGGTCTTACCTGATCGCCGGCAGCCAGTTCGTCGCCGCCCTCGCCGTCATACCGGTGGCTCTCACCGACAATCTCACGGTGGCCATCGCCGGCATCACGGTGGCGGTCGCGGCCTCGATGGGCGCCAACGCCGCCTACTATGCGGTGAACGTCGACATCGTGCCCGAACGCGCGGCGACGGCGCTCGGCATCATGGACTTCGCCTTCGCCATCGCGGGCTTCCTGGCGCCCGCCGTCACCGGCTGGGTGCTGAACCTGCGCGGCTCCTTCGCCGACGGCTTCCTGCTGATGACTGTGCTCGCGCTTTCCTCGGTGATGGTGGTCCTGCTGTTCCACCATCCGGACAAGGATCGCGAAAGCCGAGCGAAGCTCGGCTGCTGAGCGGCAAGACATCGCGAAGCGATGTCTGGGAGCGCCGAAGACTAACCCTCGCGATACCAGTTCGCGAGATCCCAGGTGTTGTTGTCCCAGCCGCTGATGTTGGCGACGAGACCGCTGATAAGCGCGACGGCGCCGGGCCGCGCCACCAGCGGAATGACCACCTGGTTGTTGACCACCAGCTCGTTGCACTTGACCAGCAGGGCCACGCGCTTCACCGGATCGAGCTCGACCTGGGCCGCCTTGTAGGTCTCGTCGTATTCCTTGCTCTGCCAGCGCGTGATGTTGCGGCCCTGCCACTTGTTCTCCTTCTGCGCCGCCTCCCACGAACAGAACTGGCGCAGGAACACCTCCGGGTCGGGGGCATTCATGCCGTTGTTGTACATCTGCAGGTCGGCATAGAAGTGCGGATAGGTGTCGGGATTGGCGACGTCCGACGAGAAGAACACCGACGCCGTCACCGACTTCAGCTCCATGTCGATACCGGCCCGCTGCGCGGCCTGCTTGATGATCTGCTGCGTCTTCTGGCGTGGCTGGTTGATCGAGGTCTGGTAGAGCCATTTCAGCTTCTTGCCGTCCTTGGCGCGGATGCCGTCGGGCCCGCGCGCATAGCCCGCTCCGTCGAGCAGGGCGTTGGCCTTGTCGAGGTTGAACTCGAACTTCGTGGTCTTCGAGCGGAACTTCTCGGGATTGTTGATGTAGTTGGGCGTCGCGATCCCGATGCGACCGTAGATGTGCTTCTCGATCGAATCGCGGTCGATCAGCAGCGCCAGCGCCTGGCGCACCGCCGGGTCGGTGAGCGTCGGATGCTTGACCTTGAGGCTCGACCGCTCGCCGTCGATCTCGACGTTCGGGTCGGTGTTGTTGACCTGCATGTGCTCGATGCCGCCGCCGGGCGAGATGACGACGCGGCCCTTGCCGCCCTTCTCCATGCGCACGAGGATCTCGTCCTCGACCTGCAGGTTCCAGGCGAAGTGATATTCGCCGGTCTGCAGCACGGCGCGCGCCGCCGACACCGCATCGCCGCCGCCCTTCATCTCGATCGCGTCGAAATGCGGCCGGTTGGGTACGTGATAGTCGGTGTTGATCTCGCCGACGACGAGGTCGCCGGGCTTGAAGTCCTTGAACTTGTAGGGGCCGGTACCGACCGGCTTGAGGTTGGCCGGCGCCTCGCGCGACTTGGCGCCGATATAGTCGCCGAACAGGTGCTTGGGGATGATGCCGCCGGCCCAGCCGACGAAGGCGTCGGCCCAGAAGGGCGTCGGCTGCTTGAATTTCACGACGATGGTGAAGTCGTCGATCTTCTCGACCACCACATCCTTGTAGGAGCCGCTGCTGACCGCCGCGGTCGCGGGATCGCTGGCATAGGCCCAGGTGAAGACCACGTCGTCGGCGGTGAAGGGCTTGCCGTCGTGCCAGCGCACGCCGCGCTTCAGCTTCCAGGTCACCGACTTGCCGTCGGCGGCGATACCATCCTCACGGGTGGGGACCGAGGCGGCGAGCTTGGGCTGGAGATTGCCGTCGCGATCCCAGGCGCCCAGCGGTTCGTAGAACAGCCGCGAGGCGTCCTGGTCCTTGGTGCCGACGGCGAAATGAGGATTGAGGAGCGTCGGCCCCTGCCACCACATGACCTTGAGCAGGCCGCCGCCGCCGCGCTTGGTCGGCTTGTAGGGCGCACTCGATTGCGCCATTGCCACGCCCGAATAGGCGAGAAGCTGGGTCGCCATGGGTGCGGTGAGACCCACCGCCGCCATCCGTTTCACGAAGGCGCGTCGGGAGAGCCCGCCCGCCTTCACCCTGTCGATGAGACCACGCAAGCCACGCTCGTCCATTGGATGCCTCCAATCAGAGTGTCGAAGCCGTTTCCCTGCCGCTCCTGCTATCTTGCAAGATGCGTGCAATTCGATGGGAACAGCCGGAACCGGCGCCGTCAACCTGCGATAGGCAATCGAGGACGACATGGACAACCCGAAGATCGTTTCAAGCCTGCGCGCCGCCCTGGGCGCCGCCATCTCCGGCCTCTTTGCGACTACCGCCCTGGCCGCGGACCCGCCTGCCGCAGACTGCAATAAGGTGTCGGACTATGCGGCGATGGTCGAGTGCCATACGCGTGACGCGGAAACCACCAATGCCAAGGTCGGGCAAGCGTATGAACTGCTCATGAAGAGGCTGGGTTCATCGCCCGCGGCCGAAACGCTCGCCCGATCGCAGAAGGCCTGGCTCGAGTATCAATCCAGTTACTGTGCCTTCGTGGCCTTGGCGAACGAGGGCGGCAGCATCGTGCGGCTGACCCGTGCCCTGTGTTATGCAGCCATTGCGAAGCCCCGCCTGCGTGAACTCGAGTATCAGGTCGATTGCCGTGAAGGTTATTCCGGCTGCTTCAAGCCGCGCTGAATGCCTTGATTACGTCTCTCGGCTGCGCGATACCCGCGCGCCCCTGACCTTCCACCGGCGGGGCGCGCGGAGGTCCAAACCCCGCACCATCGACCACATTCGGAGTCCACATCCATGACCGACACGACGACCGGCGCCGCCGCGGCGCCCAATCCACACCTCGCCGCTTACGAAGCGCGTGGTCTCAAGGGCCGTATCCTTTCCGGCGTGCAACCGACCGGCAATCTCCACCTCGGCAACTATCTCGGCGCCATCCGCAACTTCGCGCGCCTGCAGAACGATTACGAATGCCTCTACTGCGTGGTCGACCAGCACGCGATCACCGTGTGGCAGGAGCCAGCCCAGCTCGCGGCGCAGACGCGCGAGATCGCCTCGGCCTTCCTGGCGGCCGGTGTCGACGGCACCAAGCAGGCCGTCTTCAACCAGTCGATGGTGCCCGAGCACGCGCAGCTCGCCTGGATCTTCAACTGCGTGGCGCGCATGGGCTGGATGAGCCGCATGACGCAGTTCAAGGAGAAGGCCGGCAAGGACCGCGAGAATGTCTCGCTCGGCCTGTTCGCCTATCCGGCGCTGATGGCCGCCGACATCCTGATCTACAAGGCCACCCACGTGCCGGTCGGCGAGGACCAGAAGCAGCATCTCGAGCTGACGCGCGACATCGCCATCAAGTTCAACAACGATTTCAGCCAGCCGGACTTCTTCCCGATCACCGAGCCGCTGATCTTCGGCGCAGCGACGCGCGTCATGAGCCTGCGCGACGGCACCAAGAAGATGAGCAAGTCCGACCCGTCGGACTTCTCGCGCATCAACCTCACCGACGATGCCGACGCCATCGCCCAGAAGATCCGCCGCGCCAAGACCGATCCGCTGCCGATGCCCGACACGCTCGAGGATGCCGAGAAGCGTCCGGATGCCGACAACCTGCTGGGCATCTACGCCGCCCTCGCCGACCAGGAGAAGGACGCCGTCGTCGCCCAGTTCGCGGGCAAGCAGTTCTCGGAATTCAAGACGGCGCTGACCGAACTCGCCGTCGCCAAGCTCGGCCCGATCGGTGCGGAGATGCAGCGGCTGATGAAGGATCCCGGCCATGTCGACGGCGTGCTGCGCAACGGCGCCCTGCGCGCCCGCGCCATCGCCGCGCCGATCCTCGACGAGGTCTATCGGACGGTCGGCTTCCTCAAGCCGTAACCGTCAACCTTCCATGCGCGTGAGGGCCCATTTCACCGTGGTGCCCTCCGCCGGGACCTGGCCCACCAGCACGATCTGCTCGGTGCGGCGCACGCGACCTTCCTCGCCGAGATAGATGCTCTCGGCAAGACCGATGCCGGCACCGGTCGCGCGCAGGCGCCAGCCGCGGCCGCTCGGCAGCCGCATCAGCACGGCTTGTCCGCTCTGCGCCAGGGTCGCCTTGACCGTCGGATGCAGATGGAAGCGCACGATGTAGCGCCGGTCCGGCACCGTGACCGGCCTTCCCTCGTAGCCCAGGAACGAATCCTCGCCGCGAAGGTCGCCACCGTCGGGCGAAAGCCACAGGCGGCGGCGATGGATGATGCCGTACAGCGAGCGGTAGCCGTCGTGGCACATGTCCAGCCACTGGGCGCCGCCATCGTCGGCGCGATCGATCAGCACGTTGCCGGCGCGATATTCCAGAGCGCCATGGTTGGTGATCTCGGTCGAATTGACGTCGTCGACCACCGCCGTCGAATGCGCAGCCGTGAAGCGCATGAAATGCTGCCAATCGCGCGGCGCGCCGGGATAGGTGCCGCAGTTCACGACCAGCCGCTCGTGCGCGGCACTCATCTCGAAGCTCAGGGTGCCGGCATGGGCGATGCCGTCCATGCCACGGCCGGGCGGGCTGCCGGCATCGGCGATCACCAGCGACGTGCCGGCGGCGAGCCGCTGGAAGCCGCTGGCCAGCGCCATCGTCGGTGCGACTTCGCCGGAGCCGGAGCGCGCCAGCACGAGGTCGATCAGGCGACGGTCGCCTTCCCATGTGCCATTGAACAGCGCCAGCCCGCCGTCGCCATGACGGAAGAAACGCAGCATCGGCGCCATGCGATCGATGGCGGCGACAAGTTCGGCCGGCGCGCGGCGCTCGGCCGAGGCCAGCGCCGTGCGCACGTCGATCAGGTGACGCAAAACGGTGAGCTGCAGGTGCGGCGCCCGTTCCGACACGATGCCGTCATGCAGCACGTAGCGCTTCACGAACTTCGAGAGCCGCGCCAGCGACTGGTCGAGGCTCTTCTCAAAGTACTTGCCGTCGCGAATGAAGGCGAGGTCGGCGAAGATCAGCGCCTTGTAAACGGCGACTGCTTCATGGCCGACCATGCCGCGGCGCGCAACGCGGCGCAGATGCACCCGCTGGCGGCCGAGCGAGAAGACGAAGCGTGCGGCGAAACCGGAATCGGCGGCAGCGGCCATCCATTCGTAGTGACGGATCCAGGACACGATGCGCGCCGCCAGCACGTCGCGCTTCCACGTCACCGGCGACCAGCGCCATTCGCGGTTGGTCCAGTCGTCGACGAGCTTCGCCGCGAGCAGCGCGCCCTGCGGATCGCCGTTGTCGCGCAGGTCCCGCAACCAGGCGAACCCGTTCAGCGCATCGATCCAGAGCGGCGCGGCGCCGGCGCGCTGCCAGGGCGGATCATCCGAATCGGGCAGCACCGTGCCCGCACTCCCGGCGGCGGCCAGTTCGCCGGCCAGCAGCAGCCGCTGCCCAAGCACCGGATCGCCCGGCCAGGAATCGGCGGCCACGGCGAAGAAGCTGCGCGGTGTGGCCTGGCCCAGGGTCAGCGAATAGAGCGACGAGCCGAGAAGCCAGCGGCCGAAGGCACGACGCTCACCCTTTGCCGCGGCAGAGGGGCGGGTCGGAACGGAACGGATGGGCCGAGCGCCGGAAACCAGAGGTTCCCCCGGCCGTCTTGTGTCAGCGACCAACGTCATCTTTTCGTTCTTTGGCCCGGGAGGCTCGAGTAGCCGGGCGGTGGAGGGGTTTTGGACAGTTTACCCCAGCCAGAGCGCTCTGGCGATGGCCCGGGCGGGTGCGGCGCCAGCCCTTGAACGGCGGCAGTCGCACCCCAGATTCATTCCAAGGGAAGGCCCGTACGGGGTTCCCGGCCACTCGCTCCACGGAGGGGGGTTCAGAATGAGCCGCGTATCGATGTTTAGCTCGCCCTTGCTGCTGGGCTTCGACCAGTTCGAGCGGACGCTTGATCGGCTGGCCAAGAACGCCGAAGGCTACCCGCCCTACAATATCGAGCGGATCGGCGAGCACGGGCTGCGCATCATCCTTGCCGTCGCCGGCTTCACGACCAGCGAGCTTGTTATCGACCTCGTCGAGAACCAGCTCACCGTCCGCGGAAAGCAGGCCGAGGATGGCGACCGGGTCTACCTTCATCGCGGCATTGCCGCGCGCCAGTTCCAGCGGGCTTTCATGCTCGCCGATGGGATCGAGGTGACGGGAGCCCGTCTCGACAACGGCCTGTTGTCGATTGACCTGGTGCGACCGGTCCTGGAACCCCGCATTCGAACCATCCGCATCGACGCCGGCAATGCCGCCGGCGGCGCGGAGCAGACGATCGAAATCACCGCACGTCGCAGCCGTTGAGGCGGGGCGCGTTGATGCTGCCAAGGAGGTAGCGATGGAAAACGAAAACAATGTCGTGATGTTTACCCCTCTCGCCGAAGAGGCGTTCCTGAGCCTCGGCGCTGAGCACATCGCCTATGTGAAGGAAGTCAGCCTTCCCGATGGCGCACACGCGGTCGGCATCTTCTCGGCCGATGGCAAGCCGATGGCGTCGGTCGCGTCGATCGAGATCGCGCAAGCGCTGATCCGTCAGCACGAGCTCGAGCCCGCGCTGGTGCACTGAGGAATAGTGAAGGACAGGGCGGTTCAGGCCGCGGTTTGCGCCTGGACCGTCTCGACGAGCAGCGCGTAGAGCGCCTCGGCATTCGTGGTCGCGCGCAGCTTCTCGACGAGGCTGCGATCACGTAGCAGGCGCGACACACGCGCGAGCGCCTTGAGATGATCGGCGCCGGCGCCCTCGGGCGTGACCAGCAGGAACACGATGTCCACGGGGCGCTCGTCGATTGAGTCGAAATCGACGGGATGGGCCATGCGGGCGAACACGCCCATCGGCTTCGTCATCGTCGACAGCCGGCCGTGCGGGATCGCAATGCCGCCACCGATGCCGGTCGATCCCAGACGCTCCCTCTCGAGCAGGCGGTCGAACAGCTTGCGCTCGTCGACGTTGAAAAGACCTGAGGCGCGATTGGCGAGCTCCGCCAACAGCGCCTTCTTCCCGGTCGCCTTGGCGCTGGCCAGAACGGCATCCGGACCGATCAGCAAATCGGCGATTTCCACAATGTCACCAATGGGTTAGCGAGCGCGAACTTTGGTCGCCCTGCAAAAGGGTGCGCCCCTATAAGCGCCTCCCCCGGTCGGGTCAAGCCATGGTTCGGACGCACGCCGAGCCCCGTACCAGGCGTTTCAGTCGGCGTGGCCGGTCATCGCCTGCGAGGCGACGGCGGCAGTCGACAGGGCCGACGGCATCTGGCGGCTCATGCCCAGGCGGCCGAGACGGCGGCGCTCCGCCGACGACGGAATGCGCATGGCCTCGCGATACTTGGCGACGGTGCGGCGCGCGATCTCGATGCCCTCGCCCTTCAGCAGGTCGACGATGCGATCGTCGCTGAGCGGCTGGTGCGCATTCTCGCCGCCGACCAGGAGCCGGATGCGCGAGCGCACCGATTCGGAGGAGACGACGACGCCCGGCGTGCGCGCCGGCAGCGCCGAGGTGAAGAAATACTTCAGCTCGAAGATGCCGCGCGGCGTGTTGATGTACTTGTTCGAGGTGACGCGGCTCACCGTGCTCTCGTGCAGCTCGGTGGCGATGGCGATGTCGCGCAGCACCAGCGGCTTCAACGCGCTGACGCCGTGGCGAAAGAAGCCGTCCTGCTGACGCACGATCTCGCGCGCGACCTTGAGGATCGTGGTTGCGCGCTGCTCCAGCGTCTTCACCAGCCAGTTGGCCGACTGGAAACGTTCGGCCACGAAGTCGCGATCGGGCTTGGCGCGCGCCCCCTTCATCAGCGTGGCGTGATAGTTGCGGTCGACCAAGACCTTGGGCAACGCATCGGTGTTGAGCTCGATGTGCCAGCCATCCTCGCCGCTCTCGGGATCCTTGGCCGGTGTCAGGAAGAGATCGGGCTGCACCGGCTGGATCGGCTCGTACTCGAAGGCCTGGCCCGGGCGCGGGTCGAGCGTGCGCAACTCGGACAGCATGTCGCGCAGATCCTCGTCGTCGACGCCGCAGCGGCGACGGAGCTGGCCCAGTTCGCCGGCAGCGACGAGATCGAGATTGTCGAGCAGCGCCTTCATCGCCGGATCGAGGCGGTTGCGCTCGGCGAGCTGGGCGCCCAGGCACTCGGCGACGGTGCGTGAGAACAGACCGGCCGGCTCCATCTGGCGCAGGCGCGCCCAGATCTTTTCGACAAGCGCGATGTCGGTGGCGACGGCTTCGGCAACGGCGGCCACGTCGAGGCGGCAATAGCCGGCCTCGTCGAGACCTTCCGCGATCTTCAGGGCGATGCGCCGCTCCGCCAGATCCTCGAACATGAGTTCGATCTGCTCGAGCACATGCACCGCCAGCGACTGCGGGCGCTCGGCCACGAAATCGAGCGCCTCGGGCGCATCCTCGCGCTGGCCGGCACGGGATGCGGTCGCGTCGCCGCCGCGGTCGGCATGCTCACGGGTCCAGCGATCGTCGGCATCGGCCAGGGCCGGGGCCGCCGCCGAGAGGGCTTCGGCCGTATCGCGCGGCGTCTCGACCGGTGGGGCTTCGTAGTCGGCCGACGGGCCGTCCTGCGAAGAGCCCTCGGTCAGCAGCGGGTTCTTTTCCAGCTCCTGTTGAATGAACGCGGCGAGCTCGAGGTGCGAAAACTGCAGCAGCTTGATGGCCTGCTGGAGCTGTGGCGTCATCGCCAAGGTCTGGCGTGACGCGAGGATTAGACTCGGACCGATACGCATGGCACCCCACCCTGAAGGTCTGTGGACCTCCCCGTAAGGAACCTAAAGCAAAAACCGTGCCAAAGTCAGCGCACTCGTGATTTCAGTGCGCGAAAATATCCGTTTCCGGCCAACCCGCAATATCGAGACGCGCGCGGGTGGGCAAAAAGCCGAAGGCGGCGTCGGCCAGTTCGCGACGACCTTCGCGCTCCAGGAGCACGTCCAGCTTGGCCTTGAGGGCGTGCAGGTGCAGCACATCTGAAGCGGCGTAGGCAAGCTGCTCATCGGTCAGGCTGTCGGCGCCCCAGTCCGAGGTCTGCTGCTGCTTGGAGAGATCGACGCCCAGCAGTTCCCGGCACAGGTCCTTTAGCCCGAACCGGTCCGTGAAGGTGCGCACAAGCTTGGCCGCGATCTTGGTGCAGTAGACCGGCTCGCAGCGCACGCCCAGCGAATGCTCGAGCACGGCGATATCGAAACGGCCGAAATGAAAGAGCTTCAGCACCTTGGGATCGGCGATCAGGGCAGCCAGCCGCGGCGCCTTGGCCGCGCCCTTCGGCGCGCCCCGCGGGATCTGGACCAGATGGGCGTTGCCGTCGCCTGCCGAGAGCTGCACCAGGCAGAGCCGGTCGCGATGCGGGTTGAGTCCCATGGTCTCGGTGTCGATGGCGACGACGGGGCCGAACGAGAGATCGGCGGGGAGATCGCCCCGGTGAAGGCTGATCGCCATCTCGAAATGCTCCGGCTAACCTGGACGCGCCCGGCGGAAGATTGCATCGGGCAGCGCCTAAACTTTTGAAATTCCACACTAAGATGTGGCCAAGTGGCCAGTGTGTACGCTAGTCCCATAGCGCCGTCCATATAACTGGAGCGGACGACGACGATGCGTGCCCGTGCATCTCGGCATCGCAGCTCATCGTCGATCCACGGCGGAAGATATTGCTATACTGCAACGCCTGCATCGAACCGGGTCCCGGAGTGCGGAAGCGATGAACTACACGGTATTGGCCATCGTCCTGCTGTTTTCGACCGTGAGCGGCATCGTGGGATGGCGGCGCTTGACGGCCAATATCGAGAATCCGCCCGAAAAGTATGATTTTCCAGGCGGCATGTCGCGGCGCGAACACCTGCGCATCCTTGCCCGCAAGCACCGCCGGTTGCGCATTCCGCTGACCCTGGCCTACGCGGCCGCAGGCGGTGCAACGGCCTTCGCCATATTGATGGCCGTTGCCGTCTTTATCCGGCGTTGATGGGGATCGGCGTCGCCATCGCAAATCGGGGAGGCGATTCCGGCCACTCGCGTGCCTTAAGGCACGGTCCTGCGACTAAGAGTTGAAGCGGAATTCCGCACTGGTTAGCGTCAGGTACACGCCTGTGGGGGACCCTGATGTGGCCGACAAACGTCCTTACCGAGAGGCTGCACCTGAGGTGGCCTGTCATCCAGGCCCCGATGGGCATCATGAGCACGCCTTCCCTCGCTGCGGCTGTCAGCAATACGGGTGCTCTTGGCGGCCTCGGAATGTGGGGACTGTCGGCAGAAGAGGCAGGCCGCAGGATTGCAGGGTTTCGACAGCAAAGTGGCGGCGGCCTGAATGTGAACTATCCTCTATGGCCGGAGCCCCGGCTGGACGCTGATGACGTTGCGGCGATGCAGCATCATCTGCAGGCTCACTACGATGACAAAGGATTGGGTAGGGTCCCAACGCCACAAGGGATCGCCGGCGAACTGACTGCAGAGCATCTCGAAATGCTTCTGGAGACCAAGCCTGAAGTCGTCAGCTTTCATTTCGGACTGCCCAAAGCCGAAATCGTCGAAGCCATCAAGGCTGCCGGCATCTTCATCATTTCCAGTGCCACCACGGCATCCGAGGCGCGCTTTCTCGAAGCCAATGGCGTCGATGCGGTGATCGCACAGGGAACCGAAGCGGGAGGCCATCGGGCAACATTCGCTGGCGTCGATATGTCTATGCAGGCCGGGCTGCTGTCCCTGTTGCCCCAAGTTGTGGATGCCGTGCGCGTCCCCGTCATTGCGGCGGGAGGCATTGCGGACGGCCGGACGGTGGCGGCGGCTTTCATGTTGGGCGCCAGTGCCGTGCAGATGGGTACGGCCTTCCTCCATTGCGACGAAGCGAACGTCCTGCCGGCCCATCGCGAGGCCCTTGGTCAGGCAGACGAGTCTTGCACGGTGGTCACCGATCTGATCAGCGGCAGACCGGCGCGCTATATTCGAAACAGACTGCTCGACGACCTGGTCTCGTCGAAGTTGAAGCCTCTGCCAATTCCAATGCAGCTGAGCCTGACACTTCCCCTCGGTGCTTCCGGAGACAGGGAGCTGACAGTTCTACTTGCAGGTCAGTCGGCAGGACTGGCGCCACACACCAGCGCTGCAGACCTCGTCCAGTCGTTGGGGGAAGAAGCCCTGCGGCGGCTGCGCTCGTTTGCTTAGGGCGGCACTCAGCCGATAGAGCATGGTAGCCCGACTTTGTGACACAGGTCGGCCAGCGCAAGCTCTTGATGCGGCTTAAGTATTTGGTTTCAACGGAGAAACCAGCCGCATGGTGCCCAGGAGAAGACTCGAACTTCCACGCCTCGCGGCGCTAGTACCTGAAACTAGTGCGTCTACCAATTCCGCCACCTGGGCACGGCATGCGGTCTAGTGCGGGCGCTGAGTTAGGGCCGTGCCGCGCCGATGTCAACCGCGGCTGCGCGCTTCGCCCCTTGAACCGTCATGGCATTGGGCTATAGGCAGCATCCATGAGCATCAAGCAGGTCACGGTCTTTGGCGGCAGCGGCTTCGTCGGTCGCGCCATCGTGCGGGCACTGGCGCAGGAGGGCTACCAGGTCCGGATCGCCTGCCGGCGCATCGAACTGGCCGAGCGGATCAAGACCGCGGGCGATGTCGGCCAGATCACGCTGATGCGCACCAACCTGCGCAATCCCGCCTCCGTGAAGGCCGCCGTCACCGGCAGCCAGGCGGTGGTGAATGCCTCCGGCATCGCCTTCCAGCGCGGCCGGCAGAGCTACCAGACGGTCCATGTCGAGGGCTCCCGTGCTATCGCCGACGCCGCGAAGGCCGCCGGCGTGCAGCGCCTGATCCACATGTCCGGCATCGGCGCGGACCAGCGCAATTCGACCAACAAGTACATCCGCTCCAAGGTCGACGCCGAGGATGCGATCGTCGCGGGCTTCACGAACGCCACGATCCTGCGGCCGAGCGTGGTCTTCGGGCCCGAGGATGCGATGTTCAACCGCATGGGCCAGATCGCCAAGCAGGCGCCGTTCCTGCCGGTGGTCGGCGACGGTTCGGCGAAGGTCCAGCCCGTGTTCGTGGGCGATGTCGGCGCCGCCGTGGTGGCCGTGCTGGAGCGTCCCGACACGGCCAAGACCGTGTTCGAACTGGGCGGCCCGCGCGTCTACACCTACCGCGAGATCGCGGCCCTCGTGCTACGCGAGACCGACCGCCAGAAGCGGATCGTCGGCGTCCCGGCCGGCCTGATGCGGATCGCAGGCTTCTTTTCCGAGTTCCTGCCCGTCCCGCCCCTGACCCACGATCAGGTCGACCTGCTGGTGACCGACAATGTCGCCCGCCCCGGCGCGCCGGGACTGGCCGCGCTCGGCATCGAGCCGACCGCCGCCGAGGCCATCCTGCCGATGTACCTCGACCGCTACCGCGTCGGCGGCCGCTACAACCTGCACGCTCCGGCCTAGTCACGTCCAATAAAGGCGTCATCGATGGCGCGTATGCTTGCCCAAAGTCATTAGTCCTATATTGGTATCAAATAGACATTCCTTGAATCTCTTTGCGAGACAGAGCGTTATTGATGACGCTACAGGAGCCTGATTAGGTCAATATTATTGACTATCGTTTTGGCACGTGGTTTAAGCCTTCCAACAACGCAGCAAAGGCGCGATCGGCGCGCTTCTTGCGTAATAAAATTTCACAAAAATTCCGAGGAGGCCGGGGATGGCCGAGAGGATGCTGAAGTTCGTCGGAACGCCGCAAGCCATGCCCGACAAGCGGGCGGCCGCCGAACGCCGTCGTGATTTCGGCGAGATCTACCAGAGCTTCGCCAAGGACAAGGCCGCGGAGCAGGCTGCTCGCTGCTCGCAATGCGGCGTGCCGTTCTGTCAGATCCATTGTCCGCTCCATAACAACATCCCCGACTGGCTGAAGCTCACCGCCGAGGGCCGGCTCGAAGAGGCCTACGAACTCTCCTCTGCGACCAACAACTTCCCGGAGATCTGCGGCCGCATCTGTCCGCAGGACAGGCTCTGTGAGGGCAACTGCGTCATCGAGAAGGGCTTCGAATCGGTCACGATCGGCTCGGTCGAGAAGTACATCACCGACACGGCCTGGGAGCGCGGCTGGGTGAAGCCGATCCAGCCGCGGCGCGAGCGGCCCGAGAGCGTCGGCATTGTCGGCGCCGGCCCCGCCGGCCTCGCCGCGGCCGAGCAGCTGCGCCGGAAGGGCTACCAGGTCGCGATCTACGATCGCTACGACCGGGTCGGCGGCCTGCTGATCTACGGCATCCCCAACTTCAAGCTCGAGAAGGAGATCGTGCAGCGCCGCGAGGCGCTGCTGCGCGCCTCGAAGGTCACCTTCCACCTGAACTGCGAGGTCGGCCGCTACGTCACGCTGGAAGAATTGCGCGCGCGTCACAGCGCCGTGCTGATCGCCACCGGCGTCTACAAGGCGCGCGACATCGCAGCACCCGGCGTCGGCCTGCCCGGCATCGCGCCGGCGCTCGACTATCTCACCGCCTCCAACCGGCAGGGGCTGGGCGACATCGTCCCCGGGTTCGAATCCGGCGTGCTGAACGCGGAAGGCAAGAACGTCGTGGTGATCGGCGGCGGCGACACGGCGATGGATTGCGTGCGCACGGCCGTGCGCCAGGGCGCCAAGTCGGTGAAGTGCCTCTATCGCCGCGACCGCGCCAACATGCCGGGCTCGCAGCGCGAGGTGAAGCACGCGGAGGAAGAGGGCGTCGAGTTCGTGTGGCTGGCAGCACCTCAGGCCTTCCTCGGCAAGGACACGGTGAGCCATGTCCGCACCGTGCGCATCCACCTCGGCATGCCGGATGCTTCGGGCCGCCAGACGCCGCAGGAGATTCCCAACAGCCACGTCAACATCGAGGCCGATCTCGTGCTGATGGCGCTGGGCTTCGATCCCGAGGACCTGCCGGCCGCGATGAGCGCGCCGGAGCTCGGCGTCACCGGCTGGAACACGCTGAAGATCGACTGGAAGAGCATGATGACCAGCCTCGACGGCGTGTTCGCCGCCGGCGACATCGTGCGCGGCGCTTCGCTGGTCGTCTGGGCGGTGCGCGACGGCCGCGATGCAGCCGAACGCATCCACACCTACCTGACCACGAAGGCGCTGGCCGCCGCGCGGATCGCAGCGGAGTAGACGATGCTGAAGGTTTACGACTTCACCGGGTCGGGCAACGGCTACAAGGTCTGGCTGCTGATGTCGCAGCTCGGCGTGCCGTTCGAGCGCATCGAGCGCGACATCCTGAAGGGCGAGACGCGCACGCCGGAGTTCCTGAAGAAGAACCCGAACGGCCGCATTCCCACGCTCGAACTCGAGGACGGCACCTTCCTCTTCGAATCGGGCGCGATCCTCTGGTACCTCGCCGAGGGCACTGAATTCGCGCCGAAGGACCGGCTGGCGCGGGCACAGACGCTGCAATGGATGTTCTTCGAGCAGTACAGCCACGAGCCCTACATCGCCGTCGCGCGCTTCTGGAAGCACTTCCTCGACAGGCTCACGCCGCAGCAGGAAGGCAACCTGCCGGACATCATGAAGAAGGGCTATGCCGCGCTCGACGTGATGGAGAAGCATCTGGCGACACGCACCTTCTTCGTCGACGAGCGCTACGGCCTCGCCGACATCGCGCTCTATGCCTACACGCACGTTGCCGACGAGGGCGAGTTCGACCTGTCGGGCTATCCGAACATCACCGCCTGGATGGCGAGGGTGAAGGCGCTGCCCGGCCACGTCGCGATCGATCACAAGTTCTGACCAAGGGAGAAGAAGAAAATGCCGATGATCAATGTCCAGATGTTCGAGGGCCGCACCATCGAACAGCGCCGCGCGCTGGCCAAAGAGCTGACCGACGGCGCCTGCCGCGCGCTCGGCTGCACGCCCGACGCGGTGCAGATCATCCTCACCGACATCAAGAAAGAGAACTGGGCCGAGTCCGGCAAGCTGTTCTCCGACACGTAGCAACATGACCCCTCCGCCCGCGTAAGACGCGGGCACCTCCCCCGCTGACGGGGAGGAAGGCCTGCCTCCCCATTCAAATGGGGAGGTGGCGCAAAGCGCCGGAGGGGTCAGAGGCCAAAGGATCGTCCAATGTCCACCCTTCCCTTCGATGCCGAGCAGTTCGTCCGCGACTACAAGGGCGGAACCGAGAAGCTTACCGCCGCCTATGGCTACAACCCTGCCGAAGGACTCGATTCCTGCGGCGTCGGTCTCGTGGTCGCGCTGGACGGCAAGCGACGCCGTGACGTGGTCGCGGCCGGCATCGATGCGCTGAAGGCCGTGTGGCACCGCGGCGCCGTCGACGCCGACGGCAAGACCGGCGACGGCGCGGGCATCCACGTCGAAATCCCGCAGGATTTCTTCAAGGAACATGTCCGCGAAGCGAGCGGTGAGCTGCCGCAGGCCGGCCGGATCGCGGTCGGCATGGTGTTCCTGCCGCGCACCGACCTGGGCGCGCAGGAGCGCTGCCGCACCATCGTCGAGACCGAGATCCTGCGCTTCGGCCACACGATCCTGGGTTGGCGCCAGGTGCCGGTCGACATCTCTGTCATCGGCGCCAAGGCCAACGAGACGCGGCCCGAGATCGAGCAGATCCTGATCGGCCGCGGCGATGCCAAGCTCGACAACCGCGAGTTCGAGAAGCAGCTCTACATCCTGCGCCGGCGCATGGAGAAGGCGGCGCTCGCCGAGAACATCGCCGAGTTCTACGTCTGCTCGCTCAGCTGCCGGTCCGTCGTCTACAAGGGCATGTTCCTCGCCGAGCATCTGTCGGCCTTCTATCCCGACCTGCTCGACGAGCGCTTCGTCTCGCGCTTCGCGATCTTCCACCAGCGCTATTCGACCAACACCTTCCCGCAATGGAAGCTGGCGCAGCCCTTCCGCGTGCTCGCCCACAACGGCGAGATCAACACCATCCTGGGCAACGTCAACTGGATGAAGAGCCACGAGGCGCGCCTCGAGCACGAGAACTTCGGCCGCTTCATCGAGGACCTGAAGCCGATCGTGCAGCCCGGCGCGTCCGATTCGTCGGCGCTCGACAACGTGTTCGAGCTGCTGGTGCGCGGCCATCGCAACCTGCCGATGGTCAAGACGATGATGATTCCCGAAGCCTCGGCCACGAACCCCAACGTGCCGCCCGAGCATCGTGCGATGTACAACTACGTGAACGGCGTCATGGAGCCGTGGGACGGGCCGGCTGCCATCGCCGCCGTCGCCGGCAAGTGGGCGCTGGTCGGGCTCGACCGCAACGGCCTGCGGCCGATGCGCTACGTCATGACATCCGACAAGCTGCTGGTCGCCGGCTCCGAGGCCGGCATGGTGCCGCAGGACGAAGCCAAGATCGTCGAGAAGGGTCGTCTCGGCCCGGGCGAGATGCTGGCCGTCGATATGGACAAGCCCAAGGTCTACAAGGACCGCAAGCTGAAGGACAAGCTGGCCGCGACGCACGACTATGCGAGCTGGACGGAGCGCACGGTCGAACTCGATTCGCTGATCCGCCAGGACGCGCCGGCCACCGAGCATTTCCCGGCCGACGAACTGCGTCGCCGACAGTTCGCGGCCGGCTGGTCGATCGAGGACCTCGAGGCGATCCTCCATCCCATGGTCGAGGACGGCAAAGAGGCCGTCGGCTCGATGGGTGACGACGCGCCGCTGGCGGTGCTGAGCGACACCTATCGCGGCATGCACCATTACTTCCGGCAGAACTTCAGCCAGGTCACGAACCCGCCGATCGATTCGTTGCGCGAACGCAACGTGATGACGATCCGCACGCGGCTGGGCAACCTCGGCAACATCCTCGACGAGAAGCCCGACCAGAGCGAGATGCTGTCGCTTCAGTCGCCGATCGTGCTCAACGCCGAGTTCGAGGCGATGCGCAAGTACATGGGCGACACGGTCGCGCGCATCGACTGCACCTTCGATCCGAAAGGTGGCCTCGACGCGATGCGCCAGTCCTTCGAGCGTATCTGCAAGGAGGCCGAGGATGCCGTCCGCAGCGGCTGCCTGCACATCGTGCTGACCGACGCCAACATCGGCCCCGAGCGTGCCGCCCTGCCGATGATCCTGGCCGCCGGCGCCGTGCACTCCTACCTGGTGCGCCAGTCGCTGCGCACCTTCACGTCGCTCAACGTGCGCTCGGGCGAATGCCTCGACGTGCACTATGTCGCCGTCATCATCGGCGTCGGCGCCACGACGGTGAACCCCTACCTCGCCGAGGAGACGATCGCGGCCCGCCATGCGCGCGGCCTGTTCGGCAAGCAGTCGCTCGCCACGTGCCTCGCCAACTACAAGAAGGCGCTGGACGAGGGCCTGCTCAAGACCATGTCCAAGATGGGCATCTCCGTCCTGTCGTCCTACCGCGGCGGCTGCAACTTCGAGGCGGTCGGCCTGTCGCGCTCGCTGGTCGCCGAGTTCTTCCCCGGCATGCCCTCGCGCATCTCGGGCATCGGCCTGCGCGGCGTGCAGGAGGAGATCGCCGAGCAGCATGCACGTGCCTTCGACGAGGAGGTGATCGCGCTCCCGATCGGCGGCTTCTACAAGGCCCGCCGCGGCGGCGACCGGCACAACTTCGAGGGCGCGCTGATCCACATGCTGCAGGACGCGGTGAACACCGAGTCCTATGCGAAGTACCGCAAGTACAGCGAGGCGGTGCGCCGCCAGCCGCCGATCAACCTGCGCGACCTGCTGGACTTCAAGCCCGACCGCGCGCCGATCGCCCTCGACGACGTCGAGTCGATCACCGAGCTTCGGAAGCGCCTGGTCGCGCCCGGCATCTCGCTGGGCGCGCTCGGGCCCGAGGCGCACGAGACGCTGTCGATCGCCATGAACCGCATCGGCGCCAAGTCCGACTCGGGCGAAGGCGGCGAGGATTCCGCGCGCTACAAGCCGCGGCCGAACGGCGACAACGCCTCCTCGGCCATCAAGCAGGTCGCGTCGGGCCGCTTCGGCGTCACCGCCGAGTACCTGAACAACTGCCGCGAGCTCGAGATCAAGGTGGCCCAGGGCGCCAAGCCCGGCGAGGGCGGCCAGCTGCCCGGCCTCAAGGTCACCGAGATGATCGCGAAGCTGCGTCACTCGACGCCCGGCGTCACGCTGATCAGCCCGCCGCCGCATCACGACATCTACTCGATCGAGGATCTGGCGCAGCTAATCTACGATCTGAAGCAGATCAACCCCGAGGCGCGCGTGACCGTGAAGCTGGTCGCGCGTTCCGGCATCGGCACGATCGCGGCGGGCGTGGCCAAGGCCAAGGCCGACGTGATCCTGGTGTCGGGCCATAACGGCGGCACCGGCGCCTCGCCGCAGACCAGCATCAAGTATGCCGGCATCCCGTGGGAGATGGGCCTGTCGGAAACGCACCAGGTGCTGACGCTCAACCGCCTGCGCGACAAGGTGCTGCTGCGCACCGACGGCGGCATCAAGACCGGCCGCGACGTGGTCATCGCCGCGATGCTGGGCGCCGAGGAGTACGGGCTCGGCACAGCCTCGCTGATTGCCATGGGCTGCATCATGGTGCGGCAGTGCCATTCCAACACCTGTCCGGTGGGCGTCTGCACGCAGGACCCGAAGCTTCGCGAGAAGTTCGAGGGAAGCCCTGAGAAGGTCGTCAACCTGTTCAGCTTCGTGGCCGAGGAGGTGCGCGAGATCCTGGCGCAGCTCGGCTACAAGTCGCTGCTGGAGATCGTCGGCCGCTCCGACCTGCTGAAGCAGGTCGGCCGCGGTGCGCGTCATCTCGACGATCTCGACCTCAACCCGCTGCTGACGCGAGCCGATGGCGGCCGCGGGACCGTGCATTGCACGGTCGAGGGTCGCAATGAGGTGCCCGACACGCTCGACGCCCAGATGCTGCGCGACGTGCAGCCGCTCTTCACGCATCGCGAGAAGATGCAGCTGCAGTACAGCGTGCGGAACACCCATCGCGCCGTCGGCACGCGACTCTCGGCGATGATCACGCGCAAGTACGGCATGACCGGCCTGCCGCCCGACACGGTGACGGTGCTCCTGCGCGGCACCGCCGGCCAGTCGCTTGGCGCCTTCGCGGTGCAGGGCATGAAGCTCGAAGTGTTCGGCGACGCCAACGACTATGTCGGCAAGGGCCTGAGCGGCGGCACCATCGTCGTGAGGCCGACCGTCTCCAGCCCGCTGGTGCCGGAAGCCAACGCCATCATCGGCAACACGGTCCTGTACGGCGCGACGGCGGGCAAGCTGTTCGCCTCGGGCCGCGCCGGCGAACGCTTCGCCGTGCGCAACTCGGGCGCGGATGCGGTGGTCGAGGGGCTGGGCTCCAACGGCTGCGAGTACATGACCGGCGGCACGGCGGTGATCCTGGGACCGGTCGGCGTCAACTTCGGCGCCGGCATGACCGGCGGCATGGCCTTCCTCTACGACCCCGAGGATGCGTTCAAGCTGAAGGTCAATCCCGAGACGGTCACGTGGCAGCGCGTCGACCATCCGCACTGGGAAGCCGTGCTGAAGGCGCAGGTGACCGAGCATGTCGCCGAGACCAAGTCACCGCTGGGCGCCCGCCTGCTCAACGACTGGAACCGCGAGGTCCTGCATTTCTGGCAGGTCGTGCCGAAGGAAATGCTGACGCGCCTGCCGCAGCCGCTTACCGTCCCGCAGGAAAAGCGCGCCTAACTGACACGAGTTAAGTTCGACAAATAATCTCCCGTCGTCTCGACCGGAGCCGAGCGTAGCGAGGCGGAGTGGAGAGACCTTTTTTCCATGATTAGCCGGCTTTTGGTGGAACGAAGGTCTCTCCACTTCGCGCTACGCGCTTCGGTCGAGACGACGGGCTGTACTGGATCAACCTCAACTCACCCGGCTCCAAACGAGCTCGGCAAAAAGATAAATGGAGGAAACAACCATGAGCGACGCGCGGCCCTCGCGCGTGGCTTGGCTGCAGCTCGGCCTCGTCGTCGTGCTGTTCGGCCTCGCCTGGCCGGTCATCCGGATCGGCCTGGGCGCCGGCACGCCGATCTGGCTGGCGGCGGCGCGCGCCACCCTGTCGGCTGCGACGGCGTTCGTCCTCGTGGCGGCGCTGAAGCGGCTTGCGTGGCCCGGCCGTGGCGACTGGCCGATCATCCTCTCGGTCGGCGCGCTACAGCTCACCTGTTTCTTCGCCTTCGCCAATCTCGGCGTGCAGATCGTGCCGCCGGGCCGCTCGGGCGTGCTGGCCTACACGACCATGCTCTGGATGGTGCCGCTCTCCTGGATGGTCGGTGAGAAGGTCGGCCGCCGCGCCTTCGTGGGCGCCCTGCTGGGTGTCGCCGGCATCCTCGTGCTGGTCGACCCGCTGCGCTTCGACTGGAGCGACCGCCAGGTGATGCTGGGCCATGGCTGGCTGCTGGCCGCCGGCTTCACCTGGGCGCTCGCCATCCTGCATGCGCGCCGCCATTCGTGGCGCATGTCGCCGCTCGACGTGCTGCCCTGGCAGATGGGCGTGGCGACCGTGCTGCTGTGGATCCTCGCCTTCACCCTGGAACCGGCAGGCCATCTCGATCCGCAGCAGCCTGCGCTGTGGATCGCGCTGCTCTATCTCGGCGTGCTGGCCGGTCCGACCGCGACCTGGGCCGCCGTCTCCGTCGCGCGCGCCCTGCCGCCGGTCACCGGCTCGCTCGGCATGCTGGGCGTGCCGCTGCTGGCCATCGCGAGTTCAGTCGTGCTGGTGGGCGAGCCCGTCACCTGGCCATTGGCGATCGGCACGGCACTGGTGATTGCAGGCATTGCTATCGTGATCACGGCCCGGGGCTAAAAACTCCAGGATTCACGATTCGAGGGTTTTTCCCTTTCGTCGGTTTCGCTTGTTTCTTTTATTGCGTTTACGGCCCTGGAATCGTCGGGCCCGAAGTGATTGCCATCGGTCTTGCGGCCTACGACAATCTGGTATGTCCCTGATCGAAATCAAGCGGCACGATGCCGTTGCCGTCGTCCGTTTCAACAATCCGCCCAAGGGCTACATGAATGCCGCGATGGTCGGTGAGCTCGACGCCGCGGTCGACGGCCTGCTGGCCGACGATACGGTGCGCGTGCTGGTCTTCACCGGCGCGCTGAAGGGCGTGTTCGTCGAGCATTACGACGTGTCCGAATTGCTGGCACTGTCAGCAAAGCTGCGCGCCAAGGGCGCGACCTTCTCGCTCGACCGGCCCTCGCCCGAGGGCGCCTATCACAGGATCCTGACCCGCCTCGAAGCCGCACCCAAGCCGGTAATCGCCGCCATCAACGGCACGGCCATGGGCGGCGGCTTCGAATTCTGCATGGCCTGCGACATCCGCCTCGCCGAGCGCGGCCCCTATTGGCTGGGCCAGCCCGAGATCAACATCGGCATCCTGGCCGGGGCGGGCGGCACGCAGCGCCTCGTCCGGCTGGTCGGCGAGGCCCGGGCCCTCGAACTGTCGCTGACGGGCCGCACCGTGTCGCCCGACGAGGCGGCGTCGCTCGGCATGGTCCATGCGGCCGTCGATGGCCCGGTGCTGGACCATGCGATGACGCTGGCCCGGCGGCTGGCGGCCCAGCCGCCGAAGGCCGTGGCGCACATCAAGCGGCTGGTCCGGTCGGCGGCTGAAACGCCTCTGTCACAAGGCCTCGTCAACGAACGGACACTGTTCATGGACCTCGCGGTGAGCGACGATGGACACCGGCTGATGGGGGAATTCGTCGCGGGAAAGCGCAGTATTCGCGACTGATTGACAGGCAAGTGCCGCCCCTCCCATATGCCGAGGAACCCGGCGAGGACGAACACAGCGATGGCGAACAAGGTCTACAAGGATGCGAAGTCGGCGCTCGAGGGCCTGCTGCGCGACGATCTGATGCTGATGTGCGGCGGCTTCGGCCTGGTCGGCATTCCCGACAAGCTGATCCGCGCGGTCCGCGATTCCGGCGTGAAGGGCCTGACCTGCGTGTCGAACAATGCCGGCATCGACGGCGCGGGCCTCGGCCTGCTGCTCGAGACCGGGCAGGTGAAGAAGATGATCAGCTCCTACGTGGGCGAGAACAAGACCTTCGCCAAGCTCTACCTCGACGGAAAGCTGGAACTCGAATTCAACCCGCAGGGCACGCTCGCCGAACGCTGCCGCGCCGGCGGCGCCGGCATCCCGGCCTTCTACACCAAGACCGGCGTCGGCACGCTGGTGGCCGAGGGCAAGGAGACCAAGGTCTTCGACGGCGAGGAATATGTGATGGAGCGCGGCCTGTTCGGCGACGTCGCGCTGGTCAAGGCGTGGAAGGGCGACACCTCGGGCAACCTGGTGTTCCGCAAGGCCGCGCGTAACTTCAACCCGATGATGGCGACCGCGGCGAAGATCTGCGTCGCCGAGGTCGAGGAACTCGTGCCGGTCGGCGAGCTCGATCCCGATCATGTCCATACGCCGGCGGTCTTCGTGAAGCGCATCTTCTGCGGTGCGCCCTACGACAAGCAGATCGAACAGCGCACCATTCGCAAGGCTTGAGGAGAGAACGATGGCCTGGACCCGCGACCAGATGGCGGCACGCGCCGCCAAGGAACTCGAAGACGGCTTCTACGTGAACCTGGGCATCGGCATCCCGACCTTGGTGTCGAACTATGTGCCCGAGGATGTCGACATCACGCTGCAGAGCGAGAACGGCATGCTGGGCGTCGGCCCCTTCCCCTACGACAACGAGGTCGACGCCGACATCATCAATGCCGGCAAGCAGACCGTGACCGAGGTGAAGGGCACGTCCTATTTCAGCTCGGCCGACAGCTTCGCGATGATCCGCGGCGGCCATATCGACCTCTCCATCCTGGGCGCCATGGAAGTGGCCGAGAACGGCGACCTCGCCAACTGGATGATCCCCGGCAAGATGGTGAAGGGCATGGGCGGAGCCATGGACCTGGTCGCCGGCGTGAAGCGCGTGATCGTCACCATGGAGCATGTCTCCAAGGACGGCGCCTCGAAGCTTCTGGGCGAATGCACCCTGCCGCTGACCGGCCGCCGCGTGGTCGACATGGTGATCTCCGAACTGGGAGTCTTCACCGTCGACAAGAAGGGCAATGGCGGCGTGACCCTGATCGAACTCGCCGACGGCGTCACCGTCGACGAGGTCAAGGCCAAGACGAAGGCGAAGCTCTCGATCGCGGACGGGCTGAAGGTCGCTTAAGCAAATAGCCGTCGTCTCGACCGGAGCGCGAAGCGCGGAGTGGAGAGACCTTCTCTCCACCAAAAGCCATCAATTAGAGTCTTTCCGACTCAGACTGACCAATCCACCTCACCCTGAGGAGGCCGCGGAGCGGCCGTCTCGAAGGGTGGGCACCAGACGCGGTGCTCGTGCCCATGCTTCGAGACGCGCTCCTGCGGAGCGCTCCTCAGCATGAGGTTGGTGGTGATGATTCTGTCTCGTCGGGAAAGACTCTAGTGGAGAGAAGATCTCTCCACTTCGCCTCGCTACGCGAGGCTACGGTCGAGATGACGGAATCCTACCACTTCGACAGATACTGCCTGAGCGGCTCCGCACCCGGGTTGGTGTAGCGGCGGTCGAGGATGACGCCCTTCGCGTTGGCACCGCCGCCGTAGTAGAGCGCGTTCCAGTCGTTGTCGGCATCAAGATACGAGCCCTCGATCGAGGCGCCGGCGAACAGGCCCTGCGAATTGGCGAAGGCCACGATGTCGGCGCCGCCGGCTCCCGTCGTGGCGCCTTCGAGGCCGATGCCGACCGCGACCATGGTCACGCCCGCCTCGGCGCCGACCTTGAACTTGTGGTCGAGGATCGCCTGCAGGCCCTTCTCGGTCCGGATGATGAACACGATCTCGGAAACCTTGCCGCCGACCTGCAGGCCGACGCTGCCGGATCCCATGCCGTAGAAGGCCGGGTAGCTCCAGTTGTTGGGCGAGTTGCGGCCCATCAGGACGCCGCGGCCGCCGGCGGCGCCGAAGATGAAGCCACCCTGGACGAGTTCGGGGATGATCAGGACGCCCCGCGCATTGACCATCTGTCCCGCGGCGTCGGGAAAGTCCGGACCGCCCAGGATCTTGCGGGCCGTCGCGAGGCAGGAATCGACGAGGGACTGGCGCTTGGCGTCGGCGCGGGCCGGCTGGGACGTGAGGAACGGCGCGGCGAACGCGGCCGCAGTCCCCGAAAGGACGGTTCGGCGATCGAGCTTCATTTTATGCTCCGTATGGCTGGCGACCGACGCCGGGGAGCGCCTGGATGGTCACAAGAGCTGAAACTATACCACGTTTCGCCGCCGGGTTGAGGGGCCTCAGCGTGGCCGGGGCGCTAGAGCCACGGGGCGATCCTTCATCGTCAGCGGCAGGCCCGCGGCCATCAGGATCACCCGGTCGGCGCGCTCGGCAATGCGCATATTCAGCCGGCCCATCGCGTCCCGGAAGCTGCGCCCCAGCGGCGTATCGGGCACCACGCCGAGCCCCACCTCGTTGCTGACCAGCACCACCGGCTGGTTGTGATCATCCAGTGACCGGACCAGCTCGTCGGTCGCCTGGTCGACATCCTCACCCGCGTGCATGAGGTTGGACAGCCACAGCGTCAGACAGTCGATCAGCACCGGCTGGCCGTGCGAACCCGCCTGCTCCAGCGCCTCGGCGAGCTTCAGCGGCTCCTCGACCGTCGTCCAGCCGACGCCGCGGCGGGCGCGGTGCGCCATGATCCGGGTCGCCATCTCCATGTCACCCGCCTCGGCGGTCGCGATATAGACCGCCGGCCGCGGCGCGCCGCCATGCAGGGTGCCGGTGACGAGGCGCTCGGCATGGGTGCTCTTGCCCGAGCGCGCGCCGCCCAGGACCAGCGTCACCGGCGGCAGCGGGAAGCTGGAGATATGCTCCATCAGCCGGGCTTCGCGCTCACCAGCCAGCAGGCGCCGGGCAGCGACACGCCCTCCTTCGTGGCGTGAGGCGCCAGCGCCTCGATGATCGCAGCCTTCGCGCGGGCGGCCGCGGCCGGCTCGGCTTCGGCGAGCGGCCGGGCCAGCGGCCCGAAGCGGCCGGCATTGGCCACGACATCGGCCGGGTCCCGGCCCATCCAGATCGAAACGTCGAGCGGCTCGATCGCAAGGCCGGTGAAACCCGCGCCTTTCAGGATGCGCTCGACCCGCGCCGCGTCACCGAAGGCGAACTGGCCGGGCTCTTCCGGACCGGGCCGCGGCATCGGCGGCAGGAACGGCGCGGCCGCCTTCACCGGCACGAGACTCCAGGGATTGTCCTGCGGCGGCCGCCAGCAGACGAAGGCGAGCCGGCCCGAAGGCTTGAGCGCACGGCGCAGGTTCGTGAAGGCGGCAACCGGATCGGCGAAAAACATCACGCCGAAGCGCGAGAAGATCAGGTCGGCAGACACCGCCTCGAAGGGATGCGCGCCGGCATCGGCCACCACGAAGGTCGCGTTGGACAGCCGTCGCGTCAGGGCCGCATCGATCAGCGGCCGGGAGATGTCGACGCCCAGCACATGGCCTTCAGGCCCGACCGACGTCGCGAGCGCCGACGCCGTGACGCCGGAGCCGCAGCCGACATCGATCGCCTTTTCGCCCGGCTGCGCGTTCGCCAGCGCGAGCACGCCGCGGGTGATCTCGGCCATCAGATGGTCGAGGCGCGCCTGCGCCTTCAGCCAGTTCTGCCCGCCCGGCCCGTTCCAGTGGGCGGCCTGTTCGGCCGCGAGCTGGGCGATGCTCTTCGCAGGGGTCACGCAGGCCCGCTTGAATGTGCGATGACCAGCTCGCGCGGCATGTAGTTCACGAAGGACACGCGCCAGGCATGCTCGGGATTGGCCTGCTCGAAATGCTCGATCATGGTGATCGAGACATTGTCGATCTCGAAACGCACCGCCGCCTCGGGATGCAGGTCGAAGGCGTGCGCCAGCGCCGCGCGGATCGTGCCGCCATGCGCCGTCGCCACGATATCGCGGCCTTTGTGCTCGGCGGTCAGCCGGTCGATGCTGCGCACCGTGCGGTCGCGCAGGTCGATGAAGCTCTCGCCGCCCTCGGGCCTGAACTCCGGCGGTCCCAGCCAGAAGAGATGGTTGTCGGCGTGGTTCTCGGCGATCTCGACATAGGTGAGGCCCTGCCAGTTGCCGAAATGCTGCTCGGCGAGATCGGGATCGATATGCAGCTCGCCCATCTCCGCGCCGGCCTTCGCCAGATGCTCGGCGGTCTTGCGCGCGCGCAGCAGGTTGGACGAGTACCAGACCGCGCCCTTCGGCAGCAGCTTCGCCTGGTGACGGAACAGCGCCTCGTTGCTCACGTCGCAATCCATGTCCGACTGGCCGTAGCAACGGCGCTCCGGATTGGGGACCACGGCATGCCGCACCCACCACCACCGCGTGACCGCTCCGGTGATCTTCGCACCCGTCGCCATGCTCGTCCTCCGATGATCTTTTAGGCGGCCGCCTTCTTAGCCGCCGATGAAGAGCGCCGCCACCACGAGGAAGACGATCTCGGCCTTCTGCTGGACCGCGCCCAGCGTGTCGCCGGTGTAGCCGCCGAGCCGCTTGGCGATCCAGTGCGAGGCGAACCAGGCCGAGGCGATGGCGGCGAGCGGCGCCAGCAGCGCCACGAGCAGGCCCTTGCCCAGCAGCAGCAGGAAGGCGAGCAGCGCGCCGATGGCGACGGTCAGCCAGACATCGTTGTCGGTCGGCTTGCCCGCCGTCGCGCCGAGGCCATTGTCATGGACCGGCGAGAAGGCAAGCAGCGGATAGGCCAGCACGGCGCGCGAAAGCGCATGCGCCGAGATCAAGACGACAAGTCCGGTCGCGGCGCCGAACTGCGCCAGGCAGGCGACCTTGATCAGCACGGTGAGCGCCAGCGCCAGCACGCCGAAGGTGCCGTTGCGGCTGTCGCGCATGATCTCGAGCCGCCGCGCCGGCTCCAGCGCATGCGGCCCCAGCCCGTCGGCGGTGTCGGCCAGCCCGTCTTCATGCAGGGCGCGCGTCAGGATCACCGCCGCACCGACCGCCAGAACGGCGGCCAGCCAGCCCGGCCCCGCGATGCCGCGCACGATGGCGAAGACCAGCCCGGAAGCGAGCCCGATCGCCGCGCCGACGAAGGGCAGGACCGGCAGGACGTCGGCGAGCTGCCAGCGCGGCAGGCCGACATCGAGCTTCAGCCCGGTGAAGAACGTCATCTGTTCCTTGAAGGCCTGCAGCCATTCGTCGAACGACGCCGGGCGGTTCATGCTGCTGCCGAAGGAAGGCTCGTGGGGACTGGTCATGATCCCGCGAATATAGGATGGTCCGGCCCCTTCCTGAATGCCCTTCGGACAAACAATGCCGGCTGCCTCCTTCGATGAAATGCGCCGGATCCTGCGCGACCTGCCGGGACCCGACCTCACCGCCCAGACCGAGGTGGTCCGCCGCCAGGCCGAGCTGACCAAGCCGCCGGGCTCGCTCGGCCGGCTGGAGGAGATCGCCGAATGGCTGGCCTGCTGGCAGGGCCGCGCCCAGCCGCGGGTCGAGCGCCCGCGCATCGCGGTGTTCGCGGGCACCCACGGCGTGGCGGCACGCGGCGTCTCGGCCTATCCGCCGGAAGTCACGCAGCAGATGGTGAAGAACTTCCAGAACGGCGGCGCCGCGATCAACCAGCTCGCCGCTCTCGTCGACGCCGACCTGCGCATCTACGAACTCGACCTCGACCATCCCACCGCCGACTTCACGCAAGGCCCGGCGATGGACGAGACGCGCACCGCCAACGCCATGGCCTACGGCATGATGGCGGCCGAGCCCGGCATCGATGTGCTGTGCTTGGGCGAAATGGGCATCGCCAACACCACGGCCGCCGCCACGCTCTGCGCCGCGCTCTACGGCGGCACGGGCGCAGACTGGGCCGGCCCGGGCACCGGCGTCAGCGGCAAGGCACTCGCGCACAAGATCGCGGTGATCGACGAGGCGCTGGCCCACCACAAGGACGCGATCGCGCGCCGCGATCCGCTGGAGCTGCTGGCCGCGGTCGGCGGCGAGGAATTCGCGGCCCTGACCGGCGCCATCGTGGCCGCCCGCATGGGCCGCATCCCGGTGCTGCTCGACGGCTTCGCCTGCACCGCCGCCGCCGCGGTGCTGCGCGCCGTCGACCGCCGCGCGCTCGACCATTGCCTGGTCGCGCACCGCTCGGCCGAGCCCGGCCACACGCGCCTCCTCGCCGAGATCGGCGTGCGCCCGCTGTTCGACCTCGACATGCGCCTGGGCGAAGCCTCGGCCGCCGCGCTCGCCGTGCCGCTGCTCAAGGCCGCCGCCGCCTGCCACAACGGCATGGCGACCTTCGCCGAGGCCGGCGTATCCTCGAAGGATGCATAGACGCACCCTGCTCGCGGGACTCCCGCTTCTAGCAATCGGCCCGCAGGCCGCCTTCGCCCATCCGCCGCGCCAGCCCGACCCGGCGGAATCCAAGAAGTTCATCGAGGAAGTGACCGACTTCCGCACGAAGCTCGCCAAGGCCGTGCTGGCGAAAGACTTCGCCGCGCTGCGCCCGCTCTACGCCGACAGCTTCACCCACACGCACGGCTCGGGGAAACTCGACAACAAGGACGCCCGCCTGGTCGCCGCGATGGCCGGCGAGCCCCTGATCGAGGCCGCGCCCGCCACCGACCTCAGCTTCCGCGTCTTCACCGGCCCGACCGTGATCGTCACCGGCAAGAGCCCGATCCTCAACGTGAAGGAACAGAAGACCTACGACTTCCGCTGGGTGTGCGTGTACGTGACCGCGCAGGACGGCTGGCAGTTGGCGGTGAGCCAGGCGACGCGGTTGGCGTGACAAGACTTATCAGAGCGCTGGGTTTGCTGGTTGCCTTCGCAACGATAGCGGCTTGTGCGTCCAGGCCGTCCGCCCCGACCGAGTCGTCATTTCAGACGCCGCAGAATTCGCTGCAGCTTATCGGCGCAATCAAGCAGTTGAGCGCGTCTGGCCGAATTCTGGATTCCGGGCTCTACACCGTCGACAATTTGAAACGTGCCTTCGGCGGCTCCGATGCGGATGTGGAGGTCGGCAAGTACGACGTACTCATCGGCTCATATTGGGCGAAGGTCAGTGGCTTTCCGTGGATGCCCTCCCAGGACAATATGCCATTGAGGCTTCGCAGACTGACGATGTATCCGGACGGAGAGCTGCAGGCATCGGTCGACCTTTCGTTCCAGGAGCACCCTGCAGGTATCGATCTTGCGGCGATCGAAAGACAATTTGGGAAGTCGTGGACCGAAAAGCCGCAATACATTCCATTCCCAAGCGCCGGCTCCGGCCCGAGCTGTTGGCCCACCGCCAAGACAATCGTGTACAAATTCGGCGACAATAAATCTGGCTGGACGGCACAGTTCAATTTTGATTGCGACGGCGTTCTCTCGAGCATGCATGTCGAGATGAATCGGGCAAAACGCTGAGGACGGCCGGCTGACTACAGCCTCCGGGAGACCCCACATCGACCCGCCACTGGATGCCCGATAAAGTTGTGTCATGAGCAACCTCTGCCTGCCGAGAAGGTCATGAAAGTCGCGCTCGCCGTCCTCACCCTCCTCGCCATGTTTTCATTCCTCTATTTCTGGGTGGCGGCACTGGGAGCGTTCGTCGGCGCCCGGATGGAGACAAGGCCCTCACCTAAAATTTCGTTCCTTGCCGGCCCATGGAGCAGCGACTCTTACACGGAGCGCGGCAAGGAATTGATGGCGCGCTACTATCGCAGTTTCTTCTTCGGCTTCGCTTCCGGCGCGGTCATGTTGGTGTCGGGTGTCGGCTATGTCTATTTGCGAGACGGAGCCGTCGGGCCATCTCCTTTCAAATCGCCTGCCTTCATCGCGGCGCCAGCCATAGTGTTTGGCAACGCGCTGATAGCCTTTCTCGGTTGTGCCCTATGGTTGCTGGTGTGCCTGGCTGGTGTCGCCCGTCGAAAGCTGCGCGACGAGTCCACGAGCGACGCTCAACGCCGACAGATCATCAAGAGCGTGCAATGGACAGCCGGCTGCTTCGTCATTGCGGCATCGTCCCTCGTGATAATGCGAAACCAGTAATACCGATCCGCCAGGCAAATCGGTTCGTCGCGCCGCCGACTACATCTGTTGACACCGCCCCACCCCGCCCGCTTCCATCGACGCAACGAATAATGTCGGGCGGAAACAATGGATCTTCTGAGGACGCTGTCGCCGTCGGGTGACTTCGCGACGCCGATCGTCGATGCGCATCATCATCTGTGGGACCTGAAGGCGGGTCACTATCCGACCAAGACGGACCAGTACGACAAGAATTTCTTCCTCGGCGACTATCGCGCGATCTGCCGCGATTACATGCCGTCGGATTATGTCGCGGCGCTGAAGGGCTTCCGCGTCGTCGGCAGCGTCCATATCCAGGCGGCGCGCGCGATGGACGAGCAGGTGGCCGAAACGGAATGGCTGGGGACGATGAACGCCGAGTTCGGCCTGCCCTCCGTCGTGGTGGGCCATGTCTCGTTCATCCAGCCCGATTGCGCGGCGATCCTGGAGGGACATGCGAAGTCGCCGTTGATGCGCGGCATCCGCTCGCGGCCCACGACGTCGCCGGGGCCGAAGGCTTCGGTCGCGGGCGCGCCGGGCACCATGCAGGACGATCACTGGCGGCGGAACTTCGCGCTGCTGGAGAAGCACGGCATGTCGTGGGACATGCGCATCCCCTACTGGCACCTCGAGGAAGGCGCCGAGGTCGCGCGCGCCTTTCCCGGCATCCCGATGGTAGTGAACCATACCGGCCTGCCGCTCGACCGCTCGGAGGAAGGACTCGCGATCTGGCGCAAGGGGCTTTTAGCGCTGGCCGACTGCCCGAACGTGGTGATCAAGATCTCGGAACTCGGCCTGCCGCACGGCAAGTGGGACGTGCCGAGCAACATCCGCGTGGTGCGCGAGGCCGCGTCGATCTTCGGGCCGGACCGCATCATCTTCGCGAGCAACCTTCCCGTCGCGAGCCTCAGCACCACGTTCGGCGGCATCGTCGCGGTCATGCGCGAGGCGCTGGCGAAGGAGACGCCGGAGACGCTCGCGAAGTTCTTCGCGCGCAACGCCATCCGCTTCTATCGCATTCCGATCCGGGAGGACGCGCTATGAACCAACGACTGACGAGGCGACACATCCTGGCCGCGACGAGCGGCGTTGTTGCCGCGACGGCCGTGCCGTTTGCCGGCGCGCACGCCAACGAGCCGTGGCCGACCAAGCCGATCAAGGTGATCATGCCGTTCGGCGCCGGCGGCTCGATGGACACGCTGTCCCGCCTGCTGGCGCCGATCGTGTCGGAGACGCTGGGGCAACAGGTCGTGGTCGAGAACCGGCCCGGCGCCACCGGCACGGTGACGATGGCGGCGGTGGCCGCGGCGCCGGCCGATGGCTACACGCTGATGTTCACGGGCAGCAGCTACTCCATCATTGCGCTGCTGATGCCCAACCTGCCGTTCAAGATGGATGCCTTCACGCCGCTGTCGCGGCTCACCGTCGGGCCGACGCTGATGGCGGTGCCGGCGCAGCTCGGCATCAAGACCATGGCCGAGTTCGTCGCGGCGGCGAAGAAGCAGCCGGGCAAATGGTCGTACGGCAGCTCGGGCATCGGCACGTCGGTGCATCTGGGCGGCGAGCTGTTCAAGATGGCGGCCGGCGTCGACCTCGTTCACGTCCCCTATCGCGCCACGCCGGCGATCGTCGCCGACCTGCTGGAGAACCGCCTGCAGATGTCGGTACTGGGCGTGGCCGACTGCCGGCAATACGTCGCCTCGGGGCAGTTGCGCGCGCTGGCCGTCAGCTACACCGAGCGGATGCCGGAATTCCCCGACGTCCCGACCTTCGCGGAGGTGGGCTATCCCAACGTCCGCGCGAGCAACGATTTCGGCATCTCGATCCGGGCCGACACCCCGGCCCCGATCAAGGCAAAGCTGGAGGAAGCCTATCGCGCGGCCGTGCGCCGGCCCGAGATCGTGCAGCGGCTGAAGGATTTCGGCCTGATCGTCGTGGCGACGTCATCGGCCGAATTCGCCCGCGACCTCGCCGAGGACGCGGTGCGTTACACCGCGGTCATCAAGGCGGCGAATGTGAAGCTGGAGTGAACTTCCCCAACCTCATCCTGAGGAGGTCGCGCAGCGACCGTCTCGAAGGATGGGCAACAAACATGGTGCGTGTGCCGACCCTTCGAGACGCGCTCCTGCGGAGCGCTCCTCAGGGTGAGGTCGTTGTTGAAAACAAAAAGCCCGCCGCGGCGCTTGCCGGGCGGGCTTTCCGTTTCAGGTAACGCCGCTCAGGCGCGGACGTCGAAGCGGTCGAGGTCCATGACCTTGGTCCAGGCGGCGACGAAGTCCTTCACGAACTTCGCCTTCGAGTCGGACTGGGCGTAGACCTCGGCCAGCGCGCGGAGCTGGCTGTGCGAGCCGAAGATCAGGTCGGCGCGCGTGCCGGTCCACTTGACCGCACCGCTCTTGCGGTCGCTTCCCTCGTAGACGCCCTCTTCAGCGGCCGGCTTCCACTCGGTCGCCATGTCGAGCAGGTTGACGAAGAAGTCGGTGCTCAGCGTCTCCTTCTTGTCGGTGAAGACGCCGTGCGCGGTGCCGTTGGTGTTGGCACCGAGAACGCGCAGGCCACCGACCAGCACCGTCATCTCCGGCGCCGTCAAGGTGAGACGCTGCGCGTGATCGACCAGCCGCGACTCGACCGGCTGGGCCGTCTTCGTGCCGACGAAGTTGCGGAAACCGTCCGCGGTCAGCTCAAGCGGCTCGAAGGAATGGACGTCGGTCTGCTCCTGCGAGGCGTCCATGCGGCCCGGCGTGAAGGGCACCTTCACGTCATGGCCGGCGGCCTTGGCTGCCTTCTCGATCGCGGCACTGCCGCCCAGCACGATCAGGTCGGCGAGCGACACCTTCTTGCCGGACGCGTTGAACTCCGTCTGGATCGCTTCGAGCTTCTGCAGGACCGCAGCGAGCTCGGCCGGCTGGTTGACCGCCCAGTCCTTCTGCGGCGCGAGGCGGATGCGCGCGCCGTTGGCGCCGCCGCGCTTGTCGGCACCGCGGAAGGTCGCAGCCGAGCCCCAGGCGGTCGAGACGAGCTGCGACACGGTGAGACCGGAGGCCAGGATCTTCGCCTTGAGGGACTCGATCTCCGCCTCGCCGATCGGCGGCTGGTCGGCTGCCGGAATCGGGTCCTGCCAGATGAGATGCTCCTTCGGCACGAGCGGGCCGAGATAGCGCGCGATCGGGCCCATGTCGCGATGCGTGAGCTTGAACCAGGCGCGCGCGAAGGCATCGGCGAACTGGTCGGGATTCTCGTAGAAGCGACGCGAGATCGCCTCGTAAGCCGGGTCGAAGCGGAGCGAGAGGTCGGTGGTCAGCATCGACGGCGCGTGGCGCTTCGACTTGTCGAACGCATCCGGCACCGAATTGGCGCCGGCGCCGTTCTTCGGCCGCCACTGATGGGCGCCGGCCGGGCTCTTGGTCAGCTCCCAGTCGTAGCCGAACAGGTTCCAGAAGAAGTTGCTGCTCCACTTGGTCGGCGTCGAGGTCCAGGTGACTTCGAGCCCGGAGGAGATCGCGTCAGGACCCTTGCCCGACTTGTACGTGCTCTTCCAGCCGAAGCCCTGCTGCTCGATCGGCGCGCCTTCCGGCTCCGGACCGACCAGCGCCGCATCGCCCGCGCCATGCGTCTTGCCGAACGTGTGGCCGCCGGCGATCAGCGCCACCGTCTCCTCGTCGTCCATCGCCATGCGCGCGAAGGTCTCGCGGATGTCGCGCGCCGCCGCGACCGGATCGGGATTGCCGTTGGGGCCCTCGGGATTGACGTAGATCAGGCCCATCTGCACCGCGCCCAGCGAGCCCTGCAGCTGGCGGTCGCCGCTGTAGCGCTCGTCGGCCAGCCACTTGCCCTCGGGGCCCCAGTAGATGTCCTGCTCGGGTTCCCACGTGTCGGCGCGGCCGCCGCCGAAGCCGAAGGTCTTGAAGCCCATCGATTCGAGGGCGACGTTGCCGGTGAGGATCAGCAGGTCGGCCCAGGAGATCTTGTTGCCGTACTTCTGCTTGATCGGCCACAGAAGGCGGCGCGCCTTGTCGAGGCTGACATTGTCGGGCCACGAGTTGAGCGGGGCGAAGCGCTGCTGGCCGCCGCCGGCGCCGCCGCGGCCGTCACCGACGCGATAGGTGCCGGCGCTGTGCCAGGCCATGCGGATGAAGAACGGGCCGTAATGGCCGAAGTCGGCCGGCCACCAGTCCTGCGAATCCGTCATCAGGGCCTTCAGGTCCTTGATCACGGCGTCGAGGTCGAGGCTCTTGAATTCCTTGGCGTAGTCGAAGGCCTCGCCCATCGGATTGGACAGGGCGGAATGCTGGTGCAGCACCGACAGGTCCAGCTGGTTGGGCCACCAGTCGCGGTTCGACGGTCCCTTGGATCCGCCGCTGAACGGGCACTTGCTCTCGGTCGTCATCGTCCATCCCTCGTGTTTCGGCTTGTCGTTGGTACTTTAGAATAATTCCAGACAAGACGTCACGTTCATTCTCGAACGGAGCGGATGACAGCGCCAGTGAAGCTTTGTTTGGCACGGTTCTGGCCTTCGACGAGGCAACGACCTCAAGGAAAAGCAGGGACCTTCACCATGATTCTCGCCAAGAAAGCCGTCCTCGGCGCCGTCGCCATGCTGGCGACGCTGGCCGCGACACCCGTGCTGGCGCAGGGCACCCTGCGCATCGGCATGACCGCGTCGGACATTCCGCTCACCACCGGCCAGACCGACCAGGGCGGCGAGGGCATGCGGTTCATGGGCTATACGGTCTATGACAGTCTCATCAATTGGGACCTGTCCTCGGCGGACAAGGCCTCGGTACTGGTGCCGGGTCTCGCCACTTCTTGGAAAGTCGACGAGGCGGATCCGACGCGCTGGACCTTCACCCTGCGCGACGGCGTGAAGTTCCACGACGGCAGCGATTTCAAGGCCGATGCCGTGGTCTGGAATCTCGAGAAGCTGCTGAACGACAAGGCGCCGCAGTTCGACCCGAAGCAGGCCGCCCAGGGCCGCTCCCGTATTCCCGCCGTCGCCTCCTACAAGGTGATCGACGACAAGACCGTCGAGGTGAAGACCAAGACGCCCGATGCGTTCCTGCCCTACCAGATCTCCTGGGTGATGATGTCGAGCCCGGCGCAGTGGGAGAAGCTCGGCAAGGACTGGAACAAGTTCGCGCAGACGCCGTCGGGCACCGGCCCGTGGAAGGTCACCGCCTTCCAGCCGCAGACCCGCGCCGAGCTGTCGCCGAACAAGGACTACTGGGACAAGGCGCGCGTGCCGAAGCTCGACAAGCTGGTGTTGCTGCCGATCCCCGAGCCCGCGACCCGCACGGCGGCGCTGCGCTCGGGCCAGGTCGACTGGATCGAGGCGCCCGCGCCCGATGCGGTGCCGAGCCTCGAGAAGGCCGGCTTCAAGATCATCAGCAACGCCTATCCGCACAACTGGACCTGGCATCTTTCGTTTGCCGATAACTCGCCGTGGAAGGACATCCGCGTGCGCAAGGCGGCCAACCTCGCGGTCGACCGCGAGGGGCTGAAGGTGCTGCTGAAGGGCATGATGATCCCCGCCAAGGGCTTCCTCACGCCGGGCAGCCAGTGGTTCGGCAATCCGAGCTTCGACGTGAAGTACGATCCGGAGGCCGCCAAGAAGCTGCTGGCCGAAGCGGGCTTCAGCAAGGCCAAGCCGGTCACGGCCAAGGTGCTGATCTCCAGCTCGGGCTCGGGCCAGATGCTGCCGCTGCCGATGAACGAATACATCCAGCAGAACCTGGCCGATGTCGGCATCAAGATCGAGTTCGAGGTCGCCGAGTGGAACACGCTGATCAACCTGTGGCGGGCCGGCGCGAAGTCGGACCTCGCCAAGGGCGCCAGCGGCCTCAACTTCAGCTACTTCATCCAGGACCCGTTCACCGCCTTCATCCGCCATCTCGATTCGAAGCTGGTGGCGCCCAACGGCACCAACTGGGGCTTCTACCAGGACCCGGGCATGGACGCTTTGCTTGAGAAGGCGCGCACGACCTTCGATTCGAAGGCACAGGACGAGGCGCTGAAGAAGGTCCACGAGAAGATCGTCGACGACGCGCTGTTCCTGTTCGTGACGCATGACGTCGCCCCGCGCGCCCTGTCGACCAAGGTCACGGGCTTCGTGCAGGCCCAGAACTGGTTCCAGGACTTCTCACCGATCACGATGAAGTAGACGGATGAGGGGGCGGCTCTCGCCGCCCCCTCATCCGACCCTAAGCCCTGACCCGATCCCACCAGTCGCGGGTGCGGTACCAGGCGCCGACGAAGGGCAGCACCCATTCGGGGTTGCCATTGTAGAAGGGGACGGTCGGGAAATCCTGGCCGTCGAAGGCATTGACCGGCGCGTTCGAGCCGCCGGCGATCTTCCGGGCGGTCTGGTAGCCGAGATAGGACATCATCGCGACGCCCGAGCCGTTGCAGGCCATCAGGTAGTGCATGCCCTGCTCCATGCCCATGTGCGGCAGGAAGTCGAAGGCGAAGGCGACGTTGCCGGTCCAGGCATGGGTGATCTTCACGCCCTTGAGCTGCGGCCAGCGCTCCAGCATGTAGCCGTGCAGCACCGGCGCGCTGACCTCCGGCGTCACCTGCGTGAAGCGCGCACGGCCGCCGAAGATCACCCGCTTGTTATCCGGTGACTGGCGGTAGTAGCAGAGCACCCGCTTGGTGTCGGAGACGACGCGGTTCTTCGGGATCAGGCTCTGCACCAGATCCTCCGGCAACTCCTCGGTCGCGATGATGTGGCTGGCCACCGGCACCAGCTTGCGCCGCAAGGTCGGCGTCAGCTCGGTCGTGTAGCCGTTGGTGGCGATCACCACCTCGCGCGCCTCGATCGGGCCCTTGCTGGTGAGCACGCGGAACCCGCCGCCCGCCTTGCGCTCGATCTTCTCGGCATCGCAGTTGGCGCAGAGCTTCGCACCGGCGCGATGGGCCGCCTTCAACAGGCCACCGTAGTAGAGCGCGGGATGGAGCTGGCCGGTGCGCTCCACGACCATGCCTCCATAGTAATAGTCCGAGGCGATCTCCTCGCGCTGGCGCTCGCGCGGGATCATGTAGGTGCCGAGCGCCGCCTTCTCGTTGTAGGTCGCGACCTTGGCCTGCTGCTCGGCGAAGTGGCGCGGCGTGTAGGCGCCGCTGAAGCGGCCGTTCATGCGCCAGAAGCATTCGATGCCTTCGCGCTGGATCACCGTCTCGACCTGCGCCAGCGAATCGGCGGCGTCGCTCAGCATGCGCGCCATCACCTTCTTCCAGGCCTCGGGATCGCCGCCGACGCCCTTGCCGGAGAAGCCCTTGCCCATCGTCGTGCCGCCGCTGACGCCGCCGCCGTTGCGCGTCGAGGCGCCGACGCCGAAGTCGCCGCGCTCCAGCACGGTGACGTCGATGCCCGAGCGCGCCAGCTCGAGCCCGGTCGACAGGCCGCCATAGCCCGCGCCCACCACCAGCACGTCGGTCTTGAGCGGCGGGTCCTGGCTCAGCTCGTTGCTGGGATGCCACCATTCCCACCACCACGGCGTCGCCTTGAAGTCCTTGTGCAAGACGCTGTCGGCCATCAACTACTCCCTGGCCCATCCTTCGAGACGCGGTCCTTCGGACCGCTCCTCAGGATGAGGATTTCACTACACTCCCACCTCACCCTGAGGAGGCCGCTTCGCGGCCGTCTCGAAGGGTCGGCAACACACTCATCGCGCACTATCCTTGAGGCCCCGGCCGAAGCGGCCGATCAGCACCAGCACGATCGACACCAGCAGGATCTGCATCACCGATACGGCGGCGATGGTCGGGTCGATCTCCATCAGGATGTTGTCGAACATCTTCTTCGGCAGCGTCATGTTCGCGCCCGCGAGGAACAGCGCCACGACGACCTCGTCGAACGAGGAGATGAAGGCGAGCAAGCCGGCCGAGACCAGGCTGGGCCGCAGCAGTGGCAAGGTGATGCGCGCGAGCGTGCGCCAGCGGCTGGCGCCCAGACCTTCCGCCGCCTGTTCCAGCGAGCGGTCGAAGTCGCGCAGGCCCGCCCCGATCACCAGCACGACGAAGGGCAGCGCCAGTATCGTGTGCGCGATCACGAGACCGTACCAGGTGCCGATCAGCTTCAGCTTGGCGAACAGGCCATAGACCGCCACCGAGAGGATGATGGTCGGCACGATGACCGGCGCCAGCGCCAGCCGGTCGATCAGCACGCGGCCGAAGAACCTGCCGCGCACCAGTGCGAAGGCCAGCGGCACGCCCAGGACCAGTGCGAAGACCGCCGTCGCGCCGCCGATATAGAGCGAGCGCCAGGTCGCATCGATCCATTGCGGATCGTCGAGATAGCGTTCGTACCACTGCCAGGAGAGGCCGGGCGGCGGGAACTGCATGTAGGGCGCCGACGACAGCGAGATCGGGAAGACGACCAGCAGCGGCAGCATCAGGAAGAAGTAGATGAGGCCGCACGATATGACGAGAAGCCGGCGACTCATCGCGCGGCCTCCGTTCGCGTGAAGCGCTGGGCCAGCGCATAGACGGCGAAGGTGAAGACCAGCAGCACGGCCGAGAGCGCCGCCGCAAACGGCCAGTTCAGCGCCTCGCGCACCTGCTGCTCGATCAGCACGGCGATCATCATCACCCGGCCGCCGCCCAGCAGTGCCGGCGTGATGAAGAAGCCCAGCGACAGGACGAACACCAGCACCGAGCCCGCGAAGATGCCATTCAGGGTGAGCGGCAGGTAGATGCGCCGGAAGATACTGAAGCCCGACGCGCCCAAGCCCGCCGCGGCGGCCGGGATGGCGGGATCGACCTTGCGGACGGCGCTGTAGATCGGCAGCACCATGTAGGGCAGCAGCACATGCACCATGCCGATCAGCACGCCGGTGAAATTATGCAGCAGCGGGATCGGATCGGTGATGATGCCCGCCTCGATCAGCGAGCGGTTGAACACGCCGTTTCGCCCCAGCAGCACCATCCAGGCGTAGGTGCGCACCAGCACCGAGGTCCAGAGCGGCAGCAGCACGAAGATGAAGCCGACCGTCGCCCAGAAGGGCGTCGTCGTGGCCATCAGGAAGCCCAGCGGATAGCCCAGCAGCAGGCAGAAGAAGGTGACCAGCAGCGCGATCTCGAACGTGTTCCAGAAGACCCGAAGATAGAGCTGCTCACCCAGCGCCTTGGCATACCAGTCGAAGGTGCCCCCCTCGACACTGAAGCCCAGCATGCGCACGACCGGGAACAGGAAGAACACGAACAGCAGGATCAGCGCCGGCAGCGCGGGGAGGATCGACCTATTCATGGGAGCGCGCCACTCCAGTGGCGCTCATGATTGCGCAACTGGAGTTGCGCGCTCCTATGAGCCTAGAAAACATGGATCGACTCGGGGTCGATGCCGACCGTCACCTTGGCACCGGCGGGCGGCAGCGAACCACGCGCGGGCTGGCGGACCAGCAGTTCGAGGCCGCCTTCGCAAGCGAGCCGTAGCTTGAACGAGGTGCCGAGATAGACCGATTCGATCACCTCGCCGGTGAAAGCGTTCACGCCTGACGGCGCGAAGCGTTCGGGGCGCATCAGCACGCCGACCTTCGTTCCGGCCGGCTTGTCGCTCCGCACCTGCAGGGTGCGTCCGCCGTCGAGCGTCACCGTGCCCGCCGCACCCATCGTGCCGTGGAAGATGTTGCTCTCGCCCACGAAGTCGGCGACGAAATCGTTGGCCGGGCGCTCGTAGATCTCGGTCGTCGTGGCGATCTGCTGGATCGTGCCCTTGTTCATCACCGCGATCCGGTCGGACAGGACCAAGGCCTCCTCCTGGTCGTGGGTGATGAAGATCGTGGTCAGGCCGAGCCGGCGCTGCAGGCGGCGCACTTCGAGCTGCATCGTCTCGCGCAGCTTGCGGTCGAGCGCGCCGAACGGCTCGTCGAGCAGCAGGAGCCGTGGGTTGAAGACGATCGCGCGCGCCAGCGCCACCCTCTGCTGCTGGCCACCCGAGAGCTGTCGCGGCAGTCGCGCCTCGTAGCCCTTGAGCTCGACCATCGCCAGGGCCTCGGCGACGCGGGTCTGGATCTCGGACCGTGCGACGTTGCGCATTTCCAGCGGGAAGGCGACGTTGGCCGCGACGCTGAGATGCGGGAACAGCGCGTAGTTCTGGAACACCATGCCGATGTCGCGCTTTGCTGGCGGCAGCGCGGTGATCTCCGCGCCGCCCACCTTCACGGTCCCGCCGTCGGGCGTTTCGAAACCCGCGACGACTTTCAGCAGCGTCGTCTTCCCCGAGCCGCTAGGACCCAGGATGGTCAGCAGCTCACCTTGCGCCACCTGCAACGAGACGTGGTCCAGCGCGACCACATCACCGAAACGCTTTCCGACCCCCTCGATGAGGAGGTCGGCCGATCCTCCAACTGCACTCAAGGAACGTTACGCCTTCTTCAGCATCCAGGCGTTCCACAGCTCGGCGGCCTTGGTGCCGTTCTCTGCGTACCACTCGTCGCTGATCCAGAACTGCTGGTCGAGATAGGCCGTCGGCAGGAAGGGCTTCACCTTCGCGTCGACGAAGTTCAGCGATTCGAGGTTGAGGCCGGGATAGCCGAGCTCGGAGGCATAGACCGCCTGCTGCTGCGGCACCGCCAGCTCCGCCAGCATCTTGTTGGCCCAGTAGGGGCTCTTGGCGCCGCGCGGGATGGCGAAGCTGCCCTGCTTCAGCGCGCCCTCGTTCCATTCGATGGCGACCGGCGCACCCTTCTTGATGATGTCGTAGAAGCGGCCGTTCCAGCCGGTCGCCAGCACCACTTCCTTGTCGAGCAGGAGCTGTGCGGGCTGCTGGCCGGTCGACCACCAGACGGTGACGTGCGGCTTGATCTGGTCGAGCTTCTTGAAGGCGCGGTCGAAGTCGATCGGATAGACCTTGTCCTTGGGCACGCCGTCGGCGATCAGCGCGAATTCGAGATTGTCGGTCGGGTGGTTGCGCATCGAACGCGCACCCGGGAACTTCTTCACGTCCCACCAGTCGGCCCAGCTCTTGGGCTGGGTACCGCCTTTGAAGACGTCGTTCCGGTAGCCGATGATCGTCGTGTAGACCGATGAGGCGAAGACGTAAGGGTTCTGCGCCGTGGCCGGATACTTGGAGCGGTCGACGACCTTCGGATCGATCTTCTCCAGCAGGTTGGCCTTGCCGGCGCGGATCGCGTCCTGGCCGCCGATCTCGGTGAGGTCCCATTCCACGTTGCCCGAATCGACCATGGCGCGGAGCTTGCCGAAATCGACCGGGCTCGTCTCGACGACCTTGATCCCGTACTTCTTCTCGAAGCCGTTGAAGAAGGCCTTGCGCATCGCCGAGCCCATCGAGCCGCCGGAATGATTGACCACGAGCTGCGCCGGCTTGGCCGGTTCGGCCTGTGCGAAGGCCGGGCCCGCGGCGCCGACCGCAGCGGCGCCTCCCAGCAGAGAAAGAGCGTGACGGCGATGCAGACGCTTGATGTCCATGGCGTGTCCCCTCCGAAATCCCTCCACGACTGTAGGAGCGGTATCTGCACGGAGCAACAACCAACACCATAACCTTCTGGAATGACCTGGAGGGACGAATGAATTTCTCGACCACTGCAGGAGGCGTCTAACGTCGATGCCAAGCGATAACGGCGGGGGCCAGAGATGATGAACCGATTGAAGGCGTTGATGTGCAGCGCGATCCTCGCCTGCGCGGCGACAGGTAGTGCTTCCGCCCAGGAACTCACCATGGCGGTCTGGGGCGGCGGCGGCGCCAACACCTGGCGCGAGGCCTTCATCAAGCAGTTCGCGCCCGGCAACGGCTCCACCATCAAGATGGTCGAGGTGCCGAACCCCGCTGGCGCGCTGCGCTCCCCGGCGGCGGCGGGCCAGTACAGCCTGGCGCTGGTCACCTACTTCGAGGCGATCGCGCTCTCCAATGCGGGCCTCATCGAGAGCTTCGACGACAAGCAGCTGCCTGGCATCGGCGACGTCGATCCGAAGTTCCTGACCAAGGACAAGGCAGGCCGCCATGTCGGCCTGCCGGTCTACTTCACCTACTACGGCATCGCCTACAACACCGACCTCGCCAAGGCGGAGGACTTCGCCTCGTGGCAGGGACTCGCCGATCCGAAGTGGAAGGGCAAGCTGTCGCTGACGCGCCCGGTCTATCTCGCGCCCTACGACGCGGTGATCATGGCCAAGGCGATGGGCGGCAGCGAGAAGAACATCGAGCCGGGCTTCAAGCTGCTCGAGAAGATCGTGCCGAACGTGCTGGCGACCTATACTTCGCTCGCCCACATGAACACGCTGCTGACGCGCGGCGAGGTGGCGGCCGTGCCGTTCTACGCCTCGCGCGTCTGGGCGCTGCGCCGACAGAGCGCCAACAACGTCGGCATCGTGATCCCCAAGGAGGGCGCGCTGATGCTGCCCTACGTGGTGGTCGTGCCGAAAGGCGCCAAGAACCAGGACAAGTCGCTGGTCTGGATGAACTACATTGCCGGCGCCGAGCCGCAGCTGCGCGCAGCCCTGCTCGACGGCTGGCTGCCGATGAATTCCAAGGTCAAGCTGCCCGAGGACCTGCAGAAGACGCTGGGCCAGCCCTACGACCAGATCGTGAAGTCGCTCTATTCTCCCGACTGGCGCATCGTGGTCGAGCACAACGAAGAGCGCGTCAACTTCGCCGAGAAGCTGCTGTCCGGCGTCAAGCAGTGAGCCGAGGCACGATCTCGGTCGCGGGTGTCGGCAAGGAGTTCGGCCCCGCGACGGTCCTCGACCGGGTCGATCTCACGATCGATGGCGGCAGCTTCGTCACCCTGCTCGGCCCCTCGGGCTGCGGCAAGACGACGTTGCTGCGCCTGATCGCGGGCTTCCTCGAGCCGAGCCGCGGCACCATCGCCATCGACGGCGCACCCATGCAGGGCGTGCCGCCGCGGCGGCGCCCGCTCGGCATGGTGTTCCAGAACCTGGCGCTGTTCCCCCATCTCGACGTGTTCGAGAACGTGGCCTACGGCATGCGCATCCGCGGCCTGGCGATGGCCGAGATCTCCGGCCGCGTTACAAAGTTCCTGGGCCTCGTCGGCCTCGCGGGCTTCGAGCGCCGTCGCATCGGCCAGCTCTCCGGCGGCCAGAAGCAGCGCGTGGCGCTGGCCCGGTCGCTCGCCCTCGAACCGGCCATCCTGCTGCTCGACGAGCCGCTGAGTGCCCTTGATCTGCAGCTGCGGCGCCAGCTCCAGGTCGAGCTGAAGTCGATCCAGCGCCAGCTCGCCACGACCTTCGTCTTCGTCACGCACGACCAGGAAGAAGCGACGATGCTCTCCGACACGATCGTCGTGATGAACGGCGGCCACGTGCAGCAGGTCGGCACGCCCGGCGAGATCTATCGCCGCCCCGCCTCGCCGTTCGTGGCGCGCTTCGTGGGCGACATCAACATGCTCGACGGCCGCATCGAGGCCATCGATGCCACGTCGGTCTCCGTCGCCCTTGCCGGCCGGCGCATCGCCGTTCCGCGCGCGTCCGTCGTCGGCATCCCTGCGGCCGGCCGCGCCTGCCAGCTCGCCTGCCGGCCTGAAGCGCTGCGGCTGAGTGAGGGATTGGCCGATGCGCTGTCGATCGAGGCGCGCGTGTCGGCCCTGCATCGCCTCGGGCCCACCGTGAAGGCCGTGCTCGACACGCCGCTGGGACCGCTCACCGCGCTGATGATGGCCGACCAGCCGCACGTGGCGGAACTCGCCGAGGGAAAGACCGAGCGTCTTTCCGTGCCGTCCGACACATTCACCCTCTTCGCTTCAACCTGAAAGACCGATCATGCCCGCTCAGGATTTCGCCGGCCGTACCGTCGCCGACCATGTCACAGCCTTCACCTCCGGCAAGGTCGCCGCGCGCGACATCGTCGAGGGCCTGCTGGAACGCACGAAGAAGGCCGAGCCCTTCAATCCCATCGCGACGCTCGACGCCGACGGCGCCCGCGCCGCGGCCGATGCGCTCGACGCGCGGCGCAAGAGCGGCGGCTCCTTCGGCGCGCTGGCCGGCGTGCCGGTCTCGGCCAAGGACCTGATCCTGACCAAGGGCCTGCGCACCGCCTTCGCCTCGATCACCATGAAGGACAATGTGCCGACGATGGACGCCGAGGCGATCGCCCAGTGGCGCGCGGCCGACGCCGTCCTGTTCGCCAAGACGACCACGCCGGAGTTCGGCCACAAGGTGCTGACCGACAGCCCGCTACACGGCATCACGCGCAACCCGTGGAACCGCGAGCATACGAGCGGCGGGTCGAGCGGCGGCGCGGCCGTCTCGGTGGCGCTGGGCCTCGGCCCGATCGCCATGTCGACCGACGGCGCGGGCTCGGGCCGTATCCCGGCCGCCTGCTGCGGCGTCTACGGGCTGAAAGCAACCCTGGGCCGCGTGCCGCACGAGGTGCCGCCGGACCAGTTCGGCCAGCTCACCTATCTCGGCGTCATGGCGCGTCACCCGACCGATCTCGGCGCCGGCCTCGCCTCGATGTCGGGCAGCCATCCCAACGATCCGTGGACCCTGGCCATCGGCCGCGAACCCTTTGCCTGGCCCGACAAGACGGGCGGGCATCCGATCGCCGGCAAGCGCATCACCGTGATCCGCCGCATGACCGGCGGCTATCTCGACCCGGACACCGAGGCCCGCCTCGATGCGGCGCTCGCCTTCCTCGACAAGCAGGGCGCGAAGATCAAGGAGATGGACGGTCGCGAGATCGACTGGAAGCTCGACGTCGCGCGCCTCATCCTGCGCGCCAACCAGATCGAGCGCTTCGCCGACATCCTGAAGAACCGCCGCGGCGATCTCGATCCCTCTTTCGCCAAGACACTGGACGAAGGTGATTCCGTCGACGTGGTGCAGCTGCGCCGCGCGCTGGTCGATCGCACCACCGCGTTCAAGTCGGTGCAGCGCCTGTTCGCCGATTGCGACCTGCTGCTAACGCCGACCGTCGCCACGCCGGCGCCGCTCGCCACCCAGAACCAGTTTGAGCCGCTGGTGGTCGACGGCAAGCCGCTCGGTGACCTGCGTGCCGCCTGGTACACCTACACGATCCCCTTCAACATGACCGGCCATCCGGCGATCTCGATCCCGTTCGGCCGCTCGAGGGCGGGCCTGCCCATCGGCATCCACTTCGTGGCGCCGTGGTACGCCGAGGGTCACCTCATCAAGCTCGCCGAAGCGTTCGACGCGGAAACCGGCGCCTCGGCCGAGTTCCCGCCGGGCTTCGCGGCCGGCGCCTGAGATGCGCGGCGCCATCTCCGCCCCGCGAAGCCTGGGCTGGCTGCTGCTGCCGGCCCTACTGGTGCTCGCGCTCTTCCTGGGCTCGGTGGCGCTGCTCCTCTTCCATGCCTTCTGGGTCAAGGACGGCTTCTCGCTGATCTATTTCAGGCAGATCCTCGAACGTGCCGACTATCACGAGGTCTTCCTGCGCACCGTATCGATCGCCTCCATCGTCGCGGTCGCCTCGGCGGTGCTGGCCTATCCGATCGCGCTGCTGCTGTGGCGGCTGCCGCGATGGCGCAACCTCCTGCTGGTGATCGTGCTGGTGCCGTGGCTCGTCAGCCTCGTGGTGCGCACCTATGGCTGGCTGGTCATCCTCGGACCTAAGGGCTTTTTAAACGAGACGCTGAAATGGGCCGGCGTCATCCAGTCGCCGCTACCGCTGATCTTCAACGATCTCGGCGTGGTGATCGGCCTGACGCACGTGCTCGCGCCTTTTGCCGTGATCGCCACCCTCTCGGTGTTGCTGCAGATCGACAACCGGCTGGAGGAGGCCAGCGAATCGCTGGGCGCCAGCGGCTTCGAGACCTGGCGCAGGGTCGTGCTGCCGCTGTCGCTGCCCGGCGTCTTCACCGGCCTCGGCATCACCTTCCTGACGTCGATGGGCGCGATCGTGACGCCGATCCTGCTGGGCGGCATCCGCCAGAAGATGGCCGGCACGCAGATCTATCAAGAGGTCGTCTACAACTTCAACATGAGCAAGGCCTCGGCCTGGGCGATCTGCCTGCTGCTGTTGAGCGGCGTCGGTCTCGCTTTGCTGCGCGCCGCCGAGGCGGCCCTGGTGCCGAAGGCCGACCGATGAACGCGCCCCTGATCAAGCTGGGCCGCGCCGGCTCGTTCGCGCTCCTGCTGTTCCTGCCGCTGCCCATCGTCGTGATCGGCGCGACCTCGTTCGCCGCCGCCGGCTATCTCCGTTTCCCGCCGGGCGAACTCAGCCTGCGCTGGTATGCCGAGGCCGCCACCGATCCGCGCTGGATCGAAGCCTTCGTCACCAGCCTCGGCATCGCCGCGGTGGTCTCCGTGCTGGTCACCGCCATCGCTTTTGCCGGCGCCTATGCCTGCCACCGGCTACGGCCGCGCTGGCTACCGGCCTTCGAACTGGCGGTGATGTCGCCGCTCTTCTTCCCGCATGCCGCCCTGGGCGTGGCGCTGGTGAACGTGCTGGCGATGGCGGGCTATCTCGGCTCGGCGACCGGCATCGTGATCGCCCACATCGTCTGCACCCTGCCCTTCGCGTGGCGGCCGATCGTCGTCGCCCTGCAGCGGATCGACGGCGAGATCGTCGAGGCGGCCTCGTTGCTGGGGGCCGACGAACGGCGCATCGCGCTCGGCATCGCGCTCCCTCTGGCGCGCTCGGGTCTCGTCACTGCGCTGCTCTTCTCCTTCATCATCTCGTTCGACGAGGTGACGATCACGATGTTCCTCACCGGCCCGCAGGTCACGACCCTGCCGGTGCAGATCTATGCCTTCATCCAGGAGAATGCCTCGCCGGTGCTGGCCGCGATCTCGACCGCGACCGTCGTGGTGACCCTGGTGGTGGTGATGCTGCTGGAGCGGCTGATCGGCCTCGAATTCTTCGTGGCCCATGACCCGGCCTAAAGAATCATCCGCCTCCCCATTCAAATGGGGAGGTGTCGGCGTCTTACGCCGACGGAGGGGTCAGGGATTTAACGTAGGCGAGCATGACCCCATCGCCCCGTATGACGGGGCACTTCCCCATCTGAATGGGGAAGAGGATGATCATGACTCAGGCCCACCCTTTAGCCTTGAGATGCGCCTTCACGGCGTCGAGGAAGGCGTCGGCCAGGCGAGACGGCTTGCGGTAGCGCGGCCGCATGGCGCGGAACAGGTAGCGGATGCGCGGTTCGAACGGCACGACGGCGATGCCGTCGCCGAGATAGTCGCGCGCGGTGAAGGGCTCGACGATCGACACTCCCAGCCCGCGCGCCGCCAGCGCGCAGGCATCGGCCGAGGAATAGACGTCGATCTGCAACTGCCGCTCGATGCGCTCCTGCTCGAAGGCCGCGTCGATCAGGTGGCGCATCCGTCCGTCGAGCGGGAAGGACAGGAAACGTTCGCCGCGCAGGTCGGCCGGCCGGATCACCTTGCGCTTTGCCAGCCGGTGATCGCCCGGCAGCACGCAGACGGCGGTGGCGCGGCTCAATTCCTCGGTGACCATCGAGGGATGCTCGAACGGCATCATCGAGAAGCCGAGGTCGATCTGCTGGTCGACCATCTTCTGGTTGATGTAGGTCGAGCTGCGGACATGGAAGATGATGTGCGCCTTGGCGTGACGCTTCATGAAGCCCGCCATGACGTCGGGCAGCACCGAGCGACCGAGCGCCGGCGTCGAATAGATCAGCAGGTCGCCGACCTGGCGTTCGCGGATCTCGCGCGCCACTTCGGTCACGCGCTCCAGGCTGTGATAGAGCCGCGTCACTTCCTGTTCGAGCAGCCGCGCCTCGCTGGTCGGCGCCAGCCGCCGCTTGATGCGCGTGAACAGCGGATAGCCGATCTCGTGCTCCAGCCCCGCCAGGATCTTGCTCACCGCGGGCTGCGACACGCCCAGCCGCTCGGCGGCGGCGGTCACCGTGCCGTGCGCCATGATGGCGCGAAAGGCTTCGAGCTGGCGCGACGTGATCATCATAACCTCGAGGACTTAACCACGTCGGACAATGACTTTGACCGTTGCATCTCTCAAGCCGTAACTCCGCCCTGTCACCGTTTTGCGTGCGAGCCTGTTCATGCCTGCGTTTAACCAGTCGATCTTTTCCAGCGACTTCAAGGACGAGCCCTACTGGTGGGAGGCGTTCCGGCCGCAGAGCATCACGACGCCCTCGCTGCCGAAGAAGACCGACGTGGTGGTCGTGGGCGGCGGCTATGCCGGCCTCGCCACGGCGCGCGCACTGGCCGATGGCGGCGTGCAGAGCGTCGTGCTCGAAGCCGACGAATTCGGATCCGGCGCCTCGACGCGCAGCGGTGGCGCACTGAGCGCCGGTCTCTCCATCGGCAAGAGTTTTACGGGCCGCACGCTCGACTATTCGCCCGAGCTGGTACGCGACGTGGTCGGCTGGGCGATCGACGCCTATCGCGCGCTGATCGACCTGGTCGAGCAGGAGAAGATCGACTGTCATCTGGAACAGCGCGGCCGCTTCCTCGGCGCCTGCGCCGCCTCGCATTACGAAGGCTTGCGCACGCGCTTCGCCAAGCTGCGCGATGGCGGCGCCACCGATTGCCGCTTGATCACGCGCGAGGAGCAGCGCGAGGAGATCGGCAGCGACTTCTATCACGGCGGCATGGTCTTCGAGACGGCGGGCAAGTTGCATCCGGCTTTGTTCTATGGCGGCCTGCTGGCTGCGGTGCGCCGCCGCAACTCCATCACGCTCGCCGGTCATTGCCGCGCCACCGGCCTCGCGCGTGACGGTGAAGGCTGGAAGGTCACCACCAGCATGGGCGAAGTGCGCGCGCGCCACGTGGTCGTCGCCACCAACGGCTACACATCGAGCGTCACGCCGCGCTTGCAGAAGCGGCTCGTGCCGATCGCCAGCCACATCATCGCGACCGAGGAGTTGCCGGCGGACCTGATCCGCGAACTCTGCCCCAAGGGCCGCACCTTCTCCGAGACGAGGCGCGTGCTGCACTACTACCGGATCTCGCCCGACGGAAAGCGCGTGATCTTCGGCGGCCGCGCCCGCTTCACCGAAATTCCCGGCGAGCTGCGCGCCCAGCTCCTGCACCAGGCGCTGGTCGAGCGCTTTCCGCAACTCAGGGACACCAAGGTCACTCACACCTGGCAGGGCAACGTCGCCTTCACCTACGACGCGCTGCCGCACGCCGGCGAACTCGACGGGCTGCACTTCGTGGTGGGCTGCAACGGCTCGGGCGTATCGATGATGCCGTTCCTTGGCAATGCGATGGGCCAGTCGATCGCCGGCCGCCTGCATGGCAAGGTGCCCTTCGCCGGAAGCGAGCTGCCGCCCATTCCGCTCTATTCCGGCAAGCCCTGGTTCCTGCCGGTGATCGGCGGCGCCTTCCGCACCCTGGACTACATCGACGAGAAGGTCAGATGAGCGCCGCTTTCTTCTCCGCCACCTACGGCGAAGCCCGCCAACGCTTCCTGGAAGCCGCGCGCGGCGCCGGCGCCGCCGTCCAGCATCACGTCCATCCGCTGAAGGGCGCGGCAGGAGAAGAAATCGGCACCGACACCGCCCTGCTGGGCCCGGCCGACGCGGCCAAGCTTTTCATCGTGAGTTCGGGTACGCACGGCCCGGAAGGCTTCTCCGGCTCGGCGTGCCAGCTGGCCCTCCTGAACGACGAGCTGGCGAAACGCGCAACCGATCGCGGCATCGCGCTGCTGCTGATCCATGCGGTCAATCCGTTCGGCTTCTCGCACCTGAAGCGAACCAACGAGGACAACATCGACCTCAACCGCAACTTCAACGACTTCGCGACGCCCTATCCCGACAATTCGGTCTACGAGCAGGTCCACGAGCTGCTGGTGCCGAAGAGCTGGCCGCCCTCGCCCGAGAACGAGGAGCGGCTCGCGGCCGAGATGGCGCGCCTCGCCGGCCAGCGCAATCCCGGCGTTTCGAGCGGACAGGACAAGCATCCCGACGGGCTCTTCTACTGCGGCACCGCGCCGGCCTGGAGCAACGGCACCATCCGCTCGATCTTGCGCACTTACGGAACGACGCGGCGGCACATCGCCTGGATCGACGTCCATACCGGCCTCGGCCCCTACGGCCACGGCGAGAAGATCTTCGGCCGCCATTCCGAGGAGACGACGCGGCGCGCCAGGGCCTGGTGGGGCAGCGACCTGATCGTCAGCACGGCGACCGAGTCGGTCTCGCCGCGCACGGTTGGCCACATCACCGGCTGCGCGCCGGAGGAATGTCCTGAGGTCGCGATCACGCCGACCACGCTGGAATACGGCACCGTGCCCAACCCCGTAGTGCGACGCGCGCTGCGTGGTGAGGCCTGGCTGGCCGGCCATCCCGATGCGCCCACGGCACTGGTGCGCGAGATCCGCCAGTCCGTGCGCGATGCGTTCTATGTCGATGCCGACGATTGGAAAGGCATGATCCTCGGCCAGTTCCGCAGCCACGCGTTGCAGACGATCAACGGCCTCACGGCCGAAGAATAATCAGGGGAAACGTCATGAAGCTTCGCCATTTACTTGCCGCCGTAGCCGCTCTCGCTCTTGCAACGCCCGCCGCCGCGCAGTCGACGCTCAAGATCGTCATGCACTCGGACCTGAAGATCCTCGATCCGATCTGGGCGTCGGCGCAGATCAGCCGCACCCACGGCTATCTCGTCTACGACACGCTGTTCGGCCTCGACGGCGATCTGAAGCCGCAGCCGCAAATGGTGAACGGCTGGACCGTCGATCCGGCGGGCCTCGTCTACAGCTTCACCCTGCGCGACGGGCTCAAGTGGCATGACGGCGCGCCCGTGACCGCCGAGGATTGCGTCGCCTCGCTGAAGCGCTGGGGCAGTCGCGACCCGGTCGGCCTCAAGCTGATGTCGAACGTGAAGGAGCTCAGCGCACCCGACGCGAAGACCATCCGGCTGGAACTCTCCCGGCCCTACGGACTGGTGATCGATTCGCTCGCCAAACCGGCCGGCATCGTGCCCTTCATGATGCCCAAGCGGATCGCCGACGCGCCGGCCACGCAGCAGATCAAGGACCCGACCGGTTCAGGTCCCTTCATCTTCAAGGCCGACGAATGGCGGCCCGGCGATCGCGTCGTCTATGTGAAGAATCCTAACTACGTGGCCCGCGCCGAGCCGCCCGCGAACTTCGCCGGCGGCAAGGTCGCCAAGGTCGACCGGATCGAATGGGTGTCGATCGCCGATCCGCAGACCGCGGTGAACGCGCTGGAGAACAGCGAGGTCGATGCGCTGGAATCGGTGGCGCACGACCTGCTGTCTCTGGTCGAGAAGCGGAAGGGCATCGAAGTGCAGCGCGGCGCCTATGCCAGCCAGTATGCGCTGCGGCCCAACTGGCTCCATCCGCCGTTCAACGATCCCAAGATGCGGCTCGCGCTGGGTTACGCCATCGACCAGAAGGGATTCCTCGACGCGGCCGTCGGCGATCCGAAATTCTGGCGGCTCTGCAAGACCTACTATGGCTGCGGCACGCCGCTCGCGACCGACAAGGGGACGTCGGGCCTGCTCGAGGGCAATGTCGAGAAGGCGAAGGCGCTGCTCAAGGAAGCGGGCTACGACGGGCGGCCGATCGTCCTGCTGCAGGTCACCGACCTCGCGTCGCTGGCCAATCTTGGCCCGGTCGCCAAGGCCCAGCTTGAGCGGGTCGGCTTCAAGGTCGACATGCGGCCGGCCGACTGGCAGACGCACCTCGCGCGGGTCATGCGCAAGGAGCCGCCGGAAGACCGCGGCTGGAACATCACCCTGTCGAGCACCGGCGTGATCGACGTGGTGAACCCCATCACCTCGCTGTTCCTCAACTCGGCCTGCGACAAGGCCTCGGCCGGCTGGTCGTGCGACGAGCGGATCGAGGCGATGCGCGAGGCCTATGCGCTGGAGCCGGACGCGGCCAAGCGCAAGGCCATCGCCGAGGAGATCCAGGCGCGCGCCCTGCAGCTCGGCACGCACTATCCGCTCGGCGAATGGTACAGCGCCTCGGCGGTAAGCTCGCGCACCAAGGGCTGGCTGCGCCCGCCCTCGACGACCGCCTTCTGGAACGTCGAGGTTACGAAGCGCTGAGGCGCCTGCCCAGGAAGCGCGCGGCGACGGCGGCGGTTGCCGCCGTCAGCAACAGCATCATGTCGATGCCGCCGACGGGCCACAGGTGGCGGAGGCCGAGACTCCGGCCGAGGTGATCGCCGCTCGTGATCCAGTTGAGGAGCACGGACGCGACGGCCAGCACGGCGATGAGCCAGCATTGCTCGATCCAGGCACGGGCCGGCCGTGCCCAGGCATGGGCGAAGGTCGCGAGCCAGACGAGATAAAAGGTCCAGACCTCAAGCGCGGCTCGTTCTTGGCCGAGGAATGCCGCCCCGTGCGGCAACAGGCGATTGACGACGAAGAAGGCCAGCGTCGCGGCCAGGATGCCGCTGACCGAACCGACCGTCAGTCCCTCGACGACGCGTACGCCGCGCAGCCCGAGCTGGGCATGCCGGCGGCGGCGCGATTCCAGCCAGAACAAGAGGCCCGTGGCGATCAGCAGGCAGCCCAGCAGGCCGAGCCCGAAGTAGAGCCAACGAAGGGTCCAATGGCGGAACTGAATCAGGTGCAGGCCGGAGATGAACCGCGAGGCCGTCACCATCGGTTGCGCGCCCAAGCGCTGGTGCAGCAGCCTGCCCGTCGCGCCGTCGAAGGAGGCGACGTCGGCGGCGGCCCGCACGCGATCGTCGTTCGCGCGGCTCACCTGAACGATCGCCGCGGCGTCGCCGGGATTGCGCACCGTCACGAAGCGCGGGATGTCGCCCTCCCATCCCGCCCGTGCCTGCGCGACCATGTCGTCCAATGACGCGAGCTTGCCAGGCTTGTTCGCCTTCGCACGATCGAACAGGTCGAAGGCTTCCGCGCCGAAAGCACGCCGGTCGCCCTGGTAGGCGACCTGCCACACCGAGGAAAAGTAGACCGAATAGAAGATGATCAGGCCCGACAGGGTGATGGCGATATGGAACGGCAGGCCCAGCACGCCGGCGACATTGTGCAGGTCGAGCATCAGTCGACGCGGCTTCTTCGCGATCCTGAACGTGAAGAAGTCGGCGAAGATCTTGCGATGGACGATGACACCCGAAACGCACAGGACCAGCATCGCCATGCCGGCGAAGCCGACCAGCCAGGAGCCAAGCTGGGCGAAGCGGATGTGCAGGTTGTAGTGGAACGGATAGAGGAACTGCGTGCCGGCCAGGGTGCCGGGATCGGGCAAGGGTGCGCCTGTGGCGGGATCGAGGTACCGGACGACCGGTCCCGACGATGTGCGCCAGGCCACGCGAAACATCGGCATCCGGTCGGTCGGCAGCAGGACCGACCAGAACGTCGCCCGCGCGGCGGCCGCCTCCAGGATCAGCGGCTGTAGCGCATCGAGCGGTACCGGCTTTTCCGGCAGCGCCAGCCGGGTCGCCGGCATCATCCAACGGTCAATCTCGCGATCGAAAACGCTCAGCGTGCCCATCCAGAAGATGGCGAACAGCAAGCCTGCCAGCACCACGCCGGTCCAGGTGTGCAGCCAGTTCATCGACGCCCGGAACGTCGGCTCCATCTCAGGTCAGCCGCAACTGGGCGAAGACCTCAGAAGTCCGTCGTCAATGCGAGCCGGAACATGCGCGGCGCTCCCAACATCAGCGTCGTGGCGCCGGATCCTCCGGCCCAGTAGTTGGTGTCGAACAGGTTCTCGATGTTGAAGCGGATCGCCACGGGATTGCCGGTCGGGCTGCGATCGGTGTCGAGCGCGTAGCGGAAGCCGACGTCGAAACGTGTCCAGTCGGGCAGGCTGCGCCGCGGCAGCAGCGTGTCGATATACTGCGAGCCCGTGTAGACCATGCGACCGTTCAGGGTGAGGCCGCGCACGAAGGGCAGGTCCCACTCGCCGCTCAGCCTGAGCTGCACGTTCGGCGCGAAGGGCGCCGTCCAGCCATCGGTCGCGCCGCCCTGTGTCTTCGTCAGGAGCGCGTTGAGGAACATCGCACCGGCAAGCACGCGAACGCCGGGAAGCGGCTCACCGAAGACGTTCAGCTCGAGCCCCTGGTTCTTCTGCTCGCCACCCAGGAACTGGGTGTTGGTCAAGGTATTGGTCAGAATGCTGGGCTGCGTGATCTGGAACAGGCTGGCGGTCGTGGTGAACTTGCCCCAGTCGGCCTTCACGCCGACCTCATACTGTGTCGCCTTGAACGGCGGAAACACCTCGCCGGCATTGGCGAAAGTATTGCCGACGATCGTTCCCTGCTGCAGTCCCTGGATGAAGTTGCCGTAGAGCGAGATGTTCTCCCACGGCTTGAAGACGAGCGCGACCGACGGGCTGAGCGCGGTCTGTTCGTAGCTGCTGGTACGAGCGCCGGTCGTGACATTGTAGTTCGTGGCGCCGACCTGCTGCAGGCGCAGGCCGACGGTGAGCTGGATGCGCTTGTCGACGGCCGACAGGGTGTCAGCGAGCACCAGGCTCTGCAGGCTCTGCGTCGCGGTCTTGTTGGCGATCGGCGTGGTGAAGGCCGGTGGCGGCACATAGACCGGATTGTAGATGCTGGTGTTGTAGACCGGTCCGATGGTCGAGGCGATGCCGCTCGTCGATTCGTAGAAGGAGCCGCTCAGCACGGCTTCATGCGAGATCGGGCCGGTCGTGGCGAGCGCCCTCACGCCGGCTTCGCCGGTCATGATCTGTGCGAAGCTGCTCTGGATGGCGGTCGAGCCTCTCGCGGTGCCGCTTTGGTTCGTGATGGTGACGATGTCGGTGCTGTAGAGCTGGCCGTAGCGGCTGTCATGGATGCCGAACGAGGCGAAGGCCGTCATCGTTTCGAGCATATCGACTTCGGCGCGGACGACACCGAACGCATCCTTGGTCCACTTGTTGCTCCAGTTCTGGGCCACCGGGTTGTTGCGGACGTTCGGCGCCCAGGGAAGCTGGACCCCGTTGGCGAGGGCCAGATACGGCACGACGCCGGTTATGTATTCGTACTGATAGCCGAGGTCGGCCGAGAGACGCACGCGATCTCCGCGATAGTCGAGTCCCAGCACGCCGAGCAGCCGCTCGTCGCTGTTGAACTGGATTTCCGTCTGGCCGGCGCGATAGGCGCCGTTGAAGCGCACGCCGAACTGCTGGTCGTCGCCGAAGCGCCGGCCGACGTCGACGGAACCGCCGAACTGTGCCGCCGAAATGTAGTTCAGCGTCGCCTGCGTCAGCGGCGTGTCGCCGGCGCGCTTGGGCACGATGTTGACCGTGCCGCCGATCGCACCCGACGGCGACATGCCGTTCAGCATCGCACTCGGCCCCTTCAGGACCTCGATGCGCTCTGCCATCTCCGGCATGACGGAATAGGTCGGCAGCATCCCGAACAGGCCGCCGAAGCTCCAGGCATTGTTCTGGATGGGAAAGCCGCGAATGTTGATCAGCTCCGCTCCGATGCCGCCATCCGCCACCGTGGCGCGCACCGAGGGATCGTCGAGGATGACATCGCGCACCGAGCGCGCCTGCTGGTCCTGCGCCTTCTTGGCGGTGTAGCTGATCTGGTTGAACGGCGTGTCCATCACGGAGCGATTACCCAGCACGCCGAGCGCACCGCCCGTGGCGACCTGCCCGCCGGAATAGGGCGGCGGGATATTGTCGATCATCGCCTGCGACGGCACCGGAAACAGGCCCTGCACCTGCACGGGGTCGAGCACGAGGGCGCCACCGGCGGGCGCCTGCGCGCCTGAGCCGAGCTTCTCGAGGACGATCGTATTGGTTTCGCTGAAACGCCAGCCCACACCGGAGCCAGCCAGCAAAGCATTCAGCGCCTGCGCCACGGTGTAGGTGCCCGAAAGGCCGGCGGTGCGTTTGCCCGCAAGATCACCCGAGGCACCGAGCAGCCTTACACCTGCCTGGTCGGCGAGCCGTGTCAGCGCCGAATCGAGATCCTGCGCGGGAATGTTGAAATTGACGGTTCGGGGCGCCTGCGCCTGTTCCAGCGGCTGCGGCCCCGGCCCCGATTCACTCTGCGCATGGACGAGCGCGGGCCATGCCAGACCAGTCGCGATCGTCGACGCGAGCAGCATACGTGAAACCGGCATGTCGTCCCCCAAAGCTACGCAGCGACGGCAAGCGGACCTCCTTGAGCTGGAGTGCGTCTCACTCTCACCGCCTCGAAGCTATGACGAATCGGAGGCGATGAACTTGCAGCGATCTCAGCGAATGATCGTCAGCAGGGGCAGATGGACGACCCGCGCCTTGGCCGTTTCCTCCAGGGTGCGCAACAGCCGGTCGGGCTCGTCGAGGTCGAATACACCGGTGACCTGAAGGGTCTTGAGTTGATCGTTGGCGATGACGATCCGGCCGCGGCGATAGCGCTGCAATTCGTCGACGACGCTTTGCAGCGAGCGGCGATTGAAGATGAGTTTGCCGCGCTGCCACGCCGTGAGAGCGTCGACATCGACGGTGCGGACCTGCCGTCGGCCGCCTTCGCCAAAGCCCAGCCACTGGCCCGCTTCCAGCCGGACCGGCGCGGCCTTGCCGATCGTGACCTCGACCGTCCCCTCGGTGACGACGACATGCTCGCACGCCTCGTTGCGCCGCACGACGAAGGCGGTGCCGACCGCGCGGGCCTGGCCGCTGCCGGCCGTCACGATGAAGGGTCGGTTGGCGTCCTTGGCCACCTCGAACAGCGCCTCGCCGTCATACAGCGCGATGCGGCGCTCCTGGCCGGAATAGTCGACCGAGAGCGCGGTGGCAGTGTTGAGCGTCACGACCGAGCCGTCGTCGAGGACAACGCGCTTGCGCTCGCCCACGGCCGTGGTGTGATCGGCGTAGAGGCTGGAAAGAGGGCCCATCACGTTGAGGCCGACGGTGACGGCCGCGACGGAAGCCGCCGCCGCGGTGGCGCCGGCGAACAGGGTGCGGCGACCAAAGCGACGCGCGGCCGGGCGGAACGGCAAAGGCTCCGCGCCACGACGCATGCGATCGGCCTGACGGGTTTCGTCGACGCCGCGCAGCAGGGCCTCCGCCTCCACGGCGGCTGCTTCGTGCAGCGGCGACCGCTTGCGCCAGTTCAGGAAGGCCAGCCGGTCCCTCGGCGTGGCACGGCCCGAACTCAGACGCACCATCCAGTCGATGGCCTCGTCGCTCAGCGCAGTGCCCGGCTTTTCCCCCTCATCCGACATTCGACAATCCGATGTGACTCGTTCCCCCGACTCTACGACGTTTGATGGCGGGCCGACTTGCAGCGGCGCTGCGCACCTTATTCGTTATCGCGTTGCCGCAGCCTGTCGCGGCAATGGCGCAGAGCCTGGGCGATATATTTCGCCACCATGCTCTCGGACACATCGAGCTCCCGTGCGATCTCCGCGAAGGACCGGCCCTCGACCCGGTTGAGCAGCAGGGCGAGACGCGGTTTGGACGGCAATTCATCCAGCGCCCCTTCCAGCAGGCGCAAGCGTTCGCGGGCAAGCGTACTCGCCTCCGGCGACGGCGTCGGATCGGGCACGGCCTCGCCTGCCTCGAGGAAGGTAAGGTCGGCCGCGATCCGGTTCTCGCGGCGCATCGTGTCGATCGCCAGGTTTCCGGCGACGCGATAGACGAAGGCCCGCGGGTTTTGGATGTCGAGGCTGGCCGGCGAAATGGCGGCCAGCCGGACATAAGTGTCCTGCGCCACGTCGGCGGCACGCTCGGCATTCCCGGTCCGCCGCGTCAGGAAACGCAGCAGGTCCTGATAGTTCTCGCGAAAGCTCGCGATCAATGCCGATACTTCGTGCCGCCCCATGGTCCCGGTTCGCTGTGCCGGGACCGGTCTAGGCTACGTGCGAATGATTCGCAAATCTAAATACAGAGCCTACTTTTTCGCGCCCGGCAGGAAGTCGTCGAGCGGCACGCCGAAGCTGTTCAGCGCCCACGAGACGAGATTGTACTGGCCGACCGTGAAGACCGCGTCCATGAGCTGCTCGGTCGAATAGGTCTTCGACAGGGTGGCCCAGGTCGCGTCGGAGGCGACGGAGTTCTCGAACAGATCGTCGGCGAGCTGCATCAGCGCCGCCTCCTGCTCGCTCCAGCCCTTCGCCTTGGGCCCTTCCTTCAGGTTCGCGATGTCGGCATCGCTGACACCGCCGCGCTTGGCGATCAGCTCGTGCTGGGCGAACTCGTACTCGGCCTGGTTCAGCCAGCCGATGCGCAGGATCAGGAGCTCGCGGTCGCGGAAGGGCAGCGTCTGCTTCGAAAGGATATGACCGGCGAACGGCGTCCAGCGCTTCGTCAAACCAGGGTGATTGGCCATCACCTTGAAGATGTTGAACACCTGGCCGTTCATCGCGTTCTTCTCGACGGTCTCGCGATCCTCGGGCTTCATCGTCGAGAGGTCACGCAACGGGATACGCTGCTTGCGCTTGATCACTGATTTCCTCCTTGTCGGTCCTGATGGGTCGGTCCTGAATTTGACTAACGCCGCATCAGGCGACCGACAAGGCGAAAGGCATTACTCGGCGCGCAGGCTTTCGCGCGGCGGCTGGAGCTTCGCCGCAGCAAGCTTCGCCTGGCCCGGCGTGCTGAACTGATGACCTTCCAGTTCGAAGAACGGACGCGCGAAAGCATGGAAGCGGAACGCGTTGCCTTCCTTGAGGACGACGCCGGCGGGCTTTCCCCAGATTTCGACGACGAAGGGCTCGGGCATGGCGCGGTCTCCTTCAGCGGGCTGATGTATCTGCGATCGGTTCTGAGATGGGGTCGTCATGGGAGAACACAATGGCCGGAAGTGTCGAAACTACAGACGGTCACAGGAGAAGCTTCGCGTACGGCATCAATATGGCGACAAGGTCTTTCCCTGCTGGCGCTGCGCTCATCCTTGCTGAACAATGACATTGCAATGTCACGCTCCCTTACCCGCTTCCGCTTCATGGGCATGGCCGGCGCCGGCCTGCTCGTTACCGGCAGCGGTGCGGCGCAGACGGGAGTCCGTATGCATCAGCGCAAGATCCCATCCTCGGGCGAGATGCTGCCGGTCGTCGGTGTCGGCACATGGCGCACCTTCGATGTCGGTGCGAAGCCGGAGGATCGCGCACCGCTCGCAGAGGTGCTGAAGCTCCTGTTCGACGCAGGCGGCTCGGTGATCGACACGTCGCCGATGTACGGCTCGGCCGAAGCCGTGGTCGGCGATCTGTTGTCGGCCGCCAATGCGCGCGCCAAGGCCTTCATCGCCACCAAGGTGTGGACCACCGGTCGCGACAGCGGCATCACGCAGATGCGCAACTCGATGCGGCTGCTCAAGACCGACCGCATCGACCTGATGCAGATCCACAATCTCGTCGACTGGCGCGCCCACCTGCCGACCCTGCGCGCCTGGAAAGCCGAGGGCCGCATCCGCTATCTCGGCATCACCCATTACACGCAGAGCGCCCACGACGAGCTGGAAAGCGTGATGCGTGCCGAGAAGTGGGACTTCGTGCAGATCAACTACGCGCTCGACGATCGCGCGGTCGAAAAGACGTTGCTGCCGCTCGCCGCGCAGCGCGGCATCGCGGTGATCGTGAACCAGCCGTTCGGCGGCGGCGGCCTCCTGCGCAAGCTGATGAGCCGCAAGCTGCCCGACTGGGCCGGCGAGATCGGCGTCACGAGCTGGGCGCAGCTTCTGCTGAAGTTCGTGCTGGCCAATCCGGCCGTCACCTGCGTGATCCCGGGCACCGGCAAGCCCGAGCACATGAAGGACAATCTGCAGGCCGGCTTCGGCGCCTATCCCGACGCCGCGCTGCTCAAGAGGATGGTCGCGGAGATTTCGGTCTAAAGCGGTGCCATGGAGCGCGCCACTCCAGTGGCGCTCAAACCTGCTCGGCCGGCAATGCATGAGCGCCACTGGAGTGGCGCGCTCTAATGATCAGAGCGGCAGCTCCGCCTCGATCCAGGCCGTCGCGGAAGAATGCTTCGGCTGCCAGCCCAATTCACTGCGGGTGCGCTTGGCGCGAACACGGCTGTTGGAGCCGAACGTATAAGCCGCGCTGTTCTCGCCGAGTTCCTTCGCCGCCTCCTCGAACGGCCAGGCCTGCGGCTCGCCCAGCTTCAGGCGGCGCGCGATGGCCGCGCAGATGTCGCGATAGGAGGCCTCGCCGTTCTCCGCAAAGTAGAAGGCGCCCGCCGGCGCCTTGGCGAGCGCCAGGCGATAGATGTCGGCCACGTCCTCGACATGGACGTTCGACCAGATGTTCAGACCCTTGCCGACATGGCGCACGACGCCGGACGCTTTCGCCCGGTTTGCGAGGCCGGGGATCTGCGCGCTGTCGCGTGAGAGGCCGAGGCCGTTGCCGTAGATCATGGTCGGGCAGACGACGATCGAGCGGACGCCGCGGCGGCTGGCGTCGCGGATCGCGCGGTCGATGGCGACCCGCGCCTGCTTGCCCGGCACCGGATCGACCGGCGTGTCCTCGTCGTAGATCCTGTCCGAGGCGACATCGCCATGCGCATCGTCGGCCACGATGCTGGAGCCGCTGGTGTGCAGGAACGGCTTGTTCGAACCGGCGAGCGCTTCCAGGAAGGCGTCGATCGCACCGCGATGGTCGCTGTTCGCGGTGTTGACCACGGCATCGGCGCGCCTCGCCTCCGCGGCGAGAGTCGCGGCATCGTCGAGGCCGCCGATCACCGGCTCGACCCCGAAAGCTGCGAGCTTCTTGCCTTTCTCGGCATCGCGCACGAGGCCGCGCAACTTGTGCCCATCGTCGAGCAGGCGGCGCGCGATGGTCCCGCCGATGTAGCCGGTCCCACCGGTCATGAAGATGTTCATGGTCATGTCTCCTACAGGGCCAGAGTCATTTGCGGTGACACCCTGCGCTCCTCGCGCTGGTGCAGGTTATGGAGCGAGACACCCAGCAGGCGCACTTTCTTTTCGAGCGGAAAGATCGAGCGCACAAGCTCGCGCGCCGTGCGTTCCAGGACCTCGCGGCTCTCCACGCTTTCCTCCAGCGTGCGGCTGCGCGTCACGATCCGGAAGTCGGCATACTTGATCTTCACCGTCACAGTGCGACCGACGATCCCGGTGCGCTCGCAATAGGCCCAGACATCTTCGAGCACCGACGCGACGCCGTCTTCGACGGCGGCTGGCCGATCGAGATCCTCCATGAAGGTCGTCTCCGAGCCGACCGACTTGCGCGGCCGGTTGGGCACGACCCGGCGCTCGTCATGACCGCGCGCGATGGCGTGATAGTAGGCGCCGGAGCGGCCGAAATACTGCTGCAGGAACTCCAGCGTCTGCGCCTTCAGGTCGGCGCCGGTATGGATGCCTAGCCGGTTCATCTTCTCCGCCGTCTTTGGCCCGACGCCGTGGAAGCGGCCGACCGGCAGGCTTTCGACGAAACCGGGACCCTTCTCGGGCGGGATCACCGTCTGGCCGTCGGGCTTACGATGGTCGGAGGCGAGCTTGGCTAAAAACTTGTTGTAGGAGATGCCGGCCGAGGCCGTCAGGCCAGTGCGCTCCAGGATGCGCGCGCGGATCTCGCGCGCGATCTCCGAGGCGAGCGGCATGCCCTTGAGGTTGGTCGTGACGTCGAGATAGGCCTCGTCGAGGGAGAGCGGCTCCACCAGCGGCGTGTAGTCGAGGAAGATCTCGCGGATCTGGCGCGACACTTCCTTGTAGACGTCGAAGCGCGGCTTCACGAACAGCAGCTCCGGACACAGGCGCTTGGCGGTGACCGAAGGCATGGCCGAGCGCACGCCGAACTTGCGTGCCTCGTAGCTCGCCGCCATCACGACGCCACGCTGCCGTCCGCCGACCGCGACCGGTTGGCCGCGCAGTGCGGGATCGTCGCGTTGCTCGACGGACGCGTAGAAGGCGTCCATGTCGACATGGATGATCTTGCGGATCTCGTCTTCCGCCATGGGTGGATTATAGGGTCAGGCGAGGCGCAGGTGCAGCGTGAAGACCGAGCCGCCTTCGGGCCGGTCATCGACCGTGATGGTGCCGTCGTGCGCGGCGGCGACGCGGCTCACGATGGCCAGCCCCAGGCCGCGGCTGTCGGGCCGCGAGCGGTCGCGCCGGTAGAAGCGCTTGAAGATCGTCTCGCGATCGGCCAGCGGCACGCCCGGCCCTTCGTCCAGCACCCGCACTGTGCCGTCGGCGGCGACATCGACTTCGATCGTGCCGCCCGCCGGCGTATGGCGGATGGCATTCTCGACCAGGTTGCGCACGGCCCGGAACAGCGCCTCGGAATGGCCGTGCACCCACACCGGCATTTCGATGCCGGTCAGCGCAATGGTCTTGCCGCTGTCGACTGCGAGCGGCGCCATGAAGGCCACCGCCTCGGCACAGACCTCCTGCAGGTCGGCCTTGGAATCGCCGCCCACGACGAAGGCCTCGAGCTCGGCGATGTCGAGGACCTGGTTCACCGTGCGCGTCATGTTGACGATGTCGGTCTCCAGGGACTGGCGCAGCGACGCATCCTCCATCGAATCGATGCGGGCGCGCATGATGGCCAGCGGCGTCCGCAGTTCGTGCGCCATGTCGGCAGTGAACTCGCGCTGTGCCTGGAAGCCCGCCTCCAGCCGATCGAGCGCCTGGTTGACCGCATGCACCAGCGGCACGACCTCGGTCGGCATCGACTGCTCCGACAGGCGGACGTCCGTGCTGGTCGGCCCGATCGACGCCGCCGTGTCGGAGGCCTCACGCACCGGATCGAGGGCGCGCCGGAAGATCATGATGTCGATCAGCAGGAGCAGCAGCAGGATCGGGAAGGTGATCCAGGCGACGCGCGGAAAGAACGAGGCGACGATATCGTCGATGATGACGTCGCGGTGCGCGAGATCCTGGCCGACCTGGATCCAGTAAAGACGGTCGCCGATGGCGCGCGGCACGTTGACGCCGATGAATACCGTGCCGTTGCTGCGCCGCCGCGTGAACGCATCGCTCGTCAGAGATTCGTTCGGCGAAGAGAGCGGCGCATCGTCCTGCCGCGAGGTGAACAGCACCTTCCCCTTGGAATCGAGCACGGCATAGGCATAGAGCCCGTAGCCGCCCGAATAGATGGGCTGCGCCTCCGGCGGGATCTCGAGCGAGACGTCGCCGTCGGCGGTGGGCCGCAGGAAGCTGGCGATCGTCAGGGCCTGGGCGCGCAGCGCATCGCGATGCAGGCTGTTGGCCGCCTCGTTGAGCAGCCAGTAGAGCGCCAGCGGCATCAGGATCGACGTGACGCCGATCGCCACGACATGCAGCGCGACGACCCGGGAGATGATGGAGCGAAAGCGCCTCAAACGGCGGCCTTTTCCTCGGACAGCAGATAACCGACGCCGCGCACGGTGTGGATCTTCACCGTCGCGCCGCAGTCCTGCAGCATCTTGCGCAGGCGATGGACGTAGACTTCGACCGCGTTCGAGCCGACATCGCCCGACAGGCCGAAGAGCTGGTCCTCGAACAGGCGCTTCGGCACGACATTGCCGCCGCGCCGCAGCAGGATCTCGAGGATCGCCGTCTCGCGTGCCGGAAAGACCCGCACCGTGCCGTCGACGAAGACCTGCCGCCCCTCCGTCTCCAGCGAGACATTGCCGAAGGTGAGCTGGCGGCCGAGCAGGTTGCCGGGCCGGCGCAGCAACGCCTGCAGGCGCGCGACCAGTTCCTCCATGGCGAAGGGTTTCACGAGGTAGTCGTCGGCGCCCGCCCTGAGGCCGTTGACCCGGTCGCTCACACCGTCGCGCGCCGTCAGCACGAGGACTGGCGTCGAATCGCCGCGCCCGCGGATGGACCGCAGCAACGACAGACCGTCCTGATCGGGCAGGCCGAGATCAAGCACGATCGCGGAGTAGCGCATGGCGGCCAGGGAGTGCGCAGCATCGCCGGCATTGCCCACGGAATCCGCCGAGAAGCCGTTGCGCGCCAAGCCCTTGACCAGCAAGGCGACGAGTTCGGTATTGTCCTCGACGAGAAGGACCCTCATGGGCGTCCACCCTCCCTGGGTGTGTTCGCGATTGCACCGATCCTAGCACGGCCCCATCGCGGCCAGCGTCCGCAAATCGTTATCTAAGCGGCAATTCAGGTGCACGTAATGTGAAGGCACTAGGTTCGCCGCCATGACCAGTGTGCCCACGACCTTCGCCCCTTCTCGCCTGCGCCGCCACCGCCTGTGGTTCGCCGGCGCCGGCATCGCAGCCCTTGCGCTCGCCGCGGTGTGGACGGTCGACACCGGCCCAACCAACGCCCTGATGCGACCCGTGGTGGTCGTGGAGAACGACGGCGCGTTCCATCCGAGCGAGACCCAGTGGGCTGGCCTGCGCTTCGCCCCGGTCGAGGCCGCCTCGTTCCGCGACGAGCGCGCGACCGACGGCAAGATCGGCATCAACGAAGACACCACGACCCCGGTCTTCTCGCCCTATTCGGGCAGGGTCACGCGCCTGATCGCCAAGCCCGGCGATTACGTCGAGCGCGGCGCGCCGCTGTTCGCCATCGAGGCCAACGAGTTCGTGCAGGGCCAGAACGACCTGGTGAGCGCCGTCGCCGGCGTCGAGAAGGCGCGTTCCAAGCTCGTCCTCGCCCAGAACTTCGAGAAGCGCCAGAAGGAGCTGCTGTCGATCCGCGGCGGCTCGCTGAAGGACCTCGAGCAGGCCCAGTCCGACCTCGTCGCGGCGCAGGGCGATCTGCGCTCCTCCGAAATCGCGCTGGCCGCCGTGCGCAACCGCCTGCGCATCCTCGGCCGCACCGACGCCGAGATCGACGCGCTGGAGAAGACCGACCGGATCGGCGCGGAGACGATCGTCTCGGCCCCCATCGCCGGCACCGTGATCCAGCGCAAGGTCGGCCTCGGCCAGTACATCAATGCCGGCGCCACCGATCCGGTCTTCAACATCGGCGACCTCTCGAAGGTCTGGCTGGTCGCCAATGTCCGCGAATCCGACGCACCGAAGATGAAGGTCGACGCCCCGGTCGAGGTTTCCGTGCTGGCCCATCCCGGCCGCACCTTCAACGCCAAGCTGGCCTATGTCGCGCCGGCGCTCGATCCCAGCACGCGCCGCCTGCCGGTGCGTGCCGAGATCGTGAATGCCGATCGCGAGTTGCTGCCCGAGATGTTCGCCAGCTTCCGCATCGTTACCGGCGAGCCCACGACCAACCCGGCGGTGCCGCAGGAAGCCGTCGTCTACGAAGGCGCCAACGCCCGCGTCTGGGTGACCCGGCCGCAGGACAAGTCCGTGGTGTCGCGCCCCATCGAGGTCGGCACGACGTCCAACGGCATGGTCGAGGTCAAGAAGGGCCTGGCCGTGGGCGAGAACGTGGTTACCAGCGGCACGCTCTTCATCGATCGCGCGGCCAAGCGCGACTGACGGCCCGGCCGCGCCCTGACGGCGCGGCCTTTCCCAACATATCGGTTGCCCATGCAATCCATCGTCGCCGCCGCCCTCAAGCAGCGAATCCTCGTCGTCATCCTGAGCGTGGTGCTCTCGATCGCCGGGCTGTTCGCCTACGCACGCCTCAACATCGAGGCCTATCCCGACCCGGTGCCGCCGCTGGTCGACATCATCACCCAGAATCCCGGCCAGTCGTCGGAAGAGATCGAGCGCTACATCACGATCCCGATCGAAATCCAGATGGCCGGCCTGCCCTACATCCAGGCCATCCGGAGCGTGTCGCTGTTCGGCCTGAGCGACGTGAAGGTGCAGTTCACCTACGACGTGACCTACCAGCAGGCCTCGCAGATGGTGATCAACCGCCTGTCGCAGCTCGGCCCCCTGCCCAACGGCGCGCAGCCCACTCTGTCGCCCACCAGCCCGATCGGCGAAGTCTTCCGCTACCGGCTCGTCGGCCCGCCGGGCTATTCCGTCGCCGACCTCAAGACCCTGCAGGACTGGGTGCTGCAGCGCCGCCTGAAGGCCATCCCCGGCGTCGTCGACGTCACCGGATGGGGCGGCAAGACCAAGACCTACGACATCACGGTGAACCTCGACCGCCTGCTGGCCTACGGGCTCACCCTGAAGCAGGTGCTCGACGGGCTGAACAACGCCAACATCAACGTCGGCGCCAACACCGTGAATATCGGCTCGCAGTCGGCGATCGTGCGCAGCGTCGGCCAGATCCGGTCGATGGACGACATCCGCAACACCATGCTGACGGTGCGCGACGGTGCGCCGGTGCTGGTCTCCGACGTGGCCGAGATCACCGTGGGCCACCAGCCGCGACTCGGCATCGCCGGCCAGAACGACGACGACGACATCGTGCAGGGCATCGTCCTGATGCGGCGCGGCGCCGAGACCATGCCGACGCTCAGCGGTGTCCTCGCCGAGGTCGACAAGATCAACGCGAGCGGCGTCCTGCCGCCCGGCGTGCGCATCGAGCGCATCTACGACCGCAGCTCGCTGGTCAACATCACCACCCACACCGTGCTGCACAACATGGTGGTGGGCGTCTGTCTCATCTTCCTGATCCAGTGGCTGTTCCTGGGCGACCTGCGCTCCGCGCTGATTGTCTCCGCCACCATTCCCTTCGCGCTCCTGTTCGCCGTGGTCGTCCTGGTGCTGAGCGGAGAGTCGGCCAACCTGCTGTCGATGGGCGCGATCGACTTCGGCATCATCGTCGACGCCACCGTCATCATGGTCGAGAACATCTTCCGGCATCTGTCGGAAGGAGATCACAAGACCGGTCCCCAGCGGCGCGCGCCGGACGGGCTCACCGGCAAGCTGGCGACGATCTTCAACGCCTCGACCGAAGTCACCCAGGCGATCTTCTTCTCGGCCACCATCATCATTGCGGGCTTCCTGCCCCTGTTCACGCTCTCCGGCGTCGAGGGCCACATCTTCGGGCCGATGGCGCGGACCTATGCCTATGCCTTGCTGGGCGGCCTGATCGCCACCTTCACCGTGTCGCCCGCGCTGGCCGCGCTGCTGCTGCCCGACAAGATGGCCCATGTCGAGACCCGCGCCGTGCGTGTCCTGCGCCGTGGCTACGAGAAGCTGCGCGACATGGCGCTGGCCAGCCGCCGCGCCACGGTCGCCGCCGGTGTCGGCGCACTGGTGCTGGCGGGCGCGGCCGGCAGCTCCATCGGCCTCGAATTCCTGCCCAAGCTCGAGGAAGGCAACATGTGGATCCGCGCCGTGATGCCGGCGTCGATCTCGCTGGAAGCCGGCAACGACTACGCCAACCGCATGCGCAAGCTCATCAAGAGCTTCCCCGAGGCCGAGACCGTGATCTCCCAGCATGGCCGGCCCGACGACGGCACCGATTCGACCGGCTTCTTCAACGCCGAGTTCTTCGTGCCGCTGAAGCCCATGGACCAGTGGCGCAAGGGCGTCGACAAGGAAGCGCTGATCGCGGAGATCAACAGCGCCCTCGAGAGAGGCTTCCCGGGCGTCGAGTTCACCTTCTCCCAGTACATCCAGGACAACGTCCAGGAAGCGGCGTCGGGTGTGAAGGGCGAGAACTCGGTCAAGATCTCGGGCAACGACCTCGATACGCTGGCCAAGCTCGGCAACGAGATCAAGGCGGTCCTCGCCACCGTGCCCGGCGTCACCGACCTAGCCGTGTCGGCCTCGCTCGGCCAGCCGACCATTCGCATCGACATCGACCGCGCCAAGGCCGCGCGCTACGGGCTGGCGCCGGGCGACATCAACGCCACGGTGCAGGCCGCGATCGGCGGCCAGGCCGCGGGCGACGTCTACGAGAGCGGCAGCGACCGGCACTTCCCGATGGTCGTCCGCCTGGCCTCGCGCTACCGCGAGAGCCTCGACGCGATCAACCGCATCCAGATCGGCGTCCAGGGCGTGAACGGCGTGACCCAGGTGCCGTTGAGCGAAGTCGCCAAGGTCGAGCTGGTCTCGGGCGCCTACTACATCTACCGCGAGCAGCAGGAACGCTACGTCCCGGTGAAGTTCAGCATCCGCGGCCGCGATCTCGGCAGCGCCATCATCGAGGCGCAGGAGCGCGTCGCGGAGAAGGTGAAGATCCCGGGCGGCTACCGCATCGAATGGGTCGGCGAGTTCGGCAACCTGAAGAACGCGCTGCAGCGCCTCGCCGTCGCCGTGCCGATCGCCATCGGCCTGATCGGCCTGCTGCTCTACATGAGCTTCGGCTCGTTCCGCGACACGCTACTGGCCGCCAGCGCCATCCCCATGGCCCTGATCGGCGGCATCCTGGGTCTCTGGATCACCGACATGCCGTTCAGCATCTCGGCCGCCATCGGCTTCGTCGCTCTGTTCGGCATCGCCGCCATGAACGGCATCATGGTGCTGAGCTGCTACAACAGGCTGATCGACGAGGGCCGGGATCGCGCGCTTGCGCTCTACGAAACCTGCAACCAGCAGATGCGCCCCGTCCTGATGACCTGCATCGCCGCCGCCGTCGGCCTGCTGCCCGCCGCCTTCTCGACGGCGATCGGCAGCCAGGTCCAACGTCCGCTCGCCATCGTCGTGGTCGGCGGCACCCTGCTGGCGCCGGTGCTTTTCCTCACCGTATTGCCGGCCACCATCGGCCTGTTCTCGCGCCGCCGTTCGGCGGTGCCGGCTCCTCACGTCCACGATCCAGTCGCGGAGGCCACATGATGCGACGCTCCCTCCTTGCCGCGCTGCCGCTCCTGGCGGCGGGCGCCCTCGCCGGCTGCATGGTCGGCCCCGACTTCACCTCTCCGGATGGACCGAAGACGGCGACCTATGTCCCCGACCAGAAGAGCGACCTGATCGCCGCCGGCATCCCGGGCGGCGAGGCGCAGCGCATCGTCCAGAGCATGGACATTCCCGGTCAGTGGTGGGGCGTGTTCCAGTCGCCGCAGCTCAACAGCCTGATCGAGCGGTCGCTGCGCGCCAATCCCGACGTGAAGGCCGCCGTGGCCGGGCTGCGGGTCGCCCAACAGAACGCCCGCGCGCAGCGGGCGACCCTGTTCCCGACGGTGCAGGGCACGTTCAGCGGCACGCAGAACCAGACCCCCGCCAGCCTGCAATCGGCCACGGCCGACCAGCAGCCGATCTACGGCCTGTTCGTCGCCGGCCTCCAGATCACCTACGCGCTCGACCTGTGGGGCGGCAACCGCCGGCAGATCGAATCGCTCGATGCGCTGGCCGAGGCGCAGTGCTTCCAGCTCGAGGGCACCTATCTTTCGCTCGCGTCGAACGTCGTTGCCGCCGCCATCGTCGAAGCGTCGCTGCGTGGCCAGGTCGAGGCCACCCGGCGCATCATCGCGGTCCAGCGCGACACGCTCGGCATCCTGAACAAACAGTCGGGCCTCGGCGCCATTCCCGGCGCCGACGTCGCCACCCAGCAGGCGGCACTCGCGCAGGCCGAGTCGACCTTGCCGCCGCTCGAAAAGGCGCTGGCCCAGCAGCGCAACCTGATGGCCACCTTGACCGGCAACCTGCCCAGCAGTCCGGCCGCCGAGCGCTTCGAACTCACCGACCTCAAGCTGCCGCACGAGCTGCCGCTCACTCTGCCGTCGCAACTCGTCGAACAGCGGCCCGACGTGCGCGCTGCCGAGGCGAACCTGCATGCCGCCAGCGCCCAGGTCGGCGTCGCGATCGCCAACCAGCTTCCGCAGGTGACGCTGGGCTTTGGCCTGAACAGCAGCGCGCTCTCGCTCGGCACGCTGTTCATGCCGGGCCTCGCCGGCGCCACGACGGGCGCCAGCGCCATCCAGACGCTGATCGACGGCGGTGCGCTCGCGGCCAAGAAGCGGTCCGCGGTCGCCGCGCTCGAACAGGCCGACGCCCAGTACCAGTCGATCGTGCTCGCCGCCTTCCGCAACGTCGCCGACACGCTGAACGCGCTCGAATACGACGCGCTGGCGCTCAAGTCGGCCGTCGAGGCGGAACGGGCGGCCGCCACCGCCCTCAGCATCGCGCGCAAGCGCCTGGAGCTCGGCGACACGACCTATGTCTTCGTGCTGATCGCCGAACTCACCTACCAGCAGACGCTGCTCACGCGGGTCCAGGCGCAGGCCGCGCGCCTCACCGACACCGCGGCGCTGTTCCAGGCGCTGGGCGGCGGCTGGTGGAACCGCGATGGTGCGGGTCCGGGCAATGGCCGGTCGCGCTGCAAGCCGCCGGCATCGCCCTGGTCCATCTCCTCGAACACCCAGCGCTGACACGGCGGATCGAGGTGCCATGTCGGGCATGGCCACGAAGCGACGCCAGCCGGCCGCCTCGCTCAAGGCAGCCGTGCTGCTCGTGGCCTTCGTCGTGTCGGCCGCGGTCGGCTATGCCGACATCGTCACCGGCGACCTGCGGCTCACGGCTCTCTATCTGGTCGTCATCTTCGGCGCCGCGTGGCTTGCCGGCCGCTGGATCGGCACGCTCGCCGCGCTGATCGCCTTCGCCTGGATGGTCGGCGCCAACCCGCCGCCCGCCTTCATCAGTCCACGCTTCGCCTACTACGGCGTCGAAGGCATCGGCACCGCCGCGGTGTTCCTGGCCTGCGCCCTGCTGGCCGACCGGCTGCGGCACAGTCTCGACCGGGAGCGGCTGCAGAATCTCAACCTGTCGCGCTACCTGCCTTCCGAACTGGCCGGCCGCCTGGCGCGCGAGGGCCTCGGGGCGACGCGCGGCCGTCGCACCAACGCCGCCATCCTGTTCATGGACATGCGCGATTTCACGGCTTCCGTGCAGACCATGGAGCCCGACGCGCTGTTCGGCTTCCTGCAGGAATATCGCACGCTGATCTCGCGCATCGTCGAGGCGGAGGGCGGCCTCATCGACAAGTTCATCGGCGACGGCGTGCTCGTGGTGTTCGGCGCCGTGCGGCCCTCGCCCGATGACGCCGCCGCCGCGATCCGGTGCAGCCTGCGGCTGATCGCGGCCATCAATGCCTGGAACACCGAACGGGCCCGGCACGGCGAACCGCCGGTACGCGTCGGCGTGGCCGTGCATTACGGCGAAGTCGTCATCGGCGCCATCGGCGACGAGCAGCGCCTCGAATATTCCGTCGTCGGTCATGCCGTGAACGTCTGCTCGCGCATCGAGCGGCTGACGAAGAAATACAGCTCGCCCCTGCTGGTGTCGGAGGAGACGCTGACCGAAGCGGCCGGCGGCGGCACGTCGTTCGGCGACTGGCATCATATCGTCGACGAGGATGTGCACGGCATTTCAGGCGAACTGCGATTGGCGGCACCCGCGTATCCGGTTGCAGAGGCAATGTACTCGCAACGCTAGTGTGCCTGCGCGACTTGTGTTTTAGCTGACCGCGAAGGCATCGCCGCTCAACGGCCTGCCATGAGGGCCGCGGATGCATGCAATCGTCGGCGCTGCACTACGTCAGCGCATTCTCGTTCTGATTCTCGCCGTGCTGATGATCTGCGGCGGCCTGTTCGCCTACAAGCAACTCAACATCGAAGCCTATCCCGACCCGGTGCCGCCGCTGGTCGACATCGTCACCCAGAATCCCGGCCAGTCGTCGGAAGAGATCGAGCGCTACATCACCATCCCGATGGAAGTGCAGATGGCGGGGCTTCCCTATGTGAAGTCGATCCGCTCCATCTCGCTCACCGGCCTCAGCGACGTGAAGGTGCAGTTCACCTACGACCTCACCTATCGCGAGGCCGCCCAACTCGTGACCAACCGGCTGGCCCAGCTCGGCCCGCTGCCCAACGGCGCGCAACCCATCATCTCGCCGACCAGCCCGATCGGCGAGATCTTCCGCTACCGCGTCGTGGGGCCGAAGGGCTTCAGCGTCATGGACCTGAAGACCATCCAGGACTGGATCCTGCTGCGCCGGCTGAAGGCGGTGCCCGGCGTGATCGACGTCACGACATGGGGCGGCAAGAGCAAGACCTTCGACGTCACGGTCGACCTCGACCGACTGCAGGCCCACGGGCTCACCCTGAAGCAGGTGATCGACGGGCTGAACGGCGCCAACATCAATGTCGGCGCCAATACCGTCAATCTCGGGCCGCAATCGGCGGTCGTGCGCGCGGTCGGCCAGATCCGCTCGATGGACGACATCCGCAACACGATGCTCCTGGCCCGCGACGGCTCGCCCACCCTGGTGTCGGACATCGCCGAGGTTACCGTCGGCAACGAGCCGCGCCTGGGCGTCGCCGGCCACGACGACGACGACGATGTCGTCGAGGGCATCGTGCTGATGCGCCGTGGCGCGGAGACCATGCCGACCCTGCGCGCCGTCGAACGCGAGGTCGAGCGCATCAACGGCTCGAACCTGCTGCCGCCCGGCGTGCGCATCGAGCGCATCTACGACCGCAGCGTCCTGGTCGAGGTGACGACGCACACCGTGCTGCACAACATGATCATGGGCGTCGGCCTCATCTTCCTGATCCAGTGGCTGTTCCTGGGCGACCTGCGCTCGGCGCTGATCGTGTCCGCCACCATCCCCTTCGCGCTCCTGTTCGCCGTCGTCATCATCGTGATGAACGGCGACTCCGCGAACCTGCTCTCGATGGGCGCCATCGACTTCGGCATCATCGTCGATGCCACCGTCATCATGGTCGAGAACATTTTCCGCCATCTCGCCGAGGCCAGTCACGGCGGCACCTCGCGCTCCGTGCGGCAGGAACCGGAGGGTCTCACCGGCAAGCTGTTCACGATCTACGAAGCCTCCGGCGAGGTGACCAAGGCGATCTTCTTCTCGGCCACCATCATCATCGCGGGCTTCCTCCCGCTGTTCACGCTCTCGGGTGTCGAGGGCCGCATCTTCGGGCCGATGGCGCAGACCTATGCCTACGCGCTGGCCGGCGGCCTGATCGCCACCTTCACCGTGTCGCCGGCCCTCTCCGCGATCCTGCTGCCGGAGAAGGTCTCGGAGACCGAGACCTTCCTCGTCCGCGGCCTGCGCCGCCTCTATCGCCAGACCTATTCGATGGCGCTGGCCTGGCGCCATGCCATGATCGCCGTCGGCCTCGGCGTGATGGTGGCGGCCGGTCTCGCCGCCAGCACCGTGGGCCTCGAGTTCCTGCCCAAGCTCGAGGAAGGCAATATATGGATGCGCGCGGCACTGCCGCCGTCGGTCTCGCTCGAAGAGGGCAACGGCTACGTGAACCGCATGCGCAAGCTGGTGAAGAGCTTCCCCGAAGTCGAGACGGTGATCTCCCAGCACGGAAGGCCCGACGACGGCACCGATCCCGACGGCTTCTCCAACGCCGAGTTCTTCGTGCCGCTGAAGCCCGCCGACAAATGGCGCAAGGGGCTGGAGAAACCCGAGCTCATCACCGAGATGAGCGACGCGCTGCGCAAGGCCTTTCCCGGCGTCAACTTCGCCTTCTCGCAATACATCCAGGACAATGTGCAGGAGGCGGCCTCCGGCATCGATGCCGAGAACGCCATCAAGATCTCGGGGCCCGACCTCGCGACCTTGCGCAAGATCGCCGTCGACATCCGCCGCGTGCTGGAAGGCGTGCCCGGCATCGCCGACATCCAGGTGCCGCCGCTGCTCGGCCAGCCGACCATCCGCATCGACATCGACCGCGCCAAGGCCGCCCGCTACGGCCTGTCGCCGGGCGACATCAACGCCACGATCCAGGCCGCGGTCGGCGGCCAGGCGGCGGGCGACCTTTATGAGGAAGGCAGCGACCGCCACTTCCCGCTGCTGGTCCGCCTCGCCCCCCGCTATCGCCAGGACATGGATGCGATCCGCCGCATCGCCATCGGCACGGTCGGGCCCAACGGCAGCATCGTGCAGGTCCCCTTGGGCGAAATCGCAACGGTGCAGCTCGCCACCGGCGCCTTCTACATCTACCGCGAACAGCAGGAGCGCTACATCCCGGTGAAGTTCAGCGTGCGCGGCCGCGATCTCGGCGGCGCCGTGCTGGAGGCGCAGCAGAAGGTGGCCGAGCAGGTGAAGCTGCCGAGCGGCTACCGGCTCGACTGGGCCGGCGACTTCGTGAACTTCGAGAGCGCCATCGCGCGCCTGGCCATCGCCGTGCCGATCGCCATCGGCCTGATCCTGCTGTTGCTCTATGTCAGCTTCGGCTCGCTGACCGACACCTTGCTGGCGGGCGCCGCCATGCCGCTGGCGCTCTCGGGCGGCATCCTCGCTTTGTGGGGCGCCGACATGTCGTTCAGCATCTCGGCCGCCATCGGCTTCGTCGCCTTGTTCGGCATCGCGGCCATGAACGGCATCATGCTGGTGAGCTGCTTCAACCGGCTGATCGCCGCCGGCGTCGAACGCGAACAGGCACTGCGCGAGACCTGCGAGCAGCAGATGCGCCCCGTCCTGATGACCTGCGTCGCTGCCGCCGTCGGCCTGCTGCCCGCCGCCTTCTCGACCGCCATCGGCAGCCAGGTCCAGCGGCCCCTCGCCATCGTCGTGGTCGGCGGCACCCTGCTGGCGCCCTTCCTCTTCCTCACGGTGCTGCCGGCCGCCATCGGCGTGTTCTCGCGTCGCCGGGCCACGGCTCCCTTGCCGCAGGACGCCGCCTTGACCGCGGCCTGAGGCTTCCCGAAAAGGGGCGATGCCCTCGACGGACGAACTCATCGATCTCGGCGACCGCCGTCTGCGCGTGCGCCGCCTCACGCCCGCGCAGGACGACGGGCTCGACCGCACGGTGTTGGTCTTCCTGCACGAGGGGCTGGGCTGCATCGAGATGTGGCGCGACTTCCCCCAGAAGCTCTGCGATGCCACGCGCTGCGCCGGCATCGTCTACGACCGCACCGGCTACGGACGGTCGAGCGCTTGGCCGTCCGATCCCGGCGTCCGCTACATGGAGATCGAGGCCGACCTCGTCCTGCCGCGCCTGCTGGCGGCGCTCGGCATCGAGGATTGCGTTCTGGTGGGCCACAGCGACGGCGGCACGATCGCGCTGAACTACGCCGCTTCCGATCCCGAGCCGCTGCGCGCCGTCGTGACCCTGGCCGCGCATGCGATCAACGAGCCGATCTGCGTCGCGGCGATCACGCAGGCCCGCGCGGCCTTCGCCTCGGGCGACCTGCGCCAGAAGCTCGCGAAGTATCATGATGACGTCGACGGCGCCTTCCGCCTCTGGGCCGATGCCTGGGTCGCGCCCGGCTTCGAGCCGATGGACGCCAATGCGCGGCTGCCCGGCGTGGTCGTGCCGGTACAGGCGATCCAGGGCGAGGACGACGAATACGGCACCGAGCTGCAGCTCGGCATCATCGCCGGCAAGGTCGAGGGCTACTGCGAGACGCGGCTGATACCCGACTGCGGCCACAGCCCGCACCTGCAGCGGCCCGCCCAGGTCCTGGCGGAGATCATCCGCTTCGTGTCGCCGTTGGCGCTGCTGGGGTGAGCAGCCCACCGCTGTCGTCCTGAGCGCAGCGAAGGACCTTGCGGAACGACCAAAGCACTCTGTTGCCGGCGTGAGATCCTTCGCTTCGCTCAGGATGACAAAAGGAATGCGGCGCTGCGTACCGCTTTAAAGCCGCTTCAGCTCGCTGGAGGCGGCCCAGTTCAGTTCCGACACGGTCGGGCAGCGGGCCTGGGCGAGCTGGAATTGCTCGCGGGCGCGCTGCTTGTCGCCGCGGCGGACGGCGTCCATGCCGATGAAGAAGGCGGTCGGGCACTTGCCGTTGCTGCGCTTGGCCGCGTCGTCGGATTCGGCGGCGACCTCGAGTTCGCCGGCCGTGCCCTTGCCGATCAGGAAACGCAGGATCGGACCCGGCCACTCGTTGAGGCTCTCCGCCCCGACGTCGCGCGTGAGGGCCGCACGCGCATCGCGCTTGGCGCGGACCTGCGCCACGTAGCGCCACAGGAGCGGCGCCTGCCTGGACTTGAAATTGGGCCGGCCTTCCAGCGAGGCATCGAAATCGTCCGCCGCCTGCGCATAGTTGCCGAGATTGAAGTTCGCATGACCGCGGTAGAACAGGGCCGAACGCCGTTCGGCCGGCTTCTGGGCCGCGGCGAGAGCGACGTCGAGCAGGCCGAGGGCACGCTGGAAATCGGCGATCTGCATGTAGACCTGGGCCTGCGCGATCGTCAGCGACGGATCGCCCGGCTTGCGCTGCAGCGCATTGTCGAGGGTGCGCAGGGCTGCCGCCCGGTCGCCGCCGCCCGCCAAGCCCGGCATCGTGCTCGACAGCACGACCTGCCAGTCGCCCGGCAGGACCTTGCCCATCTCGACGATGTCCTTCTGGCTGTCGGCCTCGCGGCCCAGCCGGCTCAACTGGAATGCACGGATGCTGAGATAGATCGACCGGTCGAAGGCCGAGAGCTGCGACGCCGAAAGAATTTTGTTCAGCGATTCGAGAGATGCGCCGCCGGTTGCGCCCGTTGCCCCCGGCCGCGACGGCACAGCCGAGCCGCCGGACGAGAAGTCACGCGCGGTGGGGTCCCAGGATTCGGCCGCATTGCGCTGCGCCGACGCCTCGCCCGACAGGGCGAAAATCGCTGAAAAAACCCCAAGGGCGTAAACAATTCGACGTCGCATGCGTCCAATCTGACACAACGGCGGCAAAGCCGCATCCGCCGATTGCCTGTAGGGGTGCATACCCCTATTTTGCGCCACATCCGCAGAGAACCGACCTTCCAGGAGTAAAGATATGGCCGCCGCCCATCCCAATAGCTTCAAGGCCCGAAAGACGCTGAAGGTCGGTAGCCGCAGCTATACCTATTTCAGCCTGAAGGCGGTCGAAAAGCAGATCGGCGACCTCTCCCGCCTGCCCTTCTCGCTCCGCGTCCTGATGGAAAACCTGGTGCGGCACGAGGACGGCACGACCGTCAAGAACACCGACATCTCCGCCTTCGCCGAATGGCTCCAGAATGGCGGCCGCTCGGCCAAGGAAATCAACTTCCGCCCCGCCCGCGTCCTAATGCAGGACTTCACCGGCGTCCCCGCCGTGGTCGATCTGGCCGCCATGCGCGATGCCATGGGCAAGCTGGGCGGCGATCCCAAGAAGATCAACCCGCTGGTCCCCGTCGATCTCGTGATCGACCACTCGGTGATCGTCGACAATTTCGGCAATTCGAGCGCCTTCGGCGCCAACGTGAAGCTCGAATACGAGCGTAACCTGGAGCGCTACCAGTTCCTGCGCTGGGGCTCGATGGCGTTCGACAATTTCCGCGTCGTGCCGCCGGGCACCGGCATCTGCCACCAGGTGAACCTCGAATACCTGGCGCAGGTCGTCTGGACCAAGAAGGAAGGCAAGGAGACGATCGCCTATCCCGACACGCTGGTCGGCACCGATTCGCACACCACGATGGTGAACGGCCTGGCCGTGCTGGGCTGGGGCGTCGGCGGCATCGAGGCCGAGGCCGCCATGCTCGGCCAGCCGCAGCCGATGGTCATCCCCGACGTGGTGGGCTTCAAGCTCACCGGCAAGCTCAAGGAAGGCGCGACCGCGACCGACCTCGTGCTCACTGTCACCCAGATGCTGCGCAAGAAGGGCGTGGTGAACAAGTTCGTCGAGTTCTACGGCGAGGGCCTCGACGAAATGCCGCTGGCCAACCGCGCGACGATCGCCAACATGGCGCCGGAATACGGCGCGACCTGCGGCTTCTTCCCGATCGACGAGATCACGCTGGGCTTCCTCAAGACCACCAACCGCGGCACGGCCGCCAAGCTGGTCGAGGCCTATGCCAAGAAGCAGGGCCTGTGGCGCTCCAAGAAGTCGCCCGAGCCGATCTTCACCGACACGCTGTCGCTCGACCTCGGCGACGTCGTGCCGAGCCTCGCCGGCCCGAAGCGCCCGCAGGACCGCGTGCCGCTGGCCGAAGCCGCCCACCAGTTCGTCGCGAACATGGAGAAGGAATTCGACCGCAAGGACGACGGCAAGCGCATCCCCTGCGAGGGCACCGACTATGACCTCGGCCACGGCGACGTGGTGATCGCGGCCATCACCTCCTGCACCAACACCTCGAACCCCTACGTCATGCTGGGCGCCGGCCTGATCGCGCGCAATGCGGTGAAGCTCGGCCTCAAGGTCAAGCCGTGGGTGAAGACCTCGCTGGCCCCCGGCTCGCAGGTCGTGACGGAATACTTCGAGGCCTCGGGCCTGCAGAAGGACCTGAACAAGATCGGCTTCAACCTGGTCGGCTACGGCTGCACGAGCTGCATCGGCAACTCCGGCCCGCTGCCTGACCCCGTCACCAAGGCGATCGGCGACGGCGACCTGGTCGTGAGCTCGGTGCTCTCGGGCAATCGCAACTTCGAGGGCCGCGTCAATCCGCTGACCCGCGCCAACTACCTCGCCTCGCCGATGCTGGTGGTGGTCTACGCGCTGGCCGGCTCGATGAAGATCGACATCACCAAGGATCCGATCGGCATTGGCAAGGGCGGCAAGCCCGTCTACCTGAAGGACATCTGGCCCTCGAACATGGAAGTCGCCAAGACCGTCGACAAGTTCGTGACGGCCAAGGCCTTCAAGAAGCGCTACGCCAATGTCTTCGAGGGCGACCGGTTCTGGCGCGGCATCAAGACCAAGCCCAGCCTGACCTACGCCTGGGACGACAAGTCGACCTACGTGCGCAACCCGCCCTACTTCGAAGGCATGGGCAAGACGCCGTCGGCCCTCAGCAACATCACGGGCGCCCGCCCGCTCGGCCAGTTCGGCGACTCGATCACCACCGACCACATCTCGCCCGCCGGCTCGATCAAGAAGGACAGCCCCGCCGGCCACTACCTGATGGAGGAAGGCGTCGAGGCCAAGGACTTCAACCAGTACGGCACGCGCCGCGGCAATCACGAGGTGATGATGCGCGGCACCTTCGCCAACATCCGCCTCAAGAACGAGATGGTCCCGGGCATCGAGGGTGGCTTCACCCACCACTTCACGACCGACCAGCCCGAGCCGATCTATGACGTGGCGATGCGCTACAAGAAGGAGCACACGCCGCAGGTCCTGATCGCCGGCAAGGAATACGGCACCGGCTCCTCGCGCGACTGGGCGGCCAAGGGCGTCAACCTGCTGGGCGTGAAGGCGGTGGTCTGCGAGACCTTCGAGCGCATCCATCGCTCGAACCTGGTCGGCATGGGCGTGCTGCCGCTGCAGTTCAAGGACGGCATGACGCGCAAGACGCTGAACCTCACCGGCCGCGAGACCTACGACGTGAGCGGCATCGACGGCGAGCTGAAGCCCGGCATGGACGTGCCGCTGACCATCCATCGTCCCGACGGCGCGTCGGAGACGATCATGCTGACCTGCCGCATCGATACCGCGGAAGAGGTCGGCTACTTCAAGAACGGTGGCGTGCTGCATTACGTGCTGCGCAACCTGGCCCACGCGGCCTGACGCCGGCGGACACGGGATCCATGGCGACGGGGCTTCCAGGCCATGCCGTCGCCATGGCCCGCAACAACATCTGGGCGAACCACCGGCTGCTCACCGCCTGCAAGGCGCTGAACAGGGAAGAGTTCGCCGCCAAGCGCACCAGCTTCTTCCCGTCGCTGCGCGCCACGCTCAACCACATTCTCTGGGTCGACGTCTATTACATCGACGCGCTGCACCGCGACCCGACGGTGCTCGAGCGCTATCACGATCCGATCCCGGACTTCCCCGATGCCGCGTCCTTGTATGAGGCGCAGATCGCCAGCGACCGGCGGCTGCTCGCCTTCTGCGAGCGCCAGACCGAGGAAAGCCTGGCCGAGGGACTGTCGCTGCCGCGGCCCAATCGCACGCCGCCGCCGTCGAGCGTGATCTCGATCCTGGAGCATCTCTTCCAGCACCAGACGCATCACCGCGGACAGGCGCACGCCATGCTGGCCGGCACCTCGGTGAAGCCGCCGCAGCTCGACGAGTTCTTCCTCGCGGGCGAGCAGCATCTGCGGCGCGACGAGCTGCTGGCGCTGGGACTCGAACCCTCCTGATGCGTCCGCGTTCTTCCTTTGCCGGTGCGGCGATCGAGGTGAGCGACCTTGCGCGCTCCGTCGCCTTCCATCGCCTGTGGCTGCCGATGCTGGGTTTCCATCGCGTCTGGACCAGCCCCGACCGGGTGATGTGGTCGCGCGGCTACGATCATTTCGTGATGCGCCAGGCCAAGGACGGCATCTCCTACGGGCCGGGCGCGCTGTGGCTCGCCGTGTCGGCCGAGAGCCGCGGCCAGGTCGACCAGGTCTTCGCCGAATTGCGCGACGCGGGCGCGGAGATCATCCAGCCGCCGCAGGAGCTCGACTATCTCGCCCCCGGCTACTACTCGGTGGGCTTCCGCGATCCCGACGGCGTCCCCATCGAGGTCATGCACCGCTGGGACGACCTGCCCGAGGTTCGCGACGCCGAGCAGGTGCGCGTGCCCGGCCACGGCGTCAGCCTGGGCGGCTACTTCTTCAAGCCGGTGGCCGGCCAGCCGCCCTATCCGGCACTCATCCTGCTGCACGGCTTCGCGGGCCACGCCCACAACATGGTGGGACTGGCGCGCGCCGCCGCGGCCAACGGCTACGCCGCCCTTTCCCTCTCCTTGCGCGGCTGGCTGGGCTCGGAGGGCGAGAACGACCAGGGCCTGCGCCAGCCGCTCGACGTGCTGGCCGCCATCGACTGGCTCGCGAAGCGTCCATTGGTCGATCGCGACCGCATCGCGCTGGTCGGCGCCTCGATGGGCGGACAGGTGGCGCTGCTCGCCGCTGCGCACAAGCCGCCGATACGCGCCGTCGCCTCGTTCTTCGCGCCGACGGATCTCGCGCGGTGGCGCGAGGCCAATCCCTACATGCGTGACTATCTCGACGATCTCTGCGGTCCCGAGGGCCTGCCGGTGCGCTCGCCGATCCTGCGGGTCGCGCAGATCGATGCGCCGGTTCTCCTTCTGCACGGCGATCGCGACGAGAACGTGCCGGTCGAGCAGTCGCTCGCCATGGCCGAGTCGTTGCGCAATCATGGCAAGGATGCCGAGGCCGTCGTGATCCCCGGCGCCACCCACTATTTCACCGAGCAGCAGAATGCCGCCGCGCGGCGCACGCTGTTCGACTTCCTGCGTCGTCATCTCACCCGGAGCTAGCGTCCATGCGCGTGTCAGAAGCCGTCAATTCCCGCCGCTCCATGCGCGTCTTCAAGGCCGATCCGGTAGCCAAGGCCGACATCGAATGGATCATCGAGAACGCCAACCGCTCGGCGTCGAACGGCAACCTGCAGCCCTGGAAGCTCTACGTGACCATGGGCGCGGCGCGGAAGCGGCTCTCGGCGGCGATCCTGTCGGCGATGGACGCCGGCGATAACGGTCCGGGTGCGGAGTACAATGTCTATCCGCAGGAATTCACGCCGGTCTACGACGCGCGCCGCAAGCTGGTCGGCAAGCAGCTCTACACCCTGCTCGGCGTGCCGCGCGGCGACGCGGCCGGGATGCTGAAGCAGTTCCGCAAGAACTACGAGTTCTTCGACGCGCCGGTCGGCTTGATCCTCTGCGTCGAGAAGCGCATGGGCAACGGCCAGTGGATCGACTGCGGCATCTTCCTCGACCAGCTGATGCTGCTGGCGCGCGAGAAGAACCTGCATACGTGCCCGCAAGCAGCGTTCAGCCGCTACCAGCATGTCGTGCGGCGCGAGCTGAAGATCCCCGACGACCAGACGGTGATCTGCGGCCTCGCGCTGGGCCATGCCGATCCCGACGTGGTGCCGAACAGCCTGATCACCGACCGCGCGCCGATCCAGGATTTCACAACCTGGATCAGCGAGTGACGCCCAAAGTCGAATTGCCGAGCCCGCGGGGCGCACGCTAGAACGCAGGTAATTCAGGGCACAAAGCCCCTAGCCGGAGGAAAGCCATGGCCGATGAGGTGATCGCCGTCAGCGCCGAATGGGCCAAGCGCGCCTATGTCGACGATGCCAAGTACAAGTCGATGTACGAGGCCTCGGTCAAGGATCCCGCCAAGTTCTGGGAAGAACACGGCAAGCGGGTCGACTGGATCAAGCCCTACACGCCGGCCGCCGTGCGGGATGTCGACTATAACGGCGACGTCCGCATCCGCTGGTTCCATGACGGCGTACTGAACGTCTCGGCCAACTGCGTCGACCGTCACCTCGCCAAGCGCGCCGACCAGACGGCCATCATCTGGGAAGGCGACGATCCTTCGAAGTCCAAGAAGATCACCTATCGCGAGCTGCACGGCGAAGTCTGCCGCATGGCCAACGCGCTGAAGGAACTCGGCGTCAAGAAGGGTGACAGGGTCACCATCTACCTGCCGATGATCCCCGAGGCGGCCTACGCGATGCTGGCCTGCACGCGCATCGGCGCCATCCATTCCGTCGTGTTCGGCGGCTTCTCGCCCGACAGCCTCGCCAACCGCCTGGTCGACTGCGACAGCAACGTCGTGATCACCGCCGACGAGGGACTGCGCGCCGGCAAGCATGTGCCGCTCAAGGCCAATTGCGACGAGGCACTCAAGAAGGCGCCCGGCGTGAAGAAGGTGCTGGTGGTGAAGCACACCGGCGGCAAGGTCGCCTGGGAAGCGGACCGCGACGTGTGGTGGCACGAGATCGCCGCCAAGGTGCCGGCCGAGTGCGCGCCCGAGCCGATGAGCGCCGAGGATCCGCTGTTCATCCTCTATACGTCGGGTTCGACCGGCAAGCCGAAGGGCGTGCTGCATACGACCGGCGGCTACATCGTCTTCGCGTCGATGACCCACCAGTACGTGTTCGATTATCACGACGGCGACGTCTACTGGTGCACCGCCGACGTGGGCTGGGTCACCGGCCACAGCTACATCCTCTACGGACCGCTGGCCAACGGCGCCACGACCCTGATGTTCGAGGGCGTGCCCAACTATCCCGATTCCAGCCGCTTCTGGCAGGTGATCGACAAGCACCAGGTGAACATCTTCTACACCGCCCCCACCGCCATCCGCGCCCTGATGCGCGAGGGCGAGGCGCCGGTGAAGAAGACGTCACGCGCGAGCCTGCGCCTGCTCGGTTCGGTCGGTGAGCCGATCAATCCCGAGGCCTGGCTGTGGTATCACCGCGTCGTCGGCGACAGCCGCTGCCCGATCGTCGACACCTGGTGGCAGACCGAGACCGGCGGCATCCTGATCACGCCGCTGCCCGGCGCGACACCCTTGAAGCCCGGCTCGGCGACGCGGCCCTTCTTCGGCGTGCAGCCGGTGATGGTCGATGCCGAGGGCAAGGAGCTCGAAGGCGCCTGCACCGGCAATCTCTGCCTGATCAATTCATGGCCCGGCCAGATGCGCACGGTTTACGGCGACCACCCGCGCTTCATCGAGACCTACTTCAAGACCTATCCCGGCAAGTACTTCACTGGCGACGGCGCGCGCCGCGACGAGGACGGTTACTACTGGATCACCGGTCGCGTCGACGACGTGATCAACGTCTCGGGCCATCGCATCGGCACCGCCGAGGTCGAGAGCGCTTTGGTCGCCAACACCAAGGTGGCCGAGGCCGCCGTGGTCGGCTTCCCGCACGACATCAAGGGCCAGGGCATCTATGCCTACGTCACCCTGAAGGCCGGCGAGCATCCCTCCGAGGAGCTGCGCAAGGAGCTGGTCGCCTGGGTCCGCAAGGAGATCGGCCCGATCGCCACGCCGGATGTGATCCAGTGGGCGCCCGGCCTGCCCAAGACGCGCTCGGGCAAGATCATGCGCCGCATCCTGCGCAAGATCGCCGAGAACGATTTCAGCAACCTGGGCGACACGTCTACCCTCGCCGACCCGATGGTGGTCGACGATCTCGTCAAGAACCGCGGCAAGTAAGGACCCCAATGGCCAACCCGACGATCACCCAGCTCGCCGCGGACCTGGCCGCCGGCCGCACCACCTCGCGCAAGCTGACCGAAGAGGCGCTGGCGCGCATCGCGGACCCCAAGGGCGAAGGCAGCCGTGCCTTCGTGAAGGTCTGGAAGGACCAGGCGCTGGCCGCCGCCGACGCGAGCGACACGATGCGCAAGGCGGGCCTCGTGCCCTCGCCGCTCGCCGGCATCCCGGTCTCGATCAAGAACCTGTGCGACGTCGCGGGCGAGACGACGCTCTCGGGCTCGAAGGCGCTCGACGACGCCAAGCCCGCGACCGAGGACGCGCCCGTGGTGGCGCGCCTGCGGGCCGCCGGCGCGGTGATCGTCGGCAGCACCAACATGAGCGAGTTCGCCTTCTCGGGCGTCGGCTTCAACCCGCATTACGGCACGCCGGGCAATCCGGCCGACCGCACGCGCGTGCCGGGTGGCTCCTCCGCCGGCGCGGCCGTCTCGGTGGCCGATCGAATGGCCGTCGCCGCACTCGGCACCGACACCGGCGGCTCGGTGCGCATTCCCGCCGCCGTCTGCGGCCTGGTGGGCTTCAAGCCGACTGCGCGCCGCGTGCCGATCGACGGCGTCATTCCGCTCTCGACCTCACTCGATTCGATCGGCCCGCTCGCCAACTCGGTCGAGGACTGCGCCATCGTCGACGCGATCTTCGCGGCCGAGCCGATCTCGGTACCCGATGCGGCGCCGCTCGCCGGCTTGCGCTTCGCCATCCCCAAGCACTTCGTGATGGACGACCTCGACCCGACCGTCGCCAAGGCCTTCGAGCGTGCGTGCAAGGCGCTGGCGGCCAAGGGTGTGAAGATCGAGCAGATCGACCTCGCCGAGCTGAACGAGCTGCCGGCCATCAATGCCAAGGGCGGCTTCGCGGCCTCCGAAGCCTATGCCTGGCACAAGGATCTGATCGCGCGTCGCGGCAAGGATTACGACCTGTTCGTCCATCCGCGCATCATGCGCGGCAAGGACATGACCGCCGCCGATTACATCGAGCTGCTGGCCAGGCGCGCCGACCTCTGCCGCCGCGTCTCGGCGATCACTTCGAACTACGATGCGGTGATCATGCCGACCTGCGCCATCGTCGCGCCGACGATCGAGGAAATCTCGACGCCCGAGGGCTTCACCAAGAAGAACCTGCTGCTGCTGCGCAACACCACGGTCGGCAACTTCTTGGACCGCTGCGGCATCAGCCTGCCGTGTCACGCCAAGGGCGAGCTGCCCGTCGGCTTCATGCTGATGGGCGAAGCCATGGCCGACCGTCGTGTATTGGCAATGGCGCGGTCAGTGGCGCCGGTCGTCGCGGGTCACTGACACAAGATCAAGGATCATTCGCTTCGCTCAGGATGACACTGTTGTTGTGTCCGGCGCAGTGCGCTTGCACAAAGATGGTGTCATCCTGAGCGGAGCGAAGGATCCTTTCCTCATTTTTTACTGATACCGGGGATCGTCCGGGCGGCGCATCTTCCAGACATTCTCGGTCGTCGTGTATTCGCTGTAGCCGAGCCGCGCGACCGGCTTCAGCGACATGATGTCGACCCGGCCGTCCTTCAGGATGGCGTCGTCGATGTGGATGCCGACCACCTGGCCCAGCACGATCGAACCGCGCTTGGCTTCGAAGCCGGGCTCCTCCGGCAGTTCGATCGTCTTCCAGTACTTGCACTCGAGCGCGACCGGCGATTCCTTGACCCGCGGCGGCTTCACGAAGCGGCAGGGCTCGGGCGTCAGGCCGGCGAGCTTCATCTCGTCGATGCCGTAGGCCACCATGGCGGTGGTGATGTTCATCTTCTCGCTCATCTCCGCGGTCACCATGTTGACCACGAACTCGCCGGTCTCCTCGGCGTTCATACGGCTGTGCTTGGTCGGCGTGTCGCCGTAGGTGCCGGTGATGGCGAAGTAGACCATGGGCGGGAATTCGCCGACGCCGTTGTAGAAACTGTACGGCGCGAGGTTCACGCGGCCCTGCCCGTCGACCGTCGAAATCCAGCCGATCGGCCGCGGCACGATCAGCGCCTTCAGCGGATCCTGTGGCAGTCCATGGTCGCGCTTGCTGGCATCGTAGAACATCTGTCGTCCCTCACCCGAATTTCACTGGTCCGAATTTTACTGGTGGTGTCTGCACTGTCGGCGCGGCCGCATCAAGGATCGCCTGCCGGTCGCCCGATCGTGGCGGATAGATGCGCTCGCGATTGATCAACTCCTTGGTGCGCTTGGCCGTGGCGCCGCGCGACACCAGCCTGCGGTCCCAGCCCTCGGTGTAGAGCGCACCCCACGGCCCGAGATCGAGGATAGTGGTGTACCAAGCGATGGCGAGCGGCAGCATCTTCTCGCCCAGCAAGTCGCAGACCGCGTTGTGGCCGGCGAAGCGGCCCATTGGCCGTCCGTGCTGGCAGGACATCACGCAACTGTGGTCGCCGTCGATCATGAACGAGGCCACGTCGCCAGCCGCGAACTCGGCGGCGAGTCCCTTGATCTTCAAGGTCGGATCGACCGGCAGGCGGCCGAGATGGTCGCGCTCCACCGGAAAGGCTGAGGTGAGCGGATGGGCGCGCATGCCGGCGCACCACACCACCGTCCCGGCCTCGATGCGCTCACCGCCCTGCAGCGTCGCGCCTGTGGCGTCGACCGCTGCGACCGACACGCCACCCCGCATCTCGATGCCCAGCGCCTGCAGCGCCTCCTCGATGACCGGCACCGCTTCCGCGCCCATGTCCGAGCCGATGCGTGGCGCATGGTCGGCCAGGATGACACACGGTGAAGCAACGCCGGCAGCGCGCAGCTTGCCCGGCATCTCGGCCGCCGCCTCGATACCCGTCAGCCCACCGCCGACGACCAGCACGGTCGACGCGCCGGACGGCAGATGAGCGATGTGCTCGTTGAGCTGCATCGCCGCCGCGTAAGTGTCGACATCGAACCCGTGCTCGGCGAGCCCCGGGATCGGCGGTCGTGCGAGCCGGCTGCCCAATGCGAAGACCAGACGGTCGTAGTCGATCTCTTGCGACGCGCCCTGCGTCTCATAAGTCACCGTGCGGCTCGCAACATCGATGCCCGTCACCGTGCCTTCAATGCGGCGCACGCCAACCGGCGCCAGCACGCTGTCGAGCGCCACGCGCGTGTCCGACAGGTCGGCCTCGTAGTTGCGGACGCGGATCGAGTGCCATGGCGTATCGTTCAGCAGCGCGATCTCGAGATCGGCGCCGAACGTCTCGCGCGCCCGCGCCGCGGCCAGCGCGCTCCACAGGCCGGCAAAGCCGCCGCCCAGGACCAGGATGCGTCTCGTCATCACGTCCGGTTGTGCGACGAGGCGTCCGGCTTGTCGAGCCGGGCCGGGCGGCCCATGTTCCGCTCCATGTCACGCACCATGAAGGCGCTGCTGGGCGTCTGGATCGCGGCCCTCGTCGTCGCTGCCGGCTGGATCGCCTGGGATGCCACACAGGGCGGCAAGCCGTCGATCGGCGGCCCCTTCAAGCTCGTCGACCAGGACGGAAAGCCCTTCTCCAGCGACCAGCTCAAGGGCAAGCCGACCCTGATCTATTTCGGCTTCACCTATTGCCCGGACGTCTGCCCGACCTCGCTGCTGCTGATGGAAACGGCGATCGACAAGCTGGGCCCGGATGCGGCGAAGAAAGTGAACCTGGTGTTCATCACCGTCGATCCGGAGCGTGACACGCCGGCCCTGCTTAAGGGCTATGTGCCGAACTTCGGCCCGACCTTCATCGGCCTCACCGGCACGCCGCAGCAGATCGCCGACGTGACACGCGCCTATCGCGTCTACGCCCAGAAAGTCCCGGGCAAGGACGGCTCGCCCTACCTCATGGATCATTCCTCGATCGTCTACCTGCTCGACCGCAACGGCCGCTTCGTCACCCACTTCACCCACGAGGCGAAGGCCGAAACCATCGCCAATGCCGTGGGACGCCTTCTTTAAGTCATTGATTTTTCACGATTTGTGCACCGCACTATAAACGTGACTTAGACGGACTTGAGCGTACAATCCGCGCCCCATGCTTTACCAAGCGTACGAATTCCAGCGCCAGCTCTCGGTCCCCATCCGGATGTGGGCCAGCGCCCTCGAGCAGGTCTATTCCAGCCCCTACAATCCGTGGGCGGACACCTGGTTCGGCAAGTCGGTCGCCGCCAGTGCGGAGATCATGACCCGCCTCACCCAGAACTACGGCAAGCCGGCGTTCGGGCTGAAGACCACACAGGTCGGCGACGAGACCGTCGCCGTCAACGAAGAGATCCTGCTGCGCAAGCCGTTCTGCCAGCTCCTCCGCTTCCGTCGCGACACCACGCGGCGCGACCCGAAGGTGCTGGTCGTGGCGCCGATGAGCGGCCACTACGCCACCCTGCTGCGCGGCACGGTCGAGGCGCTGCTGCCCGACCATGACGTGCACATCACCGACTGGATCGATGCCCGCGAAGTGCCGCTGAGCCAGGGCAACTTCGACCTCGATGACTACATCGACTACGTCGCCGACTTCTGCCGCTACCTCGGCCCTAACGTCCATGTCATAGCCGTGTGCCAGCCGTCGGTGCCGGTGATGGGCGCTGCCGCGCTGATGGCCGAAGCCAAGGATCCGCGCCAGCCCAAGTCGATCACCCTGATGGGTGGCCCGATCGACACCAGGGTCAGCCCGACGGTCCCCAACGACCTGGCGATGCGCAACTCGATGATGTGGTTCCGCCAGAACGTCATCTCGACGGTGCCGCTCAACTATCCGGGCGCGATGCGCCGCGTCTATCCGGGCTTCCTGCAGCTCACCTCATTCATCAGCATGAACCTCGACCGCCATGTGAACGCGCACATGCGCCAGTTCGAACATCTGGTGAAGGGCGACGACGAGCCGGCGGGCAACCACCGCGCCTTCTACGACGAATATCTCGCGGTGATGGATCTCAGCGCCGAGTTCTACCTCCAGACCATCGAGGTCGTGTTCAAGGAACACCTGCTGCCGCGCGGCGAATGGGTGAGCCGCGGCCGCAAGATCGATCCGTCCTTCATCGAGACCGCGCTGATGACGGTCGAGGGCGAGCTCGACGACATTTCCGGCATCGGCCAGACCAAGGCCGCGCATGCGCTGACGCCAAACATTCCCGGCGCACGGCACGTGCATTGGGAGCAGCCACGCGTTGGTCACTACGGCATCTTCAACGGCCGCAAGTGGCGCGAGCAGATCATGCCGAGGGTCCGTACTTTCATCCGCGAGAACGACGCCCGCCAGGATTAATCGGGAGGCAACCGACGCCGGCCGACCGGCGTTGGCCCTCCTATGGGTATCGAGCAACAGTGGAATAACGCCGCCAACGTGCTGGTGGCCCTGGTCACCACCTATGGGCTCCGCGTGCTCGGCGCCGTCGTCATCCTGTGCATCGGATGGATGACGTCGCGGCTGCTCCGCACCGCCGTCTTGCAACTCTGCCAGAAAACACCGCGCATCGACCGCACGGTCGCGCTCTTCATCGGTAACGGTGTCCGCTACACCGTCCTCGTCTTCACCTTCGTCGCGGTCCTGACGACCTTCGGCATCGCCACGACGAGCTTTGTCGCCGTCCTCGGCGCGCTCGGCATCGCGATCGGCCTCGCCTTGCAGGGAACGCTGAGCAACCTCGCGGCCGGCATCATGCTGGTCGTGTTCCGCCCCTTCCATATCGGTGACCGGGTCGAGACCGGCGGCGTCAGCGGCAAAACACGCGAGATCAATCTCTTCTTCACCGAGATCGACGGTGACGACAATGCGCGCATCATCATCCCCAACGGCAAGCTGTGGGGCGAGATCGTGCGCGTGCCGACGCGCAACGACACGGCGCGAATCGACCTTCATGTGCCGCGGCCGGCAAACGAAGATGTCGGCGCGTCGATCGCCCGGCTGAAGAAGCTGATCGAGCGCGACGAGCGGACTTTGAACATCTCCGCGATCGGCATCGAGACCCTTGAAGCCGACAAGTATATCCTGGCTGCGCAGGTCTGGGCCCAGCGCAGTTCGGTCACCGCCCTGAAATACGACCTGAACCGCAGCATCAAGGAAGAGTTCGACCGTAAGCCCCCGGCCGCGGTGGAGCGCCGCGCCGGATAGGGCTAGCATTGCCCTTCCATGACAGACCTGCCCGTCACGATTTCCGAATGGAAGCCCGCCCCCTTTGACCTGAAGGGCGAGACGGTGTTCGCCATTGGCGACGTCCATGGCTGCGCCGCCGAACTCGAGGTGCTTCTGAAGTCGATCGCCACGCTTGCCGGCGACGCGAAAGGCAAGCGGCGACTGGTCTATCTCGGCGACATGATCAATCGCGGCCCCGACAGCATCGACGTGCTGAAACAGTGGGCCCGAGACGAAGACGCGCACGGCGTCGACCATGTCGACCGGCTGATGGGCAACCACGAGATCATGATGATGCTCACCATCGTCGGCGGTCCGCATGCCCACAAGGCCGAGACCATGTGGCTCAGCAAGCGCATGGGCGGCCACATCCTGCTCGACGAGATGGCAGCCCGCGCCGGGCGTCCGGCGTCGCATGCCGACCAGGCCCTGCTGCACGATGCTTTGGGTGAGACCGTCGTGCATCGCCTGCAGGGCATGCGTTCGCATGTCCGACTGGGCAACACGGTGTTCGTCCATGGCGGCCTCGATCCGCATGCCGATCAGGACGAGTTCCTCGCCCGCCCCTGGCTGATCTTCACCGAGGCGCGCTGGGCGTGGATCAATCACGGCTTCCTCGACTGGACGAAGGGCTTCGGCGGCACGCTGGTGGTCCACGGCCACACGCCCCCCGATAAGCACCGCAAGATCAGCGGCATGGAAGACACGCACCTGTTCGAAGGCGACCGGCTCTGCCTCGACGGCGGCAGCGCCCGCACGGGTATCGTGGCGGGAGCGGAAATCCAGGATGGACGCTATCGCATCCTGAAAGCCGGCAAGCCCTTCGAGAATCCCGCCTCTTCCGACGCCGAATAGGCGAAAATAATCCCGACCGGGTTGTCGGCAGACGGCCTGTCCTTACGTCCTGGGTAACAGAGGGACCGCAGACCCATGCTCTACGCCATTCTTTGTTATAATTCCGAGGAAGCCATCGGCGCGTGGTCGAAGGAGTACCACGACGAGACGATGACAAAGCTCTACGCCGTCAACGACAAGCTCGCGAGGCAGGGCCGACTGGGGCCGGTGGCCCGACTGCTGCCGACCACGGCGGCCACGACCCTGCGCAAGGGTCGCGAAGAGATGGTGATCGACGGGCCGTTCGCCGAGACCAAGGAACAGCTGCTCGGCTTCTACGTGATCGACTGCGCCTCGCTGGAGGCCGCCATCGACACCGCGAAGGAACTCGCAAAGGCCAATCCCGGCACCGGCAGCTACGAGATCCGACCGGTGGCCGAGTTCCATCCCAGCCAACTTCCTGACGCAAAGAAGCCGGCGGCATGAACGACCTCGGCTGGATCGATCCGGTTCTCGGCGCTGCCCGCCCGCAGGTGATGGGCGCGCTGCTGCGCTATTTCCGGAATCTCGATACGGCCGAAGAAGCCTTCCAGGAGGCCTGCCTGCGCGCGCTGAAGAACTGGCCGCAGAACGGCCCGCCGCGCGATCCGGCCGCCTGGCTGATCCTGGTCGGCCGCAACGCCGCGATGGACCAGGTGCGCCGGCAGGCGAAGCAGACGGAACTGCCCGACGAGGCGGTCCTGTCGGATCTCGACGATGCCGAGGCGTCGATGGCCGACCGGCTCGACGGCGACCACTACAAGGACGATATCCTGCGGCTGCTGTTCATCTGCTGCCATCCGGAGCTTCCCGCGACGCAGCAGATCGCACTGGCGCTCCGCATCGTCTGCGGCCTCTCGGTGAAACAGATCGCGCAGGCCTTCCTGGTGGGCGAGGCGGCGATGGAGCAGCGCATCACGCGGGCCAAGGCGCGCATCGGCAATGCCGGCACGGAATTCGAGACGCCCGGCGCGCCGGAACGGGCGGAGCGGCTCGGCGTCGTCGCCGCCATGATCTACCTGCTGTTCAACGAGGGTTACTCGTCGAGCAACAGCCGCGAGGCCGAGGCGCGCAAGCCGCTGGCCGAGGAGGCGATCTGGCTGGCCCGCCTGCTGCTGCGCCTGTTCCCCGCCGAACCGGAGATCATGGGCCTCACCGCGCTGATGCTGCTGCAGCGGGCGCGGGCAAAAGCCCGCTTCGATAAGGACGGCAACCTCGTGCTGCTCGAGGATCAGGATCGCAGCCTGTGGAGCCAGCCGCGCATCGCCGAAGGCCTGGCCCTGATCGACAAGGCGATGCGCCATCGCCAGCCCGGCCCCTACCAGGTCCAGGCCGCCATCGCGGCGCTGCATGCGCGGGCCCAGCGCGCCGAAGACACGGACTGGGCGCAGATCGATCTGCTCTACGCCAACCTCGAACGGCTGCAGCCTTCGCCCGTGGTGACGCTCAATCGCGCCGTTGCCGTGTCCAAGGTGAAGGGAGCGGAGGCCGCGCTGGAGATGATCGAGCCGCTGGGTGAGCGCCTGAAGGGCTATTTCTATTTCCACGGCGTGAAGGGTGCGCTGCTGGAAAAGCTCGACCGACCCCAGGAAGCCCGTGAGGCTTTCGGTCGCGCCATCGCCCTGGCCAACACCCCCGCCGAAGCCGCGCACATCCGCCAGCATCTCGACCGGCTATCTCTCTAGATCTTCGTACCCACCCACCTCACCCTGAGGAGGCCGCAGCGCGGCCGTCTCGAAGGGTCGGTCGCAGACGCGGTGCTCGTGCCCATGCTTCGAGACGCGCTCCTGCAGAGCGCTCCTCAGCATGAGGTTGGGGGTATTGTTTTGCGTCACTCAAAAAACACTCGGAATAATTTCCGATGAGATGTCGGATCGGACGTCGGCCGTTCGTCCTCGGGATACGACCCAGCCAAGGAGATTGTCATGACCGCACCCCAGCAGCCCCCCGTCCTCGGTGGCCCCTGCCCCTATCTGTCCGTAGACGGCGCCGGCAAGGCTGCCGACTTCTACGTGAAGGCGTTCGGCGCCCAGGAAGTCGCGCGCATGCCGCCCGACGACAAGGGCCGTTACATGCACATCCATCTGGTGCTGAACGGCGGCTCGCTGATGCTGTGCGACCCCTTCCCCGAGCACGGCGCGCCGCTGGAGAAGCCCGCGGGCTTCATGCTCCACCTGCAAGTCGAGGATGTCGACGCGGCCTTCGACAAGGCCGTGAAGGCCGGCTCCACGGCGAAGATGCCGGTGCAGGACATGTTCTGGGGCGACCGCTACGGCCAGCTCGTCGACCCGTTCGGCGTCATGTGGACGATGGGTGCGCCCATCAAGAAGGGCTGACGCCGAAGATGACTTAGCCGAGCAGGCCCGCGATCTGCTCGGCCAGCTCCTTCTGCTGATAGGGCTTGTTGAGGCGCGGCAGTTCGAATTTGGCGCGCGTCGGCAGTTCGGCATAGCCGGTGGCCAGCAGGATCGGCAGTTCAGGCCGCAGGGCGCGCGCCTGCTCGGCGAGCTGAACGCCGGTCATGCCGGGCATGGCGTAGTCCGTGATCATCATGTCGATCAGGCCGTCGCCACGAAGGACCTCCAGCGCTTCCGGCCCCGACGAGGCCGTGACGACGGTATGGCCGAGATCCTCCAGCAGCGACGTCGTGCTGAGACTGATCAGGAAATCGTCGTCGACGAAGAGCAACGTGGCACGCCGCTTCGTATCCGGGGCATTGCCCGATGCTTCGGGTACCGCCGCTTGCGCCACGCCCTCGGTCACCGGGAGCCAGAGTTCGGCGCGCGTGCCATGCCCCGGCGCGCTGGACAGGCGCAGCGCGCCTTTGAGCTGCTGCGCCAGACCGTGGATCATCGACAGGCCGAGGCCCGTCCCCTTGCCCACTTCCTTGGTCGAAAAGAAAGGTTCTATGGCCTTGCCCAGCGTCTCGTTATCCATGCCATCGCCCGTGTCGGACACGGTAAGTCGCACGTACCGACCGGCAGCAAGATCATTCACGGCGTCCGTCTCCTTAACATCCAGCGCGATCGTCAAGGTGCCGCCGTCCAGCATGGCGTCGCGACTGTTGACCGCGAGGTTGAGCAGCGCGAGTTCGACCTGGTTGGCATCGGCGCGAGCCGACGGCATGCCGGCCGGCAGATCCTGCACCATCTCGATCGAGGGACCGAGCGAACGGTGCAGCAGGTCGTCCATGCCGCGCACCAGTTCGGCGAGGTCGACCGGCCGAGCATCGAGAGCCTGGTGCCGTGCGAAGGCCAGCAGGCGTTGCGTCAGCGCCGCGCCACGCTGCGCACCTTGCATCGCACCGTCGATCAAACGGTCGTTGCGAGGATTGGGCGGTACGCGTTTCTGCAGCAGCTCGAGATTGCCAATGATCGCGGTCAGCAGGTTGTTGAAATCGTGCGCGACGCCGCCGGTAAGCTGGCCGATCGATTCCAGCTTCTGCATCTGGCGGAGCTGCGCCTCCGTCCGCTCGCGCTCGGCGATCTGCGACACCAATTCGTCGTGCGCACTGCGCAGCTGCGTGGTGCGCTCCTCGACCCTTTTCTCGAGCTGTTCGTTCATACCCTGGAGCGCCGCTTCCGCCGACTTGCGGACCGAGATATCCGACGCGAGGCCGACGAAACGCCGCGGCGCGCCGCGTGCATCACGCACCAGTCGGGCGCGCACGTCGAGCCAGACGATCCTGCCGTCGGGCCTCCCGAAGCGCAGATCGGCGGCGAAGTCCTCGCCAGACCGCACGCTATGGCCGAGCGCCTTCAGGACGCCGGCGTGATCGTCAGCGGCTATTCCCCGCATCAAATCGTCGAGCCCGACATCGTGCAGGACGGAAAGGCCCAGGATCGTCTTGCCCTCGGCGGCGACAGCGACGCGCGACGTGACGAAATCGAATTCCCAGGCGCCGAGCCGGCCGGCATGCAGGGCCGTCCGCAGGCGCTGGTCGCTTTCCCGCAGGTTGGCCAGCAGCCGGCGCGTGTCGTGCTGCCGGCGCCGGCCCTTCACCGCCGCGCGGGCGACGCTCAACAGCGTGGTGGGATGGAAGGGCCGCTCGATGAACGAGACATTGCCCAAGGTGTCCAGCCAGCGCGCCGCGATCGGATTGCGCTCTGGACCGCCACCATGATCTGTGATCAGCAAGAATGGCAGATCCGACCAGGGTGGTTGGTTGGAAAGCCAGACCGAAAGCGGCTTGAGATCGACGGCGCGGATCGCCTCTTCGGTGATCAGGAGGAACGCGACATCGTCTTCCAGGCATTCCACGACGGCAGCTAGATCGGGGCATACGATGCACGACACGCCCGTCTGCTCGATCAGGGAACAGGCCACCGCCGCGTCGCGGCCCCGCGGAGCCAACACCAGCGCACGCAGGGACAGTTCCGGGGGTGCACTCGTCATTCGCCCGGCGCCGGCCGGGCGGGTGCACGATCGCCGGGAAGGGTCGGCGTGCCACGCAACACGCCGTGGAACTGCGCCAGCGGCTCGCCGATATGCAGGCCGCCGTCGATCCAGAACTCGCGGATCGTGTCTTCGTGTTTGCCACCGCGCTTCTTGATCACGGAGAGCGCGCGTCGAATGGCACCCTCAGCCTCGAAGAAGCGCAGCAGGATCACGGCATCGGCGAGATAGGTCACGTCGACCGGCGACTTCATCTCACCGACCAGTCCGTGCTGCGCCACCGTCAGGAATGTCGAGACGCCGGCGCGATTCAGGTACTGGACCAACTCGTGCATGTGCAGGATCAGCGAGTTCTCGTGCGGCATCGAAGCCTGATAACCGTTGAGACTGTCGATCACGACGGTCTTCATCGACGGATCGTCCGCGGCTTGACGGACGTTGTGCGAGAACTCGCCGGGCGACAGCTCCGCTGCATCGAGCTGGGTGATCTGCAGCCGGCCACTTGCCTGCATTGCCTCAAAATCGAAACCCAGCGGCTTGGCGCGGTCGAACAACAGGCCAAGCTCTTCGTCGAACAGGAACATCGCCGCCCTGTCGCCCTTTCGGACGGCCTCGGCCACGAACTGCCAGGCCAGCGTCGTCTTGCCGGAGCCGGCCGGCCCCAGCAGCAAGGTGCTGGATCCCTGCTCGATTCCGCCGCCCAACAAACTGTCGAAGGCCGGCAAGCCGGTGCCGATGCGGCCGCGCACAAAGTCACGCCGATGCTCTGCCGCAACGAGGCGTGGAAACACCTGCGCACCACCCGCACGGATGACGAAGTCGTGGTAGCCACCGCGGAAGCCCTGCGCGCGATATTTCACAACCCGCAGGCGGCGACGTTCGGCGCCGTAGTCGGGCGTCATCTCCTCCAGCCGGATCACACCGTGCGCCACACTGTGCACTGTCTTGTCGAGCGCATCGGTCGTGAGATCGTCGAGCATGAGGACAGTGGCGCCGTGGCGCGCAAAGTAATGCTTCAGCGCCAGGATCTGGCGCCGGTAGCGCAGCGAACTTTGCGCCAGCAGGCGTATCTCCGAGAGCGAATCGAGGACGATCCGCTGCGCGTTGCTACGCTCGACTGCCTGGAAGAGCAGCCGGGTCGTCTCGCCGAGTTCGAGATCGGATGAATAGAGCAGGCTCTGCTGCTGGTCCGAATCGAGCAGGCTTTCGGGCGGCACGACCTCGAAAATCTCGATCTTGTCATCGAGCTGCCAGCCATGGGCTTCGGCCGTGCTGCGAAGTTCGGCAGCGGTTTCCGACAGCGTCACGTAGAGGCCGCGCTGCCCGGCCTGGGCACCTTCCAGCAGGAACCGCAGGGCCATGGTCGTCTTGCCCGTACCGGGACTTCCTTCCAGCAGGAAGACGCGGCCCGCCGCAAGTCCACCCAGCAGAATGTCGTCAAGGCCCGGTACGCCGGTCCGGTGCGTCGGAATCTCCCCCTTGGCCTCCATAATCGCCTCTCTGATCTTCCTGCCTGCCGATGGACCGCACCCTTCCCGAGCGTGGGAAAGGCGACCTTCACAACGAAAAAAAGCGGCAAAAAGTTCCGAAAAGCGGCCCGCGTCAGGGTGCGCGGGGCTCGATGATCGCCAGGAAATCCGCGCCGTAGCGCTCCAGCTTGGCATCGCCGATCCCGTGGATCTCACGCATGGCAGCCGGAGTCGTAGGCCGGTGGGTGGCGAGCTCGACCAAGGTCCGATCGGAGAAGACGACGTAGGCGGGCACGTTTTGGGCCCGGGCCAGCTTCGTCCGTAACGTGCGCAGCGATTCCAGCAGGACGGTGTCGGCGTCGCTCACGATCGCGACCGCCGCGGCGCGCTTGTCGCGACGCCCCTTGCCCGCGGGCGACGCCACGATTTTGCGCAACTCGACCTTCTGCTTTCCCTTCAGGACGACCCAGCCCTCGTCGGTAACCCACCAGCGGCCGTGTTCCATAAGGTCCTGCGCGATCAGGCCGACTGCCGAGAGCTGACGGAAGATCGAGCGCCAGTCGGTGGCCTTGCGATCCTTGCCGACGCCGAAGGTCGGTAGCTTGTCGTGGTTGAACTTCGAGACGTTGTCGGTGAGGTCGCCGGTCAGGATGGCGATCAGATGCTCCATGCCGAAGCGCTCGCCGGTGCGCACGATGGCCGACATGGCCTTCTGCGCATCGATGGTCGCGTCGAACAGCTCGACGCCTTCCTGGCAGAGATCGCAGTTGCCGCAGGGCTCCGAGGCCTCGCCGAAATAGGCGAGCAGGGTCTGGCGGCGGCAGCGCGGTGCCTCGGCAAGCGACAGGAGCGCATTCAGCCGCTGGCGCTCGATGCGCTTGCGCTCGTCGGAGGAATCGCCCTGCTCGATCTGCAGGCGCCGCAGCTGCATGTCGCCCAACCCGTAGAGCGTCAGCGTGTCGGCCGGCAGACCGTCGCGGCCCGCACGGCCGATTTCCTGATAGTAGGCCTCGACGTTGGATGGCAGGTCGGCGTGGCAGACGAAACGCACGTCGGGCTTGTCGATGCCCATGCCGAAGGCGACGGTGGCCGTCATCACCAGCCCGTCTTCCTGCTGGAAGGCGTCCTGGTTGGCGTCGCGCACGGATTTCTCGAGCCCGGCATGATAGGGCCGCGCGTTGATGCCCGCCGCCTTGAGCGCCTCGGCCATTTCCTCGACCTTGCGGCGCGAGGCGCAGTAGATGATGCCGCTCTCGCCCTGGTGTGACTGCACGAAGGACAGGACCTGGCGCGTCGACCGCTCCTTGGGCTTGAAGGCGAGCTTGAGGTTGGGCCGGTCGAAGCTGCGCACGAAGACACGCGGCTCGGTCGCGAACAGCTTCTCGGCGATGTCGCCGCGCGTCGGCGCATCGGCGGTGGCCGTGAAGGCGATCGTCTGAAGGCGGCCGCCGATCTGGCGCGCGAGGTTGCCCAGGGTCAAATACTCGGGCCGGAAATCATGGCCCCATTGCGAGACGCAATGCGCCTCGTCGATGGCCATCATCTTGACCTGCGCCTCGGCCAGCATCTCGACCATGTCGGGGCGCGCCAGCCGCTCCGGCGCGACATAGAGCAGGCGCAGTTCGCGACGGCGCAGCAGGCCCATCACCCGCGCATTCTCGGACGGCTCGTTGCTGGAGTTGAGGCTGCCGGCCGCCACGCCAGCGGCGGTCAGCGCCTGGACCTGGTCGCGCATCAATGCAATCAGCGGCGACACGACGAGGGTGAGGCCGGGCCGGCTGATAGCCGGAAGCTGGAAGCAGAGCGACTTGCCGCTGCCCGTCGGCATCACCGCCAGCACGTTCTCGCCAGCCAGCACGGCCCGCACGATTTCCTCCTGGCCGGGGCGGAAAGCGTTGAATCCGAAGACGGAATGCAGCAGCGCGCGGGCGTGGGAGAGGGAATCGTCCATTGTTGGCGGCAAACTACCCCTGCCCGCCCACCTGCGACCATGTGGAACGCCGTCGCTGGGGGATGGCCCGGCAATCAAAATCGTAATCAAAAAAGACCGTTACAGGAGGGAACCCGCACCCTGCGTGCTCGTTCATCCGCCAACGATAAAAGGGGATACGAATGTTGGGATTGAGCCTCGCGATGCTCCTGGTGGCCGCGAGCATCGCGGTCTTTCCCTGCTGGCGGCACAGTGCCGACTGGGGTTACGGGCCGAGCGCCGTGGCCGGCGGGCTTCTCGTCCTCATCGCCGCCGTGACCGTGAGCGACCACGGCGCCGCCAGTTCCTCGCTGCAGACTCCGACACGGATCGTCGCCCAACGCGTGTAGGAGGCCCGCTTCAAGGGCGACTATTGAATCGCGTTTTGCTATCGCTCTTCCGGACATCACACGGGAGACCGATCATGCTTCGCCTTGCCACCCTGGCCGCCGCCCTCCTCGCCGCTTCGGCCGGCTCCGCCCTGGCACTCGACTGCCCCAAGCCGCAGCCGACGGCCAAGCCCGGCATCCTGAAGGAGACCCCGGCCCAGATGGCGGCGGTCGGCAAGCAGCTCGCGGGCGGGGACACGTTCAACGCGATCGCCTCGGCGACGGCCGATCTCCGCATCCGCTATCCCGGCGTCGAGAGCGCCGAGGTGGTGAACTATCTCGTCACCGCCTACTGCCCGGCCGTGGCCGCCGACAAGAAGCTCAGCGAAGCGCAGAAGAAGTCGGCCGTCGACGGCTTCGCGGCGCAGGTAATGCGTCAGGTTTATTAGTGGGCTGAGCGAAGCTCAGCCCAATTAGTGACGCGCCGCCTGGCCGCCATCGAGGGTCATGACCACGCCGCTGATGTAGCTGGCGCGGTCGGAGGCCAGGAATACGGCGAGGTCGGCGACCTCGTCGGGCTCGGCGGCACGGCCGAACGGCATGTGCTTGGTGAGCTCGGGCCAGCGCTCGGGATCGCCGAACTTCTGTTCAGCCACATTGCGCAGCCGTGTCAGCATGCGGTCGGTGCGGGTGGCCGGCGGGTTGATGCCCACCACGCGCACGCCATGGTCGACGCTCTTCGACCCCACCGCGCGGGTGAAGGCCATGATGCCGGCATTGCCCATCGTGCCGGCGACGTAGTCGTAATTGTAGCTCTCGCCGGCGAGGCCGATCACGTTCACGACCACGCCGGCCTTGCGCGCATACATCTTCTCCAGCATGGCGCGCGTGGCGTTCACGTAGCCGAACACCTTGAGGTCCCAGGCTTCGCGCCACTTGGGCTCGGTCATGCCGAAGACGTCGCCCTGCGGGATGGCGCCGGCATTGTTCACCAGGATGTCGGCATGGCCGACCGCCTCGACGACGCTGCGCGCGGTGTCGCCGTTGGAGAAGTCGGCGGGATGGATCTCGACCGGCACATTGTGGCGGGCGCGGATCTTCTCCCGCGCGCTTTCCAGCGATTCCTTGGACCGCGAAGCGATGTGCACGGTGCAGCCCTCGGCCGCGAAGCCCATGGCGCAGGCGAAGCCGATGCCGCGGCTGCCGCCGGTGATCAGCACGGTCTTGCCGGAAAGCTTCATGTCCATCGGTCGTCCCCCTATAGCCGGTAGACGCTGTCGATCGTCGCGCGTCCGTCTTCGGTCTTCACCCGGCCGTCCTTCACCATCTGGACGAGGTGGGCCAGCATCGAGCGGCCGGCCGCCGGATGCAGATGCACCGGCGTGTCGGCATAATTCTTGGCGACCATCTGTGGCACGGTCTGCGGCCCGTCCTTGAGGCGCGCGATGATCTGCGCCTCGCGGCCCAGCCGATGCTCGATATAGGCCTGCACGAAGGGATTGGGATCGCGGATCTCCGCGCCGTGCGTCGGGATGTAGAGGCTCTCGTCGCGCGGCAGCAGCTTGCGCAAGGAGGCGAAGTAGTCGGCCATGTTGCCGTCGGGCGGCGAGATCACCGCCGTCGACCAGCCCATGACATGGTCGCCCGAGAGCAGTGCCTTGTCTTCCTTCACCGCGAAGCAGAGATGGTTGGAGATGTGGCCGGGCGTGTAGACCGCCTCGACATTCCAGCCATCGCCCTGGATGACGTCGCCGTCGTTCAGCTTCACGTCGGGCGCGAAGGAGAAATCGCCTTCCTGCTCGGTCGTGACGCCTTCCGGCGTCGGATGCGGGCCGTAGCTGTAGACCTTGGCGCCCGTCGCCTTGGCGAGCGCCGGCGTCGCCGGCACATGGTCGATATGGGTGTGCGTCACCAGGATGTGCGTCACCGTCTCGCCGCGCAGGGCGCGCAGCACGGCATCGATATGCTCCTGGTCGTCGGGACCGGGATCGACCACCGCGACATTGCCGTGACCGATGATGTAGGTGCCGGTGCCCTTGAAGGTGAAGGGGCTCGGATTGTTGGCGACGACCCTGCGGATCAGCGGCGTCACTTCCATCGCCGTCCCGTAGTCGAACTTGAAATCCCTGATGAACGGAATGCCGGCCATTGCAGCCTCTTTTGATTGCGCCGACTACGGCGGCGTGAGCTTGTAAAGCGAGTTCCGGATGTCGGCGCTGACATAGACGATGCCGGTGCGGCCGACCGCGACGCCGGTCGGCACCAGCGCCGGCGGGCCGCCGGGGAACGGCGCCAGGCCGATATCGAGGTTCGAGGCGATCACCGTCTTCGCGCCGGTCGCGGGATCGATCGAAACGACCCTCTTCTGGCCGACTTCGGCGACGTAGAGCTTGCCGTCCGGTCCGAGGTCGATGCCTTCCGGTCCGGTGAGATTGTCAGCCACCACCCGGCGCGTGCCCGCGGCGACATCGATCTCGGTGACGACGCCGGCCGATATCTCGGTGATGTAGATCAGCGAGCCCGATCCGTGGACCATGGCGACGGGACCGCGCAGCTCCTTCATGACGGTGCTGCGCTCCTTGCCGTCGGCGCTCACCTTCACGAGGTTGCCGCTCGCCAGCTCGGCCACGTAGATCGTGCCGTCGGCGAACTCGACCGCATCGACGGGCGCCGCGAAGTCGCCGAGCGTCGCCGTGAGCTTGCCGGTCTTGCGGTCGACCTTCTCGACCGTGTTGGAGAACCAGCTCGACAGCAGCACGTTCTTCGGGCCGACCGAGATGCCGACCGGATAGGCGTGCGTCTCGCCATGCACGCGCAGTATGTCGGTCACGTCGCCGTTGGCGCCGTCGACCGTGCGATAGCTGAACACGTCGGCCACATGCACCGTGTCCTTGCCGCCCTCGCTCGTTACGGCGAGGTCGGTCGGAACGGCAAGCTTGCCCTCGACGATGGTGCGATGCGCACCGGTCTGCTTGTCGACCAGGTAGATGCCGTTGTCGGTCATCGAGGTCACGAACAGGCGGCCGCGCGAATCGAAGGCGAGATTGTCGAGGCCGGGCTTCATCGAGGCGACGAGCTTCTTGGCCTTGCTGGTGAGGCTCACGCTCCAGATGCCGCCGGTGCCGGTATCGACGACATAGACGTTGTCGCGGTTCTGCGGATCGATGTTGGCGGCGGCCGGCGTCTTGAAGCCCGAGGCGATGACCTCGGTGTTGCCGGTCTCGAGGTTGACCTTCACGATCTCGCCCTTGAACCACAGCGGACCGTAGAGGAAGCCGTCGTCCTTGTGGACCTCGAAGCCGTTGAGGCCGCCCAGCTTCTCGGCGATGCGGCGCAGCTCGTTGCGCGCCGCCGGCTTGAAGTCGGGCTTGTCGACGTTCTTGATGTCGATCTCGTAGAGCGCGTCGCCCAGGAAGACCTCGGAGACGAACAGGCGGCCATCCTTGCCGAAGGCCAGCGAATTGGGGCCGGTCATGCCGTTGGCGACCTCGATGGTCTTGCCGTTGGGCTTGCGGACATAGACCTTGCCGATCAGGAACGCCGTCCACGCCATCGTGCCGTCGTCGGCGAAGGCGATATCGTCGGCCATGCCGGTCGGCGGATCGATCACGCGATCGACGTCGCCCGAATCGACCTGCACGCGATAGAGGGTCTGGCCGATCACCGAGCCGGCGAAGAGCTGGTCGTCCTTGTTGAAGGCAAGCCCGTGCACGCCGTGGAACCAGGAACCCGGCACCAGGAACTGCTGGCTGTACTCCTTGGGCGGCGGCGGTGTTTCCGCCTGCTGCGCCCACGCGCTACCGGTTACGCCGAACGCAAGCACCGCCGACACGACAATGCGGCCCAACCCCATCCCGTTTCCTCCGACCGTCCCACTTCGCGGCGCGAACTTTAGACCGGGTGATACGTTTTGTAACGCCGAACCCTTCGGCTACCATCGCCCGTCAGAAGAACGCGCATTCTGCAGGAGGAAAATCATGGCGGGTCCACTCTCGGGACTGACGATCGTCGAACTGGCCGGCATCGGCCCGGGCCCGATGTGCTCGATGATGCTGGGCGACATGGGCGCCGACGTGATCCGCGTCGACCGCACCAAGGCGCATGTCATGGATCGCCTCGCCGATCCGAAATTCGCCGTGCACAATCGCAGCCGCCGCTCGGTGTCGGTCGACCTGCAGAGCAAGGAAGGCGTCGAGGTCGTGCTGCGCCTGATCGAGAAGGCTGACGGCATGACCGAGCCGTTCCGCCCCGGCGTCGCCGAGCGGCTGGGCCTCGGGCCCGATGTCTGCCTCAAGCGTAATCCGAAGCTGGTCTATGGCCGCATGACCGGCTGGGGCCAGGAAGGCCCGCTCGCCAAGGCGGCCGGCCACGACATCAACTACATCGCGCTGACCGGCGCGCTGCACGCGATCGGCGGCAAAGACAAGCCGACGCCGCCGCTCAACCTCGTGGGCGATTTCGGCGGCGGCGGCATGCTGCTGGCCTTCGGCATGGTGTGCGGCCTGCTCGAAGCGGGGCGTTCCGGCAAGGGCCAGGTGGTCGACGCCGCGATGGTCGACGGCACGGCGCTGCTGCTGGGCGCGCTCTACGGCATGTCCGGCGCCGGCCTCTGGAATTCCGAGGAGCGCGAGAGCAACCTGCTCGACGGCGGCGCGCACTTCTACGGCACCTACGAGACCAGCGACGGCAAGCATGTCTGCATCGGCTCGATCGAGCCGCAGTTCTATGCCCTGCTGCTCGAAAAGACCGGCCTCAAGGACGAAGCGCTGCCGGCGCAGATGGACCGCAAGGCCTGGGCGCAGCTCAAGAGCCGCATGGCCTCCATCTTCAAGACCAAGACGCGCGACGAATGGTGCGCGATCATGGAAGGCACCGACATCTGCTTCGCGCCGGTCCTCACCATGATGGAGGCGCCGAACCACGCCCACGCCAAGGCGCGCAACGCCTATGTCGACGTGGCCGGCTTCGCGCAGCCCGCCGCCGCGCCGCGCTTCTCGCGCACCAAGGAAGGCGTGAAGGGCCCCGCGGCCAAGCGCGGCCAGCACACCGACGAGATCCTGAGCGAGCGCGGCTTCTCGGCCAAGGAGATCGGCGAGCTGAAGGCGGCCGGCGTCGTCGGCCCGCAAGCCTGACGACAAACGCATGATCCGCGCCTTCGAACTGGCGGTGCAGCAGCTTGGCGATCCCAAGCTGCGCGTCATCGTCTGGCAATCGCTGGCGCTGTCGCTGGTGCTGCAGATCGGGCTGGGCGTGCTGGCCTGGTGGGCGCTGCAGTCGTTTGCGACCTTTCAGTGGTCGTGGGTGAACGATACGATCCGCTGGCTGGGCGGCGGCGCCGTGGCGGTGCTGGCGCTCATGCTGTTTCCGGCGAGCTTCGGCATCGTGATCTCGATCTTCATGGAGCGGATCGCCGACATCGTCGAAGCGAAGCACTATCCGCATCTCGGGCCAGCGCGTGGCATCCCGCTCTGGACCGGCCTCTGGTCGGGCATCATGTTCCTGTTCGCCCTGCTGGCGATCAACCTGGTGATGTTGCCCTTCTATATCGTGGCGCTGTTCGTCGCCGGGCTGGGCGCGGTGCTGTTCTATGGCGTCAACGGCTGGCTGGCCGGCCGCGAATATTACGAGCAGGTGGCGCTGCGCCGGCGCGATCCGGCCGAGGTCAGGGCGTGGCGCAAGGCCAATGCCGGCACCCTGTGGCTCACCGGCGCCGCCATCGTCTTCCTGGGCACCATCCCGATCCTCAACCTGATCGTGCCGGTCCTCGGCGTGGCGGCGATGGTCCATATCGCCCAGACGCTGAAGCCGCCTCTTAACCGGCCGATGACGCCGCGTTAGAGTGCGGTCATGAAATTCGCATTCGGGGCATTCGCCGCCCTCCTCCTGCTGGGAGGCTGCCAGACGGGTGGGACCCAGGAATATTCCCTCGGCGCCGGAGAGAAGGGCGTCTTCAATTCCCGCAATGCCGGCTCACCGATCCCGCCGGACCGCATCAAGGGCCTCGACGAAGCCCAACTGGTCGCCCTGTTCGGCGCGCCGCAGCTCGATCGCAAGGACGGAACGGCCCGCGTCCTGCGCTACAAGTCGGACGCCTGCACCCTGTTCATCTCGATGTACCAGCGCGACGGCCAGTTCCGGGCCGACTTCGCCGACGCCTACGACACGCAGCTGCGCCCCCTGCCGCCCGACCAGTGCGCCGGTTCCATCGCGGCGCAAAAAAAACGAGTGGCCTGAAGTCCTCACGACTGCGTGACCTCTGCAATCCGGATCGCAGTTCCTCTGCGTCTAAGACTCGTGCATCCGCACGACAATTGGAAACAGGAGGAGCTTCGATGGCTTTCACAAACCGTTTCGCGCGCATGGGCGGCGCTTCGCTGCTGGCGCTGGCGATCGGCATGGCGTCGGCGGCCGCGCAGGCCGGCACGCTGGTCGGGCTCACCAACGACAACAAGCTGGTCAAGATCGATACCGGAACGATGCAGGCCTCGGCCCCGATGGCGATTTCCGGCACCGGCAAGATCGTCGGCATCGACGTCCGCCCCGCCGACGGCAAGCTCTGGGGCCTGACCGAGACGGGCCAGCTCGTCACGATCGATCCTGCCACCGGCACGGCGACGCCCGGCAGCATGCTGTCCGAGAAGGTCGCGCTCGGCGCCCGCCCCGTCGTCGACTTCAATCCGGTGGCCGACCGGCTGCGCGTGATCGCGGCCGACGGCGTCAGCCTGCGTATCAACGTCGACACTGGTGCGACCACCGTCGACAAGCCGCTGAACTACGATGCCGCCGACGCTAACACCGGCAAGAAGCCGATGGTGGCGGCGGGCGCCTACACCAACTCGATGAAGGGCGCGAAGGCCACCGAGCTGTTCCATGTCGATGGCGGCACAGGTGGGCTTGTGCTGCAGAATCCGCCGAACGACGGCGTCCTGAAGACGCGCGGCATGATCGGCGTCACCGGCGCGCCCGATGTCGTGATGGATATCGCCAACGAGGGCGAGGGCAAGAACACCGCCTGGCTGATCGGCGGCGGCACGCTCTACAAGATCGACCTCGCGAGCGGCAAGGCCACCCAGGTCGGCGCCGTGAAGGGCATGAACGGCAAGCTGATGGACATCGCCGTCTGGAACTAAGTGGACCTCTTCAGGTTCCGCTCTCACCCGACAGCCGTCGCCACAGGGCGGCGACGGCTGCGCAGGCCCGCTCCTGCGCGATCATATCGAGATGGCCGAGGCCCGGCACGACCTCCACCGAAATGCGTGGATTGAGGTCCTTGAGTAGCGGCGCGTACCGCTCGGCATGAAACAGCTCGTCGTTCGCGCCGACCGCAACGATGGTCGGCCGGTCTATGCGGGCGATGTCGTTCCGCCAGTCACGGCTGAGCTGCAGGCCCGCGGCCAACCGAAAGGAATAGGCCGGCGTGCGATTCTCGCTCGGGCCCGAAGCCGTGGCGAAGCGTACGACCGGCAAGCCCTGGAACCAGGGCATCCCTAAAACATCGAGGACCGTCAGCGCGACCACGCGCGGCACAGCCACGCTCACCCAGCCACCGGAGGCCGGCCGTGTCGTAGGGGAGTCCTGCGCAATGAACGGCGAGAACGCGAGATAGGCATCGAAGGCCTGGCGGTTGGCGCCGCTCGCCGTGCGCAGGACGAAGCCGCCGCCGGACGAGAAGCCGATCAGCGTCTTCTGGATCTTCGGATCGGTGAGCCCGGTCGCCCTGAGGAAATCGATCAGGTCGTCGTCGAGCTGGGTGCGATACGAGGTGTCGCCGATGGCCGTGCCGCTGCCGCCATGACCGCGCAGGCTGATCGAGTAAACCGTCGCGCCCGCCGCCTGCAGCGCCTGCGCCGACTTGTGCATCGAGATGCTGGCGCTCGACGAACCGTGGACCAGCACGACGGCACGGTCGGGGGTGCGGTCGGATGGGGCCGGATAGACGCGATAGGCGAGCGGCGCACCATCGCGCGCGGCGACGCGCTGGACCGCGGGAAGCTCGGCCCAGTTCCAGGTCGACATGCCGGGCAGCGAATCGCCCGCGAGCAGGCGCGGAAGTTCACCCGGTGCGCTTAGGGCGATGACGCCGCCGAAGCCGGCGGCAACGACCAGCAACAGGATCGCGGGGACCATCCCCAAGCACCGGACCCAGCGGCTGGACCGGCCGCCCACGCCGCCCAGCCACCCGAGGCCAATGCCCGCCCCACAGCCGCCGAGACCGCCAGCCAGGGCGATCCACGCCGGATCGGCCCGGAGCGTCGGCGCCATCCCGAAGACGACGCCAAACGCGTAGCGCACGACGAAAATTGAGATACCGAAAACCAGCATGAACCAGCCGCCGGCGATCTCCAGGCGGCCGTCGTCGAGCCGACGCACGATCCGGCGGCGGCCCAGCAGGAAGCCCAGCGGCAAGCCGATGGCCAAGGCAGCCAGCCAGGCGACCAGGGCCAGCGCCGGCCGGGGAAATTGGCCGATGCTGGCCAGGGACAAGACCAGCCAGATGACCGGCAGGATCGCCAGCCGCCACAGCGGCAGCATCCGGGGTCGCAGCCCTTTCACCCCCAGCCAAACGACGAGGGCCATCAGCGGCCACACCCAGAGGGGCGTGTGGACGATGATCTGGAAGACGGTTTCGAAAAGCGACGACATCGGAGGCTCCGGAGAGGACGGCGTTCCCCTCACCTTCCGGGCAGCGCTGCTCCCGTTCCATCGTGGCTACGTGGAAGTGCTGGCGTTTTTCGCGATCTGCCGTCATTCATCCGTTCACGATGCGCGAATCGCCTTACGTCCGGTCGTTGCCGTACCAGTTACCGGCGGTGTTTGGCGTCGCCGTCGTCCTGGCCGTGCTCGGACCGTTCGGGACCTACGAGCACATGAACCTCGGGCAGCGGCTGGCCCATTTCGGCATCATCGGCGCCTTGAGCTGGATCCAGGTCATCCTGCTGGCCGCCTGGTTCGGCACCATCGAGCCGATCGACCGATGGCCGGTGGCCGGCCGGATGACCCTGGTCGGCCTCCTGGCAGCGGTGCCCAGCACTTTCGAGGTCATCGCCGTCCATTCCTGGCTGGTCCGTCCGATCCCGCTGTCGCTGGCGCCCAAGCTCTATCCAGAGAATGCCTTCCTGACGGTGGTCGTCTCGGTGATGATCGGCCTGTTCGTCGAGCAGCGCCTGCGCGCCAAGGCCGACGCCGAGCTGGCCCGGGTCGCCGCCCTGCCACCGACCGAGCCGGCATCCAGCCCGCCGACCTCAACCCTGCCCGACTTCTTTCGCCGCATTCCGCCCGCCCTCGGCCGCGACCTGCTGGCGCTGGAAATGGAGGATCATTACCTCCGCATCCACACGGCGCTGGGCAGCGATCTCGTGCTGATGCGCCTGCGCGATGCGCTGGCCGAACTCGGGCCCGAGCGCGGGCGGCAGGTCCATCGTTCCTGGTGGGTGGCGGAAGGTGCCGTGGCCTCTGTCGACCGGACGCCCAACCGGCTCGTCCTGATCCTGCGCAACGGCCTGCAGGTGCCGGTCAGCAAGACCTATCGCGACAGCGTCAAGGAAGCGGGCTGGCTCACCAACACTTTGTCATCCTGAGCGAAGCGAAGGATCTGACGTCGCTACGGAGTCCTTTGGTCGATCCGTCAGGTCCTTCGCTTCGCTCAGGACGACAGTTACTTCCCGCCGCGATCCTCGCGCCACAGGTCGAGCTTTTCCTGGATGGGACGGTCCGAGAAGGAGAACAGGACCGCGTCGCTGTCGGCGCGATGCACGACCTTGGCCCAGCTCGGCACGACGAAATGGTCGCGCTTCTTCCAACGCATCACCGTGTCGCCGATCCGGCTTTCGCCCTCGCCCTCTACGACCGAGAAGACCGTGCCGTCGGTGGAGCGATAGGGCGATGTCGCAAACCCCTTCGGCAGGAGCTGCATGAAGGTGCCCATGGTGGCGATCGGCGCACCGCCGCTCGCCGGGTTGACGTAGCGCAGCTTGTAACCGTGGCAGGGATCGGGCTCGCCGGCCTTGGCGAGACCCTGCAGCGCCTCGCGCGTACGCGCATAGGGATAGTTGAAGATCGGCGAGGTCTGCTTCGCGGGCTTCCAGTCGACCGGCAGGAGGCCGCTCGCATACTTCGCATCGGACGTGCCCTGCGGTGTCGTCACGACCTGCTCGTCCGTCTCGCCATTCTCGGCGAAGCCCGCGTTGAACATCGCGACCAAAGGGATGTCGAGCCCGTCCAGCCACACCATTGGTTTGGACGAATCGTTGCCGTGATCGTGCCAGGTCCAGGTCGGCGTGATGACGAAGTCGCCCTCGTGCATGATCGTGCGCTCGCCGTCGACCGCGGTATAGGCGCCCTCACCCTCCACGATGAAACGCAGCGCCGACTGGGTGTGGCGATGGCTGGGCGCCACCTCGCCCGGCAGGATCAGCTGCAGGCCGGCATAGAGTGTCGGCGTGATGCAGGCGCTGCCGGTCATCGCGGGATTCTCGAGGATCAGCACCCGCCGCACCGCTTCCTTCGCGGTGATGAGTGAACCCGACTCCATCAGGAATGGCCGCACCGCGTCGTAGTCCCAGTGCGCGGGCTGGTACTTCGGCGCGGGTTTCGGCGGCACGAGCTGATGCAGCGATTCCCAGAGCGGCGCCATCGAGAGGCTGCCGATGCGCTCGTAGAAATCGCGCCGCGCGTTGTTGCCCGTTGTCGGCGCGGACATGGAGAGTCCTACTCGGCGGCGCGCAGCATCGGCGCGGAGCGCGCCGTCATGCGCGCCCGGCAGGCCGCGGCGAAGGCGTCGAACAGCTTCATCGAGACCGGATTCTCGAGCGCCTTGTATTCGGGGTGCCATTGCAGCGCGAGCACGAAGCCCGGCGCATCGGGCACGCTCAGCGCCTCGACCTGTCCGTCGTCGCAGCAGGTCGCTTCAAGCCGCGCGCGCGGTGCCAGCACGTCGACGCCCTGCCCGTGCAGCGAATTCACACTCACGCGCTTCTCGCCCAGCAGGCTTTGCAACAGTCCGCCTTCGACGACGTCGATATCGTGGGCCGGCGCATAGTTCACATCCATGTCGGGCGACTTGGGTGAGCGGTGATCGCGCCGTCCCTCGACCTCGTGCACATGCTGGTGCAGCGAGCCGCCCAGCGCGACATTGACCTCCTGCAGGCCGCGGCAGATCGCGAACAGCGGCACGCCGCGGTCGATCGCGTGCCGAATCAGGGGCAGGGTCGTCGAATCCCGCGCACGATCGTGCAGCGTGCCCTCGCGACTCTCCTTGCCGTAGTGATGCGGCTCGACGTTGGACGGGCTGCCGGTCAGCAGCACGCCGTCGAGACCGTCGAGCAGGCGATCCATCGCCTCGAGGAAGCCCGGCTCGTCACCGAAATCGGCGCCGATCGCGGGAATGATGACCGGCAGGCCGCCGGCGGCGCGGAGCGCGGCCTGGACGTATTTCTCGCCCACCGTGTGATGCCAGCCGCCGCGGCCGTTTTCCTTGAGGCAGGCGGGAATACCGATCAGGGGGCGCGGAGAGGAGCGATTCATAGACTGCCGGAGCGTGCAAATAGGGGAAATGTCATTTTCGCTGCTGGTCCCCGCCTTGGCAATCGCGGCACCCCGGAGCCTGCCCGCAGCTTGTGCAGTGCAGCCCTGCGTGGTACCGCCGCGCCGCAGCAAACATTTGTCCAAGACGATTGGAAAGAGCGCCATGACGACCACCCCTCCGCCGTCCGCCCCGCCCTCCGGCCAGACCGCCCAGGCAGGCCCCGCCGCGCCGCTCACCATGCACGGCCAGTACATCAAGGATTTCAGCTTCGAGAATCCGCGCGCGCCGCAGAGCCTCATCGAGCAGACGACGCCGCAGCTCACGCTGAACGTGCAGGTGGCCAACCGCCAGTTCGACGCCAAGACCTTCGAAGTGTCGCTCACGATCGAGGCCTCCGCGCTCACGCCGGAGAAAGAGCCGCTGTTCATGCTCGAGCTGGTCTATGCCGGCACCGTGACCCTGGGCGAGCTGCCGCAGGAAGCGTACGGCCCGATGCTGTTCATCGAGACGCCGCGCCTGCTCTTCCCGTTCGCCCGCGCCATCGTGGCCAATGCCACGCGCGAGGCCGGCTTCCCGCCGCTCAACATCGCCCCGGTCGATTTCGTGGCCCTCTTCCGCCAGCAGCTCGAAGCCAATGGCGGCCAGGCGCCGGGCATGCCCGCAGGCCCGGTCGGCCACGCCTGAGCTAGGCTGCGTCGACCTTCAGCCAGAGCGGCTCGCTGATCTTTTTCAGGAACTCCGCATGCGCGGCGAGCTCGGCAGGGCTCGCGGCATGCGGACGGGCTGGCCGGATGGGCCGGCTCTGAACGACCTGGCCTTCGAGGCCCGCCGCCGCCATCTCCGGCGCCAGGCCGAGATCGCGCTGCCGGCCGCCGCTCAGCTCCAGATAGACTTCCGCCAATAGCTCCGAATCGAGCAGCGCGCCGTGCTTGGTGCGCTTGGTGTTGTCGATGCCGAAGCGGTCGCACAGCGAGTCGAGGCTGGCGCGCTGGCCGGGAAACTTGCGGCGCGCCATCGTTACGGTGTCGATATAGTCGTTCGTGAGCTTGGGCTTGCCGACGCGCGCGAGTTCAGCGTTCAGGAAGCCCAGGTCGAACTGTGCGTTGTGAATGACGAGCTGGGCATCGCCCAGGAATTCCAGCAACTCCTCGACCTTGTCGGCGAACAGTGGCTTGTCGGCCAGGAATTCGTCGGAGAGACCGTGCACTTCCTGCGCTCCGGCCGGCATCGGCATCTCGGGATTCAGATAGAGCTGCAGCGAGCGGCCGGTGGCCACGAGGTTCACCAGCTCGATGCAGCCGATCTCGACCACGCGGTTGCCGGAGAGCGGATCGAGGCCGGTGGTCTCGGTATCGAGGACGACTTCACGCATCCCGATCTTTTAGCGCAAGTAGCGGCCTACTTGCGACGCGCGCGCGCGAGGCGGGCTGTGAATTTCTCCCGCCACGGATTGGGCGGCCAGAAATTGCCGCGCAGACCGCGCAACTCGGCCACGGCCTTGGCGAGCGCGGCGCGTGTCGGCGCCAAGCCCATGCCGGTCGGGATCACGATGCTGGCCTTGCGCCGCTTCAGCGCGTCCGGCACCTGCTGGCGCAGGATGCCTTCGAACTTTTCGACCGTCATGCCCGGACGAGCCATGACGCGGCGGCGCTGCAGGAAGGCCGGCGCGCTCACCACCAGGGTGGCATCGACGCGCCGCTCGCCCATCCCCTCGAACAGCAGCGGAATGTCGAGCACGACCAGCTTCTCGCCTGCCAGCGCGGCACGCCGCAGGAAGGCGCGCTGCTTCTGGCCGACCAGCGGATGCACGATGGCTTCGAGCCGGCGCAGCGCTTCCCTGTTGCCGAAGACGCGGGCGCCCAGCGCCTGACGATCGAGTACGCCCGCCTTCACGACGCCGGGAAACGCCGCCTCGATGCCGGGCAACGCCGCACCGCCCGGCGCCTGCAGCGCATGGACGGCGGCATCGGCGTCGTACACGGGCACGCCCATCTCCTGCAGCATTTTCGCTGCGGTCGACTTGCCCATGCCGATCGAGCCGGTCAGCCCGACGATGACCATCTAGAGTCTTTCCGTCTCAAGTTCCCCCCTTTACCTCATCCTGAGGAGGCCCGAAGGGCCGTCTCGAAGGATGGGCAACAGACGCGGTGCTCGTGCCCCCCTTCGAGACGCGCTCCTTGCGGAGCGCTCCTCAGGGTGAGGGCGTTGTTGAGCTCAGGGCACCAGGACGGTCTGGCCCGTGGTCTTGCGGCTTTCCAGGTCGATATGCGCCTGGGCGGCCTCGGCCAGCGGATAGTGCTGGTCAATGGCGATCTTCACCTTGCCGCTCTTCACCATCTTGAACAGCGAGCGGGCGCTGGCTTCGAGGTCGGCGCGCGTGGCGGTGTAAGCGCCGAGGCTGGGACGCGTGACGTAGAGCGAGCCCTTGGCGTTGAGGATGCCGATCGGCACCGGCGCGACGGCGCCCGAGGCGTTGCCGAACGAGACCATCAGGCCACGCGGCTGCAGGCAGTCGAGCGAAGCCGCCCAGGTGTCCTTGCCGACGCCGTCGAACACGACCGGCACGCCCTTGTTCTTGGTGATCTTCTTCACCTCGGTGACGATGTCCTGCTTGGTGTAGTCGATCACCCACTTGTAGCCGTTCTTCTTGGCCAGCGCGGCCTTCTCCGGCGACGAGGTCGTGCCGATCACCTTGTAGCCGCGCGCCTTGGCCCATTGGCCGAACAGCAGCCCGACGCCGCCGGCAGCAGCGTGGAACAGGACCGTGTCGCCCTTCTTCAGCCAGGCCTTGGCGGTCTGGTCGACGAGGTACTCGGTCGTCATGCCCTTCAGCATGATCGCAGCCGCCTGCTCGTCGCTGACGCCGCTCGGCACCTTCACGAGCTGGTCGACGCCCATCAGGCGCTCCTGGCAATAGGCACCCAGCACGCCGCAATAGGCAACGCGGTCGCCCTTCTTGAAGCCCTTCACCCGGGGCCCGACCTCGACGATGACGCCCGCCGCCTCGCGGCCGACCGCGTTGGGCATCGGCGTCGGGTAGAGGCCCGAGCGGGTGTAGACGTCGATGAAGTTCAGGCCGATGGCCGTGTGACGCAGCTTGACCTGGCCGGGACCGGGCTTGCCGACCTCGACGTCCTCGAACTGCATCTTCTCCGGACCGCCATTTTCATGAATCAGGATGGACTTCGACATCTGAATTTCTCCCCTTGCAGCGGCGACCCAGGAACGTCGCCTGCTTGCGGGCGTCGAGTATAGTGACCGGCTTTTTATGCGCCAGCCCGGCGCGGCCTTCGTCAGGAGAGTTTATGCCCAGGAAGCTCCTTATCGGACGTCGTCGCCTCCTCGCCACTACGACGGCGACTCTGTTGGCTGCCCCCGCCATCGCGCGCGCCCAGCAGGTCCTGCGCAGCAGCAAGGCTTCCTACAGCCTGAAGATGCTCACGCTGGATCTCGAGCAGCCCTGGGGGATGGCCTTCCTCCCCGACGGCCGCCTGCTGATCACCGAGCGGCCGGGCCGGCTGCGCGTCTTCGCCAACGGCCGGCTGGAACGCGCCCCGGTCGGCGGCCTGCCCAGGGTCTACGCGCGCGGCCAGGGTGGCCTGCTCGACATCTGCCTGCATCCGAACTTCGCACAGAACTCCGTGCTCTATCTCACCTATTCCGGCGAGGGCGACGGCGGCGCCGCGACAGTGCTGGCGCGGGCAGAGTTCCGCAACAATGCGCTGGTCGGGCTGCAGCGGATCTTCGAGGCCCTGCCGCGCACGTCAGGCGGCCTGCATTTCGGCTCGCGCATCGTCTTCGACCGGGCCGGCCTGCTCTACGTGACCTGCGGCGAGCGCTACCAGATGCAGCGCGCACAGAACCTCAATGACCTCGGCGGCAAGGTAGTGCGGCTGCGCGACGACGGCTCGGTGCCACCGGACAATCCCTTCGTGGGTCGCGAAAGCGCACGGCCGGAAATCTTCACCTACGGTCATCGCAATCCGCAGGGCATGGCGATGCATCCCGGCACGGGCCGCATCTGGGAGATCGAGCACGGGCCGCGCGGCGGCGACGAGCTCAACCTGCTGAAGGCCGGCGCCAACTACGGCTGGCCGCGGGCCACCCACGGCATCGACTATAGCGGCTCGACCATCAGCCCAAACAAGAGCCTGCCCGGCATGGAAGATCCGGTGAGGGTCTGGGTGCCGTCGATCTCGCCGAGCGGGCTCGCTTTCTATACCGGCGACCGCTTTCCCGGCTGGAAGGGCTCGGTCTTCACCGGCGCCCTGTCGGACAATGCGCTGATCCGCATCGAGCTCGACGGCGACCGGTACGTCGGGGAAGAGCGGTTGCTCGTCGACCTGCTTCCCTATATCCGCGACGTTCGTCAGGGGCCCGATGGCCTTCTCTATATCGTCACCCACACCGACAGTGGGGGCCTCTACCGCCTGGAGCCTGCGTAACGCCCATGCTGATCCTCGCTTCCGCCAGTTCGTCGCGCCGGCAGATGCTGCAGAATGCCGGCCTCGACTTCACGGTCGAGACATCGGGCGTCGACGAGGACGAGGTGAAGCTGAGCCTCGCGGCGGAGAAGGCGACACCGCAGGACATTGCCGAGACGCTGGCTGAATTAAAGGCGAAGCGCGTCTCGATGCGGCACCCCGAGGCGATGGTGATCGGAGCGGACTCGACGCTCGCCTGCAACGGTCGCCTGTTCGACAAGCCGCCGACGATGGCAGCGGCCCGCACGCAACTTCAGGCGCTGGCCGGCCAGACGCACGAACTTCATTCGTCGGTCGTCGTCGCCAAGGCCGGCGCGCGGCTATGGCACTGCCACGAACGTGCGCGGCTCACCATGCGGCTGCTGACCGATGCCTTCCTCGACGCCTATCTTGCCCGAGCCGGTGAGGCGGTGACCCATTCGGTCGGCGCCTACCAGCTCGAAGGCGTGGGCGCGCATCTCTTCACCAGGGTCGAGGGTGATTACTTCACCATCCTCGGCCTGCCGTTGCTGCCGCTGCTGTCGTTCCTCGCCGGACATGGCATCGGCCTGGAGAACGCCGCATGAGCGCATACGACACGCTTCTCGCCGAGGCCGCCGGCCGGCCCTTCGCCGCCATCGTCGGCTGGCCGGTGGAGCATTCACGCTCCCCCGCGCTGCATGGCTTCTGGCTGAAGCAGCATCACGTCGACGGTCACTACGGCCGCCTGCCCGTCGAGCCCAAGCGCGCCGCACTGGAAGAGCTGGTCGCCTTCATTCGCGGCACGCCGAATGCGCGCGGCTGCAATCTCACCCTGCCGCACAAGATCGAGATCATGCCGTTGCTCGATCGCATCGATCCCGTGGCCCGGCGCATCGGCGCGGTGAACACCGTCGTAAAGCAATCCGATGGCACGCTCGAAGGCCGCAACACCGACGGCTTCGGTTTCCTCGAAGCACTGAAATACAACGCGCCACACTGGACGGCCGAAGCGGGACCCGTGGTCGTGCTGGGCGCCGGCGGCGCCGCGCGCGCCGTCGTCGCGAGCCTGGTCGATGCCGGCGTGCCCGAGCTGCGCCTCACGAACCGGACGCGCCAGACCGCGGTCGATCTTGGTGTCGCCTTCACGCCCGCAGGCGGGCAGCGAATCGTGATCGCTTCATGGGAAGAGCGGTCGGACCTGCTGAAGGGCGCGACATTGCTGGTCAACACGACCTCGCTCGGCATGAAGGGCCAGCCGGGGCTCGACATCGACCTCGCGAGGTTGCCGCGCGAAGCGGCGGTCTACGACATTGTCTATGCGCCGCTCGAAACGCACCTGCTGGCGTCCGCGCGCTCGCGCGGCAATCGCTGCGTCGATGGGCTCGGCATGCTGCTGCACCAGGGCCGGCCGGGCTTCGAGGCGTGGTTCGGCCCCAAGGTCGATGTCACGGTCGAGCAACGCCGCGCCGTTGCCGCCGATCTCGGTGCATGAACATGGATGAAAGCAATCCGCCGGAAGGCTTCAAGCCGCTGTTCCGCACCAGCCCGTTCCTCGATCACAACGGGCCGTTCTTCTATCGCGAGAACGATGACGGCACGTTCGTCGTCGGGCTGCGCATCCAGCCCAAGCATGCCAACGCGCGCGGCGTCGCCCATGGCGGCATCCTGATGACCCTGTGCGACATCTCGCTGGGCTATCGCACGACGCGCAGCCAGACGCCCTCGCCGCTGATCGTCACCGCGAGCGTGAAGACCGACTTCGCCGGCTCCGCGAAGATCGGCGACTGGGTCGAGGCGCATGTCGACGTGCACAAGGTCGGCGGGCGCCTGGCCTTTGCCAACTGCTACCTGAAGGTCGGCGAAGAGCGCATCGTGCATGCGAGCGCGGTGTTCGCGCGGACGGGCGACCGATCTTGAAACTCGTCCTGACGGCGTTCCTGCCGTTCGCCCTCGGCTATTTCCTGAGCTTCCTGTTCCGCTCGCTGAACGCCGTGGTGGCGCCGGCACTGCGCAACGAACTCGGCCTCGACGATGCCGCGATCGGCGTCGTGACGTCGATGTATCTGGCCGCCTTCGTGGTGGCCCAACTCCCGGCCGGCGTGGCTCTCGATCGCTTCGGGCCGCGGCGCGTGGCTCCCGTCATGCTCCTGGCGACCGCACTGGGCGCCGTCGTGTTCGCGCTGGGCCAGGATGTCGTGACGCTCAGCATCGGCCGCGCACTGATCGGGCTTGGCCTGTCGGTGGCGCTGATGTGCGGCTTCAAGGCCAATGTCCTCTACTGGCCGATCGGCCGCCTGCCGCTGGTCAACGCGATCATGATGACCTTCGGCGGGCTGGGTGCGGCGATGGCGACGCGGCCGGTGCAATGGCTGCTGGTCGACCTCGACTGGCGGCAGGTCTTCCTGGGCCTCGGCGCCATCACCGTCGCCGTCGCGCTTTACCAGTTCCTCGCCGCGCCCGCCTACGAACGCGGCGGCAAGGGGCGGCTCGGCGACGAATTGCGTGGCCTGGCGGGTGTCCTGAAGTCGCGACTCTTCTGGAGCGCGGGGCTGGCACCCACCTTCTCGCTAGGCGTCTGGATCTGCTACGCGAGCTTCTGGGCTGCGGGATGGCTGCGCGACGTGGCGCATCTCGACGAGCCGTCGGTCGGCGTCGCCCTGTTCGCGCTCTCGATCGCGATCGTGCCCGGCTACTTCTTCAGCGGCATGATCGTCGACCTGCTGCACAAGCGCGGCATCCGTGGCGGCCGCGTGCTGCTGGTCTACGGGATGCTGTTCCTCGCGATCCATATCCCGATCGCGCTCAACATCACGGCGGCGCCCAAGCTCCTGTGGTTTGCCTATGTGATGTTCGGCGGCATGCCGGTGGTCTGCTACGCGCTGGTGACGCGGGCCTTCGCGGCCGAGTTGGCCGGACGGGTCAACACAACGCTCAATCTCGTATGCATGCTGATCGCGTTCATCCTGCAAGCGGCGATCGGACCGGCGCTGGCATGGATGGAAGCGGCGCAAGGTCTGTCGCGTGCCGAGGCGCACCAGGTCGTGACCTTGGCGGTGCTCGCCATGCAGGCGGCGCTTTGGTTGTGGTTTGCGTCGAGCCGGGAGGCTCGGGATCTGCCGTAAATGAGAAGAGCGCCGATTGCTCGGCGCTCTCTGAGTTCTTATCCGTTCTGAGCCGTGTGGGTCGGCGCTGTTTACAGCGCCTGACTCGCGCTTGGTTACAAGCGCTGCCGCCCACCCGAGCCTGTGAAGGCTCGTTACTGATTCATGGATCCAAAGAAATCCTGGTTGGTCTTCGACGTCCGCAGCTTGTCGAGCAGGAACTCGATCGCATCCACGGCGCCCATCGGCATGAGGATGCGGCGCAGGACCCACATCTTCGAGAGCGTCGCGCGGTCGACCAGCAGCTCTTCCTTGCGGGTGCCCGACTTGGTGATGTCGATCGCCGGGAAGGTGCGCTTGTCGGAGACCTTGCGGTCGAGGATGATTTCCGAGTTACCGGTGCCCTTGAACTCTTCGAAGATGACTTCGTCCATGCGGCTGCCGGTATCGATCAGGGCGGTCGCGATGATGGTAAGCGAGCCGCCTTCCTCGATGTTGCGTGCCGCACCGAAGAAGCGCTTCGGACGCTGCAGGGCGTTGGCATCGACACCGCCGGTCAGCACCTTGCCGGAGCTCGGCACGACAGTGTTGTAGGCGCGGCCGAGGCGGGTGATGGAGTCGAGCAGGATCACCACGTCCTTCTTGTGCTCGACCAAGCGCTTGGCCTTCTCGATCACCATTTCGGCGACGGCGACGTGGCGGCTGGCCGGCTCGTCGAAGGTCGAGCTCACGACCTCGCCCTTCACCGTGCGCTGCATGTCGGTGACTTCCTCGGGGCGCTCGTCGACGAGCAGCACCATGAGGAAGACCTCGGGATTGTTGGCGGTGATGGCGTGCGCGATGTTCTGCAGCAGCACCGTCTTGCCGGTGCGAGGTGGCGACACGATCAGCGCGCGCTGGCCCTTGCCGATCGGCGCGATCAGGTCGATCACCCGGGTCGAGATGTCGAGCTGCTGCTGCGGCGTCGTGCCGGCCTTCTTGGTCAGCGTGCCGGTGCGGCGCGTGCCGACCCTGCCCGACGAAGTCGCCTTCGAACCGCCCACCGCTTCCTCGGTGATGGCCGGGGCCATGGCGGCGGCGCCGCCGTCGAGCTCGAGCTTCAGCTTCTCGTCGGGATAGAGCGGCGTCAGCGAATCGAAGTTGATGCGATGGCGCAGCGCGTCGGGATCGTCGAAGTTGATCTTGTTGATCTGCACCATGGCGAAGTAGCGCTCGCCGTCCTTGGGCGCGCGGATCTCGCCCTCGACCGTGTCGCCGGTGCGCAGGCCGAACTTACGGACCTGCTGGGGGCTGACATAGATGTCGTCGGCACCGGGCAGGTAATTGGCTTCCATCGAGCGGAGGTAGCCGAAGCCGTCGGGGATCACCTCGATGGTGCCGACGCCGAAGATCGCCTGGTCGGCGGCGGCGAGCTTCTGGAGGATGGCGAACATCAGCTCCTGGCGGCGCATCATCGCCGCACCTTCCACGCCCTGCTCTTCGGCAAAGGCCAGGAGTTCGGGAGGCTTCTTCTTCTTGAGGTCTTGGAGATTCATGGGTCTTCAGTCTGGTGGGGGAAATGACGCACGCGCTTGCACCGACCGGGCGGCCGAGCTTGGAAAAACAGCGCTGTGTCGTACTGGAGGGGCCCTATCGAGTTGCCGCCGGGGAGACGACGCCAAGGACCCTGGGTGGCTTTTATATACGGGCCGATTCTGGCGCTGTAAAGGCAGCCCCGTCGCGACGGGCTGCCACGGCTCAACCTATGGGGCGGTGTTCCGTCCCGGCGCCGGCCGTCACGAACATCAATCTGCCGGCCTCTTTCACGATGCCGCGGTGCCAGATGCCGCGCGGCACGATGAAGGTCTCGCCCGCCTTCAGGACCGTCCGCTGCTCGCCGCCTTCCATGTCGAGGACCAGTTCCATCTCGCCCGACAGCAGGGTCAGAATCTCCTCGCCCGCGGGATGGCACTCCCAATGGTCCCAGTCCTTGCTCTGGCCCGTCACGCCCATCAGGCGACCTTCCTCGAGGTCGGTGCGCTCCTGGATCGTGGCCCAGAAGCGATCGCCGCCTTCCATCGCCCGCGCGCTGTCGTCGGGCTTCAGGTGGATGTAGGTCCCGTCGAGCGTGAAGGCTTTCGCCATTACTTCTCCTCGGCCAGCATCTCGGCGTAACGGAAGATTTCGGTGTGATCGGCGCCCTTGCCCAGCTTGCCGTCGGCGTCGGTCCAGTAGGCGACGGCCTGCTCCAGGCCGGGCACATGCAACTTCAGATGCGAAGCCACGTCGCCCGCCGTGCGCAGGTCCTTGGCCATCAGGGCCGTCGTGAAGCCGGCCGCGAAGGTCTTCGAGACCACGAACTGGCGGCCCTTCACCTCGGTGGCATTGCTCTTGCCGGTCGAGCTGTTGAACACGTCGACCATGGTGCCGGGATCGAGGCCGAAGGATTCGCCGACGACCAGCGCCTCGCACATGGCGACCAGGCCGGCGGCCGACAGGTAGTTGTTGAGCGCCTTCAGCGCGTGGCCGGCGCCGGCGGGACCGCAGAGCGTGATGGTCTTGCCCATGGCGCCGAACACGGGACGCGCTCGCTCGAGGTCGGCGGCCGCGCCACCGACCATGATGCTGAGCGAGCCGTCGACCGCACGCTTCACGCCGCCCGACACCGGCGCGTCGAGCAGTGCCACGCCGCGCGCGGCGAGATCGCGCGCGAGCTTCTGTGTGTCGACGGGATTGGACGAGCTCATGTCCATGACGACCGCGCCCGCTTCCAGGCCTTCGATCGCCGGATCCTGCCCGTCGAGCACGGCCTGCCGCACGATCTTGCCGTCGGGCAGCATGGTGATCAGCGCCGCGGCGCCCTGCGCGGCGGCCTTCGCCGAGGCGGTGGCCAGCGCCGAGGGATGGGCGCCGACGAAATCGGAGACCGCCTTCTGCGAGACGTCGAACACGCGCAAGGTGAAGCCCGCCTCGACCAGGCGTTTCGCCATCGGTCGGCCCATCATGCCGAGGCCGATGAAGGCGATGGTGGCGGGAGGCGCGAGCGTCGTGGTCATGGTTCAACCTTTGCAGTGAGATCGTATTCATAGAACGGCAGGACACGGCCGGGAATCGCATCCGACGGCTCGTTTCGCAGGAAACGCGCGCCCATGCGTTCATAGAAGGGCGCGGCGTTCACATCGGCGAGAATGGTCATGCGCCGGTACCCCAGCTTCCGCGCCAACACGACGGCGGCCTCGAACAGCGTCCGTCCCATCCCGCCGCCGATGACGGTGGGGTCGACGAACATCAGCGCAAGCTCGGCGTCGTCGCCGTCGCGGCCGACACTGACGGTGCCGACCGTCTGGCCGGATCCGTCGGTTGCCACCAGCACGCGGCCCTCGGCGATGCTCTCTTCCCTCACCGTCAGCGAGGGCACGCAGAGCCGCATGAACTCCGCGTCATAACCCCAATGCGCCTTCGAGCGCAGGCAGAGCGCGGTGAGGCTTGCCGCCTCACCCGCCCGTGCCGGCCGAACCGTGGTCACGGCTCAGATGCCGCGATCCTTGAACACGCCGCTCGCGGTCTTGAAGGCGTCGAGGCTGGCGGGGATGCCGCAGTAGATCGCGACCTGGAGGAAGATCTCCTTGATCTCGTCCTTGGTGAGGCCGTTGTTCAGCGCGCCGTTGATGTGGAGCTTGAGCTCGGGGCCGCGATTGAGCGCCGCCAGCATGGCGAGGTTCAGCATCGAGCGGTTCTTCTTCGAGAGACCCGGGCGCGTCCAGGCATAGCCCCAGCAGTATTCGGTGGTGATGTCCTGGAAGGCCATCATGAACTCGTCGTTGGCGGCGCCGGCCAGCGAATTGTCGACGTAAGCCGCGCCCAGCACGGCCTTACGCATCTTCATGCCCTCGTCGTAGAGCTTCTTGTTGCGCGGCAGCGGCTTGGCTTTCTTCGCCTTCGCGACAGCAGTCTTCTTGGCCATGTCTTGCTCCTCCGGATTAAAAACCGGGGAGCTGTATATCAGATCGTCGCGTGGGCTGCGTGCGCTGCCGCTGCCGAAACATTGAGCCCCTTGGTGCGGGCCTGCTGGCAAAGATCCTCGATGGTGACCCGGTCGAGCTGCGCCATCATCTCCTCGCGCAGCTTCTCCCATAACGGCCAGACCACCTCGTGGGCCAGCGGCGAGCCGATCGATGGGTCGCTGGGCTCGGTCTCGACCTCCAGATTGCGCACCACCCGCACGACCTCGCCCAAGGTGATGGTTGCCCTGTCCCTCCCCAGGCGATAGCCGCCGCGCGGCCCGCGCTTGCCGGCCAGGATTCCGGCCCGCACCAGGTGCTGCAGCACCTGTTCGAGGTATCGCTTGGGAATCCGCTGGCGCTCGGTGATGTCACCGCTGCGCACCGGGTGTTCGCCGACGTGGAACGCCACGTCGAGAACCGCCTCGATCGCGAACATCGTCTTTTTGCTGAGGCGAGGCATCCCGTTCTCGTCCCTGTCAGGCTCTGTTGCCGGAGCCGGCTGCTACCCCTGTCGACCCGAAGCCACCCGCGCCGCGTGCTGTTTCGTCGAGGGTCGAGACCTCTCGCCAGACGGCGCGGGCATGCCGGGCAATGATCATCTGTGCAATTCGCATGCCGCGCTCGATGCGGAAAGGCTCCTTGCCGAGATTGATCAGGATGACCCCGACCTCGCCGCGATAGTCGGCGTCGATGGTCCCGGGGGCGTTGGCCACCGTGATCCCGTGCTTCGCGGCCAGGCCGGAGCGCGGCCGGACCTGGGCCTCGAAGCCGGCCGGCAGGGCGATCGAGATGCCCGTCGGGACGATCTTTCGCTCCAGCGGCGCCAACTCGATGTCCTGGTCGATGGCCGCCAGCAGGTCGGCGCCGGCCGCCGCGGCCGTCGCATAGTCGGGCAGCTGCAGGTCACGACCGTGCGGCAGCCGAACGATCTCGATCTCGATGCTCTCGACGCCCTTCATCGGCCCCCCGTTTGAACTACTCAGCCGCCTGCTTCTTCGCCGCCTCGGCCAGATGCAACGCGATCCGGCCCGCGAGCCGCATGGCGACATCGCCCTTGCCGAGCGGCGGCCAATCCTCGGTGCCGCCAGCGGTGATCAGGTGCACGGTGTTGCGCTCGCCGCCGAAGGTACCCGTAGCCGGTGACACATCGTTGGCAACGATCCAGTCGCAGCCCTTGCGCACGCGCTTTTCAATGGCGTTGGCCACCACGTTCTCGGTCTCGGCGGCGAAACCCACCACCAGCGCCGGCCGCTTGGCGCCGGCCTTGGAGAGTGTCGCCAGGATATCGGGATTGGGCGCCAGTTCGAGCGCCGGCGGCGGGGCGCCTGCCTTCTTCTTGATCTTGCCGGTGGCCGCGTGCGCGGCTTTCCAGTCGGCGACGGCGGCGGCACAGACGGCAATGTCGAGCGTGCCGGCATCAAGGCAGGCGGCCAGCATCTGGTCGGCCGATTCGATCCGCACGACCTTCACGTCCTGCGGATCGGGCACGGCAACCGGCCCGCTCACCAGGGTCACCTCGGCGCCGAGCTGCGCCAGCGCGGCGGCGATGGCATGGCCCTGCTTGCCCGAGGAATGGTTGGAGATGAAGCGCACCGGATCGAGGGCCTCGCGCGTCGGGCCCGAGGTCACAAGCGCGCGCCTGCCGGCGAGAGGCCGCTCCTGCGTCAGCATCGCGTCGATCGCCGCCACGATCTCGGCCGGCTCGGACATGCGGCCGGGACCGAATTCGTTGCACGCCATCGCGCCGTCGTTCGGGCCCACGAAGGTGACACCGCGCTTCTTCAGCGTCTCGACGTTCGCCGCGGTCGCGGCATGCGTCCACATGCGCACGTTCATCGCCGGCGCCGCCAGCACCGGCTTGTCGGTGGCGAGCAGTACGGTCGAGGCGAGATCGTCGGCCAGGCCCCCGGCCATGCGCGCCAGGATGTTGGCGGTGGCGGGCGCCAGGACCAGCAGGTCGGCGTCGCGCGAGAGCTGGATGTGGCCCATCTCGCTCTCGTCGGTCAACGAGAACATGTCGCTGTAGACACGATCCTCGGAGAGGGCCTGCAGCGTGAGCGGCGTCACGAACTTCGCGCCGGTCTCGGTCAGCACGCAACGCACCGAGGCGCCGCGCCCGCGCAGGAGCCGGATCAGTTCCGCCGACTTGAAGGCGGCAATGCCGCCCGCGACGATCAGCAGGATACGCTTGCCGTGCAACATGGCTTCCAGCCTATCACAAGAGGCGGGTGGCGACAGTATAGAGGCCGGTCGCCAGCAGGGCCCAGAAGACGGCCAGCCGGAACTGATCGACCGAGAGTCGCGAGCGGATCTGCTGGCCGAGCCACATGCCGCCGATGGCCGGCACGACCGCGGCTGCCGAGACGACGGCCCGCGGCCCGTCGAGCACGCCGAAGAACAGTAACGAAAACGTCAGCGTCAAAGAGGTGGCGCACAGCACCACGCCCAGGGTCTGCACGAGCTCCACCGGCTTGATGTCGAGGCCCTGGAGGTAGGGCATCAGCGGGACGACCGGCACGCCGACCAGGCCCGCCACGAAGCCCGACACGACGCCGATGACGGGCGCCAGCGGCTTTTCGAGGTCCTCGTGGATGGTGAGCCGGATACGGAACAGGCCCAGCGCGCTGTAGATGATGAGCACCGTACCCAGCACGATGAAGGCCCAGTTGGGGCCTTTCTGGCCGATCAGCCAGACCGTCAGGTAGAGCACCACCGTGAGCGGCAGGATCAGCGGCCACTGGCGGCGCACGATGTGCCAGAAATGGCCGCCGACCGATGCCTGCCAGATGTTGGTGAAGACGGTCGGCAGGGCGATCAGCGCGATCGCCTCCGACAGCGGCAGGAACAGCGACATCAGCGCGATGGAGATGGCCGGAAGGCCCAGCCCCACCAGGCCCTTGACCGTGCCGGCAAGCAGGAAGATCGCCAGCCCGATGACGATTTGATCGGTCGTCACGGGATCAGTGCCACCAGGCCGCAATGGCGGCGATCAGGGCGAGGACGGCCACGACCTCGGCAAAGCGCGGCCGCAGGCGACTGCCTTGCCGCGGCTGTTGTGCGTCGCGCTCGGCCTTGCGCCGCTCGTGCTCGGCCACGAGATGGAGGCTGTCGATCAGGCGCGGCAGGCGTCGCAGACCCTGCGCGAGGTCCTCGACGGCGCGGCCGACCGTGGCGCGCGGACCGAAATGGGTGACCATCCAGTCCTCGATCAAGGGACGCGCCAGCTCCCAGATGTTGACGTTGGGATTGAGCTTAGTGCCCATGCCCTCGGCCATAAGCATGGTCTTCTGCAGCAGCAGGAGCTGCGGCTGCGCCGACATCTCGAACTGCTCGGTGACCCGCAGCATCTGGGCCAGCAGCCGGGCGATCGAGATCTGGTGGCTGGGCTTGCCGAAGATCGGCTCGCCGATCGAGCGGCAGGCCTGGGCGAAGGTTTCGAGCGACTGGTCGGACGGCACGAAACCCGCGCGGAACTGGACCTCGGCGACGGCGTGATAGTCGCGGCGCAGGAAGGCGACCAGCAGCTCGGCGAGATAGCCGCGCGTATCCTCGTCGACCCGGCCCATGATGCCGAAATCGACCGGTACGATGGTGCCCTGGCGATCGACGAAGGCGTTGCCGCCATGCATGTCGGCATGGAAGAAGCCGTCGCGGAACACCTGGTAGAAGAAGGCCTCGGCGCACTTGCGCATGATCTCGTGCGGATCGTGGCCGGCGGCGATGATGGCGTCGCGGTCGCCGATCGGGATGCCGTCGACCCGCTCCTGCGTCATCACCCGCTCGGCGGTGCGGTCCCAATCGATCTTGGGCGCGCGATAGTTCGGATCGTCGGCGAAATTCTCGCCCAGCTCCTCGGCGGCCGCAGCCTCCATGCGCAGGTCCATCTCGACCCGCACGACATCGGCGAAAGCACGCACCGATTCCACCGGCTTCAGGCGGCGGAAGCGCGGCTGCGTGCGCTCGACCAGCTCGGCCATCCAGTAGAAGAGATCGAGGTCTTGCTCGAAGGCCTTGGCGATGCCGGGCCGCAGCACCTTCACGGCAACGTCGCGGCCATCGGTCGTCACCGCGAAATGCACCTGCGCGATCGACGCCGCCGCCACCGGCACGTCATCGAAGGCGGAGAAGACGGCGCCGAGCGGCTGGCCCAGCTCGGTTTCGATGATGCGGCGGGCCTCGGCGCCGGGAAACGCCGGAATATGGTCCTGCAGGCGCGCGAGATCGGCAGCCACTTCCTCACTGAACAGGTCGGCGCGGGTCGACAGCGCCTGGCCGAGCTTGATGAAGGACGGGCCCATGTCCTGCAGCGCCGCCGCCAGCCGCTCGCCCGGGCGGCGCTTGTCGTTGCGTGGCGCGAAGAGGCGCGCCCAGGCGATCAGCGCCGGCGCGATGCCCAGCGTTTCGAGCGGGAACAGCGCGTCATGGCGCGCGAAACTCACCGCCATGCGCAGCAGGCGCCAGCCGTTGCGGAGTGCGCGGAACATCTAGATGCGCCAGCCCTGGTGCAGCGCCACGACGCCGAGCGACATGTCGCGCCATGAGACGTTTTCGAAGCCGGCGGCCCGCATGCGCGCCGCCAGCTCGCGCTGGGGCGGGAAACGGCGGATGCTCTCGTGCAGGTACTGGTAGGAGTCGGCGTCCCTGGCGATGACCTTGCCGAAGAACGGCAGCGCGCGCTCGGAATAGGCGTCGTAGGCACGGGCGACCGGCGCCGAGGTGACCTTGCTGAATTCGAGACAGTAGAAACGCCCGCCCGGCTTCAGCACGCGATGGGCATCGCGCAGCGCCTGGTCGATGTCGGTGACGTTGCGCAGGCCGAAGGCGATCGTATAGGCATCGAACGAGCGGTCGGGGAACGGCAGATGCTCCGCGTCGCCGGTCGCCCAGGTGAGACCCTGCAGCAGCCCGCGGTCGATGGCGCGGTCGCGCCCGACCTCGAGCATCGCCGGATTGATGTCGCAGATCGTGACGTCGGGCCGCTCGCCCTGGCGGCGCAGCAGGCGGAAGGCGATGTCGCCGGTGCCGCCAGCCACGTCCAGCAGCTTCTCGCCCGGACGCGGGTTCACCACGTCGACCATGGCGTTCTTCCAGAGCCGGTGCACGCCGCCCGACATCAGGTCGTTCATCAGGTCGTAGCGCGGCGCCACGCTGGCGAAGACCTCGCGCACCATGCCGGCTTTTTCGGCAGCCGGTACGTCGCGATAGCCGAAGGACGCACGACCGTCCGGGGCCTGTCCCTCGGCGGGGCTGGCTGCGCTAGGATCGTCGGAAGAGGCTCGGTCCATGGGGCCGCAACCTAGAGGAATCGCCATGCTGCTGAAAGACCGGGTCGTCCTGATCACCAACGTCGAGAAATTCGCAGGCCACGGCACCACAAGGGTCGCCCTGGCCCAGGGCGCGACCGTTCTGGCGCACGATCCGTCGTTCGAGGCGCCCAGCGCGCGGCGAAAGTACGAAGCGGAGTTCTCCGGCGCCCATGCTTTGTCGGCGACCGATCCGGCGACGATGGTCGAGCTGGCCTTGAAACGGCACGGTCATATCGACGCGCTGGTGAACAATGACGCTTATCCGGCCCTGCGCGCGCCGCTCGGCGAAGCCCGCATCGAGGATTTCCGCGACGCGCTGGAAGTCATGGCCGTGGCGCCCTTCCGGCTGACGCAGCTCGTCGCGCCGTCGATGCGCAAGCGCAAGTCGGGCCGCATCGTGTTCGTGTCCTCGGCAGCACCTCTGCGCGGCATCGCCAACTATGCGCCCTATGTCTCGGCACGCGCTGCCGGCAACGGCCTCGTCTCCTCGCTCGCAAAGGAACTGGGCCGTGACGGCATCACGGTGAACGCAGTCGGCTCGAACTATGTCGAGAACCCCGACTACTTTCCGCCGGCGCTGCTGGCCAACAGCGCGGCGATGGCCAAGATGACCGCACAGATCCCGCTCGGCCGTCTCGGCAAGTCGGACGAACTCGGCGCCACGATCTGCTTCCTCTGCTCCGACGGCGCCGGCTTCATCACCGGACACGTCCTTCCTCACGCCGGTGGCTGGGCGTGACATCGGCAAATTTCGCATGCAGTATCCCTGCATAACGAACGCCGCGCAGGTCTGACCGAAGCAGCGGCTGCCAGGGAGAAACGTCAAGACACGTCGGGAAACCGGCGCGCTTCCCCTTGGCCGAAACGGTCCGAGGACGGCGCATGGGAAGACAGATTGTCCACCGCCTGCTGGTCTCGTTCCCCGCGCTGCTCGGGGTTCTTTTCCTGTGCTTCTGTCTCCTGCAGGTGGTGCCCGCCGATCCGGCGATGATCATCGCCGGGCCCGACGCCAAGGCCGAGACCATCGCGGCGATCCGCCTCGAGCTCGGCCTCGACCGCTCGATCCCCATCCAGTTCGCCGACTATATCGGCCGCGTGCTGCAGGGTGACCTCGGCCGCTCCATCATCTCCAACAAGATGGTGAGCGAGGAGCTGGCCCTCACCATCGGCCCGACCGTCGAGCTGATGCTGGGCGGCATGCTGATCGCCATCCCCTGCGGCCTGACCCTGGGGACGCTGGCGGCCGTGCGGCGCGGCACCCTCGTCGATCGCGCGATCATGGCCATCTCGGTCGCCGGCGTATCGATGCCGGTCTTCTTCATCGGCCTGGTGTTGATCCAGTACATGGGCTTCCAGTGGGGCCTGTTCCCCTTCACCGGCCGCACCGGCCCGATCTGGGATGGCGGCCTGCCGAGCCTCGTGCTGCCGGCGCTCACGCTGGGCAGCGTGCTGATCGGGCCGATCGCGCGACTGACGCGCACCGCGGTGCTGGAAGTGCTGGGCGCCGACTATGTCCGCACCGCGCGCGCCAAGGGTCTGCGCGAGACGGTGGTTATCATCCACCACGCGCTGCGCAATGCGATGATCCCGGTCGTTACGCTGATCGGCCTGCAGGCGGCGTTCCTGCTGGGCGGCGCCGTCGTCACCGAGACGATGTTCTCGTGGCCGGGCGTCGGACGATTGGCTGTCGGCGCCATCGTCTCCAGCGATTTCCCGACAGCCCAGGGCGCGATCATGATCCTCGCGATCGCCTTCCTCTCGATCAACCTGATCGTCGATGTCCTGTACGTCTATCTCGATCCGAGGATGCAGCGGTCATGAGCGTCGAAGCCCTCAACACCGCCCCCGCCCCCAAATCGACACAAGCCGAAGAGAACGGCGTCTTCTCGCGTTCCGGCGTTCTGCGACGGTTGATGCGCGACAAGGTCGCCGTAGTCGCCGCGCTGCTGCTGGCCACGATCGGCCTTGCGGCGATCTTCGCGCCGCTGGTCGCGCCCTACGATCCCTACCTCACCGATCTCACCAAGGTGATGCAGCCACCCAGCGCCCAGCACTGGTTCGGCACCGACAATACCGGCCGCGATATCCTGAGCCGCGTCATCTTCGGCGCGCGCAACACGCTGATGCTGGGCCTGATCGGCGTCATCTTCGGCGGCTTCCTGGGTGGCTTCCTCGGCATCATGGCGGCCTATCACCGCCGCCTCGACGGCTGGATCATGCGTCTGGTCGACGTGATGCTGGCCTTCCCGGCGATCCTGATCGGCCTCGCGGTCGCGGCGATCTTCGGCGCCGGCCTCACCGCCGTGGTGATCGCGCTGGTGGTGGCCACCGTGCCGGACGTGGCCCGCGTCGCGCGTGGTGCAGCGATCGGCATCATGAGCCAGGAATTCATGGAAGCCGGCCGTGCCGTCGGCGTCTCCGACCGCACGCTGATCTGGCGCTACCTCACCCTCAACTGCATCTCGACCATCTTCGTCTTTCTGACCCTGCGCTTCGGCCAGATCATCCTGATCGGCTCGGCGCTGGGCTTCCTCGGCATGGGCGCCCAGCCGCCGACCGCCGAGCTCGGGATGATGGCGGCGCAAGGCCGCGACTTCCTGTTCATGGCGCCGCACATCGCGACGATCCCGAGCTTCGCGATCTTCGTCATCGTGCTGGCCGCCAACCTTCTGGGCGACGCACTCCGCGACGTCCTCGATCCGAGGCTGCAGACATGATCAAGCATGTGCTGAGTGCAGCGTTCGCGTTGAGTATTGCGTATCCGGCGACGGCGCAGACCCTCAACATGATGAAGGGGATCGACGCGCCGCATTACGACGCCCAGCGCACCACCTGGGGGCCGACCTCCGACATCGTGAACATGTTCCAGGACACGCTGGTGGCCCTCGACTGGGACGGCAAGACGCCGCTGCCCTATCTCGCCAAGTCGTGGACGGTGAGTCCCGACGGCAAGCTCTATACGTTCAAGCTGCGTGACGATGTGAGCTTCTGCAGCGGCAAGAAGTTCACGGCCGACGACGTCGTCTATTCCTTCAAGCGCCTGAAGAGCCCCGAGATCAAGGGACCTTTCGCCTGGCGCGCCGGCACCATCAAGGAACTGCGCGCGCCCGATCCCTATACAGTCGAGTACGAGCTGGAAGAGCCATTTTCCGAGCTGCTGCTGCAGCTCACCATGTTCACCAACGTGATCCACAACAAGGAGAGCGTGGAGGCGCTGGGCAAGGATTACGGCGTCAAGGGCGCCGACGGCACCGGCCCCTGGTGCTTCGAAAGCTGGCTGCCACGCACGCAGATCACGCTGAAGCGCCACGATGCGTACAAATGGGGCCCCTCGATGTACACCAACAAGGGGCCGGTGAAGTTCGAGAAGCTGGTCATCAAGATCGTGCCGGAGGATTCCAGCCGCGTGGCGGCGATGATGGCCGGTCAGTTCGACATCACCCACCAGTTCCCGTCGCAGTTCATCTCCCAGGCCAAGGTCGCGCCGATGCTCTCGGTGACCGAGGCCAAGCCCAACTTCCAGCTGCTCTACTACGGCTTCAAAACCTCGCGGCCGATGGTGGCCGACAAGCGCGTGCGCGAGGCCATGAGCATCGGCATCAATCGCGCCGAGATCGCCAAGGGCGTACTGCTGGGCAATGCTGAACCCGCCTTCACCTTCGTCGATTTCGACGCGCTCGATTTCGACCCGAGGAGCAAAGAGATCGTGAAGGAGGATGTCGAGCGGGCGAAGAAGCTGCTCGACGAGGCGGGTTGGAAGCCCGGCGCCGACGGCGTCCGCGAGAAGGACGGCATGAAGCTCGCGCCCAAGGTCTACTACACGCAGTCGAGCAACTCGGCGCGCGTCGCCGAGGCGATCCAGGGCTATATGCGCAAGATCGGCGTGGCCTGGCAGCTCCAGCCCTGGGACTCGACGATCTCCTCGGTGAAGATGGCCGAGCAGGATTACGAAATCTGGTCGGTGACCGTGCCCTACCTGTCGGCCGGCGATCTGATGAACATCTACTTCGATTCCAAGAACATCCCGACGCCCAACCGGATGAACTGGAAGAACGACGAGACCGACGAGACGCTGCGGCTCGGCCGCGCCGCGCTGAGCGATGCCGACCGCGCCAAATATTATGCGGCGGTGCAGCAGCAGGTGACGCGCGAACATCTCTGGATCCCGGTGCTGAACATCAACATGCACCAGGTGACGAACAAGAAGCTAAAGGGCGCCCGCCCGCACATGATCTACCAGAACACTTTCTACAAGGGTCTCGACGCGACGCACTGAACGAACAACGACAACCAAGCGAGGAAGCGATGCGTAACTTCTTGAAGGGCGTAACAGCGTTGCTTGGCGTAATGGGCTTCTCCCAGGTGGCGGAAGCGCAGACCTTGCGGATGATGAAATCGCTCGATGCGCCGCATTACGACGGCCAGCGCACGACCTGGTCGCCGACCTCCGACATCGTGAATATGTTCCAGGACACGCTGGTGGCGATGGACTGGGACGGCAAGACCGCGATCCCCTACCTCGCCAAATCGTGGACGATCAGTCCGGACGGCAAGCTCTACACCTTCAAGCTGCGCGACGATGTCAGCTTCTGCAGCGGCAAGAAGTTCACGGCCGAGGACGTGATCTATTCCTTCAAGCGGCTGACCAGCCCCGAACTCAAGGCGCCGCTCGCCTGGCGCGCCGGCAATATCAAGGAACTACGCGCGCCCGATCCCTACACGGTCGAATACGAACTCAATGAGCCGTTCGCCGACCTGCTGCTGCAACTCACCATGTTCACGACGGCGATCCACAACAAGGAGAGTGTCGAGTCGCTGGGCAAGGATTACGGCACCAAGGCGATCGACGGCACCGGCCCCTGGTGCTTCGAGAGCTGGCAGCCACGCACCGAGATCGTGCTGAAGCGGCACGACGCCTACAAGTGGGGCCCCTCCATGTACGCCAACAAAGGGCCGGTGAAGTTCGAGAAGCTCAGCATCAAGATCGTGCCCGAGGATTCGAGCCGCGTGGCCGCGATGATGGGCGGGCAGTTCGACGTCACGCACCAGATCCCGCTGCAGTTCATCCAGCAGGTCAAGGCGTCGCCCAACCTCAACGTCCAGGAGGCCAAGCCCAACTTCCAGCTGATGTACTACGGCTACAAGACCACGCGTCCGATGGTGGCCGACAAGAGGGTACGCGAGGCGATGAACATCGCCATCAACCGCGCCGACATCACCAAGGGCATCATGCTGGGCAACGCCGAGCCCGCCTATACCTTCATCGATCCCAAGACGCTCGACTTCGCGGAATCGACGAAGAGCATCATCAAGGAGGACGTCGAGCGAGCGAAGAAGCTGCTCGACGAGGCCGGCTGGAAGGTCGGCAGCGATGGCATCCGCGAAAAGGACGGCGTGAAGCTCGCGCCCAAGGTCCTGTTCACGCAGGTCGCCTACTTCCCGCGTGTCTCCGAGGCGATCCAGGGCTACATGCGCAAGATCGGCGTCGACTGGAAGATCGTGGGCTACGATTCGACGATCGCACCAGCCGAGATGGGCAAGCAGGACTTCGAGCTGTGGACGGTCACCTTCCCCTACATCTCGTCCGGCGACCTGCTGAACTTCTACTTCGATTCCAAGAACATGCCGGCGCCCAACCGCATGAACTGGAACGATCCCAAGACCGACGAGTACCTGAAGATGGGTCGCGCCTCGATCACCGACGCCGACCGCGCCAAGTACTACGCACTGGCCCAGCAGCGGGTGACCGAGGAACACCTCTGGATGCCGGTCATGAACATCGCGATGTACACGACCAGCCTGAAGAAGCTGAAGGGCGTGCGGCCGCACATGCTCTACCAGAACACCTTCTACAAGGGCCTGGATTACTCCTTCTGATGGAAAAGCTCCTAGAAGTCCGCGGTCTCCGCACGCACTTCCACACCGACCGCGGCCTCTTTCGCGCGGTCGACGGCATCGACTTCTCCGTCGGTCGCGGCCGCACCGTCGGGCTGGTCGGCGAATCCGGCTGCGGCAAGAGCGTGACCTCGCTCTCCGTCATGGGCCTGGTGGCGAGTCCACCGGGCCAGGTCGAGGCCGATTCGATCCTGTTCGAGGGCCGCAACATCCTCGGCCTCTCGGCCGACGAGCGCCGTCGCCTGCGCGGCGGCAAGATGTCGATGATCTTCCAGGAACCGATGACCTCGCTCAATCCAGTCCACACGATCGGCCAGCAGATCGTCGAGGCGATCCTGGCGCACACACAACTCTCGCCGCAGGCCGCCAAGGCTCGCGCCATAGAAATGCTCGAGCTGGTGCGCATCCCCTCGGCCAAGCAACGGGTCGACGACTATCCGCACCTGCTGTCCGGCGGCATGCGCCAGAGGGTCATGATCGCGATGGCGCTATCCTGCGAGCCCGCGTTGCTGATCGCCGACGAGCCGACGACGGCGCTCGACGTCACCATCCAGGCGCAGATCCTCGACCTGCTGCAGGACCTGCAGCGGCGGCTCGGCATGGCGATGCTGATCATCACCCACGATCTCGGCGTCATCGCCGAGATCGCTGACGAGGTGGTGGTGATGTACGCCGGCAAGATCGTCGAGAGCGCCCCGGTCGATGCCCTGTTCGCCGATCCGCAGCATCCCTACACGATCGGCCTGCTGGGCTCGATCCCGCGCATCGAGGTCGATCGCGAGCGCCTGTCGACCATCGAGGGCTCGGTGCCCAGTCCCAACAACCAGCCCAAGGGCTGCCGCTTCGCGCCACGCTGTCCCTTTGCCGACCCGCGCTGCCACGTCGAGCCGCCGCCATTGCGCGACCTTGGGCCCGAGCATCGCGTCGCCTGCTGGAAGGCGCCCGTCGAACTGGCGAGGGCGGCATGAGCGCCGTGGAAGCAACGCCCGTCCTCCAGGTGGACGGGCTGGTGAAACACTTCCCTGTGAGCCGCGGCCTGATCCGCCGCAAGGTGATCGGCATGGTGCGCGCCGTCGAAGGCGTGAGCTTCGAGATCGCGCGCGGCGAAACGCTGGCGCTGGTGGGCGAATCGGGCTGCGGCAAGTCGACGACCGGCCGCCTGGTGCTGCGCCTGATGGACCCGACCGCTGGCTCGGTGCGCTTCAAGGGCGAGGAGATCGCCACCCTCGACAAGAACTCGCTGCGCCGCCTGCGCCGCCACATGCAGATCATCTTCCAGGACCCCTACGCGTCGCTGAACCCGCGCATGACGGTAGACGAGATCCTGGCCGAGCCGATGGCGGTGCACGACCTCCACACCGAAGCCGAGCGCGGCAAGCGGGTGCGGGAGCTGCTCGACGTGGTTGGCCTGCTGCCCGAGCACGCCAGGCGCTATCCGCACCAGTTCTCCGGCGGCCAGCGCCAGCGCATCGGCATCGCCCGCGCGCTGGCGGTCAATCCCGACCTGATCATCTGCGACGAGCCGGTCTCCGCGCTCGACGTGTCGATCCAGGCGCAGATCGTGAACCTGCTGCAGAACCTGCAGCAACGCTTCGGCCTCTCCTATCTCTTCATTGCCCACGACCTTGCGGTGGTGAAGCACATCAGCGACCGGGTCGCGGTGATGTATCTCGGCCAGCTTGTCGAGATCGCCAGCAAGCGCGATCTCTACGATCGGCCATTGCATCCCTACACGCAGGCGCTGCTGTCGGCGATCCCGCGCCCCGATCCCAGCGTGCGCAAGGAACGCGTGCTGCTGGCCGGCGACGTGCCCAGCCCCTTCGCCCCGCCGCCGGGCTGCCGCTTCCACACGCGCTGCATCCACGCCCAGCCGCGTTGCAAGCAGGAGCAACCCGAGCTGCGCGACGCCGGCAACGGCCATCGCGTGGCCTGCCATTTCTACGAGACGCTGCCGAAGCCAGCAGCCGCCTCTACAGCGAGCTCTTCCCTCGGGAAGCTCCCCGAACGCCTCGCCGCGTTCGAGGCGGCGAAAGCGGCGCGCCAGCCGAACTGAGCACCACGTCGCGCAGCTTCAAAAGTGCGCGCTCGATCTCCGGCTCGGGGGTTCCTGCATAACCCAGGATGAGGCCATGCTGCTGTGCCTTTCCGGCGTAGCAGACGGAGAGTGGCTGGACGATCAGGCCCTCGGTCGCCGCGGCCGCGGTCACGGCGACATCGTCGAAGCGCGGCGCGAGATCGGATGTGGGACTCGCAATCACGTGCATACCGCCGGGATCGGGCGCCACGGTGAGCAGCCCGTCGAGATGCTGCCCGGCGGCCTGCAGCAGCGCTTCGCGGCGGCCGGCATAGAGTTGGCGCGTGCGGCGCAGATGAGTGGCCAAGTGACCTTCGGCGATGAAGCGCGCCAGCGCGCCCTGGCCCAGCAGCGGCGCGCGCACCGAGACGCGGTCCATGATCCGTTCGGTGGCCTCGACCAGCGAAGCCGGCAGGATGAGGAAGCTCAGCCGAAGCGCGGGGAAGAGCAGCTTGGAGAAGCTGCTGAAGTAGGCGACGCGGCCGGCGCGATCGAGCGTGCGCAAGGGCGCCAGCGGCCGGCCGCTGTAGCGATACTCGCCGTCGAAATCGTCCTCGGCGATCCAGCCCTTGGTGCGCTCGGCCCAGTTCAGCAGCTCGAGCCGGCGTTGCAGGCTGAGCACGGTGCCGAGCGGGAAATGATGCGCCGGCGCCACCACCGCGAGGCGTGCTTCAGGTGCGGCGGCTTGTGCTGCCTCCGGCGAGAAGCCCGACGCATCGATGCCGACGGGCACGGCGCGCACGCCCGACGTCGCCAGCGCCTCGCGTACGCCGACGAAGCCCGGCTCCTCGATCCAGGCGGTATCGCCGGCATCGAGCACGACTTCCGCGAACAGCGAGAGGCCGTGGCGGATCCCCGTCGTGACCACGACCGCGGCCGGATCGCAGGTGAAGCCGCGCGCCACGCCGAGATAGGTCGCGATCGCCTCGCGCAGGCCGGCATGGCCGAACGGATGGACGGCGCTCGCCGCCTCGATACCGGGCCGGCGCCATTCGCGCTCCAGCAGCTTGGCCCATAGGGCGAAGGGAAAGGCCTCGCGGTCAGGCTGGCCGGTGGGAAAGGCCAAAGGAGGTCCGGCGGGAACGGGAGATGGTGTCTCGGCCAGCAGGGCCCGCGTCCGGCGCGCGACAGCGGGTTTGGCGACCGTCTGCCCCTGGAGCTGCGTGCCGGTTCGCGGCACGGTCAGCATCTCGTCGGGCAGGTTGGCCGCGACCGACATGGCCGAGCCCGCCTGGCTCACGACGTAGCCTTCGGCGACCAGCTGGTCGAAGGCCAGCACCACTGTGCCACGCGCACAGTCGAAATCCTGGGCCATCTGGCGCGAGGACGGCAGCCGTGTGCCGGGCTTCAGCCGTCCGTCGAGGATGGCGCGCCGCATCTGCTCGCCGATCTGACGATGCAGCGGCTCGGGTGACGAGGGATCTAGCGCCAGGCCAAGCGGCGGGGCGCGGCGGGGGCGTGACGTCAACTGGTCCAGTCTCTTTCCATCAAACTGGCTCTTTCGCCTGATCCGTATCCCGACGATGGTCTTCCCGCAAGCAACCCCATTCCCGGTGCGCCAAAGGTCACGTCATGAGCCCTCCCGATTCTGTCACTCCTCCGTCCGACAGCTATCCCGTCACCAATGTGAACAAGGTGAAGCGCGTCCACGAGCGCGGCCGCTACGACAAGGAAACCGTCCACGCGATCCTGGATGCCGCCCTGGTCTGCCACATCGCCTATGTGATCGACGGCCGTCCCTACTGCACGCCGACCTCCTTCTGGCGCGAGGGCAGCCACCTCTACTGGCACGGCTCGTCGGCCAGCCGCATGATCCGCAGCCAGAAGGAAGGCGTCGACGTCTGCCTCACCGTCACGCATCTCGATGCGCTGGTGATGGCGCGTTCGGGCTTCCATCATTCGGTGAACTACCGCGCCGTCATGGCCTTCGGTAAGGCGCATGTGATCGACGATCCGGAAGAGAAGCTGAAGCTGATGGACCGCTTCATCGACCGCATCTATCCCGGCCGCTCCAAGCTCATTCGCCAGCCGAACAAGCAGGAATTCAAGGCGACGACCATGATCGGCATGGAAATGGAGATGGTGTCGGGCAAGATTCGCGACAAGCATGTCGCGGACGAGGAGGAAGATTACGAGGGCGTCCCCGCCTGGTCGGCGCTGTACCCGGTCACCCAGGTGATCGGCGAGCCGTCGGACTGCGCGCGCCAGCTTCCGGGCCTGACACGGCCGGATGAGATGGCCGACTTCGTTCCCGGCGCGCGCCTCGATGAGGTGATGAGCAAGGCCTACAAGCGGACCTTCGGCGAAGGCTGAGCCGCGCGGCGGCCGGTCGTCTTTTCGGCTTCCGCGACCGCCCACTTCACGAACCGACTTACGCGCTCGTCGCCCGTCAGGGCGGCGGGCCAGCGCACGATATGGGCCTTGCTCGATGGCATGTCCCAGGACGGCGGCAACACGCGCACCAGCCGCCCGTCCTTCAGCGCATCGTGCACCAGCAGCGAGCGCGCCATCACGACGCCCGCGCCCTGCAGCGCCGCGCTGATCGCGGTGTGGATGTTGGCGAAGCGTAGCGCGGCCGCCGGCGGCTTGCCCGCGATGCCCAGCCGCTCGAACCAGACGGGCCATGACCATTCCGCGCCCTGGCCGCGACCGGGCGTTCCCTTGTGCAGCAGCGGCAGTGTCGCCAGCGCCCTGGGGTCACGCAGTGGCTTGCCGCCGGGCAGCAATCCCGGAACACAGACGGGAAAGACCTGCTCCTGGAACAGCAAACGCTGGGTCGACGAGGAGCGTGCCGTCGCCGTGGGCTGCCAGAGGATATGGACGTCGATATCCGGTGCGCGCAGCTCGGCCTCGCTGTCGACGACGGTAAGTTCGACTTCCAGACCAGCATTCGCGGCAGCAAACGCCGGCAGCCGCCGCACCAGCCAGTAGTCGGCGAGCGCAGCGCCGACACCGACCCGGAGCCCGGAAGGCATGGCAACCGCCCGGCACCGCGTGCGCAGATCGGACAGACCATCGAGCAATTCGGTGAGGCCGGTCGCCAGCGCCGTGCCGGCCGGCGTCGCGCTAAGACCGGTGCTCGAGCGATTGAGCAAGGGCGCACCGACATAGGCTTCGAGCCGGCGCAGCCGGTGGCTGACGGCGCTCTGGGTCATGCCGAGTTCGGCCGCCGCAAGGGTCATGCTGCGATGGCGGAGCGCGGTGTCGAAGGCGACCAGCGCGTCGAAGGGCGGGAGTGAGCGCATTTTCCGCATTATGAACCATATTCATGTCGAAGTGAATGCTTGGCGCTCGGGTCGGCGCGCGCGAGGCGGCAACACTGGACGCCATGAAAAGCTTTCGGCGCACGCCTGCCCTTGCCCTCTCCTTCGCGGGCTTCCTCACCCAGCTCGACGTCACTGCCGTCGTGGTCGCCCTGCCGACCATCGGCGGCGATCTCGGCTTCGGCCTCGCCGCCTATGCCTGGACGATGGACGCCTACAGCCTGGCCTTCACCGCCACCTTGCTCGCCTCCGGCGCGCTGGCCGACCGGCACGGACGGCGACGCGCTCTGCTGGCCGGCAATGCGCTGTTCGCCGTGGCCTCCCTCGCCTGCGGTCTGGCGTGGGATGGCCCCAGCCTGTGGGCCGCACGCGTCGCCCAGGGACTGGGCGCGGCGTTTGTGATCACCGGCTCGATCGCGCTGACCGCCAGCGCCTATCCCGATCCGGCGGACCGCGCGCGGGCCTTTGGTCTTGCCGGCATCGTCTCCGGTGCGGCGATGGCAATCGGTCCGACCTTGGGCGGCGCGGTCGCCACCTGGTTCGGCTGGCGCTGGATCTTCCTCGCCAACCTTCCCTTCTGTTTGCTGGCCGCGTGGATCGTGCCGCGGCTCGTGGCCGAGGAGCGCGCCGACAATGCCCGCCTCTTCGATCCTGTGGGCATCGCCCTGCTCACCCTGGCGCTCGGCGTCGCTATCGAGACACTGCTGGCCGGACGCACCGCGATGCACATCGCCCTCGGCACCAGCGCGAGCCTGGTCTGCGCCGTTCTGTTCATCGTGCAGCAAAGACGCCGGCCGCATCCGGTCCTTGATCCCGCGCTGCTGACACAGCCGGCGATGATCGCCGTCTCGTTGCTACTGATCACGGTGTCGATCGGCTACTGGGCGGTGCTGGTCTATCTGCCGTTGTTCCTGACGACGGCCTTCGGCCTCTCCATCGCGCAGGCCGGCGTCGCCATCCTCGCCGCGACGATACCGATGGTTTTCCTACCACCGCTCGCCGGCCGCCTGGCCACGCGCTGGGGATGGCGCACACTCTTCGCCTGCGGACTCGTGACGATCGCCATCGGCGACATCGCTTTGGCGCTGCAGCCGACCTGGATAATGGTGCTCCTCGCCATGGTCGTGATCGCGACAGGCACCGCGCTCGTGCAGTCGCAGCTCTCGGGCGCGGTCGTCACCCTCGCGCCGCCGGCGCAAGCGGGCATGGCCTCGGCGCTCACCATCGTGATGCGCCAGGGCGGCTTCGCGCTCGGGATCGCACTCCTGGGCGCCGCGCTGGGAACGGAACAGGCAGCGAGCGCTTACACTTCAGTGTTCCTGCTTGCAGCCGCTGCGTCCGGAGTGGGTGCCGCAGCGGCATTCCTGCTTCTGCCGGCCGGTGCTACTCGGCCTTGATGCCGGCGGCCTTGATCACCTTTGCCCACTTGTCGGTGGCCTCCGTGAGGATCGCGCCGAATTCCGCCGGCGTGCCACCCATCGGCGTGCCGCCCAGCTCGACAATCCGGGTCTTGATCTTGTCGTTGGCGAGCCCGGCATTCAGTTCCTTGTTCAGCAGGGTGATGATTTCGGCCGGGGTGCCCTTGGGCACGCCAATGCCGGCGAAGCCGCTGGCCTCGTAACCCGGCACGAAGTCGGCCACCGGTGGCACGTCCGGCAGCACCTCGAGACGCGTCTTGGTCGTCACCGCCAGCGCGCGGAGCTTCCCGGCCTTGACCTGCTGGATCGACTCCGACAGCGGCGCGAAGATGACCTGAACGTGGCCGCTGATCAGATCGGCGACCGCGGGCGCACCGCCCTTGTAGGGAACGTGAACCAGATTCACGCCGGTCATCATCTTGAAGAGCTCGCAGGCGATGTTCTGCGGCGTGCCCTGGCCGGCCGATCCGTAGTTGATCTTGCCCGGGTTGGCCTTGGCGTAGGCGATGAGTTCGGGAAGCGTGTTCGCCGGAACCGACGGGTTCACCACGACGAGGTAGGCCAACCGCGCGGAATAGATGACCGGCGCGATGTCGCGCATGAAGTCGAAGCTGAGATTGGAATAGAGCGCGGTGTTGATCGCGTGCGGCGTCACGACCTGCAGCAGCGTGTAGCCATCGGGTGCTGCCTTGGCGACGGTCTCGGTGCCGATGTTGCCGCTGGCGCCGGGCTTGTTCTCGACGATGAACTGCTGGCCGAGACGCTCGGTCAGCCATTCGCCCATCAGTCGCCCCTGGATGTCGGTCGCGCCACCGGCGGGAAAGCCGACGACGATGCGGGCGGTTCGCGATGGATAGGCTTGGGCCCGTGCCATGCCGGGCACGAACGGCAAGGCGGCGGCACCCACAGCGAGATGCGCCAATGAACGACGACGAATTTTCATGATTGTTGCCTCCACGATTTCATTACGACGCGTGTACGCAACGCAACTGGACGCTCGGCGGAGGAAGCCTACATCGGTCCTGTGGGGAGGCGGAAGGGAGCAATGCTCCCGCGGTCACATCGCTGCGCCGCAATATGTATTGCCTCTCCTTTCGCAACGCAGCGAGCGGGCAAACCAAACAAACCTCATGCTGAGGAGCGCTCCCACAGGAGCGCGTCTCGAAGCATGGGCACGAGCATCGCGCCTGCGGCCCACCCTTCGAGACGGCCGCGATGCGGCCTTCTCAGGGTAAGGCAGGTTGGTCAATGTGAAGTGAAGGAGACTTTAAATTCAGAGATAGCCGCCGTGCTTGGGTGGCTCCATCCAGTTGTTGTGGCGGCCGTCCATGGTGCGCACCGGCAGCCGCTCGAGCTCCTCTGGAGTGAGATCGTCGATCGCGGCGACGCTGATCGAGACGAAGGCGCCGCCCAGCTCCTTCACGTCGCCGTCGCCGAAGGCGGTGACGCCGCAATTCCGGCAGAAGCGATGATGGCCCTGGCGCGTCGCGAACTGGTAGTCGCCGAGATCGTCCTTGCCGGACAGGAGGCGGAACGCGTCGGGCTTCACCGAGACGTTCCAGGCGCGCTTCTTCGAGCACATGGTGCAATTGCACCGGCCGGTGCCCTTGTCGAAGTCAATGTCCGCCTCGAAGCGGACCCGACCGCAGTGACACGAGCCGTGATAGGTCTTGATCATCTGCAACCTCCTCGCCGACGCCCCTACAAGAATGGCGGCGGCGGAAGGAGGTTGCCTTAAGAGAACGCCTCGTCCCAGGTGCCGCGCGTCGACGCCTTGGAGTATTCGGTCGAGCGGTTCTCGAAGAAGTTGGTGTGCTCGATGGCGTTCAGCATCTGGTCCATCCAAGGCAGCGGGTTCTTGGCGTCCGCGCGGTAGATGGGCTGCAGGCTGAGCTGAGTCAGGCGACGATCGGCGATGTAGCGGATGTAGCGCTTCACATCGACGGCGGTCATGCCCTCGATGCCGCCCATCTCGAAGGCGAGGTCGATGAAAGCGTCCTCGTGGTCGACGATCGTCGAGCAGGCGACGTAGATCTCGCGCTGCAGCTCCTCGGTCCAGACTTCCGGATTCTCCTGGATGAAGGTGCGGAACAGCTTGATGATCGAGTTGCAGTGCAGCGTCTCGTCGCGCACCGACCAGGTCACGATCTGGCCCATGCCCTTCATCTTGTTGAAGCGCGGGAAATTCATCAGCATGGCGAAGCTGGCGAACAGCTGCAGGCCCTCGGTGAAGGCGCCGAACACGGCCAGCGTCTTGGCGATGTCGGCCTTCGAATCGACGTTGAAGCCCTGCATGTAGTCGTACTTGTCCTTCATCTCCTTGACGGTGAGGAAGACGGAGTACTCGGTCTCGGGCATGCCGATCGTGTCGAGCAGGTGGCTGTAGGCGGCGACATGCACCGTCTCCATCGCCGAGAAAGCGGCCAGCATCATCTGCACTTCGGTCGGCTTGAAGACGCGGGAGTAGTGCCGCATGTAGCAGTTGTTCACCTCGACATCGGCCTGGGTGAAGAAGCGGAAGATCTGCGTCAGCAGGTGGCGCTCGCTGTCGGAGAGCTTGTTGCGCCAGTCCTTCACGTCGTCGGCCAGCGGCACTTCCTCGGGCAGCCAGTGGATGCGCTGCTGCGTCAGCCAGGCATCGTAGGCCCAGGGATAGTGGAACGGCTTGTAGATCGGCTTGGCGTCGAGGAGTGACATGGCGCGAATGTCCAATAGGTCGGGCGAATGAATGGGATCGCTTAAAATGAAATCCCCTGTCTCGTCTCCGGAGCCCCGGAGACGCGACAGGGGACGACGCTAGTTACTGGCAGCTAAGACATTCTTCGTAGTCATTGCTCTGTGCCGGCGGCGTTCCGGTGAACAGAGGAGAGGGAGCATCGGTCTTTGGCGCCGTAAGGGCATGGTCGCCGAGCGGTGCGGCGAGAGCTTCGCCCGCGACGCTCTCGGCGCGCTGGATGGACAGCGAGCGGCAGTAGTAGAGGCTCTTCACGCCGCGCTTCCAGGCCATCATGTGGATCTGGTGCAGGTCGCGCTTGTGCACGTCGGCCGGCAGGAAGAGGTTCAGCGACTGGCTCTGGCAGATATAGGGCGTGCGGTCGGCGGCATGCTCGACCAGCCAGCGCTGGTCGATCTCGAACGCGGTCTTGAACACCGCCTTCTCATGGTCGTCGAGGCAGTCGACGTTGCGCACCGAGCCCTGGTCGGTCGTGATCGCCGTCCAGGTGTCCTCGTCGTTCTTGCCCTTCTGCGCCAGCACCTTCTCGAGGTACGGGTTGCGCACCACGAAGGAGCCGGAGAGGGTCTTGTGGTTGTAGACGTTGGCCGCCGACGGCTCGATGCCGGGCGAGGCGCCGCCGCAGATGATCGAGATCGACGCGGTCGGCGCGATCGCGAGCTTGTTGGAGAAGCGGTCCTGGAAGCCGAAGTCGGCGGCGTCCGGGCACGCGCCGCGCTCCTTGCCGAGCGTCGTCGACGCCTCGTCGCACTGGGCGCGGACATGCTTGAACATCTTCTTGTTCCACACCTTGGCCATGACGGATTCCAGCGGAATGCCGTTGGCCTGCAGGAAGGAGTGGAAGCCCATGACGCCGAGGCCGACCGAGCGCTCGCGCATCGCTGCGTAGGTCGCGCGCGCGAAGTCGGAGCCGGCGGTTTCGATGAAGCTCTGCAGCACGTTGTCGAGGAAACGCATCACGTCCTCGATGAAGTGCGGATGCTCGTGCCACTCGAGATAGGTCTCGAGGTTGAGCGACGACAGGCAGCAGACGGCGGTGCGCTGCTTGCCGTGATGGTCGACGCCGGTCGGCAGCGTGATCTCGCTGCACAGGTTCGAGGTCTTGACCTCGAGGCCCGCAAGCTTGTGATGCTCGGGACGTGCGTTGTTCACGTGGTCGACGAACACCAGGTACGGCTCGCCGGTCTCGACGCGCGCGGTCAGGATGCGGATCCACAGGTGGCGGGCCGAGACGGTACGCTGCACGGCGCCGTCCTTCGGGCTGACCAGCGCCCACTCCTCGTCGTTCTCCACCGCGCGCATGAAGGCGTCGGAGATCAGCAGGCCGTGATGCAGGTTCAGCGCCTTGCGGTTCGGGTCGCCGCCGGTCGGGCGGCGGATCTCGATGAATTCCTCGATCTCGGGATGGTTCACCGGCAGGTAGACGGCGGCCGAGCCGCGGCGCAGCGAGCCCTGGCTGATGGCGAGCGTGAGCGAGTCCATGACGCGGATGAAGGGCACCACGCCCGAGGTCTTGCCGTTCATGCCGACCTTTTCGCCGATCGAACGGAGATTGCCCCAGTAGGAGCCGATTCCGCCGCCGCGCGACGCCAGCCACACGTTCTCGTTCCACAGCCCGACGATGCCCTCGAGGCTGTCATTCGCCTCGTTGAGGAAGCACGAGATCGGCAGGCCGCGCTTGGTCCCCCCATTGCTGAGCACGGGTGTGGCCGGCATGAACCACAGATTGCTGATGTAATCGTAGAGCCGCTGGGCATGGGCGTCGTCGTCGGCATAGGCCGAGGCGACTCGCGCGAACATGTCCTGGTAGCTCTCGCCCGGCAGAAGATACCGGTCGGTCAGAGTGGCCTTGCCGAAGGCCGTCAGGCGGGAATCCCGGGCGGAATCGGTAACAACCCGCGCACCGCTTCGAACTTGAACAACATCAAACACTTGCGGTCCCCTTTTTCTTTTTGTCCACAGTTGTGGATAGAACACTCTGTGGAAGACGCCTACATCTTGGGAGCTATTGGCCGCTCCCCACTATCCATAGATAGTACGCACCGCGCCGACCCTGTCATTGCGAAATTTATTCCCGGTTTGTGAATCTCAAGAATAGGTGCTTAAGCCTCTGAAAAGGCGGGCAAAAAATCGGTTTGAAATTCTGTTTCTTTCGGGGTTTTCGACTCTTCGCAGGTGCAGCATTGAAGGAGAACAAAACGCGCTTTCCCGCGGATTCCGTGGGCCCCGGACAGAAACCGCAGCGAATCGGCTCAACGCCTCCGGGCGAGTCCGCTAAACGCGAGATTCGATAGGCATTCTTGGCTTCGCCAAGAGTCCGTCGTCAGAATGTCACGGTCAGGGGTAACATCCGCCCGAGATTCCCGGAGGAATGCACAAAATATGGCCACCGCTTCGGTGCCGCGAGTCTATGGGCTGGACGCCATTTGCGCCGCCGCCTTGCAGGCCGGCGGCGAGGAATCCGCCCAATTTGCGCGCAGGCTGTTCGGCCGGTTGTCCGACAAGGACCTCGCCGCCGCGCCCGCGGACCAGCGCGCTGCCGCCGCGATCTCGCTGCTGGCCTTCGCGCGCCGCCGCCTGCCCGGCGTCGCCAAGGTCCGCATCTTCAATCCGTCGCTTGCCGACCATGGCTTCGAAAGCCGCCACACGATCGTGCAGATCGTGAACGACGACATGCCGTTCCTGGTCGATTCGATCGCCAACGAATTCAATCGCCGGGAGATCGCCGTCCACCTGCTCGCCCATCCGGTGATGGCGGCGCGTCGCGACCTCGACGGCGACCTGGTGGGCATCGCGCTCGAAGCCGGCGAACGGGCACGGCCCGAATCGATGATGCACATCGAGATCGACCGCCAGGCCGATCCCGTGCTGCTCGACGAGATCGCCGCGGCGCTCACGCGCGTGCTGGCCGAAGTGCGGCTGGCGGTCGACGACTGGCGTGCCATGCGTCGCGCCTGCCTCGACGCCATCTTCGACCTGGCGCCCGGCCGCGCGCCGGGCCTGGCGGAGTACGAAGACTTTCTACGCTGGCTCGAGGCCAACCACTTCACCTTCCTCGGCCATCGCCTCTATCGCTATGTCGAGGATGCGAGCCAGCCGGCCGGCCTGCGCTACGAGCTGGTGCCGGGATCGGCGCTGGGAATCCTGCGCCGCGACGAGGTCCGCCTGTTCGAGCCCGGCGTCGGCAGCGGCGAGGCGATGGCCCGCTTCGCCCTCGGGCCGCACAACATCCTGATCGTGAAGACCGATCGGCAATCGCTGGTCCATCGCACGGGCGCGATGGACTGCGTGATCGTGAAGACCTGCGACGCCGACGGACGGGTCACCGGCGAGCATCGCCTTGTCGGCCTGTTCACCTCCGCGGCCTATCACGCCGCGGTGCACGACGTGCCGCTGCTGCGCGGCCGGGTCGAGACGCTGCTGCGCCGCTCGGGCTCCGACCGCCATGGCCATGACGGCAAGGCGCTGCTGGCGATCCTCGATTCCTATCCGCGCGACGAGCTGTTCCAGATCGACGAGGACACGCTCTACGATCATGCGCTGGGCATCCTGCAGCTTCAGGAGAGAAGGCGCGTCGCACTGTTCTCGCGCCTCGACACGGTCGGCCGCTTCGCCACCGCCCTGGTGTACGTGCCGCGCGAACGCTTCGATGCCGCCCTCTCCGATCGCTTCGCCGCGATCCTGGCGAAGGCCTGGAACGGCGAGGTGACGTCGGTGGCGACGTCGGTCGGCAGCGATTCCGCGCTGGTCCAGTCGCTCTATACGCTGAAGCTGCGCGCGCCCGAGCAGGCTGGCCCCGATCTCGCCGCGCTCGAACGCGACCTGATCGACGCGGCGACCTCGTGGAACGACCGGCTGCGCGCCGCGCTGCAGGCGAAGCTCGGCGAAGCCGAGGGCCGCGCGGCCTCGCGACGCTGGCGCGACTGGTTCCCGCCGATCTACCGCGAGAGCTTCGGCGCGGAACAGGCGCTGGCCGACATCGGGAAACTGCAGACCTTCGTGGATGGCGCCGGGTTCGGCGTGCAGGTCAGCCGCCGCGCCGGCATGCCGCCGCACCGTTTCGCGCTTCGCCTCTATCACCCGCGCAAGCCCATCGCCCTGTCCGACATCCTGCCGCTCGCGGAGAATCTCGGCCTGCGCGTCATCAGCGAAGCGCCCTTCCTGCTGCGCCGGGAGGGCGGCGACGACCAGACACATGGCGTTGCGATGCAGGTGCTGCGGGTCGAGACGGCGGACAAGTCGCCAGTCGATCTCGACGCGGCAGGCCCCCGCTTCATCGAAGCGCTGGAGAAGCTGCGCGCGGGCACATTCGAGAATGACGGGCTGAACGGCCTGGTCCTCGGCGCCGGCCTCGCCTGGCGCGAGATCGCCATCGTGCGCGCCTATGCGAAGTATCTGCGTCAGGCCGGCATCCCGTTCAGCCAGACCTATATGGAGCGCGCGCTGGCGGCCTACCCGAAGGTCGCGCGCCGGCTGGTCGACCTGTTCGTCGCCCGCTTCGATCCGGCGCTGGGCGACGCGACGTCCGAGGAACGTGCCGCGAAAGTCGCGGCGATCGAGACGGACTTCGCCTCTGCTCTCGAAGCCGTCACCACGCTCGACGAGGACCGCATCCTGCGGCGCTTCCACAACGCGGTGCTCTACACCTTGCGCACCAACTACTGGCAGGCCGGCGGCACGAAGGACTGGATCTCCTTCAAGATCGACAGCCGCGCCATCGACGAGTTACCGGCGCCGCGGCCGCTGGTCGAGATCTTCGTCTACAGCCCGCGCATGGAGGGCATCCATCTGCGCGGCGGCCGGGTCGCGCGCGGGGGCATCCGCTGGTCCGACCGGCGCGAGGATTTCCGCACCGAGATCCTGGGCCTCATGAAGACCCAGATGGTGAAGAACGCGGTCATCGTGCCCGTAGGCTCCAAGGGCGGCTTCTATGTGAAGCAGCCGCCGGTCGGTGGAACACGCGAGCAGGCCCAGGCCGAAGGCATCGCCTGCTACCAGACGCTGATCCGCGGCCTGCTCGACATCACCGACAACTACTCAGGCGGGGGCATCGTGCCGCCCGCCGACGTGGTGCGCCACGACGGCGACGATCCCTATCTCGTGGTCGCGGCCGACAAGGGCACCGCCACCTTCTCCGACATCGCCAATGCGCTGGCGCGCGACTACGGCTTCTGGCTCGACGACGCCTTCGCGTCGGGCGGCTCGGCGGGCTACGACCACAAGAAGATGGGCATCACCGCGCGCGGTGCGTGGGAATCGGTGAGGCGTCACTTCCGCGAACTGGGCCAGGACATCCAGGAGACGCCGTTCACGGTGGCCGGCGTCGGCGACATGTCGGGCGACGTGTTCGGCAACGGCATGCTGCTGTCGCCGCACATCAAGCTGGTGGCAGCCTTCGACCATCGCCACATCTTCATCGATCCCACGCCCGATCCCGCGACCAGCCTTGCCGAGCGGCAACGGCTGTTCGCTCTGCCGCGCTCCTCGTGGATGGAATACGACAAGAGCCTGCTGTCGGCGGGCGGCGCGATCTTCGACCGCGCGGCCAAGTCGGTGGCGCTGTCGCCCGAGGCCTGCGCGATTCTGGGCGTCGACAAGCCCACCATGGCGCCGCTCGATCTCTTGCGCGCTATCCTGACGGCGCCGGTCGACCTGCTCTATTTCGGCGGCATCGGCACCTATGTGAAGGCATCGAGCGAGACCAACGCCGATGCCGGCGACCGCACCAACGATCCGGTGCGCGTCGACGCCGCGCAGCTGCGCGCGCGCGTGATCGGCGAGGGCGCCAATCTCGGCTTCACCCAGCGCGGCCGGGTGGAGGCGGCGCTGGCGGGGCGCAAGATCAACACCGACGCGCTCGACAATTCGGCGGGCGTCGACACGTCCGACCACGAGGTGAACATCAAGATCGCGACCGGCGGCGCCATCGCCACCGGCGCGCTGCAGGCCGAGGCCCGCGATCCGCTGCTCTTCTCCATGACCGACGAAGTCGGGGCGCTGGTGCTGCGCAACAACTACCAGCAGAGCCAGGCCGTCAGCGTCGTCGAGGGCCAGGCGGCCGAGGAGCACGACCGGCTCGAGCGCTTCATGCGCGCGCTGGAACGCAAGGGCCGGCTCGACCGCGCCGTCGAGTTCCTGCCCGATTCCGCCGCGATGCGCGTGCGCGCCCAGAACCGCCAGCCGCTGACGCGGCCTGAGCTTTCGGTGCTGCTGGCCTATGCCAAGATCGACCTCAACGAGGAGATCCTGGCCTCCGACCTGCCCGACGATCCGCGCCTCGAAGAGGAACTGCTGCGCTACTTCCCGGCGGCGCTGCAGGAGACCTATCCGGCGGCGCTCAAGGGCCATCGCCTGCGTCGCGAGATCACGACGCTGCAGGTCGTGAACTCGCTGGTCAACCGCTGCGGCCCGACCTTCGTGCACACGGTTGCGCAGCGGACCGGCGCAACCGGCGCCACCATCGCCCAGGCCTTTACCGTCGTGCGCGATGCCTGGAAGCTGCGTGAGCTCTGGGCTGACATCGAGGCGCTCGATCCCGCGCTCAAGGCGGCGGCGCAGACACGCATGCTGATCGCCTCGCAGCGCTTCGTGCTACGCGGCGTGCAATGGACCCTGCGCCGCCTGCCGCAGCCGCTCGATACGACGGCCGCGACGACCCAGCTTGGCCGCGCCGTCGCCGAGCTGGGCGACCTGCCCGCCGATCTGATCGGCGAGGCCGAGGGCGCGGCCTTGGGCGAACGCTCGGCCGCGCTCGAAGCGATGGGCGCGCCGCCTGATCTCGCGCGCCGGGCCGCTGCGCTCGAAACCCTCTCCGCCGCCGGCGATCTCGCCCTCGCGGCCGAAGCCAACAATTGCTCGATCGGCAGCACCGCGCGGCTCTACTTCAGATTGGGCGAGCGGCTGTCGCTCGCGCTGCTGGCCAATGCCGCGCAGAAGCTGCCGCGCGAAGGCCTCTGGCCTTCACAGGCCGCCCTGGCGATGCAGGATGAGCTGGCCGCGCTCCACGCCGACCTGCTGCGCTCGGCCCTGCGCGCGGGTGGTGGCAACGACTGCGACCCCGACTCGGCGCTGGCCGCGTGGAGCGAACCGCGCAAGCTCGCGCTGGAGCGCGTGGACCGGCTGCTGAAGGAGGACCTCGCCTCCGCCGGCGCCATCGACCTCGCGATGCTGTCGGTCGCTACCGCGGAGTTGCGGACACTGGTCTAGCGACGGGGAGACGCCAGCGGCCGGTCGGGGAGCGTGTAGAGCGCCTCGACGAGCCGGCGCAGGTTGGCCTGCACGGCGCGCTCGTTGGCGAGGACCAGCCGTGTATTGTTGTCGATCGCGTCGTCCAGGGTCGCGGTGCCGGGCGTCGCGAGCGTGGCGTCGTAGACGCCCCTGCCCGTGGCCGTGTCGGTGAGCCGGTAGGCGACGACGGCCTCGACGGTCATGCCATAGCCGGCAAAGGGCTTCTCGAGCTTCAGCAGCGTGGCATCGAGCCGGAAGCGGCCACTTTCGATGCCACCGAGACCCGCATTGGCGAGCGTGCTCACCAGCGCCGTCTGGAACTGGCCGTTGTCGATCGTCGCGGTCCAGGGCGAGGAAGGACCGGGCCCACCGCTGACCGATCCGACGGCGATGGCTTGGCGATAGGCCGGCGCGGGGCCGGGCGGGAGACCCGTCAGGACGGGCACCATCGAAGAAGGCTGCACGGGCGCAGGAGTACAGCCGCACAGCAGCGCAAGGGCGAGGATCGGAGCGGAAGCACGCATGGTCGTCTCTCTCAGAGCCCTTTGAGGAAGTCGATCAGCAGGCGGTTCACCTCGGCCGCCCGCTCCTGCTGCACCCAGTGGCCGGCGCCCTCGAGGATATGGCTGCCACGCAGGCCCGGCAGCGTCTTCGGATAGGCTTCGAGCTGGCTCTTGGCTGCCGGGAAGCGCAGCACGCCGTCGCGGCTGCCGGCAATGAATTGCGAGGGCTGGCGGATCGGCTGGCCGCGCCAGGGGCCGCTCAGTTCCCAGTTGCGCCGCAGGTTGCGATACCAGTTGAGGCCGCCGCGGAAACCGGCGCGCGCGAACTCGGCCGTGTAGTAGTCGAGGTCGGCGTCGCTCAGCCAGGCTGGCAGCGTTTCGGGATCGACTGTGTTGGCCAGCAGAGTGCCGCCCGTGAGGCGGCCGAAGCCCTTGTCCTTCTCCCTCATCTCGCCGCCGGCCGTGAAGTAGAGCTTGCGCAGGGCGCCGCGAATGTCTTGCTGCAGCTCGGCCTCGGCGACTCCGGGCTTCTGGAAATACTGCAGGTAGAAGTTGTCGATGCCGAGCTTCTCCAGCGACGACAGGATGTCGGCATAGCCCGGCGGCGCATAGGGCACGCTCATCGCACAGACGGCCGTGAAGAGATCGGGCCGCCAGAGGGCGGCATGCCACGCGACGGGCGCACCCCAGTCGTGGCCGACGATCACCGCCTTGGTTTCGCCCAGCGCCTTCACCAGCTCGGCCATGTCGCCCACGAGATGGAAGAGCGTGTACTGGTCGATCGGCTCGGGCGACTGCGTGCCGCCATAGCCGCGCATGTCGGGCGCGACGGCACGAAAGCCGGCTGTACTCACCGCCTGGAGCTGGTGACGCCACGAATACCAGCTCTCCGGCCAGCCGTGACAGAAGAGGATGAGAGGTCCCGTACCGGCTTCGGCGTAGCGCATGTGAATGGTGTTGGCCGTCGTCGTCTTCAGCGTGACGCCCGGCACCGGCGAGTTGGTCATTCAGGTTTCCTCCGCGGAAGTCACCCTAGCCTGCTGCGTTACCCGCGCAAGTGAACCGGCCGTGACAGGCGCGCGCGCACCGAGGCGCGCGAGCCGAACAACAGCGACAGCAAAAAGAATGAACTGGCAAACAGCACGATCACCGGGCCCGACGGCAGGCCAGCATGGAACGACACGAGAAGACCGACCGCCGCCGACGCGAACGCCATCGGCGCGGCGACCAGGCTCATCGACCAGACCTCGCGTGCCCAGAAGGAAGAGGCGACGGCCGGCAACAGGATGAGGCCGAGCGCCATCAAGGTGCCCAGCGCCTGGAAACCCGCCACCATGTTCAGCACGGCAAGCGACAGGAAGAGATAGTGGTAGAGCGAGCCGCGCACGCCCATCGCCGCCAGGAAGCCCGGATTGAAGCACTCGACGACCAGCGGGCGATAGATCGCGGCGAGGCCGACCAGGGTCAGCGTCGCCGTCGACACGACGAGCACCAGCGCCGCCTCGTCGACGGCGAGGATCGCGCCGAACAGGATGTTCATGAGATCGACTGCCGAGCCGCGCAACGAGACGATGAGCACGCCCAGCGCCATCGCCGTCAGATAGGCGGCCGCGAAGCTCGCATCCTCGCGCATGCTGGAGAAGCGCGCGATGACGCCCGACAGCAGCGCCGTGGCAACGCCGGCGATGAAGCCGCCGAGGCTCATCGCGGGCAATGAGAGACCGCCGATCAGGAAACCCATCGCCGCGCCGGGCAGCAGCGAATGCGCCAGTGCGTCACCCATCAGGCTCATGCGGCGCAGGATCAGGAACACGCCGATCGCCGAGCCGCCGATCGACAGAGCGAGGCTCGCGACGAGGGCGCGGCGCATGAAGCCGAAATCGGCGAAGGGCGCGATCACATACTCGTAGACCATGACGCGATGCCTGCGATCAGGCGCTGAGCCGCATCGGCACATCGCAGGCGCCGGCATGGTCGTCCCAGGCCTCGGCCATGGCGCGGGCGCGCAGCAGGTTCTCCGACGAGAGCACGCGCGCGGTCGGACCGGCATCGACCAGCTCGCGCGCCAGCAGCAGCGCATGCGGGAAGTCGCGGCGGACCTGGTCGAAATCGTGCAGCACCGCGACGACGGTGCGCTTCTCCTCGCGCCAGCGGCGGATCACGGCCATCAGGTCGGCCACGGTCTTGCTGTCGATGGCGGCGAACGGCTCGTCGAGGAGTACGAGATCGGCGTCCTGCAGAAGCAGGCGCGCGAACAGCACGCGCTGGAACTGGCCCACCGACAGCGTGTCGATCGGCCGGCGCTCGAAGCCCGAGAGCCCGACCGCCTCGATGGCGTGCTGGGCATCGTGCAGGTCGACCGGCTTGGCAGCCCCGAAGCCGCCGAAGCGCGACCAGCGGCCGAGCAGAACGGTGTCGAGCACCGAGATGGGGAAGGAACGGTCGATCTCGGCCTGCTGCGGCAGGTAGGCGATGCGCCTGGCCGTGCATTCGATGCGACCCTCGATCCTCGGCGCCAGGCCGAGCATTGCCTTCAGCAAGGTACTCTTGCCCGCGCCGTTGGGGCCGACGATGGCCGTGATCTCGCCGGCCGGGATCTCGGCCGACACGTGATGGACCGCCGGATGACGGTCGTAGCTCACGGTCAGGTCGGTGAGGCGCAACGCGGCAGTCATGGTGACCTACAGCGCCCACCAGGCACAGAGCCACAGCATCGCCGAGAGGCCCAGGGCGGCCGCAATACGGGCCGGGGCGCTCATCGCGAGCAAGGTCGTGCCGGGAGAGATCGGTCGGTGCATGTAAATAGATTGTTATAATATTACCTTGCCAGAGTCCATATGCACGGCGCCCGATGCACGACATTCGGCCGACGTCACCGAGCAGTGAGCGCCGAGTGACCGATTGTTGATTGGCAGGCCGGGGGTGGCGCGCGCATCTTGTCGCCCATGTCGATACTCCCCCTTCCCGGCCGCCGGTCGTTCCTGATCGGCGCCGCGGCCGTCGCGGCTAGCCTGTCGCAACAGGCCTCCGCCCGGCCGACCGGCGAGGGGCCGTGGGCGGTCGAACTCTTCACGTCGCAGGGCTGCAGTTCCTGCCCGCCGGCCGACGCGCTTCTCGGGCGCCTGTCGATGCGGCCCGACATCGTCGCCCTCGCCTTCCATGTCGACTATTGGGACTATATCGGCTGGAAGGATCCGTTCGCCTCGCGTGAAACGACGGAACGCCAGCGTGCCTATGCGCGCGTGCTGAAGCAGCGTTACGTCTATACACCAGAGATGGTGGTCGACGGCATCGGTCACGACACCGGCCGTGAGCTCACCCCGATCGAAGCCCTGCTGACCAAGGCGCAGGTCAAGTCACCCAAGCGCGCGACGCCTGAACTTTCACGGAGCGTCGGCAGTCCGCTCACCATCAAGCTGGCCGCCTTCCCGCTCGAGGGCCGCATAGCGGACGTAACGCTCGCGATTTACGACCGGCGGCATACGACCCCGGTGAAGAGCGGCGAGAACCAGGGCCGCATGATCGAGAACTTCAACATCGTGCGGCAGCTCGAACTCGTCGACCGCTGGGACGGCGCGGCGAAGAGCTGGACAATTCCCGGCGATCGCATTGGCCCCACACAAGGTATGGCCGTGCTGGTGCAACATGCCGACCACGGCCCGATGATCGGCTGCAACAAGCTGGAACCCGCCTACTCAGGCTGATTGCTCGCCTTGCTTCCGCCGCGGCCGCGCGCGAAGGTGCGGCCATGTCGCTCTCCGGCGCCTCCGGCCGCCTGACCGCCGTCCTCGGTCCCACCAACACCGGCAAGACCTACCTCGCGATCGAGCGCATGCTCGGCCACGACTCGGGCATGATCGGTTTCCCGCTGCGGCTGCTGGCGCGCGAGAATTACGACCGCATCGTCAAGCTGAAGGGCGCCGCCCAGGTCGCGCTGATCACCGGCGAGGAGAAGATCGCGCCTGCCAGTGCGCGATACTTCGTCTGCACCGTCGAATCGATGCCAGTCGACCGGCCGGTTTCCTTCCTCGCCGTCGACGAAGTGCAGATGGCGTCCGATCCCGAGCGCGGCCATTTCTTCACCGACCGGCTGCTGCATGCGCGCGGCATGAATGAAACCATGCTGCTGGGCGCCGACACGATCCGTCCGGTGCTGAACCGACTGCTGCCCGACATCGACGTGGTGGCGCGGCCGCGCTTCTCCAGCCTCACCTATGTCGGATCGAAAAAGGCGACGCGCCTGCCGCGCCGCTCCGCGGTCGTCGGCTTCTCGGCCAATGAAGTCTACGAGATCGCCGAACTGATCCGCCGCCAGCGCGGCGGCACGGCCGTCGTCATGGGCGCGATGAGTCCGCGCACGCGCAACGCGCAAGTCGAGATGTTCCAGTCGGGCGAGGTCGACTACCTCGTGGCGACCGACGCGATCGGCATGGGACTCAACATGGATGTGAACCATGTGTGGTTCGCATCATTGCGTAAATATGACGGTCGCAGCTCCCGCCCGCTGCGCACCGGCGAGCTGGCACAGATCGCCGGACGCGCCGGACGCCACATGAACGATGGCACGTTCGGCACGACCGCGGGCGTGAGCGGGCTCGATCCCGACGTGGTGGAAGCGATCGAGAATCATCGCTTCGATCCGCTGCGCGACCTGCAGTGGCGCAACAGCGAACTCGACTTCCGCTCGGTGCAGACGCTGGTCGGCTCATTGAACGCCGGTCCTCCGCATGCCGCGCTCCAGCGGGTCCGCGAGCAGGACGATCAGCTCGCTCTGCAGACTCTGGCCGTGCACTCGACGTTTTTACCGCGCCTGCATTCGCCCAAGCGGGTGAAGCTTTTGTGGGAAGTCTGCCAGGTCCCCGACTTCCGCAAGACGATGACGGAAGAGCATACGACCCTGCTCGGCCAGATCTTCGAGCATCTGACCCAGGGCGGCGAAAGACTGCCCGAGGACTGGATCGACAGTCATGTGAAGCGCCTGGAGCGGTTCGACGGCGACATCGACACTTTGATGACACGCATCGCGCATGTCCGGACCTGGACCTATATTTCGCATCGGCCCGACTGGATTCAGCGCGCAAGCCATTGGCAGGAGCGCGCGCGTGCCATAGAGGACCGGCTTTCCGACGTTTTGCATCAACGTCTCACGCAACGGTTTGTCGATAGACGCGCGGCGTTGCTTGTACGAAGATTGCGCGATGAGGGTGAAATGAATTCGACAGTCGCCGCTGCAGGCGAAGTCATCGTTGAAGGCGAGCATCTCGGACGCATCGAGGGCTTCCGTTTTGTGCCGGATGCAACCGAAGGACAGACCGACCAGAAGGCGGTGCTGAGCGCGGCGCTGCGCGCCTTGCGCCAGGACCTGCCCGATCGCCTGCAGGCCTTCGTGAACAGTCCGGACGGCGAAATCGTTTTCGACGGCCAGCTCCGCGTCTGCTGGGGCGGCGGTCCCGTCGCGCGGCTGTTGCCGTCGGGCGACGTGCTGGCACCGAAGGTCGAGGCCATCGCCTCCGATCTGCTCGAAGGTCCGCAGCGTGAGGAAGTGCGCAAGCGCGCCGCGACCTGGGTCGAGACGCGCATTCGCCTCGGCCTCAGCGAACTGATGGACGCGCGCGCCACCGCCGAACTGCCGGCCGGCGCACGCGGCGTCATCTTCCAGCTCTGCGAGGGCCTCGGCGTCCTGCCGCGCCGCCCGGTCGAGGAACAGCTCGCCCAGCTCAGCGAAGAGGACCGCAAGGCACTGGCGCGTCTCGGCGTCCGCGTCGGCGTCTTCTCGCTCTACTTCCCCAGCATGCTGAAGCCGGTGCCGATCCGCCTGCGCGCCGGCCTCTGGATGATCGCCCGGAACCGCGAGACGATCCCGACCCTGCCGGCCGAAGGCCGCACGTCGATGGACCTGCCGCGCGACGCTGAGCGCGATTTCTACGCCGCCATCGGCTACTTGCCGCTGGGCGACCACGCGATCCGCGCCGACATGGTCGAGCGTCTGGCCGCCATGGCCCGCGCCGCCGTGCGCGAGAGCCGCGAAGCCTCGCGCCGCTCGCAGCAGCAGGAGGAAAAGCCGGCGAGGAAGCCCGTCGCCGCCGCGACCGCCGCGGCACCCGAGATCCCCGCGCCGGCAACGTCCGAGGAAATCAGCGAATGGGCGATCGTCGCCGCCGCCTTCGGCGAGGATGAACCGGCGCCCACGCCCGAACCGGCCGTCCCGCCGGAAGCCGTCGCTTCCGAGCCTGTCGCCGCAGACGAGCCAGTCGCCGAGCCACCCGCCGAACCTGCAGCAGAGCCCGCCGCCGAGGCGCCTGCCGAGGCAGCACCTGTCGCCGAAACGGTCGTGACCGAGGAAGCCGCCGCCGAGCCGCCGGCCGTCGAAGCCGCGATGGAAGCGGTGCCGGCGGAAGACACGGTCGCGCCTACCGAAGCCGCGGCACCACAGGAAGACGCCAAGCCGGCGAAGAAGGAACCGCGGCCGTTGCCGCCGGGCTGGTTCCGCGCCACGCCGCAGATGATGTCGCTGGTCGGCTGCTCCGAGCCCGAAATGGCCAATGTGCTGCGCGGCCTCGGCTACCGCGTGCATCCGCCGTCGGAAGAGAACGGACCGCTCTACGCTTTCTCGATCAAGCCGCGCTTCGTGCGCGAGCGCGAGGAGCAGCGCGATCGGCAGCGCCAGCAGCAGCGCGAGCAACGGGAACAGCGCGACCAGCGTCGCCGCGACCGGCCGGAACGGCCGAACGAGCGTCAGTTCTTTGCCGATACGCCGCGTCCGCCGCGCGGCAGGGACGACGGTCCGCGCAGTGGACCGCGCCCCGGAGGAGGAGGCCAGCGTACTGATGGTCCGCGTTCCGAGGGACCGAAGTCGGAGGGCAACAGGGACGGTCGTCCGCCGCAGGAAAACCGCGGTCGCGACGACCGGCGCGGCCCGCGTCCGCCTCGGCGCGACAGCGGCGGTCCGGCCCTGCGCCTCTACGCCACGACGGAGACCAAGGGCGATGCGGCGGCCGATTCGCCGTTCGCCAAGCTGCTCGAACTCAAGCTCGGTGGAAAGAAGTAACCACCCGTGACGTGCTGACGCCCGATGCGGCTCGACAAGTGGCTCTGGCATGCGCGCTTCTTCAAGACCCGCACGCTGGCCGCCCGCTACGTCGAGAAATCGCGCTGCAGGATCGACGGACGCGTCGTCGAGAAGCCGCATGCGACCGTCGCGCCGGGCATGGTACTCACCTTTGCGCTCGGTCCTCACGTGAAGGTCGTGCGCGTCGTGGCGCTCGGCGAGCGACGCGGCCCGGCGCCGGAAGCGCGCACGTTGTATGAGGAGATCGACTCGCCTTGAAGAGGGCCGCTAGAGTGCGGCCATTCCGTCACATGCCTTGCGTCACCGGAGTTCGCGCGTTAAGCAGCCGCCGCTCGTTTCTGGAGCCTTTATGACCTATGTCGTTACTGAAGCTTGCATCAAGTGCAAGTTCATGGATTGCGTTGAAGTGTGCCCCGTGGATTGCTTCTACGAGGGCGAGAACATGCTGGTCATCAATCCGGACGAGTGCATCGACTGCGGCGTGTGCGAACCCGAGTGCCCGCCCAACGCCATCCTGCCCGACACCGAGAAGGGCCTGGAGAAGTGGCTGGAGCTGAACCGCAGCCTGTCGGTTTCATGGCCGAACATCACCCGCAAGGGTGAGGCGCCCGCCGACGCGGAAGAGTTCCGCGACGAAAAGGACAAGTTCGAGAAGTATTTCAGCGACAAGCCTGCGGCGCGCTAGATTTCACGCCCGCAAGGCCTTAATTGTACCTTTTGCAATAGCCATGCAGTTTCTGCATGGCTCGACCGTTGCTGAAATGCAACATAAAACGCGACTCCGCCCCGGATTTCTGCTATAGAGTTATGGCTGGAAGCGGTCCAATGCTGGTCCGCCGCTGGCTCGGTGTCCGTGTCGGTATCCGATAGAAACTTACCGATGCTTGGGACGCCGGGCCGAATACGCAGGGGAGCGTATGCGGTGGGTCGCGGTATCGCAGAAAGCGGGGCTGTTGTGAAGGGACTCGAGGACATGACCAAGCCGAAAAAGTCGGCGCCCGCCAAGCCGAAGGAATATGCCTTCGAGAAGGGCGATTTCGTTGTGTACCCGACGCATGGCGTCGGCCGCGTAATCGATATCGAGGCGAAGGAGATCGCGGGTCACAAGCTCGACCTGTTCGTCATCTCGTTCGAGCAGGAGCGCATGATGCTGCGCGTTCCGGTGGCCAAGGCGAAGATCTCGGGCCTGCGCAAGCTCAGCTCGCGCAAGATCATGGAAAGCGCCCTGGTGACCCTGAAGGGCCGCAGCCGCGTCAGCCGCGCCATGTGGAACCGCCGCGCCCAGGAATACGAAGCCAAGATCAACTCCGGCGACCCGGTGTCGATCGCCGAAGTTGTGCGCGACCTGCATCGCAATGCCGGCCAGCCCGACCAATCCTACAGCGAACGCCAGATCTACGAAGCGGCGCTGGACCGGCTGGCGCGCGAGCTCGCCGCCGTCGAGCGGATCGACAAGGACCTCGCGACCCAAAAGCTCAACAGCGTTCTGCAGAAGGTCGCCTAGGCGGTTCTGTCACGGAATGAGATAAAAGGCGGCCGACACTCTCGTCGCGCCGCCTTTTTCATGTCCGTCTTTTGAGCCCCACCGCTGATTCATGACCAAAGTCGCCTCGATCGCCCGCCTGCGTGACGGCGGTACCACCTGGGCGCTGGGCGCCCTGAAGGGCGACGACGGTGCGCTGGAGCGGCTGGGCAACGCGCTGATGCAGCGCTGGCAGCCCGGCGACCGGCTGGTCGTGCTGGGCAACATGCTGGGCGCCGCCGGCAACACGCCGCGCGCCATCGACCTCATGCTGCTCCTGCGGCGCCGCCTGCTGGCCAGGCCCGGCGCTGAGGTCGAGGATTTCGTCTTCCTGCGCGGGCCGCAGGAGGAGATCTGGCACAAGGTGCTGCAGCTCCAGTTCGCCCTGGCGCCGCTCGACGTCCTCGACTGGATGCTGTCGCGCGGGCTGGACGCCATCATCGAGGCCTATGGTTATTCGATCGCCGAGGGCCGCATTGCCAGCCGCAACGGCTCGCTCGCCATCGCCCGCTGGACCTCGGGCCTGCGCGAGCGCCAGGCCGCCCGGCCCGGCCACGGCGATCTCCTGAACGCTCTGTCGCGCGCGGCGCTCAGCGCCGACGGCCGTCTCGTCTTCGCCGCCACCGGCGTCGATCCCGGCCGCCCGCTCGACGGGCAGGCCGACGCCTTCTGGTGGAGCACCCAGACCGACACGGCGCTCGACGAGGCGCTGGGCAAGGCCGGCGACGGCGGCTGGCCCGCCATCGATCGGGTCGTGCGCGGCACCGGCCCGTCGAAGAACGTCGCGCAGGACGCGGGACGCGTGCTGACCGTCACGCGGGGCACGCCGGCGCTGGTCGCCCTCGATGCCGACGGCGCGGTGCTGGAGCGGATCGAGCCCTAGGGCTGGACGATCTTGATCTGCGCCCGACTGCCAAGATCGGCCGGCACCTGCGCCGCGTTGAGCACCAGCAGGCGTTCCATCTTGAGATCGGGATAGGGCATGCGGGCCGCGAGCTGCGCCGGCGTCGATCCTGCGGGCGAGACGATGCGCAGCCGGTAGGGTTGCAGCGAAGCGGCCTCGGCCGGGGTGAGGATACGGAACGTCCGTGCAGCGCCGACCATCGAGTCGATCTGCCGGTCCTGGTCGGCGCCTTCGCTCACCAGGGCAAAATTGCACACCCGGTCGCCCGTCCGAATGACGACGTAGCGCGCCTGGCCGAGGCCGGTGTCGGAGCCGCGCGGCCGGGCGCCCATCGCCGCCTCGTTGCCGTTGATATCCATCGCCTGGATGTTGGTAGGCGTGGGCTTCAGCTTGTTGCGCATCCAGTCGTCGAGCGGGCCCGTCACCGGCGTGGGCAGGCAGGAGAACAACATCAGCGAACGGTCGCGATTGACCGCCAGCACGCCGTCGCTGTCGTTGAACAGCCGGAACCCGGGCGGGGCGGTGAAGGTGAGGCGCAGCGTCGGATGGAGGAACGAGCGGCCGCGGATGAAGCCTTCGCTCGGCGGATCGTCGACCGACATGCCGTCGATGGCCGCGAAGTAGCCCTTCTCGTTCGATTCGCCCGGCGCGTTGGCGAGCGGCAGGGAAGCAATCGCCGTCGTACGTTCGATCGGCACGGGATGGGTCGACGCCGCGCTGGGCCGGTCGCCGATGTCGGGCGCCTCACCCATGATCTGCGCCTCGAGCGCGCTCTGGCGGCGCAGCCGGTCGATCAGGGCGGCCATCGCATCGCCGCGATACCCCGCCTTGACGATGTAGCCGAGGGCCAGCCGGTCGGCTTCGAACTCCTGTTCGCGCGAGTAGCGCCGCAGCGCGAGCAGCCCGTCCTGCGCCACAGCGCGGCCGACGGTGACCGAGCCGCTGGTGGTGGCGGCCGCGACCGCCGCATCGAGCACGCCCTGCCGGACGCGCGCGCGCTGCGCGGCATGGCGTTGCACCAGATGGCCGAGTTCGTGACCGATCGCGGCCGCCAGCTCGGCCTCGTTCTCGAGTAGCGCCAGCAATCCACGCGTGACGAAGACGTAGGACTGCACCGCATGCGCATTGGCGACCGGCGAATCCAGCACGACGAAGCGGAAGCCGCCGACGCCCGCCGCCGCGACCACGCGCTGGCCCACGCGGTCGACATAGGCCTGGAGGGCGGCGTCCTGATCGGCCGGGCCGACGAGCTTCTCGATCTCGCGCGGCACGACGATGGTTCCGCGTCCGGTCGCCGCAGCCGAGGTCGATGTGAGCGGCGGCGCTCCGGCCGGGGCACAGGCCCCGACACTGGCCACGACACCGGCCAACAACGCGACCAGCGCCAGAATACGGCGAATTTCCACGGATCCTCCTCGCACGCTGCGACCTTAGACGCTCGATGGACGGCGCGGCAATCACCCGCAAGGCTGGCACGAGAGCCGCTGCTATGGCAGTGATGTCACAAGGACAATCGCATGCCGCGTTCAGAGACTCCGCTCCGTTCCGACCTGTTCCCCGAGATATCGCCCTATGCCAGCGGCATGCTGGCGGTCGATGGTCGGCACACGATCTATTGGGAGCAGAGCGGCAATCCCGAAGGCGTGCCCGTCGTCTTCCTGCATGGCGGGCCGGGCGCCGGCTCGGCGCCGGTGCATCGCCGCTTCTTCGATCCGCAATTCTATCGCATCGTCGTGTTCGACCAGCGCGGCTGCGGCCGCTCGATGCCGCTGGGTGAGCTGCAGGACAACACCACGTCCGCGCTCGTGGCCGACATGGAGAAGCTCCGGACCCATCTCGGCATCCCGAGCTGGCTGCTGTTCGGCGGCTCGTGGGGCAGCACGCTCGCGCTGGCCTACGGCCTCGCCCATCCCGAGCGCGCCACCGGCTTCATCCTGCGCGGCATCTTCCTCGGCGCCCGGCCGGAGATCGACTGGTTCCTCCACGGCATGCGCACGATCTTCCCCGAGGCGTGGCGCGACTTCGCCGAGCACCTGCCACCGGAAGAACGCAGCGACCTGCTGGGCAACTATTACCGCCGCCTGATCGACCGCAATCCCGACCTGCACCGGCCGGCGGCGCGCGCCTGGAGCCGCTACGAGGCGGCCTGCTCGACGCTCTATCCGACGGTTCGCGCGCCGTTCGAGACCGACCATGGCGGCTTCGCGCTCGCCCTCTCGCGCATCGAGGCCCACTACTTCGCCAACGGCACCTTCGTGCCGGAAGGCTGGCCGTGGGCCGATCTCGGCCGCATCCGCCACCTGCCCGGCACCATCGTCCAAGGCCGCTACGATATCGTCTGCCCGCCGGTGACCGCCGATGCCCTCGCGCGCGCCTGGCCCGAGGCGCGCTACGTCATCGTGCCCGATGCCGGTCACAGCGCATTGGAGCCCGGCATCCGTGCCGCGCTCGTCAACGCCACCGAGAGCTATCGTCTGTCGACCAGCGACACCGAACTCTTCGCGCCTCGTTTTCCGTGGGACGCATGAAGGCGGACGTCGATCTCGTCAGCGTCTTCACCTTCGAAGGAAGCGGCGGCAATCCCTGTCCGATCGTGGTCGACGGAAAGGGGCTGGCGCCCGGCGACATGCAGGCCGTCGCGCGACAGCACGGTCATGAATCGGGATTCGTGCTGGCGCCTGCGAACCAGGACTACGATCTCAGCCTGCGCTTCTGGGTGCCCAACCACGAGATGGAAATGTGCGGCCACGCGACCATCGGTGCGCTGTGGCTGCTCGCCTCGAAGGGCGCCTTGTCTGGCGACACGGTTCGGATCGAGACACGCAGCGGACCGGTCACGGGCTTCGTTCGTCCTGACGCCACCGGCAAGCCCTCGGTCGAGATCACCCAGCCAGCGGGCAGGGTGGCCGCCCTGACGGATGCACAGACGCAGGACGTTCTCAACGTGCTCGGCCTTGGCCGCCACGACCTGCTCGATCTGCCGATCCAGAATGCAGTCACGTCGCGCGTGAAGACGCTCGTCCCGATCAAGGACGTCGATCGGCTGAACGCACTGAAGAGCGACATGCCGGCCGTCGAGGCCGTCTGCAATCGCATCGGGTCGACCGGCCTTTATCCCTACGCGGTGCAGGATCGCCAGGCGCAGGCTTTCGAGGCGCGTCAGTTTCCCCGGTCCTCGGGCTATCCCGAAGACGCCGCCACGGGCATCGCCGCCGCGGCCCTGTCGTTCGGCCTGCTCGCGAACGATCTCGTCGAGGCGACCGACAAGCCCATCAGGATCTTCCAGGGCCGCGCCATGGGCGCCCTGTCGGCAATCGGCGTGCGTCTCGGCTTCGCCGGCGGGCGAGCCATCGGCTGCCTGCTGGGCGGCGCCGTCGAGCGGCTGGACCACTAGCCTTCGTCTTCTTGACGGCCGACCGCAACGGGTGGAAGGACCTTGCAGGAAACGGGGAATCGAGACCCCGGCCAATGAATCCGAGGGGCGAAACGACATGAACTTTGAACTGCCGCCCGAGCAGACCGGCGCCGCCGCCTGGTACGGACCCGAGATCGCCAGGCGCGACGATTGGCAGATGCCGCTCAGCACCGCCGAGGTCGCAGAGGTCGAGGCTGCGACCCGTGCACTGGTCGCGCGCGATGCCGACATCGCCGTGCTGACGCCGCAGGATTTCCCGCTGCCGACGCTCGGCGCGAAGCTCCGGTCGCGGGTCGACGACGAGGTGCTGAACGGCCGCGGCTTTCTGTTGCTGCGCGGCCTGCCGGTCGAGCGCTGGTCGATGCGCGAATCGGCGACGGCCTTCTTCGGCCTGGGTGCCCATCTCGGCAGCGCCCGCTCGCAGAACGGCAAGGGCCATGTGCTGGGCCACGTGCAGGACCTGGGCATGGACGTGAACGATCCCAACGTCCGCATCTACCAGACGCATGTGCGGCAGACCTATCACACCGATTCCTGCGACATCGTTGGCCTCCTCTGCCTCAAGACCGCGAAGTCGGGCGGCCTGTCGGCGCTGGTGAGCTCGACCACCATCTTCAACGAGATGCGCCGTCGCCGGCCCGACCTGCTGAAGCTGCTGTTCCAGCCGATCGCCACCGACCGGCGCGGCGAGGTGCCGGAAGGCCAGAAGCCCTTCTTCGAGATCCCGGTGTTCAACTGGCACCAGGGCTACCTGACCGCGATCTACCAGCGCCAGTACATCGACTCGGCCCAGCGCTTCCCCGAGGCGCCGCGGCTCACGCCCGATCTGGTCGAGGCGCTCGACCTGTTCGATTCGCTGGCCAACGATCCGGCGCTCAACACGTTCATGGAGTTCAAGCCGGGCGACGTGCAGCTGGTTCACAACCACACGATGCTGCACGACCGCACGGGCTTCGTGGACTGGCCAGAGCCGGAGCGTCGCCGCCACCTGCTGCGCCTGTGGCTGGCGGCCGATGCGGCCCGGCCGCTGCCGGAGATCTTCGCCCAGCGCTACGGGCAGGTGACCATCGGCGACCGCGGCGGCATCATCGTGCGCGGCACCAAGCTCCAGGCCCCCCTGCAGGCTGTCTGATCGCCGCTCCGCGGCCGGCTGTCTGACCGCAGTTGACCCGGAGCGGGGTCGTCCCTAAGTGAAGGCCACTTCACGAGACCAATTCACAAAGGGACAACACATGGCCAGCGATCCATCCGCGGGCGGCGCCCCGGCGGATATGCCGGTCGACCCCGACAATCTCGACATTCCGCCCCGTCCGGAAAGCGCCGCCGAATGGCAGCGCCTCGTCGAGCAGCTCCAGGCCGAGAAGGCCGACCTTCAGGACAAGCAGCTCCGGGCCCTTGCCGAGGCGCAGAACGTGCGCCGCCGGGCCCAGCAGGATGTCGAGAAGGAGCGCAAGTTCGGTGTCGAGCGCTTTGCCCGCGACGTGCTTTCGGTGGCCGACAATTTCGGCCGCGCTTTGTCGGCCCTGCCGGCCGATCTCGGCTCGCTGGACCCGGCGCTGCGCAACGTGATCGTCGGCATCCAGGCGACCGACCGCGAGCTGCAATCGGTGCTGGAGCGCCACGGCGTCACCCGCATCGAGAGCCTGGGCAAGCCGTTCAACGCCGAATTCCATCAGGCCATGATGGAGGTCGAGAATGCCGACGTGCCGTCCGGCACGGTCGTGCAGGAGCTGATCCCGGGATACCTGATCGCCGGCCGCCTGCTGCGGGCCGCCATGGTCGCGGTGTCCAAGGGCGGTCCTGCTGCCAGCCCGTCCGCCAGCAACGAAAACTGAGAAAAGGTCGCTATTCGGCCTTTCTTCGCGAATCCGCAGGTAGTGCGCCAAACGGCACTTTCCAGCGGAGATTTTGGTCCTTAAGTCCATTGCAGGCAGGCAGACAGGACCTATATAGCCCCTGTCCTGATCCGGTTTTTCCGGCAGGTAACCATAGTACGGGGGTCGATCGGGTGCCTTTGGGCCCGGCAGGCCTGCCGAGGGAAGAGAGTAGAAATCATGGCGAAAGTCATTGGCATCGATCTGGGTACGACCAACTCGTGCGTCGCAGTCATGGAAGGCGGCGACACCAAGGTCATCGAAAATTCCGAGGGCGCGCGCACCACGCCGTCCATGGTCGCCTTCACCGACGGCGGTGAGCGCCTGGTCGGTCAGTCGGCCAAGCGCCAGGCGGTCACCAACCCGCTGAAGACCCTTTATTCGGTCAAGCGCCTGATCGGCCGACGCTTCGACGACCCGATGGTCGCGAAAGAGAAGTCGCTGGTCCCCTTCAAGATCGACAAGGCGCCGAGCGGCGACGCGTGGGTCGAGGTGAACGGCGAACAGTACAGCCCGAGCCAGATCTCGGCGTTCATCCTGGGCAAGATGAAGGAGACCGCCGAGGCCTATCTCGGCGAGAAGGTTGACCAGGCGGTCATCACCGTCCCGGCCTACTTCAACGACGCCCAGCGCCAGGCCACCAAGGACGCCGGCCGCATCGCCGGTCTCGAAGTGCTGCGCATCATCAACGAGCCGACCGCGGCGGCCCTTGCCTACGGCATGGACAAGCGCAAGTCCGGCACGATCGCTGTCTACGACTTGGGCGGCGGCACGTTCGACGTGTCGATCCTTGAGATCGGCGATGGCGTGTTCGAGGTCAAGGCGACCAACGGCGACACGTTCCTCGGCGGCGAGGACTTCGACCAGCGGGTGATCAGCTACCTGGCGGACGAGTTCAAGAAAGAGCAGGGCATCGACCTGCGCAACGACAAGCTCGCCCTGCAGCGCCTGAAGGAAGCGGCCGAGAAGGCCAAGATCGAGCTCTCCAATTCCAAGGAGACCGAGATCAACCTGCCGTTCATCACGGCCGATGCGTCGGGCCCGAAGCATCTCGTCATCAAGCTCTCGCGCGCCAAGCTCGAGGCGCTGGTCGAGGACCTGGTGCAGCGGACGCTCGAGCCCTGCAAGGCGGCGCTCAAGGACTCCGGCCTGCAGGCCGGTCAGATCGACGAGGTCATCCTGGTCGGCGGCATGACGCGCATGCCGAAGGTCATCGAGGTCGTTAAGCAGTTCTTCGGCAAGGAGCCGGCCCGCAACGTCAACCCCGACGAAGTCGTCGCGGTCGGCGCGGCAGTCCAGGCCGCCGTGCTGAAGGGCGAGGTGAAGGACGTCCTTCTGCTCGACGTGACGCCGCTGTCGCTCGGCATCGAGACGCTGGGCGGCGTGTTCACGCGCCTCATCGAGCGCAACACGACGATCCCGACCAAGAAGAGCCAGACCTTCTCGACGGCCGACGACAACCAGACCGCGGTGACCATCCGCGTGTTCCAGGGCGAGCGCGAGATCGCCGCCCAGAACAAGATGTTGGGCCAGTTCGACCTGGTCGGCATCCCGCCGGCGCCGCGCGGCGTGCCTCAGGTCGAGGTCACGTTCGACATCGACGCCAACGGCATCGTGCAGGTCTCGGCCAAGGACAAGGCCACCGGCAAGGAGCAGCAGATCCGCATCCAGGCTTCGGGCGGCCTCAGCGAGGCCGACATCCAGAAGATGGTGAAGGACGCCGAGCTGCATGCCGAGGAAGACAAGAAGAAGCGCGAGCTGATCGACGCCCGCAACCAGGGCGAGGCGCTGGTCCACTCCACGACCAAACACCTGGCGGAGTACGGCGAGAAGGTGAGCCCCGCCGAGAAGGCCGAGATCGAAGGTGCGCTCGAGGGCCTCAAGACCGCTCTGGCGGGCGAGGACGTCGAGGCGATCAAGGGCAAGACCAACGACCTGACCCAGGCCGCGATGAAGCTCGGCGAGGCCATGTACAAGGCCCAGCAGGCTGAGGCGCAGGCCGGTGCGGGTGCTGCGGCCGGCGCGCCCGGCGGCGGCGCGACCGACGCCAAGGGCGAGAAGGTCGTCGACGCCGAGTTCGAGGACGTCACCGACAAGAACAAGAAGACCGGGTCCTGAATAGGGACCACGGGCTGAACGACACGGCCTCCCGCGCGAGCGGGAGGCCGATCTGTAAGGGGCCAGTGGGGGCTGCGTAGAACGCTATGTCGCAGGACTTTTACGAGCTGCTGGGTGTCAGTCGCACGACCAGTGCCGACGACATCAAGAAGGCGTACCGCAAGCTCGCCATGCAGTACCATCCGGACCGCAACGACGGTAACGCCGAGGCGGAAAAGAAGTTCAAGGAAATCAACCACGCCTACGACATCCTGAAGGATCCGGAGAAGCGTGCCGCCTACGATCGCTACGGCGCAGCCGCCTTCGAGGGCGGCGCGGGTCCCGGCGGTCCGTTCCAGGGCGGACAGGGTTTCGATTTCGGTTCGGTGTTCGGCGACATCTTCGAGGAGATGTTCGGCGGCAACGGTCAGCGCGGGCGCGGCGGACGCGCCGACATGCGCGGCCAGGACCTGCGCTTCAATCTCGAGATCACGCTCGAGCAGGCCTATGGCGGCACCGAAGCCACGGTACGCGTGCCAAGCTCCGTCTCCTGCGAAGTCTGCCACGGCAGCGGCGCGGAGGCCGGCTCCAAGCCGCAGCAGTGCCCGACCTGCCAGGGCCGCGGCCGCATCCGCGCGCAGCAGGGCTTCTTCACCGTCGAGCGCGCCTGCCATACCTGCCACGGCGCGGGCCAGGTGATCGACAAGCCGTGCAAGAATTGCGCGGGCCAGGGCCGCGTGCGTCGCGAGAAGACCCTCAAGGTCAACATTCCCGCGGGTGTCGAGGACGGCACACGCATTCGCCTCAGCGGCGAGGGCGAGGCGGGTGCGCGCGGCGGACCGGCCGGCGACCTCTACGTCTTCCTCTCGGTGCGCCGGCACAGCCTGTTCGAGCGCGAGGGTCCGGACGTGCATTGCCGCGTGCCGATCTCGATGGTGCAGGCAACGCTCGGCGGCAACATCGAGGTACCGACCCTCGACGGCAAGATGGCGCGCATCAACATCCCGGCCGGCGCGCAGGGCGGCCACCAGTTCCGCATGCGCGGCAAGGGCATGCCGATCGTGCGCTCGAGCCAGCGCGGCGACATGTATATCGAGATCAACGTCGAGACGCCGACCAACCTCACCTCGAAGCAGAAGGAACTGCTCAAGGAATTCGAGAAGGCCGGCAAGACCAGCCCCGAATCCGAAGGCTTCTTCAGCAAGGTGAAGGAGATGTTCGGCGGATGAGCCACCTGGGACTGACCATCGGCTGGCAACTGGCGCTGGCGGTCGTTGTTCCGGTCCTGTTGGCGGTCATCATCCTGACGGCGGAAGCGCGCGGCCCGCTCGCCGCGCCGATCCAGTCCAGCAAGGGCATCGTCACGCCCTACTTCAACGTCGTCGCCATCCTCTTCAGCCTGTACGCCGCCCTGCTCGCCAGCGACGCCTGGGAGAAGGATGTCCACGCCCGACGCCTCGTCAGCGACGAGGCCAATTCTGCCCAGCTGATTGCCCACACGGCGAAGGCCATGGACGTCGAGGCGAGCGTGGTGCCGAAACTTCGGGCCTATCTCGAATCGTCCGGCAGCGAGATGGATCGCGGGACCATGATCGCTGCAGCCCGCGCCAGGACCGAGCAGGCCTTTGCCGAACTGGTGACCACGATCGTCCGCGAGCCGCGCCTCGATCCATCGTCACGCGCGCTGCTGGTCAGCGAGACCCGCGACATGATGAAGGCGCGGGACGACCGGGCGCACCTCGCCGACGACGGTACTCTGCCGCTCAAGAGGCTCGTCCTGGTGCTCTTCGGTGCGCTCACGCAGGTCGCGCTGATGCTCGTCCATGTCGGCGGCCCGCGTCGGGCGATGCGGGTTTCCGTGGGCCTCTTCACGGTGGCCTTCAGCGTCAGCCTGGCCTTCGCGGCGATCTTCGATTCGCCGTTCCAGAACTTCATACCGCACGAGCCCAGGGCGTCCCTGGGCAACGTGCTGAGCAGCCTCAAGCCGTAGCTGTCACTGCGCGGCGATCTTCGACGCGGCGGGCGCGAAGTCGCGTTCCATCTCGCGCCGCAGCTTCACGGCGGTGAGCGATTCGTCCATTACCACGTCGGCGTAGGTCAGCGACTGGCCGGCCTTGATCGGCTTCACCAGCTTGACGTTGTGCGCCAGGCCGAGCGGCAGGCTGCCGAGGCCGGTCGACTTCTCCGACGGGAAGAGCTTGCCGTAGACCGTGTAGCCGCCCTCGCCATCCAGGATCTCGCCGGGCTTCAGGTCGCGCTTGGCGGTGGCGATGACGTCGGCGTGGAAGCCGATCGGCGTGCCGGTCGGCTCCTTGCGCAGGCCGATCGAGGCGACCGACATGCCGACCTCGAGGCCGATCAGGTGCCAGCGCTTGTACATGACGGAGTACCGGCCGCTCGGGTCGGTCTGCAGCATGTACTCCTCGAAGCAGTTCTTCTGGTACTCGGTGGCCGCCTCGAACACGACCCACACGCCTTTGCGGATCTCGTAGGGGATGGCCCGCCCGTCCTTCTCCAGCGACGAGGCCACTTCGACCTGGCCCTTGTGATGGAGCTGGCCGCCTTCGGAGATGGGCCGCATCACGAAGGGCAGGTCCTCGACCGAGCACGGCGGGAAGGCGAGGCCGTCCGGCGCCGGCGTCAGGCCGGTGGCGTTGGCTACGGCGGTGCTCTCGATGGCGGGCTTGGAGCCGTCGAGGAAGGAGTTGAACATCTTGGGGTTCAGGCCGCCGCGCTTGGCCTGCTCCTCGTTGAGGCCCCAGTACTTCCACACCGTTTCGGGCGTCGACTGCGCGAAGTGCGGCAGCCACTTGTGGCCGCGGCCGGCCGCCGTGACCTCGAAGCCCGAGGTGCGCGCCCAGTCGACCAGCTCGCAGATCAGCGCCGGCTGGTCGCCATAGGCCAGGGAGTAGATCACGCCGGCCGCCGCGGCGCGCCTGGCCAGCAGCGGGCCGCAGAAGGCGTCGGCCTCGACCGTCACCATCACCACGCTCTTGCCGTGCTTGAAGGCTTCCAGCGCGTGCTCGACGGCGGCGATCGGATCGCCGGTCGATTCGACGACGATGTCGATCTCGGGATGGCTGACCAGCGCGCGCCAGTCGTCGGTGAGATAGGTGCTGCCGTGCTTGCGCGCGTCGGCGAAGGAACTCGCCGACGTCACGTCGGGCTTCCAGCCGAGACGCGCCAGGTTCTCGCGTGCGCGATCAGGAGAAAGATCGGCGATGCCCAGCAGATGGATGCCCGGCGTCGTCGGGATCTGCGACAGGTACATCGAGCCGAACTTGCCAGCGCCGATGACGCCAATGCGCAGCGGATTGGCTTCGGCCGCGCGGGCCTGAAGCATGCGGTGCAAACTCATTGTTTCCTCCGAAAGTCTTTGTCTATTCCGCCGCGACCTTGCGGTTGACGGCGCGCATCACCGCGTCGTCTTCCCAGGCATCGATCGGCGTGAAGTCGCGATGCGCAATGTAGTCCGGCCGCTTGAAGCGACGGATCGCATTGTTCACCGAATTATAGGTCACATAGATGATCTGGCGGTCCCACGGCGACATGTTGGGGCCGCTGCCATGGACCAAGGTGCCGTGGAAGAAGATCGCCGAGCCCGGTCCACCCTTGGGCGCAACGATGCCGCCCTGGTCGACCAGCTTGGCGATCGTGTCGTTGTCGATTGTCCACAACGGATACGACGTCGTGGTGAGATCGTGGCTGGCCTCGATCGCGCCCTTCTTGTGGCTCTTCGGAATGAACCAGAGCGGGCCGTTGAACTCGTTCACCTCATCGATGAACACCGCGAGGTTCATGGCGCGGGCCTCGGGCATGTCGTCGTCGGCCTTCCAGGTGCCGTAGTCCTGGTGCCACTGCCAGACGTCGCCGTCGAAGGCGGCTTTCCCGTTGATCTTGAACTGATGGATGTAGGTCTTGTCCTTCAGGAGCTGCTCGGCGGGCTCCACGAAGCGCGGATGATGGATCAACGCCTCGAACACCGGGTGATAGGTGTGGACCGCGAAGGCGGTGCGCACGACGTCGCCGGACTTCTCGCGAATGTTCTCGGGCCGGCGCTGGGCGAAGACCTCGGGCACCGAAGATTTCAGGATCTTGGTTTCTTCCGGCGAGAAATATTCCGGGAAGAAGAGATAGCCCTCTTCGTCGAATTGCTTCAGCTGCTCAGAGGTGAGCTTCATGGCGGTTCCTCCTTGGCTTTGTCGTCTTTGCTTATAGTGGGCGCCGTCTTCAGGCGGCGCGGGAAATCACGACCTTCAATCGTCCCGTCAGGATGTCGGCCATCTGCTCGGCATGACCGCGGCACAGCGCTTCGGCCTCGGCGGCCTGGCCCGCTTCGAGCGCGCGCAGGATGCCTTCGTGTTCGTCCCATACACTGATCCGAAGGTCCTCCTCGCTCAAGGCCGCCGCCATCACCCGGCGCAGATGCTGCCAGTGCGGCTGGGCGGTCTCGCCGATCACGGGATTGCCCGAGGCCTCGTAGACGAAGAGGTGGAAGTCGATATCGGCCTCGATGACCGACGGCACGTAGCCGCTCGCCACGGCGCGGCGGCCGACGTCGAGCAGGGCGCGGCCGCGCTGCATGAGGTGAGGCGTATAGTTCGAGGCGGCGAGGCGGGCGGCAGTGCCATCGAGGGCGGCGCGGACGACGTAGAGGTTACGGGCCTGCTGGACGTCGAGCGGGGCGACGCAGACACCCTTGCGGCCGGCGTCGATCAGGAAGCCCTCGCGGCGCAGCAGCATCATGGCCTGCAGGACCGGCTGGCGCGACACGCCGAACTGCTGGGCGATCTCTTCCTGGGTGATCCGGGCGCCGGCCTTCAGCTCGCCGGAGCAGATCGCCTCCAGGACGGAATCGTGAATTCGCTCTGAAAGATCGGGCTCGGGCATGATGGGGCGCATGGTCTGTATACAGAACACCAAGGCCCTCGGAGTCAACAAATTAGCGGATTTTGAGCCCTTTTGAGCTGAAAATCTGCATACCACGGTCGGGGTAGTCAGTGATCAGCCCATCAACACCCAGGTCGATCAGCCGTCCCATCTCGGCTGGTACGTTCACCGTCCAGGGCACGACCTTGAGGCCGAGTCCCTGGGCTTCCTTCACGTTCTCCGCCGTGACGTTGCGCCAGAAGGGCGACCAGGTCGCGCAACCGGCCGCCTTGGCCAACCGGGGCACCGACCCGCCTTGGGCCGCGAGGTCGAGCCCGCCCAGCCAGGGCGAGGGCCGGCCGCTGGCGCGCTGCACCGTGTCGAAGTTGTTGCTCTCGATGCTGAGGCAGGCCGTCGCGATCTCGGGCGCGAGTTTTTTCGCCTCGATCAGGTTGCGCCAATCGAACGACTGCAGGTTGGCACGGGCCTCGGCCTTGGCCTTGCGGATGCCCTCGACCGCCAGTTTCGTGAAGGAAGCCGGGTCGAGGGTGAGGTCGGGCTTGGCCGGGTCGGTCTTGATCTCGATGTTGAAGCGAACCTCGGGTGCGGCCTGCGCGAAGAACTCGGCGAGGGTCGGGAAGCGCTGGCCGTCGACCGGCTTCTGCTCCGGGAACTGCTGGGCGTACTTGCTGGCCGGGTTCACGCGGCCGATGTCGTAGCGCTTCAGCTCATCCAGGGTGAGCGTACGGATGGCGGGGCCCGGCGCGCCGAGCCACTGCCCGTCGGGCCCGCGCGTCAGGTCGGGGTTGAGGACCGGGTCGTGGCTGATGACGACGACGCCGTCGCGCGTCACCGCGAGGTCGGTCTCGAGCGTCGTGACGCCGAGATCCTGCGCGACCTTGAAGCCGGCCAAGGTGTTCTCCGGCGCCAGCCCGCGCGCGCCGCGATGACCCTGCAAGTCGAAGGCCGCGGCGAGACCGGTGCTAGCCGCCCAGATTGCGCAGGCGAGCGATGCGATCCTCGATATCGGGATGCGTGGCGAGAAGGGCCGGTGTCTTGGAGGTGAACTGGTTGATCGGGTTGACGATGAAGAGATGCTGCGTGGCACGACTCACTCCGGGAAAGGGCGCCGCCTTCTCCGCCAGCTTGCCCAGCGCAGAGATGAGGCCGTTGGGATTGCGCGTGAACTGCACGGACGTCGCGTCGGCAAGATACTCGCGCTGCCGCGACACCGCCATCTGCACCGCCTTGGCCGCGAGCGGCGCCAGGATCGCGACGACCAGCAGGACGATGATAAGGATGCCACCGCCGGAACTGCCCTTGCGGTCGCTGCTGCGTGTCGACCCCCAGTTCAGGGTGCGGAGCGCCATGTCGCAGACCAGCGCGATCAGGCCGACGGTGACACCGACCACGACCATGTAGCGCGTGTCGAGGTTGCGGAGATGCGCCATCTCGTGCGCCACCACGCCCTGCAGCTCGTCACGGCTGAGCGCGTTCAAGAGGCCGCGCGTCACCGCAATCGTGCCGCTGCCCACGCGATTGCCGGTCGCGAAGGCGTTCAGCGCATCGGTCTCCAGCACCATGACCCGGGGCATCGGCACGCCGGCGGCGATCGAGATTTCCTCCACCACATTGTAGAGCTGAGGCGCGTCCTGCTTCTCGATCTCCTTGGCGCCGGCCATGGACAGCACCATCCTGTCGCCGACCGCCAGTGAGATCGCGCTCCAGACGACACTGACCGCGGCCATCAGGCCGGCGCCGGCGATGCCGACCTGGCTGACCGCCGGCAAGGCGCCGGACGATTCACCCTCCATCAACGCGCCGACCAGATAGCCGATCCCGCCCGCCAATACGGTAAGGACTGCCAGCAGCACCATCGTGTTGCGGCGGTTCTGGTTCTGCGCCGAGACGAAGTCGGTGGTGGCGCTCATGCGCCGTTATCCTGTTAGCGCAGCGCGACCTTCGGCACTTCGCGCTCGCTCTCCGGCATGTTGAAGAGATCCATCGGGCCGAAACCCAGCGACGCGGCCGCGAGCACCGCCGGGAAGCTCTGGCGGCGGGTGTTATAGGTGTTCACCGAGTCGTTGTAGAACTGGCGCGCGAAGGCGATCTTGTTCTCGGTGGTCGTCAGCTCCTCCTGGAGCTGCATGACATTGTCGTTGGCCTTGAGCTGCGGGTAGTTCTCCATGAGCGCGAGCAGGCCATGCGTCGCCTGGCTGAGCGCGGCTTCGGCCGGTCCCGATTGCGCCGCGTTGCCGCTCGCGGCGACCGCATTGTTGCGCGCCTGGATCACCTTGGTGAGCGTCTCCTGCTCGTAGCCCATGGCATCCTTCACCACTTGCACCAGGTTGGGAATGAGATCGTGCCGGCGCTTCAGCTGCACGTCGATCTGGCTCCACGCGGTCTGTGCCTGGTTGCGGCCGCCGACGAGGCCGTTATAGACGGCGATCAGCCACAGGCCGATGGCGACGACGATGCCGAGGAAGATCCAAGAACTCATTCGACAGTCTCCGTTTGGGCGCGCCGTTACATTCGCATTATAGATTGCCATGGAAAAGAAAGACCTTCGCGACCTCAGCAAGCTGGTGTCGCATGCCCTGCGGCATGAGCCGGCAGCCTATGGGCTGACGCTGGACGGCGACGGCTGGGTGGCCCTCGACGATTTCATCGCAGCGGTGCAGGCCTCGAACGCGCGATGGCGCGAGGTGACGGCGGCCGATCTCGAGATCATCGGAAGCGCTTTCGAGAAGAAGCGCCACGAGATCGCGGCGGGGCGCATTCGAGCGTCCTACGGCCATTCCGTCGAGGCCGCGATCGAGCGGACGGCGATCGAGCCGCCAACCATGCTCTATCACGGGACCTCACCCGAGGCGGCAGAAGCCATCATGCGGGAGGGGCTGCGTCCGATGAAGCGGACTCATGTCCATCTCTCCCCTGACCTGAACGGCGCTCGCGAGGTCGGCCTGCGCAAGAGCGCGACGCCCGTCCTGCTGGGCGTCAGGGCGCTCGATGCCCACGCGCAGGGTCATCGCTTCTATCGGGTCGATGGCCGTGTGTGGCTGGCGGATGCCATCCCTCCGGCATTCCTGGGCAAGATAGGCTAGTGTCGGCCTAACAAGTTTGTCTGGAGGAAAGCGTGAGCACACAAGAGCTTCTCAAGGCCTTCTGCTCGGCCGTCGAACGTCGCGACGGCAAGGGGTTCGCGAGCCTGTTCACCGAGGACGGCGTCTATCACGACGTGTTCTACGGCGACTTCAAGGGCCGCGAGCGGATCGCCGAGATGATCGACGACTGGTTCCATCGCACCGCCCACGAGTTCCGCTGGGACATGCACCGGCCGGTCAGCGACGGGAAGATGCTCTACGCCTATTACACGTTCAGCTACGTCTCGAAGCTGCCCGGCGCCGAAGGCAAGAGGGTGGGGTTCGAGGGCTGCTCGATGATGACTTTGCGCGACGGCAAGATCGCCGAGTATCGCGAGGTGGCCAATGTCGGGCCTGCCTTTGTCGAGCTGGGCTTTGCGCCCGAACGGACGTCCAAGATCCTCGCCAAGGAAGGCGCGCATCTGCGGGCCCAGCCGGAGTGGAAGCGCCACGCCGGCTGACGCCCATCGCGCGATCTAGTCGCGCAGCAGCTCGTTGATCGAGGTCTTGGAGCGGGTGCGCTCATCGACGGTCTTCACGATCACGGCGCAGTAGGTCGAGGGACGGTCCGGGCCGCCGCCGATGTTGCCGGGCACCACCACCGAGTACGGCGGCACCTTGCCGATGTGGATCTGGCCCGTGGCGCGATCGACCACCTTGGTGGTGGCGCTGATGAACACGCCCATCGAGAGCACCGCGCCGGTCCCGACGATCACGCCCTCGACGACCTCGGAGCGGGCGCCGATGAAGCAATTGTCCTCGATGATGACCGGGTTGGCCTGCAGCGGCTCGAGCACGCCACCGATGCCGACGCCGCCCGAGAGGTGGCAGTTCTTGCCGATCTGGGCGCAGGAGCCGACCGTCGCCCAGGTGTCGACCATGGTGCCGGTGTCGACATAGGCGCCGAGGTTCACGAAGGACGGCATCAGCACGACCGACGGGGCGATGTAGGAGCCGCGGCGCACGACCGAGCCGGGGACCGAGCGGTAGTTCGCCTTGGCGAAGCGGGCAGCGTCCCAACCGGTCGTCTTGAGCGGCACCTTGTCGAACCACGGCGCGGCGCCCATGCCCGGGAAGGCGGCGCCGCCGTCCATCGGGACCGAATCGTAGAGGCGGAAGGAGAGCAGCACGGCCTTCTTCAGCCACTGGTGCACGACCCACTCGTCGCCGAACTTCTCGGCGGTACGGTAGGTGCCGTCGTCGAGACCGGCGATCGCCGTCTCGACCGCGTCGCGGACCTCGCCCTTGGTGGCGCTGTTGATGCCGTCACGCGCTTCCCACGCCGCGTCGATCGCGGTCTGCAGCTGCTTGCTCATCGAAAATCCCTCGAAAAATGCCGCCGGACCATAGCGGCGGGGGGCCCGGAGTCAATGTTCGGGCTATGCTGCGGCATGGCCTTCAAGATCCCGGAATCGGTGCTGGTGGTGGTCCATACGCCCCGGCTGGACGTGCTCGTGCTGGAGCGCACGGGGACGGGGCTCTGGCAATCCGTCACCGGCTCGCGCGAGCTGGACGACCCGGACCTCGAGGCAACGGCGCGCCGCGAGCTGCTGGAAGAGACCGGCCTGGCAGTCGGCACGCTCACCGACTGGCGACAGACCAACCGCTACGAGATCTGGGCCCAGTGGCGCGCCCGCTATGCCCCGGACGTCACCCACAATGTCGAGCATGTGTTCGGCTTCCAGGTCCCCGAGCAGACGGTAGCGACCCTCGATCCCGCCGAGCACGTCGCCCAGCTCTGGTTGCCCTGGCAGGCGGCCATGGAGAAGGTCTTTTCCCCGACGAACCGGGACGCCATCTGGCAGCTGCAGCGGCGGATTGCTCAAAGTCCTCTCCGCCACGCAGTGGGGGAGAGGAAGGGCCCCGGCGCGTAGCGACGGGTAGGTGAGGTGGCGCCCGAAACGCTGGCGGTGAGTGGGTAGACAGTCGATGACCCACCTCACCCTCCCATAGCTTCGCCATGGGCCCCTCCCTCTCCCCCCGCTGCGCGGGCGGAGAGGCAAATTCTCGGGCATAGTGGCCCCGCATGACAGCTCCCCATGTGGCCGCCGCGCCGCCCGTCCGTGAAGCCTCGAAGCTCGGCCAGTTCAGCTGGGCGCTGTTCGACTGGGCCAACCAGCCCTTCTTCACCATCATCACCACCTTCATCTTCGCGCCCTACTTCGCCAACGTGCTGGTCGGCGATCCGGTGAAGGGCCAGTCGGCCTGGGCGTTCACGCAGTCGGCCTCAGGCATCCTGATCGCGCTGATGAGCCCGTTCCTCGGCGCCATGGCCGATGCCGGCGGACGGCGAAAGCCTTACATCTTCTTCTTCCAGCTCTTGCTGATCGCGGGATGCGCGGGCCTGTGGTTCGCCTATCCCAACCGCTCCGACCTCATCCTGCCGATCAGCTGGGCGGTCATCCTGGCGACGGTCGGCGCCGAGATGTCGATCGTGTTCAACAATTCCCAGCTTCCCAACATCGTGCGGCCCGAGCGCATGGGCTGGCTGAGTGGCTTCGGCTGGGGACTGGGCTATTGCGGCGGCCTCGTCTCGCTGTTCGTCGTGCTCGCGGTGTCGATGCCCGCGATGTTCGGGCTCGCGGCCTCGAACGACCGGCCGCTGTTCGGCCTCGATCCCGCGAGCCATGAGCTCGAGCGCCTGGTCGGTCCGGCTTCGGCGCTGTGGATCATGATCTTCGTGCTGCCGATGTTCCTGTTCACGCCGGACTCTGCCGGCGCACGGCGCCAGCCGCTGCTGACCGCCGCGCTCGAAGGCGGGCGCTCGCTGGTCTCGACACTGAAGCGCGTCCCGCGCTTCGGCAACGTGCTGCGCTATCTGATCTCCTTCATGCTCTACAATGACGGGCTCGCCGCCATCATCGCCTTTGGCGGCGTCTATGCTGCCGCGACCTTCGGCTGGAGCACGGTGACCTTAGGCATCTTCGGCATCATCCTGACCGTGTTCGCGATCCCCGGTGCCTTCCTCGGCGGCAAGCTCGACGACTGGATCGGCAGCAAACGCACGGTGCAGTTCGCCATCGCCGGCGTGATCGTGGCGACCTTGGGCATCGTCGGCGTCACCGCCACGCATGTCCTGTTCGTCATACCCGTCGATCCGATCAGTCCGACGCGCGGCCTGTTCGGGTCGGTCCAGGAGAAGACCTTGATGGGCTTCGCGCTGCTCCTCGGCTTCTGTATGGGGCCGATGCAGGCGGCAAGCCGCACCATGGTCGGCCGCATCGCGCCGCATGGCATGACCGGCGAGTTCTACGGCCTGTTCGCGCTGTCGGGCCGCGCCACCGCCTGGATGGCGCCGCTGGCCATCGGCATCGTCACCGCGGCCACAGGCTCGACCCGCATCGGCATGGCCTGCGTGCTCTTCTTCCTGGTGGTGGGCTTCATCCTGCTCTGGAACGTGCGGGAGGAGCGCGCCCAGGTCTGAGGCGCGCTCCCCGCAGCATCAACCCTTCCGCGCCGCGTCGATCTTCGCGACGTCGATCTTCCGCATGTCCATCATGACCTCGAAGGCGCGCCTGGCCTCCTCGCCGCCGGCGGCCATCGCCTCGGTCAGCGTACGCGGCGTGATCTGCCACGACAGGCCCCACTTGTCCTTGCACCAACCGCAGGCACTCTCCTGGCCGCCATTGCCGACGATGGCGTTCCAGTAGCGGTCGGTCTCTTCCTGATCGTCGGTGGCGACCTGGAAGGAGAAAGCCTCGGTCTGCTTGAACACCGGTCCGCCGTTGAGGCCGATGCAGGGAATGCCGCAGACCGTGAACTGGACGGTCAGCACGTCGCCCTTCTTGCCCGAGGGATAGTCGCTCGGCGCCTTGTGGACGGCCGTCACCTTGGTGTCGGGGAAGGTCTTTTCGTAGAAGCGGGCGGCTTCCTCCGCATCCTTGTCGAACCAGATGCAGATCGTGTTCTTCGCGATGGCCATTACATCACCCCTTAAACGTCGAGGATCGGCGAGAAGCCGCCATAGATCATGCGCTTGCCGTCGAACGGCATCTGATGATCCTTCATGCGCTCATCCTCCATCATCTTCTTCCAGCCCTCGTCACGCATCTGCTTGGACGGCCATTCGACCCAGGAATAGACGATCTTCTCGTCGGGCGTGGCCTTCACCGCGCCCTTGTAGTCGGTGACCTTGCCGTCGGGCACGCTGTCGCCCCAGGTCTCGACGACACGGACCGCGCCGTAATCCTTGAACACAGTCGCGGCCTTCTTCGCCATGTCGAGATAGGCCTGCTTGTTGCCGGCCGGCACCGCCGCGATGAAGCCGTCGATATAGCCCGGCTTTCCGCCCTTGCCTTCGTCGAGGATCGGCATGAAGCCGGCAACGATCATGCGCTGCCCGTCGAAGGGCATATCCATGTCATGCATGCGCGGGTCGTTCATCAGCTTCTGGTGCGCCGCGTCGGCCACTTCCTTGCTGGGATACTCGATCCACGAAAAGACGACGACCTCGTCGGGCTTGGCCTTCACCGCGCCCTTGAAGTCGGTGAGCTTGCCGTCCGGCACGTCGTCGCCCCAGGCCTCGACCTGGCGGGTGGCGCCGAACTCCTTGGCGATCGGCGAGAAGTCCGTAGCGGCCTTGCGATAGGCTTCTTTCTTGTCGGCGGGCACCGGCAGCACGAATCCCTGCACGTAGGTCATGATGGCTCCTCCTGGCTATGCCTTGACGGGATGGGTTGGTATCAACACAATCTCCACATGTCAAAGAATTTAACCGTTCGGTTAGATACAACGCTGCACGTGTACGATCGTTGCCTGTGCTTCGCCGCGCAGCGGACCGCGCGCACGCTGGCGCGCCATTTCGACGATCTTCTGCGGCCGCTCGACCTCACCAACGGCCAGTTCTCGCTGCTGATGTCGCTCAACCGGCCGGAACCCGCATCCATGGGGACGATTGCGGCCTTTCTGGCGATGGACCGCACAACGCTGACCGCGGCGCTGAAGCCGCTCGAACGCCGTGACCTTGTGGAGACAAGAGTCGATCCGAAGGATCGCCGCGGCCGCCAACTCGTGTTGACGCCCGCCGGCCATCGTCTACTCCTCGCGGCGCTGCCGATCTGGCGGCGCGCGCACGCGAAGATCGAGAAGCTGGTCGACGATCCCGATGCGCTGCGGACCGGCCTGCGGGCCCTTGCATGAGAATGGGCGCATGACGCTCCTCGCCTGTTCCTGCGGCAAGGTCGAGTTCGAAGCAACCGAGCCCGCGATCCTCGCCGTCGTCTGCTACTGCGACGATTGCCAGGAGGGTGGCCGCCGTATCGAGGCGCTGCCCAACGCACCGCCGGTGCTCGAGGCCGACGGCGGCACCTCCTGCGTCCTCTATCGCAAGGATAGGGTCCGCTGCACGCGCGGCGCCGAGCTGGTGACGAAACTCAAGCTGCGCGACAAGACGGCGACGAACCGGCTGGTCGCCACCTGCTGCAATTCGGCGCTGGCGATGAGCTTCGACGATTCCAAGCACTGGATGCCACTGTTCCGCGCTCGCCTGCGCGGCAAGGTGCGCCCGCTCGACATGCGCATCTGCACCAAGTTCGCGCCCGACCCGGACAAGATCCCGAAGGATGTGCCGGCCCATAAGAGCTTCGCCTTCAGCTTCATCTGGAAGCTTCTGGGCGCGCGGTTCGCGATGATGCGCGGACGCTAGGAGACGAAGACGCCGATGCCGGCGGCCACGAACGGCAGGGCGACCAGGGCGAAGAGGGTCTGCGTCGCGGTGATGCCGGCCATCAGTGGCGCATCGCCGCCGAGCTGGCGCGCCATGATGTAGGCCGAGGAGGCCGTCGGCAGTGCCTGGAAGAGCAGCGCCGTGACGAGCGCAGGTCCGGTCAGGCCCATCAGGGATGCCACAACGACGGTCACCACCGGCATGGCCAGGAACTTGATGGCCGAGGAGGCGGCGACCGGCGCGATCCAGCGGCGCACCGAGCCGAACTCCAGCGCCGCGCCGACGCAGAGCAGGCCGAGCGGCAGCGACGCGGCACCGAGGGCGCGCAGCGCCGGCTCGACGCCGGCCGGAATGCCGAGGCCGAGCAGCTGGAAGGCGATGCCGGCGAAGGAGCCGAGCACCAGCGGGTTGGTGGCCAGTTGCTTTGCAATGCCGCGGCCAGTCAGCTTGGCCGTGCCGTGCCGCGCGAAGACCAGCACGCAGAGGATGTTGACCGTCGGCACGATCGCGGCGTTGCAGAGGGCGGCGAGCGCAATGCCCTGCGCGCCGAACAGGCCGGCGGCGAGGGTCACGCCGACATAGTTGTTGAAGCGAATGCTGCCCTGGAAGATCGAGGTGAAGGACGGTCCGTCGACCCGCAGCACCGGCCGCAGCAGGACGACAAACGCGGCCACCGAGAGCGTCGAGAGGATCAGGGTCGTGACGAGTTCGCGGGCCGGCAGCGCGTCGAGCTTGGCCGTGGCGAGACTGTGGAAGAAGAGGCACGGGACCAGCACGTAGTAGCTGAGCCGCTCCGCCTGCGGCCAGAATCCTTCGGCGAGGAAACGGCGGTACTTCAGGACCATGCCCAGTCCGATCAGCAGCACGATGGGCAGGAGGGCGAGGATCACGTCGGCGGTCATGAACGAGTTTGTACGCCGCGGCCGATCACAAGAGAAAATTCTTAATACTCAACTGATCGATGATTAATTATCATCAATCCCGCATGTCGATTCGCGCCCTCCGCACCCTGCAGGCCATCGCCCGCCACGGCTCCTTCGCCGGCGCCGGCAAGGCGGTGGGGCTGACGCAATCGGCCGTGAGCCTGCAGGTGAAGGCGCTTGAAGATGAATTCGGCGCAGCCCTGTTCGATCGCTCGCGCCGCCTGCCGGTGCTGACCGAGGCCGGCCGGATCGTGGTCGCGCGGTCGGCCGAGGTGCTGGCGCTCTATGACGACATCGCAGCCGCCCTGGGCGACGAGCGATCGCTGGCCGGCCGCCTCAGGGTCGGCGCCGTGCAGACCGCGCTGGCCGGTGTCCTGCCCGATGCGCTGGTCGCCCTCAACCGCGCCCATCCCCGCGCGCGTGTATCCGTCTCGGTCGGCCTGTCGGCGGAGATGGCGGAGAAGGTCGCGGCCGGCGAGCTCGACGCGGCGCTGACCACCGAGCCGGTGCGACCCTATCCGGCGGGCCTCGTCTGGACGCCGCTCTACGAGGACCGCTTCTGGCTGTTCGCGCCGCCCGGCCAGGGACAGCGCAGCGCCCGCGACCTGCTGGCCGAGCTGCCCTTCATCCGCTTCGACAGCAAGGCGTGGGCGGGGCGGGTGATCGATCGCGAGCTACGGCGCATGCGGGTCGAGGTCCACGAGGAGATGGTGCTCGACAGCCAGGATGTGATCCTGCGCATGGTCGAGAAGGGGCTGGGCGTCGCCGTGCTGGCCGTTGCGGATGAGGTCTTCGCCGGCCTGCCGCTGACCTGCCTGCCGTTCGGCGAACCGCAGCTCATCCGCAACATCGTCCTGCTGGAGCGCCAGGACCGTCGCGGCGGCCGCCTCGCCGTGGCGCTGGCCGATGCGGTCAGGGCTGCGAAGGAAGAAGCCTCGGCGCGGAAAAAGCGGGCGAAGGTTTCGCGCAAGGCTAGGCCGCGACGGTCTTCCCCTTGAAGGTGCAGAGGTCGTTCACGACGCAGGCGGGACAGAGCGGCGTGCGCGCCTTGCAGGTGTAGCGGCCGTGCAGGATCAGCCAGTGATGGGCGTGCAGCTTGTAGTCCTCGGGCACGCGCTTCAGCAGCTTCAACTCGACCTGCAGCGGGTTCTTGCCTGGTGCCAGTCCCGTACGGTTGCCGACGCGGAAGATGTGCGTGTCGACGGCAATGGTCGCCTCGCCATAGGCCACGTTCATCACCACGTTGGCGGTCTTGCGGCCGACACCCGGCAGCGCTTCCAGCTCCTCGTGGGTGCGCGGCACCTCGCCGCCATGCCGCTCCAGCAGCAGGTGGCTCAGCGCGATCACGTTCTTGGCCTTGGTGCGGAACAGGCCGATCGTCTTGATGTGGTCGATCAGCTTCTGCTCGCCGAGTGCGACCATCTCCGCCGGCGTCTTCACGTATTTGAACATCGGCCCGGTGGCCCGGTTCACGCCGACATCGGTGGCTTGCGCGGAGAGCACGACGGCTACCAGGAGCTGGTAGACATTGTCGTATTCCAGTTCCGTCTCGGGCTCCGGCATCGCCTTCTTGAGGCGTGCAAAGAACTCGGGGATGACGGCGGTCTTCATCAGGGCCATATAGCTTCATACCATGACCGAAGCGCCCCTTCCGGCGGTTCATTTCGCCACCTCGCTGAGCCCGCACCGCAGCCTCTCTGCGGAGGGCTTCCGCTTCGTCATGCTGGGCGCCGTCGCGGCCAACCTGGTCATCGGCCTGCCGCTGTTCATCATGGGCGCCTGGCCGGTCTTCGGCTTCATGGGTCTCGACGTCTTCCTCCTGTGGTGGCTGTTCAAGCGCAGCTATCTCGACGCGCGGCGCAGCGAGACCCTGCTGCTGACCGACCGCGAGCTGGTCGTGGTGCGGGTCGCGCCCGACGGCGAACGCGAGGAGCTGCGGCTCGATGCCTACTGGCTGAAGGTCGAGGCGACCGAGGAGCGCCTCGTGGTAACCTCCCGCGGCAACCGCGCCGTGATCGGCCGCTTCCTCGGCCCCGAGGAACGCCTGAAGGTCGCCGACCAGCTCAAGGCCGCCATCGCCGACATGCGCGCGCCCCGCTACGACCACGCCTGGGACGAGTAGGCAGCGCTTCTTGAAATTGCCCTCTCCGCCCGCGCGCAGCGTGGGGGGAGAGGGAGGGGACCCGCGAAGCGGGGAGGGTGAGGTGGGTCTTCGACCTTCGCACCCTCACACCATTTCTTTGTCAGGCACCACCTCACCTACCCGTTGCTGCGCAACGGGCCCCTTCCTCTCCCCCACTGCGTGGCGGAGAGGACATCAGAGGCGATTGGGCCTAAAGCCCCAGCACGTCCTTCATGCCGTACAGACCGGGCTTCCTGCCCTCCAGCCATTTGGCCGACGTCACCGCGCCGGCCGCGTAAGTCTCGCGGCTGAAGGAGCGGTGGTTGAGTTCGAGCCGTTCACCGGCGGCTGCGAAGTAGACCGTGTGCACCCCCACCTCCTCGCCGCCGCGCAGGGTGGCGAAGCCGATCTCGCCCGTGGGTCGTGCGCCGGTATGGCCGTCGCGGCTCTTGCGCCAGACCTCCTCGAGCTGGACCTTGCGGCCCGCCGCGGCGGCGCGGCCGAGCGCCAGCGCGGTGCCGGAGGGCGCGTCGATCTTGTGGCGGTGGTGCATCTCCAGCACCTCGATGTCGTAGCTGGGGTCGAGCATCGACGCGGTCTTCTCGACCAGCGCCAGCAGGATGTTGACGCCCAACGCCATGTTGGCCGCCCACATGATCGGCACCTTCTTCGCGGCATCCTGGATCAGCTTGGTCTGGATGGGATCGAGGCCGGTCGTGCCGATCACCATGGCGACGCCGTTGTCGCTGGCGACCTTGGCATGGGCGACGGTCGCTTCCGGCACGGTGAAGTCGATCACACAGTCGGCGGCGATGATGGCAGCTGCGCTGTCGTCGCCGATCAGTACGCCGTTGGCCTCGAGCCCGGCGATCTCGCCCGCATCCTTGCCCAAGGCCTTGCTGCCCGGCCTCTCGCTGGCGGCGGCCAGCGACACGCCCTCGGTCCGTGCGATCTGGCGGACCAGCATCTGGCCCATGCGCCCCGAGGCGCCGACGACGGCGATCTTCATTGCGTTCCTCTTCTCGTTGATTGGCCTAGACTAACGAACTCATAGCGAGGGGGACACATGCTGTTCATGGTGGTCGAGAAGCTCAAGAACCAGGACGGCAAGGCCGTCTATCGCAAGCTCCAGAAGGGCCGCGGCCTGCCCGACGGTCTCGAATTCGTCGCAAGCTACGTGACCGCCGATCTCAGCCGCTGCTTCCAGCTCATGCGCACCGACGACATCACCACCTTCCAGCGCTGGATCGCCGACTGGCAGGAGGTCGTCGAGTTCGAGGTCGTACCGGTCGTCGAAGGCAAGACGACTCGCGAGGCGCTGGAGCCATTGCTGTAGACAGAGATACCGACAAGGGAGAACAGACGATGATTACAGGTGGCTGCCATTGCGGCGCGATTCGCTACGAGGCCGGGGGCGATGCCCTCCACCACGCGCTCTGCCATTGCACGGACTGCCGGCGGCACGCCGGGGCGCCGATGGTGGGCTGGACGATGTACCCGCACAGCGCGGTCAAGGTGACCAAAGGCACGCCCAAGGTCTACGCCTCGTCGGAGCATGGAAGGCGGCACTTCTGCTCCGACTGCGGCACCGGGCTCTTCTACGACAATGCGAAGATGTTGCCGGGGCTCATCGATATCCAGAGCGCGACCTACGACGATCCAGATGCGATACCGGCGCAGGTCCACATCCAGGTCGCCGACCGGATCGGATGGATGAAGAACGTCCATGAACTGCCGGCGTTTGACCGCTATCCGCCGCAGTCGTGAGGCGGGAGGCCTCGGGGCCTTTACTCTAGTGGTTTCACTTCACTAAGCACCGTCACGGCCATGGTGTTGGTGGACCCCCAGATCCGGGTCGACGCGACAGCCGCTCTAGTTCCAGTGCCAGGGCATGCTGATACCGCACCACTAGCATTTCCAGGGGAGCTAGATCACGGTTTGGACATGGCGCGTCAAAACTGCACCAGCCAACCGCGGGCACCTTACCGCCCGGATGGCAAAGCCATCCGACGCTGCGGACATATCCAGATGGACTCAAACGCCACGCCGTGTCGCGCATCCACTGCAGCAAGGAGCGCCTGCTGTCAGGATCGCCGTGTTCTTTGACGGTCGACACACCGTCGTCGGCCGCTTCCGGAAGCCGGGTTGCATCCGCTAACGAGAAACGCTCGCTACTGAAAACTCGAGGTATAGGATTGCGTTTGAAGAATTCGTGTTGCTCCTCATTGGCTTCGTTGCTGCAGGCGACAACGAGCCGGTTCACGGATTCGCTGAGAAGCACAAGATTCGATCGGCTGCTGTTTGCAAAATGAATGAGGAGGTGGGAGGGGGATTCGTCATCGAATGATGTGCCGATGAAGTCGCGTCCCAATGTTTGCTGGCTGGCCCGCTTGCGAAAGACCGCCATTGTGTGCATGCCCCAGCCATAGTTGACGGACTTGTCCAGCGGGTCATCGATCGAGAAATCGAAGTCCTGTCGGATGAATTTGGTTTGCATGCGTCTGCTGGTTTCTTACTTCCAGGGATCCGCCACCTTCGGCCAGAACGGCGTCTTGCGCTTGGTGTAGGGCCAGCGCGTGACGTCGGGGTCGGCGGCGCCAGGCGTGGCGACGTAGAGGATCTCCTTCGCGACGCCGACGAAGCCGTTATAGAAATGTTGCGCCGACTTCACGATGACGACGCGGTAGTCGGCGGGCTCGGCGCCGACCGCGCGGAAGGCGTCGGCGTGGAAGGTCTGGTTGCGGCGCGTGCAGATCGCGATGTCGACATGCTCCGACGACAGGAGCGCCATGTCGCCCAGCGGCGACATCACCGGCCCGTAGGGCTGGAAGACGTTGCGGGCGATCTTCTTCACCGTGACGTCGAGGTCGACCGGATCGCCGCTCACCGTGCCCGACTTGCCGCCCAGCCGCATGCGGATGCGCGCGCCCTCGCCCGCCTCCTCGGCGATCTGGAAGGCCATCGGGTCCCACATCACCCCGAACAAAGCCGGGCCGATCTCGCGCTCGACCAGCGCCTTCAGCACGAAGGTCGAATCGCCCGGCGCGCCCGAGCCGGGATTGTCGGCGCGGTCGGCCAGGACCAGCGGGCCCTGGTTGTGCGAGGCAGCGCGGTCCATCGCCTCGGCGACGGTCAGGTACTTGGTGGCGTAGCGCTCGCGATTGTCCCACAGCTCAGCCGCAAGCTGCTTGGCCAGCGCTTCGGCCTTCGCCATGTCGCCGTCGGCGACCACGAGCGTGCGCGTGCCGACGTCTTCCACGTCGGCGAAGGAGAAGCCGTGGCTCAGCGACACCGAGAGGATGCCGTCCTTGCCTTCGAGGCTCTTCATGCGCACGACGAACTCGCTGATCGGCGGCACGGAGGTGCGGTACTGCGCGATCATGCGGCAGTCGTAGCGCGCCATCACCGGCTTCACCTTGCCCTCGACCGTATCGGCGATGATGGCGAACAGCTCGGCGGCGCGTTCCATCGTGTCGGTGTGCGGGTATTCCTTGTAGCCGACCAGCACGTCGGCACTGTCGAGCATCAGGGCGCTGAGGTGACAGTGCAGATCGAACTCGGCGCCGATCGCTACTTTCGGTCCGACGATGGCGCGGATGCGCGCGAGGAGATCGCCTTCGCAGTCGTCGTAGCCGTCGGCAACCATCGCGCCGTGCACGTTGATCAGCACGGCATCGAGCGGCAGGGCGGCCTTCACCCCCTCCAGGATCTCGTCGCGGAAATCCTCGTAGACCTTGCGCACGGTCGTGCCCGAAGGTGCTGCAAAGGTCGAGAGGCCCTCGATCACCGTCCAGCCGCGCTTCTCCGTCTCCTTGCGCCAGACATGGACCGGCGCGGTGAAGTTGGTGGGCTCGTGCTTCGTGGCGTCGCCGTGCCAGATGCCGTGTTCCTGGTAGCCGCGCAGGCCGGTCGGGAAGGGCACGAACTGGTTGGTCTCGGTCCCGAGGGCCGCGATGTAGACACGCTTGGTCAACGACTTACTCCTTGGCGCAGTGGCAGCCCGCGACATGGTCGTCGACCATGCCCGAGGCTTGCATGAAGGCATAACAGATGGTCGAGCCGACGAACTTGAAGCCGGCCTTCTGCAGGGCCTTCGACATGGCGTCGCTTTCCGGCGAGCGCGCGGGCACGCCCTTCAGGTCCCTGGGGCGGTTCTTCTTCGGCTTGCCGCCGACGAAGCTCCACAGGAACTTCGCGAAGGAGCCTTCGCGCTCCTTCAGGGCGAGATAGGCCTGGGCGTTGCTCACGCTGGCTGCGATCTTGCCCTTGTGGCGGATGATGCCGGGATCGAGCAGCAGCTTCTCCAGCTTCGCAGGGCGATAGCGCGCGATCTTCTCCGGATCGAACCCGTCATAGACCTTGCGGTAGTGCTCGCGCTTGCGCAGCACGGTGATCCAGGAAAGGCCCGCCTGGCAGCCTTCCAGCGTCAAAAGCTCGAACAGCGCGCGATCGTCGCGGATCGGACGGCCCCATTCCGTGTCGTGGTATTTCTGGTAGAGCGGATCGTCCGAGACCCAGCCGCATCTTGGCTTGCCGTCCGCGCCGCTCACTCTATCGTGCTTCCAAACCATGTGAGGAAGCTACCCAATGTCCAAGGTCCCCGCCAATCTGAAGGTCTGCATTTTCGATGTCTTCGGCACCGTCGTCGATTGGCGCGGCAGCCTGATCCAGGATCTGCCGGCGCTCGGCAAGAAATACGGCATCGAGACCGACTGGACGAGCTTCGCCGACGACTGGCGCGGGCTGTACCAGCCGCAGATGGGCCGCGTGCGCAAGGGCGAGCTGCCGTGGACGCGCATCGACGACCTGCACAAGGAAGCCTTCGAGATGCTTCTGAAGAAGCGCGGGCTGAAGCATCCGGGCGAGGAAGGCGCGTGGGAGTTCACGCATCTCTGGCACAAGCTGCGCCCCTGGCCCGATTCGGTCGAGGGCATCGGCATGATGAAGAAGAAGTTCGTCGTGGCAACGCTCAGCAACGGCAACGTCGCGCTGCTGATCAACATGGCCAAGAATGGCGGCATCCCCTGGGATCACTGCTTCTCGGGCGAGACCTTCCATCACTACAAGCCCGACCCCGAGGCCTATCTCGGTGTGGTCGACAGCATGTACCTGAAGCCCGAGCAGGTGATGCTGGTGGCGGCCCACAACAACGACCTGGCGGCAGCGCAGAAGTGCGGCCTGTCGACCGGCTTCGTCCTGCGCCCCGGCGAGCATGGCCCCGGCCAGACCCGCGACCTCAAGGCCGAGGGTGACTGGAACGCCGTCGGTACGTCGATGATCGATCTCGCGAAGAAGCTTGGGTGCTGATCAGGCTGAAATAAGGATCCTTCGCTGCGCTCAGGATGACACCGCGTGTCATCCCGAACGAAGTGAGGGATCCTTAACTGCCCTAGACCCCGATCGTCGTCAGGTCCTGGAACCAGTGCTGGGCCTGGATGTAGGACTTGATCTTGGGCGACAGGGCGTGCGGGTTGGTGTCGTGGACGACCCAGATCAGCACGGCGTCGTCGACCACCTTCTCGTGCACCTTGGCCATGATTGCGTCCTGCTTGGACGAATCGAACTCCGCCAGCGCCTGGTCGATCAGCTTGTCGACCTCGGGGCTGGCATAGTTGCTCCAGTTCACGCCGACCGGGGCGGCCTGGTTGGAGGCGAAGAAGCGCGTGAAGGCATAGAGCGGATCGGACGTCACGTAGGCGATGTTGTTGGCCGTGACGTCCTTGTTCATCTCGGCCTTGGCGCCGGCGCGCCACGCCGTATAGAGCGCCTCGAGCTCGACGACCTTGAACTCGAGGTCGATGTAGACGTCCTTGAACATCTGCTGGATGGCCTCGTTCATCGGCAGCGACAGCATCTGGCCGCTGCCGCCCGAAGCGACCACGAACTTGGTCTTGAGCGGCTGGGCCTTGCTGAAGCCCGCGTCGCTCATCAGTTTGCGCGCGTCGTCCGGCGCGAACTTGATCTCGAAGGAGGGCTTGCCGAACCACGGGCTCGACTTGTCGACCTGGCCGAAGGCGGGCTGGGCGAGACCGCCCAGCAGCTGCACGATGGCGTTGCGGTCGATGGCGAGGTTGGCGGCCTTGCGCAGGCGGATGTCGGTCCAGGGCGAGCCCGGCAGCATCGAGGGATGATAGTTCCAGACGTGCGGCGTCACGTTCTGCACGATCTTCATGCCGGACTTGGTGAGGCGATCGACCGTGTCGGGCGTCGGCGTCTCGATCAGGTCGACCTGGCCCGAGAGCAGCGCGGCCGTGCGCGTTGCACCCTCGGGCGCGACCACCAGGATCATGCGGTCGGCCTTGGGAATGCGCTTGGGGTTCCAGTAGGCCTCGTTCTTGACCAGCTCGGCGCGCTCGCGCGGCACCAGCCGGGCGAGCTTGAACGGGCCGGTGCCCGACGGCTCGGAGGCGAACTTGTTCCAGTCCTTGCCGAGCTTCTCGAACTGCGCCGGGCTCGACACCAGGAACCACAGCATCTGATAGGGGAAGAGCGCGTCGACGACCTTGGTCTTCACCTCGACCGTCATGTCGTCGATCTTCCTGTAGCTTGCAACCGACGGCAGGCGTGGCCGCACCTGGGAGGCCTGGCGCTGGTCGAACTGCGGCGCCTTGGTGTCGAACACCTTGTCGAAGTTCCAGATCACGGCGTCGGCGTTGAAGGCCGAACCGTCATGGAACTTCACGCCATCGCGAAGCTTGAAGGTCCACAGCGTCTTGTCGGCGTCGTTGACCTTCCATTCGGTGGCGAGGCCGGGGATCAGCTTGCCGGGCTTGTCGGAGATGTCCATCTCCCAGGCGACCAGCGGATCGTAGAGCGTGTAGCCGGTGAACTTGTAGGCACCGGCGCCGCGATCGGGCTGGCCCGTGGTGAGCGGCACGTCGGCCATCGAGATGCCGAAGCGCACAACCTTCTCCTGCGCGAAGGCAGGGATCGGCAAGGCGGCCAGTGCGCCGGCGGCAATGAAGGTACGACGGGACACGCTCATGTCGGGACTCCTGTCAGAGTTTCGGGCGGTGCGAACGCCACGGCGTGGCGCGTTCGTAGGCAGCGCCGGCGGCGAGGACGCTGGCGTCGTCGAAGGGCCGGCCGGCCAGCTGGAAGGCGAGCGGCATGCCATCCGCGCCGAAGCCGCAGTTCACGGCGGCGGCGGGCTGGCCGGTGACGTTGAACGGCATGCTGAGCGAGGGCTTGCCCAGGAAGTGGAAGATCGGCGCCGGCTCCTCGAAGACTTCCGGCGCCCCCCACTGGTTGGCCGTCATCACCAGGTCGTAGCCGCGCATCGCCTCGCGCGTGTCCTGCTGCAGCTTGCGGCGGAAGCGCAGCGCCGACATGTATTGCTCGGCCGAGAGGAAAGCGCCGAGCTGGAAGCGGCGCCGAGTCGTGTAACCGAACTTCTCCGGCCGCTCGATCACGTCGCGGCGATGGATGGCGTGCGCCTCGGCCGTGATGATGACCCGGCCGCAGATGTGATAGTCGCGGATATCGGGGAAGGTCACTTCCTCGACGGTGGCGCCGAGATCGCGCATCACGCGCACGGCTTCCTCCATACCGTCGGCCATGTCTTCCGAGAGCCTGCCGTCGGGGCCTTCGTACCAGCTGCGCGCCAGGGCGATGCGCATGCCCTTGATCGGCCGCCGTGCTGCCGCGCCGTAATCGACCTTGGGTACGCGCGCCGAGGCCTGGTCGTTGGGGTCGTGGCCTGCCAGCACGTCGAGCATCAGCGCGCAGTCCTCGGTCGTCCAGGCCATGGGCCCGGCGGTATCGAGGCTGAAGGACAGCGGGAAGACGCCGCAGCGGCTCACCAACCCATAGGTCGGCTTGATGCCGGCCGTGGCGCAGTAGCCCGCCGGGTTGCGGATCGAGCCACCGGTGTCGGAGCCCATGGCGCCCATGCAGAGCGCGGCCGCGATCGCAGCGCCTGAGCCGCTGGAAGAGCCGCCCGGCTGGAAGGCGGTGTTCCACGGATTGCGCACGGGCGGAAACGGCTGGTCCGGCGTCATCGCGCCGTTGGCGAATTCGTGCGTGCCAAGCTTGCCCAGGATCACCGCGCCGCCGGCCTTCAGGCGGCGCACGGTCTCAGCGTCGATCGCCGGCACGTAGTCGATCTTGAGATGCGAATGGCCGGTCGTCTTGATGCCGGCCGTCTCGTAGATGTCCTTCAGCCCGACCGGGATGCCGTGCATCGGCCCACGCTTGAGACCGCCCTTCATCTCCATATCCGCCTGTCGCGCGGCATTGAGCGCGACGTCGGCCGTGACGAGGATGTAGCTCGAGAGGTTGCGATCGACGGCGGCAATGCGCGCCAGAAACGCTTCCGTGAGCGCCGTCGAGGTGAGTTCGCCGCGCGCCATCAGGCGGCCGGCCTCGGCAATGCCGAGCGTCGTGAGATCGGTCATGGGATGGCTCTACTCGTCGGCGCGGAAGACTTGCGGCGATTCGGCGGCCCAGGCCCAGCGCTGGGGCATGCGCTCCATCAGGCCGAGCAGGCCGACATAGCCCTTGTGCAGGTGGCCGATGTCCTCCTCGGTCAAGGTAAGACCGGTCAGCGCGGCGCGTGCCCGAAATTCTTCGAGCGTCGGCGCCTTGGTCGACGATGTCATGAAATCCCTCCGCAACGGTCGAGCATGCAATCGACATGCCGCGTCCTTCGTAGCGCGGTTGTGTTGCGTTGTCGGTTACGTTGGCTTGGCCCTTGCATGATCCGAACTGCGAGCGTTTCCCCGCCGGGATTGCCAGCGGGGGCGCCGAACTGAGGAGCAGCGCATGTTCAAGGGCCTTCGCATCGCCGTCGCCGGCTTCGGTGTTCTCGCCGCAACAGCGATGCCTGCCTTCTCGCAGGGCACTCTGCGCATCGGCATGACAGCCGCCGATATCCCGCTGACGACGGGCCAGCCCGATCAAGGGTTCGAGGGTTTTCGCTTCGCCGGCTACACGATCTATGACGCGCTCGTGAACTGGGACCTGTCGAAGTCGGACACGATCGCCGATATCCGTCCCGGTCTTGCTCTCTCCTGGGCGCCGGTCGAAGGCGAGCCGACCAAGTGGGTGTTCAAGCTGCGCGAGGGCGTGAAGTTCCACGACGGGTCGGACTTCGACGCCGACGCCGTGATCTGGAACCTCGACAAGATTCTGAACGACAAGTCGCCGCAGTTCGACAGCAAGCAGCTGGCGCAGGTGCGCGCGCGAATTCCGACCCTGGTCGGATACAAGAAGATCGACAAGAACACGGTCGAGCTCACGACACGCATCGTGAACTCGCTGTTCCCCTACGACATGTCCTACGTCTTCTATTCCAGCCCGGCCAACTGGGAGAAGCAGGGCAAGGACTGGAACAAGGTCGCGCTGAACCCGTCGGGCACCGGTCCCTTCAAGGTCGATCGCGTCGTGCCGCGCGAGCGCATGGAACTCTCGCGCAACGCCGACTACTGGGAAAAGGCGCGTGTTCCGAAGCTCGACAAGGTGATCCTGTTCCCGATGCCGGAAGCCGCGACCCGCACGGCCGCCCTCCTGGCCGGCCAGGTCGACTGGATCGAGGTGCCGGCGCCCGATGCCATCCCGCGCCTCAAGCAGGGCGGCATGACCATCGTCACCAACAAGTATCCGCACAACTGGGCCTACCAACCCAGCATGGTCGAAGGCTCGCCGTGGACCGACATCCGCGTGCGCAAGGCGGCCAATCTCGCCATCGATCGCGCCGGCCTCAACAAGCTGCTGGGCGGCCTGATGGTCGAGTCCAAGGGCCATGTCTATCCGGGCCATCCGTGGTTCGGTTCGCCCACCTTCGACATCAAGTACGACCCGGCGGCGGCCAAGAAGCTGCTGGCCGAAGCTGGCTACAGCGCCACCAAGAAGCCCAAGATCAGGATCGCGATCTCGACCTCGGGCTCGGGCCAGATGCTGCCGCTGCCGATGAACGAGTACGTGCAGGAGAACCTGAACGCCGTCGGCTTCGACACCTCGTTCGAGGTCATGGAATGGAATGCGCTGGTGAACTTCTCCTTCCAGCCGGCGACCGGGGAGAATGCGAAGAAGGCGGGCGTCAATGGCATCAACATCAGCCGCGCCACGGTCGATCCCTATTCGGCCTTCACGCGCCTGATGAACAGCAACTTCGTGACGCCGGTCGGCGCCAACTGGGGCATCCTGAAGGACGAGAAGCTCGATGCCATGATCAGCAAGGCGCACACGAGCTTCGACAAGACCGAGCAGACCAAGGCACTGGCCGACGTGCACAGCTACGTCGTCGACCAGTCCTACTGGGTCTGGATCGCCCACGACCTCAATCCGCGCGCCATGAACCCCAAGGTGAAGGGCTTCGTGCAGGCGCAGAGCTGGTTCCAGGACCTGACGCCGGTCGAAATCAAATAGTTCGATAGCAAAGAAAGAGAGAGGCGGGCCGCAATGCTCCTCTATGCCCTACGCCGCCTGATCTACCTGGTCCCTGTCGCGTTCGGCGTGTCGCTGCTCGTCTTCGCGCTGGTGCACCTGGCGCCGGGCGATCCGATCTCGGCGATCGTGCCGCCGGACGCGCCGAAGGAAGTCGTCGACAAGCTCAAGGAATATTACGGCTTCGACCAGCCGCTGCCGGTGCAGTACCTGCGCTGGCTCGGCGTCACCCTGACCGGCGATCTCGGCACGTCGATCGGCACCGGCCGCTCGGTCGCATCCGAGGTCGGCAGCGCCTTCGGCAACACCATCATCCTCGCGATCGCCGCGACACTGCTCGCCTTCACCCTGGCGGTGATCCTCGGAACGGCGGCGGCCTATGCGAAGTCGCGCATCGTCGACCGGCTGGTGACCTTGATCTCGCTGATCGGCGTCAGCGTTCCCCACTTCTGGCTGGCGATCGTGCTGGTCATCATCTTCGCCGTCGAACTGGGCGCGTTGCCGCCCATGGGCATCGGGCCGGAGAATTCCACCGGCTGGAAGTTCGACCGCGCCCACCTCGCGCACATGGTGCTGCCGACCATCGCGCTCTCGGTGATCCCGCTCGGCGTCGTGACCCGCACGGTGCGCTCCACCGTCAAGGAAACGCTCAGCATGGAGTTCGTGACGGCGCTGCAGGCCAAGGGCATGCGCGACAGCCGGATCCTGCTGCATGTGCTGAAGAACGCCGCACCCACATGTTTGGCCGTCATGGGCCTGCAGGCCGGCAACCTGATCGGTGGCTCGATCCTGATCGAGACGGTGTTCGCCTGGCCGGGCACCGGCTTCCTGCTGAACAGCGCCATCTTCCGCCGCGACCTGCCGATCCTGCAGGGCACGACCCTGGTGCTGGCCGGCTTCTTCATGCTGCTCAACCTGACCGTGGACATCATCCAGACCATGGTCGATCCCCGAATCAAGCGAGGCTGATCCCATGGCCCTCCAAAGCCCTTCGCTCGATGTCGGCGGCGCCGTCCTGGTGGCGCCGAAGCCGACCACCGCCGGCCGCGGCTACTGGCAATCGGTCGGCCGGCGCCTGCGCCGCGATCCCGTCACGCTAGGCTGCGCGGCAATCCTGATCCTGCTGGTGCTGGCGTCGATCGCCGCGCCGTATCTCAATCTCGCCGATCCCTACAAGACGTCGATGCTGCGGCGCCTCAACCCGATCGGCTCGCCCAACAATTGGCTGGGCACCGACGAGTTGGGACGCGACATGTTCGCCCGCCTGATCTATGGCGGCCGGCTGTCGCTGTTCATGGGCGTGACGCCGGTCGTCTGTGCCCTGCTGATCGGCGGCAGCCTCGGCATTCTCGCGGGCTTCGTCGGCGGCAAGACCAACATGGCGATCATGCGGGTCATGGACGTGTTCTACGCCTTCCCGTCGGTGCTGCTGGCGATCTCGCTGTCGGGCGCGATGGGCGCGGGCACCGAGAACACGCTTCTGTCGCTGACGCTGGTGTTCATCCCGCCGATCTGCCGAGTCTCGGAGAGCGTCACGACGCAGGTGCGCGGCTTCGACTTCGTCGATGCCGCCAAGGCGAGCGGCGCCTCGGCCTTCACCATCGTGCGCGTCCATGTGCTGGGCAACGTGCTGGGACCCATCCTGGTCTATGCGACGTCACTGATCAGCGTGGCGATCATCCTCGCCGCGGGGCTCAGCTTCCTCGGCCTCGGCGTGAAGCCGCCGGAGCCGGAGTGGGGCCTGATGCTGAACACGCTGCGCCAGGCGATCTACGTCAACCCGGTCCTCGCGGCGCTGCCGGGCGTGATGATCTTCATCACTTCGATCTGCTTCAACCTGATGAGCGATGGCCTGCGTGCGGCCATGGATGTGAAGGCCTGACATGGACACGCTGGTTCCCATCCAGGACCGCGGCGGCCCCGCCCAGCCGCTGCTGCTGGCCACCGGCCTGCGCAAGCACTTCCCGGTCGCGGGCGGACTTCTGGGACGCACCACCAAGGTCGTGCGCGCCGTCGACGGTCTCACCCTTTCGGTCGCCAAGGGCGAGACCCTGGGCGTCGTAGGTGAGTCCGGTTGCGGCAAGTCGACGGTGGCGCGGCTGCTGATCCGCCTGATCAAGCCGGACACCGGCACCATGGTGCTCGACGGCGATCCGGTCGATGAGCCGCACGGCATCACGGTGAACGAGCTGCGCCGCCAGGTGCAGATGGTGTTCCAGGACTCCTACGCCTCGCTGAACCCGCGCCTCACCATCGCCGAGACGCTGGCCTTCGCGCCGCGCGCGCACGGGCTGCCGGCCGCCGAAGCACGCGAGAGGGTGCGCGACCTCTTGAGCAAGGTCGGCCTCGATCCGACCAACTACGCCACGCGCTATCCGCACGAACTGTCGGGCGGCCAGCGCCAGAGGGTGAACATCGCTCGCGCCCTTGCGCTCCGGCCGCGGCTGATCATCCTCGACGAGGCGGTGTCGGCGCTCGACAAGTCGGTCGAGGCGCAGGTGCTGAACATGCTGGTCGACCTCAAGACCGAGCTCGATCTCACCTACGTCTTCATCAGCCACGATCTCAACGTCGTGCAGTATCTCAGCGACCGCGTGCTGGTCATGTATCTTGGCAAGATCGTCGAGATCGGCCCGGTCGAGGCGATCTACGGCGATCCGCAGCATCCCTATACGCGAGCGTTGCTGTCGGCCCGGCCCTCGATGAACCCGCGCAAGCGCACCAAGGAAGCGCCGATCCAGGGCGATCCGCCCAATCCAATCGACCCGCCCTCAGGTTGCCGGTTCCGCACGCGCTGTCCCTTCGCCGAAGACGTCTGCGCGCGCACCGAGCCGCTGCTGACCGATACCGCACACCAGGCCGTGGCCTGCCACATGAGGGTGGCGGGCTCGGGCCATTCAAAGGCGATGGCTGCATGAGCAACCTACTTCAGGTCCGCGACCTCCACGTCACCTTTGTCACGCCCGACCGGACGGTGCATGCCGTCAACGGCGTCAGCTTCGACCTCGCACGCGGAGAGACGCTGGGCATCCTGGGCGAATCCGGTTCGGGCAAGAGCGTCACCCTGCGTTCGATCCTGCGGCTGCATCCCGAGCATCGCACGAAGTGGTCCGGCAGCATCAAGCTGCAGGACGACGAGGTCCTCGAGATGGGGCCGAAGGCTCTGTCCGACCTGCGCGGCCAACGCGTCTCGATGATCTTCCAGGAGCCGGCGACGGCCTTCGATCCGGTCTTCACCATCGGCCAGCAGATCGCCGAGACGGTGCGCCGCCATACCGGCAAGAGCGAGACCGAGGCCTGGAAGCGTGCCAAGGACCTGCTGGAGATGGTGCGCATTCCGTCTCCCGCGACACGTCTGAAAGCCTATCCGCACGAAATGTCGGGCGGCATGCGCCAGCGCGCGATGATCGCGCTCGCGCTCTCCTGCAATCCGACCCTGCTGCTGGCCGACGAGCCGACCACCGCCCTCGACGCCACTGTGCAGATCCAGGTGCTGCTGCTGATTCGTGAATTGCAGCGCGAGTTCAATCTCGGCGTCATCTTCGTCACCCACGATATCGGCGTGGCCGTCGAGGTCTCCGACCGGATCGGCGTCATGTATGCCGGCAAGCTGGTCGAGCTGGCGTCGGTCGATCGCATGGTCGACGCGCCGCAACACCCTTACAGCCGCGGCCTGCTGGCCTCGACCGTGCACGACGGCATGCGCGGCCAGCGCCTCGAATCCATCCCCGGCGCACCGCCCGATCTCGCCCAGGTGCCCGCCGGCTGCAGCTTCGCCCCGCGCTGCAAGTTCGTCCGCCCCGACTGCACGGCGGCGATCCCGTCGCTGCGCGAGGTCGAAGCCGCGCACGCCGTTCGCTGCGTGCTGGCGGCTTAGGGTCATTCCACCGGCCGAGCGGAGCTCGGCTGGGGCTCGCTTGACGTCTCCGAATGTTCATATGAAAGTCATGTGAACGAAAACAACGACCTGCAGAGTTCGTTCGAACCATGCAGATCGATCGGGACAGGAAGCGGGCTCAGGATCCGGGAATGCAGGCGGAAGAACGCGCCCGCACCATCGTCGAACGCGTCCGGGGTGACGGGTTCCAGGCGATAGAGGCGCTTGCCCTCCAGCTGGGCGTCACGCCGCAGACGATCCGGCGCGACGTGAACCTGCTCTGCGACCGCGGCCTGCTGCGCCGGCGCCACGGCGGCGTCGAGCTGCCGCCCGAGGGCGAGAACCTCGCCTATCCCGCGCGCCAGGTCCTGAACATCGACGCCAAGCGCCGCATCGCCCGGCTGGTGGCGCGCGAAGTGCCCGACGGCGCCTCGCTGTTCTTCGGCATCGGCACCACGCCCGAGCAGTGCGCGCTGGCGCTGGCCGACCATGCCGGCCTGCGCGTGATGACCAACAATCTCAACGTTGCGCTGGCGCTGAGCCGCAGCGCCTCCTGCGAGATCACCGTCGCCGGCGGCCGCCTGCGCAATCTCGACCGCGACGTGGTGGCGGGCGAGGCGCATGGTTTCTTCGGCCGCTTCGCCGCCGACATCGGCATCTATGGCGTCGGCGGCGTCGCCGAGGACGGCACCCTGCTCGATTTCAGCACCGACGAGGTGACGATGCGCAGCGCTTTGGCGCAGCATTGCCGCCAGCGTTTCCTGGTCCTCGATCATTCCAAGTTCGGCCGCGGCGGCACCGTGCGCGGCGGCACCATCACCGAGGCGAGCGCCGTGTTCACGGACCGCCCCGTGCCCGCCGACATCGCCGGTAAGCTGCGCGATGCCGGCGTCCGTCTCGTCACCTGGTCCGACGAAACCGCGTCCAACGAGCAGACAAGTCAAACAAGGAGGGGTTGATCTCATGTTGAAACAACTGGCCTTTGCGGCCGCGCTGGGCCTCGCCGCCCTCGCCAACGTCACCGATGCCGCCGCCCAGCAGCGGGCCATCTGTTACAACTGCCCGCCGGAATGGGCCGACTGGGGCTCGCAGCTCAAGGCCATCCAGGCCAAGCTCGGCATCACCGTGCCGCCGGACAACAAGAACTCCGGCCAGGCCATCGCCGCGCTGATCGCCGAGAAGGGCAGCCCGGTGGCCGACGTCACCTATCTCGGCGGCATCGCGGCCGACCCGGCCAAGGATGCCGGCGTGCTGACGCCCTACAAGCCGAAGAACTGGGAGAAGATCCCGGCCAACCTGAAGGATGCCGACGGCAACTGGTTCACCATTCACTCCGGCACGCTCGGCCTGTTCGTCAACAAGGCCGCGCTCGGCAACAAGCCGGTGCCGCAGAGCTGGGCCGACCTGCTGAAGCCCGAATACAAGGGCCTGGTCGGCTATCTCGACCCGACGTCCGCGGCCGTCGGCCAGCTCGGCGTGATGGCGATCAACCTCGCGCTGGGCGGCACCTACGACAATCTCGATCCGGCCATCAAGTTCTTCAAGGAACTGGCCAAGAACCAGCCGATCGTGCCGAAGCAGACCTCGTATGCCCGCGTGATCTCGGGCGAGATCCCGATCCTGCTCGACTACGACTTCAACGCCTATCGTGGCCAGTACACCGACAAGGCGCCGGTCCAGTTCGTCATCCCCAAGGAGGGCACGCTGGTGTTCCCCTACGTGATGGCGCTGGTGAACAAGGGCCCGAATGCGGAGAACGGCAAGAAGGTCCTCGACTTCGTCCTGTCCGACGAGAGCCAGGCGATGTGGGGCAATGCCTATCTGCGCCCGGTCTTCGCCGACAGGCTCTCGGCCGAGGCCAAAGCCAAGTTCCTGCCCGACGCGGAATATGCCCGCGCCAAGGCGGTCGACCTGAAGAGCCTCGCCAAGGCGCAGCCGCAGATCGTCGAGCGCTACCGCAAGGAAGTGAACTGATCGACATCTGGTCACCGAAAGTGCAGCGGGGCGGCCTCACAGCCGTCCCGCATCATGTCATCCTGAGCGCAGCGAAGGATCTCACGCCTGCCACGCAGTCGTCTGGTCGATCGGCTAGGTCCTTCGCTGCGCTCAGGACGACAACCAATTTGTACCTCTGAGCGCCAACCATGCGGCACGAAGTCCGCCGATTGATCCTTTTGCTGCTGCCGGCCGGCATCGTCTTCGCCGCGTTCTTCCTGCTGCCCATGGCGCGCCTGTTCTTCATCGGCGGCAGCGGCAAGACCGGCTGGGCGGCCTATGCCGCCATCCTCACCGATTCGCTTTATCTCAGCAGCCTCGTCTCGACGCTCGCGGTAGCCGCGGCGACGACGGCGGCGACGCTGGTCATCAGTGGCATCTCCGGCGTGTTCCTGCAGCGCCACAAGTTTCCCGGCAACGCGATCCTCGTGTCGATGCTGACCTTTCCGCTCGCCTTCCCGGGAGTGGTGATCGGCTTCATGGTGATCATGCTGGCCGGCCGCCAAGGCCTGATCGGCACTGTCACGCAGGCGCTGACCGGCGAGAAGCTGGTCTTTGCCTACACGCTCTCCGGCCTGTTCATGGGCTACGTCTACTTCTCCATCCCGCGCACCATCCTCACCGTGATGGCGGCCGCCGAGAAGCTCGATCCCAAGCTCGAGGAAGCCGCGCGCTCGCTCGGCGCCTCGCCGTGGCGTGTGCTGCTGGACGTGATCATTCCTGGCCTCAAGCCCGCCTTCATCTCCGCGGGTGCGATCTGCTTCGCGACGGCGGTCGGTGCGTTCGGCACCGCCTTCACGCTCGCGGCCAAGATCAACGTGCTACCTATGGTGATCTATACCGAGTTCACTCTGTCGGCGAACATCGCCATGGCCGCGGCGCTGAGCTTCGTGCTGGGCATCGTCACCTGGCTGGTGCTCGCCATCGCGCGCACGGCCGCCGGCTCCAGCGTCGCGGCGGCAGGCTGACATGAAGCGCCGCGGTCTCTTCTACCTGCAGCTCGGATTCACCCTGCTGGTCTGCGCTTTCCTCGTCGTGCCGGTGATCCTCTCGATCATGGCCGGCCTCACCGTGAACTACTTCGTCGGCATCGAGAGCGGCCTCACCCTGCGCTGGGTCATGGAAGTGTGGAACGGCTATCGCGACACGATCTTTCTTTCGATCGGCCTGTCGCTGGCCTGTCTCGCCGTCACGTTAGTCATCGGCGTCCCGGCCGCCTATGTGCTGGCCAAGCGGCAGAACACATTGACCCGCGCGCTGGAAGAGATGCTGGTGCTGCCGGTGGCGGTGCCGGGCCTCGCGACCGCTCTTGCGCTGATCGTGACCTATGGCAGCCTCTCGGGCTTCCGCACCTCGTGGGCCTTCATCCTGGTGGGTCACGTGCTCTTCACGCTGCCGTTCATGGTGCGCAGCGTGCTGGCCGTGCTGAGCGCCATCGACCTGAAGACGCTCGAAGAGGGCGCGGCCTCGCTGGGCGCCGGCTTCTGGCCGCGCTTCCGCGACATCGTGCTGCCGAACTGCCGCCAGGGCATCCTCGCCGGCTCGCTAATGGTCGTGACCCTATCCATGGGCGAGTTCAACATGACGTGGCTGCTGCACACGCCCTTCACCAAGACGCTGCCCGTGGGGCTCGCGGACGCCTACGCGTCGCTGCGGCTCGAAATCGGCAGTGCCTACACGCTCGTCTTCTTCGTGATGATCATGCCCCTGCTGCTGGCCATGCAGGCTTTTGCCAAGCCACGGCCCGCGAAGTTCGTGGCGGAGGATGCTGAATGACCGACGCCGGCAAACCCGTCTCCATCGCGCTGACCAACTGCGCCAAGACCTTCCCCGACGGCACCAAGGCGCTGGAGCCGCTCGACCTCGCCATCCATGCCGGCGAGACCGTCGTGTTCCTCGGTCCCTCGGGCTGCGGCAAGACCACGACCCTCCGCATCATCGCCGGCCTCGAGGAGCCCGATGCCGGTGGCAAGGTGTTGTTCGACGGAGTCGACGTCACGCATTTGCCGATCGAGCAGCGCAATGTCGGTATGGTGTTCCAGTCCTACGCCCTGTTCCCCAACATGACGGTGGCCGGCAACGTCGGCTACGGCCTGCGCATCCGCAAGGTGCCGGAGGCAGAGATCAAGGCGCGCGTCTCCGAGATGCTGGCCATGATGCAGATCACGCGTCTGGCGGACCGCCGCATCGACCAGCTCTCGGGCGGCCAGCGGCAGCGCGTGGCACTGGCGCGCGCCATCGCCGTGCGTCCGCGCGCCTTGCTGCTCGACGAACCATTGACGGCGCTGGACGCCAAGCTGCGCGACACGCTGCGCCTGGAGATCGATTCGCTGCTGCGCTCGCTCGGCATCACCGCGATCTACGTCACCCACGACCAGGCCGAGGCGATGGCGCTGGGCGATCGCATCGTCGTCATGGAACACGGCCGCGTCGCCCAGATCGGCAAGCCGCGCGAGATCTATCAGCGCCCCGCGACACGCTTCGTCGCCGAGTTCATCGGCACGATGAACCGCCTGACCGGCTCGGTGAGCAACGGCACCTTCACCTGCAAGGCCGGCGGCATCGCCTGGCCCGAGGCGCCGGCCACCGCGACCGAGATCCTGTTCCGGCCGGAAGACATCCGCGTCGTCGAGGGACACGAGACGGCAGCCCTGCAAGGCAAGGTGGCGGCCGCCTTCTTCCTGGGCGATCACACGCGGCTGTTCGTGGACGTGGGCGAAGCGCAGCCGCTGGTGATGGAGAGCACGGCACGACGCGACTTCAGTCACGGCGACCCGGTGGGACTCGCCATCGACCCGCGCGGCCTGCTGGTCCTGTGAGGAAGCCATGCTGATTGCCCAGATCACCGACACCCACATCAAACTGCCGGGCAAGCTCGCCTACAGGAAGGTCGACACCGCGAGCATGCTGCGGCGCTGCGTGCAGGAGCTGCTGGCGCTGAGCCCGCAGCCCGACCTGATCCTGCTGACCGGCGACCTCGTCGATCTCGGGCGGCCCGAGGAATACGAGCACCTGATGTCGATCCTGGCGCCGATCAAACAGCGCATCATCGCCATCCCCGGCAATCACGACGAGCGCGGCGCGATGCGCGACGCTTTCCGCAGCGGCGGCTACCTGCCGGAGCAGGGCACGTTCCTGCAATTCGCGATCGACGACTATCCGCTGCGCCTCGTCGGCCTCGACACGCTGATTCCCGGACAGGGCGGCGGCGAACTCTGCCGCGAACGGCTCGACTGGCTCGACCGCACGCTGAGCGAGAAACCCGACACGCCGACCCTCGTGATGATGCACCACCCGCCCTTCGTCACCGGCATCGGCCACATGGACAAGATCGGCCTTTTAGGCCGCGAGGCCTTCGCCGACATCGTGGCGAAGTACACTCAAATCGAGCTGATCCTGTGCGGCCATCTCCATCGCACCATCCACGCTCAGGTCGGCGGCCGGCCGGCGATGACCTGCCCCAGCCCCGCGCATCAGGTCGCGCTCGACATCCATCCCGATGCGCCGAGCCGCTTCCGCATGGAGCCGCCGGGCTTCATGCTGCACTGGTGGAACGACGGCCAACTCGTCACCCACACCGCCGTCATCGGCGACTATGACGGGCCGTACCCGTTCTTCGACGCCGACGGCAAGCTGATCGACTGAGTCGCTCGCGCGGAGCATCGCTCCAACACCAGTGTCATCCCGAGCGTAGCGAGGGATCCTTGTGCGACAGCCGATAAAGGATCCCTCGCTACGCTCGGGATGACACGGTGTTGGCCTCGGTGACCTCTCTAGACAAATCTCGACGTGATCGCCCAAAGGCGCCGGGAGAGATGCCGACCCGTCGGCGGAAGGCCGTGCTGAAGGCGCTGGCAGATTCGTAGCCGATCTCGTCGGCGAGCCGGTCGAGTGATTGGGTCCCGCGGCCGAGCGCATCCTGCGCCAGCGCCATCCGCCAGCGCGCGAGATATTCCATCGGGGCGCAGCCCAGTGCTTGCGTGAAACGGGCGGCGAAGGCGGAGCGCGACATGCCGGCGAGTCGCGCGAGCTCCGCCACCGTCCAGCCGGCGCGCACATCCTGATGCATCGCGCGCAGGGCGCCGGCGAGCGCCGGATCGCGCAATCCTGCCAGTAGACCCGTCGGCAAAGTGTCAGCCTCGATGCCGGGTCGGCGCAGGCATTCGACCAGCATGACCTCGAGCAGCCGCTGCAGGATCATCTCGCGGCCAGGCCGGTCAGCCTCGCATTCCTCGCGCAGCAGATGGACGAGGCGCGCGAGACGCGTCGTGTCACCCTCGGTCGCGCGGACATGGATCAGGCGCGGCAGCAGGCCGGTCAGCAGCTCGGCATTGACCGGCTCGATCCGGAAGGCACCGCCCAGCATCTGCACATCGGGCTCACCGTCGGGATCGCCGTGCCGGACGGGCTTGTCCGACGGCTCGACCCGCGCGCAGGCGACGCCGGGATGGCTGAGCAGGGCGAAGGCGGGCGTCGCGGGGAGCAGCACGAAGTCGCCGCGCTCCAGCAGGACCGGCTCGTCGCCGTCGAGCGCCAGCCAGCACCGGCCATCGAGCACGAGGCCGAAGCCCGGCTGATCGTAGGCGTCGTAGCGCACGCCCCAGCGTCCCCGACCGGTGATCGGCTTCGACAGGGCGGCGTGGGGGCGCAGCAAGCCGATGACGTCGCTGAACGGATCCATTTTGGACGATCCATAATCAATCACGGACTTCGGATTATATATCATCCCGGTCGGATGACTATCCTGGGCACACCAACAGCCAACGGAGCATCACATGGCCCAGACGGTCCTCATCACCGGCACCTCATCCGGCTACGGCAAGGCAATGGCCAAGCTTTTCCTCGACCGCGGCTGGAACGTGCTCGCGACCATGCGACGGCCGGATCCGGCGGTGTTCGCCCGGTCCTCGGATCGGCTGAAGCTGCTGCCGCTCGACGTCACAAGCGGCGCCAGCATCGAGGCAGCCATTGCCGATGGCATCGCCGCCTTCGGCACCATCGACGTGCTGGTGAACAATGCCGGCATCGGCCTCGGCTCGATCGTCGAGGCGACGCCCTACAACATGGTGCGCGAGATCTTCGAGACCAACACGTTCGGCGTCATCGCGACCTGCCGCGCGATCATCCCGTACCTGCGCCGGCAGGGACACGGCACCATCGTCAACGTCACGTCGAGCGTCACGCTTGGCATCATGCCGCTGGTCGCGGTCTATGCCGCCAGCAAGTGCGCCATCGAAGGTTTCACGGAGTCGCTCTCGTATGAGCTGGAGGGCTTCAACGTCAGGGCCCGCCTGGTGGAGCCCGGCTACGCGCCGACCACCAACCTCACCGCCAACGGCAGCGCACGCATGCAGGGCCTGTTCCCGGAGGAGTACGGCGCCTTCACGCAATCCTGCTTCGCCAACATGGCCAACTACCCGACGCGCTACTGCACCGAGGCGGAAGTGGCCGAGGCGACCTTCGCGGCCGCAACGGAAGAGGGCGGCCGAATCCGCTATCCCGCCGGCGCCGACTCAAAGCTCCTCGCCGAGCTGCGCTGGTCGACGTCGGAAGAGCACTACCTGCAGAAGATGCGGCAGATGTTCGGGCCGAAAGCGTAGGCGCACCCGGCATCGTTCAAAAACGGTGTCATCCCGAGCGTAGCGAGGGATCCTTCGGTGACTGCAGACAAGGATCCCTCGCTACGCTCGGGATGACACGGTGGTTGTGATCGGCGCTTCGAGCCGACCCAAACTTCAGATCGCGGGCTCTGCGTCCTTGGTCTTCGCAGGCCGACCTTCGGCCGCGTCGCGTTCCTGCTCCTTGCGCGCCTTGAGGAGCTTGCGAAGGATCATGTTCCGCTTCAGCGCCGAGATGTGGTCGATGAACAGCACGCCGTCGAGATGGTCGATCTCGTGCTGGACGCAGGTCGCCAGCAGGCCGTCGCAGGCGAGATCCTGGGTCTTGCCGTCGCGGTCGAGGTAGCGGACCGTCACACGGGCCGGGCGGACCACGTCGGAATAGTGGTCCGGCACCGAGAGACAGCCTTCCTCGTAGGAGAGGTCCTCGTCCGACGCCTCGATGATCTCCGGATTGGCCATGAACAGCGGGCCGGTCTTGGTGTCCTCGCGGTCGATGTCGAGCACGATGACGCGCTTCAGCACGCCGATCTGCGGCGCGGCGAGGCCGATGCCCGGCGCGTCGTACATCGTCTCCAGCATGTCATCCATGAGCTGGCGCACGCCGGCGTCGACCGTGTCGACGGGCAGGGACTTCTTCTTGAGGCGCGGATCGGGCGCGGTGAGGATCGGCAGGAGAGCCATCGGGCCTAAATATGCAAGGAAATGGGGCTTTTCAAGGTCAGGCCAAGGGTCAGGTACGTCGGACCATCGTGCCGACGCCCGCCTCTGTGAAGACCTCGAGCAGGAGCGCATGCGGGACACGGCCGTCCATGATGACCGCCGCCTCGACGCCCGAATTTACGGCATCGATGCAGTTCTCGACCTTGGGGATCATGCCGCCCGAGATCGTGCCGTCGGCGATCAGAGCGCGGGCCTGCTCGATCGTCATGTCGGGGATCACCTTGCCGTCCTTATCGAGGACGCCCGGCACGTCGGTCAGGAACAGCAGGCGCTTGGCCTTCATCGCGCCGGCGATGGCGCCGGCCGAGGTGTCGGCGTTGATGTTGTAGGTCAACTCGTCGTCGACGCCGAACCCGATCGGCGCGACGACCGGGATCACGTCGGCGCGGCGCAGCTGCTCCAGCACCATGACGTTGATCTTGGCGGGCTCGCCGACCTGCTTGAGGTCGACCTTGAGCAGCTCGCCGGTCTTGGGATCGCGCGTTTCCGTCATCTTCTTGGCCAGGATCAGGTTGCCGTCCTTGCCGCAGATGCCGACGGCGATGCCGCCGCACTCGTTGATGTCGGCCACGATCGCCTTGTTGATCGAGCCGGCCAAGACCATCTCGACGATTTCCATCGTCGGGGCATCGGTGACGCGCAGGCCGTTCACGAACGTGCTCTTGATGCCGACCCGCTCCAGCATCTTGTTGATCTGCGGGCCGCCGCCATGGACCACGATCGGGTTCATGCCGACCTGCTTCATCAGCACCACGTCGCGGGCGACCAGGTCGCCGAGCTTCGGGTCGGTCATGGCGTGGCCGCCATACTTCACCACGAAGGTCGCGTCGTTGTGCCGGCGCATATAGGGGAGCGCCTTGGAAATGGTCTCCGCCATGCGGATGAGACGCTTCTGCTCTTTGTCCGGTTGAACAGCCTCGGCCATTTCCAGCATCCCCAGTTGAACGAAAGCCCTCTCCGCGCGCGGGAAGAGGGCCAAGGCGCATAATATATCAGGCGGGTCGCGGATAGAAGAACCGGCCCCGCCGCGTCAGGATGTCCGCATGGCAGCTACACCCGTTTTCGACAGAGAAACCTTGTCCAATCGCGGCTTCACCGTGGCGAAGAACCTGATCGGCGCCGACGAATGCGCGGCGTTGGCCGCTCTGTGGTCCGATCAGGCCCGATTCCGTAAACATATCGTCATGCAGCGCCACGGCTATGGGCAGGGCGAATACCAGTATTTCGCCTACGACCTGCCCAAGCCGGTCCAGCGGCTGCGCCAGGCGCTCTATCCGGCGCTGGCTGAGGTCGCCAACCGGTGGAACGAGCAGCTCGGGAAACCCAAGCGCTTCCCGGCCACACTCGACGCCTGGCTGCGCGAATGCCACGAGGCCGGCCAGAAACGACCGACGCCGCTGCTGCTGCGCTACGGTCCCGGCGACTACAACTGCCTGCACCGCGATCTCTATGGCGAGATGGTGTTTCCGCTGCAGGTCGTCGTTCTGCTGAGCGCGCCGGGCCGCGACTTCACCGGCGGCGAGTTCATGCTGGTCGAGCAGCGCCCGCGCATGCAGTCACGCGGCGAGGTCGTGCCGCTGGAGCAGGGCGACGCCGCGATCTTCGCCGTGAACGAGCGGCCCTCGAAGGGCGTGCGCGGCTGGCACCGCACTGCCATGCGCCACGGCGTCTCGAGCCTGCGCACCGGCGAGCGCTTCACCCTGGGCGTGATCTTCCACGACGCGGCTTAGATTGTCATTGGAGCGCGCCACACCACTGGCGGGCAAGATCTTGAGGCGCCAAAGGAGTGGCGCGCTCCATTGCTAAACCTGCGCCACCGCAAAAATTTCGGCACGCAGCAGGGGGATACCGAAGCCGGTCTCGCTGCTGGTCGGCAGGACCTCGGGATGGGCGGCGCCGTGCTTGCGGGCGATGGCTTCGGCGGCCGCGACGGCGCGCGGCACGTCGGCGGCGCGCAGATAGTCGGTCTTGGTGAGCAGGATCTGATAGGAGACGGCGGCGCTGTCGAGGTTGCGCATCGTCTCGCGGTCGCTCTCCTTCACGCCGTGCCGACCGTCGATCAGCACGAAGATGCGCATCAGGGTCGGCCGGCCGCGCAGGTAGGCGGAGGCGAGGTCCTGCCAGGTCTCCTTCATCGAGCGCGAGACCTTGGCGAAGCCGTAGCCCGGCAGGTCGACCAGCATCAGCCGATCGGCCAGGTTGAAGAAATTGACCTGCCGCGTGTGGCCGGGATTGGCCGACACGCGCGCGAGCGTCCGCCGGCCGGTGAGCGCATTCACCAGGCTCGACTTGCCGACATTGGAGCGCCCGGCGAAGGCCACTTCCGGCAGCGAGATGCCCGGCAGCGATTCGATCGACGCGGCGCCCGAGACGAAGTCGCAAGGCCCCGCAAACAGCTTGCGGGCCGCCTCGATCTCTTCCGGCGTACGGCCTTTGTCGATCTCGTCGGGTGACTTGTCCGGCATCAGCCCTTCTTGCCCTTGCCGCCCTTCTTGTCGTTCGCCGGGGCCGCAGGCGCCGGAGCCGGGGTCGCCGGCGCCGCCTTGCCGCCGATCTGCGCACCGTGGCGGCGCATGATCATGTACTGCTGCGCGATCGAGAGCGTGTTGCTCCATGCCCAGTAGATCACCAGGCCGGCGGCGAAGGGCGCCAGCATGAAGGTGAACAGGATCGGCAGGAACTGGAACACGCGCGCCTGTACCGGATCGGTCGGCTGCGGGTTCAGCTTCTGCTGCAGGTACATCGTGACGCCCATGATCATGGGCCAGATGCCGATGTTGAAGAAGTGCAGGAACGACGGGACGTCCCACGGAAACAGGCCGAAGCCGGTCAGGATCGTGAGCGGATCGGGCGCGGACAGGTCCTTGATCCAGCCGTAAAATGGCTGATGGCGCATCTCGATGGTGGTGTAGAGCACCTTGTAGAGCGCGAAGAACACCGGGATCTGCACGAGGATGGGCAGGCATCCCGCCGCCGGGTTCACCTTCTCGCGGCGATAGAGCTGCATCAGCTCCTGGTTCATGCGCTGGCGGTCCTCGCCGTAGCGCTCCTTGAGCTTCTCCATCTCGGGCTGGAGACGCTTCATCTTGCTCATCGCCGCGTAGGACTTGTTGGCCAGCGGGAAGAACACGGCCTTCACAATCACGGTCAGCACCAGGATCGACAGGCCGAAATTGCCGAGATGCACGTAGAGCCACTCGAGCAGCCAGAACAGCGGCTTGGTGAAGAACCAGAACCAGCCCCAGTCGATCGTGAGGTCGAACTTCTCGATGCCGTACTTGCTCTCGTAGTCGGAAATCACCCGCACGATCTTCGCGCCGGCGAACAGCTTGGCATCCGTCATGACATTGGCGCCGGGAGCGACCGTGACTCCGGCCGAGACATAATCGATCTGGTACTTCACGTCGGCGCCCGCGCCGGTCTGCTTGATCGAGACGTCGACCTTCGACTTCTGATCGGGCACCAGCACGGACATCCAGTACTTGTCGGTGATGCCGACCCAACCGCCCGTGGTGTTGATCTTCTGCTGCTTGTTGCCCTTGAAGTCGGAGTAGCTGAATTCCTTCAGCGTGCCGTTGAAGACGCCGTACGGACCCTCATGCAGGATGTACATGCCCTCGTAGGTCGGCTCGCCGTAGCGGACGATCAGGCTCCACGGGAACAGGGTCACCGGCTTGTCGGTCTTGTTGTCGACGCTCTGCTTCACGTCGAACATGAAGAATTCGTCGATCGAGACGGTGAGGCCGAACACCACGCCCTCGCCATTGTCCCAGGTGAGCTTGACCGGCTTGCCGGGTGCCACCGTCGGGGCCTCGGACGTCCACACCGTATCGGGGCCCGGCACCTTGATCGCCGGATCGGACGAGGACCAGCCGAACTCGGCGTAATAGGGATGCGCGCTGCCGACCGGCGACAGGACCGGTACCGGCGGGCTCTTGGGATCGATGGTCTCGCGGTATTTGACGAGCTGCACGTCGTCGATGCGCGCGCCCTTGAGCGAGATCGAGCCGACGAGCTCGGCGGTGCTGAACGTGACGCGCGGCGTCAGCGCAATGGCCTCGGTACGGCCGACCACCGGCTGTTGGGTCGGCGCAGCGCCCGGACCGGGTTGGGTGCCGGGAGCGCCGGGCTGGCCGGCCGGCGCGGCGGGAGTGCCGGACTGGCCGGCCGTCTGCTGCTGCGTCGTGCCGTTGACCGGCGGCTTGGCCGGGGGGAAGGCCGCCTGCCAGCCCACGATGATCAGCACCGATAGGACGATGGCGACGATAAAGTTCTTCTGATCCATTTGTCGGCGATCTTTCGTGGCGCGTCAGGAGCGCCGGGCGGGTTGGCAGGAAAGCGGCGCGCGCGAGCGGGCGGCGGCCGGCGGAACGGGGTCATAGCCGCCGGCGCCCCAGGGGCCGCAGCGGCACAGGCGATGGGCGGCGAGCCAGCTTCCCCGCATCGCGCCATGCTTCGACAGGGCCTCGACCGCGTAAGCCGAGCACGAGGGCTCGTAGCGGCAGGCTCCGACAAAGAAGTAGGCGAGCGTGAGTTGGTAGAAGCGAATCGCGCCGCGCAGGACCTGGGACATCATGCGGCCCGGAAACTGGCGATTTAAGCGGTCCGGCGCAAGCTGCCAATGCACGTCATGGCGTCGCTATCGGCGTCGAGGCGGGTTTAAGTACCTTGAGGCGCCGCAACGCCTCCTGCAGTTCGGCGCGCATCGCGAGGAAGTCGCGGCCCAGGGCACCCTGGCGGCCCACCAGCACATAGTCATGGTCGGCGCGCGCCGTCTCCGGAATCACCTGCCGCGCGATCTCGCGCAGGCGGCGGCGGACCCGGTTGCGGACCACGGCATTGCCGACCTTGCGGCTGACCGTGAAGCCGACCCGGATGGCCGGAAAGGCGAGTTCGGGAGGAACGGGGGCTGTTTGCAGCACGAATCCGGGCATGGCGCATCGCCGCCCGGCCTGGACGCGTAAAAAGTCGCTACGATTCGGCAGACGCCCGAGGGCCGCCGCGGCCAATAGAACTAGGCCGACAGACGCTTGCGGCCGGACCGACGACGGTTGGCGATGACCTTGCGGCCGCCGACGGTCGCCATACGGGCGCGGAAGCCGTGCCGACGGGCGCGGACCAGCTTGCTCGGCTGATAGGTGCGTTTCATGACGCAACTCCTTAAAACACAACAATGCCCCCGCGCGGTGCGCCGGGGGCGAATTCCGAAGGCGAGGGTAATAAGCGTATGACCCTTCAGAGTCAACGAAGGCTAGGATACGGCATGACCCTGTTTCTTCACGGCTACCGCTACAGCGTCTACGTCCGGATCGTCCGTCTGGTCCTGGCGGAGAAGGGCGTAGCCTATGAGCGGGTCGAGGTGAACCCGTTCGCGGCCGACGTTCCGGCCGAATATCTGGCGCTGCATCCGTTCAACCGGGTGCCGACGATCGTGCACGATGGCTTCGCGCTCTACGAGACCGGCGCCATCACCCGCTATCTCGACCGGGCCTTTCCCGGCCCCGACCTCCAGCCCGCGGACCTGAAGCGGCAGGCGCGCATGGACCAGATCATCGGCGTGGTCGACGCCTATGCCTACTGGCCGCTGGTGCGGCAGGTCTTCGTCCACGATGTCGTTCGACCTCACATGGGCATGGCGGGCGACGCCGCGGAACTGGAGAAGGGACTCGAGGGCTCCGCGAAGGCGCTCGACGCGCTGGAGGCCCTGGCCGCGACCGACACCTGGCTGACAGGCCCCGATCTCTCCCTCGCCGACCTTCATCTCGGCGCGATGATCGCCTACTTCGCGCAGTCGCCGCGCGGCACGGCGCTGCTGGCGGCACGGCCGCACCTGTCGACCTGGTGGCAGCGCTTCAAGGCAAGGCCGAGCGTCGCCGCCACGGAGCCGGGCTTGCCGGTTCCAGCTCAATAGTCACTCAGGCGTGACAGCATGTGCTTTGAGGATCGCTCCCGCGGCGTCAATATCGAGGCGGGGCGAGACGAAAGGCCAGATGAACACATCGACACTGCGCCGGCTGCTGCCAGTGGCGATTCTGCTGGCGGGGCTCGCGCTCTTCCTGCTGCTCGGGCTCGAGCGCTATTTCTCCTTCGAGATGCTGGCCCGCCACAAGGCGACGCTGACGGCGTGGGTTGCCGAGCATCGCCTGCTGGCGGCGTTCACTTTCCTCTTGGCTTACGCGGTCATGGTCGCCTTCTCGCTCCCCATCGCCATGGTGGCGACACCGGTGGGCGGCTTCCTGTTCGGCACCTGGGCGGGCGCCGGCCTTTCCGTGATCGGCGCGACCCTGGGTTCGATCGCCGTCTTCCTCGCCGCACGCTATGCGTTCCGCGATCTCTTCCGGGCGCGCGCCGGCGCGACCCTGGCGCGGCTGGAGGAAGGATTTCAGAACAACGATTTCAGCTATCTCCTTTTCTTGCGGCTGGTGCCGCTGTTTCCCTTCTGGCTGGTCAACATCGTGCCGGCGCTGCTCGGCATGCCGCTCAGGCGCTATGTGATCGCGACGATGCTGGGCATCGTGCCGGCCTCCATCATCTATTCGGGCCTGGGTGCGGGTCTCGGCGCCATGCTGAAGCGCGGCGAGAAGCCCAATCTCGGCATCATCTTCGAATGGCACATGCTGCTGCCGCTGCTGGGACTGGCCGTGCTGGCGCTGCTGCCCGTCGTCTTCGCCCGCTTTCGGCAGCGGCGTTCTCCCTGAGATGAGCGGCCTGCTCACCCCCGATGTCTGCGTCGTCGGCGGCGGCTCGGCTGGCCTCGTGGTGGCGGCCGGCGCCGCGCAGCTCGGCCTCGACGTCGTGCTGGTCGAGCGCGCGTTGATGGGCGGCGACTGCCTCAACTATGGCTGCGTGCCGTCGAAGGCGTTGATCGCCGCGGCGAAGGCTGCACAGGCCCAACGCAGCGGCGCGGCCTTCGGTATCGCCCCGGTCGAACCCAGCGTTGATTTCGGCAAGGTGATGGATCACGCGGCCGGCGTGATCGCTTCCATCGCGCCCAACGATTCAGTCGAGCGTTTCGAGAAACTCGGCGTGCGCGTTCTGAAGGAGGAAGCGCGCTTCACCGGCCGCACCGAATTGCAGGCCGGCAGCCACCGCATCCGCAGCAAGCGCATCGTGCTGGCGACGGGGTCGCGGCCCACGTTGCCGCCGGTGCCCGGCCTCGCCGATGTGCCGCACTTCACCAACGAGACGATCTTCGCCAACCGCACCTTGCCCTCGCATCTGATGGTGCTGGGCGGCGGCCCGATCGGCCTCGAGATGGCGCAGGCCTTCCGGCGCCTAGGCTCGAAAGTCACGGTGCTGGAAGCGGCGACCTGCCTTGCCAAGGACGATCCCGAACTCGCTGCGATCGTCACGGCCCGATTGCTCGGCGAAGGCGTGGAGTTGCATGAGAACGCGCGTGTCACGCGGATCGAACGTGTGGCCGACGGGATCGCGGCCGTGCTCGAAAGCGGCAACCGCATCGAGGGCTCGCATCTTCTGGTCGCGACGGGCCGCACGCCCACCATCGACGGGCTGGGTCTCGACAAGGCCGGCGTCGCCCATGACAGGCACGGCATCACGGTCGACGAGACGCTGCGCACCTCCAACCGCAACGTCTGGGCGATCGGCGACTGCAACGGCCGCTATGCCTTCACGCACATGGCGGGCTACGAGGCCTCGCTGTTCATCCGCGGCGCGCTATTCCGGGCGCCGGCAAAGCTCGACCCCGGCATCGTGCCCTGGGCGACCTACACCGATCCCGAGCTGGCGCAGGTCGGCCTCAACGAGCGCGACGCGCGCGCAAAGCATGGCGACGGCATCAAGGTCCTGCGCTGGAAGTTTGCCGAGAACGATCGCGCGCAGGCCGAGCGCGAGACCGACGGGCTGGTCAAGGTCGTCACCGACGGGCGCGGCCGCGTGCTGGGCGCCGGCATCGCCGGGCCGCAGGCCGGCGAGCTGATCCAGAGCTGGTGCCTCGCTCTGTCCGGCCGCCTGAAGATCTCGACTCTGGCGAGCTTCGTGCCGCCCTATCCGACGCTGGGCGAGACCGCCAAGAGGGCCGCCGGCAGCTACTACACCGAGACGCTGTTCGGCCCGCGCACCCGCGGCCTCGTGCGGTTTCTCGCCCGTTTGCCCGTCTGGTAGAGTTGTTCCATGAGTGCCGACGTCACCCTGCCGGCCCAATCCGCCCGCCCCGCGCGCCGGCGAACCGCGACCTTCGGCCTGTCGTGGCGCATCCTGGGCCTCGTGATCATCGCCGTGATGACGGCCGAGGTCGCAATCTTCCTGCCCTCGATCGCGCGCTTCCGGCTGGTCTATCTCGAGCAGCTGATCGAGAGCGGCACACTGGCGGCGCTCGCCCTCGACGCCACGCCCGACAATATGGTGACGGAGCAGGTGAAGGGTTCTCTGCTGGCCCATGCGCGCGTCGAGGCGGTCGTGCTGGTCGAGCCGAACAAGCCCAAGCGCGCCCTGATGAACATCGAGCCGCGGCCCGAGATGCTGGGCTTCAACCTGAAGGATCGCGGCGCGCTCGGCCTGATCTGGGATGCGCTGGAGACGATGGCGCGCAACGGTTCGCATCTCATGCGGGTCGGCGGCGAATCGATGCGCATGCCGGGCGCCATGGTCTGGATCGTCGTCGACGAAATGCCGATGCGCGCCGCCATGTACGGCTACACGAGCCGCATCCTCGTCCTGTCGATCATCATCGCACTGTTCACCGCCGCGCTGCTCTATCTTGCCCTGCGCTGGCTGGTCGTGCGGCCGCTTCAGGATCTCTCGCGCGCCATGATCGACTTTCGCCGCGCACCGGAGGAGGCCGGCGCCGAGCGTGGACCAGTGCGACGCAACGACGAGATCGGCGTGGTCGACCGCGAGTTCCAGATCCTGCAGCGCGAGCTGCGCACCTCGCTGCGACAGAAATCGCGCCTGGCCGAGATCGGTGCCGCGACCAACAAGATCAACCACGACCTGCGCAACATGTTGTCGACGGCGCGCCTCCTGTCGGATCGCCTGGCGCGCAGCGACGACGAGCGCACGCGCGCGCTGGCGCCGACCATCCTGAACACGATCGACCGCGCCGCCCGCCTGGCCAGCGACGCCATCGAATATGTCCGCGAGAAGCCTTCGCCGCGGCTGGCCGAGGTCGATCTCGCCGATCTCGTCGACGAGGTCGGCATCGCGCTGCAGGAGCAGGGCGAGGACAAGGACCCCAACCTGCTGCGCAGCTGGGTCAACGAGATCGGCAACGGCGGCGGCGCGCGCTGCGACCGCGACCTGCTCTACCGCGTGTTCATCAATCTCGGGCGCAATGCCTTCGAGGCCGGCGCGACCAGCGTCACCGTCCGCACCCGGCGCAATGGCGGCTTCCTGCTGATCGAGATCTCGGACAATGGGCCGGGCATTCCGCCGGCCGTGGCGACCCAGCTCTTCCGGCCTTTCACCACGGGCGGCCGCGCCGCCGGTTCAGGCCTCGGCCTCGCCATCTCGCGTGACCTCGTCCGCTTGCACGGCGGCGACATCGCCCTGATCGAATCGAATCCTCAGGGCACACTGTTCTGCTTCACCCTGCCGCTCGCCTAGATCAGCCTTCGGTCTTCAGCCGGGCCAGGAAGGCGCGCACGCGGTCGACATTGCCGCCGAGATCGGCCTCGCCGATGCGGCTCTTCGAGCGGATGTCGATCCGGCTGCCGGTGCCCTGCGGGCGGATGCGCACGACGATGTCGTCGCGGAAGCCGAACCACGGGCTGGTCACGATGGCTTCGAGGCGGCCGTCCGCCGGCACCCGCGCCACGATCTCCCAATCGAGGGCCGCAGCGGCGCGCTCGACCCGCTTGAAGGCCTCGGCCGGCGGCACGGCCAGCACCATGGGCTCGATGTCGGGGAAGGCGGCGCGCTGCAGGGCGGCGCTGTCTTTCGGATAGGTCGCGGGATTGGGCGCCCCGCGCCGCAGTTGCGCCGTCGCCACGAGCGGCGGCGGATTGGCCGTGTCGGTCGTGATGTCGTTGATGGCCGGCCGGTGCTGTGCCTGCAGGAACCAGTGCAGCGGGACCCACGCGCCGGCGCCGCCGATCGCGATGGCGAGGACGGCGGCCACGCTGCCGCGGCGCCGGTCCCCGGGCCGTGCCGGAAGGATCGTGGCCAGTCCCAGCGCGACACCTGCGATTGCGAGATAGAAGCCGTAGCGGAACAGGGCGATCACCGCCTCGATGTCGAGACCGAGATAGCGGTGCAGCGGCCCGGAAACGGCTACGATCAGCGATCCGACGGTCGCTAGAATGAAGGCGATACGCGCCAGTCGATGACTTATCGGATTGGTCGGCCTAACGAACATCCAGGCTCCGCTGCAATCGCATCGTAACCGTGAAACGCAACCAGCGCATCTGCTCGACAATCCCCGCTTCATTCTCTATGCGGCGGCGATGACGACAACCGACACCTTGCGGCGCCGGGCCATGGCGGCCGGCCTGGTCTCCATCGGCCTGTGGAGCGCGCTGGCCTTGCTATCGGTGCTGGCCGGACCGATCCCGCCGTTCCAGATGGTCGCCATGACATTTGCCGTCGGCGCGGCAATCGGCATCGCCCGCGCCCGGGCAAACGGCGTCGCCTGGACCGGTCTGGTCGGCTGGCCGCTGCGCGTCTGGCTGTTGGGAATCGGTGGCCTGTTCGGCTACCACGCGCTCTACTTCGCCGCCCTGCAGCTGGCGCCGCCGGCCGAGGCCAATCTCATAAACTATCTGTGGCCCTTGCTGATCGTGCTGCTCTCGGCGCCGCTGGCGGGCGAGCGGCTGGGCTGGCCACACCTCGCCGGCGCGGCGCTGGGCTTTGCCGGCGTCGTGCTGCTGGCCTTCGGTCGCGGCCTCAACTTCGCCGACAACCATGCGCTGGGCTATCTGCTCGCCCTGGGCTGCGCCTTCGCCTGGTCGATCTATTCCGTGCTGTCGCGCCGCTTCGGCGAGACGCCGACCGACGCCATCGCCGCCTTCTGCGCCGCCTCCGCGCTGCTGTCGCTCGCCTGCCATCTCATCTTCGAGCGCACGGTTTGGCCCGCCACCGGCACGGCCTGGCTTGCCGTGCTGGCGCTGGGCCTCGGCCCGGCCGGCTCGGCCTTCTATTTCTGGGACCATGCCGTGAAGCGCGGCGACATCCGCGCGCTGGGTGCGATTTCCTACGCGACGCCCATCCTGTCGACGGCAATCCTGATCATATTCGGGCTGGCCGAGCCGACCGGCACGCTGATCGCGGCGGCCCTGCTGGTCACGGTCGGCGCCGTGCTGGCCTCGCGCGATCTCTGGAAACGCTAAAAAAGCGTTTTTCCTTTTCGATCGTTTCGTCTGTTGCGTTTATTTCGTCTACGCTGTCCCCTGGGGCCCAGCCACGCAACCGAATCGGATCATACCATCAAACGGGATCCCTTTCGATCCCTTCACTAGGATCTTTCCGAACGAGCTGGAATCACACCACCAACCTCATGCTGAGGAGGCTGCGGAGCAGCCGTCTCGAAGCATGGGCACGAGCACCTCGCCTGTTGCCCATCCTTCGAGACGGCCCTTCGGGCCTCCTCAGGATGAGGTGGGTGTTTGATCTTTCTGGATCGGAAAGACCCTAAGCGCCGGGTTTCCAGCCGGGCGGGGCGAGCTCGAAGCCCGCGAAGTCGAAGGCCGGGGCCACGGTGCAGCCGACCAAGGTCCAGTTGCCGAGCGAACGCGCGGCCTGCCAGACGCCGCGCGGCACGACGATCTGGGGCGTCTCACCCAGGCCGAAGTCTTTGCCCAGGCGCAGGTGGCGCGCGGTGCGGCCATCGTCGCTCATCGAAAGCTCCAGCGGCGCGCCGGCATAGTGATGCCAGGCTTCGTCGGCATCGACCCGGTGCCAGTGCGAGCGCTCGCCGGCCTTCAGCAGGAAGAAGATCGCCGTGCTGGCGCCGCGACCGCCATTTCCTGAAGGATCGGCGGCCCGGAACGTCTCGCGATAGTGCCCGCCCTCGGGATGCGGCTGCAGGCCGAGGCGGGCGATGATCTCGTCGGCCGTCATTGTCGGGAGCACGAGAATCAGGCCGGCGGCGGAACCGTGGCCTTCATCGACGGCATCTTGGCGAAGGCCGCGAACCACTTGGCAAGCTTCGGCCGCTTGCTGCGCCAGTCATGGTGACCGAAGCGGAAGTCGAGATAGCCCAGGGCGCAGGCGATCGAGATGGTGCCGATGGTCGGCTTGCCCTTCATCGCCTTGGACTCGGCCTCGAGCTGGTCGAGCACGCCGTCGATCTTCTTCATCTGGCCCTTCGACCAGTCGGGCCAGCGCTTCTCTTCCGGCCGCAGGAAGCCCTCGTAGCGGGCGAGCAGAGCGGCATCGAGCAGGCCGTCGGCCATGGCCTGCTGGCGCAGCGCCATCCAGCGGTCGCGGCCCTTGCGCGGGAAGAGCTTGCGGCCTTTGTGCTGGCTGTCGAGGTACTCGCAGATCACCGGCGAGTCGAAGAGGTCCATGTTCTTGATCGACAAGGCCGGGATCTTGCCGATCGGATTGTGCTTGTCGACGTCGCCGTTGGGAGCGACCGGCGTCAGCGCCACGTTCACCAGGTCGATCTTCTTGTCGAGGCCGGTCTCGATCGACAGCACCCTGACCTTGCGGGCATAGGGCGATGACGGCGAGTAGTAGAGCTTCATCTTGGCCATGGTCGGTCTCCTGTCGTCTCCCGGTCGCGTCAGGCGCCGGCCATCTGCGGGATATCGGTGTCGTTCAAGCGCACCTTGCGGGCGGTGTCGACGAGCTGCTGCCAGGTGGTGGTGTCGATCGGTATGCCGTTCTTTTCGCGATCGAGCTTGCGCGCCCGCTCGGGCTCGCCCGGCACCAGCACCTCGGCGACGCCAGGCTGCGGCTTGGCCGACTTCACCCAGCCGATGAAGGTGTCGACCTCGTCCTCGAAGAACGCGGTGCCGCCCATCGAGTCGGGATCGATGATGATCGACAGCATGTTGTTGATGATGTCGGTGCCGTTCTTCTTGATCGTACGCGGGCTGTGCGTACGGCCGCCGGTCAGCGCACCGGCCAGCAGGTCGCAGATCACGGCGAGACCGCCGCCCTTGTGCAGGCCGAACGGCAGGATGGCGCCGTAGGGCGCATTGTACATCACGCCCGGTTCGGTGGTCGCGTTGCCGGCCGCGTCGATCAGGAGGCCTTCCTCCATCTGGATCTGCTTGTTGTTGGCGACCCGCACCTTGCCCATCGCCACCTGGCTGGTCGCGAAGTCGAGCACGATCGGCTCCTGGCCCTTGCGCGGAATGGCCGTGCAGTAAGGGTTGGTCGTGAAGCGCGCCTCGGCGCCGCCGAACGGCGCGACCAGCGACTTGTGGCCGTGCACGTTCACCCAGTGCGTGCTCACCATGCCGGCGCGCGCGCACTGCTCGCCCCAGTGGCCGATGCGGCCGATGTGATGGGAGTTCTTCAGGCCGACGACGCAGACACCGTGCTTCTTCGCGCGCTCGATGCCGATGTCCATCGCTTCCTTGGCGATGACCTGGCCGTAGCCCGCGCCGCCGTCGACCACGATCACCGCGCCGTTGTCGCGATCGATCTTGGCGTGGTGGTTGCGCGTGCAGGCGCCGTTGAGCGTGTTCTGGATGTAGCTCGGCATCATGCCGACGCCGTGGCTGTCATGGCCGAACAGGTTGGCGAGCACGAGATGGTCGGCGACGAGCCGGGCTTCCTCAGCGGAGCTTCCGTCGGCCCGGCAGATGGCCATGGTGAAATCGTGAAGGCGGTCGGGCTTGATACGAACTTCGCCCACGGAACCCTGCCCTTCGGCCATACCTTGATCTCCCCTTTACATTTCGGGCGGCAAGGTTCCGCGTCGTCACGGCGCTGTCAACGACGAAGCGGTTACAGACGGAATCGCCCGTCGAAAGGCGCCCTGATTTCGCCCTTCTGCCCGGCCAGACACCGTCTGCGACGTGGCCCCATCCGGGCCGCCCGTGGTAGTGACCAACAAAGCCCTTTCGTCGTTTCCGGGAATCGCGCACCGAATGCGATCTATTGCTCGCCTCGCATGGCTCGTGCTGCTGTTCGCCAGCGTCGCCGCCTCGGCCCAGACCGTGCCGCCGCCGCAACGGCCGTTCGGCCAGCTCATCGAATTGTGGGGTCGCCAGCTCGACCGTATCTCGGCGCGCACCGAGCAGGCCGACCTGCTGCCGGTCGAGATCGACGGCTTGCGCGAGCAGACGACCGATGTGCGCGCGGCCGCGATGGCCGCCGCCGCCTTCGCCCGCAACGACCTGGCCGATACCAAGAAGCTCCTGGCCCCGCTCGAACTGAAGCCCGGAACCGACGCGCCACCGGAGACCGATGCCGTGAAAGCGGATCGCGAACGGCTGACCGAGCAGGCGACGGTCGCCGAGAGCCGGGCCAAGCAATGCGAGGTGGTGATCGCCCGCTCCGACCAGCTTCTCGAGCGCCTGACCAAGCTGCGCGGCGAACTGGTGCTGCGGACCCTGCTGCGCCGCGATCCCTCGCCACTTTCACCGAGTGTCTGGCGCAAGGTCGGCCCGCAATTCGTGGCGTCGGTGGAAACGCTCAGCAAGGCCATGACGACCTGGAGCCGCGACGGCTTCCTCAAGCTGGGATCGGGCAGCCCCGAGCTGGTGCCGCTCGGCCTGTGGGCGGCCATCACCATCGTCCTGTGGTGGGTCGGCCGCGCCCTGCGTCGCCGCTTCGGCCGCGGCGGCACCCATATCGACGCGCAGCGCGACCAGACCATCACGACCGCCATCGACGGGCTGGGCCGCGTTCTGGTGCCCATATTGGCGGTATGGTTGTTCGGCAAGCTGCTGCTGGCCAGCAATCCGCCATCGCCGATCGACATGCTGATTCCCGAAGCGGTCGGACGCCTCGTGGTCCTGCTCCTGGTGTTCGGCATGACCGCGGCTGGGCTCTCGCCGGCGCGACCCGAATGGCGCGTGCTGCCCCTCACCAATGACAGCGCCCAGTACCTGTCGCAGGCGTTGCGGCGCCTGTTCTCGGTCAGCCTGCCGCTCGAATTCGTCTATGTGGCGCTGAGCCGGGGCGAGGGCCGCGACGCGGTGGCGGCGATCGGCGCCGTCGTGCTCACGAGCGTGGTGGCCGTGCTCAGCCTGCCGGCCCTTTCGAACCGCGCCTGGCAGGCCGCCCGGCCCGAAGGTTCCGAGTTGCCGCCGATGATCGGCGGCAGCTGGTGGACGTTCGCCCGCCTGGCCCTCGCTGTCGCCGTGCTGTCGTCGATCGTCTTCTCGCTGATCGGCTATGCGACCCTGGGTGCGCATCTGCATTCGGCGATCTCGACGACCTGCCTGTTGATCGCCATCGCGCTCCTGCTCCATCGCCTCGCGGCCGACCTGCTCGACGCGGCCGCCGCGCCGGGTTCGCCGTCTGGCGCCTGGCTGCGTCGCAACCTCGGCCTGGCACCCGACACCGACCTGCGCGGCCAGTATCTCGTGCTGCTGCTGTTCGACGCGCTGCTGGTCGCGCTCCTGTCGATCGCCATTCCCGCGGCCTGGAGCGTCGACACCGAAGCGATCATGGACGGCTTCGGCCAGCTCCTGCGCGGCGTGAAGGTCGGCGGCGTGACCATCTCGCTGGGCAACGTCGGCATGGCGATCGTGGCCTTCTTCGTCTGCACGCTGCTGGCACGCCTGGTGCGCGGCATCGTGCGCGACCGCGTGCTGCCGACCGTCGACGCGCCGCTGCCGCTGCGCCAGTCGATCGATGCCGGCCTCAACTATGCCGGCGTGATGATCGCCATCCTGGTCGGCATCGGCGCGCTGGGCGTCGACTTCACCAACCTGGCCATCGTGCTGGGTGCGCTGTCGGTCGGTATCGGCCTCGGGCTGCAGAACATCGCCAACAACGTGATCTCCGGCGTCATCCTGCTGGTCGAGCGACCGATCAAGGCGGGCGACTGGGTGACGGTGAGCGGGCACGAGGGATTCGTGCGGCGCATCAACATCCGCGCCACCGAGATCGAGACGTTCCAGCGCACGCACGTCATCGTGCCCAACAGCCTGTTCCTGCAGAACCCGGTCGTGAACCGCACCTATTCCGACACGTCGAGCCGCATCGAGGTCAAGCTCACCGTGCCGATCGGCACCGACGTGGACGTCATGGAGGCGATCCTGCGCGAGGCCGCACTTGGCCATGCCCGCGTCCTGCGCGTGCCGGGGCCGATCGTGCGCTTCGTCAAGGTCGGCTCGGACGGGCTCGACTTCGAGCTGTTCGTGTTCGTGGCCCGCCTCGAGGACCGGCTGATCGTCACCAACGATCTCAACCGCGCGATCCTGGCCAAGCTGATCGAGCGAAAGGTCATCACCCCCGGTGCGGTGCCGGAGTTCAAGGTGCGCGGCCTCGACAAGGTGAACTTCTCGCTGCACGCCGATCCTTCGCCCGAGACGAAGGAAACCTCTCCCGAAAGACCGGGCGATGCCCCCGCGGCGTCGTAGGGACGAGGCGCCGCGCCGGCGCTGGCCACTCTACCTTCTGTTCGGTGCCGCCGTGTTCGTGGGCGTGGCGATGTGGGCCTATGCACCGTCGCTGCCGCCCGAGAGGCTGATCGCGCGCTACGCCAACGACCGCTCGCGTTTCGTCGATGTCGGCGGCGTCAACGCCCATGTCCGCGAGCAGGGTAAGCCCGACGGCGTGCCCATCCTATTGATCCACGGCTCGAACGGCTCGCTGCATTCGTGGGAGGGCTGGGCGCGCGAGCTGGGCAAGGAGGCGCGGGTCATCTCCGTCGACCTGCCGGGCCACGGACTGACCGGCGCCTGGCCGCGCGACGAATATACGGTCGAGGCCTATGCCGACTTCATCGAGGTGCTGATCGACACGCTCAACCTCGACAAGGTCGTGGTGGCCGGCCATTCGCTGGGCGCCGCCGTCGCCTGGACCTTCGCGGCGACGCGGCCCGATCGGGTCATCCAGCTCGTGCTGGTCGATGCCGCGGGCTATCCGCGGCCGGGCGGCGACGCACCGCTGCCGACACGGCTCGCCCGCACGCCGCTGGTCGGCGACATCGGCATCTACTTCAAGCCGGAAGGCCTGGTCCGCCGCTCGCTCATCGAGGTCTACGCCGATCCCGCGATGGTGACGCCCGAGCGCATCCGGCGTTATGCCGAGCTGCAGCGCTTCCCCGGCAACCGCGAGGCCACCCTGCAGCGCGCCCGCACGCAGGAGCCGCTCGACCCCACGCCGCTCAAGCGCATGGACATCCCGACGCTCATTATATGGGGAGCCAAGGACCGCTGGGTGCCGGTGGCGGATGCCTTCCGCTTCCAGGAGGACATCAAGGGCGCCAAGCTCGAGATCTTCGAGAAGCTCGGCCACAACCCGATGGAAGAGGCGCCGCGCGCCACCGCCGCCGTCGTCGCGGCCTTCCTGGCCAACGCCCCACTGCCACCTCAATCGAGCGCCCCGATGGAGCCCGATGCCGACGCGGCCGACGATACCGTCCAGCCGTCCGTGGTGCCGGAGAAGGAATAGCTTCAATGGAGCGCGCCACTCCAGTGGCGCATCATGATTCATGAGCGCCACTGGAGTGGCGCGCTCCATTGAGACGACGCTACTCGCTCTTCAACAGCGCCATCACCTGCGCGAAGGCGCGGTCGGCGATTTCTTCGACTTCGGCCTTCGTGCGGTTCTGGATGGGATGCGGCACGTAGACGACCGCCGGTTCGAAGCCCAGCGCATCGCTTTGCGCGGTGACGCCGTCCACGAATTCGGTGGTCACGATGTTGACGCCGGGAAGCCCGCGTCCGTCGAGATTATGAAGGTCGTGCAGACTGCACGATGTGCAGGAGCCTCAATCGCTTAAGGCGATCACCGCGAGTTGCGCTTCGGCCGCGATGGTCTGCATCACCGCGGCCGGCGCCACCTTGGTGTTGGTGGGTTTGCGGTAGCGCTTGGTCGCCACGCCGGCCGACTTGAAGTGGCCTTCGAGCCGGTCGAGGAACTCAGAACCACGCGACTTGCCGATGTCCATCAGTGCCACGACCTTGCCGTCGAGCGACGACGGCGGCGCGAGGCGGGCGCGGCGCGTCGGCGAAGTCTCGGACGTCGGATCGCGCAGCTTGCTCGAATAATTCATGATCGACGTCCTTCAGCGGATCTCGTGGGTGACGGCCTGGCATTCCTCGCGCACGCGCTGTCCGGGCCAGCCGCCGATGATGGCGGAGAATAGACCGGCGGGACCGCCGGCGCGAACGATCAGCAGCCCGTCGGGCTGGAACTTGTCGACGATCTTGTCGGCCATCGAGGCCGGCAGTCCTTCCGGCACGTCCTGCGCGCCATGAATGAGATCGCGGCCGGGCCGCTTCAGCGCCTGATAGAGTTCTTCCTCGATGCGGCGACGGTTCCAGCCGCCGTCCTTGAAGATCTTGTAGTGCTCGGGCGACAGCACCAGCACCGCGTTCCCTGAGTCGCAGAGCTTGGGATGGCCGACGCCGAACAGGCCCATGGCCATCGAGCGCGTGAGCTCCTCCGGCGTGCGCGACTTCTGGTCGATGAAGCCGTGCACGCCCTCGGCATGGAACAAGGTCACGGCGCTCTTGCCGGCTTCGATGCCGCGGCGCTGCGCCAGCGGCTCCCAGTCCGGATCGGATTCGTCCTCGGCGAAGCAGAAGGTGTACTTGCCGGGATTGCCCAGGGTCGCGCGATCCATGCCGCCGGGCAGGCCGCCGCCGACATTGCGCACGATGAGCTGAAGCGCGCGGCCGATCGTGGCGTTGGCGCGATTGCCCTGGCCCAGGGCATTGACGCCGGAATTCATGCCGACCGCCTTCGCCGCCGGTCCGTTGATGATGACCAGCGGGCCGGAGAAATGCGTGGTGCAGAGCAGGCCGTGCAGTACGAACAACGGATCGAGTGCTGCCTCCAGCACGCCCAGCACGACGGGCATGTATTCCGGCTTGCAGCCCGCCATCACCGCGTTGATCGCGACCTTCTCGACGGTGCAGGGCGCGAGGTTGGGCGGGATCAGGCCCACGACCTCGTCGGGCTTGCGGTCGGTGCCGCCCAGCATGCGCAGGATGCGCTCGTCGGTCGGCGGCACGACGGGCAGTCCGTCGCTCCAGCCGCGCTCGAAGCAGGCCTCGATCGGGTCGTCCCATTCGCCGATCGGAATCTCGCGCGACGCGAGGCCGGGATCGCCGTAGCGCGCGATCAGCGCTTCCTGCACGCCGGGTTCGACGCTGCGCGAGCCGCAACCGGGTTGCCAGGCCGGCAGGCCCTTGCCCTCGGCGGCGGCGCCGGCGAGGCGCGTCCACTCGGCGCGATCCCAGCCCACGGTGCGGCCAACTTCGCGGCCGCCTTCGTAGCGGATCAGGGTCGGTACGGCCTCGACCTTGAGATGGAAGGAGCGTTCGAGCTGCTGGTCGTCGAGCACGCGGCCGACGCCCGAGGGAAAGGCAGGGTCATCCTGGGTGATGACGGTGAGTGGGCCGGCGCGGTCGAGACTCTGCATCACCGGCTCGACCAGCACGCAGGTATGGCATTCGTGCTTGGCGACGATCACCAACCCGTCCGCGGGCAGCATCTCAATCATTCAGCAGAGCCTCCACCTGGGCATCGATGAACGCGGCATCCTCGGGATTGTCGCGCGGATTGCCGGCGCGATGACCCCATACGGACGGGATCTCCACCAGCTTTCCATATTTGAGATACGGCAACTCTTCCCTGTTGTCGTCCGTCTGGAAATACAGATCGGTCGCCGACGGCATCAGCAGCACCTTCGCCTTGATGCCCGACAACGCCATCTGCAGGTCGCCACGATAGAGATCGTTGGCCGAGATGTCGCCGTGCTGCCAGGTAAAAAGCTGCGCCAGCAGGTCGCCCATATCGCGACGCAGAAAATTCGCCTCCCAGGAGCGCACCAGGAAATCCTCGAGGCTGTTGAAGCCCAGCCCGCGCCACATCTCGCGGCGATAGAAGGTCTGGCTGAGCGCCCAGCCGGCATAGATGCGGCCCATGGCACGCAGGCCCTGCTGCGGCGTCGCGGCGGCCAGCAAGGTCGTGCGGATGCCTTCGAGGAAGACGAAATTATGTGGCGCAGTCTTCGCCGAGCCGCAGTTCACGACGATGCGCTCCACCGCCTCGCCGAACAGGGCGCCCCAGTGATAGGCCTGCTGCGCGCCCATCGACCAGCCATAGACCAGCTTCAGCCGGTCGATGCCGAACAGCTCCACCAGCATCTGCCGCTGCAGCATGACATTGTCGTAGGTCGTGACCTCGGGGAAATCCGGCGTGTTGGACGGCGACGAGGACAGGCCGTTGGTCATCATGTTCGGGATGATGATGAAGTAGCGGCTGGGATCGAGGCAGCGCCGCACGTCGACCAGCCATTCGATGTCGGTGTGATGCGCGCCGTAGCTGGTCGGGTAGAGGATGACATTGTCACGCTTGGGCGACAGCGTGCCGTAGGTCTTCCAGACGATGCGGGCCTGCTTGAGCGTGCCGCCGCGCTGCAGCCGGACGTTCTCCGCCGACCAGATGCCTTCCTTCTTCATGTTCGCTCTCTCAGCCGAAACTGCGGATGATCTCACCGTGCGTCTGGGTATAGCTCCTTGCCACGTATTTCAGGTGCGGCCGCAGGTGCCGGTGCGCCTCGGGCAGATGATGGAACGGGATGTTCGGCAGCAGGTGATGCTCGGCGTGATAGGGCAGGTTCCACATCAGGAAGCGCACGATCGGATTGGAGATCGTCGTCCGCGTGTTGGCGAACCCGTCGTCGCTGTTGGGGCAGAGCGTGTGCTCGGTCAGCAGATAAAGACGCAGCAGCGGCAGGCCGACCAGCAGCGGGAAGAACCAGACCCAGAGCACGACATCCGTCTTGAGCAGGATCGAGCCCACGATCAGGACGGCATAGAGGGCGAGCAGCCAGCGGCCCCAGCGCCGCACCTCGGGCCATGCCGAGTCGTGGATGTAGGTGACGTCGCCCTTGAAGCCGAAGGGGAACAGGAAGATGTCGCGCGCGCGGATCATCAGGAACGGGATCGAGCTCACGCGAAAGAGATAGTTCTTCCAGGTCCGCGGCGTGCCCGACGTGATCAGCTCGGGATCGCGCTCGGGATCCTGGGTGTAGCGGTGATGGGCGAGATGGTAGTGCCGGTAGAAACCGGCATTGTTCAGGATCGCCGCGCCCGAGAAGAAGGCCAGCAGGTCGGCCATCCAGCGCGTCTTGAACGATCCGTAATGCACCGACTCATGCATGGCGCCGAACAGCGCGTTGATGAAGATGCCCTGCAGCAGCAGCGCCGGCAGCACCCACCAGGTGCCGCGCGTCTCCAGCACCAGCCAGCCACCGAGGATGAGCAGCGCGAGATGTGCGCCGGTCTGGATCAGGCCCTTGGTGTCGTCGCGGGCGTAGAGCCGCTTCAGCACCTCGGCCGGCACCACCCGTATCTGGCGGGCGCGCTGGCCGGTTACGATATAGGCGCCCACAGACCCTCCTTGTACGCGTGCTCGGTCGCCGCCTCGCGCTTCTTCTTCTCGTCCTCGCTGAGGCCAATCTGGTCGCCGACCATGCGCGAGATCGAGGGGAAGGTGCCCTTGGGCTGGACATAGTCCGACGCCCAGAGGCGCGAGCGCAGCAGCGCCTTGGCGCAGTGCAGGTAGGCCTGGCGCACCGAGATCACGATGGCGCATTTCGGCGCCTTGCCCTGCACCGCCATCGACTCGAGCAGCGCCGGATCGACCGACAGGCGCGCGGTGCCCGCGACGCGCACCGTCTCGTTGACGCCGGGCAGCAGGAAGATCAGCGCGACCTCGCGGTTCTCCAGCAGATTGCGCAAGGTATCGAGCCGGTTGTTACCGGGACGATCCGCCAGCGCGATGGTCTTCTCGTCGAGCACCTTGAACGAGCCCGGCGGATCGCCGCGCGGGGTCACGTCCTGCTTGCCCGAGGCGTCGGCGGTCGAGATCAGGCAGATCGGTGACAGGGCAATGAAGCGGCCCATATGCGCGTCGATGCGGCCGATGTCCTTGATCGCGGCCGTTGCGCTGACCGGCGCATAGGAGCCGACCAGCGCGGCGGCGCCCTCGGCGTCCAGCAGCTCAGGTTGCGCCGGGGATGCGGAAAAAGTCACGGAATCAGGCATTTTTTGAGACCTCCGGAATCTGCAAGGCAGGGTAGCAGGCACCCCCCTCGGTGGAAACCATCTGGCGCGAAGAGTCGTTGGTTGTGCAGTCACAAAGCAAGAGGAGGACCAGATGAGTGATTACGACCCCAACCTGGGCCCGAACCGGCTCGGTTACGATCCCAAGGACCCCTATCGCGCGCCTGATGAAGGCTCCGGCCCGGGCTTGACCCTGCTGGCCATTCTGGCGGGTGTCGCCTTGGTGGGCGGCTTCCTGTACTTCGGCAATCCGCAGAACAGCAGCGCTCCCGAACAGGCCCAGGCGCCGGCGCCGATCGAGCGCACGGTGACCGATACGCCGGCCAACCCGACCGCGACCCCGAACCCGGATCGTCCGGCGGCCATGCCCATCCCGGGCAACCCCGCAGCGACGCCCTCGCCGGGCCCGGCTCCGCAGGAGTAAGGCCCGATGAGCGACTACGATCCCAAGCTCGACCGGCCCATCGCCTATGACGACGCCGAGTTCGGGCCCCGGACGCCGAGCCGGGGACTTTACCTGGTGGTGGGCGTGGTGGCCGCGATCGTGGCGGCGGCGGGCCTGATGTTCTTCTCCGGCGGCACGTCGGATCGAAGCGACATTGCCCGCAGTCCGGATCCGGCCGCCCTCAACGCGCCGAGCAATGAGACGAGGACCCCGGTCGTACCGCGCGTTGCGCCGATCCCGGCAACACCCACGCCGGAGACGGTTCCCGAGCGGGTCCCCCCGCAGCAGCAGCAGTAGTAAGCTGAGCGAGAGTAGCTGAACGAGCCTGCGCAAAAAAATAGCCCGACCGCGAGATCCGCGGTCGGGCGCACAGGCCTTTATTCTCTGCACCTTCGAAGTAGCACAAGATGCTGTGGGTGCTGGCGACTCAATCCTGCAGAGCTGGTCTGCTAATCTTCATTACATCGCGAGTTCAACCTTCAGCGCCTCTGCCAGGGGGCGGAAGGTTTCGCTGCGTGCGGACGAGCGCCGCCAGACCAGGCCGATGCGCCGATGCGGGACGGCTCCCGTCAGCGGCCGCACCGTCACGTCGAGCCCGCGCAGGATTCCGGCGTCGATCGCCATCTGCGGCATCAGTGTGACGCCCAATCCGTTGGCCACCATCTGCGCCAGGGTATGGAGACTGGTGCCGTTGAACCCGGCGTTGCGCCGCGCACCCTCCAGCTCGCAGGCGGCCAGCGCCTGGTCACGCAGGCAGTGGCCATCCTCCAGCAGCAGCAGGTTCTCGTCGGCGATGTTCGCCGCCGGCTCGTGACCGGCCGGCTGGACGATCGAGAACCGGTCCTCGCCGAGATCCATCACCTCGAGATCGCCCAGCGCATAGGGCAGCGCCAGCAGCACCGCGTCGAGCTCGCCCGCCTCCAGCCGCTCCAGCAGGCGCGCTGTCTGGTCCTCGCGCAGGTAGAGCTGCAGCTTCGGGAAGCTCTCCCGCAGGCGCGGCATCGCGCGTGGCAGCAGGAACGGGCCGATGGTCGGGATGACGCCGAGATGCAGCGGCCCCGACAGCGGATCGCGCGCCGCCTGGGCCAGGTCCGTGAGATCCTCCGCCCCCTTCAGCAGCCCGCGCGCCCGCTCGGCGACCGTCCGACCCAGGGCCGTCGGCACCACCGAGCGCTTGGTCCGCTCCAGCAGGGGCGCTCCTAAAAGGTCCTCCAGCTCCTGGATGCTGGCGCTCAGGGTCGACTGGCTGACGTTACAGGCCGTCGCCGCCTGCCCGAAGTGGCAGCGTTCCACGACCGCCACGAGGTAGCGGAGCTGTCGCAGTGTCGGAATAGGCTTCATGTGGGGCATATAATCGTTTTTAGCGATTATTCAATTCGTTATTTTGCGCTTTAAACGATCTTAGAATGCCCCTAAGTAACCTTCGCGACCAGTTAACCAAGGAGTTTCAAGCCAATGTCCCTCATCAACACCGAGATCAAGCCGTTCAAGGCCACCGCCTTCCAGAAGGGCAAGTTCATCGACGTCACCGAAGCCAACCTGAAGGGCAAGGGCAAGTGGTCGGTCGTGTTCTTCTACCCGGCCGACTTCACCTTCGTGTGCCCGACCGAGCTCGAGGATCTGGCGAACAGCTACGGCGAGTTCAAGAAGCTGGGCGTCGAAATCTACAGCGTCTCGACCGACACGCACTTCAGCCACAAGGCGTGGCACGACACGTCGGAAGCCATCAAGAAGATCGACTACGTCATGGTCGGTGACCCGACCGGCGCCATCACCCGCAACTTCGGCGTGATGATCGAGGAAGCGGGCCTGGCCGATCGCGGCACCTTCGTCGTCGACCCGGACGGCAAGATCCAGATCGTCGAGATCACCGCCGGCGGCATCGGCCGCGACGCTTCGGAGCTGCTGCGCAAGGTCAAGGCCGCCCAGTACGTCGCCGCCCATCCGGGCGAAGTCTGCCCGGCCGCCTGGAAGGAAGGCGAGAAGACCCTCGCCCCCAGCCTCGACCTGGTCGGCAAGATCTGACGACGGAGGGGTGGAGAGACCTCCAAAAGAGGTCCCTCCACTCCGCCCTTCGGGCTCCGGTCGGGACGACGGAATTTTTAAGTCCGTCATCCCGAGCGGAGCGAAGCGAAGTCGAGGGATCTCTTTTCCCTTCGCTACGACCAAGAGTTTTCACAGGAGTACCTCCCATGTTGGACGCCAACCTCAAGACGCAGTTGAAGGGCTACCTCGAGCGCCTGACCATGCCGGTCGAGCTGGTGGCGTCGCTCGACGGCGGCGCGAAGTCGGCCGAGCTCAAGGAGCTGCTGCAGGAGATCGCGAGTCTCTCGGACAAGGTGACCTTCGCCGAGGCCGACGAGGACATGCGCAAGCCCTCGTTCGCCATCGTGCGCGCCGGCACCGACATCTCGGTGCGCTTCGCCGGCATCCCGATGGGCCATGAATTCACCTCGCTGGTGCTGGCGCTGCTGCAGGTCGGCGGCCATCCGAGCAAGGAGGCGCAGGACACGATCGAGCGCGTGAAGGGCCTCGACGGCGACTACACGTTCGAGACCTATTTCTCGCTCTCGTGCCAGAACTGCCCCGACGTGGTGCAGGCGCTGAACCTGATGAGCGTGCTGAACCCGCGCATCCGCCACACGGCGATCGACGGCGCCCTGTTCCAGGACGAGGTCGAGAAGCGCGGCGTGATGGCCGTGCCGTCGATCTTCCTCAACAGCCTGCCGTTCGGCCAGGGCCGCATGAGCCTGGAGCAGATCCTGGCCAAGCTCGACACCGGCGCCAGCGAACGCGCGGCCGAGGAGATCGCGGCCAAGAAGCCCTACGACGTGCTGGTGGTCGGCGGCGGCCCCGCCGGCGCGGCCGCAGCGATCTATGCCGCAAGAAAAGGCATCCGCACCGGCATCGCCGCCGAGCGCTTCGGCGGCCAGGTGCTGGATACGATGGGCATCGAGAACTTCATCTCGGTCTCGCACACCGAGGGCCCGAAGATGGCCGCGGCGCTGGCCGCGCACGTGAAGGACTATGAGGTCGACGTGATGGACCTGCAGCTCGCCACCAAACTCGTGCCGGCGGCGCAGCCCGGCGGCCTGGCGGAAGTGGAGCTGCAGAACGGCGCCACGCTCAAGGCCAAGACGATCGTCCTGTCGCCCGGCGCGCGCTGGAGGCAGATGAACGTCCCCGGCGAGGCCGAGTATCGCAACAAGGGCGTGGCCTACTGCCCGCACTGCGACGGCCCGCTGTTCAAGGGCAAGCGCGTGGCGGTAATCGGCGGCGGCAATTCCGGCGTCGAGGCGGCGATCGACCTCGCCGGCCTGGTGAGCCACGTGACCCTGATCGAGTTCGACAGCCAGCTGCGCGCCGACGCGGTGCTGCAGGCCAAGCTCAACTCGCTGCCCAACGCCACGGTGATCGTCTCGGCGCAGACGACCGAGGTGCACGGCGACGGCGCCAAGGTGACGGGCCTCGCCTACAAGGACCGCGCGACGAACGAGCAGAAGACGATCGAGCTCGAGGGCATCTTCGTGCAGATCGGCCTGGTGCCCAACACCGAGTGGCTGAAGGGCGCGATTGCCTTGAGCCCGCGCGGCGAGATCGAGGTCGACGCCAGGGGCCAGACCTCGGTCCCCGGCATCTTCGCCGCCGGCGACGCCACGACCGTGCCCTACAAGCAGATCGTCATCGCCATGGGCGAGGGCGCGAAGGCCGCGCTGTCGGCGTTCGACCACCTGATCCGCAGCACGCCGGTCGAGGTGAAGGAAGCGGCTTAAGCCGCAAAACGGAGGACCCGGGCCCTTGACGGCCCGGGAATCGCTCCCCGCGCGGGGGAGGCCTCCTCCGTTTCAATTGCTTCGTTTATTTCGGTTGTTTCGTCCACACGCCCTCGACGACGACCGTCGCGGGCTGCCTCAACCCGGCATCTTGTCGATGAAGCCGACCACCGACGCCAGCCGCCCATCCGGCGCCAGGGTGCAGAAATCGACACCCTCGACGACCGATGGCCCTTCGGCCGGACCCAGCGACCAGGTGAAGCGCAGATAGAAGCCCGCGGGGCTGTCAGAGGGGCCGCCCAAGGAACCGCCATGAGCGTCGATCTTCGACGTGCGCTTGAGCACGAAGCCCGGGAACTTCGCCTGCACGCCCGCCAGCATGGCATCGATCCCGGCTTGCCCATCGCTCGCCATCACCGGATCGCGGTAGATGCCCGTCTCGGTCCAGGCCGCCGCAATGCCGGCGCTGCGGCGCGAGGGATCGGTCTCGTTCCAGGTGGCGACGTAGGCCTCGACGACGGCGTCAGGCGTGGCGGTGGGATTGGACATGGCTTCCTCCTGCGGATGGTTGATCCACGCGGGAGATAGGCCAGCACAGGCGATGCGGCGATTGTCTGGGAGGTAATGAGGCTCTCTCGTCACGCTGAAGAGAAGCGGCCTAGCATGGCTTGCTGCCAGGCATGCGCATACATGCCGCCGCCAACCAGCTTCAACGCACTCACACGGGCAAATGAAACTGACCTTCTTCATCTGTCCAAAGCTGAGCCCTAACGCTGGCCGGCCCTGATCGGCCAACGCGATCGAGAATCTCATCGTTCTGTATACGCTTGAGTAGCCAACGTCGACGCCATGCCGCCGATATCTGATCGGACGAAGGCGCCGCTTCCGCACCTTGCGTACCCAATCCAATGAGCTGATTACGTGCGTCTGGATAGACTTCACAGGCGCAAAAGAGACGCGGCGTGGCATGATGGAGTATGTGTCCACTCTCAAGCCCAAGCGCATCCAGCCCTTCTCTCACTTGGCGCAGTCGCGGGCTCGCCCCTTCACCGAAGCGATTGTTAACTCGACGAGCCCCGTACGCGACACCACTTAATTCCTTTAGAGCGTCAGTCGTATCCGTTCCGAGATGAACTGTACCGTAGCCAGTCGTTCGTTCACTTTCATCTCCGTCAAACAACCGCCAAACAATATCGTAGGGCAGTTCCGGATAGTCCTTTTGGCGGAGCTTAAGACGATTGTATTGGCTGCTTCCGTTCCCGTAGAGGCTCGTTGTCGTCAGCACTTTAAGTTCAGGAATACGGCGGACCGGCTTTCCCGACATTTGAGATGCAATGAGGCTTATTCGATCAGCATATTGTTGCTGATAGATTGCTTGTGTTTCCTTTGAGGTCAGCAAAAGCGCAACGAGCTTTCCTCCGAGCAGATCCGAATATGGATGGACGGCACCGCAAACACTTACGTCGACTACTTGACTGGCTAGGCCGGTCTTTCTGAATTCGGCAAGCGTTACGTCCAACGCTCGCCAACCATCTTTTGATGCGACCAGTTGGCGAAATCCACGCATCGGATCGCTTGCCAACTTCGTCTCATTGAATGCGATTCTCGCTTGTAAAAGCGCGGCCAGAGTTTCTGCTCGCTTCCGGACGTAAAGATTCTCCTCAGATGCGCGTCGCCAATCGGTATTTTCAGTCGCTTCGCGGACTTCGAGATCTCGTGTACTCTCCTTGCGATCAAAGCTTCCACGTAACTGAAGATCTCGTCTATGTGCTGCGCCTACCGCAGCATTCTCCAACTTAAAAATTGTGCCTTCGTTGGGCAATTGAAGATCGGCCGTGCTCAGGAGGTCATCTGATCGTATCGCATTAATGGATTCATCCAAGCGACTCAGCAATGCCGCAGCACCATCACGCGCATCGATTAGTCCCGCCCCCAACGCTTTTGCCCACGCTGGCGGCGTCCAACCAATCCAATTATCTCTGATGCGAAGTCGCATCACCGGACTGGCCAGGAGCGCAATACCGATAACAGGATAATTCGGTCTAGCCGCATTGCGAATCAAAAGCGGAAGTTGCCTTCCAGGTATTGAGCGATATTCAAGTGACCATGTGTGTGTCGGAAGTACCGCCAAATATCGATCAGATTAAGACCCGTGAAGCGGCATTTCTTTCCTGAGATACAGGGCTCTACCACGGGATCAATTATACGCTTTGCCTCTGCCTCTTGCTCACCGAGTGGGCGGCGGCGTAGTTTGAGGAAGAGACGTTCTAACTCTGCTCCATTGTCGATCAGAGCAGCAATAGAATGCTTACCTTCCACACGCTGAACGCTGCGCTCCATGCGCCCGATAAAATGTCGAACTGATGGCTCTTTGAGCTGTCGCTGTCGGCCAGCCTGCAAGCCTCGCCGAATTCGCTCTTTGACTGCACTACGATCTTCGCCGTTCGAGGAACTTACGCCCGGTGGCTTCAATGCCACGCGATCCTTTCCCACTGTTAAATCCCAACCCTGATCGACCAGGTCAGCAATAAGTAGGCAAATGGCTCGTAGTTCTAGGTGCTTAGAATCGTCTACCCATTCTTGTGCGACTCTCCGCAAGACGTTACCGAACGTCTCGTTTGAAGAGCCGCTCGTAAATGCAGTGTGCTCGCGCTTCAGCCGACCGAACAGCCGATCACGGCTCGCGGGCGGAAGCGTTGGAACCACTTCGCGAATTTCAGGCAAGGCGGAAGGCTCAATATCGAACGCGGACGCCATCGAATCTACTATCCCAATCTTGGGAGCCGGGCCATCGGCCCGGCTCCACATTTCATCTAGTCATTTAGCGGCCAGACTCTAGTCGTCGGCGGACGCCGCATCACCTTCTTCCCCGTCATCGTGCGTGACGCGTTCGCTCAGCTTGTGCAGCGCGTAGTCCAAGCGCTTCGACCATTCTGGCACTTCGAGATCATAAATGGCGCGAACTTGTTCAGGTGCACTCGACATGCACTCTCCAATGGAGAACAGCAATACTTCGAGAGCCGCCCTCATAGCAGGAGTGCTGTCTGAACCAGTGTAGAGCTGAGTATAGAAGCGATGCGCCACGTTCAGAAACAGCTGCAGCTGACCGCCGACTTGATCAATCCTGAAGAACGGCCCTTTCGGATAATTTTCATGCGCGACTTTGTACGGTCGCCCGCCCAACTCTAAGCGTAGTTGCTCCTCAACTTTCCCTGGCTGTTGCCCAGTCTCTGCGGCACGTTTCTCTACTTGCTTTCTTAATTGCTCCTCGCCTTTGTCGTCTTGCCGCTTCCGAAGCTCGGGAGTTGGCTGTCGAATGGCCTTCCGTGCCTCTTCCATTGCAGCTTCAGACGCTCGCTTACCTTCTTCGTCTTTGCCGTCTGAATCGGCTTCAAGCTGCTTCTTGTCTTCCTTCGATTTGCGGCCGAGCGTGGTTATTGCCTTCTCGACACCAGCTTCCTTCAGCTTGTCCCAAATCTTGTCCGAGATATCGACTCGTTGCTTCGATGTCGAAACGTTAAAATATTCGTCCAGGACAGCCGGGAAATCGACTTCGATCTTAATATATCGATCATAGTTCACGAACGTATGAAAGGGAGTATGCCGAATGCAATCTAGAAAGCGTCCCATTCGATAGAATAGGATTCCATTGTATTCCTTCATGATCTTGAAGCGGGCGTTCTCATTACCACGCACCGCCCCCTTCGCCTTATCAACGCTTCCGAATGACGGAGGCATGTAAGAGTAGCGAACCTCCATCACACCTTTGACTGTGCCATCCTCTCCTTTCACCTCAATTGGAATTGACGGCAAAGGCTGAGCTCTATCAGCATCCAGATCGAAGAATCGGAAGCCGGGAGTGAGGAAGAGCGGATCAATCGGCTCTAGAGGCGTGTCACCAACCACGAGTGAAGCATTCCTCAGAAACTTCTGATAGGTGATCCCGAAGACTTCAAGCAAGTGATTGCGCAGGCCGTTGACAGTCGTAAAGCTCAGCTTGTCGAGGTTCTCCAGAACGACAATTGTACCGCGGGACCACTTACGACCGGGCCATTTCTCATCAATGTATTCTTGGACAAATTTGGGGAGCGTTGCAGGCTTAGCCTCAGGAATAATGATCTCAGCGGCTTCGCTTCGATATGCCTTGTCGCCACTGCTGATCGCATCGACGTCGATAGTCACCCCGTGGAGCTTTTCCCTATTTACGCGAGAGTACACGGTATACCGGCGCCCTTGGCTCAGAGAAGCGGAGGGAAGGCCATAGCCATAGCGCCCGAGTCCAGTGCGACTGTTCTCACGATGCGTGCCGCCCCACATTACTGAAAAGCGAATCATCTCCGGCAGCATGCCGTGCCCATCGTCGAGAACCGCGACAGAAGTAACCTTCGCACCGGTCTTGTTTGTACCGAAGACGACGTGAATGTTTTCCGCACCGGCCTCGAATGAATTGTCGATCAACTCAGCAAGAGCAGAACCGGTATTCTTGTAGCCAATGTCGCGAATTCCCCGGATGAATGCCTCGCCGACCATCAGTCCGAACTTCAAATTCCCTGACTTCTTTTTGTCAGCAATGTAGGCTTTCTGGGCTTCAAGGCCCGTCTTCGTACCGTTTGTCATGATATGCACTCCTTTTTGAGGCAGCACTGTTGGCCGCCGTAATGCGTCAAGAGAGACACGATCCGGTGACGCAGGCCGGCGCGTTTCGTTGGACTTATTGGAGAAGAGCACTGCCAGCCAACAGGGCGAGGTCAGCGCGGCCGCGTTTCAAGATTTGCTTGATCGATTTGCAAACGGCAGCGGGACTAATGCGGAGTTCCCGCGCCACCTGTGCTTGTGTTTCGTTGTTCCAAAACACGCGCACCACAATCTCGCGCTCGCGTGGCTTTAGGCATTGAATGAATTTGAGCAAGAGGTTCCGATCCGACCGACGTTGAGCCGATATTTCGATGTCGATCGAAGGATCGCGAATTTCGAAGGTGATTCGTTCACCATCGAAAGTTGCAAATGCATCAAGTGATGCAGGTTCACAGTATGGATTGCACAGCAAAAAATCGTCCGCAGCGTAGTGCATCGGAACCTCCACGTATGTCTAAACACACGGAGGTTCACTGCCATCTAGGCGGAAAAACTGTTCGCGTCGATTTCGGGCAGCCACTTTGGACCACCAATGCGAACCTCCAACACAATCAATTTACCCTGCCAATGATCATTTGTTAACCGAGCATCGTCACTTTTTGTGAATGCCTAGGTTCAGGACATTGGCAATCGTTAAAGACACGTAAGTAGTTGGAAATCATTATTTTTCGGCCAGTCGGCTCGCAAGCCGCCTCAGCAGATTCCAGTCTCGATCGGATAGTTTTTCAGCGAAATCCCGACAAAATTGAAGTGCCTTTGCGTCTGCTTGATCGATTCCCTCATCGGCGAGAAAAGCTACTGAGACTTCAAAATGGGAGGCGAGTCCCCGCAGAACCTGCAAACCGGGGTTCGAACTCTTGCCAGTTTCCAACTCCCAAATATGGGCTTTTGAAACTCCAACCAGGTCTGCGACCTCTTGCAGGGATTCGCCGCGTTCATCGCGTAGAGATTTAAGCTTTTGAGCTAGTTCCATTCCGAACTGTCTCGTGCGGCTTAAATGGCGTCAAACACCTGGGTGGTAAGATTTATCTTACGAAAAGGGCATATTAGTTAACGATTTAGCACAAGCGCCGTATGATTAATCATCCGATTGTATGATTAAAAATACGAAGGAGCAGGACATGCGGTTATTAACGAAGGAGCAGATTCGCCAACTACAAGCTAATGGCCGTTGGAACCATTCTCTGATGACTAGTGGGCAGCCCATTCAAGATTTCCGGCCGATAGTAAAGCTCGTCTGCGTCAGAAACTGGTCGACGTGGCTACTCAGCGAGATTTCTGCAAAGAACGTTGATCGCGCTTTCGGGCTATTCAATTGCGGTTGTGGCGTAAGAGGTTTTGGCCACACCAGAATTTCGAAATTGGAGAAAACGACCCAATTCACCAGTTTGCGCTTCGAACGAGATCTCCGCTTCAAATCGACAAAGTCATTGAATGCATATTGGCGGGAACTGCAGTTACGCCAGCGATTGAACATCGAGCAAAAGTGCATGTCGCCACAATGCATTACTATCCGCCGGCGCCGGCTTGTATCCCGCTCGCGTTTACAAAAAGAGACCAATACAGATCACTGCGCTGAAGAAGACGATCCGTCGGCTCTCTTATCTGGAGCACCTTCTGGTGCAATCCCCAGTTCTCAAGATGGGGAAGACACAATTAACAGCGCCGGCCTCACTCCCCCGCCGCCTTGATCCTCTCCTCCAGCATCCCCCGGATCGGCGCATCCGCCGGCAGCAACGCCAACAGCGTCTTCCAGCGCTGCAGCGCCGCCGGCTTGTTGCCCGCGGCCTCGGCGGCGACGCCCAGGTAGAACAGGGCCAGCGCGTTGCGGGGTTCGGCTTTCTCCAGGCGCTCCAGCACGGCGACGGCCTGGGCCGAGGGGGCGGCGCCGGGGCTCAGCTGGCGCACATGCGTCTCGGCCCAGTCGGCCAGGATGCGCGCGTCGACGGGGGCCAGCGTGTCGGCGCGGCCGTAGGCCTCGGCCGCCCGGGCGCCGTCGCCCAGCACCTTCCAGGCATTGGCCAGCCGCAGCCAGCCGGCGCGGTCGGCCGGGTTTTGCTCCAGCCGCGCCGCCAGCCCCTCGACCATGGAGCGGATCGCCTGCTGGCGCTGCTCGGGCGGGAGCGCGGCCATCGCCTCCTGCTGCTCGCGGCTGGGCGTCGGCATGGCGGAGTTGGGTGTGGCCGGCGTTTGTGCTGGTGCGGACGGCGTCTCGATCCCGGCGGCGCGGGCCACCCGGGCGATCTCGGCGCGCAGCATGCCGAGATAGGGCGCATCGGCCGGGCTCTTGGCCTCCAGCTCGCGCCAGCGCGCGATCGCGGCCCTGGAGTCGCCGCTCTGCGCCTCGTGCAGGCCGAGATAGTAGAGCGTGCGCGCATCGTCGGGCCGCGCCTTGAGCGCGCGCTGCAGCGCCTCGACGGCGGGCCGGGTCACGGTGCCGCCGGCCTCCAGGGTCAGGCCCTCGCCCAACGCCGCCAGCGCCTCGGGGTCGTCGGGATTTTCCTTCAGCCGCGCCCGCGCCTCGGCCAGCAGGCCGGCGACGTCGATCTGCTGCGACAGGGCGGGGTGTTCCGTGCCCCTGTCGGCAAACGGCGCGGCGGGCAGGCCCGGCCGGCCGGTCTGCAGGTAGAGGCCGAGCGCCAGCAGCGGCACGAAGAGCGACAGAGCGGGCGGCAGCCACTTGTGCCACGCGTCGGAGGGCGTGGACGCCCGGGCCTGCGCGGCGGCGTCGCCGGCGGTCAGCATGCGGCGCTCGATCTCGGTGCGGGCGGCGGCGGCCTCGGACGGCGGCAGGCTGCCGGCGGCGCGCTCGCGCTCCAGCTCGGCCAGCTGGTCGCGGTAGATCGCGAGCTCGGCCTGTAGCCGGTCGTGCCGGTCGAGGCGCCGCGCCAGCAGCGGCCACAGCAGGGCGCCGACCGTCGCGGTGGTGAGGAGCGCGAGCAGGAATTCCAGCATCGCCGTCAGCCCTTGAGGAGCGCGTCGAGGCGGCGGCGCTCCTCCTCGTCGAGCGGTTCTGGCGCGACGACGGGCTGCGCGCGGCGGCGGCGCGCGGCGAGCAGGAGGGCACCGCCCGCGACCAGCAGCACCAGCGGCGCGCCCAGCCACAGCACGAGCGTGCCGGCCTTGAACGGCGGCTTCAGCAGCACGTAGTCGCCGTAGCGCGCCACCATGAAGGCGAAGACGTCGGCGTTGGTGTCGCCGGCCGTCAGCCGCTCGCGCACGGCACGGCGCATGTCGCGCGCGACTTCGGCGTTGGAATCGTCGATCGCCTGGTTCTGGCAGACGACGCAGCGCAACGCGCGACCGATCTCGCGGGCACGGGATTCGAGCGCGGGGTCGGGCAGGACTTCGGAAGGCTCGACGGCGAGGGCGGGTGTTGCGAGGGCAAACAGCAGGAGCAAAATGAGTCCGTCGCCTCGACCGAAGCGCCGAAGGCGCGCAGTGGAGAGGCCTTCTCTCCACCAAAAGCCGGCTAGTCGTCGAGAGAAGGTCTCTCCACTGCGCCTCGCTGCGCGAGGCTTCGGTCGAGACGACGGGAAGGGCCTCACTTCACCGCCCCCTTGAGGAACGGCAGGATCGTCTCGTTCAAGTCCCGCTCGGTGATAGGCCCGCGATAGTGGCGGCGCACGATGCCGTCGCCGTCGATCAGGTAGGTCTCGGGCACGCCGCTCAGGCCCCAGTCGAGGCCGGTCTTGCCGTCGAGGTCGAGGCCCGCGAGCCTGAAGGGATCGCCGAGCTTCTTCAGCCAGGCGAGCGCGTCGTCGCGCTTGTTCTTCCACGCGATGCCCACGATGGTCGCGCCCTCGCGCTCGGCCAGCCGCGTGAACAGCGGATGCTCGGCCAGGCACGGCGTGCACCAGCTCGCGAAGAAATTCAGGATCACCGGCTTGCCGGTGCGCAGGCTCGCGTCGGTGAGCGGCGGGTCGCCGGGCCGCAGCGCCGGGAGGTCGAGCTTCGGCGCCGGCCGGCCCACCACCACGGAGCCGATCGAGGCGGGGTCGCGGCCGCTGGTCAGCGACCAGGCGAAGAAGCCCGCCATCAGCGCGAGCGTCAGCAGCGGCAGGATGAAGAGGAGGCGGCGCATGCTATTCGGCCGGCGCCAGGACCGGCTTGCGCGACGGCGCGCCGATGCGCAGGCGGCGGTCCGACAGCGAGACGAAGCCACCCAGCGCGCACAGCGCCGCGCCCAGCCAGATCCACGGCGCCAGCGGATTGAGATAGAGGCGGATCACCCAGCCCTGCTTCGGGTCGCCCTCGCCCAGGGTGGCGTAGAAGTCGCGCAGCAGGTTGGTCTGGATCGCGGTCTCGGCCACTTGTCGGCGCTGCACGGTGAAGAGGCGGCGCTCGGGCTGCAGCACCGTGTAGGGCTTGCCGCCGACGGTGACGTTCAAGGTCGCGCGCTCGGCGATATAGTTGGGGCCCTGCACCTCGTCCATGCGCTCGAGCAGCACCGAGTAGCCCGCGAAGGCGATCCTGTCGCCAGGCTTCATGGTCTGCATCAGCTCGGTGTTCCACGACGACGTCGCGACCGAGCCCAGCACGACGACGCCCAGCGACGCGTGGCTGATCACCATGCCCAGGGTCGAGCGCGGGATGGTGCGCAGCGTGCCGGTGCGCACGCGGTCGGAGAGCGAGGCCAGGCTGCCGGCGATCAGCCAGACGCCGAAGCCGAAGGCCAATGCTGCGAGCGTCGAGCGGCTGTCGATCATCGTCATGGCGACCAGGATCGCGGCCAGCGACACGGTGAGCGCGAGGCGCAATCTCATGAGGGCGGGCCACAGCTCGGCGCGCTTCCAGCCCAGGAACGGGCCGACGCAGAGCGCGGCGAACAGCGGCGCGCAGAGCGGCACGAAGGTCGCGTTGAAGAAGGGCGGGCCGACCGAGACCTTGTTGCCGGTCAGCAGGTCGAGGAACAGCGGATAGAGCGTGCCCAGCAGCACCGTGGCCGCGAGCGTGCACAGGAGCAGGTTGTTCAGGATCAGCGCGCCCTCGCGGCTGACCGGCTGGAACAGCCCGCCGCCCTGCAGCTGCGGCGCGCGCCAGGCATAGAGCGCGAGGCCGCCGCCGGTGACCAGCAGCAGGAACGCCAGGATGAACATGCCGCGCGACGGGTCCTGCGCGAAGGCATGGACCGAGGTGAGCACGCCCGAGCGCACCAGGAAGGTGCCGAGCAGCGACAGCGAGAAGGCGAGCAGCGCCAGCAGCACCGTCCAGCTCTTCAGCGCGTCGCGCTTCTCCACGACGATGGCCGAGTGCAGCAGCGCGGTGCCGGCGAGCCACGGCATCAGCGAGGCGTTCTCGACCGGATCCCAGAACCAGAAGCCGCCCCAGCCGAGGATGTAGTAGGCCCACCACGAACCCAGCGCGATGCCGAGCGTGAGGAAACACCAGGCCGCGAGCGCCCACGGCCGCACCCAGCGCGCCCAGGCCGCGTCGACCCGGCCTTCGAGCAGGGCGGCGACGGCGAAGGCGTAGGTCACCGAGAAGCCGACATAGCCGAGGTAGAGCAGCGGCGGATGGAAGGCGAGGCCGGGATCCTGCAGCAGCGGGTTGAGCCCGTTGCCGTCCGGCGGCGCGGGGAACACGCGCTCGAACGGGTTCGAGGTGAAGAGCAGGAAGGCGAGGAAGCCCACGCCGATCAGCGCCTGGATCGCCAGCACGCGGCTGCGCAATGTGTCGGGCAGGTTGGCGCCGAAGATCGCAACCGCCGCGCCGAACAGCGCGAGGATCAGCGCCCAAAGCAGCATCGACCCTTCGTGGTTCCCCCACACGCCGCTGATCTTGTAGAGCAGCGGCTTGGCGGAGTGCGAATTGTCGACGACGTTGAGGACGGAGAAGTCGGACGTGACGTAGGCCTGCGTGAGTGCGCCGAACGCCAGCAGCACGAGGAAGGCTTGCGTCAGCGCCGCCGTTCGGCCGAGCGTCATCAGGCGCAGATCACCACGCGATGCGCCGATCAGCGGCAGCGTGCCTTGCACAAGCGCAACGGCCAGCGCGAGAATGAGCGCAAAATGCCCCAGCTCCGGAATCAAAGCCGGCTCTCCACCACCTGTGTCATCCTGAGCGCAGCGAAGGATCCTTCGCTGCGCTCAGGATGACACGTGAGGGTCGCCCCCCCTCCGTCGTCCTGAGCAAAGCGCAGCGCAGTCGAAGGACCTCTTTTCGCTTCGGCACACCGTGCGCCGGAAAAGAGGTCCTTCGACTGCGCCGCCCTGCGGGCGGCTTCGCTCAGGACGACGGGAGGGGTCACTTCTTGTCCTTCCATTGACCCGACTCTTTGAGCGCCTTGGCGACTTCCGGCGGCATGTAGTTCTCATCATGCTTCGCCAGGATCTCGCGCGCGGTGAACACGCCGTCGGGACCGATCGACCCCTCGGCGATCACGCCCTGACCTTCGCGAAACAGATCGGGAAGGATGCCGCGATAGGAAACCTTCACCGTCTTGTTCGTATCCGTGACGGTGAAGCGCACGAGCTGCCCGTCCTTCACGACACTGCCCTGCTCGACCAACCCGCCCAGCCGGAAGCGGCGGTCCGCGCCGATGTTCTTCTCGGCGACCTGCGTCGGCGAATAGAAGAAGACGAGATTGTCATTCAATGCCGTGAGCACGAGCGCGGCCGCGACGCCGAGCGTGCCCAGCGATCCCAGCAGCAACCAAAGGCGGCGGCGCTTCGGGGTCATCGGCGTTTGTCCAACCCGCGTGCGGCCAGCTCGCGTCGCACCTTCCGGCGGGCGCTCAACGAGGCGATCACCAGGCCGCCCAGGATGGTTGCGGCGGCAAGATAGGAAGCGAGGATATAGGCCGCGTGATTGCTCATGAAGCGGCCTCGGCATTTTCCAGGCGGCGGCGGTCGATCTCGGTCTCGGTGCGCAGCAGCACCAGGAACACGAACAGCAACAGCAGCGACACCGCCATCCAGAGCAGCGGCACCAGGATCGAATTGTGGATCGCCGGCGCGTCGAGCCGCGTGATCGACGCGGGCTGGTGCAAGGTGTTCCACCAGTCGACCGAGAACTTGATGATCGGCAGGTTGATCACGCCGATCAGCGCCAGGATCGCCGCCGCGCGATCGCCGCGCTCGGGCGAGTCGTAGGCGCGGCTGAGCGCAACGTGGCCGAGATAGAGGAAGAACAGCAGCAGCATCGAGGTGAGGCGCGCGTCCCACACCCAGTAGGTGCCCCACATCGGCCGGCCCCACAGCGAACCGGTCAGCAGGCACACTGCCGCGAAGCTGGCGCCCACGGGTGCGGCCGCGCGCGCCATCAGCGCCGCCAGCGGATGGCGCCACACCAGCAGCGAGGCGCCGAGTGCCGCGAGCAGCGCGTAGCCGCCCATCGACAGCCAGGCCGACGGCACGTGCACGAACATGATCCGCACCGTCTTGCCCTGCTGGTAGTCCTCGGGCGCCACGAAGAAGGCCATGTAGAAGCCGACCGCGATCATCAGCGCCGTCGCGAAGCCGAGGCCCGGCAGCACCCGCTGCGAGAAGCGCCGGAAACGCGCAGGATTGGCGAGAAAATGCAGGTCGGCCATCGGCCCCATCCTCCCTATTCGCCGGCTTGCCGCAAGGCTGCGGCAATCGCCCAAGGCGTCGTGGCCAGGGCGACCAATGCAAGAGCGGCGAGGATCGCGACATGTGTCACGATGCCCTCGCCCGCCGCCAGGGTCTCGATCGCGCCGGCGCCGAAGATGAGCGTCGGCACGCAGAGCGGCAGTGCGAGCAGCGCCAGCAGCGCGCCGGACTTGCGCGCACCGAGCGTGAGCGCCGCCGCAAGCCCGCCGATCAACGACAAAGTGGGCGTGCCGACCAGGAGCGTGGCGCCCAGCGCCAGCAGGCTCTGCCCGTCGAGGCCGAAGGCGATGCCCAATATCGGCGCGAGCAGGCTGAGCGGCAGGCCGGTCACGATCCAGTGAGCGAGGCACTTCGCCAGCGCCGCCAGCTCGAGCGGCCAGGGCGCCAGCAGCAGCAGGTCGAGCGTGCCGTCCTCGTAATCGGCGGCGAACAGCCGCTCCAGCGACAGGAGCGCGGCAAACAGCGCGGCGCACCACAGGACGCCGGCCGCGATGCGCGCCAGCACGTTGGTCTCGGGGCCGATGCCCAGCGGGAACAGCACCGTCGCCACGACGAAGAAGGCCAGCACGACGCCGACATCGCCCGGCCGCCGCAGCACCAGGCGCAGGTCGCGCACCAGCAGCGTGGAAAAGCCGCTCATGCTTCTTCCCGCAGGCCGCCGGCACGCAGGTCGAGCCGCTGCGCGCCCTCGATGCCGAGCTCGGCATGGGTCGCGGCGATGGCGAGCCCGCCGCGCGCGAGATGGGCCTGAAGGGCTGTCCGGAAGGCAGCCTGCGCCGGCGCATCGAGCGCATTCAGCGGCTCGTCGAGCAGCCAGAGCGTGGCCTGCGAGAGAACGACGCGGGCGAGGGCCGTGCGGCGGCGCTGGCCGGCCGACAGAGTGCGCACCTCGCGTGCAGCGAGTCCGATGAGATCGAAGGCGAGCAGCGCGGCTTCCAGTCGATCGCCCGCCTCGCCGCCACGCAGCCGCTCGGCGACGCCTAAGTTCTCGATCACCGTGAGGTCGCCCTTCAGCCCCTCGAGATGGCCGAGCCAGGCGAGGCGCCCGCGCCACGTTTCGGGGTCCTGGGTCACGTCGACGCCTTGCCAGGCGATCGTGCCGGCATCGGGCGGCGTCAGGCCGGCGAGCGCGCGCAGCAGGCTGGTCTTGCCGCTGCCGTTGCGGCCCGTCAGCGCCAGCAGCTCGCCCTCGCCCAGCCCGAAAGACAGGCGGTCGAACACCAGCCGGCCACCGCGGCGGCAGGCGAGGTCTTTCACGTCGAGAAGCGGGGGCGCCATGGGCCGTGGGTCTAGCATGCCGGCCGCAGGCAAAGAAAAAGGCCGCCATCTCGGGGGAGGTGAGATGACGGCCTGAGCGCCTCCGAAGAGGCTAGAACGTGGCTTTGGGGGGACCACGCTCGGGGGAGATACAAGAAAGAAGATGGAAAGCCGGGGTGGCCGTCGCTAGGCCCAATTTGGGCAAAATCTGGGAATTTGAGCCGCGCGCGGCTCGAATTCCCAGATCGGCGAGCGGCAGGGCCTGCAGGAGCGCAGCGACGAAGGCCCGGGAGCTCGCACGGTGCAGAATAGATAAGGATTTCAGAGGCTTGAGGGTGTTTCGGCACCCTCATCTTTTCTGAATCGCGCGGGCTCTCGGGCCTGATTACAGGCCCTGCCGCCCGCCCGATGCTTCGACCCTTACGCCCTAGGCGTAAGGGTCTGCAGCATCGCGCATCCCATCGCCCATGAACTGGTACGCCAGGATCACCAAAATCACCGGCACCACCGGCAGCATCAGCCACCAGTTCACCGCCACGACATTGATGTCCGTCGCCTCGTTCAAAAGAACGCCCCACGACGTGATCGGCGGACGCAGACCCAACCCGAGGAACGACAGAGCCGTCTCGGCCAGGATCATCGACGGGATCGAGAGCGTGGCCGAGGCGATCAGGTGGCTCATGAAGCCCGGCAGCAGGTGGCGGCCGATGATGCGGGCGGGCTTGGCGCCCATCATCTGCGCCGCTGCCGCATAGTCCTCCTCGCGCAAGGACAGGAGCTTGGAGCGGACGGCGCGTCCCAGGCCCGGCCAGTCGAGCAGCGCCAGGATGATGGTGATGCCGAAATAGACCAGCAGCGGCGACCAGGTGACCGGCAGCGCTGCCGAGAGGGCCAGCCACAGCGGCAAATGCGGGAAGCTCTTGATGATCTCGGTCAGCCGCTGGACGACGCTGTCGATCCAGCCGCCGTAGTAGCCGGCGAGACCGCCCAGCACCAAGGCCAGCACGAACGACAGCGCGATGCCGATGATGCCGATGGTGAGCGATATTCGCGCCGCGTAGACGATGCGACTGAACATGTCCCTTCCCAACCGGTCGGTACCGAGCAGGAAGAAGGTTCCGTCCTTGGGCGGGCAGACGAAGTGGAAGCTGCCTTCGATCATGCCCCAGAACTCGTAGCTTTCCCCCAGGCAGAAGAAACGCAGCTGCTGCGGCTTGCTCGTGTCGGGGCTGTAGATGCGCTGCAGGGTCGCCGGATCGCGCTCCATCTTGAGGCCGTAGACGAACGGCCCGAGGAAGGAGCCCTCGTGGAAGAGATGGACCGACTGCGGCGCGGCGAAGATGTAGCGCGAATGCCGCGTGTGCAGGTCGTAGGGCGCGATGAACTCGCTGACGAACGTCGAGAGGTACATCAGCAGCAGGAAGGCCATCGAGACGACGGCCGGCTTGTGGCGGCGGAAGCGCCACCACATGAGCTTCCACTGACCCGCCATGTAGTAGCGTTCCTGCTCGGCGGTCAGCTTGTCGGCGATGTAGGGGTCCCACGGCTCCTGCGAGACGAAGTGCGGCGCGCGGCGCTTGGGATCGGGTGTCATGTTGTTGGGTGTCGTATCGGTCATGGCACCCTCACTTTTCCGAGCTGCCGAAGCGGATGCGCGGATCGAGCGCGGCCAGCGCCAGGTCCGAGATCAGCATGCCGATGACGGTGAGGACCGCCACGAACAGCAGGAAGGTCGCGGCGAGGTTCACGTCCTGGGTCTTGAGCGCGCTCAGCAGCATCGGGCCGGTGGTCGGCAGCGATAGCACGACCGAGACGATGACCGAGCCCGAGATGACGTCGGGCAGGAGACCGCCGATGTCGGCGACGAACGGGTTGATGGCGTGCCGCAGCGGGTACTTCACCAGCAGCTTCATCGGCGGCAGGCCCTTGGCCCGGCCGGTGACGACATACTGCTTCTGCAGCTCGTCGAGCAGGTTGGCGCGCAACCTTCGGATCATGCCGGCGGTACCCGACATGCCGATCACGATGACCGGGATGATCAGGTGCTCCATCACCGACACGACCTTGCCCCAGCTCAGCGGCTTGTCGATGTACTCGGGATCCATCAGGCCGCCGATCGACAGGCCGAAATAGACCTTGCCGACATAGAGCAGCACCAGCGCCAGCAGGAAGTTCGGGATCGACAGGCCGATGAAGCCGATGAACGACGCGACGTAGTCGCCCCACTTGTACTGATGCGTGGCGGCATAGACGCCGATGATGAAGGACACGATCCAGATGAAGGCGATCGTGCTGGTCTCCATGATGATGGTCAGCATCATCCTTTCGCTGATCAGGTCGGCAACCGGCACCGTGTCCTGGCAGGAAAGGCCGAAGTCCCAGCGGAAGATGCCGGCCACCCATTCGAAGTAGCGCTGCCACAGCGGGTGATTGAGGCCGTAGAGGTCGCGCAGCTCGGCGGCGCGGGCATGGGCATCGGGATCGCCGCGCGCCAGCAGCTCCTCGATCTGCGAGGTCACGCAGTCGCCCGGCGGCAGGTCGATGATGAAATAGACGAGCGCGCTGATCACGAACAAGGTCGGGATCATCAGCAGCACGCGGCGGATAATGAACTGCAGCATGTCAGACGACCTCCCGCCCGTTGGGCCGCGAGACGCGGACATAGTGGCCGGGCTCGGCCTCGGTCCAGAAGAGCGGTGTCTTGCCGTCGTCGCGGAACGGTTCGGGCCAGACCGAGGGATCGGACGCCTTGCCCTCCATCAGCGCGCCGAGGTCGAGGCGGGCGTCGGGATCGGGCATCGGCACCGCCGAGAGAAGCGCCTTGGTGTAGGGGTGCATGGGATTCTTGAACAGCTCGCCGGCCGGCGCGAGCTCGACCAGGCGGCCGGCGCACATCACGGCGATGCGGTCGGCGATGTAGTCGACCACCGCGAGATTGTGGCTGATGAACAGGTAAGTGAGGCCGAGCTGCTTCTGCAGGTCCTTGAGCAGGTTCAGGATCTGGGCCTGGATCGAGACGTCGAGGGCCGAGACCGGCTCGTCGCAGATCACCATGTCGGGACGCAGCGCGAGCGCGCGCGCGATACCGATGCGCTGGCGCTGGCCGCCGGAGAAGGAGTGCGGGTAGCGGCTCAGGTGCCGGCGGTCGAGGCCGACCATCTCCATCAGCTCGGCCACCATCTCGCGCCGGTAGGCATCGTCGCCGATCTTATGGATCACCAGAGGCTCGACCAGGATGTCGAACACCGTCATGCGCGGATTGAGCGAGCCGAACGGGTCCTGGAAGATGAACTGCAGCTTGGTGCGGAAGCGGTTCAGCTCCTCGCCCTCGAGGCTCATCACGTCGATCTTGCGGCCCCAGTCGTCGAAGATCACGCGGCCGCCCTGGCCGGCATCGGCCGAGATGCCGCGCATCAGCATCTTGCTGAGCGTGGTCTTGCCGCAGCCCGATTCGCCCACCAGGCCCAGGCACTCGCCGCGCTCGACGTCGAAGCTCACGTCGTTGACGGCGCGGATGGCGCGCGTCGTACCGCCGCCCAGCAGCTGCTCCATCAGCGTATCGGCCTTGCGGATGGTGAAGGTCTTGGTGACGTGGCGCACCTTGAGGACCGGCGCCTCGGGATTGAAGGTCGCGGTCGGCGCCGAGACCGGCTTCTCCTTCAGGAGATGGCCGGTCGAGCCCTTGATCTCGCGGATCGGCTGCAGCCGCTCGCCGGGCTCCATGTCGAAGCGTGGCACCGCATGCAGCAGCGCCTTGAGGTAGGGATGCTGGGGATCGCGGAAGATGTCGTGCAGGTCGCCCGACTCGACGACCTTGCCGCGATACATGACGACCACGTCGTCGGCGACGTTGGCGACCACGCCGAGATCGTGGGTGATCATCAGCAGCGCCATGCCCAGCTCGGACTGCAGGTCCTTCATGAGGCGCAGGATCTGGGCCTGGATGGTGACGTCGAGTGCGGTGGTCGGCTCGTCGGCGATCAGCAGGGCCGGGCGGCAGACCAGGGCCATGGCGATCATCGCGCGTTGACGAAGACCGCCGGACAGTTCGAACGGATAGGTGCGGAGCGCGCGCTTCGGGTCGGGGAAACCCACCATGCGCAGCATGTCGACCGTGAGCCCGTCGATCTCGGCGCGGCTGAGCTTGCGGCCGTTCTTGCCGCCCAACGGACCGCCGGGTTGCGCACCGTGCAGCTCGACCGCCTCGCCGATCTGGTCGCCGACGGTATGGAGGGCCGACAGCGAGGTCATCGGCTCCTGGAAAATGATGGAGATCTGGCCGCCGCGGATGCGCCGCATCGCCGGACCGGAACGGTCCATGCGGGCGATGTCGACGACGCCTTCCTTGACGCGCGGATCCTGGAACAGGATCGAGCCCGTGGTGATCTTCGCCGTGCGCGGCAGCAGCCCCATGATCGCCTGGCTGCAGACCGACTTGCCCGAGCCCGACTCGCCCACCAGCGCGACCGTGCCGCCGGGCGGGATGGAGAACGACACCTTGTCGACGGCGCGCAGCACGCCTTCGTGTACGCCGAATTCGACGGTCAGGTCCTCGACGCGCAGCAGATCCTTCATACCGGTTCTTCCTGACCCACCACCACGATGCCCATCGATCTCAGGTTCGCTCGCGTCGTATCGCTCAGCGGCGCGCCCGTCACCTCGGCCGCCTGCGCCGCCCGCTCCACGATATCGTGAAAGCCTTCCAGCGCGGAATCGACCTTTATCAATCTGCCGCCCGTCGAGCCGACGCTAAGCTGCATCCAGCCATCCGACCGGTCGCGCTTGGTCGAGAAATAGCTGAGCTTCAGGCGGTCGAGACGATTCCATTCCACCAGCGTCCCGGCCGGTCCGTCGGCGCAGAGCGTGTCCGGCCCCAGCACGTAACGCGTCCGGTGACGCAGGACCGTGCGCACCAGAAACAGCGCAAAGAGCACGAAGCCCGCCAGCAGGAGAGCCGCCAGCCAGCGATTGACGTCGAGCAGCAGGAGCGGCGCGCCGCACAGCACGACGCCCGTCGCGGCCCGCATATAGTCGGCCACCAGCGTCTGCTGCGGATAGCGCAGATCTGCGGTATTCACCCGCGCCCTCCCTGAGGTCCGGCTTCAGGCGCAAACAGCTCGCGCGCGCTGCGCACACGGACATTCTCCAGCTTCGTCATTCTTTCCCAAAACGACCTTAGGAAATCCCATGCCTCCACGTCCATCGCAAGATGATGACTGAGGATGCCGATCGGCTCGTCGTTGCCGCCGCGTGCACGTGCGAACGCGGCCACGAGGGCGGCAAGGACCGTCCCTTCGCCGGCGAAGGTGCGGCCGCCCTTCCAGTCGATCAGGTCGACATGCGTATTGACCTGCAGAAGACCGCGAACCGGATGGACGCGCGGCCGCGGCCCGAAGGTGGAGAGACCGCGATAGCCGATCTCCGGCAAGGTCGGCACGAGGACGGGCGCGATACGGTTCCATGGCGGTACCATGACGGCGAGCGCCCGCGGGCCGAAGAGCCGCTCCAGCGCCATCCAGCCGGTGGCGAGTTCGCCCAGGGTCATCATGGCGGGGCGCTGCAGGCCGATCTCGATCTTCTTCTCCGGCGCGACAGCGTGATTGATGTGGGCATAACCATGCTGCAGCACGTCGACCCCGGCCTCTTGCGAGAGACGGTCGGCCAGCGCCGCCGTGGCCTGCGCCGGCACCACGGCAAGCGCCAGCGGCGCGCCGGTATCGCGCACGATGGCGAGGAGCCGGTCGAGCGCAGGGCCGCTGTCGACCGCATCGTCGTCCCGCCACCACAGCTCGGCCGTGCGACCCTCGTCGCGCAAGCGCGCGATCTCGTCGGCGAGCGCCTGCCAACCGCTCATGGCGACACCATCTGCTTCAGGGCCGCGACCGTGGCCGCCGTTCCCCGCGCATCGACCGGCGGGAAGCTGCGGATCGAGGGACCCGCCCAGGCGCGTGCAATCGCGGCCGCGAGACTTGCCGCCGTGACATCGTCGGGTGCCACGGAAGCGACCATGCCGCGCTCGACCAGCACGCGCGCGCGATCGGCCTGTTCGGTCTCGCGCGCCGTGCCGAACGGCACCAGCACGGCGCGATCGCCATGGCAGAGCGTCTCGACGACGGTGTTGTAGCCGGCCTGCGAGATCGAGAGCGCCGCGTTGCGCAGCAGCGACGGAAAATCGGCGCGCACCGGCTCGACGATGATGCCCTCGCCCGCCGACGCCGCGAGCGCCGCGCGCTCGGCATCCGGCATGTTCGGTCCGACGAGGAGACGCCAGCGGCGATCGGCCAGCGCACTCAACGGCCGCGCCGCGATGGCCGCGTGAAGCAGGGGCGCGCCGACGGCGCCGCCGCCCGCCGACACGATCACCTCGCCCTTGCCGACGTCGATGTCGGGAACGGCCGCGTCGGAGTCGGCGACATAACCGGTATAGAGCGCGCGCGCCTGGATATCGGGCCAGGCGGGGAAGCTCTCCTCGAGCTGCACCAGGGCGGGATCGGCGTGGACCAAGACGGCGTCGAACGCCTCGAAGGTCTGGACCATCTCGTCGACCCTCGCCGGCGAGGCGGTGCGGCGCAGCACGTCGCGGATGGAGGAGACGATCCAGGGCGGCGAAGACCTGTCCTGCGCCGCATCGAGCAGCGGCAGCAGCTCGAAGCGAAGCTGCGTGCGGCCGAAGGGGAACTGCTCGGTCAGCAGGATGTCGGGTTCCTCGGCCGCGAACAGATCGAGCAGTTGCCGTGTGCGCCTGGCACGAAAGGCCTCGTCGACCGGAGTACCGTCGGGTTGCGCGAGTTCCTTCAGCCGCGCATTGGCGGCGCGCACCGGCGGCAGTTGATGAAGCCGTGCGCCACCCAGCGCCAGCCCGTCGACCGATGCGCCGCCCGACACCAGCAGCACGTCGAAGCCGCCGGCCGCCAGCGCGCGGGCCAGGGTCGCGGCCCGACGCAGATGGCCGATGCCCAGCAAATGCTGCACGTAGAAGAAGACGCGCGCGGTCATGCGGTCAGCGGCACGTTCAGCCGCTCGATCGTCACGCGGCCTGCGTCTTGGGCCACGAAGAAATGCAGGCATTTCCAATCGAGCTTGTGCGGCGGACGGCCCAGCATGTTCCAGCCGGTCGCCAGCGCCAGCAGCGCCCGGATCGCCGCCTTGTGCGACACCGCGACGACAGGCTCGGTCAGGGTCGAACTCCACTGCGACAGGCGCATCATCGTCATGCGCGGCGACTCACCGCCCGGCGGATGGAAGTCGAGCCCGGCGGCTTCGGCCGCCGCAAACTGCTCGCCGCCGGTCACGCGCAGTTCCTTCACCGTAAAACCTTCCCAGATACCGAAGCTCATCTCGCGTAGGCGGGAGTCGATGGTGACGGGCGCCGAGGGCTGTACGAGCTCTGCCGTGCGGCGCGCGCGTTGCAGCGGACTGCAAATCCTCTTCCAGCCATCGGCCGGCGCCGGCAGGTGCCAGCTTCGCGCGGCCGCCTCTCCTTGAGGGCTGAGGCAGGTATCGGTGAGGCCTTGCAGCCGGCCCTCGCCATTCCAGATGGTCGGCGCGTGACGAAGCAGCGCAAAAGGCACGGCCCTCATCGACGCACACCCGGCAACATCGCGAGCGCCGAGGCCAGGGCATGCGCAGCGGCGCGTTCGTCGTGATGGGCCGACATTCGCGCCGCCGCCGCGGTGCCAAGACGCGTGCGTTCGGCCGGTGAGTCCAGAAGGCGCGCCACGGCGGCGGCAAAGGACGCGGCATCGCCGATCGGGGTCAGCAGGCCCGTGACACCGTCGGCCACGACCGCGGGCACGCCGCCGGTGCGACCGGCGACGACGGGCAGGCCGGCCGCCTGGGCTTCGAGAAAGGCCATGCCGTAGGCTTCGTTGATCGCGGGCCAAAGGTAAAGGTCCGCGGCGGCGTAGAGCGCCGGCAGCTCGCCGTGCGGCACGGCACCGGCAAAGCGCACACGCGGGCCGAACGGCGCCATCAGCGTCTCGATCTCGGCGCGCGCCGGCCCATCGCCGACCAGCAGCGCCCGCCATTCTCTGTCCTTCATCAGCGCGAAGGCACGGGCCAGCACGCGATAGGAGTCGAGCTTGTCGCGCGTGCGCATCATGCCGACGCTCATCAGCAAGAGCGGCTGGCTCGGATCGCGGCGTGCCCGATCATGCCCTGACACCACGTGGAACGGCGCGACATCGATGAATGGCGGCAGCCAGACCTGGCGGGCGCCAGGCCGCAGCCGCGCCTTCACCCCCGCCACGTCGCGCGGATTGACCGTCAGCACCAGATCGGCCGCGGCCAGCGCCCGTTCGACGGCGCGATGGCCGAGACGCGTCGGGCCCTGGGCGCGGCGTGGCGCATGCGAGGCTTCGGCGATCACGTAGGGAATACCCAGCGCCCTCGTCACCACAGGGCCCAGCCAGTCGGGCTTGCGGTAATAGCAATGATAGGTGAACCAGAGATCGAAGCGCTCGGGATGATGCGCCGGCAGCGCCCGCCATCGCGCGATCAGCCGCAATGCCTGGGCGCGAGCGCGTCGTTCCAGGGCAAGATGGGCCTCCATCGGCGGCACGCCCGGCACGACGCGACTCGCGGCAGGCATCAGGACCTTGTGGCCGAGACGGTCGAGCAGGCGCTTCAGCCCGCGCGCCATCTCGCGATCGCCGGACGGCACGGGACTGTCGGGCGCCTTCAACGGCGTGTGCAGCAGGACGCGCACGGCTACTCCGCGGCGCGCGCGGTGACGGTGCCCTCGCCTGCCGGATCGCCCTTCAGGGCCGACGCGATCCACTCGACGCCGGCCTCGTAGGAGAAGCGCGTGCGCACGACCTCGCCGGCGCGCTGCGCCAGCCTCTGCCGCAGCGCCGGATCGGCGATCATGCGGCCGAGCGCGACGCCCAGCTCGCGCGGCGCGGCCGGCGGCACGAGAAGGCCGCTTTCACCGTTCTCGATGAACTCACCGATGGCCGCCGCCTGCGTCGACACCAGCGGCAGCCCCTGGTGCGCGGCCTCCATCAGCACGTTGGGGAGTCCGTCCTGATCGCCATCGGCGGCTTTCTTGCTCGCCAGCACGAACAAATCGGCACTCGCCAACGCCGCAAATACGGCCTTCTGCGGCTGGGCGCCCTGCCAGATGCAGCGATCGGCGATGCCGAGGGCAACGGCCTGCGCCTTCAGCGCGTCGGACAGGTCACCCCCGCCGACATGCTCGAAGCGCCAGTGCAGGTTGGCCGGCAGCGATGCCAGCGCATTCAGAAGATCGTCGTAGCCCTTCTTCGCGACCTTGCGGCCGACCGAGAGGATCACGACCGGATCGGCCGGGTCCGAGCCGTCGCGCGGCGGGCGCGCGGGCGGCGGCGGCGGCAGGTGGGCGAAGTCGAGCCCGTGATAGACGAGGCGCAGCTTGCCTGGGTCCGGTGCCAGCTCCTTCAGCCGCTGCAGGCCGACATTGGTGCAGGTCACCAGCCAGGCACAGTCCGCCAGCTTTTCGCTGACGTCCCAGGGCTCGCTGGTCCAGATGTCCTTGGCGTGCGCCGACACGCTCCAGGGCAGGCCGCGCATCGTCGCGGCGTAGCGCGTCACCGAGGCCGGCGTGTGCAGGAAATGCGCGTAGAGCCGCTCGATCGAGTCCGGCAATTCGACCGCCAGCACCAGCGCCTGGCCCCAGCGCCGCACGCGATTGGCCGTGCGGTCGCGCCGGTAGTCGGCAAGGAACTTCGCGCGCGCCGCGGCGTAGCCGGGCAAATGGCGCGCCTTCAGCCAGGCCGACAATACGCGGCGTCGATCGTCCTCGAGATATTCGGGCAGATAGACGACCCTGGCCGCGACGCGATCGTGGACCGGGTGACGTGCCTTGTCGGTCGGGTGGCGCATCGACCACAGTTCGAGCACGACGCCCTGCGCCTCGAGGCCCGCGATCTCCTGGGCGATGAAGGTCTCGGAGAGGCGTGGCCAGCCCTTCAGGACGACCGCGACCTTTGCCCCATCTTGTGGCGACATCAGTATCCGGAAATCACGTGCGGGCGCGTCCCGGCAACACGACCGGGTCCGCGGACGCGAGTTCGCCGCCTGCATCCGAGACGCCGAGCGAAGCGGGGCCACGATGCGGATGGGAGAGCTGCTTGGACACCAGCCGCCAGACGCTGCCGAGACCGTCGAGCAGACCCGGCACCACGACGTCGCTCGGCAGGCCCTGCTGCGGCAGCTGGCGCAGCGCCGTGGCCATCGCCTGCGGGTCGCGGCCGCGATTGGGATCGAGCATCTCGATCAGGCCGATGTTGCGCGCCGCGCGGGCGCGGATGAACTGCTCCAGGCGCGGATGCGTGCGCGGCACGATGATCGCACGCTTATCAAACGACAGGATCTCGCAGAACGTGTTGTAGCCGCCCATGGCGACGACACCGGCCGCCTTCTGCATCAGCGCGCCGAGATTGTTCGTGAAGGTCAGCGTCCGGATATTCGGGAACTTCGCGGCACGTTCCTTGAAGGCTTCGCGCGCCGTGGCCGACATGAACGGGCCGAACACGATGACCGCGCCGTAGGGAATGTTCCGGGCGGCTTCGTAGGCCGACAGCACCCAGTCGACCAGCTCGACGCCGTCGCCGCCGCCACCCGGCGTGACCAGGATGAAGGGACCGTCGATCTCCTCCATCTCGTGCGGCACGTCGCCATGCAGCGGCAGTTCGCGCCGCAGGTAGCCGGTGTAGACCATCTTGTGGCGCACCGAGGGCGGCACATCGATGCCGGTCAGCGGCTTGTTGACCTGCGGCAGTCCATAGACCCAGATCTCGTCGTAGAGGTCTCGCAGCGCCGGCACGACGTTCTTGCGCTCCCACTCCTTGGCGAGCTGCGCCGGATCGTCCATCACGTCGCGCAGGCCGAGGACCAGCGGCGTGCCGCGATCCCTGAGCAGGCGGAGCGCGGGCACGACCTCGCCGCGCAGGCCGAGCGGCTCTTTGTCGACGATGAAGAGGTCGGGCCGATAGATGTCGGCGGTGTCGCGGATGATGCGGGTGCGCATCTCGAGCGTATGCTCGACGTTCATGCGCAGGTTGGCTGAGTCGTATTCGCCGGTATCGATCTTCACGACACCGGGAACGCGCACGAAGTCGACGCCCGACCGGAACTCGTAGGAGCCCACGATCGGAGATCCGGAAATGATCAGCACCGACACCGAATGGTCGGCTTCGACGATGGCGTTTGCGATGGTTCGGCAGCGACTCACATGGCCGAGGCCGAACGAGTCGTGGCTGTACAGAAGCACACGCTTGGACCGGGTGCTGGCAGGCATTTGGCCTCTCCCTCGCCGAAGCGGCTACTGCCCCGACCGGTGAACGACGCCGGGACTATGCCACAGACCGATGGTTCCGCGAACCCCCCACCCCCGGCAGGGCGATCGGGAAATACCTAATGTAATCAAGGCACTGATCGCCTATAGGGAGGGGCGGGATTGCGGTAACGCAGGATTCATGGAACGCAGCCTCTTCTCCTATATCTGGCGGCACAGCCGGCCCGAGCAGGTCGTGATCCTACTGCTGGTGGTCCTGGCCCAGGTTTTCTACTTCATGTCGCTGACGGTGCCGAAGTCGGTCATCAACAACGGCATCCAGGGCAATGCGTTCAAGAACAGCACGACCATCCCGTTCCTGGTCTGGGAACTGGACCTCTCGGCCATCCTGCCGGGCAAGGTCATCCGCTTCTTCGACGGCTTCCAGGTCGACCAGCTCCAGTATCTTGTGGTCATGAGCTTCGTCTTCCTGGGCGCGGTCGTCGTGAACGGCCTGTTCAAGAAGACGATCAACACCCAGAAGGGCCGCATGGGCGAGCGCATGCTGCGCCGCCTGCGCTACGAACTCTACGACCGCATCCTGCGCTTTCCGCCGGCCCATTTCCGGAAGGTGAAGCAGGCCGAGCTGGCCACCATGGTGAAGGACGAGGTCGAGCCGCTGGGCGGCTTCATCGGCGACGCCTTCGTGCAGCCGATGTTCCTGGGCGGCCAGGCGCTCACGGCCATCATCTTCATCATGATGCAGAACTGGCTGCTCGGGATCATCGTGATCGTGCTGCTGGCGGCGCAGATGGCGATCATCCCGCGCTTGCGGAAGCCCGTGCTGGTGCTGGGCCGACAGCGCCAGATCTCGGCCCGCCAGCTGGCCGGCCGCATCGCCGAAACGGCCGACGGCGTCCACGAAATCCACATTCACGGCGCCGCCAACTACGAGCGCGCCGACATTTCCGAGCGGCTGGGCCGGATCTTCAAGATCCGCTTCGACCTCTACCAGAAGAAGTTCGTCGCCAAGTTCTGGAACAACATCCTGTCGCAGGCGACGCCGTTCGCCATCTACCTCATCGGCGGCTACTTCGCGATCAAGGGCCATATGGACGTGGGCGCGGTGGTCGGCGTGCTGCTCGCCTACAAGGACCTGCCGTCGCCGATCAAGGAGCTGATCGACTGGGACCAGCAGCGCCAGGACGTGCAGATCAAGTACGAGCAGGTGATCGACCAGTTCCAGCCCGAGGGCATGATGCCGCCGGAGCTGCAGGCCATTCCCGACGGGCCGCCGCCGCCGCTCGGCAAGGAGCTGATGATGGCGGGCGTCGTCGTGACCGAGGACGGTCGCGTGAAGCAGCTCGACAGCCTGTCGCTCACTTTGCCGACCACCAGCCGCGTGGCGGTGATCGGCGGCTCGGGCTCGGGCAAGGAAGTGCTGGGCCAGGTGCTGGCGCGCCAGACCCTGCCGGCCAGCGGCTCGGTCCGCATCGACGGCCAGGATTTCTTCCAGTTGCCCGAGTACGTCATCGGCGCCCGGCTGGCCTATGTCGGGCAGGACACCTACCTCTTCCCGCTGTCGGTGCGCGACAACCTGCTGTTCGGCCTGAAGCTGCGCCCCGTGGCGCCGGCGACCTACGACGACGCGACGAAGCTGGTGCGCGAGACCTTCTGGAAGGAATCGGAGCGCGCCGGCAACCCGGCCTTCGATCCCAATGCCGACTGGGTCGATTACGAGCTGGCCGGCGCCACCGGCCCGGCCGACCTGCTGCCCTGCATGGTACGGGTGCTGAAGCAGGTCGAACTGGACGAGGACATCTATTCCTTGGGACTGCGCGGCACGCTCGACGCGACGCTGCGGCCCGACCTTGCCGACAAGATCCTGAAGGCCCGTCATTCGCTGCACCAGCACCTGCAGGACGAGACCTATGCCGGCCTGGTCGAGCCGTTCAACAAGGACGACTACAACCAGAACCTCTCGGTCGCTGAGAACCTGCTGTTCGGCACCGCGCTCGGCAAGCAGTTCGACGGCGACAACCTCGCGGCCGATCCCTACGTCATGTCGGTGCTGCAGAAGACCGGCCTCGACCGCGACCTGCAGCGCATGGGCCTCACCATCGCCGAGACGATGGTCGAGTTGTTCTCCGGCCTGTCGCCCGACAATCCGCTGTTCGAGCAATACAGCTTCATCTCGGCCGACGAGCTGCCCAACGTCCGGCTCCTGCTGCAGCGGCTCGGCGGCAAGGGCATCGAGGCCGTGCCCGAGGCCGACCGCGCCCGCCTGATGACGCTGCCGTTCCGCTACATCGAGGCGCGCCATCGCCTTGGCCTGATCGATGCGGACATGGAGAAGCGCATCCTGGCTGCCCGCCGCGCCTTCGCCGAGGGCCTGCCGGCCAGCCTGCGCGACGCCGTCGAATTCTACGACTTCGAGCGCTACAACAGCGCCGCCACCCTGCAGGACAATGTCCTGTTCGGCCGCCTGGTCTACGGCCAGGCGCAGGCCGGCGAGCGCATCGGCGCCCTGATCGCCCAGGTGTTCGACGAGCTCGGCCTGCGCGATTCGGTGATCGAGGTCGGCCTGGAGTACAATGTCGGCGTCGGCGGCAAGCGACTGCCCGCGACGCAGCGCCAGAAGCTCGGCATCGCGCGGGCGCTCATCAAGCGGCCGCAGCTCATCGTCGTCAACGAGGCGGTCGCCATGTTCGACGGCCGCACCCAGGACCGCATTCGCGACAATATCCTGGCGGATGTATCCGAGGGCAAGCGCGGCGTCGTGTGGATCGCCAACCGGCCGGGCCAGGCGGAGCCGTTCGAACAGATCGTCGTAATGAAGGGTGGCCGCGTGGTCGCCCAGGGATCGCCGTCGGACCTGGCGGCAAAGGGCGGGCTCTACACCGAGCTGATGGCTTCGGCGTAGGCGCACCGAGGAGGACACGATGAACCTCAACGAAGAAGTAGAGCTTCTGAAGGGCGTGCCGATCTTCTCGAAGGTCGAGCAGGCGAGGTTGAAGCTGCTGGCCTTCACCAGCGAGCGGGTGAACTTCGGCATCGGCCAGGAGGTCTGTCACCAGGGCGATCCCGGCGACACGATGTACGTGATCCTGGGCGGCACCGCCGACGTGCTGATCGACACGCCGAACGGACAGATCGCCGTCGCCGAGATGAAGCGCAACAGCTTCTTCGGCGAGATCGCCATCCTGTGCGACGTGCCGCGCACCGCGACCATCAAGGCCAAGGAGCCGCTGGCCACGCTCAAGATCACCAAGGACATGTTCTATCGCCTGGTCGCAGAGTTCCCCGAGATGGCGATCGAGATCATGCGCGAGCTGGCGCACCGACTCGAGGACACCAACCAGAAGCTGCGCGCCGCCACCAAGGCCGCCTGAGCGTTTTGTAGAGTCGCCCCTTAGAGTTGCAGCATCGTCATGAGTCGTCTCGACAGTTTCATCGCGCGCATGCAGGCGCAGCGCGATGCCCTGAATTTCCTGAAGCCCCACGTCGATGCGTTGCGCGGGCCGATCCTCGAAGTCGGATTGGGCAACGGCCGCACCTACGACCATCTGCGCGAGCTCTTCCCCGGCCGCGACATCTATGTGTTCGAGCGCAAGGTCGCGGCCCACCCCGACTGCGTGCCGCCCGACGACCGGTTGTTCCTGGGCGATGCCGACCGGACGATCGACGACGCCGCCAGAAAACTCGGCGCGACCGCCGCGCTGATCCACACCGATCTCGGCACCGGCGATCACGAAGCCAACGTGGCGATGGGCAAATGGCTCGGCCCGGCACTCGACCGGCTGGCCGTGTCAGGCGGCTATGTGTTGGCCAACCAGTCGCTCGACGTCGCGCGCTGGCAGCGCCTGCCCGAGCCTCCGGGCGTGCCGAAGGACCGCTATTTCCTCTATCGGGTAAGCTGACTCAATGGAGCGCGCCACTCCAGTGGCGCATAATGATTCTTGAGCCCCACTGGAGTGGCGCGCTCCATTGATGCGACCAGACTAACGGCCGAAGAGCTGGACCAGCGCCAGCAGGACGACCGCGCCGATCACCGAACCGATGAAGCCAGCGGGCTGGCCGGCACGGTAGAGGCCGAGCGCCTGGCCGCCATAGGTGGCAAGCACCGAGCCCACGACGCCGACCAGGACGGTGATCCAGAAGCCCTGGATCTGCACGCCGGGACCGATCCAGCGGGCGAGCAGTCCCACGACGAAACCGATCAGGATCGTAAAGATGATTTGCAGCATGCGGACTCCCCCTGGACCTCGTCCCTAAACCTCGAACGTCGCCGACACCGGCACATGGTCCGATGCCTTTTCCCAGTCGCGCAGGTCCGTGTCGATGTGGTGGCTGCGGATCGCCCCGGCAAGGGCGGGGCTCGCCAGGATATGGTCGAGCCGGCGGCCGCGGTTCGACACGCGCCAGTCGTTGTTGCGGTAGCTCCACCAGGAATAGAGCTTCTCGTTCTCCGGCACGAACTTGCGCGGCACATCGATCCAGTCGAGCGAGGCCTGCAGCCTGCCGAAAAGTTCCACCTCGACCGGCGTGTGCGAGACGATCTTCAGGAGCTGCTTGTGGCTCCACACATCGTGCTCCAGCGGCGCCACGTTGAGGTCGCCCACGGTGATGCGGCGCAGCCCCTTGCGGGCGCGCGGACCAGGCTTGCGCGCGGCGTACCAGTCCGCCATCTCGCGGTAGAAATCGAGCTTGTGCGCGAACTTCACGTTGAGCTCGGGATCGGGAACGTCGCCGCCGGCCGGGATGTAGAGATTGTCGAGCAGGATCGGATCGCCGCCGACATCGAGCGCGACCTCGACGTGCCGGCAATCCTCCTTGCCGCAGCGATGGTGGATGTTCCCGGCGGCGAACGGCACCTTCGACAGGACCGCCACGCCGTTATAGGCCTTCATGCCCTGCACGAAGCGGTGGGTGTAGCCCATCCGCTCGAAGGCCTCGTGCGGGAAGAATTCGTCCGGGCACTTGGTCTCCTGGAGGCACAGCACATCGGGCTTGCGCAACTTCAGGTACCGTTCGACGTTTCCGATCCGCAGCCGGACCGAGTTTATGTTCCAGGTCGCAATGGTGAGACTCATCGCCGGGCACTATAGACGATCCCGACACGATCTCGCCGGGAACATCTCGACCAAGGAGACCTGCCATGCAGATGGATGGCGACCAGAGCAACAACATCGAGGATCGCCGCGGCGAAGGTGGCGGGTTCGGCGGCGGTGGATTCGGCGGCGGCGGCTTTCCCATTCCGATGGGCGGCGGGGGCGGCGGCCTGTTCAAGGGCGGCTTCGGCCTGGTGGCCTTCGTCGTCATCGCCATGATCATGGGCGCCGATCCGGGCGCCATCCTGAGCGACATCGCGGGCGGCGGAGGCGGCACCTCGAGCTACACGCCGGCGCCTCCCTCCTCCTCGGCCAGCCGCACGCCGGGCACACCGGCGCCGGCCGGCGACGCCGAGACCCAGTTCGTGTCGCGCGTGCTGAAGAGCACCGAGGATGTCTGGCACGAGATCTTCCAGGGCATGGGCCGCCAATATCAAGATCCGAAGCTGGTGCTGTTCCGCGACGCCACGCGCACCCAGTGCGGCGTCGGCCAGGCGGCGATGGGGCCGTTCTATTGTCCGGCCGACCAGCGGGTCTATCTCGACCTCGGCTTCTTCGACGAGCTGGCGCGCCGCTTCCGGGCGCCCGGCCAGTTCCCGCAGGCCTATGTGATCGCCCACGAGATCGGCCATCACGTGCAGAACCAGCTCGGCATCTCGGCCAAGGTCCAGCAGATGCAGCAGAGCATGAGCAAGCGCGACGGCAATGCGCTCTCGGTGAGGGTCGAGCTCCAGGCCGACTGCTTCGCCGGCGTCTGGGCCAACCGCGCCGACAAGCAGCGCGGCGGCAAGATGATCGACGACAAGGACGTGGATCAGGCGCTGGCCGCCGCCTCGGCGATCGGCGACGACGCGCTGCAGAAGCAGAGCCAGGGCCGCGTGGTCCCCGACAGCTTTACGCACGGCACCAGTGCGCAGCGGGCGCGCTGGTTCCGCAAGGGGTTGGACTCAGGCGATCCGCGTCAGTGCGATACGTTTAGGGCCCAACAGCTTTAGCGAAGCTAAAGCTGTGGCGGGCGGCAGCGCCTTCAGAGGCGCGAGAGCCCGCACCGTGCAGAATAGATAAGAATATGACGCGCCACGGAGTGGCGCGCCCCCAGCGTCAGACCAGAACGCACGTCACCGTGCCGCAACCGTCGACGAAACCGGACAGCGTGTCGCCCTTCACCACCGCGGCGACGCCGTCGGGCGTGCCGGTGTAGATCAGGTCGCCGGCGGCCAGTTCGACCAGTCCCGACAGGTAGGAGATCGTCTCGGGCACGCTCCAGATGAGCGCGTTGAGGTCCGACTTCTGACGGGTCTTGCCGTTCACATCGAGCTGGATGGTGCCCTTGGCGGGATGGCCGATCTTCGCGGCCGGGTAGATCTCGCCGATCGGCGCGGACTGGTCGAAGCCCTTGCCCATGTCCCACGGGCGACCCATGTCCTTGGCCTGGTTCTGCAGGTCGCGGCGCGTCATGTCGAGGCCGACGCCGTAGCCGAACACATGGTCCAGCGCCTTCTCGACCGGGATGTCGCTGCCGCCCGACTTCATCGCGACCACCAGCTCCATCTCGTGGTGCAGGTTCTTGGTCGCGGGCGGATAGGCGACCTTGGTCGGGTTCTTCGGGTCGGCGCAGATCACGATCGCGTCGGCCGGCTTGGTGAAGAAGAAGGGCGGCTCGCGGTCGGGATCGTGTCCCATCTCGCGCGCATGGGCGGCGTAGTTGCGGCCGACGCAGAAGATGCGGCGCACCGGGAACAGGTCGCCGGTTCCGTGGACCGGCACGCCGACGGTGGCCGGCGGCGTAACGACATAAGCCATCGCTTTCTCCCTCAAGAGCGTGCCTTTATGAAGGGCACCGGAGTGCTGGGCAATGACCGACGAGAATGTCCTGATCGTACAGGCCGATTCGGCCGAAACCTCGCTGAGGTGGGCCACCCTGGGCGAGCGGCGCTGGCGTTGCACGGTGGGTGCAGGCGGCATCCGCGAAGACAAGGTCGAGGGCGATTCGGCGACGCCGGTCGGCGAATTCCCGCTGCGTCGCGTCTATTTCCGCAACGACCGGCTCGTCCTGCCGAAGGTCAACCTGCCGGCGCGGCCGATCAACGAGCATGACGGCTGGTGCGACGACCCGCGCTCGCCGACCTACAACCGGCTGGTCAGCATTCCCAACGAATGGAGCCACGAGAAGATGTGGCGCGAGGACGGGCTGTACGATCTCGTCGTCGTGGTCGGCTACAACGACGATCCGCCGGAAGGCGAATGGGGCAGCGCGATCTTCCTCCACATCGCGCGCGACGATTATGCCGGCACCCAGGGCTGCGTCGCCTTCTCGCGCGACGATCTCCTGGAGCTGCTACCGCTCATCACCCGCGACACCCGCCTGCGCGTGCTCTCACACGCCGCCAACGAAGACGCGCCGCCACGCTCGGAAGAAGAGGAGCGCATGAAGCAGTTCGAGGATTTCGACGAGAAGGATTGGTGAGACGCCGCATCAAGGATCCCTCGCTGCGCTCGGGATGACACTGAATTAAAAGCGGTGTCATCCCGAGCGCAGCGAGGGATCCTTGATCATGCAGCGATGGCTTATCCGACGACGCGTCCGATCGCGCGCGCGGTGTAGTCGACCAAAGGGATGATACGCGCGTAGTTGAGGCGCGTCGGGCCGATCACGCCGATGGCGCCCAGGATTCGTTCCTGCGAATCGCGGAAGGGAGCGACCACCATCGAGCAGCCGGTGTTGGCGAACAGCGGGTTGTCGGCGCCGATGAAGATCTGCACGCCCGACGCGGTGTTGGCGAGTTCGAGCAGGCGCACGAAGCTTTCGCCGCGCTCCAGCGCATCGAACAGGATTCGCACGCGCTCGAGATCCTCGATCGCGGTGATGTCTTCCAGCAGGCGCGCCTGGCCGCGCACGATCAGCGCGCCGCCACCCGGCTCGCCGGACCATGTGGCCAATCCGGACTCGATCACGCGCGCGGTGAGGTCGTTCAGCTCGGCGCGCTTCAGCTTGATGTCTTCCAGGATCAGCCGCCGCGCTTCGTCGAAGGTACGACCGCTCAGCCGCGCGTTGAGATAGTTGCTGGCCTCGGTCAGCGCCGACGGCGGCATGCCGAGCGGCGTGTCGATCACGCGGTTCTCGACATGGCCCGACTGCGTCACCGTGACGACCAGCGCGCGGCCGGGGCCGAGATTGACGAACTCGATGTGCTTCAGCGGCTGCTCGGTCTTGGGCGCCATCACCAGGCCGGCACAGCGCGACAGGCCCGACAGCATCGCGGTCGCCTGCTCCAGCGCCTCGGTGACGCTGCGGCCCGAGGTGGCGCAGCGCGCCTCGATCGACTCGCGCTCCTCCTCGGAGACGTTGCCGACTTCCAGCAGGCCGTTCACGAACAGTTTCAGCCCCGCATCGGTCGGCAGGCGGCCAGCCGAGGTGTGCGGCGCGTAGAGCAGCCCGGCATCCTGCAGGTCGGCCATGATGTTGCGGATGGTGGCCGGCGACAGGGTCTCGGTGAGCTTGCGGGTCAGCGCGCGCGAGCCGACCGGCTCGCCGGTCTCGACATAGCCTTCCACGACGTGGCGCAGCACCTCGCGCGCGCGCTCGTTCAGTTCCGCCACGGAGGCGGCCTGTCGTCCTGTCGGGGTATCGGCAAGAGCGCCCCCGGGCATGCCGATGCGGTGGATCGCCATGGAAAAAATGTAGGTAGTGCGGACAGCAGGGTCAATGAACCCTGTCTGGCATGCGGGATGGCGGCTGGATTCGCCTCCTTCCGGGCGCTACACACCGGCCGCCCGCCCCTCAGGAGAGATTTGAATGCGCCCTTCAGGCCGCGCCCCCGACCAGCTTCGCCCGGTTTCGCTCGAACCCGGCTTTTCCCGTCACGCCGAGGGGTCGTGCCTGGTGAAGTTCGGCGACACGCACGTGCTCTGCACCGCCTCGGTCGACGAGAAGGTGCCGCCGTGGATGCGCAACAGCGGCAAGGGCTGGGTGACGGCCGAATACGGCATGCTGCCGCGCTCGACCCATACCCGCACGGACCGTGAGGCCGCGCGCGGCAAGCAGTCGGGCCGCACCCAGGAGATCCAGCGCCTGATCGGCCGCTCGCTGCGCGCCGTCGTGAACCTGCAGGCCATGGGCGAGCGCCAGATCAACATCGACTGCGACGTGCTGCAGGCCGACGGCGGCACCCGCACCGCCAGCATCACCGGCGCCTGGGTGGCGCTGCACTTCGCCTACGAGCGCCTGATCAAGGACGGCAAGCTGGCGGCCAACCCGCTCACCACCGAGGTCGCCGCGGTGTCGTGCGGCATCTGGGAAGGCAACCCCGTGCTCGACCTCGACTATCCGGAGGATTCGAAGGCCGATGCCGACGCCAACTTCGTGCTGACCGGCGCCGGCGGCATCGTCGAGGTCCAGGGCACGGCCGAGCAGGATCCCTTCTCGGAAGCGCAGTTCCTCGAACTGATGAAGCTCGCCAAGAAGGGCATCGGCGAACTCGTCACCCTGCAGAAGCAGGCGGTCGGGAAGGCCTGATGGCGCGCCGTTTCGTCCTGCCCAAGCTCGTTGTGGCGACCCACAATCGCGGCAAGGCGGGCGAGATCCGCACCATGCTGGCGCCGTACGGCGTCGAGATCGTCTCGGCGGGCGATCTCGGCCTGCCGGCGCCCGACGAGACCGGCACCACCTTCGAAGCCAACGCCAAGCTGAAGGCGCTGGCCGCCACGCGCGGCTGCGGCCTGCCGGCGCTGGCCGACGATTCCGGCCTCAGCGTGCATGCGCTCGATCACCAGCCCGGCGTCTACACCGCCGACTGGGAAGGGCCGACGCGCGACGCCATGGTCGGCATGCGCCGCATCCAGGACGAGTTGGCGGCGCGCCACGTGCCGAAGACGGACGCCGCGCGTGTGGCGACCTTCCATTGCGTGTTGGCGCTGGCCTGGCCCGACGAGCATGTCGAGCTGTTCCACGGCACGCTCGACGGCGCGATCGTCTGGCCGACGCGCGGCACGGGTGGCCACGGCTACGATCCCTGCTTCCAGCCGGTCGGCGACACGCGCACGACGGCGGAAATGTCCGACACCGAGAAGAACGCCATCAGCCATCGCGGGCGGGCCTTCCGGATGATGGTCGAGGCCTGCTTCGGATGAACGCGGCGCCCCTGGGCGTCTATGTCCATTGGCCCTTCTGCAAGTCGAAGTGCCCCTACTGCGATTTCAACAGCCATGTCCGCGAGGGCGTCGAGCAGGCGCGCTGGCGGGCCGCGCTGCTGTGCGAGCTGGAACATGCCGCGCGCGAAGCGCCGGACCGGCGGGTCGAGACGATGTTCTTCGGTGGCGGCACGCCCTCGCTGATGGAGCCCGAGACCGTCGCCGCGCTGATCGCACGCACGCGCCAGCTCTGGGACAGCGTGCCCGAGATCGAGATCACGCTGGAAGCCAATCCGACTTCGGTCGAGGCCAGCCGCTTCGCCGCCCTGGCCGAGGCCGGCGTCAATCGCGTGTCGCTGGGCGTACAGGCGCTCGATGCGGCCTCGCTGAAGTTCCTCGGTCGCGAGCATTCGGCCGACGAGGCGCTGGATGCGCTGGCCACCGCACGCCGTCATTTCGCGCGTTATTCCTTCGACCTGATCTACGCGCGGCCCGGCCAGACGCCGGAGGCCTGGGCCGAGGAGCTGGAGCGCGCGCTCGCGCTCTCGGGCGAGCATCTGTCGCTCTACCAGCTCACCATCGAGCGCGGGACGCGCTTCTTCACCGATCATGCGCGCGGCAATTTCGTGCTGCCCGATGAGGAAGCCTCCGCCGCGATGTTCGAGCAGACGCAGGCGCGGCTCGTCGCAGCCGGCATGCCGGCCTACGAGATTTCCAACCACGCGCGGCCGGGAGCTGCCTGCCGCCATAATTTGATCTATTGGCGGTATCAGGATTACGTCGGCATCGGACCGGGCGCGCACGGCCGCTTCGCCGTCGGCAACGCCAAGCAGGCGACCCGGCGGTCGAGCGGTCCGGAAGCCTGGCTGGAAGCCGTCGAACGAACGGGCCACGGCACGGCGGAAACGTCGACGGTCGAGGGGCAGGACCTGATGGAGGAGGCGCTGATGATGGGACTGAGGCTGGCCGACGGCATCGACCGCGCCACCTTTGCGTCCGTCGCCGGCGCCGACCCGGTCGAGTCGCTCGATCCGGCGCGGCTCGATCCGCTGGTCCGCGCGGGCTTCCTCGAAATCGACGCCACGCATCTGCGCGCCACATCCGAAGGCCGCCAGCGACTCAACGCCCTGCTGGAGCGGCTGGTCGCATGAGGCTCCTGGTCGGTCTCCTGGCGCTGCTCGCCTTCACGAGCGTCGCCTCCGCGCAGCAACAGCCGCCGCAGCAGACGCAACCGCAGCAGAAGCCCCCGGCCAAGCCTCCCGCCCAGGCCGCGAAGCCTGCCGCGGCACCCGCGGCCAAACCGGGACCGAAATCGCCGTTCACGCCGCCCGCCTTCAAGATCACCATCGCCACCGAGGCGGCCTTCCCGCCCTTCAACTATCTCGACCGCAAGGGCCTGCCCGCCGGGTTCGAGATGGAGCTGGCGCAGGAGGCCTGCCAGCGCATCAAGGCGGAGTGCGAGTTCATCGCGCTGAAGTGGGACGAGCTGATCCCCGGCCTCCTGGACAAGAAGTTCGACATCATCATGTCGTCGATGGAGGTGACGCGCGAACGCCGCCAGCGCATGGGCCTGTCGCGCCGCTACTACCTCTCGCCCGGCGCCTTCATCGCCCCCAAGGGCGCACCGTACGACGGCCCGCCGTCCCTGCTGCGCAACAAGCGCATCGGCATCGTGCGCGATTCCATGCACGCCGACTGGGCCGACAAGAGCTTCCGCCGCTCCGCCCAGCTCAAGCGCTACAACTCGACCGCCGAGGCGCTGAATGCCCTGGCCAGCGACGACCTCGATGCGGTGTTCGGCGACAAGGCGCAGCTCTGGCTGTGGAGCCAGAAGCCGGAAGGCAAATGCTGCGAACTGGTCGGCCAGGACATCAAGGACACGCAGACGCTCGGCGTCGGCGTAGCCGCCGGCCTGCGCAAGGAAGACGCCAAGCTGCGCGACGCGCTCAACAAGGCCTTCGGCGAGATGATGACCGACGGCACGTACAAGAAGCTCAACGAGAAGTATTTCCCGTTTGCGCTGAATTGATCATTGGAGCGCGCCACTCCCCTGGCGCCATCATGATCATGAGGCGCCACTGGTGTGGCGCGCGC